>Ga0189275_100011_pt1 | contig 552516 bp, 516 predicted proteins | sample N19A6minimetaG_FD_130329 | JGI IMG/M metagenome (GOLD analysis project Ga0189275, IMG submission 130329) | Marine microbial communities from the Costa Rica Dome - N19 A6 mini metaG | ecosystem: Environmental > Aquatic > Marine > Oceanic > Photic zone | place: Costa Rica: the Eastern Pacific...
CACAGAAACTCCAAACCGGCTCACGCATAGGGAGCCGGCATGGACCGCCGAAAACTCCACACCGAAACCCTCAAAAGGAAAACCCCGCCGGAAATCCGACGGGGTTTGTCAGCGGTCTGAGCCGCTCCCAGGAGCGGCTTTTTTCATTTTTGCCGGCAATACACGAGAACACGCATCCGCTTGACTCGGTGAACGATGGTTGTCGGAATGCGGATCCGGCTGCTCACTTTTGTTGTCGCTACGGGAACGTGTTCGAGTAGCTTTTATAGGTCAAATATCCGCCTACACTCAGCGCATCGGGAAAGTCCTCTCGCAAGCTGGAGAAGATGAGGCAGTTCAAGACATCCATCGCAAGGAATGTTGTGTCCTTGGATTTCGTCGGCGACTGAAATTTGCTCTTCAAATAACTGATGCCGTCAGGGCCTTCATAGAGCGAATAGGAACACCGACCGCGACCGGAGAGCTGATCGGACTCGCCATAGGATACGATTGCCAGTTCCTGTGACCGAAATTTCACGGACCAATAGTGGTCACGCGTGCCAATGATGTCTTCCATTGGTTCCACGCTGCCAAGGTCGACACTTGGCGACATGTTCAACATCGTTGGGTGGTATCTTTCGAGTTTCAGGAAAGCATTGGCTCTTTTCCCGTCTTGCGAGAGGGAAATTCGAATCCCTAGTTTCGCCGCGATGCATGGAAAATAGGGGCTGATTTCATCTATCAGTTCGGGATCGGCCTGTGTGAAATAGACGGCGTCAGGGCGGGATGATTGTCGCTCGGGCAAACGGTCGGCGATCGATTGGATGTGCCCGGCGATCCCGTATGCTTCAGTATCGGCTGCGCAGTTGTCGGGGCCTGGAATCTGTCCCGCTTTTGCTTCAGGCGTTACTTGCGTGCCGAGCAAACAGATTGCGAAGAGCATGAGATGCAGTCGGGTGGAAGGTCTCATGAGCTTGCTTCTTGTCCCGGACGAAAGGTCCTGTTTCCGGAGGGCGCTGTTGCGACGCGTTCAAGTCGCAGCGTGCAACTTTACAGGACAATCGTGCCATTGCCATCTTGGAGCCTATCTTTTTTGGGGGAGCGAATGTCGGGTCCGGGCTCTGGCTAATAACTAATTCCATCAAAGAAGCCGGTCCTTGGAGTGGTTTCTTTGTTTTTGGCGCAGGACTGGGGGCGCTGGCGTTTCCGGGGACGCGCAGCGGACCGTGCGGGAGGCGGACATTGCAGCGGCCTCCGCCCGAATCCGGCGCGATCCGAGGGCATGACCGGCCGTTGAAAAGCGTGGGCTACCAATTTCGGGCGGGAGGGTGTAGACAGGCGCGGTCTCCGGCGGGAAAGGCCGGCGACCGGGTGTTCGGTCTTCGACCGGGGCCGTGTTTCCGTTAGTCGGGCGACCGCGTAATGGCGGCCGAAACCGGCCTTGGCCAAGAACCTCAGACTGGTTTGAGGGGAGGACTTTATGAGCACCGAACGGGTCGCCATCTATCCGGGGACATTCGACCCCATCACCAACGGTCATATGGACATTATCACGCGCGCGGCGCGGCATATGTGCGACCGGTTGATCGTATCGGTCGCCGTCAATGCCGGGAAAGGACCGTTGTTCTCGCTGGAAGAGCGCACCGAAATGGTACAGGCGGAGATCGACGCGTTGGCCAATGGCGGTGTTGCCACCAAGATCGAGGTCCGGAGTTTCGACAGCCTGCTGATCCATTACGCGCAGGAAGTCGGTGCTACTATGATCGTGCGCGGTCTTCGCGCGATTTCCGACTTCGAGTACGAGTTTCAGATGGTCGGGATGAATGCGCGCCTGAACAAGAATATCGAAACCGTCTTCCTGATGTCGTCCGAGCGGAACCAGTTCATTTCGAGCCGGCTGGTGAAGGAAATCGCCTCGCTGGGCGGCGATGTCAGCGAATTCGTCTCCCCCAGGATCGTGGATCGCCTTGCCGAACGTTTGGGCTGAGCGAACGTTTGGGCTGAACAACCGTTTTCCGCAATTTTTCCCACAATCGCCGAATTTGTTTCCGGATCGCCGATTCCTGTTTTATATTCAATAGACCTAATATCCCGGTCCGGGATACGCATCAGGAGGCGCGAAGATGGATACCATCAATACGGCCTGTCGGACGGCGTTGCACAAGGTATTGGATGCCCTTGACGAACAAGCTGTCGAAGTGACGCTGCTCAGACTCAACATCAAAAGACTCCAGGACGAAATGAACGACCTCAAGGCGAATATGCTGCGCTACCACAGCACGCTTGAGGGCGTCGCCGTTGCGAATGACGGGCTGCACGCCAAATCGGTTCGGCTCAGACGGATCATGGCCGGTGTGGAAGCGTAATTAGTCTCCTATTGGTGACATCTCGATTTTTCCGGGGCGCTGCTCCGGGCGAATAAGGCGGGCACAGCGTCGCCCGGGCGGAACGCTTGTTCGGACTCTATCGTGCCGCCGTGGAAATAGGGCGGGATTGTCTAAAATTGTCACCAATCAGTGAAGAAAAATCATCGCGTTAATAAACCATTCAGAAGATCGCCGTATTGTCCCTGAAACAGCGGCGATATGCCGAATTTGGTTGAGCGTATTTTTGTGTTTTTGGAGTGATTTTTCGATGTCTGGTCATGGTGAAGCGCTGAAGTCTTTACAATTGGTTAGCGCCGCCTTGGATGCCCAGCAGGAAGCCGTGGACCATTTCCGGGCAACGGTTTCCGCGCTTGCTTCGGAAATTGAAGCGCTGTCGGCAAGTGCCGCGCAGTACGGCAATGGGCTGGACCACACGCATCAAAGCTCCGTCACCCTGGGCGAGACCTTGGGAGAGTGTTTGGGCGAGGCGTGCCGAGACTTTGCGGCATCGGATGCGTTCGATAGGTATTCGTAGCAGTCATTTGATCTGACCGTATGGCGGGGCGTTCGGGAGACCGGGTGCCCCGTCAATTTTTTCGGCGGCCGGCATTCAGGGCGCCGCGTGTGTATCAGATCAATTCGTGGTCGCGGTCATCCGTCTCCCCGAAGCGGGAGAGGGCGGGCTTCTTCAACCCGTCATACAATTTGTCCAGGCCCGCATTGATTTCCTTGTTGTTGCGCTCGAAAAGGCTGTTGCCCTGGGCGTCGCCGTCGACCAGCAGGGGCCCGAATTTCTCGACCTCGATCACCCACATCGCTTGGGCGATCCCCAGTTCATTTAGCCAATGAACGTCGCGCACCCGTTTGATACCGCGGCCCAGCAGCGCGCCGGTGCCGTATCCCACGGTGGTCAGATAAACCGCCCCAGCCGGCACGAACAGGTTCTTGTAATCCGCTTCCGACATGCCGCCCTTGCCGATGATGACCTTGGCGCCGGACAGCGCGAACCAGCGTTCCATCCATTTTGCGAAGCGGAAACTGGCCGTTGCCGTGACCGCGCCGATGGAATAGCCGCCATCCGGTTTCACCGACGCGGCGGGGGAGCAGTGAAAATTCACATTGCCGACTTGGGCGGGATCGATCGGCAGGGCATGCCCCTCGTCGATCACCCGGCGATAGACGCCTTCACGCCCGGTATAGATCAGCCCGTCGATGTAAACGACGTCGCCCAGTTGCAGTTTGTCCAAGTCTTCCTGCCGTACGGGGGATTTCAGCCTGACTTCGCGTAAGGTGCTCATGGTCCGTCCTCCTCTATTCGGCCGCAGCTTGCGCGTTCGTGCCCCAATCGACCGTGTCGCGCCGCATATAGGGCGTGAACCAGTTCGGGTCGGTCCGGTATTCAACCCGTCTGTCCGCATGCAGGCGCGCCGTCGCGCGCCTGGAGGACAGGCAGAAGCAATGCACGCTGACCGGCATGCCGCCGGTATGGGTGTAACCGACCTCCACATGGCAATCGACCACCATGCTTTTGCCGACGAAACCCATCGCGCCCATGCCGATGGAGTTGCCCAAATCCTGAAGTTCCAGCTCAAGCTTGGCGATTTCCGGGTCGGGGTTGCGGTCGCCCACCACACGCAGGCAGGCCGCCTGCTTGCCCAGCACCATGCAGGTATCCTTGGACCCGCCGACGCCGATGCCGACGATGGCCGGCTGGCACGCCAGGCCGCGCTTGCCGAAGGCGATCAGCGTATCCAGCACGAAGCGCTTGATGCCGTCGATCCCGTCGCCCGGAAACAGCATGCGGTAGTCGGTGCCGAACAGCCCGCCCTTGTGCACGGTTGTGATGTCGACCCAGTCGGCGTCGGGCTCGAAGCTCCAATCGATTTCAGGCGCGTTGATGCCCACATTGTTATTGTTGTCGGTCCGCCAAAGGGGATGGACCCGGTTGGGGCGCAAAGGGACGGTGGTCGTGGCTTCCGCCGTCGCCTGCCGAAGGGCACGCTCCAAGGCGATGAAGCCGCCGTCGATCTTGGCCTCGTTCCCGACCTTCACGTAATAGCGTGGCAGGCCCGTATCGGCGCACATCGGGCGGCGGTCCTCTTTCGCCGCTTCCCAGTTTTCCAGCATGGCCTGAAGCACGAAGGAGGAAAGATCGCCTTCCTCGGCATTCGCCATTTCCTTGATGCCGGTCAGATAATCGTCGGGAATTTCGATCCCCGCCTTGGTCATCAAGCTGTGGGCGGTCTTCTCGACCGTCTTTATGTCAATCATGGATACCATCCTTTTCCTCGCCCATCAGTGTCGTTCCGGGGCGATGATTCGGCAATCCCCCCAACGGGAAACACCGATAACGGCGGCAAGCGATAGTTCCTGGCCGGGCGACCAGGGGCCCGATACCGATTGCCAAAAGGTGCCGCTTGCGAAGAAAGGGGGCGGCGACGACGATGCGGCCCCCTGAAGATTGGCCGGAAATGTCGCCCGGTGTCGCTTTGCAAATAGTCCATACCGCGCCGGGTCCAATCGTCATGGTGCAGTGCATATAAATTTCGGATCCATTCAACCGGATCGCCCAACCTGACATACGGCCAACCTGACATTAGGCCCAACTTGAGATACGGAAAGACCTCGGCATGACGCATTTCGTTTTGAACGTTACCTGCACCTCGTCCCGCGGCATCGTCGCCGCGATATCCGGGTATCTGGCGGGGATCGGCTGCAACATCATCGATAGCGCCCAGTTCGACGATTTGGACACCGGCAAGTTCTTCATGCGGGTCAGTTTCATATCGGAAAAGGGTAAGGATCTGGACGCCATCACCGAGGGCTTCAAACCGGTGGCCGAGGAATTCGCGATGGATGCGATCATCCGCGACGCGGCCGAGCGGATGAAGGTTCTGCTGATGGTGTCGCGCTTCGGCCATTGCCTGAACGATCTGCTCTATCGCTGGAAGATCGGGGCTTTGCCGATCGATATCGTCGGCGTGGTGTCGAACCATTTCGATTATCAGAAGGTTGTCGTGAACCACGATATTCCCTTCCATTGCATCAAGGTGACGAAAGACAACAAGCCGAAGGCGGAAGCCCAACTGATGGAAATCGTTGAGCAGACCGAAACGGAGTTGATCGTCCTGGCGCGCTATATGCAGGTCTTGTCGGACGAGTTGTGCCGCAAGATGTCGGGCCGGATCATCAACATCCACCACTCCTTCCTGCCAAGCTTCAAGGGGGCGAACCCCTATAAGCAGGCCTATGAGCGCGGCGTGAAACTGATCGGCGCGACGGCCCATTACGTGACGGCGGATCTGGACGAAGGCCCGATCATCGAGCAGGACACGGTGCGTGTGACCCATGCCCAATCGCCGAACGACTATGTGTCGCTTGGCCGGGATGTGGAAAGCCAGGTTCTGGCGCGCGCCATCCACGGGCATATCCATCACCGCACCTTCATCAACGGCAACCGGACCGTGGTCTTCCCGCCCAGCCCCGGTTCCTATGCTTCCGAACGGATGGGCTAGGGTCGTCACGAGAACAAGAAAACCGCCCCGTCGTCGACGACAAGGGGCGGTTTTCTTTCAGTCCGGTTGACCCGGTTCTTTCGACCGTTACGGCCGGTTGGACGGCGGTTTTATTCCGCGGCGTCCTGGATGCTTTCACCGGCATTCTCGATGTCTTCGCCGGCGCCTTCGACGGTTTCGCAGGCGGCCAGGCCGATGACGCTCATCAGGACGAACGGGATGGCAAGGGTCCGAAGGATGCTCATTTTTGCTTCTCCTTGAATTGTCGAATTCACCGCGCCTCTGGCCCGGCTTCCACGACAACAACGCGTCGGGCGCAATTGGGGTTGCATCGGCTTCAAGAAAAAAATCGGCGGGGCAACCAAGGGCGTGGCTCGGGCATTGATAGGTCGACGCTGGAAACTCAAACAACGGAGACCACCGAAATGGACCTCATCCGCATTATTCTGTCCGTGATCATCCCACCGATCGGCGTTCTGCTGCAGGTCGGCCTGACCGGACATTTCTTTCTGAATATTCTGTTGACCCTGCTGGGCTATATTCCCGGCCTGGTCCACGCAATCTGGATCATCGCCCGCCGCTAGACGCCGGCGCCCGTTCCCAGGGGTTTTTCCATGATCCAATTATCGAGCGATTGGCGTCCTTCAGGCGTGTCGATTTCCTGAACGCCGGGGCAGGCAACCCGCCAGCCCATCTTCTCGTAAAAGCGCTGGGCGCGATCGTTGCCCTGGGTACATTCCAACTGGGCGGTCTTGACGCCGGCGGCCGCCAATCTCTCCTCGCCCGCGCGCAGCAGGCGGGCCGCGACCCCCGTGCCCCGATGCGTCGCCGCGACGAACAGGTCTTCCAGCGAATTACCCTCGGTCGTGACAAAGCCGCAGATGATATCGCTCCCCTCCGCGCCCGCCGCCTCGTCGACGGCGACGATCATGTGGGGGATCAGCGCAGGCGCGCGCATCCGAAAGTTCTCCCTGCTGCGCATGCGTCGCCAAGCGGGCGGAACCAATTCGCCGTGCCCGTCATGCCAGGCGTCGTGCCAAACCGCCGCGACGTCGTCAGTGTCGTCCACGGTCGCCGGTCGCAGAATGATGGCCATGGTGTTATTCCGCCGCGGTTGGGGGCGCGCCGGCCTCGCCGTCGATCAATGACTCGCCCGGGCGCACGATTGAGAAATCGACGGGGACCATCTCGACCGACAAGTCCCCTTCCTGCGCGAGAATACGCGTGAAGGCGGTCGTTTCCAAATCCCCCGTTTCGGGAAAATCTTCACGATAATGTGCGCCGCGTGAATCGTTCCGGGCCAGCGCTGCCTCTGCGATGGTGCGCGATATCTTCAGCAGCGACTCAAGGTTCAGCCAATCGTGCCAGGTCAGGTTAAAGGCACGATCCGTATCGGGCAGGCCGATATGGTCCAATTCAGCGGCAAGGGACGCGACTGCGTCCCGTCCGCGTTCCAGGCCGGTCCGGGTGCGGATGATGCCGACATCGTCCCACATCGTCTTCCACAATTCTTCACGCAGACCATTCAGGTCGCCCGCCGTTTTGCCGAAGGGGCGTTCTGCCTTGGCCAAGGCCCGTTCGATCGCTTCCCCATCCGGCGTGCAGTGATAGCCGTCCTTGGCCGCGAAGGCCGCCATGCTGTCGCCCGCGATGCCGCCATAGACGGTTGAATTGGCAACCCCGTTGCCGCCCAAACGGTTTGCGCCATGCACCCCGCCGCAATCCTCGCCCGCGGCGTAGAGGGCGGGCAGGGCGGTCGAGCCGTCGATCTCGAACTCTATCCCGCCCATCATGTAATGCGCGGTCGGAACCACTTCGACCCGTCCCCCGGCAAGATCGAATCCGCAATCGGCGCAGCGCGTCACCATGCCCGGGAAACGCTTGGCGACGTTTTCCGGGCCCAGATGTTTCATCTCTATATAGACGCCGCCATAGGGGGTCGTGCGGCCGGATCGCATTTCTTCGTAAATCGAGCGGCTGACGATATCGCGCGTCGCCCGTTCGCCGCTTGGATCATAGCGGTTCATGAACCGCTCACCGTCGCCGTTCAGAAGATAGCCCCCGGCGCCGCGCAGGCCTTCTTCCAGCACCGTGCCGGTCATCCGCGTGTCGACACCGGCCAGCAGGCCGGTTGGATGGAACTGCACCATCTCCATATCGCGCAGCGGCAGGCCCAGATCGAGGCCCATGGCCATGCCGTCGCAGCTCTTGTCGCCAGACGGCGTGTGATAGAGATACATGGTCGGCCCGCCGCCGGCAGCCAGCAGAACCGCCTTGGCCTGGACGAAGCGGTAGCCGCCGGTCCGCATATCGATGAACAACGCGCCCGACAGCCGCGCCCCGTCCTTGGCCGGGACCAGCGCGATGGCGCGGTGTTCCTCAAGCCGGTTGATGCCGCGCGACCAGACCTGTTCCATCAGCCGGTTGATGATTTCGATGCCGGTCAGATCGCCCTTATGGACCGTTCGGTCGAAGCTTTGCCCCGCGAAGGCCTTCTGGTGCAGGCTGCCGTCCGGGTTGCGGTCGAAGAAACAACCGATTTCGTTTTCCAGCTCGTGAATGCGTTCGACCGCGCCTTCGACCAGCCGCCAGGCCAGGTCCTGGCGCGGCAGCCACTTGCCGCCGACGATGGTGTCCATGAAATGGCGTTCCAGCGAATCCGCCGCCGCCATCGCGGCATTATAGCCGCCCTGAACCATGCGCGTGCAGCCCGATTTGCCGAGCAACCCCTTGACCGCGACGGTAACGTCCAGGTCGGGATCGGCCTTCAGGGCGTGGAGAGCGGCGAACAGACCGGCCCCGCCCGATCCGATGATGAGAATATCCGTCTTGCTGCGTTCAATCTGCATGGCGCGCCTATAAAACCAGAATCTGTGCGGCGAAGACGGCGCCGACGGCGACCGCCCCGACGGAGCCCGCGAGGATCAAACCCTTGCGGCTGTCTCGCCAGGGCAGGAATTCAAGGACAAGCACGCGCAGGCCGAAGGAAAGATGCAGGGCCAGCAACATGACCAATCCCCATTCGGCGACTTTCACCAAAGGCATGTCCGTAAGGCGCAGGAAACCGTCCAGGGCTTCCGCATCCTCCAAGGCAAGCCCCAGAACGAGGAAATGGAAGGGCAGGAACAGAATCAGCGCCAGACCGGAAAGCCGATGCCCAAGGGCGGCCCAGGCGCCGGGATGTTTGTTGTTCGTCCGTCGGTTCATGGTCGCTGTCCCGTTTCCCTAGATTACGGCCATAACCGCCCGCAGGCCCAACCCGGCCAACAGAAGGGCGAACAGGACAAGTACGAAATCCACCATGCGGCCCCGCAGCCCGAGCCATTCGCGCAGGATGTTGCGCAGGCCGAGCGGCGCATGCACCGCGGCGGACAGGACGAAAAGGATATAGAAGGCTGCCCAGGCCAAATTGCCCCGGGTGCGTGACAATATCTCGTCCGCCGTCAAACCGTCCGAAACCGCGTAAAGGATCAGCCCCAAATGGATCAACACCAACGGGGCGAGAATCATCGCGGTCACCCGCTGGGCTGTATAGAGGACTGCCTCATTCATGGCAGTTCCCCGAAATGCCGCTCGACGCTGACCGCCGCCATACCGATCAGGGTGACGAGAAGCACGGCCAGTTCCATCGTCACCAGTGTATGGCTGAGGAAATGATCGCCGATCGCCATCTTATAGGCAGCCATCGCCCCGCCCACCGCCAGGGCAAGGGCCACGGCGCCCCGACGCGCGGCGCGGGTCTTGAACAGGAAGACAAGGGCGAACAAGGCGAAGCCGCCGCTGGCGTGGCCGGCGGGAAAGCAGCGCTGGCGGTCGGCCGGGCGCGCATCGGCGGGGTAACGCTCGAACAGGCTTAGGGTAGGCACGTTTCCTCCATATCGGTCCGACCGGGCCGGGCATGCGACATTCGTTGCCGTCTTCAAGGCGCCAGCGGTGGCCGGTACGATGATCAACGATATCAGCAGCACCGCCAAGCCCTGTCGTCGTTTCCGTGCAAAATCCCAATGGCCCGAGGCCAAGAGCGTCAGCAGGCAGGTCGCGGCAAGGGCGACCAGGGCCGTTTTCGGTCCGGTATAGAACAGGACGCGTGCGACAGGTTCATGCTTGTCCCAAAGCCAGCTTCCCGTCTGCGCGTCGTACAGCCGGTCCTGGACAGCCAAGTCGATTTCCGTGAACCCGAATATGCCAAGCGTCAGTAGAAGCGCCGCGATGGCAAGGACAACGATCGTGCGGTCAGTAGGCGGCATTTTCGGACATCGGCATCACGCCGTTCACGGGTTCGGGGCGAACCTCGCCGATCTCGATTTCGAAAAGCTGCAACAGGATGCGGCTCAAATCGTCGTGGGTCGCGGGTTTGTCCTTGATTTCGACAAGCCCGTCGCGGTCGACATCCGAGTTCGCGCCCGCCCAGACGATGAAGGGAACATGGGTTTGCGCGTCGGGCGCCATGAAATAGGGCATGCCATGCAGAAAGACTCCCATCTCGCCCAGGGATTCTCCATGGTCGCTGACATAGAGCATGGTCGGTTCGTAGCGTTCCTCGTGCCGGGAAAGCAGATCCAGCACCCGGTCCAGAAAATCATCGGTATACAGGATCGTGTTGTCATAGGCGTTCACGATCTCCTCGGCGGTGCATTTGCCAAGGTCGCTGTCGCGGCAATCCGGTGTGAATTGGCGGAAGGCGTCCGGGTAGCGTTTGTAATAGGCCGGACCGTGACTGCCCTTCTGGTGCAGGACGATCAGAACATCACTGTTCTGTTTGGCAAGATAATCGTCCAGCCCCGCCAGCATCCCGGAATCCCGACATTCGATATCGCAGTCGGGATTGACGTCCGGCTGTGTGAACATCTGATAGCCGACCCGGTCGGCAACGCCCTGGGGCCCGGAATTGTTATCCCGCCACAGCACGGTGACGCCGGCGCGGGCCAGGACGTCGACCGTATTCTCGGTCCAGCCTGCGCTGTCGATATCGAAGGACTCGCGCGGATCGAGGGAGAACAGGCAGGGGACCGAAATGGCGGTGGAGGTACCGCAGGACCTCATGTCGCTGAAGGAGACAATGTCCCCCCGCGCCGCCAGTTTCGGCGTCGTCTGCCGGGCATAACCGTTCAGGCCGAAATGGTCGGCCCGCGCGGTTTCGCCGACGACCAGAACGACAAGGTCGTGCGCTTCGTCCTCGGTCGGAATGACGGCATCGGTAAGGCGTGTTTCCACAAGATGATAGGCCGTGTTTTCGGCCCCTTGCGTCAAGGCGAACTTGCCCGCCGAATAGATCGGATAGGTGGGGTTGCTGTAATAGCGCAGCGGTTTGTGTTCCCGGAAATAGCTGGCATAGGTGTCGGAGAAGGGCGCCATCACCGCAACGGCGACAACCAGGGATGCTGCCGCCGCCGCGACCAGCCGGGTTTGCCGGCGCAGCAGACCCGCCGGGCGCAGGGGAACCAGCCAAAGCAGCGCCGACGGTAACACGCCGAGCAGCAGGAACCGCACCGCAAAGGCGGTGGTGATCAAATCACCGGCCTCATCCATATCGGTACCCAGCGCATTGCGGATCATTTCCGTGTCGATGGCGATGCCCATCGCGTCGGAAAAATGGCCCGCGGCCGCGGCCAGCAGGAATAGGACCGTTCCCACCACACGAATAGGCAGGAAAAAGGAGAATACCGAGGTAACGAGCGCCATGACGCAGGCAAGCACAATGGCCGCCGAGGTCAGGAAGGCCGCTTCTTCGGCAAGGGGATAGACCGCCTCGGTCTCCTGGAAGAACCGGATATTGCCGGTCGCGGTCAGGAACAAGGCGATGATGCAAACCAGCGTGACGTGGCCTGCCTTCGGGAAACGAGACAAACGGGTACCTTCTAATCCAAGCCGGCCAAGCCGATACGGGAAAATGGGCCGCCGGCTGTCCTGCCGAAGCGGTCCCGCGAACCTTTTGGGCAGTTCTATGCCGGTTTTCTTACCGGAACCTGACGGGTCTATGCAGGTCGGGTTTTAATTGTCGCCGCCCAGCCGGAATATTTGCAGCACCGATCGGCGTTTCAGCCCCGCGATGCCGGCTGTCGGGTTCACCCCCACAGGACAGTGTTCCACGCAGCTTCCGTGACTGTGGCAGGAATGACAGCCGCCGGCGGCCGAGACCTTGTCCATCGTTTCCCGCTTTTCCGCATGCCGGTCGTCGTTGACCAGGGTCCAGGCCCGGTTCAAGGCCGCGGGGCCAAGGTAGTCTGCATCCCAGGAGACGACATCGCAGGCGGAATAACAGACCGCACAATTGATGCATTCTATTCCGGCATCCACGGCTTTTCGATTGGCACTTTCCGGGTCGATGCGGGAAAGGGGGGCCGTGCGGTCCGTCTTACCCGCGAACCGGCCGCCCGCTTGCTGCCATTTTTCGAAGAACTCGGACATATCCGCCGCAAGGTCCTTGATGCGGGGCAGGTTGCGCAGCGGTTCGATCGTCAGCGACCGTTCCTTTCCGATCACCTTGGAAACATGCGTCCGGCACGTCCAGCGCGGCCGGCCGTTGACGGTCATGGCGCAGGACCCGCAAACCCCAACGCGGCACGCGAAGCGATAGGAAAGGGCGGGGTCGGCGTTGCGCTGGATCCAGGTGACGATGTCCAGAACGGTCTGGTTTTCCAGCCGCGGGACCTGGAATTCCTCGTATCGGTTTTCAGATCCCTTGCCGCGTGAGACGCGCACGGTCAGGCTATCGCCTTGGGCTGCGTCGGGCTTGGCGTTTGATGAGGAAGGGGAAGGGTGGGGGATTGTACCGGTTTCCATATCTATTGCTTCCCGTGACCGATGATGACGCGCGCGACCGCGGCGCCGGGCAGGTTGCCTGCCGGCGTCGCCCGCTGGCGTATCGATCAGTCTATGGTGTCCACCGTGATGGTATAAGCGGCGGCCTTCTTGGTCTGTTCATCCGGCAACGGGACCGTCTTGCCGTTCTTCAGGCTGGCCTGGACGGCGGTGACATCGCTGGTTGCGACTAGATCGCCGGTTTCGACGTCGAACATCCGATGCAGGAAACGGAAATGTTTCTTGCCGACCGCGATAAACCCGCTCTCGATCCGGACAAGTTCACCGCCGCGAAGCTCGCGCACATATTGGAACACCTGGCGCACCACGGCGATACGGCGGCCGTCGGACTTGATTGTGCGGGGCGTTATGCCGATGGCGTGCATCAGGAACCAGGTCGCCTGATCGAAACGCTCGATATACAGGCGTGAATTCATGGTCGATTCCGGGTCATATTCCGCGGCCAGTACCGCGCCTTTGAAAGTCTCGACCCAGCGTCCGCCGTCTTCCTTCCTACTCATTCGCTTTCCTCACCGGCTGATTTTATGTCGGTTTCTTGTTCGATGCAGTGTAACGCCTGCGATCCCAGTACCGCCATTTAAATCCGGGACCATTGCGCCCAGAAACAATTTCATCTATAAATATTTTATATATAAAGTAAATGGTGCGCTATGTGGAAACCCCCTCAGAAAATCCAATTCCAGGCCGATCCGGGCCCGTCCCCGACCGAAGCGGAAGCCGCAGGGTCATTGTTGTTTTCGCCGATCCGGCATGGCTGTTTTGCCTTGGCAACCAGAACCTGGATACCGGCCATGGTACCATGGCGCGCGACGGATGAAGGCGAAGTCACACGCGACGTTTTGGATTGGTATGAGGCAATGGCCAAAGGCCGCCCCGGCGGTTTGGTCGTGGAAGCGACCGGCATCCGCGATGTCCCCTCCGGTCCATTGCTGCGCATCGGTCACGACAGGTTCGTGCCCGGATTGAAGGAGTTGTCCGACAGGGTCCGGGAAGCGAGCGGCGGGGAAACGAAGCTGTTCATTCAGTTGATCGATTTTCTGGCCATCAAGCGCAGGCCCGATAAGGAAAAGTTCATCCGGCGTTTCCTGGCCGTGACCGACGCGTTGCGGTCCCGGATCGGCGGCGCGGAATGGCCTGAGGATAAGGTCCGGGATCACCTGCTGGAATTGGCGGATGAAGACCTGGACGCGGTTTTGGACGAACGGACGCGGGAATCCCTGCGCATGGGGTATCGCGAGCGCGTGACGGACATGAACCTGCCGCATATCGCGGACTTGCCGAAGGTCCTTCCGGGATTGTTCGCGGACGCGGCGCAGCGCGCAAAGGCGGCCGGGATCGACGGGGTCGAACTGCACTATGCGCATGCCTATACGATGGCCTCGTTCCTATCCGCCAAGAACACGCGGGAAGACGGCTATGGGGGCGCGCGGGAAAACCGGGTGCGCCTGCCGCTGGAGGTTTTCCATGCCGTGCGCCAGACCGTCGGCGACGACTATCCCGTCGGTTGCCGGTTTCTGGCCGACGAATGCATCGATGGCGGCGGCACGGTTGAAGACGCAGCCTATTTCGGGACCGAATTCGCGCGGGCGGGGATGGACTTCCTGTCCACATCGCGCGGCGGGAAGTTCGACGACGCGAAACAACCGGGCGTGGGGCAGGCGGCCTATCCCTATACGGGGCGCAGCGGCTATGAATGCATGCCGCAATACATTTCCGACGAATTCGGGCCGTTCGGACGGAATATCGAACCGACGGCCACGGTTCGCGACGCGGTCCGGGCGGCGGGTTATGAAACGCCGGTCATCGTCACGGGCGGTATCCACGGATTCCGCCAGGCGGAAGACATCCTGCAAGCGGGCAAGGCCGATGTGATCGGCTCTGCGCGCCAGGCTCTGGCCGATCCGGTCTGGTTCCGGAAGGTGCGACTGGGCCGAGGCGACGAAGTGCGGGTCTGCGAATACACGAATTACTGCGAAGGGCTCGACCAGAAACACAAGATGGTCACCTGCAAGCTTTGGGACCGTTTAGATCTGGAACCGGACACGCCGCGTACACCGGATGGTAAGCGCCGGACCATCGCCCCCGCCTGGGAGGAGTAACCGTCCGGCACGAAACAGGACGGGAGGTGACCGGAATGGCCGGTCTTTTGCCGAGTTTCGGTTCTGGGATCAGGGCCGCCGTCATCGGCGCAAGCGGCGGCATCGGCACCGCAATGGCGGAACTGCTCGCGGCGGATCCCGCCGTCGAGACGGTGCATGCCTATGCGCGGTCCGGTGCGGTCCCGTCCGGCCCGAAGATCCAAGGCGGTCGACTGGATCTCCTGGACGAAGACAGCATCGCCTCGGCCGCCTCGGCCGCCGCGACGGTGGGCGGGGAGCCGCTGCATCTTGTCTTCGTGGCGACCGGATTGCTGCATGACGACGCGCGCGGCCTTGCGCCCGAGAAGTCCTGGAAAGCACTGGGCCCGTCTGCGATGGCGGCCTCGTTCGCCGTCAACACCATCGGCCCGGCCCTGGTCGCGAAACACTTCTTGCCGCGCCTGGACAGGGAACGACGGGCCGCCTTTACCGCGATTTCCGCCAGGGTCGGCAGCATATCGGATAACCGGCTGGGGGGCTGGTACAGCTATCGCGCCTCGAAGGCGGCGTTGAACCAGGTGATCAAGACCAGCGCGATCGAACTCGCCCGTAAGAACCCATCCGCGCTTTGTGTCGCGCTGCATCCGGGGACGGTCGATACCGGGCTGTCGCACCCTTTCCAGCGCGGCGTCCCGGCGGAGAAGCTGTTCACGCCCGACTATTCCGCTCGCGCCATGCTGGACGTTCTCAACGGCCTCGATGCGAAGCGGAGTGGCGGGTTGTTCGCCTGGGACGGGCAACAAATCCCTTTTTAGGGCAGGATCCGTCCGGTGTTATCTGGATTGCGCCGTCGAGGATTTCGATTTCGGTACCTGCCGGACGGAAACGATGCCGGCGAGTACGATCAAGGCGATGCCGGCCAGGGAAAGCGGGCCCGGAACCTCACCGAACCAGACCAGACCCCAAATCGTGGAAAAGGCCACATAGGCGAAGTCGAAGGTGCCGATCACGGATGGCGGCGCATTCTGATAGGCGACGGCGGCACCGATACTGCCGATCAGGATGGACCCGGCGAGCAGCGCCATGGTCAGCCAATCCAAAACACCCACGGTGACCCAGGGGGCCATCAAGCCGCCCGGTTCCGGGACCGAACCCCAAACAGCCGTGAATGCGGTCGCTATCAAGCCTACGGTAATGAAGGCGAGATTGAGATGGAGCGACAGGACAAGCGGATTTTCCGCGCGGCATTTCGTGCGGGTCAGCAGCATGGCGCCCGCATAGAGCATGGCTGCGACCAGCGGCAGCAGGGCGTGGATGCCGAAGCCTTCGGCATCGGGACGCAGAATCAACAGAACCCCGGCAAACCCGCCGATCACCGCCACCCAGCCCAGAGTGGTGATCCGATCGCCGGTGAAGAGTGCCGCGAACAACGTGATGAACAAGGGCAGCGTGTAGTAGGCGGCCGCGGCGACAGAAAGCTGAAGATGGGGCAGGGAGGCATAGTAGCAGATCCACATCGCGACCAGCATCAGGCTGCGCAACGCCACCCAGCCGGGATTGCCGGGCAGCAAGCCATGCACATGGTTCGTCGTACGGAGGACAACCAGCAGCACCGGTACCGCGATGACCGACCGCAGGACGAAAACCTGCCAGAGCGCGAAATGGCCGCTCGTCAGCTTGATCGCCGCATCGCCAAGGGAAAGGGCGAAGACCGTGAAGACGATGGTGCCCACCGCAAGCGGCAGATTATCGTCGGCGGATCGAAAAAAGCCCGTTCGTCCCGTCATTCGTCCCATCCCTCTTGGCATTTGAGGTGAGAACATAATAAGAACAAATTTGAAAGGCAAGCGCTGGAGAAAGAGAGGTGGGGCGGCTCAGGCCGTTTCCGAGGCAGTGTCTTGTTGGCTGTCCAACACCTTCAATATGACCGGCCAATAGTTGTCGCCATATCCTTGGTCCGCCGCTTTCTCAAACAGTTGGCGGACATTTTCCGCGCCCGGCAGCGTCACGCCGGCGCTTTTCGCGAGGTCCAGGGCATAATCCAGATCCTTCGTCGCATACAGGGTCGAGAAAGCCTGTTCCGGGAACGAACCGGGCAGCAGGGCTTTCATACCGTGATTGCGCAAAGCGAAGCTGTCGGCCGATCCGTTCGACAATGCCTTGAACAGAATTTCGCCATCCATGCCGGATTTGCGAGCGACGGTAAGGGCCTCGGCCAAGGCGGAAACCGTCTGGAACAGGATCATGTTGTTCAGGATCTTCACCATCTGGCCGGAACCGGATCCGCCGCAATAGGTGATATCCGTCGCAAAGCAACGCAGGATCGGTTCGATCCGCGTGAAGGTTTCCTCAGCCCCGCCGACACTGATGGCCAGGGTGCCCTGCTCGGCCGCTTGCCGTGTGCGGGCCACCGGCGCGTCCATGAAGGTAACGCTTTTCGAGGCGAATTTCTCCGCCAGCGACCGGGTCAGGTCGACCGGTGTGGTGCTGAGGTCGATGATGGTAGCGCCGGATTTCACATGCGCGAAAACCCCATTCGCCGCATTGCAAACCTCTTCGACCTGTTTGCCGCCGGGAAGCGACATCAGGATCAAGTCCGACTGATTGACGAGTTCCGCGATCGATGCCGCGGCCTCACCGCCTTCCTCGGCCATCCGTTTCACCGGCGCGGCGTTCAAGTCATAGGCGATCACGCGCGGGGCGCCGATATCCTTCCTGCGGACGGCCAGGTTTCGGCACATCGGTTCCCCCATGACGCCAAGGCCGATGAAACCGATGGTTTTAGGCGGGAGACTATTGGTTGGCATGGAAAAATCCTGAACTGGGAATGGGTAAACGGAAAACGTGTAAAGACTTTATTGCATGGCGGTCTGCGCTTTGGCCAGCGGGCTTTCGGACATGGGATCGGGCCGCGGTGTTCAGACCGCTCAATGCACGAACGTGCTTGAAAATACAGTGTATGCGCTTGTGTGCATCTGTGTAAAGAACGGGTCAGCGGTGCGATGAGTGTCGGTCGAACTCAGCTGTAGATGGCGACGGTCTTTTCGGCGCCTTGAGTCATGATCTTCGCATGTTCGGCCATCACCTCGTCGTAAAGGGCCAACGAAGCCGGTGAAAAAGCACTCTCCGGTTCCGGTATATAGTCGAAATTCCGGTATGGATCGTCGCCGCAAATCGGCATCGCATAGTCGCGGCCGGCATTCTGCTGTTTCATTTCCGGCGTGATATAGCGGATCACGAGGCCCATGCGGCGGTCGTCCGACACATTCGGGCCGGAAGCATGGAACATCCGGCCGTGATGCAGGGACATCTGGCCCGGCATCAATACGACCGGGACCGCATCCGCCTCGTCCACCTTGACGGCCATTTCCTGTCCCCGGGACAGCAGGTTGTTTTCGTCGAACGTATCCACATGCGGCAGGATTTCGTTCTTATGCGAACCGGGCACGAATTTCATGCAGCCGGATTCTTCAGTGGCGGGGGAAAGCGCGATCCACGCCGTCACTTCCTGGTCGCCGTAACCAATGCCCCAATAGGTCAGGTCCTGATGCCAGGTTACGACCTTGGTCGTATGGGCTTCCTTGGTGAAGAACTCCGCCCCCCAGCACAGCAGGTCCGGGCCCAGGACCTTCTTGACCGCGTCGACGACATTGGGATGACGGGCGATCCGGGCGACCGTCGGCATCACGATATGAACATTGGTGCGCAGGTATTTGCCCAGGGGCCGGGTCAGGCCCGCCGGCGGGTCGGCTTCGATCGCCTCGACCTCGGCGCGGATCTTTTGGGCTTCGTCGGCCGTCAGTACGTCGATGGGCAGCGCATAACCGTCCCGCCAATAGTCTTCGCCCTTGAAGTCGGATACCTGCATGACCTGTCTCCTTCCCGATTGGTTGTCTGACAATGCCATAGTGCGTCCCCGAAAACAGGGGGAATTGATCTGCCCCCAGGGCACAAGCGTATCCATGTCAGGTAAAAAAAAGCGGAGGCGGCATGTCCCTGATCTGGTTCAAGCGAATACTGGCCGCGGTGGCCCTATTGTCCTTGCCCACATTGGCCGGCGCGGCCGATCTCGGCATGTTGAAGGGGCCGGGGCATGTCCTGATGCTCCGCCATGCCTATGCGCCGGGCACGGGGGATCCGGCGAATTTCGATGTCGAAAGATGCGAAACCCAGCGCAATCTGAACGACCGGGGCAGGGAACAGTCCGGGGACTGGGGCGCGCGTTTTCGGGACGCGGGGATAGAGCCGAGCCGCGTACTTTCCAGCCAATGGTGCCGATGCCTGGAAACCGCCCGTTTGATGGGCGTGGGTGATGTGGAACCCTTCTGGCCGCTGAATTCCTTCTTCACGCAGCGGGAAGACCGCGAGAAGAATCTGGAAGCACTGCGCGACACGTTCGCCGCGCTGCCCACGGATGGGAACGTCGTCGTCATGGTGACGCATCAGGTGACGATCACGGCCATAACCGGCCGCGGGGTGAGTTCCGGGGAAGGCTGGGTGCTGAAACTGAACAGCACGCGGGAGCCCGAGGTGGTGGGCTCAATCCCGGCGCCGTAATAGGTGCTAAACCCCCAGATAGCGTTCCGTCAGTGCGCCGTCGGCCATCAAGGTGGCGGAGTCGCCGCTCCAGACCACAGCGCCTTTTTCCACGATGTAGTGGCGGTCGGCGATGCGGGCCAGATCGGCGATGTTCTTATCGATCACCAGGATCGATTGACCGGTATGCTTCAATCTTTCCAGCACGTTCCAGATATCCTGACGGATCAGCGGGGCGAGCCCTTCGGTCGCTTCGTCCAGGATCAGAAGCTTGGGGTTGGTCATCAAGGCCCGGCCGATCGCCAGCATCTGTTGTTCCCCGCCGGAAAGCAGATTCGCCATGCTGCTGCGGCGTTCCTTCAGGGACGGGAAGAAGGTGAAGATGGAGTCCAGCGTCCAGGGATCGCTGCGTCCCGAACGATTGGCCGCCGTCGCAACGAGGTTTTCCGTCACGGTCAGGTTCGGGAAGACCTGGCGGCCTTCCGGCACCAGGCCCAAACCGGCCTGCGCCATGGCGTAGGACGGCTGGCCGGTCATGTCCTTGCCGTCGAACATGATCGATCCGCTGGCCGGTTGCGTGATGCCCATGACCGAATGGACCGTGGTTGTCTTGCCCATGCCGTTGCGGCCGATCAGGGTCACGACCTCACCCGCATTGACTTCCAGCGCCATGCCGAACAGGGCCTGGCTGGCGCCGTAATAGGTTTCCAGTGCTTCGACACGCAGCATGTCAGGCGGCCTCCTCACCAAGATAGGCGCGTTTGACTTCCTCGTTGGAGCGGATCGCGTCCGGCGTGTCCGTCGCGATGATCGCGCCATAGACCAGAACGGAAATCCGGTCGGCCAAGGCGAAGACAGCGTCCATGTCATGTTCGATCAGCAGCATCGTCTTGGACCCTTTGAACTTGCTCAGGATCTCCACCATGCGGCTGGATTCTTCCTGGCCCATGCCCGCCATCGGTTCGTCCAGCAGCAGCAGCTTTGGATCGGTGGCCAGCGCCATGGCGATTTCCAATTGCCGGTGTTCGCCATGGCTGACGGCGTTGGCGAGGCTGTTCGCCTTATCTTCGAGACCGACTTGGGTCAGATATTCCATGGCCGGTTCGGTCAGCGCCGTATCCTTCGCCGCCGGCTTCCAGAAGCGGAAGGAATGGCCTTGATGCGCCTGGATCGCCAGGGCGACGTTTTCCAGCATCGTCATGTCCTGAAAAACGCTGGTGATCTGGAACGATCGGGCAAGGCCCATATGCGACCTTGCATGCATGGGATGGTTCGTGATGTTCCGTCCGGCGAAGATGATCTCGCCGGAATCGGGAAGCATCTCCCCCGACAGTTGCGAGATCAGCGTGGTCTTGCCGGCGCCGTTCGGGCCGATGATGGCGTGCAACTCGCCTTCGGCGACATCAAGGCTGACATGAGAGGTGGCGTGAACGCCGCCGAAGCTTTTGTTCAGGTCGCGGACTTCCATCAAAACCATCACACCGCCTCCTTCTTCTTGGAGAACCACCGGCGCAGCAGGCCCGCGATACCGCCTTGGACGAACAGGACCACCAAGACCAGCATCAGACCGAAGATCAGGTGCCAATAGGTCGTGATGGCGGACAGGACTTCCTCGATGACCAGGAAGGCGAGGACGCCGTAGACCGGGCCGAAGATGGTGGCGGTCCCGCCGAGGACGACCATGAAGATCAACTCGCCCGACCGGGTCCAATCCATCATTTCCGGGCTGATGAATTCGGTGAAGTTGCCCAACAGTGCACCGGCATAGCCGCAGATCGCGCCGGAAATGACATAGGCGGTCAGGCGGTAGCGATAGGTCGGGAAGCCGAGCGCACCCATCCGGCGTTCATTGGACTTCGATCCTTTGACCACCATGCCGAAGCGTGAATAGACCAGCCGATGAACGATGAACAGCACGACGGCCAGCGAAACGAGGCAGACATAGTAGAAGGTCGTGTCGTCATACAGGTCGATCAAGTCGCCGAAATTGCTGCGCTCATAGATGATCAGGCCGTCATCGCCGCCGTATTCTTCCAACGACACGAAGCCGTAGAACATCATCTGACCGAAGGCCATGGTGATCATGATGAAATGCACGCCCTTGGTCCGCAGACTGATCGCGCCGGTGATCAGGGCGTAAAGCGCGGCGCAGGCCACGGCCAGCAGGATGTGCAGGAACCCGCTGTATTCGTCGTAATAGGCCGGGATGCCGACCGCATAAGCGCCGATCCCCAGGAAAGCCGCGTGCCCGAAGCTGACCATGCCGCCGAAACCCAGGATCAGGTTCAGACTAGCCGCGGCGATCGCCAGGATCAGCATGCGGGTGAAGACGTCCAGCCAGAAAGCCTGGTCCAGTGCTTCGATAATCGGTGGGGCGAGGGCCAACAGCACCATGACGACGGCGCCGATGAGGAGCCAGCGCGGTGCGGAGAGAATGGAATTTGGACGAGATGACATGATGGACGGACCGTTTATCGAACTTTGGGCGGGAACAGGCCTTGCGGACGCACGGCCAGGACGATCGCCATCAGGATATAGACAAGCATGGCGGAGATGGCCGGCGCCGCCGTCTCCGCATTTTCAGCACCCATGAACAGCTTCAGGAACTGGTCCAGATAGGACCGCCCCAGTGTGTCGATCAACCCGACGATGAGCGCGCCGACAAAGGCGCCCTTGATGGAGCCGATGCCGCCGATAATGATCACGACGAAGGCGACGATGATGATTTCGTTCCCCATGCCGATGCTGGCCTCGGTAATCGGGGAGATCATCATCCCCGCGACACCCGCGATGGCGGCGCCCGCGGCGAAGACCAAGGTGAACAGTTTCTTGATGTCCACGCCCAAAGCTTCGACCATGGTGCGGTTCGACGCCCCCGCGCGGATCAACATGCCGACACGGGTTTTGGTGACGACGTAGTAAAGCCCCCCGGCCACGGCCAGGCCGACCAGGATGATGGCGACCCGGTAGGTGGGAATGACGATGTCCTCGGCCGGGCGGATCTGGCTGTCCAGCCATTCCGGCAGGGGGATGGCCATGCCGCCCGCACCCCAGATCAGGTGGACGCCGGTGTCGAAAATCAGGATCAGGCCGAAAGTCGCCAACACATGGTCTAGATGGTCGCGTTGATACAATCGCCGCACCACGGTCAGTTCCGTCAGGTACCCGACCGCCAGCGTCAACGGTATGCCCAATATGACGCCGATCAGGAAACTGTCGGTGATCATCGTGACCGTGCCGCACATATAGGCGCCGATCATATAGAACGATCCGTGGGCAAGGTTGATGAAGTCCATGATTCCGAACACGAGCGTAAGGCCCGCGCAGACCAGGAACAGCAGCACGCCGAGCTGCATGCCGTTCAGCAATTGGGTTATGACTAGGGATGCATCCATTTCGGGCTCAAATACCGGCTCGTTCTTCGGGAAGGGCGGGGTCGGCGGACCAATGATCCGCAGCGACCGTCAAGGAAAGCGGCGGGGCTGTATGGCCGCCGCCGCCTTCTATCACGATCGCGAAGCGACTACATTTTGCACTCGGACGCATAGACGTCCTGATGCATGTCGTAGACGGTGGAGACGATCTTGGTCGTCCAGTTGCCGTCCGCATCGGCGACGGTTTCCCGCAGATACAGGTTTGAGATCGGGAAGTGGTTGTTACCGATCTTGATGTTGCCGCGCGTCGGCAGATAGGTCACTTCCTCCATCGCTTTGCGCAGCGCGTCCTTGTCGGTGAGGTTCCCGCCGACTTTTTCGACCGCCTGTTTGATGAAGAACATCGCGTCATAGGCCTGCGCACCGTAGAAGGACGGATAGGTGCCGTGCTTCGCCTTGAAGTCGCTGACAAACTTCTTGTTTTCCGGCGTGTCCAGATCCGGCGACCAGGTCTGCGTGGCGAAGGACCCCAGAACACCGGTCAGACCGCCTTCCTGCAGTCGCGGCAGCGACAGCGCGTCGACGGTGAAGACGGTATAGAGCTTCATGCTGTCGGCCAGTCCGGCTTGTTCGAACTGTTTGATGAAGGCGCCGCCGGCCTTGCCCGGATAGAAGACCCAGATCGCTTCCGCGCCGGAAGCCTTGGCTTTGGCCAGTTCGGCGGAGAAGTCGAGCTGCGCGTCCTTACCCCATTTGGTCAGGTCCTTGCCCTTGATTTCGCCCTTGAAGGTGCGTTCCACGCCGGCGGACATGTCCTTACCCGCGGCATAGTTCGGGGCCATGATATAGACCGATTTCACGCCGTTCTGGTTGAGCACTTCACCCAGCGCCATCGGCGTCTGGTCGTTCTGCCAGGAAACGGAGAAGAAATTCTTGTCACAGCGCTTGCCGGCCAGTTGGGACGGGCCCGCATTGGCGGAGATCAGGAACGTGTCGGCGTCCAGCGCCGCGCGGGAGGAGGCCAGCAGCACGTGGCTCCAGATGAAGCCGGTCACGAAGTCGACTTCGTCCTGCTTGACGAGTTTTTCGGTTTTCTGTTTGCCGATTTCCGGCTTGAAACCGTCGTCTTCGAAGATGACCTCAAGATCGAGGTTACCCATCTTGCCGCCCATGTGCTCGACGGCGAGCTCAGCGGCGTTTTTCATGTCATTGCCGATAACCGCTGCCGGCGTCGTCAACGTGGTTACGAAACCGACCTTGACGCTGTCCGCAAGGACCGGCGTCGCCATCATCGTGGCGGCCAAGGCCGCGCTGATAAAACTCTTCTTCATAAGCTTTCTCCCAGATGCCAGAGCGCAATCTGTCTAGTTAATGACCCTGTTCCCGCAGCCTTTCCGGCCATCTTATTCTCGGTTCTTAGGAACGCTTCTTCGCGGGCCAGAATGGCGCATTAGCGCCGGTACTTCCAGCCCGCGTTTCATGGAAACTTTATATGTAAAATATTCCTATGTGAAGCATTCGCTTTACCGAGCATTACATTAGAAAACGGCAGTTTTCCTGAAGTTCCGCCCCTTCCTAATCCGTGTAGCGGACGGAGATTTCTCCCAGTCCGTCGACGCCGCCCTTCAAGGTATCGCCAGATACCACAGGACCGACACCGGCCGGCGTTCCCGTATAGATCAGGTCGCCGGGATAGAGGCGGTGAAACTTGGAAAGATCGGCAATGGTTTCTTCGACGTTCCAGATCATTTCAGCCAGGTCGGCATCCTGTTTCATCTCGTCATTGACCGAGACCCAGATACGGCCCTTGTTCATCGCCGGGCCGCCGTCGGCCTTGGTGATGGCGCCGATCGGCGCGCCGTATTGGAAGTTCTTGCCGTTGTCCCAGGGACGGCCTTTCTCGCGCATCTTGATCTGCAGGTCGCGCCGGGTCATGTCCAGGCCGACCGCGTAGCCATAGATATAGGCTGCGGTTTCTTCCTGCGGAATCTCGAAGCCTTCCTTACCGATTGCGACGACCAGTTCGATTTCGTGATGGAAATTGCTGGTCTGCGGCGGGTAGGGCAGGGGAACGGTTTCGTCATCCGGGCAATTGACGATGGAATAACGCCCCTTCTTGAAGAAGAAGGGCGGGTCGCGGTCTTCGCCGAAGCCCATTTCCTTGCGGTGTTCCCAGTAATTGCGCCCGACGCAATAGATTTCCCCGACGGGGAAGAATTCGTCCGTGCCGCGGATCGGAACGGCGGTGGTGGCGGGCGGGTCAAAGCAGAATTGCATTATCGATTTCCTCGGTTTCGGCGTGTTGTTGTCAGGCCGGCCTATGCGGGCCGGCCCAAAGGTAAGACTAGTCTCAGGCGCTGTCCCGTTGTTCGTTCCAGATGCCCAGTTTTTCCTGCATGCCTTTGTCCGAATAGACAAACAAGACCAGGTCGTCCTGGGCCTCGAATTCATGCCGGTGCCAGCTGGGAATGACGAAGATGTCACGTGGTTTCAAATCGTAGGTGACATCGCCGATGGAAACCTTGCCGGTTCCTTCCACGACGGTGACCACCATCGAATCGGTCGCCCTATAGCCTGCGGTTTTGAACCCCTTCGGCAGCATTTGCACGAAGGCGGCGATCGTCGGCATGACCGGGCCGCCATCGGCCGGATTGATGAACTGAAGCTTCAGGCCCAAATTCGGGTCCCATTCGGTACCGCCGCGCATCTGTTCCAGCGCCTCGCGGTATTCCGAGTAAGGGTAGTGGAAGACGGGGGAGGATTTCGTCGGCGCCTCGAACCCGACCGGCAGCATGTTCGAGCCGAAGCGCTTGCGGCTGTCGCCCGGCGGACGCCGGTCCAATTGGTATTCGTCATTGCCCTGTTGGGCGAAACTGGCGTCGAAGAAGCGGATGGTCGGAATATCCAATCCGTCCAGCCAGACCATCGGACCGTCGCTTTCATTGCCGTGGTCGTGCCACTGCCAGCTCGGCGTCAGGATCAGATCCCATTCCTTCATGATCGCGCGCTCGCCGTCGACCGCGGTATAGGCGCCATCGCCTTCCATCACAAAGCGCAGGGCGCATTGCGTGTGGCGGTGACAGGGCGCGATTTCACCCGGCATGATCAGCTGCAGGCCGGCATAGAGCGATTGCGTGACCGCGGATTGGCCCGGCAGGCCGGGGTTTTCCAGGATCAACACCCGGCGTTCCGCTTCCTTCGCGGTGATCAGGTCGGCCGATGCCATCACGTATGACCGCACGTCGTCATACCGCCAACGCACGGTCTGGACCGGGCTGACCGGTTCCTTGGCGACAAGGGCGTGCAGCACTTCCCACAACGGCGCCATATTGTGCGGGCGGATTTCGTCATAGAAGGCCTTGCGGTCGTCGGGTATCGCCTTTTCGGTGCTCATCCCTGATCCCCTATTTCACAATCGATTGGGTTGAATAATCTTCGACCGGCAGTTTGCCGACGGTGCCGCGCTGCTTCACGAAATCGACGAAGCTTTGCGCATAGTCCAGATACGTGTTCAACGACCGGCCGTCTTCCGTCACGGTCTTGAAGGTGGCATAGCCGTCGCGCCCCGCGGCAATGTAGTCGTTGGTAATCACCTTGTAGCTCCGCGCCGTATCGAGCGGCGCCCAGGAAGCGTCCTTCGGCCCCTTGTATTCGATACCGGTCAGGCGGCCGCCCTTGGCCGCCGTCAGATTGACGTTCCAGCGCAGCCCGGCGGCATAGGGATAGGCCCCGGTGGACCCGTCCGGCTGCAGGGCATAGTCCAGGGCATCTTCCAGAACCGCATGGATTTCCGCCGCCGTCATGGTCAGTTCGACCAGCGTGTTGGAAAACGGCAACAGTTCATAGGCCGTGCCGATGCTGATCGGCCCGGCAGGAACATCGATGCGCACACCGCCGCCGTTCTGAATGGCGATGTCCCCGGTCTTCGACATCTCCCGGAAGGCATGGGCCACCAGCATCGTGATATCGGATCCGTGTCCCGCGGTATCGGACTTGGAACAGATCTTCGACCGGCCTTGGCCGGGAATACGTTCCAGGCACAAGTCGTCGCTGGTTTCGCCGATGATCTCGCCTTTTCGTTCGTCGACGGTCTTCGCATAGGTCTCGAAGACGGCCTTGGTCGCCGCGTCTTCCTTACCCAGGGTCAAATAAGGATGGTTCGCAACGGCGGCGAGGACGGCATCGCGATCGGCGCCTTCCAACTCGACGCGGTTACCTTCCGCATTCTTGCGCTTGAAACTGTCGGCCAACGGCAGATGCGGCGTGCCGGCGCAATCGGCGATGGTGCCGTCGGCGTTGAAGTCGATGTTCAATTCACCCAGCACGCGCGCATATTCCCAGGCCTGGGCGACGCAGACCGTGTTGCCGTCGACGCCGGAGACAAGAGTCGGATAGGCGCCGCGCGGGGAGAGGCCGAGTGCCTCGAAACCGTCGCCCAGCAGGCTATGGCTGTCCCCGCCGATGATGACATCGACGCCCTTCAGGCTTTTCGCAAGGTCCAGATCGTTGCCGTAGCCGACATGGGTCAGCAGGACGATGCGGTCGATGCCGTCGGCGGTCAGCGCATCGATGGTCTTCTGCGCGGTTTCGGCTTCGTCCAGGAACCGGGTCGTTGGATCCGGGCTCGAAGACTCCATGGTCTTCTTTTTGATGTCGATGCCGATGATGCCGACCTTGTGTCCGCCGACCTCTTTCATCGTATAGGGAAGGATGTAGTCGTCCTGCGCTTTCGGCGCCAAAGGGGAAACCCCGACTTCCGGGATCACATTGGCGGCCAGGACCGGCGTGTTGCAATCGCCCTGGCGCAGGAAGTCGATGAAATTCTTCAGACCCGCATCGCCAAGGTCGAATTCGTGGTTGCCCAGCGCAAAAGCGTCGAAGCAGATGGAATTCATCAAGGCGGCGTCGGCTTCGCCCTTGAACAGGGTGAAGAACAGGCTGCCCATCATCGCGTCGCCGGCATGCAGTTTCAGCACATTCGGGTTGCCTGCGGCGCGTTTCTTGAACTGATCGGCCAGCATCGGAAAGCCGCCGCCGGAAACGCGCGTCCGCTCGCCCGCCAGGATCAGGTCCATCCCGCTATCCGCGTCCAAGTGGGAATGGTGGTCGTTGATATGCAGGATCGTCAGGTCGGCCGACTGTGCCGCCATGGATGCGGTCATGGCGCAGCCGACGGCCAAGCCCGCCAGGGCGCTTTTCAGAAAACAGGACGGCCGTGTATGGGTCATTGCAGAAGGGTCTCCTCAAGCGCCCGCTTGCATGCCTGCCGGTCGATCTTGTCGGTGCCGGTCTTGGGCAGGACGTTCATATAGATCACCTGACGGGCATATTTGTAAGGCAGCAGTTTGTCCTGGGTATAGGCTTTCAATTCCTTGCCCAGGGCATCGCCGCCCTCAATACCCGGCATCGGCGCGATCGCGGCGGCCAGCGTCATCCGGCCATCGGCCAGGGGCAAGCCCATCACCGCGCATTCCATCACCTTCGGATGTTCGTTGAGGCAAAGCTCCACTTCCAGCGGATAGACCCATTGGCCACTGACCTTGATCAGGTCGTCGGCGCGGCCCTTGAAGAAGTAGAACCCGTCCTCGTCCATCACGAAACGGTCGCCGGTCCAGATCCAGCCGTCGCGCATTGTTTCGGCGGTCTTGTCGGGGCGGTTCCAATAGCAGGGCGCGTTTGAATCGCCGCGGACCCACAGAATGCCTTCCTCGCCGGTGGCAACGGGGGTGCCGTCCCGGTCGGTCAGCTTGGTTTCATAACCCGGCACGCGCTTCCCGGCTGATCCGGGTTTTTGCATGTCTATCGTATTGGAAAGGTAGATATGCAGCACTTCGGTGGAGCCCAAACCTTCGACGATGCGGTGACCGAAGCGTTTTTCCCAAGCGCCGAAAACGTCCTGCGACAGGATTTCCGCGGCGGAAATGCAGCGGCGAACGGAAGACAGATCAGCGCCTTCCGACTCGGGCGCCTTGATCATGGCGGTATAGACGGTGGGCAGGGCGAAAAACAGGGTCGGGCGGTGACGGGCGATCTGTTCGAAGATTTTGTCCGGCGTCGGTCGGCCCGCGAATAGCATGGTGCTGGCGCCGGCATGGAAGGGGAAGGTGATGCTGTTGCCGAAGCCATAGGCGAAATAGATCTTGGGGACGGAAAAGCAGATATCGTCCTGTTCGATGCCCAAAACCCGGTCGGCGTAGGAAATCGCCGTATAGAGCATATCGTGCTGCAGGTGGACCACAGCCTTCGGCCGCCCGGTCGAGCCGGAGGAATACATCCAGAATGCCATGTCGTCGCGGCCGGTATCGGCGGCCTCCAGCATCGGGGACGCGCCGGTCACCGTATCGGGCCCCAGAACGGCAATATTCGCCGTCGTTAGGCCGGGCACCGTTTCCGCGCCCGTGCCGTCTGTCAGGATCACCGCTTCCAGATCTGTGGTCGACCAGTCTTCCGACCCGAAAGCATCGAGGAAATCCGTTTGGGTCACGCAAACACGCGCGCCGGAATTTTCCGCGTAATAGTGCAACAGGTCGGGCGGCGATTGCGTGTTCAGGAAGACGGGCGCCAACCCCGCGCGGATCGCGCCGAAGGCGGCGGCGGGATAGGCCGGGCCGTCGTTGAGAACGATAAGGACGCGATCCCCCCGGGCGAGACCGAGGGCGAGCAGGGCGTTGCCATAGCGGCAGGCATCCTGGCACAGCGCGGCATAGGTGACGTTGCCTTCGTCGCTATACACCGCGATCTTGTCCGCCAGCCCCTTGTCCAGATTGTCGAACAGAATGGCCGACGCGTTATAGGCTTCCGGGATCGTGAAGCCGATTTCGCGCGCGGCTTCGCCGTCGCGCGGAATGAGGTCCTTGATCTGAACGGATTCTTGCAAAGTCATCTCGTTCATCCCGCAACCCTTTTCTTGGCCGCGTCGTATTGCGCCATGAATTTCGGCGCGCTGGCGCGCAGTTTGTCGTCATCCATTCGTCCGGCGCGCTTGATGTAGCCATGCGCGAAGTCCAGCGGCGGCATTTCCATATGGGCGACGAACTGCTCGTACCAGCCGGCGCTTTCCTCGGCGGCGCGAACCAGCTTCGCAACGATCGGTTTCCGTTCGTCTTGATAGGCCTGCAACGCCGCCTGCATATCGGTTGGATTCTCGCGGATCGATTTGGCCAGGGAAATTGCGTCTTCCATCGCCAGGCGCGTGCCGGACCCGATGGAAAAATGCGCGGTATGCAGCGCGTCGCCGATCAGCACCTTGTTTCCGCTATACCATTTCTCGTTCCAAACCTTCGGGAAAACGCGCCAGATGGATTTGTTGGAAATAAGCGGGTGCCCGTCCAGGACGTCCGCGAAGACGGTTTCGCAGATCTTTCGGCTTTCTTCGTCGCCGGCCTGGTCCAAACCGGCATTCCGCCAAACGTCTTCCGTCGTCTCGACGATGAAGGTGCTCATGTCGGGCGCGTACCGGTAATGATGCGCGTTGAACGGCCCCCATTCCGAACGGCGGAAGGTCTGGGTCAGGGTGGGGAAGGTCTTGGTCGTGCCGTACCAGGCGAACCGGTTGGTCAGGTTGTCGACGCTGGCGCCGAACCCTTCCGGGTCGCCGTTGCGGATCACGGAATTGACGCCATCGGCGGCGATGACCAGATCGGCGACCTCCGCATCGGCCTTGTATGCGTCAGCCGCGCTATCGAATTTCAAAGTAACGCCAACATCTTCCGCACGTTGAGTGAGGATTTGGATGAGCTTTAGGCGGGCGATCGCGGCGAAGCCGACACCGTCAATGGCGGTCTTGTCGCCGAGCAGGTCGATGGTGATGTCCCGCCAGGTTTCCAATTGCCCGGCGAAGGCGCGGTAGGTATCGGGATCGTCCGCTTCCAGGAAGGAAAGGGCGCGGTCGGAAAACACCACGCCGAAGCCCCAGGTTACGTCGCGCGGATTTTGTTCGTAAACGGTGACATCCGCCGAAGGGTTGTCTCGTTTCAATAGTGTCGCTGAATAAAGGCCTGCCGGCCCGCCACCAAGGACGGTGATCCGCATGGGTCGCTCCCTCCGCATATTCGGTTCGCATTCCGTGCCCGGTTCAACCGGGTTTTGTGATTTTCCGAAATATACAATAAATTCACGAATATGCAATTCAGCAAAGCAACCATGGTCTTTCGTGCCGGAAGATGGATGGATGCTTGAGCCATCAGAGATACGCACATAACGATATCGGCAAGAAACCGGGGAACAGATTGCGGGGCGAACGGGATGGAAATTGAAAAAGACGTGCCGGAACGGAACGGCGCGCGGCGCGGCATTCAGTCTTTCGACATCGGGCTTTCGGTGTTGGAGGCTTTCGTCGCGGCACAGGGGCCGCTGACCCTGACGCAATTGGGAGAGACCCTTGGCATGCCGGCAAGCAAGCTGCATCGCTACGTGTCCAGCCTGGTCTCCGCGGGATTCCTGGATCAGCCGCGGCGGTCCGGCGCCTACGATCTCGGCCCGCGCGCTTTGGCGGTCGGCCTGGCGGCGCTCAACCGAAACGACTTCGTCAACCGGGCGGCATCGGCGACGGAAGAACTCGTCGCCCGCACGGGGGTGACCGGGACGATCGCGGTGTGGGGTAATTACGGACCGACGCTGGTCCGCTGGGAACGCGGAACCGACGCATTGACCACGGCGCTGGGCTTGGGGTCGGTGATGGATCTGTTCCGATCCGCGACGGGCCGAATCTTCGCGGCCTATCTTCCCGAGGGGTCGGTCAAGGCCTTCCTGTCCTCCGGGATCGGTGTGGCCAGTGGCGCGGTGAACGCGGAGATCGATTTTGCCCTGCTCGACAGGATGCGCGGTGAGATCAGACGCATTGGTTATGCCAGCGCGGATGGCGAATATATTCCAGGGCTTTATGCTGCCTCCGCGCCGGTTTTGAACTGGCAGGGCGATGTGGAAGTCGCGGTGACATTGGTTGGCCGCAGCAAAGCGGTCACGGATCCCGAGGGCGAGATTTTGCCGTTGCTCATAGAGACGGCCCGAAACCTCTCGGTCCTCGACCCGGCATCCGGGACTTGAGACAGGGGTTTTGGGGGAAGTTTGATGACCAACGCCCATGACGGAAACGGATCGAACGGCGGGGGGCCGGATGATGAAAGCCCCGGTTCGGATAGGGCGGACCCGCGCCCGGACGATGCCGGCAACGGGGACGCCGGCCGGGCGTCTGCGCACGGATCCGACCGCCGGTTGGCCGGCATTGCGTCCGGCGGCGGCATGGTGGACAGCGACGGCGTCGTCCGCATCAGCCTGGGCAGCATGCCGGAACTGGTCGGATACAATCTGCGCCTCGCGCAGTTGCGGGTTTTCGAACATTTCAGGGAAACGCTGAAACTCAGCGGCGACCCCGTCCTTGCGACGATCACGCCGGGTCTGTTCCGCATTCTGGTTCTGGTGCGGGACAATCCGGGCCTGAACCAAAGCCGGTTGGCGGCCGCGGTCGGTATCGACCGGTCGACCCTGGTCCCGATCCTCAACAAGCTGAGCAAACTCGGCCTGATCGAACGGCGGCCGTCGCGCAAGGATGGGCGTGCCCATTCGGTCCATCTGACCTTCGATGGCGCCAGCACGGTCGGCCGTATGGATGATTTGGTCGATCAGCATGAGCAGGCAATTGCCAAATCGCTGACGAAGCGGGAGAGGACGCAACTGATCGGCTTGCTCCGCAAGCTCGGCAACAGTTGATCTTCTTTAAACCGCATCGTCCTGTTCCCCTGTTCCCAGCGTTAAACCGCCGCCTAGAAATGCAGTTCCTGTACTGCCTCGTCTTCGGATTCGCTCGGTTTGGCGTGCCGCCGCGGCAAATACAGAGCGGTGCCGTCGGGCCGCGTTTCGATCGTCATTTCGCCCGTGCGAACAAGATGCTCCAAATGCGCGACGGTCTCACCGACGGCGAAGACGAAATTGCCCGGATCCTCGATCCTGGCGAACAGGATCTGTTTCGCCTGTAAGCTCGTCAGCGTCCCATGCTCGCGCAGGCCGTCCCGCAATTCCTGCAACCGGTCGCGATGGTGGTCCAGCAATTCATCGATGCGCCGGTGAAGGCCCCTGAACGGCTGCCGGTGGGACGGCAGCACCAGGGCGTCGGCCGGCAGGGAACGGCATTTACTGATGCTGGCCAGGAAATCAGGCAACGGGGACACGCCGCTGCGATACCACCAGACGGAAACGATCGGGCTGATCTGCGGCAGGATCTGATCGCCTGAGATCAAAACGTTGGTTTCCGCGCAATACAGCACGGCTTGCGCCGGTGTGTGGCCACCGACCGTGATCACACGCCAGTCGCGCCCGCCGATGGCAAGAACATCGCCGTCGTCGATCGGCAGGAACATGTCCGGCGGCCGACCGACGCCCATGTTATAGGCGTTCCCGCGCTTCAGGTGGAAATCCCGTATTTCCCTCGGCACGCTGTGCCGGGCGAGGAACCTGTCCTGGCTTACCGCGAATTCTTCATCGGGAACCCGCCAAAGCAGGGATGCCGTCGTCCATTCCCGGTCGGTCATCCGGAATATCAGGCCAAAGGTTTCGACCAGCCATCCGGCAAGGCCGAAGTGATCCGGGTGATAATGGGTACAGATCAATTGTGCCGGTCGGCGCGCGGCGGCGGGCCCCTCGAAAATCTTGGTCCAAAGGTCCTTGGTCAGATTACCCGCCATGCCGGTATCGACGATCGTCCAAGTGGGCGAACCGTCTTCAGGATCGAAATCCTCGAGGAGCCAAAGATTGATGTGGTCCAGCGCCATCGGAAGCGGCATGCGAATCCAATGGACGCCGGGCGCGACCTGAACGATCTCTCCGTGTTCCGGCGGCGGAATGTCCAGATAGTCCATTCCATCCTGTCGCATATGCGTCATGGTTTTCCCCTCAAAGCCGCCCGATGAAATCGCCGATGGCGTCCAATACCTGGTCCCGTTGGTCGCGGTGCGGCGAATGCCCGCAATTCGGCAGCATCAATGTCGAGCAGGGGCCTGAGACGCCCTGCTCGACGGCGATAATCTGTTCGGCGCTGCCGTATTCGTCGTCTTCACCCTGAATGACCAGGACGGGGCAGTCTATCATCGGCAGGCAGTTTTCAATATTCCAATCCCGAAAGGCCGGGTGCAGCCAGATATCGTTCCATCCCCGGAACGTGCGGTCCGGATCGCGATGGTAGCGGCCCAGTTTTTCGGCCATGTCGGATTGGTCGAACATCTCCCCGATCTTGGCGATCGAATTGACCGAAATTTGTTCCACGAAAACATGCGGCGCCATCAGGACCAGACCCGCCACCTTGCGGCCGGAAAGGCCGGCATGCAGCAAGGCGATGGAGGCGCCGTCGCTGTGGCCGATAAGGATAGGGGCGTCCATGCCCAACGCGTCGAGCAGGCCGGGCAGGGCGACGGTGCCCTCGTCATGCATGTAGCCGGTGTCGAACGGTTCCTGAAGCGTGTCGGATTGACCGTATCCATAGCGTGAATAGACAAGCGCACGGCGATCCGCCGCGGCGGAGACGGCGGCCGGAAAGTCACGCCACATCGCGACGGAGCCGAGACCTTCATGCAGGAAGACGAGCGGTGGAGCATTTGACGCCGCCTCGTCGTTCAGCATCACGCATTCAAGCATGCGACCGGCGGCCGGCTGCATGAAGGCGCGGGCATTCGCCATGATGGCGGCGCTTGTCCCAGCGAAGGTTCGAGGGTGGTTCGACGACACCGTTCCGTCCTAAAGACGCAGTTTGTAGCGCTGAATCTTGCCCGTCGCGGTCTTCGGAAGTTCCTCCACGAACTCGATCCAACGCGGACGTTTGAAGGCGGCCAATTCGGCCTTGGCGTGGTCGATCAGCGCCTGGGCAAGGTCGTCGCCCGCCGCATGACCTTGGTTCAGGACCACATAGGCCTTCGGCTTGATCAAATCGTCCTGGTCCGGTTGGCCGACGACGGCGACTTCCAGGACGCATTCATGGGTCAGGACAGCCGTTTCCACTTCGAAGGGTGAGACATAAATGCCGCCCACCTTCATCATATCGTCGGTCCGGCCGGCATAGGTGTAATAACCGTCCGCGTCGACGGTGTATTTGTCACCGGTCCGGGTCCAGGGGCCGCGGAAGGTATCGCGGCTCTTTTCCCGTTGGTTCCAATACATGATCGCGCTGGTCGGGCCGGAGACTTCAAGCGTGCCCATTTCCCCCGTCGGGACGGGATTGCCGTCCTCGTCCACAAGGCGCAGGTCATAGCCTGGAACCGGCTTGCCCGTGGTGCCGGGTTTGATGTCGTCGGCGCTGTTCGACAGGAAGATATGCAGCATCTCCGTCGTGCCGATGCCGTCCAGGATGTCGGTGCCGGTTGCTTCCTTCCAACGGCGCATCAACTCGGCAGGCAGCGCTTCCCCGGCGGAAGTGCAGAGCCGCAGGGAATGCTCACCTTGTTTCGGCAGTTGGCCGCTTGCCAGCAGCATGCCGTACAATGTCGGAACGCCGTAGAAGATGGTCGGATTCTTGTCGCGCAGGATGGACACCACCGCCGCCGCGTCGGGCGGGCCTGCATGCAGGATCGTCGTGGCGCCGGCCGCCATCGGGAAGGTCAATCCGTTGCCCAGGCCATAGGCGAAGAACAGCTTCGCGGCGGAATAGACGATATCGTTCTCGTCGATCCCCAGGATCGGTTTGGCGTAAAGGTTCGCGGTCTCGATCAGGTGGCTGTGCAGATGGACCGCACCCTTGGGCATGCCCGTCGTACCGGACGTATAGAGCCAGAAGCACATGTCGTCGCGCCGCGTCCGCGCGGGTTCGAAACTATCCGATGCCACGGCGATCAGGTCCGACAGGCTTTTGTGCCCCAGGCTGTCCGCGCCCGAGACGATGACCTGTTCCAGTGCGGGATGGGCGTCGATATCCTCCGCGAACAGTGGGTAAAGCGGTTCGGATACGACCAGCGCCGCCGCACGGCTGTCGTCCAGCATGAAGCTGTAATCCTTCGCCGTCAGGCGCGTGTTCACGGGTACGGGCACAATGCCGGCCTTGATGCAGCCCAGGAAGACGGCGACGAAATCCACCGTATCCAGCATGCACATCAACACGCGTTGTTCGCGCCGGATACCCAAGCCGGTCATCGCATTGGCGACCTTGTTGGACAACCGCTCTACATCGCCGTAGCTATGGGTGCCGTGGATATCGATGAAGGCGGGCTTGTCGGCCCGGCCGGCGGCCAGATTGCGGGCGATCAGGTCCACCGCAGCGTTGTATTCATCGTCGAACCGGGTGCCGGTTTCCGCCATAACGTCCTCCCTATACATCTGTGTCGCGGGTCCGGTTCGGCTGGGTGCAGCGCCGCCCGGCTTCTCTTACTTGTTTGTTTCTCCGGCCGGGTCTTGCGCCCGCCGGGCCGTCGGTCTTTCCGTTACGCGGGTTGCGCGGCAGCCAGTTCGTCGAACCAGTCGGCCGCCCAGTCCGCGGCCTCGTCTTCCGGCAGGGAGCCGGCGGATGCATCGTGAAGGCGGACGTCGCCGACCCGTTTCGCACCCAATTCCTGAAGCGTGTCGTCGAATTGCTTGCCGCCGAAACAGAATGTCTGCGCATAGGTCATATCGCCCAGCGCGAAGACGCCATAGCGCACGGAGGAAAGATCCGGCTTGGCTTCCTTCAGCGATTCCAGCAATGCCTGGGCATTGTCCGGTACATCGCCCTGGCCATAGGTGGAGGTGCAGATGATGACGGTATCGGCTGAGGAAACCGCATCCGCGCGCAGATCGTCCATCAGCAGGATTTCAGCATCCGCGCCCTTGTCCACCAAGGTGTCGAGAATTTCGTCGGCGACAAGCTCCGCCGTGCCGGTCATCGTGCCGACCAGAATATGTATGTTTTCGCCCATGCGTTTACCCTGATGCCAAGCGCCTCGTTATCACGGACCCTGTTTACGGGCCTTTTGTCAGGGGCAACTTTGTAATGGATGCTCCCGGTGACCGGCAATATAATGCCGACACTTCCGGCTGAAAAGCATTATACTGCATCTTATCCGCAAGTATTATCATAGTATGTCTGTTGGGAATTGTCCGCAGCGTGCTGTAGATGAAGCGGCCGACGGCAAAAAGACGGCCTGGAACGGGAAGAAACGATAACTTTTAGGTTGGTGACGGTGAAAAACGAAGAAGATACGGCGCTTGTCGACTATCTCACCAAGCTGGGCGAACGCGTTCGGGCCGAACGCGCCAAGCGTGGGATGACACGCCGGATTCTCGCCCGGGATTCGGGCGTGTCCGAACGCTATCTGGCGCAATTGGAAGGGGGGACGGGCAACCCGTCGATTGCCCTGCTGCGCCAAGTCTCCATGGCGATGGATGTTCCCTTGGCCGCCCTGGTGGCCGGGGAGGCGGAAGCGACCGAACCGGTTGCCTCGCTGATCCCCCTGTTGGAGCGGGCCAGTGCGGAGGAGTTGGACGCGATCCGCCGCGCGGCGCTGAAAATCATGCGCCCGGCCGGGGAAGACATGAAGGCCCGGCGAATCTCGCTGATCGGTCTGCGCGGCGGCGGCAAGTCCACCCTTGGCCGGAGGTTGGCCGAGGAAATGGGCGTTCCCTTCGTTGAACTGAACCGGGTGATCGAACAGGAATACGGCGGCAGCATCGGGGAGATCCTGGCGCTGAACGGGCAGCCGGCTTTCCGCCGCTATGAACGGCGCTGCCTGGAAGCGGTGATCCGCGATCATGAGGGGGTCGTGCTTTCCACCGCCGGTGGGATCGTGTCCGAACCGTCGACCTTCGCCTATCTGTTGGATCATTCGCATGCGGTCTGGGTTCAGGCGACGCCGGAAGAACATATGTCGCGCGTCGTTGCCCAGGGGGACCTGCGCCCGATGGCCCAGAACCGGGAAGCGATGGACGATTTGAAGGCGATCCTCGCCGCGCGTGAGGCGGATTACCGCCGCGCCGATGCCGTGCTGGATACAAGCGGAAAGTCGGTCGAGGAAAGCGGACGGGATCTGCTTACCCTCGCGCGGCAGGTATTGGGCACGGACCTGGCGGCGGTTTGAGCCCAAGTTCCAACGCAGGCGCAGGCCGGGTCTGCGCCGTTACTCTCCGGCGGCCCAGGCACGGGCCTGTTCAATGTTCATGAGGATTCTTCGTTTCCGTTTGTCCTTATGTAATCCGGCTTCCTGCCACAATTGCAGCAGAATTTGTTCCTGTCGCCCGGCGGCGACGACCGCGATGCGGGCTTCTTCCGGCAAGGTAACGGCTGGCCAATTGTCGAGGGTTCCCTGGATAATCGTGAGATTGAGTTGGCTTAGGTCCGCCGTTCTCAGATCCCAGACGACATTCTCAACACCGTGCTGTCTACAGGCACTTTCAATTTGCCGAACGCCCCAGGACAATTCGGGCTCGCCGATCACTCCGCTCAATCGGATTTCGATTTGGGCTCGTTCGTTGTTTATGTCAGCGTCGGCGTTCATTCCGCTGGGGCTTCCTTCGTCCCGGTTGCTTCACGCAGGTTGTGGCCGGCTGCGTGACGCAATTGGTCCTGCAATTCCTGCCCTTCCTGGCTGCGCGGTTTAGAAAATCCGGCAATCCGGGAATAGACGACAGGCGCCAGGAACAGGGTTACGAACCCGGCGATTCCGAGACCGCCGAAGATCACCCAGCCGATGGTCGTACGCGATTCGGCGCCGGCGCCGGACCCGAAGATCAGCGGCAGACCGGCGAAGACCGTGGACACCATCGTCATCATGATTGGACGCAGCCGAACGAGGGAGGCATGACGCGCCGCCTGGATCGGGGACATACCGTCTTCCCGGCATTGGTCGGCGAATTCGACCATCAGGATCGCGTTCTTGGCCATGATGCCGATCAGCAATAATACGCCGATTTGGGAATAGATATTGATCGACGTGCCTGAAAGGGACAGCGCAAAGATCGCGGCACAAATGCCGAACGGCACCGTGACGATGACGACAAGCGCGCTGGTGATGCTCTCGAACTGGGCGACCAGAACCAGGAACACGACCACGAATGCTATGACATAGGTGATCATCAGATCGGCGGAGGTTTCATTCAACGCTTTGGCTTCGCCCAGGAAGATAAGCCCGGTGTCGGGCGGCAGTATTTCCGTGGCCAAGGCGCGGACGGAGTCCACCGCTTCCCGCAGCGTCCGCTCCGGCTCGATATCGGCGCTGACCTCGATGGCGCGGCGTTGCGCGTGCCGGTCCAATTCGGCGGCCACGGAGCTTTCTGAGAAGACCACCAATTGGCTGAGCGGGACCAAACGTCCGTTTGCCGCGGGAACGTACAGGTTCGCGATGTCCTCCGGTTCCTTGATCGACCCTTCCGTGGCCTGCAGCATGATCGGCAAGGTGATGTCGTCCACCGTCAATTCCGCCACTTCGAACTCGTCGATCAGAACCTGGATGATGGTGGCGAGGTCGCCGATGTCGACGCCCAGGTCGGTGGCGCGCTGCCGGTCGATATTGATCGACAGTTCCGGTTGTGTGGCCCGGAATTCGACCCGTGTATTGTTCAGCCAGGGCAGACGTTCTTCCATGGCCAGTACGAACTTGTTCGTCTGCGCGAATATGTCCTGGTAGTTCGTGCCGATCAGTGCGAAATCCAGCCCGCCGTCGGCATTGCGCAGGTTCAGGCTGTTGCCGCGGCTGACGCGCGCCTGGGCACCCGGAATCTCACCTAGTTGCCGGTTCACGTCGTTGGCGATTTCGCTTTCGGTTATCGTCCTTTCCGACCAGTCGGCAAGCCGCGCGTCTATCTGGCCGCGATTAAGGTCGTAGCGTCCCGTTACCGTATAAAGGCTCTTCGCCACACCTTGGTCGAGATAAGGTTGAAGGATTTTCTCGACCGCTTCCACCTGTCGGTCCGTATAGGCGAGGCCCACGCCGTCAGGGCCGGTCAGCCGGACCCTGATCCTGCCGCGATCTTCTTCGGGGACCAGTTCTTCACGCAACCCGCCATAGACCTGCCAGGCGGATGTGACGATCACGGCGCAGGTTGCGAGAACCAAGATCGGATGCCTCAGGACGATATCCAGCGGAAGCGTGTAGCCGCGCACAAGACAGCCGCCTGCCTTGCAGCACAGCCCGTACAGGCCACTCGGCGCCGTCTGCTTCCGTGTCGGCAGCTTGGATACCATCATCGGCACCAGCGACAAGGCGACAAAGGAGGAGATCGCCACCGTCACCGCCAGAACGAAGCCGAATTCCTGGAACAGGCGCCCGGCCTGGGAGGGCAGAAAGCTGATCGGGACGAAGACGGAAATCAGGGTCGCGGTCGTTGCCAAGACGGCGAAGAAGACCTGCCGCGTGCCCAGCACCGCGGCCGCCTTGGTCTTCAATCCCTCACCGCGCAGCCGCTGGATGTTTTCCAGCACGACGATGGCGTCGTCGACCACGATGCCGGTCGCCAGCACCATCGCCAAAAGGGTCACCAGGTTGATCGAGAAGCCGAGCATCCAGATCGCGGCGAGTGACCCGATCAGGGCGACCGGTATGGCGACGGTCGGGATGATGGATGCGCGCCATTGGCCGGTAAAAAGCGCGATCACCAGCACGACGATCAGGATCGTATAGCCCAATGTGACGAGGAGTTCCCGGATCGAGCTTTTGATGAAAAGGCTGTCGTCCGAAATCGTCTCGATATGAACATGCGGCAGGCGGCTCGTCAGCTCTCCCACGGCCCGCTGCACGCCTTCCGCGATGGCGATGGTGTTGGAACTGGACTGGCGAATGATGCCCAGGCTTATGACCTGGCGGCCATTCAACCGAACCCAGCTTTCCGCTTCCGCGGGGGCGAAATAGACATTCGCCACATCGCCGACCCGCACCGGTTCGCGAACGAACAGGTCCTTGATCTTCTCCGGTTCGATCACCGAGGCATTGGCGCGAACCAGGACTTCCTGCTCGTCGGATTTGAAGCTGCCGGCCGGAATGTCGAACCGGGCGTTCCGCATGACATCGGCGACATCGGCGACCGATAGGCCATAGCTTGCCAGTTTCAGCGGATCCAGTTTCACGCGTAAAACCGTTTCCCGCTCTCCGAATATATTGACGTCGGCGACGCCTTCCACGGCGGTCAACTCGGGCAGGATCTGATCTTCGACGACCTTTGTCAGCGCGTCGATCTCCAGCGTTTCGCTCCAGACCGCCAGGGACACGATCGAAGAAGCATCCGCATCCGCCTTGATGACGGTCAGGTTTTCGACCCGGTCCGGCAATTGGCGTTCGATGCGGCTGACCGCTTCTCTTACATCGGTGGCGGCATCGGCCAGGTCGACCGTCGGGCCGAAGGTCGCGTGGACGCGGAAGTTGTTCTCCTCGCTTGAGGAGCGAACCTCGACAATGCCGTTTACACGCGCCACGGCGGCTTCGACGATGCTGGTGACTTCCGCATCGAGCGTTTCGGGGGAGGCACCGGGGTAGTTTCCGCGGACTGACACGACCGGCCTGTCGACATCCGGCAATTCGCGGACTTCTACACCGAGCAGGGCGCCGAACCCGGCGATCATGATCAATAGATTGAGTACGACGGCCAAATAGGGGCGCCGGACGCTGATCGCCGGCAGATCGTTCACCGGTTTGCCGTTGGGGAATTCGTCCTCGTCGGTCCGGGCATCCGTCATATCAGCTTCCCTCGTTTACCGAGATATCGACATGGCGGCCGTTGCGCAGGCGCTGAACGCCTTCGACAACGACAAGGTCGCCCGGTGTGATATCTCCCTCGACAAGGACCGCGTCATTCAACCGGCGGCGCGCGATCACATCGACGCGCTTGGCCGTGCCCTCGTCAATGGTCCAGACGAAGCTTGCCCCGTCCCGCCATTGCAGGGCCAATTCTGGCACGGTCGGCATGACCGGTCCCGGCAAAATCAGGGTTACGAAAAACGACATGCCCGGGCGCAGGATATCTTCAGCATTGGGAAAGGCGGCGCGGATCAGGACGGTGCGGGAAACCGGATCGACGCGGCTGTCTATTTCATCGACTCTGCCGTCGATACGGCGGTCGGGAAAGGTCGGGGTCCGCGCATCCAGGGCCATGCCCAGCGCCAAGCGCGACAGATAGCGTTCCGCGACTTCGAACTCGACCAGCAGGGTCGACCGGTCGTCCAGGGTCACGATCTCCATGGCGGGGGTCACCCGGTCGCCGATTTCGATCTTTGGAATCCCCACAATGCCGTCGAAGGGCGCGCGCAGCGTGCGATCGGCCAGGGCTTCCTGGGCCTGTTCCAATTCCAGCGTCGCGCGTTCCAGGATGACTTCCGCGTCTTCCACATTCGCCGGTGAGCGTACATTCGTCTGCCGAAGCTTGTCCGCGCGGGCCAGGGCGCTTTTCGCTTCCCGGACACGCGTTTCGGCAACGCGGACTGATAGCATCGCCGAGCGGTCGCCCAGCTTCATCATGACTTGATCCGCCTTCACCTGTTGGCCGGACTGGATCGGTAGGGCGACGACTTCCCCCTCGACTTCCGGATAGAGCGTCACCGAGCGCACGGCGCGGGCCGTGCCGATCGCTTCGATGGTCACTTCATCGGGCGCCTCGCCGGCGGCCTCCACAAGAACGGGGACGGTTTGGATATTGCCGCTGGGCGGCGGATTGCCGGCGGGTTTCTTTTTTTCGGCATTGCCCGAGACGATGTCGGCCCCGGGGGCAATGGCAAATCCCATCGTGTCCAGATAAGGCAACCAGCGGTCCTGCGTTCCCCAGGCGACAATCCCAACCAGGATAAGGAGCGCTGCAATCCTTGGAATGCCGCCAATTGACCTTTTCGAACTCAGTGCCTTCGCTCCAACAGTAATAAGTCGCTTTGATTTCACGCGGCGTCAGTTTCACGGCGTGTTTTCTTGATTTGCCGAAACATAGAACATCCGCCGGGAAATAGTTAACACTATTGTTCGAACAGGCAATGGCGGGTGGGGCGATACTGTCGCCGTCCGCGCCCGCGGCACTCAACTGCAGGCGCCCTGGGTCAAGATCGCCTGACCCTCGGTGTCGAAATAACCGGTCGCGCGGTAGGTCTGTCCGTGTTTGTCGGTGAAGACGCCCATGACGGCCCCGCCGGCGATTTCGTTGCCGCTGACAATCGTTTGACCGTGTTCCGATCCCTGCAACTGGTCGTCCAGGTCGATTTCGAAGGCGAAGCGGTCACCCGGTGCGAAACGGTCGAAGACGAGGCTTAATTGCTGGTACCCGTCCAGACCGGATGACGCCGCGCGCAGGGTGGCGGTGGAGGGTAGGGGATTGAACGGCTGATAGGCGCTCCATCCGGCACCGCCGTAATCGGTGTCGAAAATGACCCCACCGGCGGTGGAGGACAGGTCGATCGCCATTTGCTGGAGGGTCAGGCCGATGACGCTGTTGTTCTCGATCAGGAACGTATCGTCCGACCCTTCCGTGAACTGAACCCTGGCATCGGGTCCGCAGGAATGCGCCGGTCCGGCACTTACGATCACGCCGATTGCCAGCGCGAGCGCGCCGATGGCGGCGGCGCCTGAAGTCCCGTGAGCCGTTTCCCGGCTGTTGAAATACCGGTTCCATACGAACCGGCGTTGATCCTGTCGAAGCCCTTTCACGGCAGCGGCCCTTCTTCGACCCGCCCGCCACAGAGGGGCGCGGGGTCATTGGATTACACGGGCCAGTATACACCCAAAGGGAAGATAAACGCTGCAAATTCGGAGAGGGCGGCCGAACCGGTTCGGGAAGGGCTATCGAATGACAGCTTCGGGAATGGCGGCACCGATAACCATGTCCACCGTCACGCCGTGCCCGGCGAGCGGATAGAAGGCGCGGTAAACGGTGACCAGAAAGTCCCGCTTATGCGGCAAACCGGCCATCGTGAAGACCGGCTTACCGGTCAGAACGACATCGTCGAAAGACGTTCTTATCGTGGCGACGTCGGCCGCATCGAGGTTGTCACTCAAGCGTTCGCCGGTACGGTCGATGCCCAGAAGATTGACGTTTGCGGTTCCCAGAAGACGGTATCTGTAATCCAGTTCCTCGCCGGACCGCAGAACGTCCAGAAGCACGATCCAGGGGATGACCGATGCGCCCAAATCCACGGGATCGATTTCGGCGCGCGCCGGAATACGGCCGTCGCGCGCGCATTTCGTCCAACAGGTGTGCAGATGATGCAGGGGAGATTGAGCGGGAATCTCCTCAAACCCGATGGATTTGATCCACAAGAAGGGGCCGTGTGTATCTGTCGATGCTTCCAAAGCGAAAAATGCCCAAAGAAACCTTTATCAGTGATCTCTTGTTAGCACCCGCTGTCCGAAAGCAAAGCAAAAAACGCTGTCTTCACATTGCCGGTGCCAGCCGGCCGTTGCGCCAGGCCACCAGCAGGGCGGGCGCGCTGACGACCACACCGATCAGGCTGAAGGCCCAATGCGACAAGCCCCAACTGTCGACACCCGGGAAGGCGAACAGGATCCCGCCCGCGAACAGGAGGACCCTGAACAAAAAGCCCGAAACTCCATCGCCCAAGCCGCCCAGAAAACTGAGATGACCCTGCAAGGCGCAGCTCAGGAACCAGACCCCGATAAGGGCGGTGGCCAATACGCCGACGACTTCCATGGCGGGGGCTTCGCCGACCAAAGCCGGGTTCAGCACGAAGAAGAAGGGCGCGATATAGATCACGCCGCCAAGCCGCATCGCTTCCAACCCGGTCTTGAACGGGTTGGAGCCGGCAAGCGTGGAGGCCGCGAAGGCGCCCAGCGCCACCGGCGGGGTGATGTAGCTGACCATGCCCCAGTACAGAATGAACAGATGCACGGCGAGGACGTTGAGCCCGGCCTGTTCCAAGGCCGGGGCGAGCACCACGGCAAGGAAGATGTAACAAGCCGTGACCGTCATCCCCATGCCGAAGATGAAGGCGGTGACCGCCCCCATGATCAGCAGCATGATCGTCGATCCGCCGGCCAGGAAGATCAGGTCGTTCACCAGCGTTCCTGCCAGACCGGTCGCGGAAAACGCACCGACGATAAGGCCCACGCCCAACAGGATGGCGACCAGTTCGGAAAGTGCCCGGCCGATACCGACGATCAGATTGATGCCGGTCCTCAGCGTGAAACGGTGGCTGCGCACGAACTGGTTGATGACCAGCAGCAGGGCCGTCGCATAGAAGGGCGCGAGCGTATCCTGGCGTAGCGCGACCATCATGAAGATCAACAGCGCGAAGACGAAAAGATACATCCAGCCTTCGCGCGCCGCGGCTGCGAGGGACGGGACTTCCGATGCTTTCAGACCTTTCAGGCCGCGCTTCGCCGCATAGGCGTCGATCTGCGCGAACAGGCCGAAATAGTAGAGGATGGAGGGAATGGCCGCAGCGACCGCGATTTCCACATAGGGCCGGGACAGGAAGGATGCCATGACGAAGGCGGTAGCCCCCATGATCGGCGGCATCAGCACCCCGCCGGTGGAGGCGCAGGCCTCCGTCGCGGCCGCGTAACGTGACGTGAACCCTGTCTTTTTCATTGCGGGGATGGAAACCGCGCCGGTCGTCAGCACGTTCGAGATGACCGATCCCGACATCGACCCCATGAAACCGCTGGCGAAGATCGCAACCTTGGCCGCGCCGCCCCGGTAACGCCCCACCAGGGCGAGGGCGAGGTCGTTGAAGAACTTGCCGCCGCCGGTGTGCTGCAGGACGGCGCCGAACAGGATGAACCCGATCACCAGATTGCCGAAGGCCTTCATCGGAATGCCGAAGGAGCTTTCGGCGGAAATGATGTGATAGGGAATGACGTCCATGAAAGGCTGGGCGAATCCCGAAATCGGCCCCGGCATCGAATCCGCGAAAGTCGGATAGAGCGAAAAGGCCAGAACGAAGCAGAACAGCACCCATCCGCCGGCGCGGCGGGTTGCCTCCAAGGTCAGCGCCCACATCAGGATGGAGAACCACCGGGCCGTATCCGGCGGGGCGTATTCCCAGCCCAGATCAAGGCTGACTTCCGCCGTCCAGGCGAAATAGGTGGCCCCGCCGATTGCGGCCAGGGCCAAAAGACCGTCCCACCATTTCACACCCGGTTCCCGTTGGGGAACGGCTGAGAAGACGAGGAAGGCCATGGCCAGGAAGATCCCCGCCAGCACATAAAGATACCGGCCTTCGAGCACGACGATGCCGAATAGCTGAATGTTGAACAGCTGGTGGACGGAGAGCAGAACGGCGAGCAGCGTACCGATGACGACGACGTAACGGGAAAAGGGCCCCAATTCCCGGCGGAGCCCGGTTTCGTCTACGTCCGGCGACGTATTCGCGCCATTGCTGTTGGCGGCCTCAGTCATGATGGTGGGTATCCGAAGCGCAAAAACAGGCACGGGCAAGAAGGCCCGGACCCTGAAGTTCCACCGGGCCGGCGACCGAAGCGGGCCGGCCCGGTGGAAGGGCTGGGAACTTAGAAGACGACGTCGAAACCGCCGTCGGCCAAGGCCTTGCGGCGCGTTTCGGCCCAGGTGTCATCCCAGGCGTCATCCGCAACACCCGACGCTTCAAGCTTCGCCCAGGCGGCTTGCAGGGCCGCTTGACGCGCAATCAGCTTGTCGTTGTGTGCCTGATCGGCATCGGTCCACTTGCCGATTTCCTTGTAGTATTTGATGGCTCCGTCGTGATACGGCGCGACCCATTGGAAGTTCTGCTTGTCCAGGGCCCATCCGCCGATACCCGGCGCCTTGCCGTCATATTCGGGGAACAGTTCAACCATCGCCTTCGTCATGTTGTAGACGAGGTCGGCGTCCTGATCCGCCATCGCGACCAGGACCGGATAGGAATAGCCGGCGCCTTCATAAGCGGGACCGCCGTCGATATTCGCGCCGACCTTTGCCATGTTGGGCTGGAAGAAGGGGGCGACCGCCTGCATGCGGGCGATGCCTTCCTTGTCGTCATGATGGATCGGCGGCCAGATCAGGCCACGGGGCGAGGCGGCCGCTTCATAGGCCTTGCCGGAATTGGTCGAGGCGAAGACGGCATCCACCTGATCGTTGATCAGGCCTTTCCAGGAATCGCCGAAACCGCCGAATTCGACTTTCGTAACATCGTCCCAGGTCAAACCGGCATAAGCCAGATAGGCCGTGACGTTGACGTTCAGCGCCGGTGCGCCTTTCACCCAGGCGACGCGCTTGCCTTTCAGATCGGCATATTCCTTTACGCCGATATCGCCGGCCACGCCGACGGCCAGGTTGATGGCGCCGCCGTTATTGGCAAGCAGAACGCGGACCGGCTGCGGACCCCAATTCTTCTTGCCGAAGGCGAAGGCGCCTTCCTGCGCCATGAAGGATCCACCGACCCCGGTGGCGGAAAACTGAACCTTGCCCTGGCGAAGCGGTTCCGTCCGGGCGATGTCGTTTTTACCGGGCAGGACCCGCAGGTCGATGCCGGCGGCATTTTTCAAGGCGGCGCCGACAGCGACCGACTGGTTATAACCGGCCGAACCCGTGCCGTAGGCAGTCCAGGCGATTTGCCCGGGCAGGTTCACATCCGCGGCGAAGACCTGTCCAGCCATCGACGCAGCAGCGAAACCCGCCACAGCGAGCGTTTTCAGAGTCCAATTCATATGTTTCCTCCCAAGCCGGCGTATCTGCCGGTCTGATCCTGTTTGGTGGCGCACCTGCATGGGATGAGCCTTGTCGTTTGTCGATCGCTGCGAGGGTAGGGCAAATTGGGCCGGGGCTACAAGCAAGCAAAAGCTGATGTTCTAGTATTCTTACAGGAATTCGATTTCCAGACTGGTCTTGGGCCGGCTCGGAGGCTAGGAATTTAGCCCGCGACGTGCTGCCGAAGAAAAATGGCAAGTTTCGGGGCAGCTGCGCCAAGTGTGTTTCCAAGGGAGTGAAAGCGGTGGGTATGAAAAAGATCGATGCCACGGATTATACGGTCGGGGTCGTCGGGGCCGGCGCCATGGGACAGGGAATCGCGCAGGTTTCCGCACAGGGCGGCATGCGTACGATCATTCTGGATGTGAAGCCGGGCGCTGCCGAAGCCGCCAAGGCGACGATTGCCGGACGGCTGGATCGCATGGTTGAAAAGGGCCGCTTGTCCGATACCGCCGCCGCCGCTGCCAAGGATTCCATCGAGTTCGTCGAGGAAGTTTCCGGCCTGTCCGACTGCGATACGGTTGTCGAAGCCGTGTTCGAAGACATCGAGGTCAAACAGTCCCTGTTCAAGCAGATCGAGGACGTGGTTTCCGACGATTGCATCATCGCATCCAATACGTCCTCCATCCCGATCGCTTCGATCGCGCGGGCCTGCAGGGTGAAAGGCCGGGTCGCCGGTCTGCATTTCTTCAATCCGGTACCGATCATGAAGCTGGTCGAAGTCATTCGCGGGCCGGAAACGGAAGACGCGGTGGCGGCGGCCTTGTCCGAACTTGGCAAACGCATGACGCGGATCCCCGTAACCGTCAAAGACGCCCCGGGATTCCTGGTGAATCTCGGCGGACGGGCCTACACGACCGAAGGCTTGCGGATCGTTCACGATGCGGTTGCGACCCCGGCGCAGGTCGACGCGATCATGCGCGACTGCCGGCATTTCCGGATGGGACCGTTCGAGTTGATGGATCTTACCGGCATCGACGTGAACTTCCCGGTCAGCCTGATCGTCTATGAAGGCTATATGCAGGACCCGCGGATTAAGACCTCGCCGATCCATAAAGCGCTGCACGATGCCGGGCGTCTGGGGCGCAAGACCGGTGCGGGCTGGTTCCAATACGGCGCCGACGGCAAACCGCTTCCGGGCGACTCACCCGACCATGAGACGGATGCAGCGCCGGCCGCGCGCGTGGCCCTGGCCGAGGATGATGCGGCGCTGGCCGCTTTCTGCGCCGAAATCGGCCTGACGGTCGGCGCCGATGACGGTTCATGCCCGATCCTGGCCGCCCCGGTCGGGGAAGATGCGACGACAGTCGCGGTGCGCACCGGCGTTGATTTCCGCCGGCTGGTCGCGGTCGACCTGCTTTGTGACACCGCGACCCGCGTTACGGTGATGACGGCGCCCGGGGCGGATTTGTCGGCGCGCGATGCCGTCGCCGCCGCGATTGCCGCTTCCGGTCGAAAAGTCACGGCGATCAAGGATTCCCCCGGCTTCGTGTCCCAACGGATGAGCGCGATGGTGGCGAATCTCGGGACCTTCATGGCGGAAATCGGTTTGGCCAGCCCGGAGGATATCGATCTGGCGATGAAACTCGGTCTGAACTATCCGATGGGGCCCCTGGAACTGAGTGCGGAGCTTGGTTTGAAGAAGCACGTCCAGATTCTGGAGGCGCTGCAGGCGATGACAGGGGAGGATCGGTACCGGCCTACCTCATGGTTGCGCCGGCGGGCGCTGCTCGATTTGCCGATCGATACGCCTTCCTGACGGCAAAATTCACATAACTTTGCGTTATTTTGGTGAATTAGCGCCTGTTGTCGCGGTGCGACTTCGATCTATACTTGCACCAATGCCGTGGGGTACTGAAAGGCATAGGTGAATGAAGATCGGATCTCCTGCCCGCGATACCGAAGTCGTTCGGCGCGCACGGGCGGTATTGGCCGAGGCCAGGGAAGATCCGGCTTTGCTGCTTTCCGTCCTGACCGATTTGACCGAAGCGCATGAGCGCACCCTGGCGCGTGCCGGATTTGTCGGGCCGGCGCAGGGGCAGCCGATCGACCCGTTGCAGGCCGCGAAGGAAATGATCGCGCGGCAGGAACTGGAAATCCAGGAATTGAAACGGGAACTGGCGGCCCAGACGCGGCGCCTGAACCAATCCGCCGACGCCCAGCACAAGGAGTTGGTTTTTGAACGCGCCAAGCTGGAGCGTTTGGTTCGGCTCGGCATCGCGATGGCGTCGGAACGCGACGAAACGCGCCTGTTGAGTTTGATTCTCGAAGGCGCGATGGAACTGACCAATGCGGACGGGGCGACCTTCTACCTGATGACCGAGCAGGAAGACGCGCTGGAATTCCAGATCATCCGCAACCGTACGCTTGATATTTCCATGGCGAGCAAGCCGGACGAACCCCTGCCTTTCCCGAACGTGCATCTCTTCGACTTGGAAACCGGCGTGCCGAACGAGAAGAATGTCGTGTCCAAGGCGGTGCTGCTGCGGCAGACCTTCAATATCCCCGACGCCTACAATTCCCGGGATTTCGACTTTGCCGGCACGAAGAAATTCGACGAGGCGAATGGATACCGGTCCGTCTCCTTCCTGACGGTACCGTTGATTCCGCGCGGCGGTTCGGTCATCGGCGCGCTGCAATTGATTAATGCGACCAATTCGGAAACCGGCGACGTCATGCCCTTCGATGACGAATTGCAGGGCTTCGTCGAAGCCTTGGCGGCGCAAGGCGCGGTGACGATCGAGAACCAGAAACTGCTGCGTTCCCAACGCGAGTTGATCGACGCGATCATCGAGCTGACGGCATCCGCCATCGATGCGAAGAGCCCTTATACCGGCGGCCACTGCAACCGGGTGCCGGAAATCGCCATGATGCTGGGCCAGGCCGCGCATGACGCGAAGCGCGGCCCGTTCGCCGATTTCGGGTTCGCGGATGACGAGGAGTGGCGTGAATTTCGGATCGCGGCCTGGCTGCACGATTGCGGCAAGGTGACGACGCCGGAATATGTCGTCGACAAGGCGACCAAGCTGGAAACGATCTATAACCGGATCCATGAAATCCGCACACGGTTCGAGGTCATCCACCGCGAACTGACCGTCGATTACCTGTCGCGGAAGGTGAGGGAACTTGGCGGCGACCCGGCGCCGGATGCGGACCTGTTGGCCGAATACGACCGGCTGCAGGAAGATTTCGACATCGTGGCCGAATGCAATGTCGGCGGCGAATTTCTGGACCAGGAAAAAATCGACCGGATCAGGGAAATTGCCAAGCGCACCTGGACCCGCAATTTCGATAACCGCAAGGGCCTGTCGCAGGATGAGCATCTGCGCCTGAAAGGCATTCAGGGAAGGCCGCCGCCTGCTGTCGAGAACCTTCTGGCGGATAAGCCGACCCATGTCGTCAAACGCGACCCGGGGGATATCGAGCGCTTCAAGAAAAGCGGCTTCAAGATGGATATTCCCAAGAACCTCACGAATATGGGGGAGATCTATAATCTCACTATCCAGCGCGGCACGCTGACCGAGGAAGAACGGTTCAAGATCAACGAGCATATCATCCAGACCATCATCATGCTGGAAACGATGCCGTTTCCGAAAAACATGCAGCGCGTGCCCGAATATGCCGGCGGCCATCATGAAACGATGGACGGCAAGGGTTACCCCCGCCGCCTGACGCGGGAGGAGATGTCCGTCCCGTCGCGGATCATGGCGATCGCGGATATTTTCGAGGCGTTGACGGCCTCGGACCGGCCGTACAAAAAGCCGAAACCTTTGAGCGAGTCCCTGAAGATCCTGGGTTTCATGTGCCGCGATCACCATATCGATCCGGATGTTTTCCAACTGTTTCTGGAGAACCAGATCTACCTGCGCTATGCGGAGGAATATCTCGACCCGTCCCAGATCGATGAAGTCGATATCGATCCGCTGCTGGAGATTGCCCGCGAAGCGTCCGCCACGTATTGAGGCGGGCAAGTCGAGGCGAGCTGGCATTTGCCGCGTCAATCAACCACCCGGATGGAGGTTTCCCCATGGATGAGGATCTGGCCCTGCGCCTGGCGGATATGGAATCCCGGCTCGCCCATTTCGAGCGTTTGAGCGAGGACCTCTCGGATATCGTCGCCCGGCAGGCGAAGGATATCGATCGCCTGAAACAGCAGGTCAGCGCCTTGTCGTCCCGCGTGCTGGACATGCAGCAGGATTGGCGTCCCGGCGCGGCAGACGAAAAACCGCCGCCGCATTACTAGCCGCTACCGGCCGTTCGGGGATGGAGATTTATGAAATTTCGGCCCCTTGGGCTTGTCACCGCCCGGCAGGATTTTCTAGACCAGACCGTTCACTTCAACCAGACGAGCGAAAAGGGGTTCATTGATGGCGAAACCGAACCTGTTGATTGTCGGCGCCGGCGGCGTGGGCGCGGTCGCGGCCCATAAGGCTGCACAGTTCGCGGAAGACTTCGGGTCGATCGCATTGGCCAGCCGAACGGAAGCGAAACTTCAACAGGTCGCCCAGGATGTCGCGGACCGGAACCCGGATGTCACCTTGGGCGAGGATATCGTCACAGAGACCGTCGACGCCCGGAATGCCGAAGAAGTCGCCGGGCTGATCCGTAAGGTGGATGCGGGCATCGTCCTGAATCTCGCCACGCCCTATTGCAACACGGCGATCATGGATGCCTGCATAGAGACGGGCGCCGATTATCTGGACACGGCGGTGGCGGAAGAAGAGCATGTCGAAAACGTGCCGGCGCCCTGGTACGCCAATTTCGAATGGCCGCGGAAGTCCGACTTCGACAAGGCCGACGCGAATGCGGTGCTGGGCATCGGATTCGATCCCGGCGTCGTCAATGTTTTCTGCGCCTATGCCAAGCGCCACCTGTTGGATGAGATCGAAAGCATCGACATCATCGACGTGAACGGCGGCGATCACGGCCGCTATTTCGCCACCAATTTCGACCCGGACACGAACCTGCGGGAAATCCGTGAAGACGTGATCTATTGGGAAGACGGCGAGTTCAAGACCATCCCGCATCATTCCCGCAAGATGACGGTCGACCTGCCCGTGGTGGGTGAACACGACGTCTATTCCATGGGGCATGACGAATTGCATTCGCTGCCCAGGGCCTTCCCGGAAGCGAAACGCATCGAATTCTGGATGGGCTTCGGGGAACGGTATCTGCGGGTCTTCGACGTGCTGGAAAATCTCGGTTTGATCTCCTCCATCCCGGTTGAAGTGGAAGGGGTGGAGATGGCGCCCCTGAAAATGGTGAAAGCGGTATTGCCCGATCCGGCGGCCTTGGCCGAGGGCTATACGGGCGAGGTTTGCATCGGCTGCGATATCCGCGGCACGAAGAACGGCAAGCCGCGCCGGGTGTTCATCTATTCCACCTGCGATCACACGGAATGCTTCCGGGAGGTCGGCTCCCAGGCGATTTCCTACACGACCGGCGTGCCGGCGATTGCCGCTGCCCTGATGCTGGCGCGCGGGGAATGGGATCCGAAGACAATGGTGAATGTGGAAGAGCTCGACCCCGATCCCTTCCTGAAAGTGATGCCGAAGGTCGGCATCGATTGGAAGGTGATGGATCTGCCGGTAGACGGCAGTTGGCCGGAAACCTCCGGTCACAACAGCGCCGGGTCCGATGCATCCGCAGGGCAGGGCGGATCGTGACCGTTTCCATGACGCGGGACGAAACCGCCGGAAACTTCGCCAATTTCGATCCGTTCCGGGTGCCGTCGCCGTGTTACGTCATCGACATTGCCAAACTTGAGGATAACCTGCGAATCCTGGCGGACGTATCGGCGAAATCGGATGCCAAGGTCCTATTGGCGCTGAAGGCATTCTCCTGTTTCGCATTGGCCGACATGATCGGCGGTTTCCTGCACGGCACGGCGGCCAGCGGCTTGTGGGAAGCACGCCTGGGGCGGACACGGTTTCAGGGGGCGGTGCATACTTTCGCGCCGGGTCTGAAACAGGATCACCTGGCTGAGGTCCAGACCCTCTCGGATCACTTGATCTTCAATACGGTCGGTCAGTGGAAGCGTTTCAAGCCGTCCCTGCGGATGAATGGCGGCTGCGCCTTCGGTCTGCGGATCAATCCGCGCCATAGCGAGGCGGAAAACCCGCTATACGATCCCTGCGCGGCGTGGTCGCGGCTCGGCTCCCCGATCCCGGAACTGGACGGGGAAGACCTGGAAGGATTGACCGGCTTCCATATCCACGCGCTGTGCGACCAGGGTTTCGAGCCCTTCGACCGCCTGTTGGGCGCGACTGAGGCAAAGGCAGCGGGTCTGCTGGAACGGATCAATTGGCTGAACCTGGGCGGCGGGCAAATGATCACGGCGCAGGGTTTCGACCGCGCCGCGCTGATCGGGCGGCTGCGCGACCTGCGCCGGCGCACCGAGCTGGACCTTTACCTGGAACCGGGAACGGCCGTGGCCCTGAATGCCGGCGCCTTGGTGACCGAAGTGCTCGACACGTTCTGGAACGACGGTCATGTCGCGGTGATGGACTGTTCCGCTACCTGCCATATGCCGGATGTGATCGAGGCGCCCTATACCCCCGCGCTGCTGGGGACGGAAACACTGGACCGGGCTGAGGACATGGACCCCAAGGACGACTGTGTCGTCCGCGTCGGCGGGCCGACCTGCCTGGCCGGCGACGTCATCGGCACCTATCGCTTCGATAAAGCGCCGAAGCCCGGCGAACGGCGGATGTTCCTGGACCAGGCCTATTACACGATGGTCAAGGCGACGACCTTCAACGGCACGCCGCTCCCCTCCATCGCCCTTTGGGACCCGCGCAGCGACGACGTCCGCGTCGTCAAACAATTCGGCTATGAGGATTTCGAGAGCCGGTTGAGCTAACCCGGTTGGTCAACCACCGGCCAACTTGTCGCGCAGAAAGTCGATCATTACCCTGGTCTTGCGGGGCAGGAAGGATCGGCTGGGATAGATCAGCCAGGCGGCGGTGTCGAATGTGGTCGCGGTGACCTCGTATCCGGGGAAGGCGTCCACCAGCTTTCCGGATCGTAGATCGTCCCGGATGGCCCAATCGGCCAGCAGCGCGGGGCCCAGGCCGGCGCAGGCGGCGTCGCGCAGGGCGAGGGCGCCGGATACGGTCAGACGCGGCGAGACGGCAACGTCCTGCACCTCCGCTTTCCCGCGAACCCGGAATGACCAGCACCGGTCGAAACCGGGCAGGTCGAAGCACAGGCAGCGATGCGCCGTCAGGTCTTCCGGCTGGGAGAGCGGCGCGGCCGTTTCGAGATAAGCGGGGGAGGCACAGACCCGGTAGCGTGTATCCATCAGTTTGGCGGCGATGACGTCGCCCGTCACCGATGGGCCTAGGCGTAGAGCGAGGTCAACGCGCTCGCTGACCAGGTCCACATTGCGGTCGCTCAGACGCAGGGTCAGGTCGATCTCGGGATAACGTTCCAGGAAAGCCGGGACATGCGGCATGACGCAGACCTGTCCGAAGGCGACCGACGTGCTGACGGTCAGCGGGCCGCGCGGCGACGCCTCGGCGGCAAGCAGTTCCTCCCGCGCGGCTTCCAATTCCGCCAGGATGGGCTCCACCCTGCCCAGGAACCTCTCCCCGGCGTCGGTGAGCGATACCTTGCGTGTGGTGCGCTGGAAAAGGCGTGCGCCCAAATCCTCCTCAAGCGCGGCGATGCCGCGTGAGACGGCCGAAGGGTCCAGGTCCAAGGTTCGGGCCGCCGTGGCGAACCCGCCGCCACGCGCGACCTCGGCGAATATGGTCAGAAGCTTCGTATCCATTCTTGTAAAACTAACATGAGTGCGATGTGTTTCTATCAGTTTATTGTTCATGAAATGGGAAATATTATCCGTGTCACCGCAGATGAAGAGGGCATTTGAAGCATGACGACCGATCTGAAGAACAAGACCATCCTGGTGACCGGCGCCAGTCGCGGCATCGGGGAAGCCACGGCCCGCCATTTTGCCGCCGAGGGCGCGAATGTGGTGATGATGGCGCGCAACGCGTCGGCATTGCAGGCGATTGCCGCGGATATAAGCGGGGCGGGCGGCGCGGTTTCCGTCTGCGCCGGCGATGTCAGCCTGTATGGGGATGTCGAGGCGGCGGTGGCCTTGGCGGTCAAAACTTATGGCGGCCTCGACGTTCTGGTGAACAATGCAGGCGTGATCGATCCCATCGCGCGCCTCGCCGATAGCGACCCAGCGGAATGGGACAAGGTCGTCGATATCAACGTGAAGGGCGTCTATCACGGCCTGCGCGCGGCCATCCCCGCCATGCTGGAAAGCGGCGGCGGCACGGTGATCAACATCAGTTCGGGCGCGGCGACCAATGCGCTTGAAGGGTGGAGCCATTATTGCTGCACCAAGGCGGCCGTCCTCTCGCTCACCGCCTGCGCCGACAAGGAATACGGGGCGCAGGGCATTCGCGTCGTGGGGTTGAGCCCCGGCACGGTGGCGACGGAAATGCAGGTTTCGATCAAGGCGTCGGGGATAAACCCGGTGAGCCAGCTCGACCCCTCCGTCCATATTCCGACCGAATGGGTCGCCAAGGCCGCGGCCTATCTGGTGGGGGAAGGCGGGGCGGCCTATGCCGGGCGTGACTTTTCGATCAAGACCGACGAGGGACGCAAGGCTGTGGGCTTGCCGGCGGTTTCCTAGGCAGGTTGGGTCCGATTATGGTTCACTGCACTGGGTTTAACGCAAGTGGGAGTCGACGATGCCATTGATCGATATTCAGGTCATGGAAGGGGTATTCACCGACGAGGAAAAGGGCTCGATGATCGCCAAGGTCAGCGACGCGTTCGGCGAGGTCGTCGGGGACACGCTGCGGGACGCGACATCGATCCGCGTGCACGAGGTGAAGAGCGGATCCTGGGGCTATGGTGGGAAGCCGATGACCACGGAAGACGCAAAGGCGATGCGCGCGAAAGGCTAAACTAGCCCTTCGACGCCTGCCAATCGGCAAGGATAACCCGCGCGCCGTTCTGGGCGGGGTCCATACCGGCGTCATGGCCGGCGGCCTTCGCGGCCAGTTCGATGACATAGCCGTTCGGGTCGCGGAAATAGATCGACTCGAACAGTTTGTGGTCGGAAATGCCGCGGGTCTCGATACCCAATGCGGCGGCCTTGTCCATGAGCGGTTCAAAGGTTTCGCGTTCGACCTCCAGTGCGATATGCAGGTCGAAATCGTGCTGGTCCTTGAACTCGAAAGGTTGATCCGGCGCCTCGAAGAAGGCCAGGAAACTGCCATCGTCCAGACGGTAGAAACTATGGAGCACCTTGGTGTCGCGGCCGGTCAGGGTCGTCTTGATTTCGAATGCATTCGCCAGCGGCAGGCCCAGGAAATCCTCATAGAATTTCCGGGTCTCCTCGCTGTCGCGGCAGCGATAGGCGTTGTGGTGCAGTCCCTTGATCATACTGACGTCCGCTTCTCATTTTCTTAACAACACCGGTAGCATAGCACAGGCAATACGCCCAGAATGCGGTATCGGATGGCAGAACACGATAGCGCGACGGTCGCGTGTGAGTTTTCCTTGGATGCCGGCTGCGATTTCGGCTAGGTCAATACCCTGGCTCAAAGGCCGACCGGTCAAACGCAAACCCCAATAGTGTCTCAGAAGATTTGAAGTACCGCGCAGACATTGATGGCCTTCGCGCCCTGGCGATCTTGCCGGTGGTTGCCTTTCATGCTGGGTTGCCGCCCTTTTCCGGCGGTTTCGTCGGGGTCGACCTGTTCTTCGTCATCTCCGGGTTTTTGATAACGACGATCATCCTCGAGAAGCGTGAGGCGGGTGATTTCAGCCTTCTCAGCTTTTATGAAAGGCGGTGCCGCCGAATCCTGCCGGCGTTTTTCGTTGTCATGGTCGGCACGACGGTTCTTTCCGCTCACATTCTCTTTCCGGCCCGATTTGAAGACTTTTCGAGATCTCTTGTTTCGGCTTCGCTGTTCTTATCGAGCTTCCAGTTCTCCGGCGAGCACGGATATTTCGACGTCAAATCGGAACTCAAACCGTTGCTTCATACCTGGTCGCTGTCGGTGGAGGAGATTTTCTACCTCGTCTATCCTGTGCTGATCATCCTTTTCTTCAGGTCGTCCGAGAAAGTCGGCAAGCGGCTTCTGACCTTCATCGCCTTGGTCTCCTTTCTCGGCACGGTCTTCGCGTTGGCGCGCAACCCGGAATCGAAATCTGCATTCTTTCTGCCGCATTCCAGGGCATGGGAACTGTTGCTGGGTGCCTTGGCGGCCTTCTGTCCACCCTGGCTGGAAAGAGGCAGACGGTACGCCGCACCGCTTTCGGCCCTGGGATTGGCGCTGATCGCCGGGTCGGTTTTTCTGTATGACGAGGATACGGTTTTCCCCGGGCCGGCCGCCTTGGTGCCATGCATCGGCGGGTTTTTGATCATTCATTGCGGCCGTTACGGCTCAACCTTTGTCTCGAATCTCCTCTCGCTGCCGGCCCTTGTTTGGGTGGGCCGTGCCTCGTTCTCGCTTTATCTTTGGCATTGGCCGCTCTTGGTCCTGGCCAAAACTTATTATAGCGCCGCGCTAACCGCGTATCAGACCGCCGCGGTATTGGGGGCGTCCGCCGTCCTTTCCGCCGTCACTTTGGTTGTTGTCGAGACGCCGTTTCGCGGGTCGCGGGGGATATTGTCCCAAAAGCAGATTTTCCTTTTGTCTGCGCTTTCCGTTTCTATCCTTGCCGGAATTGGCGCATACGGCGTCACGACGGACGGCTGGCCGGGCCGGTTCTCGACAGTCGAACTGCGGATCGTCAATGCAGGGTTGGACGTCGACCCGCGCCGCACGGCCTGCCTGACGTCCTTCGACCGTCGGGACGGATGTCTTTACGGCGCCGACGGAACAGAGCCGACGGTCGCGCTTTGGGGTGACAGTCATGCGGCGATGTATGCCCCGGCGCTTGGCGCGGTCGCAGCGGAAAGGAATCATTCGGCCGCTGTTTATACGATGCCGTCCTGTCCGCCTATTCACGGCTGGGCCATAAAAAACCAGGGATGGAGGGACGACTGCCTCGCTTTTCAGGAGATTGCGTTCCAGCGCATTCTGTCGAGCGATACCATTCGTACGGTAATCCTCGGTGCGCGTTTCCTAGGCTATCCATTCCAGTCACCGGAGAGCGGATTCGACGACGGCTTCCGGAATACGATCGAGCGCTTCCTGGCCGCAGGCAAGGACGTTGCGATCATCTATCCGAATCCGGAATACGGCGCGGACGTTCCCGAAACCCTCTATCGACTCTGGATTGAGGACGGCCTTCCGACCGAGTTGAAGATCGAGAGGCAGGTATTCGCGCACATAACGGAAGAGCAACGGGATTATCTGGACGGCCTATCCTATCCGATGGCCCGGCTGTATCCGGAAGATCATATGTGCGACGCAGAGTTCTGCTATTTTTTTCGGAACGGTGCCGTCTATTCGCATGACGTCCACCATCTAAGCCTTAGCGGCGTCATGGCTATGCGGGAGATGTTCGAAAAGGCGCTGGACGGGAGAGAGTGACGTAGGTTCGCGCACCGGTCGAGGTGGGAAGCCTTAGCGCTTGGCCACATCCCCGACCGTGCCGCCGGTCAGTGCCGGCAGGTCTTGGGGTTTCAATTCGAAGACCGCGTTGGGCGTGCCGGCGCTGGCCCAGACCGTGTCGAACTGCATCAAATCCTCGTCAATGAAAGCAACGGGTTTGACGACATGGCCGACCGGCGAGACGCCGCCGATCACATAGCCGCTCTTTTCCAACACATAGTCGGGCTGGGCGCTTTTCACCTTCTGACCCAGTAAGTCGCGGATCTTCTTGTCGTCGACACGGTTGGGGCCGGAGGCGACGACCAGCACCGGGTCGCCCTCCTTGGTTTTGAACAGGACCGACTTCGCGATCTGGGCCACGGTGCAGCCGATGGCGGCGGCGGCTTGCTCCGAGGTGGCGGTGGTTTCCTCGAATTCCAGTACCGTGTAGCCGGGGCCGAGCACATCCTGAACGTGAAGCGCTTTTTCCTCTGATGCTTTTCTCATGGGGCTTTTCCGTCAATCCAGCTTGGGTCTTGTATCGGCGGCGCGCGGTCGGCTGATCGGGCGGCTGCGGCGAACTTCACGGTAAACGATGAACAATCCGGCGCCGACGATCAACGCCATGCCGGTCCAGGTGGTCGCATCCGGCACTTCGCCGAAGATCATGAAGCCCCAGAATACGGCCAGGGGCACGGCGATGTATTCGAAGGGGGCGATCAGGCCGGCCTCGCCCATGCGATAGGCCTGCGCCAGCATATAACCGATCATACCCGACAAAAGTCCGATGCCGCCCAGCGCCGGCCAGTCCGCGATCGGCGGCATTTTCCAAGGCAGGAACAGGAAGTTCAGCGCCGGATGGACCTTGTCCACGAAACGCCCGTCGCCGCAGATCAGGAACATCAGCAGGCAGACCACGATGAAGGTCAAATAAATCGATATCGCCAGGACCGAGGCGCTTTCGGTCACGCCCAACCGGCGGGTCAGCATCTGCATCATGGCATAGGTGAAGGCCGCCAGAACCGGCAGCAGCGCGGTGACTTTGATGATGCCGTCGCCGGGCCGCAGCATGACGATGATGCCCGTGAAGCCGACGAAGACCGCGCCCCAGCGCCAGGGACCGACCTTTTCGCCCAGCATCGGGATAGACAATACGGTGATGAACAACGGCGCGACGAAGAAGATCGCGTTGGCTTCCGCCAGCGGCATCCCGGCAAGCGCGGCGAAATAGGCGGAATTGGAAACGACGATGAACAGCGCGCGAACCAGAAGCAACGGCATGCGTTTGCTCAACAGGCGTTTCCATCCCCCTTCGAATTGGAGGATGACGAACATGAAGGGCAGGGCGACGAGGGAGCGGATGAGGACGATTTCATGCAGCGGATAGGAACCGCTGAACCCCTTGATCAAGGCGTCCTGTATTGAAATCGCCAACATTCCCACAAGAATGCAGAGAATGCCGATTCCTTGCCTGTCGGGCAGTCTTGCCGACACGGTCACCGTGATCTCCCCCGTTCGTCTCGTTGAACGTTCTGAGCGAGCGCGCTGATTTGCGCCCATATGCAGTTTGATTTTTGCGGCGTGATGCCGCGACGGAACAATGCTTCGACCCTGATCTCAACCGCCACCGCGATCAAGCCCGATTTTCCGGCGGACCGGAAACCGTTCGGATCAATCCCGATAACTGGTATCGATCCTGTCGAGCTTGCGCATCAACGCCGCGAATTCCACAGCGCCGACGCCTTCGTTGGTTTCGCGCTCCGAAAAGGCGTCCATATCCCGGCCGCTGCGGGCGGACACTTCCGGCGGCATCACCGCCATCGTTCCGGCGGACCCTGCGTCGACTTGAATTTGGCAGGCGCGTTCCAGCCGGTAGAGGCGCAAAAAGGTTTCCGGAATCGACTGGCCCACGGTGAGGATGCCGTGGTTGCGCAGGATCATCGCGCGCTTGTCGCCCAGATTGGCCAGCAAGCGCTCGCGCTCGTCCAGATACAGGCTGACGCCTTCATAATCGTGATAGGCGATCCGGTCGTGGAAGGCGGTCGACATCATGCTGATCTGTTGCAGGCCTTCCTGCGTGCCGGCGACGGCCATGCCTGCGCGGGTATGGGTATGCATCACGCATTTGTTCACCGACTTGGCCATGTGGATCGCCGAATGGATGACGAAGCCGGCATAGTTCACCGGATAATCGCTATGCCCGATGACGTTGCCGTCCAGGTCGATCTTCACCAGGTTCGACGCGGTCACCTCGTCATAGTTCAAGCCATAGGGATTGATCAGGAAGTGACTTTCGTCGCCCGGCAGCTTGTAGGTCAGGTGCCCGTAGATCAGTTCCGTCCACCCGAAATAGTCCACCAGGCGATAGGCGGCCGCGAGCTGGATACGGGCAACCCGCTCATGTTCCTCGGGCGTGCTCTGGGCGAAAGTCGTGACGGTATCGATCCGTTGTGATGACGATTGGGACATGGTTTCGTTTCCATCCGCTATGACGACAGGGCCCATTTCGGGCCGTTGTTTTCACGAATGGTACAGCAAAGCCCAATTCCGGTGAACCATGCACGGCGCCGAATGCGGGAAAGTCACTTGATCCGGCGGGGAAGAAGAACGCTGTTGGCTTTCCGTGCGCCCCTCTATTCGGCCGGTATGCTCTCCGGCGCCGCCGCTTTCTGCTTCTTGAAGGGATGAATGACCTGCTGAATAAAGGTCGGCGGCATGTATTCCTTGATGCCGATATCCGCCGGCGGCCGGTATTTGCCGCGAAAGTACGTGCCGAACAACTGGTCGAAGATCATCAGGTTCTCACCGTAGTTCTTGTTGCCTTCGTCCAGGTTCTTGGAATGGTGCCAGCGGTGCAGTTCCGGCGTGTTGAAAATCAGGCTGAGGAATCCGAACCGCATTTCGATATTGCAATGGGTCAGGATGCCGATGAAGGCGGTGATCGCGCTGACCCATTTGAAGATATCGACCGGCGCGCCGACCAGGAACAGCAGCGGCTGGCTCAGGATGATGCTGGCGCCGGTGTCGAAGAAGTGGAAGCGCCCGGTATTGATGATGGTCAGGCGCGGGGCGCTGTGATGGATGGCGTGAAACTTCCAAAGCCATCCCCATTCGTGACCCAGCCGGTGGGCGCAGTATAGGCCCGCTTCCGCGATTACGAGCCCCAGAACCACTTGCGCCGCCATCGGCCAGTCCGACGGCCAGATCGGGCTCGCTTCCGAAACGAAAGCTTCAGCGGCGCCGAAAACCGTACCGACGATGACCAGCACCTGCACGATCCCCTTGTTGAAGAAGGTGTGCAGCAGATCGGCCGGAATTTGCCCGTCATTGGGCAGCCATGATTTCTCAAACGGGCGGGCGCGTTCCAGGAAGAAAAGCGATACCGCCAGTGTCAGATAGAGAAGATTGAACCAGATGAACGGGCTTTCCTGCTGCATCGCCCAATAATTGGCGGCGATGCAGGCCGACAGGATGGCGGGCCACAGCAGATAGGATACGGCGGTAGACGCAGCCGTTCGGACGCTCATTCCGGGATTCCCCACAGTTCTTAAGGTTCTGACCAAGTATTGCTTATCGCCTGTATAAGTGATTTTCCGCAAGGGCGTAAGGGTGCGTCCAATTCGCCGTGTGCTGCCTTCCGTCTGATCCGCATTGCCGGAAAAAGAAGGCATGAAATACTGGCGCGGTCCCTGCGAAACCGTGTAATCCTTCGCATATCGCTTGGTCCGCAGTTTTTCGCGGGTTATCGCAGGCGCGGGAGGGTTCAGTGCTGATTTCACGACATATACGGTTCATGACCGTTGCTGTCTTTGCTGTGTTGACGGCCATGGTCGGTACGGTCGCGCATGCCGACGACCGCGCCGGCGCGACGGAAGTGGTCGAACATTTCCAGAATGGGCTGCTGTACACCCTGCTGCATCAACGCGAAATGGACTACGACACCCGGATCCAGGCGCTTGAGGCGCTGATCGCGGAAACTTTCGATGTCGAACGCGTCGCCCGCAAGGTCATCGGCGGCGAGCGGTTCCACAAATTGTCGCGGTCCGAGCAGCAGCGCTATCAGGCTCTGTTCACGCGCTATGTGGTGGCCACCCAATCCCGCCGCCTCGGATCGCTGAAGGGCAGGGAATTCGTTCCGCTCGGGCGGCGGTACGGCCCGAACGGTACTGTCGTCGTCGATGTCTCCTTTCGTGAACAGGGGCGTGAGATCACCACCGTCGCCTACATCCTGCTGCCGACCGGGAAAGGCTGGCGGATCGTCGATGTCATTATCGACGGCGGCGTCAGCGAATTGACTTTGCGCCGGTCGGATTTCGCCTCCGTCGTTCGCGCCAAGGGCGTTGACGGGTTGATGTCAGCCTTGAATGAGAAGATCGGCGAATTGGCCCGCGCGGGCGCCCGTCGAACCTACTGAAACGGCCGGCAAAATGCCGCTGTTCACGCCGTCACCCGGTGCCGAACAACGCGCCGATATCAGCCAGCGCCATTACACCCATGACGGCGAAGATGGCGGCCGCGATCGCATGGGCGGCCTTCATCGGAATCCTGGTTGCCGCGGCTTTCCCGATCAGGACGACGGGGACGTTCGCCACCATCATGCCCAATGTCGTGCCCGCCGTGACCGCGATCAGCGCGTCGAAACGGGCGGCAAGCGCGATTGTTGCGATCTGCGTCTTGTCGCCCATCTCCGCCAGGAAGAAGACGATCAGGGTGGCCAGGAACGGCCCGTATCGGCGCGGGGTCTTCGTCTCGTCGTCATCGACCTTGTCGGGGATCATCACCCAGACAGCCATGGCCAGGAAAGACAGTCCGAGCGCCCGGCGTAGAATATCCGGGCCCAGAAGGTCGGCCACCAGAAGTCCCAGCGACGCGGCCAATGCGTGGTTCGCGATTGTGGCGATCAAGATGCCCAAAATGATGGGCAAGGGGGCGCGGTAGCGCGCGGCCAGCACAAGCGCCAGCAATTGCGTTTTGTCGCCGATTTCGGCAACCGCGACGACGCCGGTGGATACAAGAAACGATTCCATGAAACAGATACCCGGGGCAGGCGGACAAACCAATGGCCGGACCACCCGCCCAGCCCCCTGAGAAAGCGGTCGCAGCCAAAGGTCTCGCCAAGCGCATGCTCGGTCAACCGACGGGCGGTCAACCAACTGGCCGGATGCGCCACGGGTCCAGGGCAAAGGCCCAATACCCGAGTCTGTTGACGCATCCCCTTCTCGAATACGGAAGGCGGCTACTCCCCAATGACGCGCGGAACTTAGGCGGCGGCGGCCAGACAATCAATACAACGATCAACACAACATTCGCACCCGATACGCCATCCGGATTTTCCGCTCCGTACAATCTTTTCCCGTCACAACTTCCTTGACCGTCGGCCCGCTTGGCGCGCGGTTTTGGGCGGGGTATAGCGCGACAGTGGTCATGGGTTACTGGTCAGGCACCGGTTGCGCCAGGCAAAGACCGGCAGGGCCGGGGGAGCGACAATGTCAGGAAAAAGCGACGCATCGACGGCGGCTACGGAAGCGGGCGGCAGGGGCAGCCTGCGGGCCGTTCTGGCGTTTTCCCTGGGATGCACCTTTTTTGCCTATGCCTTCGTCCAGCGCGTCGCGCCGAGCGTCATGGTGGACGAATTGATGCGGGATTTCGCCGTCGGGGGGGCGCTTCTCGGCAACTTGTCCGCTTTTTACTTCTATGCCTATGCGGGTATTCAAATCCCCGTCGGGATCATGATGGACCGGTTCGGTCCGCGCCGGTTGCTCACCTTCACATTGCTTCTTTGCGTGGTGGGCAGCGCGCTTTTCGCTTTCAGCGATACTTTGACCTCCGCCTCCATCGCCCGCGCGATCATCGGCGGCAGCGTCGCCTTCGGTTTCGTCGGCACGATGACCATTGCCGCGCAGCAATTCTCCCCGCAGCGATTTGCCCTATGCGTCGGGATTCTGCAGGGCATCGGCATGGTCGGCGCGGTACTGGGCCAGGCGCCTTATCGCGTGCTGCTGGACGTTACCGGATGGCGAGAGGCCCTGTTGTGGACAGGCGGGGCCGCCGCGGTCCTGGCCTTGGCGATCTGGATCACGGTCCGGGACGGCGAACGCCACACCGGCGGCGGGGCGCGGCTGCTGGACGGTATCCGTTTCGCATTCAGGAACCGTGAGACATGGCTCAACGCCGTGGTCGGGCTGTCCTTGACGGCGCCGATGCTCGCCTTTGCCGGTTTATGGGCGGTTCCCTATCTGACCACGATCTATGAAATCCCGAAACGGGAAGCGGGCGCCCTGGCGTCAATGCTGTTCATCGGCTGGGGTATCGCGTCGCCGTTCATCGGCGGTCTGTCGGACAGGATCGGCCGGCGGAAGCCGTTGATCATTGCCGGGGTTCTTATGTCCATGACCGGATTGGGGATTGTCGCGCTTGTCCCCGGGATACCCGTGTTTCTGCTTTATGTGATCTTCGTCCTTACCGGTGTGGGCGGCTGCACGATGATCCTGACTTTCGCGTTGTGTCGGGAGACGACGCCGCTTTGGGCCCGCGGTGCGGCGCTGGGTGTGGTCAACGGCGCGGTCACCGGAAGCGGCGCCTTGTTCCAGCCGATGCTGGGCTGGATTCTCGACAGCCATTGGCAGGGCGTCGAAGTGGCCGGCGCGCGGATCTATACATCGGACGGATATCAGGCCGCGATCCTGGCCCTTGTCGCCACCAACGCCATCGGCCTCATGGCGGCCCTGTGCCTTCGCGAAACGCGCGGCCAGCAATTGGCATGACCCCTTTTCCCGGTCGCAATTCGTAGCGTATCGGAATGGGCGCACGATTGTCGTGCCGTATGCGCGGCGCCGTCCAAAAGATTTGCCCAAACAGCACCCGTAAAAACTCTCCAAGAAATCACCCTTAATAGGTGATATCGGGCAACCTCTCCCGTCCCGGGTGAGCGGTGTTGGTATTTAGTATGAAAGATCTAATAAACGTTTCTTTTTTATGCTAATATTGCTGGATACAGCGTGTTTGGTCACGATAATTAATACATTCTTTACATTTGCTGCCGGAAAGTCACCCGAACTTAAGTACTAGAGTAGGGATAGTGGAGCAGCTTTGACGGGTGTTTCTTGCTCGCAGGCTCACGATGCGGCCCGGGCCGTAGCGGAACAGAAAACAACAAAGAACGATGGGAAAACAGGAAAATGCTTTGGAAATCACCGCTGCGGGCGGACCGGTTCAGGGATATGATGGACCATGTACCGGTCGCGGTCATGACATGCGATGTGAAGGATTTTCGGATAAATTACGTGAATGTGGAGAGCAGGGAGCGTCTGCGCGATATCGAGCATCTCCTGCCATGCACGGCCGACGACATTATCGGCCAGAGTATCGATATCTTCCACAAGCATCCGCAGCATCAACGCGCCATGCTGAAAGATCCGAAAAACTTGCCGCATAACGCGATCATCGAGATCGGCGGCGAGTATCTGGACTTGAACGTTTCTGCTTTGCTGGATGAAAAGGGAACCTATCTGGGGCCGATGCTGTGCTGGAGCGTTGTGACCGACCGTATCAAGGCAGAGGCGGCCAATCGCCGACAGCAACAGATGATCAATCAATTGCCTGTCGCCGTGATGTTCTTGGAGCCAAAGGATTTCACCATCACCTATGCCAATAATGTCAGCGTGCAGACGTTGAAATCGCTGGAACATTTGCTGCCGTGCAAGGCGGAGGACCTGATTGGTCAATGCGTCGATATATTTCACAAGAATCCCGAGCATCAACGCCGGCTGTTGAGCGATCCTTCGAACCTTCCGCATCATGCCCAGATAAGGCTTGGCGAGGAAACGTTGGACCTGCGGGTCAGCGCGGTGATGGGGGAGAAGGATGAGTATATCGGCGCGATGCTTTCCTGGTCGGTGATCACGGCCCAGGTCAACATGGCGAACACGATGAGTTCCATGGCCAGATCCGTTTCAGGGTCCTCGCGAGAAATGCGTACCGCCGCGCAGGTCATGGCCACCAATGCGGAAGGAACGTCCAGCCAATCGCAGACCGTGGCTTCCGCGGCGGAAGAACTGGCGGCCTCCATCAACGAAATTACTTCACAGGTCAGCAGAGCGTCAGAAGTGGCGAATGCGGCGGTTGAGGAGGCCAAACGCTCCAATCAGATGATCAACGGGCTGTCGACGGCTGCGGAACGGATTGGAGACGTGATCAAGATGATCACCGATATCGCGTCGCAGACCAATCTGTTGGCGCTGAACGCGACGATCGAGGCTGCCCGTGCGGGCGAAGCGGGCCGTGGGTTCTCTGTCGTCGCCAATGAGGTCAAGACATTGGCGACGCAAACCGCCCGGGCGACCGAGGAAATCGGCAACCAGATCGCGGAGATGCAGCATTCGACCAAGGATGCGGTCAAGGCAATCGCCGCCATCGGGAAGACGATCGAGGAAGTCAGTAAAATCGCGGTCGTGATTTCCGGCGCGGTGGAACAGCAATCGGCCGCGACGCGGGAAGTGACCATGAATATCACCGGGGTCACCATGAAGTCCGGAGAAACGGGCACGGCGTCCACCCAGGTCTTGAACGAGGCGGAAAAGCTGGCGAACCAGTCCGACAAGCTGATGAGCGAAGTAGAGGAATTTCTGGAAACGATAAAGAAATAGGGCGAGCGGTCCCTATCCAGGCATGAGTTTTTCGGCAGGCGTTGCCCGTTAATTGACAGGGCCGGCGTTCCAAGATTGACGGGACGCCGGCTTTTTATTGCCCAAGCAGTTGGACGTAGGAAACCCCATATTCCGCTCGAAGCGGGGGGCGGCAAGTGCCGGGGCTGGAATCCTGCCCCGCAGTGTGTCAAAACCCCGCGGCGCTCAACGCGCTGCCCATCTTAGAACAACCGAGACCGGAATAGTCGCGTGGCTACATCCTCTTCCGAACAGTCGACAAGCTCCTTACCGGGCGCTGCCGGGCAATCGAACGAACCGATTGTCCTGGCCGTGCCGAAAGGGCGGATCTTGAAGGAACTGCGTCCCTTGCTGAACAAGGCCGGGATCGAACCGGAACCCGCTTTCGACGACCCGTCGGCGCGCCAGCTGACCTTCGGAACGAATATCCCCCATTTCAGCATCATCCGCGTGCGCAGCTTCGACGTGGCGACTTTCGTCGCCTTCGGAGCCGCTCATCTGGGCGTTGCAGGCAACGACGTTCTGATGGAATTCGACTATTCCGAACTGTATGCCCCGGTGGATCTTAATATCGGCCACTGCCGTCTTTCCGTCGCCGAACCGGAGGAGATGATCGGCAGCGACGATCCCAGCCGGTGGAGCCATATCCGTATCGCGACCAAATATCCGGGCGTAACGCGCAAGTATTTCGCGGCCCGTGGGGTGCAGGCGGAATGCATCAAGCTGAACGGCGCGATGGAATTGGCGCCGGGCATGGGATTGTGCCGCCGCATCGTCGATCTGGTCTCGACCGGTAAGACGTTGAAGGATAACGGCCTGGTGGAGATTGAGAAGATCGCCGACGTGACCAGCCGGCTGATCGTCAACCGCGCCGCGCTGAAAACCCGTCCGACGGAAATGACGCCCTGGATCGACCGCTTCCGGGAGGTCGCCAATGCCGCGTAGACTGGACGCTGCCGCGCCGGGTTTCGAGAAGGACTTCGACGCCTTCCTGAATTCCAAACGCGAGATGGAAGAAGATGTCGATGTTGCCGTCGCCGCCATCCTGAAAGACGTGCGGGAACGCGGAGACGACGCCGTCGTCGACTACACCAACCGGTTCGACCGGGTATCCTTCGCGGCGGAAGACATTCTTTTGCCGAAGGCCCGGATCGCCGAGGAAGCCGCGAAATGCGACCCGGAAACCGTGGCCGCCCTGCAAGTGGCCGCCAAGCGGATTGCCTCCTATCACGAAAAGATGCTGCCGGAGTCTTTCGAGTATACCGATGACGTCGGCGTGCGCCTGGGGTCGCGGTGGTCCGCGGTCGGCGCGGCCGGGCTCTATGTGCCCGGCGGAACGGCGGCCTATCCCAGTTCCGTCCTGATGAACGCGCTGCCGGCCAAGGTCGCGGGCGTTAAGCGGCTGGTCATGGTTGTGCCGACGCCGGACGGGGTGATCAACCCGCTGGTCATGGCGGCGGCGCAATTGGTCGGGGTGGACGAAGTGTACCGGATCGGCGGTGCGCAGGCCGTCGGCGCGCTGGCCTACGGCACGCAGAGCATCACGCCGGTGGATAAGATCGTCGGCCCGGGCAACGCCTTCGTCGCGGCCGCGAAACGCCGTGTTTTCGGCACGGTGGGGATCGACATGATCGCCGGTCCCTCGGAAATTCTGGTGGTGGCGGACGGCGAAAACGACCCTGACTGGATCGCGGTGGATCTGTTGTCCCAGGCGGAGCACGATACCAGCGCGCAATCGATCCTGATCACCGACGATGCGGATTTCGCCGACGCGGTGGAAGCGGCGGTGATCCGCAGGCTTGAAACCCTTCCGCGCAAGGACATCGCCGCGGCCAGTTGGGCCCAGCACGGCGCCGTCATTCTGGTACCCGGCCTGGATCAGGCGGTACCCCTGGTCGACCGCGTCGCGCCGGAACATCTGGAATTGGCGGTCGCGGACCCGGAAACCCTGGCGGGCAAGATTTCCAATGCCGGGGCGATCTTCCTGGGGCGCTATACGCCGGAAGCGATCGGCGACTACATCGCCGGTCCCAATCATGTTTTGCCGACATCGCGCAGCGCCCGATTCTCAAGCGGCCTGGGGGTGTTGGATTTCATGAAGCGAACGTCATTGGTGGCCTGCGACGCCGCCAGCCTCGCGGAAATCGGCGGTTCGGCCGTGGCTTTGGCCGAAGCCGAGGGCCTGCAGGCGCATGCGCGGTCCATCGACATTCGTTTGAATCGCGCTTCCTGATAATCCTGTATAGGTTAGACGGACAAAAGCCGGGCCGCGGCAGGGCGGGCCGGGTGTTGGACTTGCGAGTTTAACGCGGCGCCCGGGCGGGCGTGTGCGTGCCGGGCTTGCGACTGAACAGGGGAACGCCATGACGGAGTTCGCGGAAACCGACCGTATTCTTGACCTGAAGCTGGACGAAAAGAACGTCATTCGCCGCAGCCGGGATATCGAACATGAACGTTCTGTCGCGATGTACGACCTTTTGGATCGCAACAGGTTCAAACTGGTCGACGGGCGGACGGGCCCCTATATCGTCCACCTGGCTCTCGACGACGACGGCAAACGCCTCGTCTTCACCATCAACGACGAAAAAGACGAGGAAATGCTGGAGCAGGGCAACCTGCTGCTGACCCCCTTCCGCCGTATCATTCGCGACTATTTCCAGATCTGCGAAAGCTATTACGACGCGATCAAGAAGCTGTCGCCCAGTCAGATCGAAACGATCGATATGGCGCGGCGCGGGCTGCATAACGAGGGATCGGATGTCCTGCGGGACAGGTTGGAACCCAAGATGGTGATGGACAAGGCGACGGCGCGGCGGTTGTTCACGCTGGTCTGCGTCCTGCACATTCGCGGCTGAGTCCACGGAAGGGCCGACGCGGATGATGGTGGGGGACGAGATTCCGGATGCGGTATTGTTCTGCTGTACGCAGAACGCCGTCCGTTCGCCCATGGCCGAAGGTATTCTGAAATCCCTGATGGGGACCAAAATCTACGTTGACTCCGTCGGCGCGCGGCAAGGCGATCCGGACGGGTTCATCACCGAAGTGATGGCCGAAATCGGCATCGATGTTTCCAAGCACCGGCCGAAAAGCTTCGACATGCTCGAAGACAACTATTTCGACCTGATCATCGCCTTGTCGCCGGAAGCGCAGCACCACGCGGTGGAACTGACGCGTACGATGGCCTGCGACGTCGAATTCTGGAATACATTCGATCCGACGATCGTTGAAGGCAACCGGGAAGTCCGGCTGGATGCGTACAGGCAGGTACGCGATCAATTAATGATGCGCATCAAGAAGCGCTTCGGGGTGGAGTAACGCGGTGCAAGGCGAAAAACCGATTGGAATCAAACCGCGTTTCGTCCTCGGCTCGGCCAGTCCTCGCCGGTTGGACTTGCTGGCGCGGCTGGGCCTGACCCCCGATGCCGTCGACCCGGCGGAAATCGACGAGACGCCGGAAAAGGACGAATTGCCGGCCGCCTATGCGGCGCGAATGGCGGCGGAGAAGGCGCGTACGGTCGCGTCCCGGCACCCCGACGCCGTGGTGCTGGCCGCCGATACGGTCGTCGCCGTTGGGCGCCGCATTCTGCCGAAGGCGGAAGACCCCGTCACCGCGCGGGCCTGCCTGAAACTGCTGTCCGGCCGCCGCCACCGCGTCTTTGGCGGGGTCACCATCATCCGGCCCGAAGGCTTGATGGTCGCCGGCGAACCGGCCCGGCATGACCGCTTGGTCCAAACGACCGTCAGCTTCAAGCGCTTGGAAGCGCAGGAGGTCGACCTCTATATCGAGTCGGGGGAATGGCGCGGCAAGGCCGGCGGTTATGCCATCCAGGGCCGGGCCGAGGGATTGGTCCGTTTCGTCAGCGGATCCTACAGCAATATCGTCGGTTTGCCCTTGTTCGAGGTCCGGCAGATCCTGCGGCCTCTGGGGCTAATCGATTGACCTGCAGTTCTAATAGATCGACCTGCCGGTCTAATTGATTGACCTGCGGTGCTGGGGTTGTATGTCTCCGTCCCCGAACCTCGAACCGACCGGAAACCCCATGAAACTCGACACCCTTATAGAAGTCTCGCCCGCCGAAACGCGGGTCGCCCTGGTCGACGAGGAGGGGGTTCTGCATCGGTTGGACGTCCACCGCGCCGGTCGTCCGTCGCTGCAGGGGGCCGTCCTGCGGGGCAGGGTCGCGCGCGTCGAGAAAAGCATGAAGGCGGCTTTCCTGGACCTTGGTGCATCCGGTGAGGCGCTACTGCCCCGGGCGCATGACGGGCGCGGGCGGCCGTTGAGCGAGGGGCAATGGATGGTCGTGCAGGTTTCCCGCGACGCGCATGGCGGGAAAGGCCCCGCGGTTTCCGCGCGCCCCGTTCTGCAGGACCGCTATCTAGCCTATATGCCCTTCGGTCTGCCCAACGACATGCGGGTCGATTTCGACCGCGGTTTGGGCAAGGGCCGGGACCTTGCGCGGGTCAAGCGGATGGCCGAAGCCTTCGATCCGGGCGAAACCGGCGGCTGGCTGTTCCGTCCCGCCGCGGCGGCCTTGACCCAGGATCGGGACATGGCGGTTCTGACCCGCTGCCGGGACGCCCTGCTGGCGCGCTGGCAGGCGGCGCAATCGGCGAATGACGGCACCGCGCCGAAAACTCTCGAGGAAGCACCATTATTTTGGGAGGCGCTGGTCCGCGACGCTCCGCCGACGGGACGGATCGCGACCGATGACCGCCTTCTGCACGCCAAGATCAAGGCCCTGGCGGAAGAGCGCTATCCCGACCTGTTGGACGGGCTGGTCTTCCACAACGACCGGGAAACCCTGTTCGAAGCTACCGCGGTGGAAGATCAGATCGAGGAAGCGATCGCGCGTCGCGTACCCTTGACCGGGGGCGGAGAGCTTGTGATCGACGAAACGGAAGCGATGGTCGTCTTCGACGTGAACCTTGCCGATGGGGCCTTGGCCCTTCAGGGCGGGGATGCGGCGGTGCGGTTGAACGTGCGCGCGGCGGAAGCGGCGGGGCGTCAGATCGTTCTGCGGAACCTGGCCGGCCTGATCGTCATCGATTTCGTGAAGATGAAACAGCGCAGCGACGGCAAGCGCGTGATCGAGGCCCTGCGGCGCGGCTTGAAGGGATCCGGCGGTCCGGGCGGCGGTTTGGCAGACGTTCTGGGCATGACCGCGGCGGGGTTGGTCGAAGTGACGCGTCAGCGGTCCGGTCCCAGCCTGACGGAACAACTTCTCGGGCCCCTATCCGGCGAGAGGCCGTTGAGCATCGACAGCCAGGCCTGCGCCTTGCTGCGCCGGGCAATCCGGCAGACAGGCGGCGGGCGGCCGACCGTTTATGGGCCGAAACCCTTGCTGGAGGCGATCCGCACCCGGTTCAAGGACGCGCTGGCGGAAACGGAAACGCGCCTGGGGCAATCTCTCGACCTGGTCGAACGGGACGGGCGCGCGGCGGAAATCGTGATGGAGAAGCGCTGATGGCGGAAAACGGGCCCGAGAAGAAGTCTGGAAAGGTAAAGAACCGGCCGATCAACGAAGCTGATCTGGTCGATGAGCGGCCCTGCGCGGTCTGCAATCGCCCCGCGACACCGGAATACCGGCCTTTCTGTTCCAAGCGCTGCGCGGATGTGGACCTGAACCGGTGGCTCGGCGAGCAATACCGAATCCCGACCGAGGAACCGCCGGATGGGGAAGAACCGCCGCCGGATGCATAAGGCCGGGCCGGGCATCCCGCCGGCGCGGACGCGGTAGCCGGAAGCCATCGGCGATGGCGTTAAAAAAATCTTTCACATTTATGCATCAGGGCTCTGGACACTCCCCCCCGATTTCATTATTCAACCATCTCCTTCGGGCCGCTGGTTCCCAGCGGCGCAATGGGCCCAGATAGCTCAGTTGGTAGAGCATGCGACTGAAAATCGCAGTGTCGGTGGTTCGAATCCTCCTCTGGGCACCATTCTTCTTCCCATTTGAAATTATGACGCTTTGAAAGCGCCGATTGTGGCCTACGGTCTTCTGTGGCTTGCGCTTTGTCGTAGGCGATCAATAGAGATAGCCGATGGCGCAGCTGCCGATACCCGCGGTAGGGATCGCATAGGTCGCTTTTTCCGACCGCCCGGGCCGGACTTTCAAGGTGACTTTAGCGCCTTCGGAATGGGCGTTTAACAAAACGATACCGTCGTCCCGCACGCGGTTCTGCTGGACGAAACTCATGGTCATGCCGTCCGATATGCGGACCAATTCCGCTTTCCAGACATCGTTAACCTGTTGCAGGGTCATCCGGTAGCCGACGACGGCCCCGCAGTCATGGCGATACAGGTTTCCCCAGCCCGTGGCATCGGTCCCGGCCAGTGTGGCGGTGAACCGGTTGCTGTGCGTCGTGGATGGGCTGGTCGTCGAGGCGTTCCTCGGTTGTGGCTTCTTCGCCTGCAGCGCCGCCAGCTGTTGTCCCAAAGCCGGTTCTTTCGATGGTTCGGCGGGGGCTTGAATGGATGCTGTCGCCTCGACGCTTGACGATTCTTCCCTCAGTTCGGCCAAGCGTGTCCGTGCATCATCGGCGTATTGGCTGTCCGGAAAGCGGTCCAGGTATTCCGCAATGACGCTTTCATCGACGGATGACTTGACCGCATTCCATACAATGCCTTCCAGGCTGGTATCCGGCACCGCATTATCGTTCAGGTTTTCTTGATTCCGGTTGGCCTTCATTTGGGGGGGCGCAGCCGGATTTTGGGCAAGGACGGGACCCGGACCGCCTCGATCCGTCCGTTCGAAAACTTCGCGCAAGGTGAGGCCCGGCGAGGTCAGGGCTTGTACAAACTGGGAAGACATTGTCAGGTTTTGCACTGCATCGCCTGACCGGCAATCGGCGATCAGCACATTCGGCGTATCCGGAAGAGGAGCCGTAAACTCGGTCTCAATACCGTCTTCACCTTTGTTATGGCAGAGATCCAGGACGAGCCCGATATTGCTGCTGTTCAGACCGGAAAGCGCGGCCAGCAAATCCTGAATCGAATACCCGTGGGCTGTGATATCCACTCCGTCCTTCAATGTTGCCATTGATGGGACGAGATAGCTTTCGCCTGCGGCCGACACGCCGGGCAATCTAGCATAGACGATTCCGACGGTGTCCGGGCCGGACCTGCCGAGTTTGCGGGCAAACACATCCACTGCCCATGCTACGCCATCGCGGTTGGCTACGCCGGGATCAATAACCGAGTATCCGGCGTCGCTAAGCGCCGACTTGAGGATATCGCTGTCATGGTCGGATTTGCTCTCCAGCACCAATGCCAGCCGATCCTGCGCATGGGCCGATTGGGGGGCGAGCAGAACGCCTACTGCGAAAGTCAGTTGCAAAAACAGGCGGGAAAATCGATAGACCATTTGCGGCGTTGACCTTTTCTGCATCTGTTGATCAGGAACTAGTAGAGACGGCTATTCCACCATGCCCACGGCACAAACGCCGATATTCGGGATATTCAACGCGACGCGCCCGTTAGACTTTGGCGCCACTTGCAGAACGACCTTGTTCTTCGTGCCGCCCTCAAGCCCATATCTTCCGTACATCACGGCTTGGCCGGCCCGGGTTCCGCTTTCCGTTTGCCGGAACGTCACCATATCGTTGTTGTCCAGATTAAGGAGTTCGGCGGACCAAGTGCCGCTTCGTTCCTCTATCGTGGCTTTATACTTAATCCTTCTTCCGCAGATATCGAGATAGAGGTTCGCCCATCCGGCCGTGTCGGTTCCGGTCAAGGTTGCTGTGTATATTCGCGGGCGTACTACGGTGGATGGGACAGCAGAAATCGGTGGTGTTTCCGTCCCCGTTTCTGTTCCTTGGTTACCGGCTTGCAAAACCGCGATGCGCTCTTTTGCCGTTGTGACGTACTTCCCGTCAGGAAAGCGTGTCAGGTATTCCTGCAGTATTGACGGGTCTTCCGTGTCCTTGATTCCGGACCAGAGCATATCGTCCAGAGATCCGGAAGCCGAAGTCGCCGTTGTCTCAATGGGGGCAGTTGACGGGTTGAGCGCGAACCGTGCGTACCGCGCAAAGGCGCCATTGGGATACGTGTCGAGATAGGTCTGAAAGCCTGTGCTCGTGTCGGATTGTTCCGCCGAACCGAAAAGGGCGGTTTCGGCGAGAATGGCGTCCAGCGACGCGGCCCGCCCGGCGTTCCCGGGCGCCGCGAAGGATTTCTCGTCGGTAAGGCCGGACTTAACCCAGGGCAGCATATACGAGCCGGGATTCCTGCCGACCGACCAGCGCGTAACGTCAAACAGTTCGACCAGACCAATGCCCGGCACGTTCATACTTTCGCTAAGCCCTTGGGCGTAAAAGCTGGCATTTTGCCCAACCGGACCGGCGACGGTTCCAGGCGCCGCGCATGTCGACAGAACAACGCCGGTCGGAAGCGGGACGTCAGCGAAACCGGTATCGTCGCCGTAAAAAGGATTGCCGTTGCAGGCATCGATCGCGACAGCATTCGCGCCGTTTCCGGCGCTGGCCAGAGCTTTAAGAACGCGGGAAAGGGGGAACCCCTGGTCGATGACATCGGTTCTTCCGGCGATCTTGGCATGCGCGGGGATGAGGTAGTTTTCGCCATTCGCTGCGATGCTGTAACCGGCGAAGTAGACGATACTGATGCTTTCCGGTCCGCCTTTCTTCAATTGGCGAACCAAAAGGTCCAGCGCCCATTGCATGCCGTCGCTGCTGATGATGCTCGCTTCGACTATCTTGTAACCGGCCGAGGCCAAGGCACTCTTTACAGCTGAAGTTCCGTTGACGGAGGTATCGTCCGGCACCGCGGTGTATTTGCCGTCCCCGAGGATCAGGGCAATCCGGCCTTCCCTCTGTGCGAAGGCTGGTGTCGTCAGCAAAAGGGCTGTGACGACGATTGACCGCATCAAATTCCTATAAAGATTGGAAAACACGTCGGCTGCCCCCTTTCGAACGCTTGAAACGGATTTACGGTCAAGCGTTGACCTTGGGAAAGATCTAGCAATCGAAACGCGTTGAGGAAAGAGCGTCTATTGGGAAAAGAGTACGTCCCCAGCGCAGGGCGCATGGGCCGCAGTTAATTGGGTTGGATGACTGTTTGGCTCGCCCTCTAACTAGGGCAACGCCTATTTGGCCAGGACCCAATCCGCTGCGCCGAAGACAAAAGTTGGATTCCCGCCCTCGTCCAATAGGGGCATTAGGACGCCGACCGCTTCGCGGAGGATCTTCTTCTCGCTCATATACCGGATTTCGAAAGACACGGGCTGCAGGCGATCGAGAACGCTCTGCATCACGTCCGTCAATCCGACAGCGGCCGGGTGATCCGCGATGAGTTCGGAAAGCGCGACATTGGTGAGGTCCGCGCCGAATTCCTGGACATGTTGGCCGCCGAAAAGACGCCATCTGAAATCCCGGCCGCCGTCGAGGACATCCAGCAGGACGAGAAAGCCGACCAGGGCGCCGCCGAAAGAAAAAGGGTCGAGCTGCTTGCGGCGCGGCGGAATCTCCGCCGAACTCCGCCACCATTCCAGAACAGGCCGGATCTTGGCGAAGCGGGGATCGTTATCCGCCGCTCCGTCTGCCAGAGTCAGGCAGTGTTCCGTAAAGCCAGGCAGATCCCGCAGTTCGAGGATGGATTGCGACATATGTCCTCCCTAAAGCGGTTTAGAGACCGGTTCCAAACCCAATCCGACCGCGTACGATTGTGAACTAACGCGTTAGTTTAGGTAAAAAAGATATAAGGAGGTTGAGGCAGATCAAGCCAATGAACGGAGCGCGGCGATAAGGAGAAATCGCGGGAGGGGGCTAGACGGAGTTTGCCGTCCAAGGGTCGTCCCCATCTAAATTGTCGCATGTGTCTCGATCCCGGCCGCGGTCTCCTCGAACGCGGTGCGCACCTTCTTGAGGGCCGTCAGGAGTGTTCCGGTGTCCGGCGCGCTGCCCAGGCACAGGCGGATACCGGATGGTGAGGAAGGACCCGCCGCCACGGCATCGGGCGCGGACAAAAGCACGCCGGCGTCCCGGGCGCGCCGGACGATCTGTTCGGCCTCCGTCCAATCCCGGGTCGGAAGCCAGAGGTGAAACCGGTCCTCTTTCCAATTCATCCGCGCGGCGATGGCCGATAACACGCCCGATGCTGCATCGAGGCGCTGCCGCGCTTCCTGCCGGCGTTGCACGACGATGTCGTCAAGGTGGCCATGACGGATGAGTTGGCAGACGGCTTCCGTCATCAAAGTCGGTCCCATCCAGCAGGAAGCGCGTATGGCGGCCTCCACCCGGCGCGTCAGGGGATCGGGAAGAACGGCAAACCCCACCCTTAATCCAGGGGCGACGGATTTGGAGAAACTACTGACATAGCAGACCTGTTCCGGAAGAAGCGCCGCCAGCGGTGACGGCGCATCAGGGGAAAGGAAGCCATAAACATCGTCCTCGATCACAATAAGACCGTGCTTTTCCGCAATGGCGGCGATTGCGCGGCGGCGGTCTTCCGGCATGGTCGCGCCGGTGGGGTTCTGGACGGTGGGCATCGTGTAGAGCACCGACGCCGAGGTTTTTGCACAGGCTTCTTCCAGGGCTTCCGGGATGAGGCCGAATTCGTCCATCTCCACACCGTGGATGTTCGCGCCCAGCAATCCGGCGATGGATTTGATGCCGGCGAATGTCAGATTTTCGGTCAGGATCGTCTCGCCGGGGGCGGTGACGGCGGTGCAGATCGCCCACATGGCCTGCTGCGCGCCGATGCAAACGGCAAGCCGGTCGGAGGAGGGGGCGTACCGTCCAGCGCTTGCCTGTGCAATCCAATCCGCCAGGGTTTGGCGATGGTTTTCGGCGCCGAGATGGGCGCCATAGCGCAACATGGCGGGAAGTTCGGGCGCGTTGGCCAAATTGCGGAGGGCATTGCCGATCCGATCCGCCTGCGGCAGCGCGGGCGGGACATTGACCGACAAATCGACCATGCCGATGGCGCGGGCGTCTTCATGCGCCGACCCGTCCCCGAAGAAACGCGTTTCCGCATGGGCGTTCGCTGTGCTGACGAATGTGCCGCGCCCGACTTCCCGCACGATCAATCCGCGCTGCTGCGCGATCGTATAGGCCCGCACGACGGTACCGACGCTCAACCCAAGCTGATAGGCAAGCTCGCGCTGTGTCGCCAGGGCCATGCCGTCATGGGCGCGGCCGTGTGCGATATCGTCCTCCAAGGCCTTCACGACGGCCAGATATCGAGGGCCATCCGGGTCGAGATTTTCTGGAATCCACATTGATATAGTCCAATATAATTATTGATACATATATCAATCCAATGCAAACGTCGCGGTCAACCGGAAAATCGAAAACCTGGAAGGTCAAAACGATGCAGCAATTCGATCAACCCGATCATTCGGATCTATCCCTGGCGATGAACTTCCTTGCCGGAGACCGGAGCCATGACGGCGACACGGCAATGGTGCCGGCCCTGGCGCAAACCTTGAACTATCGCATTCTGGACGAAGCGCATTACGAGCAAATTTCGACGCCCCTGAACCCGAATTTCTATGCCCGCCGGGGCAATCCCAACAATCACCGGCTGGCGCAGCTTCTGGCCAAGGCGGAAGGGGTCGATACGGGTTTGGTTTTCGCTTCCGGCATGGCCGCCATCTCGACCACGATGATGGCGCTGCTGCGGGCGGGGGACCACGTGGTGGCGCAATCCGCCCATTATATCGGCACGAGTGAGATGGCGAAGACCATCCTTCCTTCCTATGGGGTGGAGGTGACCATCGTCGATCAAACGTCCGTCGAGGCTTTCGCGCAGGCGATCCGGCCGAACACAAAACTGATCATGCTGGAAACGCCGGTGAACCCGCTGCTGACCCTGACCGATCTTGCCGCCGTCACTGCGCTGGCAAGGGACAAAAACATCCTGACCTTCTGCGACAACACCTTTGCGACGCCGTTCAATCAGCGGCCGGCGGAACACGGTGTGGATATCGTGATGCACAGCATTTCCAAGTATATTGGCGGGCATCACGACCTGCTCGGCGGCGCCATCCTGTCGTCGCGGGCAATCATGGAACGGGTCTGGGATCGCAGCATGGTTTTCGGCACCGCCGGCGCGCCGTTCAATTCCTGGCTGGCGCTGCGCGGTCTGCGCACCCTGGAACTTCGGATAGCCCGGCACAATGCGAATGCGCTTGCGCTGGCGGCGATGCTGGAGAAGCACGATGCGGTCGCCCGCGTCTTCTATCCGGGGCTGCCGACGCATCCACAGCACGATCTGGCCCGAAAACAGATGTCCGGATTCGGCGGATTGCTGACATTCGAACTGAAGGATGGCTTGGACGCGGGCAAGCGGTTGATCAAGCGCCTTAAATTCGTGGAGAACGCCAGCAGCCTCGGCGGTGTGACCTCCGTCGTGATGCAGCCGGCGGCGTTGTTCGGCAACAGGCTGTCGGAGGAGGATCTGAAAGCGCAGGGGATTGCCAGCGGCATGATCCGCTTCGCAACCGGTATAGAACCCACGGAAGAACTGTTGGAGGATGTTCGCCAGGCCCTGTCCTGAGCCGGGGACTTTCATGATCGGTGCGGCGGCGCGGCCGGTTCGGTGAAGCTGACACCCGCCGCCATGCGGCGGTGCGGCGTCATACTGAGCGCGCGATTTCTTCCAGGAAGGTATCGGCGAATTCGTCCAGCTTCGCCTGGCCGACGCCGAAGACCTTGGAAAATTCGGCTTTGTTGCGCGGGCGGGTATGGGCCATGTCGATCAGGCTTTTGTCGGAAAAGATGACATAGGCCGGCGCGTTGCGTTCCTTGGCCAGTGTCAGGCGCAATTCCTTCAACCGGGCGAGTAGGGCGCGGCCCTCCGAATCCAGAATGCCGTCCAGGGTTTCGGCGCGTTTGGCCCTGTTCTTGGATTGGGCCTTCGCGGTCTTGGCCGTATGGGCGACACGGTCGGGGCGGTAGCGGAAGTCGACCTCACCCTGCATCAAGGCATTTGCCTTCGGCCCTGCGCGCAATCCGCCATAGCCCTGGATATCGATTTCCAGCAACCCGTTCGCGACCATCTGGCGGATCAACCCTTGCCATTCGGCGGTCGACCGGGCCGCGCCGACGCCGAATTGCGGCAGCCGGTCATGGCCCATGCTTTCGATTTTCTCCGATGTCGTGCCGCGCAGGATGGCGACGATATGCGCGGCACCGTAGCGGTTGCCGGTGCCTTGTACCGCACCCAGCACCTGCTGGGCCGGTTCGCTGCCGTCCATGGTTTCGACCGGGTTCAGGCAGGTATCGCAATTGCCGCAAGGCTCGGACTGTTCGCCGAAATAACGCAGCAACACCTGGCGGCGGCAATCGGGCGCCTCGCAGTAGACCAGAAGGGAGTCCATACGCTTGTGTTCCCGCCGCTTGCGCTCGGGGCCTGCGTCTTCCTGTTCGATGAAGGTTCGGCGCAGGCGGATATCTTCCAACCCGTACAGCATCATCGCCTCCGCCGGGGCGCCGTCGCGGCCCGCACGGCCGATTTCCTGGTAATAGGCCTCGAAACTGGCGGGCAGGTCCGTATGCAGGACATAGCGGATATCCGGCTTGTCGATGCCCATGCCGAAGGCGACGGTCGCGGCCATGACCACGCCTTCCTCGGTCATGAAGCGGTTTTGAAGGTCTTCCTTTTCGCTCGCTTCCATCCCGGCATGAAAGGCATAGGCGTTATGACCTTCGCCGCGCAGCAGGGCGGCGACTTCCTCCGTCTTGCGGCGCGACAGGCAATAGACGATCCCGCATTTGCCCCTTCGCGCGTCCACATAATCGACGACCTGCTTCTTCCAGGTGGATTTGAGGGAGACAGACAGCGACAGGTTCGGGCGGTCGAATCCCGTCATCACCTGGGTCACGTCGTTGGAGAAGAGCTTGTCGCAGATATCCTGACTGGTGGAAGGATCCGCGGTCGCGGTAAGGGCTGCGATCGGCACGCCGGGGAAATGGCGCGGCAAATCGCAGAGCATATTGTATTCGGGCCGGAAGGCGGGGCCCCATTGCGATATGCAATGCGCCTCGTCGATGGCGATGAGGGAGATCGGCAACCGGGCAAGGGCGGCCAGCATGCGGTCCGTCATCAACCGTTCCGGGGACATATACAGCAGTTTCAACTCACCGCGCTGCGCCGCGCGCCAAATGGCGACATTCTCGTCGCGCGTGCGGTCGGAATGGATCGCGTCCGCGGCGACGCCGTTGAGCTTCAGCGCGTCCACCTGGTTCCGCATCAACGCGACGAGGGGGGAAACGACGATGGTCAGCCCCTCCATCACAAGGGCGGGAATCTGGAAACAAAGCGACTTGCCCGCGCCGGTCGGCATGACCGCCAGGACATTGTCGCCGGCCAGCAAGGCGTCGATCGCGCGTTCCTGTCCCGGGCGCAGGCCGGAAAAGCCGAAGACGCCGTGCAGAACCGCGTCCACGCCGGATGCCGCGTCGATGTTCGGTGTTTGGGCTTCGGGGGAAAATGCGCTGCCGTCCATGCCCTTCTGGGTCTGTGATTCAGGGGGGTAAGGCAACGCCCATTCCATCTTGTTTTTACCTTGAATGAATCCAAACATGCATTATAATGCAGGATGACCGAGAGGCGCGGTCCACTAAAAAATGCATTATGATGCACATCTTGGTTTCCGCCTCATTGCAGAAACCGGGACAAAAGGGCGGCGAAGCCCCAACAAAATTGGAAGAGGCGACATGAACGTAGCGGAACGCACGGCCGCGGCTGCCGGCCCGGCTCCCCAAACCACCACCTATGACAATATCGTCACCTATGATCGGGACCCCCAGAGCTACAGACACTGGTCGATGCAAGTCGACGGCGATGTGGCGACCCTGACCCTCAAGGTCGACGAAGACGGTGGGCTGCGTCCGGGGTACAAGCTGAAGCTAAATTCCTACGATCTCGGCGTCGATATGGAATTGCATGACGCGGTGCAGCGAATCCGGTTCGAGCATCCGACGGTGAAGGTCGTGGTCCTGACCAGCGGACTGGACCGGATGTTCTGCGCCGGGGCCAATATCTACATGCTGGGCACGTCCAGCCATGGCTGGAAGGTCAACTTCTGCAAGTTCACCAATGAGACCCGCAACGGGCTTGAGGATTCGAGCCAGAGCGAAGGGTTGAAATTCCTGGCGGCCTGCAACGGCGTGACCGCCGGCGGCGGCTATGAAGTGGCTTTGGCCTGTGACGAAATCCTTTTGGTCGACGACCGTTCCAGCGCCGTCAGCCTGCCGGAAGTGCCGCTATTGGGCGTGCTGCCGGGAACGGGCGGCCTGACCCGCATCACCGACAAGCGTAAGGTCCGCCGCGACTTGGCGGATGTATTCTGCACATCCGAAGAAGGCGTGCGCGGCAAGAAAGCCAAGGATTGGGGCCTGGTCGACGATTTCGCGACCAGCCGGAACTGGGACGAGAAAGTCGCCGAACGCGTTGCCGGCCTGCGGGCGCAGAGCACCCGTCCGGACGATGCGGTCGGCGTTTCCCTGCCGCCGGTCGCGCGCGAAATGAGCGACACCGGTTACCGCTACCCCCATGTCGACGTCGAAATCGACGACCAAACCCGCGTTGCGACCATCACCGTGAAGGCCCCGGAAGGGGAAATCGCCTCCAGCCCGGACGCGATCCTGGCGGAAGGGGCGGCATGGTATCCCCTGGCCATGGCGCGGGAATTGGACGACGCCATTCTGATGCTGCGCACGAATAACGAGGAGGCCGGCGTCTGGCTGCTGAAGACCAGTGGCGAGGCGGCCAATGTCCTGGCGATGGATGCGGTTCTTGCGGAACACGAAGACAATTGGTTCGTGAAGGAAACCATCGCCATGCTGCGGCGGACCCTGTCGCGGCTGGATGTGTCCTCCCGCTCGATGTTCGCCGTGGTCGATGAAGGGTCCTGCTTCGCCGGGACCTTCATGGAAATGGCCCTGGCGGCGGACCGGGTCTACATGCTCGATCTGCCCGACGATCCGGATGCGGCCCCCACGATCGCGCTGTCGCCGATGAATTTCGCGGCCTACTACACGATCGTCGGCAACAGCCGCCTTTCCGGCCGGTTCTACGACGACGAAGCGGTGCTCGACGACCTGAAGACCATCGTCGGCGAAGCGCTTGCCGCCCAGGAAGCCGAGGAACGCGGCCTGGTCACCTTCATCCCGGACGATATCGATTGGGAAGACGAAATCCGCATCGCGGTCGAGGAACGGGCCAGCCTGTCCCCGGACGCGCTGACAGGCATGGAAGCGAACCTGCGTTTCGGCGGCAAGGAAACCATGCTGACGCGGATCTTCGGCCGGCTTTCCGCCTGGCAGAACTGGATATTCATCCGGCCCAACGCGGTGGGCGAGAAGGGCGCGCTCAAGCTTTTCGGCACCGGCACGAAGGCCGATTTCGACAGGCGGCGGGTCTGACGCGGAACGGCAGGCACAACGTACAACAACGAAGCAATCGAGGAAGTCTACGCCATGAACATCAATTATCAGGAAAAGATCCCGAACAACGTGGACCTGGCGCATGACCGCCGGCTTCAGCGCGCCTTGGAACATTGGCAGCCGCACTTCATCGATTGGTGGAAGGACCTGGGCCCGGAAGGGTTCATGAATTCCGACGTTTATCTGCGCACCGCCGTCAGCGTCGACGCGAAGGGCTGGGCCCAGTTCGGCAAGGTGAAAATGCCGGATTACCGTTGGGGCATTTTCCTGGCCGACCGCGACCCGGACCGGAAGATCGGGTTCGGCGACAAGATGGGCGAAGCCGCCTGGCAGGAAGTCCCCGGCGAATTCCGCGCGCCGCTGCGGAACCTGATCGTCACCCAGGGCGACACGGAACCGGCTTCGGTCGAACAGCAGCGCCTGCTGGGCCAGACCTGCCCGTCGCTCTACGACCTGCGCAACCTGTTCCAGGTCAATGTGGAAGAGGGGCGTCACCTCTGGGCCATGGTCTATCTGCTGCACGCCTATTTCGGCCGCGACGGCCGGGAAGAGGCGGAAGAGCTGTTGCACCGTCATTCCGGCGACCCGGACAATCCCCGTATCCTGGGCACGTTCAACGAACCGATCGACGATTGGCTCAGCTTCTTCATGTTCACCTATTTCACCGACCGTGACGGCAAGTTCCAGCTGAAGAGCTTGGCCGAAAGCGCCTTCGACCCGCTGGCGCGGACCTGCCAGTTCATGCTGACCGAAGAAGCGCATCACATGTTCGTCGGCGAAACCGGTATCGGCCGTATCGTGAAACGGACGCTGGACTTGATGAAGCAGACCGGGACCGACGATCCGGAAACCATCCGCAAGGCGGGCGGGATCGATCTGCCGCTGCTGCAGCGCTACATCAATTTCTGGTTCTCAAGCTGCCTCGATCTGTTCGGCTCGGAAAGCTCGTCCAATGCCGCGACCTATTTCGCGAATGGCCTGAAGGGACGCGCCGACGAAATGAAGTACGAGGACCATGTCTGCATCGACACCGCCTACGATCTGGAAGTGCCGGACGGCATGGGCACGCGTATCGATCAGATCCCGACGCGCAACGCCATGAACGAGATCGTCCGCTGCGCCTATGTCGAGGATTGCAAAATCGGCCTGATCCGCTGGAACCGTCTGATCAAGAAGGCCGGTTACGATGTGGAACTGACCCTGCCGTCGACGCATTTCCGCCGCAATATCGGTCCCTGGTCGACCGTGAAGACGGCGCCGGAAGGCAAGATCATCTCGGAAGAGGAATTCAATGCGAAGGTGGCTTCCTGGCTGCCCACCGAAGGCGACCGCGCTTATGTGAAATCGCTGATGGTGCAGGTGATCGAGCCCGGCAAGATGGCCGGTTGGATCGCCCCGCCGGACCGCGGCATCAACAGCCAGGCCGTCGACTACGAATACGTCAGCATTCACTGATCCTCCAATCAGCCTGACGGTTCTTGGCCGCCGCGTCCCACAATCGGGGCGCGGCGGTTGGTTGTCTGCCGGTTGTTTGTGCCCCGGAATGACGTCAACTCACCGTGTGCACGTCTTTCAGGGTCATGAAGGTAAAGCCGGTTTTTCCCGGCGCCCGATAGGCGCCTTGAGCATTCAGCCGCTTCACGGCGACGGCTGACATCTCCCAGCCATCCGCCTCGTCGGCCGGCCATTTGGGAACCGTCAGATTGGCGAAATGCTGCGTTTCTCCGAATTCCCGCACCGCATACAGATCTTCGAAGGTTCCCGGGACAAGGCTGTTATTCGCCCAGGACCAAAGCCAGGTGTCGGATGTGGTTGAAATTGAGCCGATGAATTGCGCCGCGGCCCGCACCACGACCGTCCCCGCATTGGAAAACAGTATCGTGCCGTGTCTTTGGTCGTAGTCCCAGCGATCGCTATGACCGATCTTGTATTCGGTCTTCAGACGCTCCTGCTTGTCTTCAAGTTCGGAAAAAGCATCGGACAGAAAGGGGATCCACGCCGTTTCCCTCAATGCCATCATAGGGGCAACGCTGTTCCCGTGGCCGATTTCGTAGCAGTGGTGGCAAATCGTCGATGGGTTGCGGATTTCTCCCGGTTTTTCGTTCCGCGCAGCTTGATCCTTGAAGGCGATATCGCAGACTGCGCACCAGGCATCCGGCCATGGGTTATCCGCGGATGGATAGTCGCAGAACCATTCCTGGTTCGGGGCGTCGGCAAGATGGGGGCAGATATAGGCGGGATAGGCCTCCCCATGGATTGGGCAGTCCAGGGTCTTACGCGGTTCCGGCATAGACTATCTCATTGGTCGTTTTATCGTAAACTAATACGCTCAAAAATGGATTTAAACCGGGAATCGCTCGCTCTTGGGCCTAACCAATTGCCAATCCCAGATACGCTTCCTACATGTAAATCCATCGGATGGGTGTATCTCACTATACCGTGATCCTGTGCGGCATCCGCTGCGTAATGCTAGGGAACTATAGCGAAGTCCGGCATTCGCAGGTATCGTGACCAATCAAGGCGTTAACACGCCGTGTATGAGGGTAAAACTGTCGCCAACTGGGTTTGCCAGCCCTATGTAAATGCGATAAGCAGCGGTCCTGTGCGGTATGGGGGCTGCCGCTCGGATATTGTTTTCGAAAACGAATGGTGCGCCCGATCCCCATGACACAGCCTGCGAAACTTATTAACGGCGATAAAACCGCCGCCGCGGTGGACCGGGCGCGGGGTGAACTGCGCCATGGCCGGGCCGTTTTGGTCCGCGATGGCGATCGAGCCTTGCTCATCGGCGGTTTGGAAGCGCTTGAAGATACCGTTTGCGGTGCAATCAAGGCGCAGGCTTCGGGCCGTTTCGTTCTGCTGCTGAATTGGCGACGGGCAGAGGTTCTTGGGGCGCGCGCAAAGGACGGCGCGCTTGTATCGCTGACGCTTTCGGCGCCCGATGACAGTCTCGCAAGCGCCCAGGAACTGGCCTATGGCGCCAGGGCCAAGGAATTGTCCCTTCCGGCATTGGAAGTCATCGACGGTGACGGTTTGGCGGATGCGGCCATGGTACTGGCGCGCCTGGCGCAATTGGCGCCGGCATTGATGATCGCTGAGGTCAGCGGCACGACGACGGCCGATCTGGAAGCCAGCCTGTCGACCGGCGACGTGTTGACCGTCAATGCGGACGACATTCTGCGGGCCGAAGGACAGACACCGCGCATCAAGCGCGTCAGTGCGGCGCGCGTGCCCCTGGTGGAAGGGATTGAAACACAATTCATCGCTTTCCGCGGCCCGATGCCGTCCGACGAACAGGTCGCTGTCGTCATCGGCAATCCGGACATGTCAAAACCGGTCCCCATGCGGGTGCATTCCTCCTGCCTGACGGGCGATGTCTTCGGCAGCCTGCGTTGCGACTGCGGCGAGCAGTTGGAAGCGACCATCCGGAAACTGACGGCCATGGGGGGCGGGATCGTCCTCTACTTGGCGCAGGAAGGGCGGGGCATCGGCCTTACCAACAAGCTGCGTGCTTATGGATTGCAGGATTCCGGCGTCGATACCTATGACGCCAACGCGCATTTGGGTTTTGAACCGGATGAGCGCCGGTTCGACATCGCCGGCGCGATGCTCGCCGATTTGGGGATCAAGTCGGTCCGTCTTTTGACCAACAATCCGCGCAAGGTCGATTCCCTGCGCACCGAAGGGATCGACGTCGTCGACCGCGTTCCGCTGACCGGCGGCCTGACTCGGTTCAACGCGCAATATCTTCGCACGAAAGTGGAGAAGGGCGGCCATTTCGGGGAAGCCGCCTATTCACGCGGCTTGGATGAGCAGGGGGAGACCAACGAGGACGCGAAGATCGCGCCTTTTCCCGTGGGCAAGGTCGGTTTTTAGCGAACGGTCACCAGCCCGACGTCCACTCCACAGCAAACTAGGAGAGTGTGATGCGTAAGTTTATTGCGACGATGGCGGTTCTCGCCATCCCGGTCATGGGTATGACAAGCGCCGCCCATGCGGAGCCCCACGAATACGAACTGGACCCGGCCCATACCTCAATCGGGTTTTTGGTCGGCCATGTCGGCTATGACAAGGTGTTGGGCATGTTCCTGGAATCCAGCGGCTCGTTCACCTTCGATGAGGAGACCCAGACGCTCTCCGACGTTAAGATCACGGTCGAGTCAGAAAGCGTCTTCACCAATCACGAAAAGCGCGATCAACATCTGCGCAGTCCCGACTTCCTGAATGCCCGTGAGTTTCCGGAAATGATCTTTACCGTTACCAAGGCGGAGAAGATTTCGGACACGACCGGCAAGGTTTATGGGGAACTGGAGCTGATCGGCCTGAAAAAGCCGATCGTGCTGGACGTGACCTTCAACAAGGCCGCCGAGTATCCGTTCAACGACAGCTATGCCGTCGGCATCTCCGCGCGCGGCAGCTTCAAACGCAGCGATTTCGGCATGATGTACGGCGTCGACAACGGCTGGGTCGGGGACGAAGTCGAAATGATCATCGAGTTCGAAGCGATCCGACAGTAGAAAAGCCCGGCGTCAGCGGGAGCCTGTCAGCTGCTCCAGCGTTTTTGCGTCGAAAGTGAAAGGCTCCGGCGCGCGCTCGTAAGGGCCGCCGATAGCCTTTCCGGTGCAATAGTCCAGCGGGCTATAGGCAAGGTCCATCAGTGCATCCGGATTCCGTATGCCCGTGACACCGGTTCTGCCGCCGAGCTGCCGCACTCTTTCCCCTATCTTTTGGGCTACCTGTATTTCATGCCGGTCCCGGTCATCGGCCACATGCGCAAGAATGCATTCGATGCCGCCGCCGCGCATCCGTGTGACGGTCCTCATGAGGTTCGTTCCCTCGTCCTGAGGAAATACCTCGACCGATAGAATGTGCACCATCGACCTCAATTGGCTTGTGATTTCCCTAATCCGCATTTCAGGGATCCCATCCGGTGCGTAGGTCAGGATCGGCGCCACGTGTTTCCGAATGCTTTCCGGTATCTCCCGCAACAGGGACAGCAGTTTTTCCCGCGAATTTTTGCTGGCGAGCGTTTCGAAATGGATGCTCAGGGAAAGAAAAACCGGCTTGCCCGCGGATAGGTGCTCCATGATTTCGATCAACCCGTATTCCAGACAGGCTATGTCCAGTTCTACGATGTCCGACAGCGACGGCGACTTGCCGAGGACAGGATATCCCCAATCCCGTCGACCTCCCAGTGCCCTTGCGCGGGAAGGAAGACAGGTGAAAATATTCACGATTCGATGCTGGATATCCCAGACCGGCAGGAACTTGAACTCGATCGGCTGTTGCTCTCCCTCGTCCAGGCGGCTCAGCAATTCGTTCCTGAACGACGGTATCGCGGATTGCGTTGCAGTTTTTCCGGTGCCCTTCGATGCAGCCGGCTTGGGAACTGCAGGGGCAGTCTGTAGCACGGCATTGCCATGCCTTCGGCCCACCACATGCTTTTGGGCAAGCTTCAAAAGCGAGTCGACGATCTCGGAGACGTTCTTCTTACCTTCGGTTATATAGCCGTCCGCGGTATGGACGATTGACGTCACTTTGACCCCGTTCAATTCGTCGGACCCGAACAGGGTGTCGGAGACGTGTTTCGCGGCCTTGGCGGCCGCTGCTTCCGCGTGGTGCAGGTCATTGTCCCCGAAGACGATGATGACCGATCCATCGTCGCAACCCAGATAGACGTCTTCAGGCCTGCATACGGCTTCGACCGCTTCCAGCATCAACCTGGAAACCGTGTCCCGCAGCTTTCCCCAATGTGCCTCTCCGACCCTGCGCCTGATTTCCTCTGTTCCCAGACAGATAATGTGGCCGAAGGTTTGCCGGTCGCCGCCATCCGCCGCGATGATTTCGTGAAGGCGTTCAATGGTTTCCGCGCGCTCGGGCTCCAGTCTTTTGCCATTGTCCGTGATCGTTCCGGCGAGCCTCGCCCTTTCGGTCTCCGGCGGGGTGGCCAAAAGCTCCCGGATTGTTTCACAAAATTTTTCGGCATCCAGCGGTTTGGCGAAAAACGCGCTCACCCCGAATTTCTCCGCCGCATCGGCAAGTTCCCCGTCGGCGAGTCCGGTCAACAATACGAATGGCGTGTCGGCATAGTCGGAATCGCTCTTTCGGACCCTGTGCAGCAATTCATAACCGTTCATGCGGGGCATCCGAATATCGGAAACGATTATTCGCGGGCTGTTCCTCTCGATGAGTTCCAGCGCTTTGATACCGTCCAACGCATCAATCGACGAGACCTTCGCCTTGGCGAGAAGCGTCTTGAGGTAAAGTCGGCTGTTTGCATCGTCATCGACGATCAGTACGTCAGGTCTCAAAGGGTCTCTTTTGCTCGTCGTCGTCATTCAAACCCCCAAGTGCCTCAGGCGAACAAGAACTCGCAGGCGGGCTTGCATTGGCACCGCAGCGATCTCTATCAGGTCGGAACGATCTGTTTTCGCCTTATTTTTCTTTTCCCCGGCGCCATTGTGTTGGTTCGGGGGTCGCAGCAGAACTGCGATCTCTTGCGTACAATAGCACCATAAAGTTAAGGGTGTGCTAATTTATACAAGTGCCGCCAGAGAAGCGCGCGGGCTGTCCAAAAAAGCGGCGCTCACCCTCGATATGTGGGCCCATAGTCGTGCCTGCAAGTATCGCGTTAGTTGCGGTGCATCCACACGGCGACCCGCGGCCCGTCGCAAAACCATTCCCCGCCGCGGTGATGTCGGCCGCGAAGCCAGGCAACTCTCAACGAGGATCGATATACCCCAGTCGCTTGGAGATCGATGAGACGGCCTCCATCAACGGTGTGATATACTGTTCCTCGTTCTGCAGTCGGAACAAGGGCACCGACACACTGACACTGGCGACAGGGTTATCGGGACGGTCGCAGATCGCGGCACCGAAACATACGATTCCGATTTCGTTTTCCTGGTCGTCTCGGACAAACCCTTGTCGCGCGGCTTGTTCCACGATCGTCTTCAATCTTGCGCGGTCGGTTGTCGTGAACTTGGTCAGCGACGGCAGGTCAATGCGGTCTATCAACTCGTCGGATTGCCGTTTCGGCATTGCGCTCAGAAATGCCTTGCCGACGGAAGTGGAGTGGAAATTGATGCGCGTCCCGATCGTAGATGTCATCCGAACCGCCTCCTGGCTTTCGATTTTATCGATATAGACCAATGCGTCGCCGCTGCGGATTGCCAGATGCACGGTTTCACCTGTTTCATTCCGCAGCCGCGTCAGTAAGGGTTCTGCTTCCTTGCGAACGTCGCTCTGTTCCAGGGCCGTTCGCGCTAGGCTAATGACACGCCCGCCAATGCGATAACGATTGTCTGCTGTCGCTTCGATCAGGCCTTCCGCTTCAAGCGAGGCGATAATGCGGTATAGCGTAGGGCGGGTAAGTCCGCAGAGTTCAACAAGGGCTGCGCGGCTGACCGCTTCCTGGGAATCCGCGATCGTCTGCAGCACGCCAATACTGCGTGCGAAGCTCTGTGCTCCCTGAACTGTCGTCGACATCTAACCGGTACTCTCAAGGCCACCAAGATTGACAGGATCGTCACCAATGCTTACAAAAATTCATATAATGGACATTAGTCCATAATGTGGACAAGCGCAAGCAGGGAAGGGTATCCAATGGCCGCGGAAATTTCTCCAACCGTCCTGGTTACAGGGGCAACGAGTGGCATCGGTCAGGCGATTGCCCGCGGTTTCGCCGCGGACGGCCAAAAGGTGTTGGCCGTTGGTGTCGGCACGATCCCTGAGGCCGAGGAGAACCTCTCTTATGCCGCCCTGGACGTGCAGGATGGGGATGCTGTGAAAACCCTGATCGCGCCGCTCTCCGGCCTTCGGGTCGTCGTCAATGCGGCAGGCATTATTCGACGGGAAGCCGAACATGACCCCGACGTTTTCCAGCAGGTTATCGATATCAATCTGAATGGCACAATGCGGGTCTGCGCCGCCGCGCGGGAAGCCCTGGGCAAGAACAAGGGATCGATCATCAATATCGCCTCGATGCTCAGCTATTTCGGTGGCGGATTGGTGCCAGGATATGCCGCATCGAAGGGCGGGGTTTCTCAGCTGACGAAATCGCTGGCCATCGCGTATGCGCCGGATGGTATCCGGGTGAATGCCTTGGCCCCGGGATGGATCGCGACGCCCTTGACCGACGGCTTGCGAAACGATCCCGCGCGGTCAAACGCCATCCTCGGACGCACACCCATGGCCCGCTGGGGCACGCCCGAAGACCTGATCGGTCCGGCCCGCTTCCTGGCAAGTCCCGAAGCCGGGTTCGTGACAGGAACCATTTTGAATGTTGATGGCGGTTACGCCGTAATGTGAACCGAAAGGATCTCCCGATGCCCGTTGTGGAAGTAGACGAAAATCCCCGTATTCCGTACCAACTGCCAATGCCCCCCGACGCGTTACCTGAAATCGTGGTGCCCGATGCCATATCGGCCAACGATGACCGCATGTGGGTGCAACAGACCGAGCATGTGTTTTTTCGTCCCCTTTGCCTGAACGTCTCGCAGGGATACTGGATGAACCTGCTCAAAGTCACGAAATCAGGCGTGTTGTCGCGTCATCGGCACCCGAATGCGGTGCATGGTTTTGTCCTGAAGGGGCACTGGCATTATCTGGAACATGACTGGGTCGCCGAAGAAGGGGGATATGTCTATGAGCCGCCCGGTGAGACGCACACACTTGTGGTGCCGGACGATGTGGACGAGATGATCACCTACTTTCAGGTCAACGGCGTCATGTACTACGTTGATCCCCACGGCAAACATCTGGGGTACGAGGATGTCTTCACGAAGATCGATATGTGCCGGGCGCATTTCGAGAAAGTCGGTCTTGGCGCCGACTATGTGAAGCAGTTCATCCGATAACGCATACCGCGCATCATAAGCAGTATGACCTGGAGGAGAGTTTTCGGGGGCTTCCCGAGCACCTATCTTCCGGCATCAAATAACGAGAGGAAATCGACATGAATGTATCCGGCAAGAAAGCCGTCGTCTTCGGCGGCACATCCGGCATTGGCCTGGCAACGACAAAGATGCTGGCTGAAGGCGGCGCAACGGTTGTGGCGATCAGCCGCGACCCTTCCAAAGCCGGCCCCATGCCCGCAAACGTGACGACCCAATCCTGCGATGTCATGGATCAAGCGGCTGTCGAAGCGCTGCTGAACGACCTTGCTCCGTTCGATATTCTCGTCAGCGCCGCGACCGGCGGCAGCCGTGCCATCGGGCCGTTTCTTGAGATGAGCATGGATGGCTACAAGGCATCCTTCGACAAACTTTGGGGCTATGCCAACGTTGTCAGGTTCGGTGCCAAGCACGTCACGGACGGTGGGTCCATTACCCTCGTTTCCGGTGCGCCTGCACGCAATTGCCGGCCGGGACAGATTGCGCTTTCGTCCGTCGGCGGCGCGGTCGAGGCCATGGTACGCGCTGTTGCGCGTGAGGTGGCGCCACGGATCCGCATCAACGTGGTCTCTCCAGGTACGATCGACACGCCGATGGTTGCCGCGCAGGGCGCCGAGCGCGAAGCGTTCTATAAAAAGGTCACTCAAGACAACCTGATCCCCCGTGCCGGTACAGCCGAGGAGGTGGCCGAGGGAATCATGTTCGTGATCAAGAACGATTTCGTCACCGGCACGACGGTCGACGTCGATGGCGGATGGCTGCTCGGTTGACTGTAATCTTTCGTTCAAGGGGCCAGGCGCCGACGTCGTCCGGTCCCTTGAACGAAGGCGGCGGGAAAGGATGGCCTGCGGGGCCGGATACAACCCGACTGGCTGCTATGCCGGGTCGGCGCTGGGTAGGCGGCGGTCAGCCCATTCGTGGCGTGTAATCCGGAAACTGGGAAGGGTGGTCTCGAAGGCTCTTGTCGGGCCGGCAGGGGCCAAACCGCATTTCTGCAGCACATGGGCGGAAGCGGTGTTTTCCGGGTCGATGACGGCGACGATTTCGTCGAGCGGTGATTCTTCGAACGCAAAACGGATCAAACGGCTTGCCGCTTCGGTTGCGTAGCCTTGGCCCCAGGCGGATTTCTTGAGGTGATAGCCAATCTCGATCTCCCTATCGGGTAGACCGGACCCGTCGATCAGGTGCCATTCGGTATCGGGTTCTTCGACGGCCATTGGCAGTAAGAAAACCGTACCGAATTTCTCTCCCGTCTCGCGGCTGACCAGGGCCCATATGCCAATGCAGCCCCCTGCGCACCGGCGCGTCAGATCGTGCATCAGCGCGGGGATACGGTCGGGCTTTTCGACCGGCCCGACAAACTGCATCACGTCGGGGTCGGTGCCGATTTCCAGACAAAGGTCGTGATCATCGTGGGATAAAGGGTGCAAGAACAAGCGCTCTGTTTCAAGCTCCAGGATCACTGTTCCGCCTCTACCGTTGCTGCCGATCAATACGGCGAACCGCCGCCCATCGCGAAACTGATCGCCGCGGCGGCGATGGCGGGCGGGAAGGCGAGGATGGCGACTTTGACGCTATAGACAAAGGTGGCCGCCAAGGTGTCGCTGGTGTGCCATCCCAGATGATTGGCCAAGGGAACCGACACGTAGCACAGCGGAAGCGGCAGCAAGGCCCAGGGCGAGACATCGGTCAGAAACAGAGCCTGGGCGGAGAGCGGCGCCAGGACGACGATGGCCGCCGCCGCCATCACGGGGCCGAGCCTGACGCGCATGGCGATCGGTTCGGCAAGAATCGTCGCGCCGATGGCGACCGCGAGCGCGATGGCAAAGAACCCGCTTGTCGCCGTTCCACCGAAGATCAGGACAAGGCCGAGGCCCATGGCCGCTGCGCCGTGGGCGACGCGGGAAAGCGCGGTTGTCGTGGATTGCGCCAGAGTCGTCACGGCCGCGAACAGCAATCCCGCTGAAAACAGGGCGGCAAGCACCCATTCGAGCCCGTCGAAACGCGGGATCAACCGTTCCAGAACCCATGCAGCGCCGCCGAAGGCGCCAATGATGGGCAGCAGCCATCCTTCCGCGCCCAGGTCTTCACCGCGCCCGTAATAGAGCAGGATCAGCACCGCCCCGGCGAGGATCGGCGCATAGAACAGTTTCTGAACCGATGAGGTAGGCGGGAAAGGCGGCACATCGCTTATTGCCGCGTAACAGCCGGCGAACCCTGCGATAACGCCCAGAATGAGAAGCAGGCTGCACATCCGCACCGAGGAACTCTTGCCGGCAATCAGGGCGAGCACGCCCGCGGCAACGGCCGGAATGGCTATCAAATTCGTCAGCATCTCCAACATGGTCCGCTCCCTTCGACGGTTATCCGACCACTATGCCGCGATTCCACTATGCGTGTTGACGCCTCATCAGGGCAAATACGTCGACGGCAAAGGAATAGAACAGTAGCGCGAGCGACAATGCCGCGATCCACAGGCTAAGGCCGGGCGGCACGATCGGGGCCAGGCAGACGACGAGCGACACCACTTGGATGACGCAAACGGTTTTCCGGCGCATGCTGGGGCCAAGCGGGGCGCGCAGGCGGTTTACAAAAAATCCCGCGAAAACGAACAGGTAGCGCAGCATTCCCGATAGGATGATCCAAGGACCGGCCTTGCCCTGATCGACCACCAGAATGGCCAGGATGAGGATGAAGGCCGCGTCCGTTTCCTGGTCGAACAGGGCGCCGAACGGGCTGTCATCGCCATTTCGGCGGGCGTACCAGCCATCGAACCCGTCCATGATCAAGGCGAAGGAACTGACCGCGACGAAGGTCCAGGCGGCCGGTGCGCTCCAGGCCTGTCCGATCGCTCCTGCGACAAGGCAGATCAGAACCCCTCGGCCCATGGTGATTGCATTGGCCGTGCCGAACCCGTTGCGTTTGACCGCGGACCGGCCCCGGAACCGGTAAAGGCCCAAACCGATCGCCGCGACAAGGACAGCGAATGCGGCCAGAGAATAAGCGATATACATATCCGTGAAGGCGAACAGGCGCGGCATCAGCAACAGCCCGCCGCCCAGCATCATGGACGCCCAAAAAAAATGCAGCGCAGGCCAAGCTTTCCCGCCCACCAGGGCCGGCAGAATGGGCATGTCGAGCATGGTGTTGGACTGTCTATCGTCTTTACGGATCATCGGAAACTCGGTAGCCAGAACCGTTCTTTACTTGAGTACCAAGAAATATGGATGCTTCGGCCAATAAACCAACGCTTTTATCCAGATCTTTCTGGATTGAGCAGCCCGGGACGGGAACCATCCGTGCATCCGAACTGGATTTGCGGGACGGGCCGAATGCGGGGGATGTGCTGGTCCGGGCGCGGTTCGGCGCGCTGAGCCGTGGGACCGAATCCTGCGTGTTTCAGGGCAGGGTCCCGGAATCGGAATGGACCCGCATGCGCTGCCCCTTTCAGGAGGGCGATTTCCCGGGCCCGGTGAAATACGGCTATATCTCTGTCGGGCGTGTCTTGGACGGTCCGGCGGACCTGGTCGGACGGGACGTGTTTTGCCTGTATCCGCATCAAACGCTCTATACGGTCCCCGCAAGCGCGGTAACCCCGCTGCCCGACGGTGTTCCGGCCGAACGCGCGGTTTTGGCCGCCAATATGGAAACCGCGGTCAATGTCATTTGGGATGCCGCACCGGAAGCGGGGGACAGAGTTACCGTGGTCGGCGGCGGCGTGCTCGGTTGCCTGATCGCCTATTTGGCTAAAAACATATCGGGCGCCGACGTTACTATTGTCGATCCGGATAAATCAAAAACGACGATATATCAATCTATTGGAATCGACTTTTCTCATCCCGATGAAGCCAAGGCCGGGGCCGATATCGTCATCCACACCAGCGCGACGGAGGCAGGCTTGCGTCTGTGTCTGACCCTGGCCCGCGACGAAGGGCGGATCGTCGAAGCCAGCTGGTATGGCGACCGGGAGGTCTCTGTGCCGCTTGGGCAGGACTTCCATTCACGGCGCCTGCAATTGATCGGGTCGCAGGTGGGCATGGTGTCCCCGGCCAAGCGGTCTAGCTATAGCTATGCGGACAGGATGGGCCTTGCGCTGACGCATTTGGCGGACCCGGCGCTCGACGCGCTGTTCACCCATGAAATCGCGTTTGACGACCTACCGGACCGGTTGCCCGAATTTGCCGTGAATGGAAGCGGGGTGGCCTGCGTCCGAATCCGCTATCCAGACGAAACGTAACTGATTTCAGCCTTGGAAGGACTTCCCCATGTTTGCCCTGACCGTCCGTGATCACTTGATGATCGCTCATAGCTTTACCGGAGAAGTCTTTGGCCCGGCACAAAAACTTCATGGTGCGACCTATATTGTCGACGTGGAATTTCAATGCGCCGAGCTGGACGCCGACGGCCTGGTTGTGGATATCGGCCTGGCAAGCCAGGCGCTGTCGAAGGTGATGGAAACCTATAACTACAAGAATCTGGATGAGGTGCCGAGCCTGTCGGGCATGAACACGACCACGGAACAAATGGCGAAAGTGGTGTTCGACGACATGGCCGCACGGATCGCGGCCGGCGATCTGGGGCCGGGCGGTCCGCGCCTATCGGGCATGAAGGTCAGCCTGCACGAATCCCACATTGCCTGGGCAAGCTATCAAGGCGCCTTGGGAAATGGGGCCTGACGGCTCGCTGACTGCTGGAAGGGCCCGTTCGTGGCACAGGATCCAACCATCCATTTCATCTTTCCCGGCAACCCGGATACCCGGACGGGCGGATATGCCTATGGGCGGGAGGTCGTCGCCGCGATGCGGCGTGCAGGCGGGACGGTCGAAGTCGTGGCTTTGCCCAACGGCTTTCCGGTGCCGTCGGACGACATCCGGCATCGGGCCGCGGAAATCCTCAAGAGCATCCCCAATGGCGCGCCTGTGATTTTCGACGGATTGGCCTGCGGGGCGCTGCCGGAGGAAACGGCGGCACTGGCCGAGCGGACATGCGTCGCCGCGCTGGTTCACCACCCGCTGGCTGAAGAGTCAGGACTTGAAGAAAGCGAATCAAGCCTTTTGTTTCAAAGTGAAAAGAGAAGCCTGGATCATGTTCGGCATGTGATCGTGACCAGCGGTTTTACGGCCCGGCGGCTGCGCGATTACGGGGTTGAGGAAAGCCGGGTTACGGTCATTGAGCCGGGCACGGAAACCGCCCCCTTGGCGCCGGGAACCTATCCCGATGGACCGGTATCCCTGCTGGCCGTCGCCAGCGTGACGCCGCGCAAAGGATATCCCGACCTGTTGCAGGCATTGGACCCGCTGCAAGATATGGACTGGCGCTTGGATTGTGTCGGCGGGCTGGAGATGGACCCTTCCCATGCCAAGCGCGTTCTTGAACAAGCAGCGGATTTCGGCGGCCGGGTGCGGTTCCACGGGGCGTTGCCGCCCGAGGCCTTGCCCGACCTGTATGACGGCGCTGACCTGTTCGTTTCGCCGTCCCACTACGAAGGCTACGGCATGGCGATCGCCGAGGCGGCGGCACGCGGCTTGCCGATCCTGGCGGCATCCGGCGGGGCGGTGCCGTTCACCACGGCCGGGCGCGCGGCCCAATTGGTCGAACCCGGGGATATTGCGGGCCTTTCCGATGCGTTGAAGGGCCTGATCGGGAATGCGGATGCCAGGCAGGCTTTGCGGAAGAAGTCGCTGAATGCCCGAAAAGAGCTTCCGACATGGGATGAGTCCGGCATGCGGGGGCTGGCCCTGATGCAGGAATTGGCAAAGGACGGCTGTCCATGACCGGGCCGTTGGAAAGTTTCGACGCGGATTGGTTGACCTTGCGGGAACCGGCCGATGCGGCGGCCCGGTCCCGTATCCCGGCGGAAAGGCTGTCCGAGTGGCTTGCTGATCGGGCTGCTGATCGGACCGCTGGGCGGCGCAGTGTGTCCATCGTCGATCTGGGGGCTGGGACCGGGTCGGCCATGCGATGGCTCGCCCCGCGTTTGTCGATCCCGCAGCGCTGGCGATTGGTCGACGGGGATGCGGCTTTGCTCGACCGTGCGCGGGATCGCGTGCCGCTTCCCGTCATCGGCATTCAAACCACGGTGGCGGACCTGCGGGACGCCGATATGGCGGCCTTGATCGGCGATGCTGAGGTTCTTTCCGCCTCGGCTCTGTTGGATCTGGTTTCCGCCGACTGGATCGACCGCCTTGTCGCTGGATGTATCGAGGCCGGGGCGGCGGCCTGGCTGACGCTGTCGGTCGATGGATCGGATGCCTGGTTCCCGGCTTTGCGCGGGGATTGGGCGGCGGGCAGGGCCTTTGCGCGGGATCAGGCTCGGGACAAGGGTTTCGGGCCGTCATTGGGGCCGGACGCCGTCTTCCATGCGGCCAAGCGGTTCCGCGAGGCGGGATTTCAGGTTATGACGGCCAAAAGCGATTGGCGTTTGGGGCCCGGCGCGGCGGCCTTGCAGCAGGAATTGCTGCGCGGACACGCCCTGGCGGCCATGGGAGCGGACCCGGCCCGGGGCAGGGTTCATGAGGTCTGGGCGCATCGCCGGCTTTATGAAATCGCCGCGGGACGTGGCGGCGTCCGGATCGGGCATACCGATTTGCTGGCGCTGCCGGCATGACACGGCTGCACCCCCGCTTGTTGTTCTTCTTGAAGGTTCTGATCTGTCTGCTGCTGCTCGGTTTCGTGTGGCAGGTGGCCGGCGGACCGGAAATCCTGAAGGCGCTCGGCGGTGCCGATCCGGTCTGGTTGGCGGCGGGTTTTGCGTTGATCCTGCCCCAGACCGTCCTGTCGGCGATCCGCTGGCGCTTGGTTGCGGCCCGGTTGGGGGTGACGATCGGCGCCTCCGCCGCCATCTCGGAATACTATATCGCGATTTTCCTGAACCAGGTTCTGCCGGGTGGCGTCGCGGGCGATATCACCCGGGTGACACGGCACGGATCCGCGCTTCGGAAAAGTGCGTCGGCGCGCAAGGATACCGACGGGCGGGGCTACGGCGTCGCGGCCAAGGCGGTCGTTTACGAACGCACGGCCGGTCAGATCGCGATGGTCGCCCTGTCGATCCCGGGCCTCGGCCTGTGGAAGGCGGAAGCCGCCTGGGTCGCGGCCGGCATGCTGTGTGCCCTTGTGGCGCTTGCGGTGCTGGCGCCTGCCAAGGGGTGGATCGGTCGGCAGATCGGGGACTTCCGCAAGGCGGTCCTGGGCAAAGACGCGATAATCGGTCAAGCGGTGCTGTCGGGGTTGATCGCGGGCAGCTACGTGCTGGTTTTCTGGTGTTGCGTTCGCGCGCTCGGCATTTCCTTTTCCGCGGCAACGGCGCTGACCGTTTTGCCGCCGGCCTTGCTGGCGATGGCGATCCCGATCACACCGGCCGGCTGGGGCCTGCGCGAAGCCGCCGCCGTCGGCATGTGGGTGGCTGCCGGGATGGAGGCGGACGACGCGGCCGCGGCGTCAATTCTCTACGGTCTGGTGAATCTGGCGGGTGCCTTGCCGGGGGCGGCTTTCCTGGCAGTCGGTCCGAGGACGGAGAAGACCTGAGGGGCGCGAGCAGGAACCCTCACGAGGCCGCGCGGAAGGGCGCCGCGCAGCCCTGGGCCGGTCCGCGATCGCCGAAATGGGCGACCATGCGCTGCAGGATCCAATCCATGCCATACAGAACCTCACCGCGTTTCGGGGCGAGGCCCGGCCGGTATCCGTCGGCCAGGAAGCAGGCGATCAGGTCCTTGCGGCCGCTGATCACATGGATCGGCGCGGCGCGTCCGCCCAGATTGCCGCTGACGACGCTCCAAGGCTGGTGATCGCCCAGAATGATCACGAGATCTTCGGGTTTCGTGTGGCGTTCCGCGAAATCCAGTGCGGCGCGCAGGCTGTAGGCGGCGCCGGCGATATAGCCATCCGCCGGGTCGGCCCAGTCCGCTCGGGTGAAACTGCCGGCCGCCTCCGCCGCCGGGGCCCAGACGGCGCCGTCCAGAATCTTTTCGCGATCCTCGATGAAAGGGGGGATCGGCCGAAAGGGGTAATGGCTGGAAATCAAGGCCACCTGCACGAAGTTGGGGCGGTCCTTGGCAATCAACTCCGGTATCCGTTCCAGAGTGAACTGGTCGGGAATGCCGAAATAGCCGAAGCGAACACCGTCATAGTCCAGGTCGCCTGCCGTATAGACATGGTCGAACCGCAGCAATCGGCTTTCCGGCCAATAGCGCTGGATTCCGGGCATGAACAGCGACGTTTCATGGCCGCCGCGGCGCAGGATTTGCGGTAAGGTATCCAGGTCGGAGCGCAGATAGGCGCGGTATTCCAGGTTCGTGTCGACCCAGGCGCCCGCGGTCGATGTCAGATGGGCAAGCCAGCTCAACCCCCCATAGGTCGGCGATTCCAGCAAGGTGCTCACCGATTCCCGGTCCTTGCCGTCCAGGCTTTTGCTGTAACGCGCGTAGATGTCTTCGATGACCGCCCGGTGTTCATCGCGTTCCAGCAGGCTGGCGCCATAGGATTCGACGAAGATCAGATAGACATTGGTTCCGTCAAGCCGGGGCAGGGTGGTTTGACCGTCCCGAACCTCACCGCGTTGCCGGCGGTATTCATCCACGACGGCCCGTCCGTCATCGAACCAGAGGCTGATGATCTTGGCATGGTATGAGGCGGCCTGGATCGCCGGCGCGGAACTCGCCATTGCCGTGCTCGACACGATGCCGGTCAAGTCCACCGCCTGGGCGGCGACCAACAGGGTCAGTCCGGCGACCGCCTTTTTCATGCCCGCCGGCATGGCAAGGGGTCCCATTTGGTCGCCCAGGTAACGCGCGGCGAAAGCGAACAGGCCGACAGTGCCCGCCAGAACGGCGATGACCGCAAGAGTAAGGGGCGCGACGATAACCCAGCCCATCGACGTCGCCATCAAGTCCAACACATGCGGGATCTGCGCGGCGTCGAAGATCAGATCGATCGGCCGGCCGTAAATCGCGCTGCTGGCCACATCGATCAGGTGAAGCAGAGCCCCGGTCGCCAGGAAAATCGAGGCAAACGGCAACCCAATGCGCTTGAAGGCCGGCCATGCCGCATTGGCCGCAAGGCATAGAAGAACGATCACCAATTCCACCGGCAGCCGAGCCATGAACACCCAGTGCTGACTGTAGATGTTGAATTCAACATTGAAAAAAAGGATGAGCAGGCCCGCGACAGCGATGAGTTTGAAGGCGTGCTGCAATTTAGTAGGGGCTGTCGAAGGTCCGTGATGCATTTTTTGGTCTTCTTGCCGGAGATTATGGCGATCGAAGTTTCGCGGTAATGGGGCCGTTGTGGCCAGATTCAATTAATAGAATGTGCCCAAGGGGTTACGTGCAAGATGTAATACAGACAAACGGTCCAGGACAAAATCCTGATATTGGCCGACGTCGAAGAAACACCGCGATGCCCTCTAAAAACCCTAATTTAGGCAGTGCTAAACGCGTCGTTAACGATTTGCGTGGCATGAAGACACCTAGGTTGTGCCTTTGCCGGAACCATGCGCATCGGCAATACCGACAGTAGGGCAGCGCCAATTGGCAACGGCCCTTGATTGGTACCCGTTGAAACCGGATTAGGTTGATGGATTTTACAGTCGTTCTCGATCGTTTTTTCGTGCCCGTTGGCGATGATGTGTTGCTGACCACCCAATTGTACAAGGGCGAGTACAATGCGTTTTTGGTGATCCTTTCGGGCCTGGTATCGGTTGTCTGCGCCTATATTGCGTTGTCCGCCGTTGGCAGGTCCCGGAAAGAGAGCCGTTGGCTCAACCATGCTGGATGGATGGCCGTTGCGTCGATCACCATGGGGATCGGTGTGTGGTCGATGCATTTCGTCGGCATGCTGTCTTTCGAACTTCCCTGCGCTGTCGAATACGACCCGGTAGTTACCTTCGCGTCGGTGTTGCCGAGCATTATCGCCAGCATGATCGCGCTTTCGATCATCCGCCTGCGCCGCGTGACGCCTACTGCTCTGCGTCTCTTGGGCGGCGTATTAATGGCAGGCGGGATCGCCGCCATGCATTACACCGGCATGGCGGCCATGCGTATGGACGCCGTTCTGTACTACGATGGCGCCCGTGTGGCCCTGTCCGTCGTGCTTGCAATCAGCCTGGCATGTTTGGCGCTCAGCCTGCCGAGTTTTTTCCTCACCAGGATCGGGACCAAGCTCCTCACCATTTTGAACAGGCGCGGTATCGTGCCTGTACGGGCCGTGACCGGCTTGTCGGCGATCGGGTTGGGTCTGGCGGTAACCGGCATGCACTACACCGCGATGTGGGCTGCGATGTTCGAACCGCGCCAAGGGGGAGTCGCCGGCGCCGATGCGTTGGAACCGGGCTTCCTCACCCTGTGGATCATGCTTGCGGTGGCCCTGATGTCCACGGCGGTCATCGCCGTCGTCTTTGCCTCCAAACAGCGGATGCTCGCCGATGAATTGAAGGCCCAGGTCGCGTTGCGTTCACGGGTGGAAGCGGCGGTCGAAGAACAGCGCGGCCGGTTGCAGGCGATCATCGACAACGTCGTCGATGGGATCATTACAATCAACGAGTCCGGTACGATCCAGCATTGGAGTCCTGCGGCCCAGGCCCTGTTCGGCTACACCGACGAGGAAGTGACCGGACAGAACGTCAACATGTTGATGGCCGAACCGTTTCATGATGAGAGCGGCGACGGTTTGGATGAACCTCACTTAAAAGAGCGCCGCCGGATCGTCGGTGTCGGCCGGGAAGCGGTCGGATTGCGCAAGGACGGCACGACATTCCCCTTGGACCTTTCCATCGGATATGGGGAAGTCAACGGCAGACCATTCTATACGGGCGTGGTGCGGGACCTGACCCAGCGGAAAAAGGAACTCGCCATACTTGAGGAGGCCCGGGACCGCGCCCAGAAAGCGGTAAAGGCAAAATCGGAATTTCTGGCCAATATGAGCCATGAAATCCGGACGCCGATGAACGGTGTCCTGGGGTTCTTAGGACTTGCCTTGAACGAGGACAGCTTGAGTGCGGAAGTGCGCTCCTACCTCAATACAGCGCAGAAATCGGCTAACAATCTGCTGGTGATCATCGACGACATCCTCGATTTCAGCCGCTTGGAAAGCGGCCGGATTCGGTTGGAGAGCGTATCTTTCGATCTGCGCAACCTTGTGGCCGATACAGTGCATGGCTTGTCGACATTGGCCGACGACAGGTCCCTGGCCGTGACCGTGCAGGTAGCCGAGGACGTGCCTGTCCTGGTCAAGGGCGATCCGATGCGCATTCGGCAGATTCTGATCAACTTGATCAGCAACGCCATCAAGTTCACCCATGAAGGTGGTGTTTCGGTCACTGTGACGCGGAATTCAACCAGTGCGGATCAATTGCTGTTCACGGTCGCCGATACCGGAATAGGCATGTCACCCGAAACCCTCGAACGTGTGTTACAGCCGTTCGAACAGGCGGATACGTCAACCCATCGCCTATACGGCGGAACCGGTCTGGGAACGACCATCTCGCTGCAATTGGCCCATCTGCACGGTGGCGATCTTTGGGCGGAGTCGGAGGAGGGCAAGGGCAGCACCTTCTACTTCACGGCGTTCCTGCCCACCACATCGGAGGCGACCGCCCCGACCTATTCCCCAGCCTCTTCCCCGGCACGGAATGCCGCGCTTGACGATGCGACTGTTTCACGCAATGCCGCAAACGGCGCCACTGAACCGTCGGGCGCCTGGGCCGTCGAACCGCGTGCCGAAGTCGCCGCCGGCGCCGATCGCGAGACCCTGCGGAAAATGTTCGAGGATCTGTACAAGGCGCTCGACGAGGACAATCCCGACCCGGTCGAACACGTTCTCGATGAAATGTCCGACGTACTGGATCGGCGTTTTGTAACCCAAATGCGAAAGTCGGTCTCGCAGTTCGATTTCGGGCGCGCCCGGGAGAAGGCGGACCTGATGGTGGCGGATTTGCATTTACGGTAGGATGATGACTGAAATTCCCCTCCCCAGAATACCGAAAATTGCCGCCATCGACGATGAACCAGCGAACCTGCAATTGCTGCAGGATGTCCTGAAAGGCGACTATCGGCTTGTCTTTGCCCGTTCAGGGGAAGATGGCATTGCGGTCGTTCAGAAACATTTGCCGGATCTGATCCTGCTGGATGTCATGATGCCGAAAATGGATGGCTTCGAGGTGATGCGCCGCTTACGCGCCAATCCCTCGACAGCGCAAATCCCGGTGATTTTCGTAACCGCCAGGGGCGATCAGGAAGGCGAGGAAGAAGGCTTCATCGCCGGCGCCGTCGACTATGTTACCAAGCCAATCAGACCGCGTATCCTAATGGCGCGCGTGAAAACCCATCTTGCCCTGGCGGATCAGAAGAACAGCTATCGGCAACAGGTCCACGATGCGACCAGCAAGTTGCAGAAGAGCTATTACGAAGCGATCCACATGCTGGGTTCCGCCGGGCATTACAATGACACGGACACGGGCATGCATATCTGGCGCATGGGCGCTTATGCCGGCGCCCTGGCGCGCGCCGCGCTGTGGAACAACGAGGATGCGGCGACCCTGGAACTGGCCGCCACGATGCATGATATGGGCAAGATCGGCATTCCGGATTCCATCCTGCGTAAACCGGGAAAACTGGATGCGGAAGAATGGCTGGTCATGAAGCGTCATGCCGAAATCGGGTATGACATCCTAAGCAAGGGCAGCTCGCCGGTCTTCGTGGTGGCGGCGGATATCGCCCGGCACCACCACGAACGCTGGGACGGCAGCGGCTATCCCGACGGACTTGCGGGGAACGATATTCCGGAAGCTGCGCGCATTGTCTCCATCGCCGATGTCTTCGATGCATGGACGACGACGCGCCCCTACAAGAAAGCTTGGCCGGTGGATCAGGCGTTCGAAGAAATGCGAAACGTGGCTGGAACCCATCTGGATCCGCGGCTGGTTGAACTGTTCATCGGCATTCGTGAAGAGATCGTCTTCCTCAAGGAATGCTGGGAGGATCAAGACGCCGCGTGAGGGAGAGGGGAGATGCCCGCCGTCTAGCCCCGAACAGCTGCGCCGGGCCGGAAAACAATCGGACCGTCCGAGCCTGAATCGTTGGAGTTCGCGGGGCCGCCCCTGCGAATGATCGACTGAACCCAGCGGTCTTCCGCGACATATTGCGGGAAGTCTTCCCAATAGCCTTCGAAATCGCCGACTTGCGCGTCGATGAAACGGTGGCTGGCGATGCGCAGCAACACTTTACGGACGGTGAACGTTTCCCCGCGCCGAAAAGCGAAATACCAAACGCCGACCCCATCGAATGAAAGCGTCAAGGGCGGCCTGGCCGCAGTTTCGTCGCGGCGGTCGACACAATAGAAGTCAATCGGGTCGCCATCCGGTGCAGCCGGATCGTAGAGGGCGAATACACAGACATCCGCGAGCTCGCTCAGCCGGGTCAGTTCAGCCTCTATCTTTTGTTCCATAACCAGCTTCAGCCGGTCCGTATCGGTTGTCATGCTCCTCTCCCTCTCTCGGGAAAAACTATGTGCAGCCTATATTTCGACCGCAAGTAATTTTATGCTCTGTTTTACTTGCCGTCATTTTGGCTGTATTTCAGATTGCTTAAAAAGCACGGAAAATAGGGAGTTTTCGCAAATAATTCCTTTTTCCGGAGAGTGGGATTCGAATGTCGATCGAAGTCGTTTTCTTCATCCTTTGCGTAGCGGTTCTATTCGCAACCAGCATTTCGATTCTCGTCACGACCTTGACCACAGGGTCGCCGCCCACCCCGTCGAGCCCTTCCTTGCGCCGTGAAATCGTCGCGATGATTGCCGGCGCGGATGCCGGCGACGGTGTGTTTTACGAGTTGGGAAGCGGCTGGGGCGGCCTGGCAAGGGCGGTGGCGCGGGCCAATCCCTACCGAACCGTCATCGGCCTGGAACGCAGTTTTATCCCCTGGGCCGTGGCGGTCTGCGCCAATCGCCTGTTCGGTCCCGGAAACCTGCTTTTTAGACGGGTCGATTTTTCCCGAACGGATCTGGCGGATGCGGCCCTGGCGGTCTGCTACCTTTCCGGCGATACCCTGCGCCATGTGGCGCCGGCGCTGGAACAAAAGCTGCCGGCGGGCTGCGCCGTGGTTTCCGCGACCTTCGCTTGGCCGGGGCGCAAGCCGGTCTCGACGGCACGGGCGGGGGACCTTTTCAACAGCCCGGTCTATCTTTACCGGATGGGCCCGTCCGCCGGCCGGTGACGGTCGGGATGCTAACCCCGTTGCGAACGGGCCGTGAGCTTGGACAAGGCCGCGCGAACGTGCACATACTCATCAGGCTAGGCACCTGCCGGTCAGAATAAGGGCTGAGGATGAGCGTTCGGTACAAGTCGTTCGAGGATCGCGGCGTGTATGTCGGGTTTCAGACGCGCGCGGTCGAACTGTGCCGCTGCCGGATGCCGCGAATAGAACTCGACGACTATGAGGCCTTGATTCCGAATTGGAGCGGGCACGATCATTCCTCCAGCAATGATCTCGTCATGCAGTTCATGGATGTCCCGCGTTGGTGTACGCTGAGCAGGCGGGACGAAATGCTGCATACATCGGTCGAACAACGGCGCACGCATATGGGCGGGCATCTCGACCCGATCATGATGCGTGACGTCCGGCTGGAAATCGACAAACAGTTCGGGGACGAGGTCGGGCGCAAGCTTGCCGAAAACGAATTGGAGATTTCCCGCGTCGACATTCAGAATGCCTTCTTGGAAATTCTGGCCATGTTCGGCCGCAATTATTCCGAACAGATCGGGATCGAGGAATTCCGCCGCGTCGATCATCGCGTCCTGAAGACCTTGGCCGAGGAGTCGCGCGATTCCCTGACCCGCTTGGTCCGTGTCCTTGCCCGTACCGTTTCCCGTGAAGTGGGAATGTCGCGGGAATTACTTCAGGAGCGTTTGGACGTTCTCAGCACTTTCGCCGCGCCGATCTGTTCCATCGTTACGCATGACGAAAGCAGGGATGTCGGTTACCTCAGCCGGCAGCTCGGCTTGCTCGAGACCTTTCATGCGGAACTGATGGACTATGGGGAAAGCGCGGTCCAGGAAGCTCGCGACGCGATTCACGTCATCGACATCAATGTTCGGACCTTTTCCGAATATGCCAAGGCGCGGGCCCTGCATATACAGAATGCGCTTTTGTCGGTCGATTTCTATGTCTCCGACAAACGCTACAAGGACCTGCTGGATATCATCGCGCGGGAACGGATCAAGATTTCATACGCGCTGGACGGGTGGGCGAGCCATGCCACCCGCTGGATGGCGCTGGGGCCCGAAGACCGTGAAGAACGCGAAAAGCTGATCGGGTTCATCTTGCGGGAAATGCCGAGCCCGACCGTCGAGGTCGAGGAAGAGGTCAGTCATCTGGTCCGGGGCGGGGACAGCCTGATGTCGCTGCGCGGCCGGCTGGTCAAGGAAATGCATTCCTGGATGGACGATAGCCTGGACGAGTCGCTCTACAAACGCGTCATGGAATCCCGCGGGGTGGATACGGCCAAGGGCCATGATGAACTGAAAAAGAAGAAGAAACCGGAAAAGCCCGTCGAAAGTATCAGTGAGATCGTCAAAAGCGCCATCGCCTACAAGGGAGAATCCCCTTATTGAGTAAAGTTAGGTTGGCGGTTTACCTCCGGATATCCCGACTAGACCCCAATGGCGAAACGAATGGCATAGGCCAGCGCGCCGACCGCAGCGACCCCGGCGCACCACAGGGCGATGAACCACAGTATACGGCTCATCCCGCTCTGTTTCCCGGCAGGACGGTCGTCTTCCATCAGTGATAGCCTTCCGAGGGGTCGACCTTGCCGCGGAACACCCAATAGGCATAACCGGTATAGGCCAGGATGACCGGCAGCAGCACAACGGCACCGACCAGCATGAATCCGAGGCTTTCGTCAGGCCCAGCGGCTTCCCAGATTGTGATGCCCGGCGGCACGATGGTCGGATAGAAACTGATCCCGATGCCGCAATAACACAGAACGAAGATGCCCAAGGTCGACAGGAACGGCCAATGGTCCCGGTGTTCGTTCAGGCCCCTGAACAGAAACCAGGCGCAGGCGGCGACAAGGCCCGGCACCATGATGCTGAAAACAATGCCCGGCCAATCGAACCATCGGGCCAGATAGACCGGATCCTGAAACGGCGTCCACAGGCTGACGGCGCCGATCAGGGACAGGGTTCCGAAGGCCAACGACCAGCTTGCCCGCCGCGCGGTATGGGCAATGCCGCCTTCCGTCTTCATCACCAGCCAAGTCGCACCCAGCAGCGCATAACCGACACAAAGCGCGATTCCCGTGATCAGGCTGAACGGCGTCAACCAGTCCCACCAACCGCCGGCATAGGCGCGGTCGTCGACCGCGATGCCTTGGACCAGCGCGCCGAGCGCAATGCCCTGCGAAAAGGCGGCGAGCAGGGACCCGCCGCTGAAGCCGACATCCCAGAGAATACGGCTGCGCTCGGCCCGGGCGCGGAATTCGAACGACACGCCCCGGAAGACCAGGCCCAGCAGCATCGCCGTCAACGGTGCGTAAAGCGCCGGCAGGATGGTCGCATAGGCCAGGGGGAAAACGGCGAACAGCCCACCGCCGCCGAGGACCAGCCATGTCTCGTTCCCATCCCAGACGGGCGCGACGGAATTCATCGCAATGTCCCGGTCATGGGTGCTCTTCAGGAAGGGGAAGAGGATGCCGACCCCAAGGTCGAAACCGTCGAGGACGATATAGGCGAGGACCGCGAAGGCGATCAGGCCGGCCCAGATGAAAGGAAGGTCGAGTTCCATGTCTTTATTCCTCCATTCAGGCCGAGTGACGAGCGGACGGTTGATCCAGGATCGACGCACCGGAACCGACGCCGGCGGCACGGAGAACGCCTCTCGGTTCGTCATCGTCACCCGCGTTGCCGCCGCCCGGCGGTTTCGCCATAAGGCGCAGTACATAGAAGGTGCCGGCGCCGAACACCGCGAAATAAACTACGATAAACGCGATCAGGGAGGCCCCGACGGCGGCGGCCTCGATGGGCGACGCGCTGTCGGCGGTGCGCAACAGGCCGTAAACCGTCCAGGGCTGACGGCCGACCTCCGTCGTGATCCAACCGGCCAGCACGGCGGCGAAGCCGGACGGCCCCATGACTATCGCTAGGCGATGCAGAAGGGGCGCGTCATACAAAGTTCCGCGAAGGCGCGCCAGCGCGCTCCACAGACCGAGGCCGACCATGGCGAAGCCGAGCGCCACCATGATGCGGAAACTCCAGAATACGATCTCCGCGGGGGGGCGGTCTTCCTTCGGAAAGGCCTTCAGCCCCTTTACTTCGCCGTCCCAGTCATGGGTCAGGATAAGGGAGCCCAGATTGGGAACCTCGATCGCGTAACGGGTTTCCTCCGCTTCGTCGTCGGGCAGGCCGAACAGGATCAACGGGGCGCCCTTATGGGTGTCATAGTGACCCTCCATCGCAGCGACCTTGGCCGGTTGATGTTCCAGCGTGTTCAGGCCGTGGAAATCCCCGGCCACAATTTGCAGCGGCGCCACGATCAACGCCATCCACATGGCCATCGAAAACATGGTCCGGGCGGTCGGATCGCTGCGGTCCTTCAACAGGTGCCAGGCGCCGACCGCGCCGACCACGAAGGCCGTGGTCAGATAGGCGGCCAACACCATATGCACTAGGCGATAGGGGAAGGAGGGATTGAAAATCGCCTCGAACCAATCGGCGGGAACGAATTGGGCGGCCTCGTTGATCGAATAGCCGGCGGGGGTCTGCATCCATGAATTTACGGACAGGATCCAGAAGGCGGAAAACAGCGTGCCGACAGCGACCATCAATGTCGCCAGGAAATGCAGCCGCGGACCGACGCGTTTCATGCCGAACAGCATGACGCCCAGGAAACCGGCCTCCAGAAAGAAGGCCGACAGAACTTCGTATCCCATCAGCGGACCGAGGATCGGCCCGGTCATGTCCGAGAAAACGGACCAATTGGTGCCGAACTGATAACTCATCACGATGCCGGAAACGACGCCCATCCCAAAGACCACCGCGAAGATCGTCTTCCAATAGTGGAAGACGCGGATGAACCGTTCCTGCCCGGTCCAAAGCCACAAACCTTCCAGAACGGCGAGATAGCTCGCCAAACCGATGGTGAAGGCCGGAAAGATGATATGAGCGGACACGGTGAACGCGAATTGCATCCGCGCAAGCTCTACTGCGGTGAATGGGTCGTTCATGCCGGTGAGCCCTTTCGGTCTTTGCTATTCTATACCAACGCCAAACAGACGCCGATGGCACCGGCCCCGCCGGACGGGCCGGCGGGGCCTTGGCGGGATCAGACGACTTTCTTCTTCGAGAAGTACCAGTCCACGTATTCGTACCCTTCGTCCTTGCGCATTGCGGCCTCTTCTTGCGTCGCCGGCGGCGGGACAATGCACATATCGCCCGGTTGCCAGGCTTCCGGCGTGGCCACCCCATGATTGTCGGATGTCTGCAACGCCTGCAACAGGCGGAGAAATTCAGCGATGCTCCGTCCATTGCTCATCGGATAGTACACCATCGCGCGAAGTTTGCTTTCCGGATCGATCAGGAAAGTAGCCCGCACCGCCGAGGTATCGCTGGCGCCGGGCTGTATCATGCCGTAGGCGTTCGCCACTTTCATCGACAGATCCTCGATAATCGGGAAGGGGATCGTCACGCCGAATTTCTCTTCGATGTTCCGGGCCCAAGCGATGTGGGCGAAGTTGGAGTCGATGGAAAGGCCCAAAAGGTCGCAGTTCAGTTTTTGGAACTGGTCATGGGCTTTGGCAAAGGCCATGAATTCCGTTGTGCAGACCGGCGTGAAGTCGGCCGGGTGTGAGAACAATACCAGCCATTTGCCCTTGTAGTCGGACAGTTTCTTCGGCCCGTGTGTTGTCTTCGCCTCGAAGTTTGGCGCGGTTTCGTTCAACCGGGGCAGTCCGGCGGTTGCTTCGATCGTATCGGTCATGGCGCATTCCTTTTTTGCCGTTGAATTCTCCAGAACTGTTCTAATTCTGGCTCGCAATTGGAATGGGCACCGTGACTATGTCACATGCCGTGCTGCGGCAGGCTGACGCAGAGTCGCATCAGACGCTGGTCGGGTCCGTGTGGTCCGCGTCCGTGCAGTTGCTGTGTTCGCTCAACGCTTCGATGACGCGGCAATCCGAAATTTGTCCGCCCGAACATTGTTCGATCATCCGTTCCAACTCGCTCTTCAAGGCGGTCAGGCGGCTGATGCGGTGCTCCACATTCTCAAGCTGAACCCTGGCGATGGCGTCCGCTGCGTCGCAGGAATGATCGGGCATGTTGGAAAGGCTCAACAAATCGCGCACCGCGTCGATCGGAAAGCCCAAACCCCGCGCATGGCGGATAAACAGCAGGCGGTCCACATCGGCCTGGCTGTAACGGCGCTGGTTGCCGGCGGTGCGCGGCGGGGTAGGCAGCAGGCCAATCTGTTCGTAGTACCGGATCGTCTGGACCTTGCAGTCCGCGGCGTCGGCCACGCGGCCGATCGTCAGATCCCGCGCCTGCTTGTCCTTGGCATTAGGGACGTCGACAACTTTTTCTGCGGACACCGCAAATTACCCCTTGAAGCTACAGTTACTGTAGACATTAGGTTTAGGGTGTCGGAAAATTCAAGACGCTGAGGAGAATTCGATCATGGGGGCCTGTTGCGGCGGGAACGACGCAAAATTCGACGGTCTTTCAAAGGGATACCGCCGTGCCCTTTGGGCCGTGATCGCGATCAACGGGGGGATGTTCTTCGTTGAAATGGCTGCCGGCGCCCTGGCCGGGTCCCAGGCCTTGCAGGCCGATGCGCTGGATTTCCTGGGCGATAGCCTGACCTACGGCATCAGCCTTGCCGTGATCGGCATGTCCTTGCGCGTCCGTGCGACCGCGGCGTTGTTCAAAGGCGTCAGTCTGGCGTTGATGGGGCTGTGGGTGTTCGGCTCGACGCTCTATCACATTCTGATCCTCGGGGTGCCGAACGCGCCGGTGATGGGGGCGATCGGGTTCCTCGCCTTGGCCGCGAATCTCACCAGCGTGTTGATCCTGATGAAATACCGGGACGGGGATGCGAATGTACGCTCCGTCTGGCTGTGCAGCCGGAATGACGCCATCGGCAATGTCGCGGTGATGGCCGCTGCGGGCGGGGTCGCGCTGACCGGCACCGCCTGGCCCGATATTGTCGTCGCCGGATTGATGGCGGGCCTGTTCCTGTGGTCCGCCTTTCACATCCTGGTGCAAGCCCTGCGGGAACGCCGGCACGCGGAACCGGCGGCGGCGGAATAGGGCGGGGCCGCTTTTCGGCCTCCCAGTGCCTTTCTAACTCCCTCAGCCTGGATGACTCTGCTAAGTCCTATCCATGGAATGGCGGGACGACGGCATCATCCTGAATGTCAGGAAACATGGGGAGAGCGGGGCGATCGTCTCGCTGATCACCCGTGCGCATGGGCGCCATGCCGGATTGGTGCGGGGCGGGCGGTCGTCGCGCCTGCGCGGCATTCTGCAGCCCGGGAACCTGATCCGCGCCGATTGGCGGGCGCGGCTGGTCGAGCATCTGGGCAATATGACCGTCGAGCCGCTGGAAAGCCGGGTCGCCCCCATCCTGCTCCATCCAGGTCGGCTGGCGGCTCTGACCTCGGCCTGCGCGATCCTGGAAACCGCCTTGCCGGAACGCCAGTCCGCGCCTGAAATGTTCGACCTGATGGACCTGTTGACCCGTCACCTGGGCGATGACGATTGGGCCGCGACCTATGTGCGATGGGAAGCGGCGATGCTTTCAGCCTTGGGTTTCGGGCTCGACCTGACCGCCTGCGCCGCGACCGGGGTGACGGACAACCTCACCTATGTCTCGCCGAAAACGGGCCGCGCCGTTTCCGAAGAGGCGGCCGGCCCCTATAAGGTACGACTGCTGCCCCTGCCGCCCTTCCTGCTGGAGGAAGCTGAAGAGGGACGCGTACCGGACATCGACGAGGTTCGCGACGGGCTGCGCCTGACAGGCTTTTTCCTGAACCAGATGGTGATGGGCCCGGCCGGCAAGCATTTGCCGGACGAGCGCGGACGGATTTGACCCTGGAACACGATCGACGGGATCGAAAAAGCTGTGGATATCTTGCCGCAGGGGGGTGTTCGGGCGTTGTTTCTACGGCCTCCGCCAAATACAATATCTGGTAGGGAGTTTGTATTATGAGCACATCATCTGAACCTGCGGCTGAAGTTAAGATCACCCCGCTCGCGGATGCCTTGTCCGAGCGGTATCTGGCTTACGCGCTGTCCACCATCACGTCCCGGTCGCTGCCCGATGTGCGCGACGGGTTGAAGCCCGTGCATCGGCGCCTGCTGCATGCGATGCGGGAGCTGAAGCTGAATCCCGATACCGGGTACAAGAAATGCGCCCGTATCGTCGGCGACGTTATGGGTAAATATCACCCCCATGGCGACCAGGCGATCTATGACGCGATGGTGCGTCTGGCCCAGGAATTCGCGGTCCGGTATCCGCTGGTCGACGGCCAGGGCAACTTCGGCAATATCGACGGCGATAACGCGGCGGCCATGCGGTACACCGAAGCGCGCATGACCGAGGTCGCGCGCCTGCTGCTGGATGGAATCGACGAAAACGCGGTCGATTTCCGCTCGACCTATGACGGCGAGGGCGAGGAACCGGTCGTCCTTCCCGCCGCCTTCCCGAACCTGCTGGCGAATGGGTCGTCGGGCATCGCGGTCGGCATGGCGACCAGCATCCCGCCGCATAATGTGGCCGAGTTGTGCGACGCGCTGCAGCACCTGATCAAATCGCCGAACGCGACCTTCGAAAAACTTGTCGAACTGGTACCGGGTCCCGACTTCCCGACCGGCGGCATTCTCTGCGAGGACCGCTCAACGGTGCTGGAAGCCTATCGCACCGGCAAGGGCAGTTTCCGCATGCGCGCCCGCTGGGAAGTGGAGAAGCTGAAGGGCGGGCTTTGGCAGGTGGTGATCACGGAGATCCCCTATCAGGTTCAAAAGGCGAAACTGATCGAACGGATCGCCGATCTGATTCAGTTGCGGAAGGTCCCGGCGCTGGGTGATATCCGCGACGAGTCGGCGGAGGATGTCCGCATCGTTCTGGAGCCGAAATCGCGCAATGTGGAACCGGACGTGTTGATGGAAGCGCTGTTCCGGGCGAGCGACCTGGAAGCGCGGTTCTCTCTGAACCTCAACGTCCTGACCGAAAAGGGGAAGGTGCCCCAGGTGCTCGACCTGCGGGCGGCGCTTTGGGAATACCTGAACCATCGCCGTGACGTTCTGTTGCGGCGGAGCAACTATCGCCTGGATCAGATCGCCCGGCGGCTGGAAATCCTGGAAGGCTATCTGGTCTGCTACCTCAACCTGGACGAGGTGATCCGCATCATCCGGGAGGAGGACGAGCCCAAGAAGGAGCTGATCAAGACCTTCAACCTGACCGACCTGCAGGCGGAATCGATCCTGAACATGCGGTTGCGGTCCCTGCGCAAGCTGGAAGAGATGGAAATCCGCGGCGAGCACGAGAAGCTGACCGCGGAGCAGAAGGAACTGCGCACGCTGGTCGGCGATGAGGAGTTGCAGTGGAAGTCGATTTCCACGGAACTGACCAAGCTGAAAAAGACTTTCGCAAAGGATACCCCGCTCGGCCGCCGCCGCACGGATATCGGCGATGCGCCGACCGCTGTCGTCGTGCCGCTGGAAGCGATGATCGAACGGGAACCAGTCACGGTCGTTCTGTCCGCCAAGGGTTGGGTCCGGGGGATGAAAGGGCATCTGGGCGAGGATGCCGATATCAAATTCAAGGAAGGCGACGGCCCGCGCTTCCAGATGCATGCGCAAACCACGGACAAGCTGTTGATCTTCGCGACCAACGGCCGGTTCTACACGATCGGTGTCGACAAACTGCCGGGCGGGCGCGGGCATGGCGAACCGCTGCGTCTTCAGCTCGACCTGAAGAACGACCAGGACATCGTCAACATCATGATCTACGCCCCGGATCGGCGCCTTCTGGTCGCCAGTTCCGACGGCCGCGGCTTCCTGGTCGAAGAGAACGAGGTCGTCGCCCAAACCCGGTCGGGCAAGCAGATTCTCAACGTTGCCGCGGATGTGGAGGCGGCGGTCTGCACGCCCGCGGAAGGGGATATGGTGGCGGTGATCGGCGAAAACCGGAAACTGTTGGTCTTCGGCATAGAGGATATGCCGCTGATGACCCGCGGCCGCGGCGTGATCCTTCAGAAATACCGCGATGGCGGCATGAGCGACGTGAAGGTCTTCAAACGGGAAGAAGGCTTGACCTGGAAGTCCGGCGACCGGACGCGGACCCAGACCGACCTTGTCGGGTGGGAAGGAAAACGCGCCCAGGCCGGCCGGATGCCGCCAGCCGGTTTCCCGCGGTCGAACAAGTTCAGCTAACATTTGCGAGACGGGCGGTGACTTGGTCGCCGGGGCCGTGGCAGGCCCGTCGGGTCGATGTTTTTGCTCAGCGGCCACGAATGATTAACACGGCGTTTGTAGAATGATTTCCTGCCGCTGCGGCGCGGCTTAGGGGCGATAAAGCGACGTACGAGTGAGGGGGCGTATGAAACTGATTTCCGGGGACGATGAAAATGTTTTTCGCCGTCTAATCGAGGCCTATTTCAGCTGTTTCATCCGGCAGGACCTTGTCGGGCTTCGCGCCTTGCATGTGACCGACGGCGATTTCGTCCACTTCGATCATGAATATGACAAAGACTCCCTGGGGTTGGCGGATTTCCTGAAGAACGCGAAGCGCGGGTTCGAGCAACGCGCGACCGGCGGCGGCGATTTCGCGCCGTTAGAGATCCTGGATTTTAGGGCCTATTCGGATCATTCCGCGGCATTGTTGGTTGCCGCGATACGCAAGCCGCATTTATCCAACGGCTATCTTCGCGCGACCTTCGTCTTGTCCAAGGAACGCGGTGCGTGGCGTTTTCGGCATGTGCATTTTTCACAGGATCCGAATGTCAGCCAATCCATGGCGGTGGCCTCCTAGGCTTTCGATCCGGTGCGCCACGGTCTATATCTTCGGTTCGATCATTTTCAGGACCCATTCTTGGAGCGCGATGTGCTGAAGGCGAAACCCACCGATATTGTGACCTATCCGGCGCTGGTCGTGCCTGGACGGGACGGTGAGGGATTGGCGGAACTCGACGCAGCGCGGATCGACGCCCTGTTCCGGGAGAGCGGCGCGGTTCTGTTCCGCGGGTTCGGGGCGGATCTGTCGGCGTTCAAATCCTTCACGCGCCGCTTCTCGCCTACCGCGGTCTTCAACGAAAGCGGCGAGCGCAATGTCGTCGACAAGGAAACGACGATCCAGACGGTCAATCTGGGAAGTGCGCCGTTTCCGCTCCATCCCGAACTGTCGCGGGTTCCCTGGCGTCCCGATCTGGCGTTTTTCTGCTGCCAGTCGGCACCGACGCGGGACGGACAGACGACCATCTGCGACGGCGTCGAACTGGTCCGCCGCCTGCCGGAAGAGGTTCGTTCCTGGCTGTCCGGGCGATCTTTCCTGTATCGGGAGCCGGTGTCCCTGAAGTCGTTGCAATATTGGTTGGGTGTCGACCGGCCGAGCCGCGAACAATTGGCCAATCCGCCGGCGGGCTGTCCTTTCCGGTTCGAGGTGGGCGAGGCGGATGGGCTGATTTACCGATCGTTCACGGCACCGGTACTGTACGATGTGCCGTCGGCGGACGGACCGGCTTTTGGCAACTTCCTTTTGTTTGCGCGCTTCCTTCTGGGGCGGTCCGACTTCCCGGTGCTCAGCGATGGAGAAAGCATTCCCGATTTTGTGGTAAATGCCATCAAGGAGGTTTCGGACAGCCTGTCCGTCCCGGTGGATTGGCAAATGGGCGATGTCCTGATGGTGGATAATTGGCGTTTCATGCATGGACGCCGGGCCATTCATTCGACTGAAGAACGCTTGATCCTGACCTATTTCGGATACAAGCGTCAGGACGATAATGGAGAAGACGCCGACAAGGTTGATTTGCCGCCTTGGCGCCGTCTGCCGGAAGGCACCGATTGGTGGCCGCCGGGCGAGGGAGAGCCGCGCGCCGCCAAGGTCGGCGATCTGGCAGATGGCGAAAATGCCGAAGCAGCGCCGAAACCGGAACGTCCCAGTTTGACCCTGGAGAATATTTTCACAAAACCGGACATCTATTTCTTTAGGATGGATGGGGAGGCCGCGCAGTTCGCTCATATGACCGCCGGTCATTTTCAGGAATCGATCTTCCTGGACATGCGGATAAAACCGGCTAGCGACGGTTTGGCCCAGGTCAATTTGCGGAATCTTTTGGCGGTCGATCAGCGCAAACCGGTCGCTCGGCTGCCGATCAACTATATCTTCCACATCGCGCATTGCGGATCGACCCTGCTGTCCCGGGCGTTCGATCGGACGGACGCGACTTTGGTCTACCGCGAACCGCATACATTGCGGCAAATCGGGGTGGAGGTCGCGCAGACTCCGGCCTATCCGGGCATGGCCCCGCTCACCAAATCGAAATTGTCCTTGGCGTTGACCATGGCGCAAAAACGCTATCTGCCGACCCAGCCGGTGATCGTGAAGGCGAACGTGCCGGTGAACCTAATGCTGCCGGACGTAATGACCGGTATTAGCGGGTCGAAAGGGCTGCTTCTGTACCTGCCGCTGGAAGCCTATTTGCTGGCGATCCTGAAAAGCGAAGCGAACAGAAGCTGGATACAAGGCCTTTGCCGGGAAATCGGTTGGCGCTTCTGCAAGGTTCTGAACCTGGACCCGGCCACGATCGCGGATCTTTCCATTCCGCAGGCGACGGGCTTCGTATGGCTGGCGCAAATGCGCCTGTTCGCCGATGCCGTGAAAACGGTTCCCGGCCTGAAAACGCTGAACGCCGAAACTTTCTTTGAAACGCCCGCACCGGTGCTCGAGGCCCTGGCCAAGCATTTTTCGGTCGATCTCGACCGCGCCTATTTCGATGACCTGACCGCCGGCGATCTATTCAACCGCCATGCGAAGGATCCGGGACGCGTGTTCGATGACGCGGCGCGCCGTACCGAATTGGAAGCGCGTAAACGGGCGCTCAGCGGCGATCTGGAAGAAGCCTTGGCGTGGACCCGGCCGAAGGCAAAAGCCGCAAAATTGCCGAAAACGATCGGCAAGACTTTGATCGGCAAGGCACCGGCGCTCTATTAACCATTAGGGGCGGCGGTCCCATACATTCCTTGTCAGTTTCTCCGGTCTCGCCCAAACTTGCGGCAATAAGACAAACCGGAGGAGGACACGCCATGGACGGTGGCATGAACAAGGCGGCATGGAAGTTCAACGTGCAGCAACAAGAAGACGCGGCGTTCAAGGGCGACGGGCTGCGTCCCTATTTCGAGTATCGCGACCTGGGCATCAAGGATGCCACGAACGGCGATTTCCACGCCCATATCATTCGCGCCACCGGCAAGGAATGCACCAGCACCGGCAAGCACTCCCACGATCTGAACTTCCAGATGGTCTACGTGCTGAAAGGCTGGGCGAAATTCTATTTCGAAGGGGAGGGCGAGGTCGTTCTGAAGGCCGGCGCCTGCATGAACCAGAAACCCGGCATCGTTCATGACCTGATCGAGTTCTCGGACGACATCGAAATGCTGGAGATCACCTCTCCCGCCGAATTCGGCACCGACCCGGCCTGACGGCAATCGTTTCCAAATGAAAAAGGCCCGGGACGCGTCCCGGGCCTTTTTCTCGTATGGCGCAGCCAGGGGGTCACCGGCGACGCCGTCGAAGAACCAGCAGCCCGGCCAGCCCCATGCCGAGCAGGGGGAGAGCGGCGGGTAAGGGAACGGCGGTGACGTTGGAGAGGATGAACTGCGTCTCGCCGTTCGCCAATTCGACGTCGAATATACCCAGGTCGCCGAAAGCCGCGCTGAAGGTGGTTCCGTTTTCCGGGATCAGCGTCGCGAAGACGGATAGCCCGGCCATATCCAACGGCAGGGCGGTCAGGAAGCCGGTACCGCCGGACAGCGGATCGACACCTAGTCCCGCGCCGGACACGATCTCTTCCGTCAGGTTGCTGAACAAAAGGACATCGAACCCGACGAAATCGCCGCCGCCGAAGCCGTTATCCAACCGCGTGATTGCGCCCAGCGCGCCGGTCGGGAATTCCGGCACCAAGCCTTGCGACCGCAGGCCGTTCGCGCTCACCCCATCCAGGAAACCGGCAAGGCCGACATCCGGCAACGCGCCTGGCCCCAACAGCATGAATGGTGTTTCGGTGCTTCCAAGTATGAACGGATTGATCCCGCGCGGACCGGTGAAGGTTTCGGTCCTGGTACCGGTTTGCAGGATATTGTTCAGGTCGACAACGGTGTTCGATGCCACAAGGAAGCGTCCTTGGCCGCCGCTAAAGCCACCAAGACCTCCGGCGCTGCCGCCGACTGTGGAAATTTGCGTCGGGGTAAAGGTGCCTGGATTGATCTCCAACACCGAGGCGGAAAGCTTAACCGTGCCGCCGCCGCCGCCGGCGCCGTGTCCGCCATCGCCACCAAGGCCGCCATCACCGCCCCTGCCGCCTGCGCCGCCCGCTTCCCCATCGTCGTCGGTAACCCGAACCCTTAGACCCGAATCTCCGCGATCCACGGTGTTGGATGCAGTCCCTCCCGCTTGGGCGTCGCCGCCATTCGCGGAAATAACGGAATCGAAGACGCGCATCAGGCCGAGGGCTTCAAACGCAACGGCTCCGCCGCCTGCGCCGCCATTGCCGCCATCGCCGCCCCTGCCGCCATTGCCGCCATCGCCGCCGGGACCTCCAGCAACGCCATTGGGTTGATCAGGGAATCCCGGCGCTTCCGATCCACCGCCGCCGCCGCCGCCACCACCGCCGCCGCCGCCGCCGGAACCGGCTGCGCCGCCACCGCCACCGCTGCCTGCCCTCAAGACGTTGCCTGCCAAGTTGTTGCTGCCACCTCTTGCATTTCCGCCATCCCGGCCGTCTACGCCGTCCTCACCATCGGTGCCATCACTGCCTGCAGCCCTGTTGCCGCCGCCACCGCGCAGGCCTTCGTCGCCGCCTGTGCCGCCGTTTCCGCCGGAAAAGCCGCCAATCCCGCCTTGCGTGCCGCCAAATCCGTCTCCCCCGGTGGCTGGCCCGGTTGCTGTGGCTCGTTGTCCGTTTGAGCCTTGCGTGCCGTCTTCACCACTTTTCCCCCTGCCAAATTCCAAGCCCGCGCCGCTGCCGCCAGCACCCCCTGCGCCACCGTCACCGCCTGAACCGCCCGCGCCGCCCACACCACCGGATCCGCCGCGTCCGCCGCCCGCTTGGCCGGCCTGGACGTTCACATCGGTATTGATGACCAACATGTTGGTGCGGGACCGAATTATGAGCGGCGCATTTCCGACGACGTCGATCGTGTCAGAATTCATGACGACCTCGTCGAAGGTGAAGACACGGACGCCGTTCTCCGAGGTTACGGTCGGATTGCCGAAGAAGCTGGAGTTGCCGTCCCCGATGTCGAAGGTGCCGGTTGTCGTGTCGAACGTGACCGTCCCCGCCCAGGAGGTCTGCGCCATGGCGCAGACGGTGGTCAAGGACACGGATGCGGCCAAAAGGCATTTGCGGAAAGACATGGAAATTTTTCCTCTAATAAGGTCACGAGCGGAAACCCATCGTTGGGTTCCCCTGCTGACCGCAATTATCCACAATTAAGCCAAGATGTATCTGCCATTCACCCAGCCGAATCCTGCCACTTGTCGATGTCTGTTGAAGATTGGGAGTGCCTTGATTTTCAGGCTGTTGGGTAAGTTCTCAAGCTCTGCGCACGGCTTTTCTCATCGGATTTCAAGCAATCCAATGTGCGCAGTAAAAATCAAAAAATATGGTTTCGGGCGCGTTACCGAAAACCGGCGATGCTTTAACCGCATCGTCTTTCTGCGCATCCGGATCATTTGCCCGGGCATGCGTGACGTAACAGTCACAAAATGACCGTAGAAAGGTATGTTGACTTCGTCAGACAAGAGTACGTAGCTAATTGAGAAAATTTCTCAAAAAGTGGGGTTGCTTGTCAGATGGAGATCACTTCGACGGATGCCAAGATTCTAAACGCGCTTCAGGAGGATGCCCGGGTCGGGCTTGAAGCGCTTGCCGAGATGACCGGACTTTCGACAGCCACTGTCCAACGGCGCCTGAAAAAGATGAGGGAAGACGGGACGATCATGCAGGATGTCGTTCTGGTCGACCCAGCAAAGGTCGGTCAGGGGATGACCATGGTCGTGATGGTCGAGCTCGAGCGGGAACGATTGGACCAGATCGACCAATTCACCCGGCGCGTTACGGCCGACCCGAATGTACAGCAATGCTACTACATCACCGGAGAGGCGGATTTCTGCCTGGTTTGTACCGCGCGCGACATCGAGGATTTCGAAAGGCTGACGCACCGCCTTTTCTTCGATGATGCGAATGTGCGCCGCTTCCGAACATCGGTCGTCATGAGCAGGAAGAAAGTGGGCCTTAGTGTTCCCGTCGTAGCGGAATAGAAAAGGCCCCCGAAACCGAGGGCCTTTTCCGTATCGACTGAGATGCCTTCTAAACGAAGGTCGATCCGAAGATGACCTTTGGCAACCAGTTCGCCAGATCCGGGAAATAGGCCAGGATGCAAAGGGCCAGGATCTGGATCAGCACAAAGGGCAAGACCCCGCGATAGATGTCCATCGTCGTCACCGATGGCGGTGCAACGCCGCGCAGATAGAAAAGCGCAAAGCCGAAAGGCGGCGTCAGGAACGATGTTTGAAGGTTCATCGCCATCATCACGCCCAGCCAGACCGGGCTGATGAAATCGTTGGCCAGCAGAACCGGCGCCACGATCGGCACGACGACGAAGGTGATTTCGATGAAGTCCAGGAAGAAACCCAGGACGAACATCACGATCATCACGACCAGGATGGCGCCCCATTCCCCGCCCGGTATGCCGGTCAGGAATTCATGCACCATGTCGTCGCCACCCAGTCCGCGGAACACCAGGCTGAACAAAGCAGCGCCGATCAGGATGGTGAACACCATGGCGCTGATTTCCATCGTGCCGCGGTTCACCATGCGCAGAATGCCCGCCGCCCAGACCCGCCAAAGCGAAACCAGAATGCCCCAGGCAAGAATGACGCCGCCCGCCGCACAGGCCAGAATGGCAAGCATGTCAGTCGTTGGAATATCATCGCGACGGATACGCAGATCGACGGAATTGGCGAGGAACAGCATCATCACCAGCGACAGGGCCGCGATATAGATCGGTGAATTGCCCTTCGCGTCCAGTGCCGAGAGGATGCCGCGTATGCCGCCCACGCGGGTCAGGAACGCGAAGCCGATTGCCATGACGACGCCGGTGATCCAACGGGTGGCTTCTCCCTCAAGCAATTCGTTGCCCAGGATGGCGCCCAGCAGGAAGCCGATCAGCATGGCCCCGGCGATGCGGCTGAAGGTGCCGAAGCGGACCGGCTTGGCCGTCAACATGATGTAATCCATGTTGAGTTCCTTGACCCGCAGACCGGCCAGCAGGGTTGCACCGACGGCGCCGACGGCCGCTGCTTCTGTCGGTGTCGCGACACCGGCCAAGATAGAGCCCAGAACCGCCACGATCAGGACGACCGGCGGCACCAGCGCGTGCAGGATTTTCGACCCCATATTCTCTTCGGCCAGCTCTTCCGCCGGAATGGCGGGGGAGGATTCGGGTTTCAGCCAGGCCATCAGGATTTGATAACACAGGTAAAAACCAACCAGCATCAGGCCCGGAAGCAACGCACCGGCGAACAGGTCACCGACGGAAACCGGCTCCGGCGACCAATTGCCGGCCTCACGCTGGGCATCGACATAGGCGTTTGAAATCTGATCGCCCAGGATGACGAGGACGATCGAAGGCGGAATGATCTGTCCCAGCGTCCCGGCGGCGCAAATCGAACCGCAGGCGAGGGAGGGGGAATAGTTCCGGCGCAACATGGTCGGCAGGGACAGAAGCCCCATGGTGACGACCGTAGCGCCCACGATGCCGGTGGAAGCGGCCAGCAACATGCCGACGACGGTCACGGAATAGCCGACGCCGCCGCGCAGAGAGCCGAACAGCTTACCCATCGTATCCAGCAGCTCTTCGGCCACCTTCGAGCGTTCAAGCATGACGCCCATGAAGACGAAGAGCGGCACGGCCAGCAGCACTTCGTTCCAGATGGCGCTGCCGAAAACGCGGTTCGGCAGGGCGCTGACATAGGACATGTCGAACACGCCCAAGGACCAGCCGAGCAGGGCGAACATAAGCCCGGTGCCGGCCAAGGTGAAAGCCACCGGAAAGCCCAGCATCAGGAAGACGCAGGCGACGGCGAACATCAGAAGGTCGAGAATTTCCGCTAACATATCAGATACCCTCGTGCTCTTCGCCGGGTTTGGGCGCTTCGCGGCCCGCCAGGACGTTCAGAGAATGAATAACGATGGACACACCTTGCAGGGACATCAGCACGCAGAAAACGGGGATCGCCGTTTTCAGGATGAAGCGCGCCGGGATGCCGCTGGTCTCGTTCGATCCTTCCAACTGGGCCCAGGAATTCTGGACATAGGGAAGAACATAGATGAACAACGCGGTGCAGACCGGGATCAGGAAGAACAGAACGCCGAAAATGTCGATCTTGGCTTTCGTCTGCGGGCTGGCTTCACGGTAGAAGATATCGACCCGGACATGGCCGTCATGCAGCAGGGCATAGGATGCGCCCAGCATGAAGACGAAACCATGCAGATACAGGATCGACTCCTGCATGAAGATCGACCCGTAACCGAATATATAGCGCAGCACGACGACCGCGAATTGGACCAGGACCATAAGCATGGCCATCCAGGCAACCGACATACCGAGCGCCTGGTTGAAGTTGTCGATTAACCGCGCAATGCGCGTCAGTGCGTTCACCGCAATCCCCCTGGGCGCGTCCGCCCGGCTGTTCACGTCAAAACTGTCGTCTTTCTAAGGCGCGGAATCCCGTACTTGCAAGCCGCCGGCGATCAAACGTCGTCGATGCGGACTTGGCGCGACGGAGGGGCGTGTCATTCCGGCCCTTGAAGAAAAGGGGTCCGCGCCATTCCAGCACGGACCCCGATCCATGGCGCACGAAGGCCGTACTTAGCCTTGTTCGTACTTAAACGGCAGCAGGCGCGCGTTCATGTAGGCCTGATCCGCAATCTTGGCCCAGGAAATCGACTGCTTGCGGAACGAAATGAAGCTTTCGTAGATCCGCTTGGAGATGTCGTCGACTTCCGCGACTTCCGCCACAACCTTGCCGGAGGCTTCGCCGATGGCATTGAGGACGTCTTCCGGCATCTGGCGCAGCTGAACGCCGTGCTTCTTGATCAGCGTGTTCAGGGCGTCGTTGTTGCGCGCGTTGAATTCCGCGAAGGAGCGGTTGTTTTCACCCGCGGCGCAAGCCTGCACCAGCGCCTTGTCGGCGGCGGAGAAGCTGTCCCAGACGCCGGTGTTGATGCCGACGGCCAGCGACGAACCCGGCTCATGGAAGCCCGGCCAGTAGTAGTACTTCGTGACCTTGTAGAAGCCGAAGGCCAGATCGTTCCACGGGCCGACCCACTCGGTGGCGTCGATGGCGCCGGACTGCAGCGACGGGAAGATTTCCCCGCCCGGCAGGGCGATCGCCGATGCGCCGATGCGGCGCAGCACTTCGCCGCCCAGACCCGGCATGCGGATCTTCAAGCCCTTGAAGTCTTCCAGGCTGTTGATTTCCTTGTTGAACCAGCCGCCCATCTGAACGCCGGTATTGCCGCAGGGCAGGCCCTTGATGTTGAACTGGGCGCCCAGCTCGTCCCACAATTCCTGACCACCGCCATAGTAGATCCAGGAATCGATTTCGTTGGCGGTGAAGCCGTAGGGAACGGCGGTGAAGAAGTTGTAGGCTTTGTGCTTGCCCTGCCAGTAGTAGTCGGCCCCGTGATACATATCGGCGGCGCCGGTGGAAACGGCATCGAAGCTTTCGAACGGCGGAACCAGTTCGCCGGCTGCGAACAGTTTGATCGTCAGGCGACCGTCCGTCGCGGCGGTGACGCTGTCAGCGAAGCGCTGGGCGCCGGTGCCGAGGCCCGGGAAGTTTTTCGGCCAGGTGGTGACCAGCTTCAATTCGCGTTTGCCTTGCGCAATGGCCGGCGAGGCGAGGGTGGATACCGCGGCGGCTGCGCCGGCGACGGCGGTCGCGCCCTTCAAAAATTGGCGACGTTTCATAGACATGATTCTCCCAGTTATCGTTTCAGGTTTGTTGAGCCGGTCTACCCCGTTGGCCCCCAACAGCGGCAGGGCGCATAGCATCCCCCCCGGTTCCTGCTGTGGGTGTTCTCTCAACACTCCCCTGCCTGAAGGGTTATACGGATTTTATATGATTGGGCAACAGAAGAGCCGTCTTATGAACGCCCGTCTCTTTGGCCGTATTCTTGCGTTTCGCGCAGGATCTGAACAATTTCGATCCGTTTCGTTTTGCTGCGGCGCAACATAACGATGACGTCCGGGCCAAGAAGGCTATTCCGGCGTTTCTCCGGCATGCCATCCGGCGGGGCCGAAGACTTCCAGGGGACTGAACCGCTTCTTATACGCCATCTTCTGACTGTCCGCGATCCAGAAGCCCAGATAGACATGGCGGAGGCCCAATCGCCGGGCCTCCTGAACCAGCCAAAGGATCATGTGGCTGCCCAGGCTTCGGCTGTTCATATCCGGTTCGAAGAAACTGTAAACGGCGGAAAAACCGTCGCGCAGTTTGTCCGTCAGGCAGGCGGCGACGAGGGTGCCGTCCGGTGTCCGGAATTCCACCAAACCGGTATCCACCGGGCTGGCGGTGACCAGGTTGACGTAGTCGCGCGCCGTCATGTTGGCCATGTCGCCGTCGCCATGCCGGCTTTCGACATAGCGCCTGAACAGGTCGAACTGCTCTTCGCTGACCCGTGCGCCGACATCCTGGGCGGTCAGATCGTCATTGGTCTTCAGGACCCGCCGCCAGGAACGGGTGAAGTCGAACTCACTGGCGACAATGCGCACCGGGACGCAACTGTTGCAGCCGGTGCAGACCGGTCGATACATGATGTGATGGGAACGGCGGAAACCGGCTTCGCCCAGGCGCTCGAAGACGGTCTGCGCACCGGGTCCGGACAATTCCGTGAACAGTTGCTGTTCCATGCGACCGGGCAAATAGGGACAGGTCATCGGGGCGGACCGATGAAAGAGGATCGGGTCGAGATTTCGTTGGATCGACACGAGTGTGTTCGCCTAAGCCCTTATTATCATGCGCATAAAATACGCAACCTGCGTTTCCTACCCCGAACGGTAGCAGTTCCGGCGATCAAAGACCATGACGCTTTTGTCTGTTTGATGCCTGTTTGATCGCCCGTTTGATGGACTGTTCGGGTACCGGTCTGGTCCCGCATTCGGCGCTGCAGATTCCGTGCCGAACGGCCGAAGGGATCAACCGCGAATGATTTTCGTGCCGCTCAGGATATCGTGCAGGCAGCGGCTGCGGTCGTCGAACAGGCACCACAGCAGCAACAACCCCGATGTCGCCAGAGTCAGATAGAACAAGGCGGTCAGAATGAAGGCCTGCAGCGGGTCGGGCCGCGCGCCGTCGGTTTCCCGAACCACCTTCAGTCCCAAGGCCCGCATGCCAAGCGTACCCTGCGCCGAGGAGGCGATCATGCCGGTGTGATACAGCAGCGGCAGAACCGGGATTACGGCGAACAGCGCCGGGGCCAGGGTGAACAGCGACATGGCGCTGAACACAAGGGCGAGGGGCCAGATCAACAGCAGAAGCGTGAAGTCGATCGCATAGGCGATGACCCGCCGTCCGATGATGCCTTCCGACTCGGCTATTTCCCGCTCGTAATCGGCCTCGCTGGCGGTTTTTCCAAGGTTGAACCGTGCGTTTTTCGGTCCGCCGAGCCGTTCGGGCCCGTCACCGCTCGAATTGGGAAGGCTGCGCTCGCTCAGGGTTTCCTCCGCGTGTCTCGGGTTGGTCTATCCGCGCTTTTACAGGGATAGAAATGGGGGCGGCGCGTCGGTCCCGCAACCCGCCCGTCTTTCCGGCGCCGAAAGCCCGTCTTGATCCAGGCCGTGGATGATGCGCCGGAACGGCTATTCCAGGGGCGGCGGGCTCGCGTCGTTCTCAAACAGGGATGGCGGCGTCGTGGTGCTGGTGCCGAAAACCGGATCGGACGCCATGCGCAGCAGTATAACGGAAAGCCTACGGTTTTCGGGGGCGTCCGGGGCATCCGGATTGGCCAGGTCGCTGGTGCCCTTGCCGACCATGGTGTCGAATTTTTGCGCCGGCACGCCATAGGCGACCAGCGCCCGCCGGGCCGCATTGGCGCGGTGCAGTGACAGTTCCCAATTCTCCAGTGGCTCGTTCTCTTCGCCCGTATGCCCCTGAACCGTGATCATGTTCGGCAGACGGGTGATGAATTGAGACATCAGTTTCAAGGCGTTCCGGGCATGTTCGGTCAGTTGGTCGGTGCCTTCCTCGAAGCTCGACTGGGAATCGTGGTCGATGACCTGAATGCTCAACCCTTCCTCGGTGATCGCCACTTTCAGGGACCGCTTAAGGTCCTGAAGCTCATTGGGCAATTCATCGATCGATTTCTCCAGGATCTCCTTGATCTTGGAAAACGTCTGTTCTTCCGCTTGTGCGTCGACGCGGCCGATATCGCCCGAGCTGACTTCCTGTTCGCGGCCGGAGGCCTCGTTGCCGGTGTCCAGATTGGTCTGGGAGGCGGAGTCGGAATCGAGGAATGCCTGGGTCGAGGTCACTTCCATCGGCCCGGGGTCGTTTGCCGTCGCGCCGCCGAAAATGCCGCCGGACCCGCTCGTACTCGGGGTCGTACGCAAGGTCGGCTGGAAGTAGTTGGCTAAACCTTCCTTCACTTCCTCCGATGTGGCGTTCAACAGCCAGAGCAACAGAAAGAAGGCCATCATCGCGGTCACGAAATCCGCATAGGCGATTTTCCAGGCGCCGCCATGCGCGCCTGCTTCCTGGATCTTCACCTTCTTGAAGATGATGTTTTCGTTTTTGTCAGCCATTGCTCAATCGTACCGCGTTCAACCGCTGTCGCCTTTCGGTTTTTGCCGCATCAGCAGGATCGATATCCGGCGGTTCCGCGGTGCGTCCGGTTCCTGAACGTCCAGCAATTCGGTATCCGCGCGTCCGACGATCCGGATGAACCGATCCAGGGGCAGGCCCGCCTCGACAAGCCAGCGCTGCGCGGCCGCCGCCTGATCCGCGGTCAGCTCCCATTTTGTGTAGGCAGGCGAGATCGACCGGTAGTTCGATCCGTCCGTATGGCCGGTAATGGCGATCTCGTTCGGCAGTTCCGCGATGATCGACCCGACCAGGGCCAGAAGGCGCTTGGCGTAACCGGTCAGGCGCGTGCTCTTGCCCTCGAACATCGACCTTTCGCGTTGATCCAGGATCTGGATGTCCAGGCCTTCCGGCGTCGGCGTCATCAAAAGGCTTTCCTGAAGCGCGGCCAGTTCGGGCGCTTCCTGCAGCGACTGCTGAATTTGGGCCATGGCGATTTCGATCGCCTCGTCGGTCTTTTCCGGGGTTTTCGTCTGACCGGATTCCGAATTGGATTCGATCGGGCTCTTGCGTTCCTCGCCGGATTCCTCGCCCGCGGCTTCGTCGCCGAAGGTCGGGATCTGGGTCGTGATCTTCGGACGCGCCGACGCGGACCGCAGGGCGCCTTCGGCCAGAACTTCCAAACCCTTCAGGGCTTCGCCGATACCGGTCTTTTCCTCCGACACGTTGACCGGGGCGAAGAAGTCGGAAATGCCCTCCATCTGCTCCTCTGTCGTTGCGTTGAGCAGCCAGAGCAACAGGAAAAAGGCCATCATGGCGGTCACGAAATCCGCATAGGCGATTTTCCACGCCCCGCCGTGTCCCTCGGCGGGGATCTTCTTTTTCTTCTTCAGAATAAGCGGTTTGTCTTCGAGCGTGTCTGCCATGAGACCTTGTCTTGTCGTTCCGCTTGGCCGCTCCGCCGAACCGTACCGTCAGGCCGGGTTGCGGCGGATGGTTACCGGGCCGTGCCTATTGCGGCGCCGGCAGGTTACCGCATGCCTCTTCGACCTCCGCGAAGGTCGGGCGATTATGGTGACCGACGGCCTTGCGGGCGAATTCCACTGAAACCTGCGGGGCATAGCCCTGTAGGTGGGCGATGATGCCGGCCTTCATACAGGTGAAATAGGACGCTTCGTCTTCCATCAACTGTTTGGCCGCGCTCGCCAGCGGCGCGAACCAACCGTAACACAACAGAATCCCGAGGAACGTACCCACAAGCGCACCGGCGATCAGGCCGCCCAGCACTTCCGGCGGCTCGCTGATCGAGCCCATCGTCTTGATAACGCCCAGCACCGCCGCAACGATCCCCAGGGCCGGGAAGCTTTCCGCCATGTTCGTCAGCGCGTGTCCGATTGCATGGTCATCCTGGTGATGCAGGTCCAGTTCCTGATCCATCAGATCGGAGATTTCGTGCGGGTTGTCCGACCCCAGTGTCAGCAGGCGGACATAGTCGCAAAAGAATTCCGTCGCATGATGGTCGTGGTGAAATTTCGGAAATTCCGCGAAAAGCGTGCTGTCATGCGGGTTTTCCACATGGGCTTCCAGCGCCAGCGCGCCTTTCTGTTTCATCAGTTTGAAGACCTGGTACTGCATTGTCAGCAGTTCCAAATAGTCGTCTTTCTTGTATTTCGGGCCCTTGAAGACAGCCGCCAGCTTGCCGAACGACGCCTTAACGACGCGGATCGGGTTGGAAATGATGAAGGCGGAAATCCCCGAACCGAAGATGATGACCACTTCGAACGGTTGGTTCAGGACGGCCAGCTTGCCGCCCATCGCGACGTAACTGCCGATAACGCACCCTACAACGGCCACCATGCCGATAATCGCGAACATGGGTTCTCCCTAGTCGGACCTGCCCAATAACTTGCAAGAACTAAATGAAGCGGTTTGATTCGTCTATCTTTTTACACGGCTTTACTGGCTTCTACATCAAAATCTCCAGATATGCAGTTGAGTTTCTCGTGAGTCACCCACCAGAACTACTTCATCCGAAGTATCGCCTGGATCGGTAAAGGTATTACTAATGAGCATCGAGCCGGGGCGCATTTCCGATTTCGCCTTGGCAATCAACCGCGCCATCGGTTCGCTCGACAGGAAGCAGTAGACGGCGTCGTAGCGGTACAGATCCTCCGCCCATAAATTGCGATAGGCGATCCGGGCATTGCGCGGGCCGCTCAGTTTTCCGCGCAGCCAGGCGATTGCGAAGACCAGCGGCGCCGTCTCGACGCCGACGACTTCGGCGTCCGGAAACCTGCGCGCCAAGGTGAATGTGGTTTGTCCGAACCCGCAACCGAGGTCGATGATCCGCCCGTTCCGTGCGCCGGGTATCTCCTGCACGGCATCCGCCAAGGCGTTTTGCGCCGTGCCGTTGGTGAGGTAGAGCGGCACGCGTTCGGAACGAACATTCCAGAACAACCCGGCCAGGATGAGGATGAGCAGCGCGAAGACCCATCCTGGAATCGCCGCCAGCAGGGCGAGCGCGGCGGCGGGCGGGGCCAGGGCCGCGCCGATGGGCCATAGACCGCGCAAGCCGACAAGGACGGCGCAGAAGGCGGCGATGAACGCGGCCGCGGCGGTGGCCAGCCAACCGGGCGGGATTGGCAAATCCGCCGGCACCATGCCGCTCTTCAACAGCAGAATCCCGGCTGCGATCCCAACCAGGGCGGCCAGCAATACCCTGACCGTCCGTCCGCGCAGGAATGGCCGGCGGCTTTCGGATTGTCCGTTTTGCGGATCGGAGGGGGAGGTTTCCATCTGTTTTCCGTCTCGGCAATGGACAGCGCTTTCCGCCGCACATATACCAGCACCGGGCTTGGTTATTTGCCGGGATCGGGTTTGGTTGTTCGGCGGACGGCTGGTTCGACCGTCCGGAATCAGTGTTTAAGGTTCGGCACGGTGCCGCAAGGCCCTTGATATCAAGACCGGGCGCCAGCGGGACCGATCCGGGGCGCGGGTTTGGTGTCGATGGACGCGTCGGCTAGGTTTAATCGTTCGGAGTAAGGATGACATTCGACCCGCGAACATTCCGCGACGCATGCGGCCATTTCGCGACCGGCGTGGTCGTCGCGACCTGTCTGGACGAGCAGGGCGCGCCGGCGGGCGTGACCGTGAATTCCTTCACCTCGGTCTCCCTTGATCCGCCATTGATCCTGTTTTGCCTCGATAACGGCGCCTATAGCCGCAAGGTCTTCACGAACGTGGAGCGCTTTGCGATCAACATGCTCTCGGGCAGCCAGCAGGCGCTTTCCACCACTTTCGCGCAATCACAGATCGATCGGTTCGACGGCGTCGCCTATACCGCCGGAAAGGCGGGGGTTCCCCTGTTGGACGGCGCGCTGTGCCAGCTGGAATGCGTTGTGGAACATCGCTATCCAGGCGGCGATCACGAGATCATCGTCGGCCGCGTTACCGACTTGTCCGTCGACCACCCGGAAGAACGTCCGTTGATCTACTACAAGGGCCGGTATGATGCGCTGGCGAAGCGCAATAACTGATCGTTCGGTCCTTTGGGCCGTGCGTTTCGACCCATGCCGCGGTCACTTGTCAGGCGTGTCCAACGTGCTGCCGAAATTGAAACCCCGGTCAATTCGGGCCAGCTCTTCGGCGGCCGATTGTGCCAATATTTCAATGTCTTTTGAGCTATAAAAAACCTCCCGCATTAAGGTTTCGGCGGAGGTTTGCTGATCCTTGTACTGCGCATAGAGCGCGAAGGAGAGGGCGGCGAGCCCGGTGATCGTCGTCTGCAGCACCGGCGATCGGATCCATTGCAGGGTGCCTTCGTCCTCGATCTTTTTCTTCAGGATGACGCTTGCCGACGGCCACAGCACCACCAGTCCCGCGGCGACGATTGAGAACCAGAAGAAGATCTTGTTGATCAGGGAATAGCTCCACGCCTTGATATAAATATCCGTGATCAGAAGATGTTTCTTGGATGCCGCGCCGTCGGTGTTGTCGGCAAGGCATTTGGAATATTCGAATATCAGCTCGGCGCTGGTTTGCCTGACATTGTGACTGTTGCAGTCCGCCGGGGCCGCGCTTCTTGCGGGACCCGCCGTCAGAAACAGGACGGCGATGATGAACAGGGCCGCACGCATGGCGTTTCTCCTTGCCTTTGCCCGGGCAAGAATAGCCGAAAAACAAGACGGTATCCAAATACGATTAAGGTGGCCCCGTTCCTGACGGTTGCGGCGGTACTATTCGGCGTAGTCGGACAGCAGTTTGGTCTTGAATCCTGCGGCGTTCAGGCGCGTCTGGATTTCCTGCACATGATCGGAATCCCGTGTCTCCACCATAATGTCCAATTCCGCATTCTTGACCGGCACGTCGAAGAACATGCGTTGGTGCAGAACCTCGACGATATTGCCGCCGGTGCGCCCGATATGCTCGGTCACCTGGGCCAGAACGCCGGGCGCATCCTTGATCAGAACCCGGATACGGACCAGGCGCTGGGCGCGAACCATCCCGCGCATCAGAACACCGGCCAGGATACGGGAATCGATATTGCTGCCGCAGACGACCAGGCCGATCTTCTTGCCGGCGAAACGCCGGCTTTGGTTCAGGACCGCCGCCAGGGGGGCCGCGCCAGCGCCTTCGGTTACGATCTTGCCGGTTTCCAGCATGGTCTGAACCGCGGCTTCCAGCGAGGGTTCGTCGACCAGCAGGAAGTCGTCGACCAGGCGTTTGGCGATTTCGATATTGATGTCGCCGGGGGTTTTCACCGCAATCCCCTCGGCAATCGTATCACCGCCCATCTTCGGCTCCATCCCATGGACGATCTGGTACATGGATGGGTACAACGCCGCTTCCACGCCGATGATCTTGATCGAAGGCTTGATGGCCTTGGCGGCCGTCGCAATCCCGCCGATGACCCCGCCGCCGCCGATCGGCACGACGATCATGTCCAGGTCCGGCACGTCGGCCAGCAGTTCCAACCCGATCGTACCCTGCCCGGCAACGATATAGGGGTCGGCATAGGGATGAACGAAAGTCAGGTTCTCTTTCGCGGCAAGGTCCTTCGCGAAAGGTTCGGCCGCGTTGATGTTGTCGCCGTGAAGCATGACGCGGGCGCCATGCGCCTGTGTCCGCGCCACTTTCGTGAAGGGGGTTCCTTCCGGCATGACGATGGTGGCGGGAATGCCAAGGCGTTTCGCGTGATAGGCGACGCCTTGGGCGTGGTTTCCGGCGGACATGGCGATGACGCCGTTCGTCTTCTGCTCGTCGGTGAGGGAGGTGAGCTTCACCAAGGCGCCGCGGTCCTTGAACGAACCGGTATGCTGCAAGGTCTCCAGCTTCAGAAAGACTTCGGCGCCGGTAAGCTCGGATAGCGGGCCGGATTTGTGGACCGGCGTCCGGACGACCTGCCCGTCGATGATGGCCGCCGCTTCCCGAATGTCGTCGATCGTCACGACATGATTTGCATCCATGACCTGTTCTCCCGCTTTTTCTTGCGCCCCGCCTCGACCCCGTCGGCGGCAGCCTATCATGACGACCTAGCGGGGATTGAGGACGAGTATTCGCTCTGCCGCGGGATCGATATCCCCAAGGCGTCCGTCGCTGCGGAAATAGCGACCGTCACGCCAATCTTCCAGCAAGTCGGCATAATGCGGGGAAACCGGATTGCCGGATTGCCCGCCCGCCAGTGAGAACCGGCTGTTTGCCAGATCGGCCAAGTCGTAGACGGCCCGGTACCCCGCGCCATGCCCGTGCCGGAACAACGGGTCGTCTGACGGCGTGCTCTGTCCCCGGTTCAGCGTATGATCGCCGCCCGACGTCTCGATGCGCTGATTGGCAAATCCTTTCAGGCCCGGCAACCGACCCAGGAACCGGTTCTCGAAAACCGCGATATGCGCCTTTCCCCAGCGCCATTCCGCGATGTCGTCGCCGAAGCGCTCCTGCAATTGGGTGACCGTCTCGTCCAATGACGCGGACAGCACTTGGGCGCAATCTTCGACCTCGGGGGTCTGGACGTCGTCGCACCAGGCTGCCTCCTTACCCTTCAGGACGTTGATCAGAAACAGTTCCTGTTCCTGCCAATACGGCGGGTAGGCGCCTTTCACCTCATCTTTGGCGATCGCGAGTGTCAGGACGTTCAGCCAGGTCGCATAGATCAGCGGTTCGGCCTTGTCGCGGTCCATCGACCCGTCCCACCCGGCCAACAGCGCCAGGGCTTGTGCGGAGTCTTCGCCGTCCGGTTCGGTCGCCGTCAATAGCGGCAAGATCTCAGTGGCCGCGCCGGATACGATATCCATTTGCCAATCGATGTTTTGCGCCACGTCGGTCTTGCCCATGCGCTCCAGCAGAACATCGAGCCGTTTGGCGCGAAAAGCCGGCGGCCATTCGGCGGAAATCAGATGCGGAAAGGTCTCGTCCACCAAACGGTTGTTGGCGTTGCGGATGATGCCGGATGGCGGGTCGACGATCTGCGGCAACTCGGCGAAGGGGATCATCCCGATCCAGTCGTATGAACCTGAGCCGCCATCCACCGGCAGCAGGCCGTTGCCGTTCGCCCGCATCGGTATCTTGCCCGGTGCGATCAGACCGATACTGCCCTGGCTGTCGGCGAAATGGATGTTCTGGACCGGCGCGCCGTAAAACCGCGTCGCCTCGAGAACCTCCTCCGCAGTTCCGGCCCGGTTCAGCCGATAGAGCGCCTCGGGCGTGCGGTCCTCCTCGTCCAAACCGGGAAAGGCCAGCGCGGCGGTCACGCTGGGATCGTTGCCGTTAGGGTCCCAAAGATCGCTGACGATGGGGCCATGACGGCTGGATCGGACGGAAAGGCTGATCGGGTCGCTGAAGCGGACCGTGATTTCTTCTTCCCGATACTCGAAATCCTGCCAACCCGCCGGGGTCTTGTACTGCCTGCCGTCGGGGGAGAGGGTTTCGACGAACAGATCCTGCGTGTCCGCATAGGTCGTGGTGAAACCCCAGGCGACCTGGGCATTGTGGCCCAGCAGATGGAACGGAACGCCGGGAACGGTCACACCGGTCACCTTCAGATTGGGGGCGTCGATGCGGGCGAAGTACCACAGGTTCGGGGCCGTGAAGCCAAGATGCGGATCGTTGGCCAGGATCGGTGCGCCGCTCGCCGTATGCTCGCCGGAAATAACCCAGGCATTGGACGCGGTGTCCGATTGCAGTTCCGCCGGGGCTGGAACATAGCGATCCAGCAGCGCCCTGGCCGCTGGCGGAAGGGTCACCGGGCTTCCCTGTTCCGCACCCGGCAGCAGGGCGCGGGTTTTTTCCTCGCCAAGTTCCCGCAGCAGCCTTTCCCGCGCCTGTTCCGACCGCATGTTCGTCGCCAGTTGGAAGGCCATCATCCGGCCCCAGACGATTGAATCCGCCGGAACCCAGGGTTCCGGTTCGTGGAATAGAAGCTGGAATTCGGGCGGCAGGGGGCGGTCGCGCGTCTCGATCCAGGCGTTCACGCCTTTCGCATAGGCGTTCAGGCTGGCGAGGACGTCGGGCGACAAATATTTCAACTGGGCTTCCGCCAATCGGTAAAAGCCGAGCGTGCGGATATAGCGGTCCAAGCCGATCATGCTCGAGCCCAGCAGTTCCGACATCCGGCCCGCGCCGATGCGGCGGGTCATCTCCATCTGCCAAAGGCGGTCCTGGGCATGGGCGTAACCCAATGCGAAATACGCGTCGTGGTCGTTTGCGGCGTGGATGGTCACCAGGCCCTGCGCGTCACGGTCGATCGCGGCCTGCGCTTGAAGGCCGGGCAGGGACAACTCGCCGGCAAGGTCGGGCAGGGCCATATGGAAGCGGACGGCGAAGAAACCCGCCGCCCCGGCGACGGTCAGCATGATGAAGACCAATATGCCGATTACCCAACGCATTTTCGCACCCGCTTTCCTTTCGGCGTCTTGCTTGTTGCCGGTCTTGTTTGGCGCGATCCAATCTCTACCTTGGCGAGGGGGCCGCGCTGTGTCCTTGCCGAGTAACTAGGGGAAATACCTAGCGCGCGGCGGGACGGATGACCACCACCGGAGGGTTACAAGACGAGGATGAGGCAAAACGTGACCGAGGGGGCCGACAAGGCGGGCGGACCGAAGCGGCCCGACGGGCGCGGTCGATGGCCCGGTCTGCAGGACGACCCTTTCCGTGCCCGCGCCCCTTGGCTGAACGGCGACCTTCAGACCATTCGCAATTTCCTGGTCGTTGAAGGCCTGGGGCGGGGCTTGAAGCCGCCTTCCTCCCGGCGGGTGGAATTGCCGCTGAACGATGGCACCGGCGATACGCTTTTGGCTGATCTCGCTGAAAACCAAGACGGGCGGGGATTGGTGGTTCTGGTTCATGGGCTCAGCGGCTGTGCCGCATCCGCCTATATGAAATCCTCCGCCGCTGCCTTTCACGCGGCGGGATATTCGACGCTGCGCCTCAACCTGCGGGGGGCGGGGCCGTCGGCGGGGCTTTGCGCCGATTGCTATCACAGCGGCCGGACGGAAGATTTGGCCAATGCCTTGCGGTCCTTGGAAAACTCGGAAGCCGGGATTTTTCGGCATGGCCTTTTTTTCGTCGGCTTTTCCCTTGGGGGAAACATGCTGCTCAAGTTTCTGGCGGAACATGGCGGTGCTTTTCCGATCACCGCGGCGGCAACCGTCTGTGCGCCGATCGACCTGGCGCAAGCATCACGCTGGTTCGACCGACCCCGGAACCGGATCTATCAACGCCGTTTGCTCGATTGGATGCGGCGCGACACGGTGCGTCTGCCGCTGACCGCCGAACTGCATGACGCGGTTCTCGCGGCCGAAACCGTCTATCAATTCGACGAGGTTTTCACCGCACCGCGGTTCGGGTTCCAGGATGCCGCGGATTATTACAAAAAATGCAGCGCCAAGCGCTTTCTGGACCGGATCGAAACACCTAGTTTGCTGGTGGAAGCGCAGGACGATCCCTGGGTGCCGAGCGCCAGTTACGACGCTGTCGATTGGGACGTCTTGCCCGTTCTGCACCGGTTGTCCGCCGATGGCGGCGGGCATGTCGGTTTTCACGGTCAAAGGTCGCGGGTTCCTTGGTTCGACAAGAAGATTATTGAATTTTTCAAATGGGTTGATGAATGAAACTCAGAAATAAAATTAATCGGAGGCGTGGGGCCGGCGGAACAAGGCGGTCGTTTCTCCTGCTCGCCGGGGCGGCCTGTATGGCGCTGCCGTCGGGCCTGCATGCGGAAATTCTGACCAGGGGCAGCTTTGGCGGACGCGATGCTTACCTGAAGCGTGTCCAAGGCCTGTCCGGCGCGCTGGGCGCGGTTCCGCGAACGGATCCGGCGAAACGGGCTGAGCTACGCGCGCTGGCCTCGACCCTCTCCGCCGCCGTTCAGGATCTTCTATTCAACGAAGCGCAGGCCCGCGGGGGCAAAGTCGCCCCGCCGGCATCCGCCCTTCGCGCACCGGAAAAGACCGAAGGCGGCGCGACGGGAAGCGGCGATGCCGTGCCGTTGAGCGAGGTGCCCGACGATTGGCTTTTGCTGAAAGGGGGCGCTGTCCAGGACGATGTGGCCGACCTCGTCGCCTTGTTGGAGGATGAGGGCGAAGCCCTGTCGTCGCCGGCCATAGCTGAACTTGTCGGGTCCATCACATCGGCGGTCGCGGCGATCGATCGGCCGGGTATCTGACCGACAGGAAAATGCCGGGGCCTTGCGGCGCCCGGCATCTCTTTCGGCAAATCTTACGCCGCTATTTCTGTGAGGCTTCCAAAGCCTGTTTCAGGTCGGCGAGGATATCGTCGATATGCTCGATGCCGATGGACAGGCGGACATAGGAATCCGTCACCCCGGTGGACTGTTGCTCTTCCTGGCTCAGTTGCGAATGGGTGGTCGTGGCCGGATGAATGGCGAGCGACCGTGCATCCCCGATATTGGCGACGTGGTAGAACAGTTTCAGCGCGTCGATGAATTTCGCCCCGGCTTCCTTGCCGCCCTTGATGTTGAACCCGACCAGCGCGCCCAGGCCCTTTTTCAAATAGGTTTCCGCCCGGCGTTTGTCCTCGCCGGTCTGGACGCTGGGATGAATGACGCCGTCGACGGCGGCATGGGATTTCAGGAACTCGACCACGCTAAGCGCGTTGGCGTTGTGTTCCCGCATCCGCAGCGGCAGCGTTTCCAACCCCTGAATGAACTGGAAGGCGTTGAACGGGCTCATCGCGCTGCCTAGGTCCCGCAGCAGGGTCACGCGGGCCTTGATGATGTAGGCGACCGGGCCGATCGGCTTCACCGCCTCGGTCCAGACCGCGCCGTGATAGCTGGGATCCGGCTGGTTCAGATAGGGCTGGCGATCCTTGAAATCCTCCCAGGGGAAGGCGCCGCTGTCGACGATCAAGCCGCCGATGGAGGTGCCGTGCCCGCCGATATACTTGGTCGATGAATAGACGACGATGGCCGCGCCGTGATCGAACGGCCGGCAGCTGACCGGCGCGGCGGTGTTGTCAACGATCAGCGGGATGCCGAATTCACGGCCGATGGCGGCGACTTCCGCGATCGGGAAGACCCGCAATTTCGGGTTCGGCAGGGTTTCCGCGTAATAGGCACGGGTCTTGGCATCCGTGGCGCGTCGGAAGGCTTCCGGGTCGGACGGGTCGACGAAACGGACTTCGATGCCCTGGTCCTTCAGCGTGTTGGCGAAAAGGTTCCAGGTGCCGCCATACAGGTCCGTGGAACTGACGATATTGTCGCCGGCGCGGGCGATGTTCTGGATCGAAAAAGCGCTGGCCGACTGTCCGGACGCCACGGCGAGGGAGGCGACGCCGCCTTCCAGCGCGGCGATGCGCTGTTCCAGCACGTCGACCGTCGGGTTCATGATCCGGGAATAGATATTGCCCAGCTCTTCGAGGGAGAACAGCTTGCGGGCATGTTCCGCGCTTTCGAATTGATAGGATGTGGTCTGATAAATCGGCACCGCGACCGCGTTGGTGGTCGGGTCGGCGCGATAGCCCGCATGCAGGGCGATGGTTTCGGGGTTTTGGCTGTTGGTGGTCATTGCGACACCCTCCGTTTGTAACCGTTCTTGATACGTTTTTTCACTACGAGGGCACGTTTCCGTGTCGCTTTAGCTGTTGTTCACGCGGAGCAAGCTGTCCCTCAAATCACCGCGGACCCGGCCCCGATATTCGGGGATGGGCCATCGCGCCGGTTTTCGTCTGTTGCGATGCGGGGAGGGCAATAAAAAACCGGCCCAAAACGGCCGGTGAGAGGGGGACTTTGCCCCGAAACCCTCTTTAGCCGTTTTTATAAAGCGCCCGCAAGCTAGGACTCAAATCAGCGCTGAGGCAAAAAGTAGCCGAAACGGCCCATGGGTCAAGGGCCAAAAATCGGACCTTCACCCGTTAACGCGGATTGAAGCGCAGGCAACAGATTGATCCAGCCGCCGGGGGCTACTATTCACAAAACAGCGATAGCGGGCGGACCGGTAGGCGCCGGAAAGCCGAAGAACTGAGTGAAGGGGTGGCAATGGATTTTTCCTGGTCGGAAGAACAAACGGCGTTCCAGGACATGGCGCGCAATTTCGCACAGAACGAAATGCTGCCGCATGCCGCTGAATGGGACGAGGAGTCTATTTTTCCCGAAGAAACCCTGCGCCAGGCGGCCGCGCTGGGATTCGGAGGCATCTATTGCGCGGAAGAGCATGGTGGCTCGGCGCTGACGCGGCTGGACGCGGCGATTATTTTCGAGGAACTGGCCGCGGCCTGTCCGTCGACGGCGGCCTATATTTCCATCCACAACATGGCGGCCTGGATGATCGACCGTTTCGGCGGGGATGAACAGCGCGCACGCTTCCTGCCCAAGCTGATGACCATGGAGCATTTCGCGTCCTACTGCCTGACGGAACCGGGGGCGGGGTCGGATGCGGCCAGTTTGCGGACCCGCGCGGTGCGCGATGGCGACGATTATGTCATCAACGGCAGCAAGGCCTTCATTTCGGGCGGCGGTCGCAGCGACGTCTATGTCACGATGGTGCGGACCGGCGAGGACGGCCCGGGCGGCATCACCTGCATCGCGATCCCGTCCGATACGCCGGGCATCAGTTTCGGTGCCCAGGAAAAGAAGCTCGGCTGGCATTCCCAGCCGACCTCCATGGTGATGTTCGAGGACGCCCGGGTTCCGGTTTCCTGCCGCATCGGGGAGGAAGGCGAGGGGTTCAAGATCGCCATGCAGGGACTGGATGGCGGCCGGATCAATATCGGCGCCTGTTCGCTGGGCGGCGCGCGCGCGGCATTGGAAGCGACCCGGACCTATATGTCGGAACGCAAGCAGTTCGGGAAGGCGCTGGCCCAGTTCCAAGCGCTGCAGTTCCGCATCGCGGACATGGCGACAGAGTTGGAGGCGGCCCGTCTGATGCTGCATCGCGCGGCGTCGCTGGTCGATAAGAAGGACCCGGACGCGACGATGCATGCGGCCATGGCGAAACGTTTCGCGACCGATGCGGGGTTCGAGATCTGCAACCAGGCGCTTCAGTTGCATGGCGGATACGGTTACCTGCGCGACTACCCGATCGAACGCTATCTGCGCGACCTGCGGGTCCATCAAATCCTGGAAGGCACAAACGAAGTGATGCGTTTGATCATCGCCCGACGTCAGTTGGCGGGTTAGTCTGCCGCCAAATCCTGAACCGTGCGGCGGCTTTTCCGCCGTCCGTCCCATTAATCGAGTGAGCAAGGAAATCCGATGACAGAAGAGGCGGAAGCCCTTTTTGAAACGCGCGGGCCGCTGGGGCTCGTGACTCTCAACCGTCCCAAGGCGCTGAATGCGCTGTCCCTGAACATGATCCGCCTGATAGACGCGCAGTTACGCGTTTGGGCCGAGGATGACGGGGTCAAGGCGATTGTTCTGTTGGGCGCGGGTGAGAAAGCCTTCTGCGCCGGCGGCGATGTCGTCAGCCTGGCCAAGGAATGGGATGGGGTCGAACAGCTGCGGAAGGACTTTTTCCGCGAGGAATACATCCTCAACACCCTGATCCACACCTATCCGAAACCGTATATTCCGCTGGTCGACGGTATTTCCATGGGCGGCGGCGTCGGCATGTCGGTGCATGGATCGCACCGGGTGGTGAGTGAGAAAGTGAAGTTTGCGATGCCGGAAACGACCATCGGTCTGTTTCCTGATGTCGGCGGCACCTGGTTCCTGCCCAAGCTGCGGGGTGAAATCGGGGCTTATCTGGCGCTGACCAATGCGCAGTTGACGGCGCCGGATGTGATCTATGCGGGGGTCTATGATTCCTTCGTGCCGAGCGCCGACCTGCCGGCCCTGTTAAATGCGCTGGTCGAGGCGGACTGGTCGGGAGAGGATTTGCATGCGGTGGCCGGCGATGTCATCGCCGGCTTCCAGAAACATGCGGGTGAACCGACCTTGGCGGCCCATCAGGCCGTCATTGACCGGTGCTTCGGTTACGACAGCCTGCCGGAAGTCCTTGCCGCTTTGGATGCCGATGGGTCGGACTTCGCCGCCCAGACGGCCCAGGCCATCCGGGACAAGTCGCCCCTGATGTCGTCGGTCACCCTGCGGCAGTTGCGCAAGGGCGCGCCGCTGAGCTTCGAGGATTGCATGATCCTGGAATACCGGATGACCCAGGCCTGCATGGCGGGAACGGAGTTTTTCGAAGGCGTTCGCGCGCTGTTGATCGACAAGGACAAGAACCCGAAATGGTCGCCGGCCAAACTGGAGGACGTGACCGAGGAAATGATAGAGCGTCACTTCGCCCCCTTGGGCGCGGATGATTTGACGCTGTAGATAGATGAAGTGAATGGAAAAGGGGCCGGTAGAACCGGCCGTTCTGGGAGGAAAAAGATGTCTGTAGTCGGATTTATCGGTGTCGGAAACATGGGCGGGCCGATGGCCGCCAACTTGGTCAAGGCCGGGATGACCGTGAAGGCTTTCGATTTGTCGCAGGAAGCCGTCGACAAAGCGGTGGCGGACGGGGCTTCCGCCGTCGGCAGCGCGGCCGAAGCGGTGCTCGATGCCGATGTGGTCATCACCATGCTGCCGGCGGGCAAGCATGTCCGCGCGGTTTACGAGGGCGAGGTGATCGGCCATGCCAAGGAAGGGGCGCTGTTCATCGACTGCTCCACGATCGACGTGGAAACGACGCGCGACGTGAACAAGGCGGCCGCGGAGAAAGGCTTCGACATGGTCGACGCCCCGGTCTCCGGCGGGATCATGGGGGCTGCCGCGGGAACCCTGACCTTCATGTGCGGCGGCACCGACGCGGCGTTCGCGCGCGCAAAGCCGTTTCTTGAGGTCATGGGCAAGACCATCGTCCATGCCGGTGGGGCCGGGAACGGCCAGGCAGCCAAGATCTGCAACAACATGATGCTCGGCATTCAGATGGTTTCGGTCTGCGAGGCCTTCAATCTTGCCGAGAAACTCGGCCTGGACGCGCAGAAACTGTTCGATGTGTCGTCGACCGCCAGCGGGCAGTGCTGGTCCATGACCACCTATTGCCCGGTGCCGGGGCCGGTTCCGACATCCCCGGCCAACCGGGACTATGCGCCCGGCTTCACGGCGGCGATGATGTTGAAGGATATGAACCTGTCGCAGGACGCAGCGAATGCCTTCGGCGCGGATACGCCGCTGGGCGCAAAGGCGGCGGCTCTATACGAACAATTCTGCACGAGCGGGTCGGCCGATGTCGACTTCTCCGGCATTATCAAAATGCTGAAAGGGTGACGCCGGATGGGCCGGTCTGCAGAAGGCTCCAAAAGCGCCGAGGGCCGGTCCTCCTCCACTATTTCGGTGTCCGATTCGGTTCCCGGGACTGTTAAAGCCCACGAAATAACTGGTTCCTGGCACTAAATGTGTATGATTGACGCGGTATGGTAAGAGATTTCCGCACGGTGCTTGTGTATTTGCGTAAGTATCGGCAAATTTGGTTTTGGGTTACGGAAGAGCACCTGTAATCCTGTTGTGGTAGGGGGAGAGCAGCGCGCTCGGAGGTGTGCTGCACTTTGGTCAACATAAAAAGTAAGAGGGCTTCCCGTGAAGGAGCGTTATCTAGATGTCATCCGGTTGATCGAGCGATTGCATCGGCAGTTTCTCGAAGTGATCAAAGGAGAGCTCGACAGGGCGGGTATCCGGGACATCAACAACATCCAAGCCCTGATCCTCTACAATATTGGGACTGATGAGTTGACCGTGGGTGAACTGACCCATCGGGGCTACTATTTGGGCTCCAATGTTTCCTACAATGTTCGGAAGATGGTCGAGAACGGTTACCTGGTTCAGGAACGGTCCTCGCACGACCGCCGCTCCGTCCGTGTCCGCTTGTCGGAAAAGGGACTGGAGGTTCATAAGGCGGTGAACAACATCATCGACTCGCAAGCGGAGCGCCTCGGCGAAACGGGGATCACCGATAGCCATCTGGATGGTACGGGGCAGGTGCTCACGCGGCTTGAGCGCTTCCTGCTGCATACCTTCGGCTACGCGTCGCCACGCTGACCGCGTCGCACGGGTAAGGCCGGGATAATAGAGCGCAATGGGCCGGGTCGACCGGCCCGTCAGCTTGAAGATTTCGGCAGGTTGTCCAGCTTTTCCTGCAACAGGGCCATCAGGCCTTCCAGGCCCGACCGCCGGACGACGGAGTCGAATTCCGAACGCTGGGTTTGCAGCATGCTCACCCCTTCGACGATCACATCCACGATCTTCAACTTACCGTTCGTCGCCGTTTTGACGCGCCAACCGGCTTTCACCGGCGGCGAACCGTCGTCTGAGGTAATGGCGGTCACCACAAGGGCGTCCGACTTACCGGCCTGCGACGTGCCGGTCACTTCGAATTGCTGCCCGCCATATCCGCCCAAACGGCGGGAATAGGTGCGCACAACGAATTCGGAGAACAGCGCCACGTAAGCCTTCCGCTGGTCGTCGGAGGCTTTCCGCCATTCCGGCCCCAACACGAAACGGCCCATTGTCTCCAGTTCCAGATGTTCCCGGAGCAGGCCTTCGACGGCCTCTTCCCGCGCTTGCAGCGGCTGATCCTTGTTCGCCAGGACGGAGATAGCCTCCTCACCCAGTTCCTGCAGGAAGGCCGCAGCCTCTTTTTGATCGGTGCTTTCCGCCGCTTCGACGGCGCCGGGTGCGGCAAAGGCGAGAATCGCGGTGACGAAGCAAAGCGCGGCGGCTTCGCGGAAAGGCTGGAAAACTGCGGTAATGTTCAGTGAAACGTTCATCTATATGGCCAGTCCAGGGTTTTGTTGCTCGGGGAGATAGCGCTATTGCCTGTGTCCCGGTCGTTCAAGTCATCTTCTTATGTACGCGTCTTCTATAGGGATGGGTCGGATTCCGCCAGACGGAATCCCGAATTCGTGTTCGCCAAGAACTGACCGGCGCGCCAATTCGAGGACGTCAAGCCGCGCGGCGGCGGCGGATCGTGGTGCCAATCGCGGCGGTGATCAGGACCAGACCGACGATGTCCATCACAGTCAGCATTTCGCCGAGAAGCGCGGCGCTGAGGCTGATCGCGGCAAAGGGCACGACGAGTGACCCGAGGGCCGCGAAGGTCATCGTCGTCTTGGTCAGGATGGTATACCAGGTGACCACGCCGACACAGATGCTGAAGACGGCGACGCTAAACGACGCCAAAACCGCTTCCAGGCTGACCGTCGTCATCCATTCCGTACCGTCAATGATCGGCGCGGCGATCAGAATAGGAATGCCGCCCAAGACCATCTGCCAGGGGATCAGCGTGTAGACGGGGGATTCAAACCCGGCCCGTTGCTGCAGGATCGATCCGAATGTCTGGCAGAAGGAGGCGGCCAGGATCGCGGCGATCCCGATGAAGGAAGGCTCGACGGCGAAAAGGTCGTCGAAGGTCAGGAAACCGATCGCCGCCAAGGCAAGGACGATGCCGAAGCCGCGCCGAACGGTAATTGGCGCCTTGTAGAGCAGCGTTTCGATGATCATCGCCCAAAGCGGAGTGGTGAAGGCCAGCAACGCCGCGCGCCCGGCGGGAAGGGTGGTCACCGCCAAGGCCGACAGCGAATACCACAAGGCGACGTTCAGCAGGCCGACTCGAATGATCGTCGGCCATTCCCAGCGTTTGGGCAGAATGTTTCGGTTCTTGATCCAGCCGACCAGGAAAAGCGTCATCGACCCGGCGACCACCGAAATGAAACGGAAACTCAGGACCGGGATTTCGGCCACCGCCAGTTTCATCATCGGCCAGGTCGATCCCCAGGCCAGCGCCAAGACAAGCAGCAAAAGCCAAGCCGAGGCGGGAATGCCTTGGTCTTGCGTTGCCTGGGCGTCTGGGGCGGGCCTGCCGGGGCGAGGGGCCCCGGCGGACGCGCCTTCCTGGGATTTCATGACTGATCGGCCTGTTCTTGCGGGCGTTGCGCCCGCAGCGCGTCGTTACATCGCGTGCTTACATGAAGGCTTGAAGACCGGTCTGCGCCCGGCCGAGGATCAGCGCGTGGACGTCATGCGTGCCCTCGTAGGTATTGACCGCTTCCAGGTTCATCACGTGGCGGATGACATGGTATTCGTCGGAAACGCCGTTGCCGCCGTGCATGTCACGGGCGGTCCGGGCGATGTCGAGGGACTTGCCGCAGGAATTGCGCTTCAGCAGCGAGATCAGTTCCGGCGGGCAACGGCCTTCGTCCTTCAATTGCGCGGCGCGCAGGCATCCCTGCAGGGCCAGTGAAATTTCGGTCTGCATGTCGGCCAGCTTTTTCTGGATCAACTGCGTCGCGGCCAGCGGGCGGCCGAACTGTTTGCGGTCCATCGTATAGTCGCGGGCGGCGAACCAGCAGAACTCCGCCGCGCCGATCGCGCCGAAGGCGATCCCGAAACGGGCGTTGTTCAAACAGCCGAACGGGCCTTTGAGGCCTTCCACGTTCGGCAGCAGGTTTTCCTCGGGCACGAAGACGTCGTCCATCATGATCATGCCCGTAACCGAGGCCCGCAGCGAGAACTTGCCCTCAATCTTAGGCGTTTCGAACCCGTCCATGCCGCGTTCCAGAACGAAGCCGCGGATCACGCCGTCTTCGGTCTTGGCCCAGACGACGGCGACGTCGGCGATCGGGGAATTGGTAATCCAGTTCTTGGCGCCGCTGATGCGGTAACCGCCATCCACCTTCTTGGCGCGGGTAACCATGGACCCGGGATCGGAACCGTGGTCGGGCTCGGTCAGGCCGAAACAGCCGACCCATTCGCCTGAGGCGAGTTTCGGCAGGTACTTCTTGCGCTGTTCGTCGTTGCCATAGGCGTAGATCGGATGCATGACCAGCGAGGACTGAACCGAAAAGGCCGAGCGGTAACCGCTGTCGACCCGTTCCACTTCCCGCGCGGCGAGGCCGTAGGCGGTATAGCTGACGCCGGCGCAGCCGTATTCTTCCGGAAGCGTCATGCCGAGCAGGCCGAGCTCTCCCATCTCCGTGAAGATCGACCGGTCGAATGTTTCATGCCGGTTCGCTTCCAGCACCCGCGGCATCAGTTTTTCCTGGCAGTATTGCGCGGCGGTGTCCTGGATCATCCGATCCTCTTCGCTCAGCTGCTCTTCAATCTGGAAGGGGTTATCCCACTGAAAACGCGGACGCATCTCGGTCATATCGTAATCTCCTGACGTGTTTTTGACGTCTTACCGTTTCGGCCGCATGCCGGCCTTTCGGCTGGGCCTTGGGTTCCGAAACGGTGCCGTGCCTGTATGATTGCGGATGTCTTATGACTCAGGGCCCAATAAGTCGAGTATGTTGTACGAAACAGTGCTTCCACCAATCATGGGCCATGCAGCCAAGGCTTTGATACGATGACGGTCAAGTTCCGGTCCCAACTGTTGCCCGAAGGCGCGCTGATCGAATACATCCCCAGCGGCGCATATGTGAAGGTCTGCGCGGTGGACCCGGTAACGCGGGAAGAAGTTTCCATCGTCGGCGATGCGCGATCCGGCGCGAAACGGTTATCGCAGGAAGCGGTTCGGAAGCTTGAATATGTTCTGCGCAGAAAGCTTGCGCAGAAGGCCGAAACGGCCGCGGGAAAGTCCCAAGGCGGCCGGAAGGCGGGCGAGAACAACATCGCGAACCGGAGCAAACGGTCCGAAACGCCGAGCGGCTGGGACATCTGATCACCATGGGGGCTCGGAATCGACCCTGAAATGGAAGGGGCCGTCCTTCTGGACAGCCCCTTTCCCGGCACGTGCTCCTCTCGCGCCTGGCCGCGATCTCTTCTGGACCCGGCCTTATCACGATATTCGCTACATCACGGCGCGGCCGTCTCCCTTGCGGGGGGAGGGGCCTTTGCCCAGGCCGATCTTTTTCGCGAAAGCCGAACGCTGGGCCGCGTAATTCGGCGCCACCATCGGATAATCCGGCGGCAAGCCCCATTTCGCGCGGTATTCTTCCGGCGTCATGTCGTAATTTGTACGCAGATGCCGCTTCAGCATCTTCAACTTCTTGCCGTCTTCCAGGCAGACCAGATAGTCCGGCGTCACCGACCGTTTCACCGGCACCGCGGCTTTCGTCGCCTGCTGTTTGGGCTGGCGCGCTTCCGCCGGACCCAACTCGCACAGAGCCTTGTGAATCGTGTTGATCACGGAGGGGACTTCTTTCGCGGAAACGCTGTGGTTTCCGAGATAAGCCGCCGCAATGTCCGATGTCATCCGCAGTATGTCCCCTCGGCCGTCAGCCGCAGACCGCTTCTGATCACTCATGCAAGAAGTCCTTTCAATCGCAAAAACTTGCTTCAGGTAACCGCCGTCGGAACAGCCAGGCACGTTTGGCAACGCCCCTGAATGTCGAACTGCGAATCGGCTGAGAGCAAAATGTGTCCTTCCCCTAAACCCATCAGGCGAACCCAACCGGTTTTTAAATCCCGAAGCCTAACGAAGACTTAACACTGCAATCAGACCGGCGCGAATACCTGCCCCAGCTAGATGATTCTCAAGATCGTCAATACTAAAGCACCAGGGGAAGTGGAATTCAATATTGAAAATGGCTGGATACTAATAGAATTCGACTTTTTACTTCCAAATAGTCAATTCGAACCAGTCTTTTGTTGTCCGGACCGAAGGGCTGGCTTCGCTTCGCTTCCTGTGATATCGACCGCCGCAGACAGACCCGACAATTGGCGGTGGCGCACGGATTGCCGGTTTTCCCGATAGGGAAGCGGGGGGCGTTTGCAATCTACTTTCCAACTGCTCCGTCGGGCCGCCTTGCAGGTGAATGAAGGGGCCGGTCTTCAAGGGCCGGGGATTCTATGACGGATGAGACGATCGCGATCGCCGGCGACCATGCGGGCCTGGAATTGAAGAATGCACTCGCCGATCAGTTGCGCGGGCTGGGATATTCGGTGCTCGATCTTGGCACCAACAGCGCGGACTCGGTCGACTATCCGGACTTCGCCGACAAGATGGCCGAGGCCTTTAGCGGCGGGTCGGTGCACCGCGGCGTTCTGGTTTGCGGCACCGGGATCGGCATCTCAATCGCGGCGAACCGTCACCGCCATCTTCGCGCCGCTCTGTGTCACAACAGCACCGATGCGCGGCTGTCACGGCAGCACAATGATGCGAATGTCCTCGTCCTCGGCGCCCGGACACTGGGCGCGGAAGTGGCGGCGGATTGCCTGAAGACTTTTCTCGCGACCGAATTTGAAGGCGGCCGGCATCAGCGCCGCGTCTCCAAGATGTCGTAAATCGCCGCTGCGCCGATATTTCCCGCAATCGGCGGGGCGTATCAGCATGGCTTCGCTTAATCGATGCTTTTTCAACGGGCATAGGACGACCAGGACCCGCCATGCGGGCGCCAAGAGGGGATAGAAGATGAGCAGTGCAGGACCCACCATGGATCTCGACAAGTTTTTCGGCCGTGACTTGAGCGAAGCCGACCCGGCCGTCTTCAAGTCCATCAAGAACGAACTGGGCCGCCAGCAGGAAGGCCTGGAGCTTATCGCTTCCGAGAATATCGTCAGCCGGGCGGTGATGCAGGCCATGGGCTCGGTCATGACCAACAAATACGCTGAAGGCTATCCCGGGCGGCGCTATTACGGCGGCTGCGTCTATGTCGACGACGCGGAACAGCTTGCCATCGAACGCGCCTGCCAACTCTTCGATTGCTCCTTCGCGAATGTTCAGCCGCATTCCGGCGCCCAGGCCAACCAGGCGGTCTTCATGGCCCTGCTACAGCCGGGCGATACCTTCCTGGGACTTTCGCTGGCCAGCGGCGGTCACCTGACCCACGGCGCGGGCCCGAACCAGTCGGGCAAGTGGTTCAACGCGGTTCAATACGATGTGCGCAAGGAAGACGCGCTGATCGATTTCGATCAGGTCGAACGTCTGGCGCAGGAACACAAACCGAAGCTGATCGTCGCGGGCGGCTCGGCCTATCCGCGGATTATCGATTTCAAGCGTTTCCGTGAAATCGCGGATTCCGTCGGCGCCTATTTCATGGTCGACATGGCCCATTTCGCCGGGTTGGTCGCCGCCGGCGTGCATCCGAACCCGCTGGACTACGCCCATGTCGCGACGACGACGACGCATAAAACCCTGCGCGGTCCGCGCGGCGGCATGGTCCTCAGCCGCGACGAAGCGCTGGGCAAGAAGATCAACTCCGCCGTCTTCCCGGGGCTGCAGGGCGGCCCGTTGATGCATGTGATCGCCGCCAAGGCGGTGGCCTTCGGCGAGGCGCTGACACCGGAATTCAAAGCCTATAGCCAGCAGGTCGTCGACAACGCCAAGGCACTTGCCCAGACGCTGGTCGATGGCGGTCTGGATATCGTCTCCGGCGGCACGGATACCCATGTCATGCTGGTCGACCTGCGTCCCAAGGGCGTGACCGGCAACATCGCGGAAAAGAGCCTGGAGCGGGCCGGGATCACCTGCAACAAGAACGGCATTCCCTTCGACCCGGAAAAACCGGCGGTCACGTCCGGCGTGCGCCTGGGCAGTCCGGCCGCGACGACCCGCGGCCTGGGCACGGCGGAATTCGTGGAACTGGGCAAGATGATCGTCGAAGTCCTGGACGGGCTTGCCGCCAATCCGGAAGACAATTCCGCGATCGAGAACAGCGTGCGTCAGCGCGTCGAAGCGATCTGCGACAAGTTCCCGATCTATAAAGACCTGTATTGAGATCTTGAAATCCGAGTTCTAGAAATTCTGGGGGAGAGTGGCGGAGATTATTCGCCGCTCTCTTTTTTGGTGCGATTGAAGCCAGTTTTGATGCGCTAGATATTGTAAGAACCGGGTTGCCTGTCGCAATATAGGCCGGGATCGGGAAATGCCGGTTTGGGACAGGCGCGGGGAGTTGCATTTTGCCCCATCGTGCTGAAAACCGGGCGAACATCATGGATAAGGTATCGTTTCAGGGTACCGGGGAGTGAAAGCATGCGCTGTCCGTTTTGCGGCAATGACGACTCGCAGGTGAAGGATTCTCGGCCGACCGAGGACCATGCGGCGATCCGCCGTCGGCGCTTGTGCACGAATTGCGGCGCGCGTTTCACAACCTTCGAACGGGTCCAGCTCCGTGAATTGACCGTGATGAAGAAGAACGGTCAGCGCGAAGCCTTCGACCGGGAAAAGCTGCTGGGCTCCATGCGGACTTCACTGCGCAAGCGGAACGTGGACCCCGAGCGCGTCGAGCGTGTCGTGAACTCCATCGTCCGCCGCCTCGAAAGCAGCGGGGAGAGTGAAATCCGCGCCGAGACCATCGGTGAGATGGTCATGGAGGCGCTGCATCAATTGGATCAAGTCGCCTATGTCCGGTTCGCTTCTGTCTACCGGAACTTCCGCGAAGTGAGTGACTTCGGCGCCTTCATCGACAGTGAAGTGCGGCCGGATGGCGACGACTGACACCATCCGAACACCGGTCTTTTCCGACACCGACAAGCGGCATATGCGAACCGCGCTGGCCTTGTCCCGGCGCGGGCTGGGCAATGTGTGGCCGAACCCCGCCGTGGGCAGTGTGGTGGTTTCCGGCGACGGCACGGTCGTGGGGCGCGGCTGGACGCAACCGGGCGGTCGCCCGCATGCGGAGGCGATCGCTTTGCAGCGCGCAGGGGCGGCGGCCGAGGGCGGCACGATCTATGTGACGCTGGAGCCCTGCAATCACTTTGGCAAGACGCCCCCCTGCACGGAGGCGATCGTCGCGGCGGGTATCGCCCGGGTTGTCGGCACATTGGAAGATCCTGATCCGCGCGTGTCCGGCAGCGGCTATGACCGTTTGCGGCAGGCGGGCATCCGGGTCGATCTGGGATTGTTGGCGGACGAGGCGCGCGAGGCCAATGCCGGGTTCTTCAGCCGCCTCACCAAGGGCCGGCCCTGGGTAACCTTGAAGATGGCGATTTCCATGGATGGACGCATCGCGCTCGCCAGTGGACAAAGCCAATGGATCACCTGTCCCGAAGCGCGCCAGATCGCGCATAAACTGCGGGCGGAAAACGATGCCATCCTGGTCGGGATCGGCACCGTCATCGCCGACGATCCGCAACTGACCTGCCGCTTGCCGGGTTATGAAGGGCGGCAGCCCGTTCGCGTCGTCCTGGACGGCAAGGACCGCATTCCGCCCGGCGCGGGAATACTCAGTGACGATGCCCCGACCTGGACCGACCGCGACCTGGGCAATGGCGCGGGTGAGCGGCCGGACCCGGCGTCCATGCTTGGCGCCATGAGCGACCGGGGCATCACGCGGCTGTTGATCGAAGGCGGCGGCAACGTGGCCGCGGCCTTCATTGCCGCGGATCTGGTGGACGAGATCGTCTGCGTCTCCGCCCCCATGGTGATCGGGGGCGACGGCATTCCGGTCGTCGGTCCGACGGCGGCGACGGAACTCGACGGGCTGCATCGGTTCCACCGCAAATCCGTGGAACCGGTCGGCTGCGATACGATGGTGCGTTATATCCGTAATTGACCCGACCCGGTCGGTTCGCCGATTTCGTCATCTCACTTTTTATGGGAAGCGGCGGCCGGGCCATCTACCCCCTTCCAGGGGGGCATGGTAGATCATTGCCATGACGGAACAGAACATACCGAAATCCAGCGCCATCCTCGCCGATATGCGGATCATCGATCTGTCGCGCGTTGTGGCCGGCAACATCACAACGCAGGTTTTCAGCGATCTGGGCGCCGATGTCATCAAGGTCGAAAACCCGAAGGACGGCGACAATCTGCGCAACTGGACCTGCCAGGGGCTCGAGACCTGGTGGAAGGTCTATGGGCGGGGCAAGCGGTCCCTCGGTCTGGACCTGCGCGCGCCGGAAGCGAATGACATTTTGAAAGGCCTGCTGGCGGCCGCCGATGTGCTGGTTGAGAATTTCCGGCCCGGCACCCTGGAGAAGATGGGATTGGCGCCGGAAGAGATATGGAAGATCAATCCGCGCGTCGTCATCCTGCGGATCTCCGGCTGGGGACAAAGCGGCCCTTATTCGCATAAGGGCGGGTTCGGATCGTTGATCGAGGCCTATTCCGGCTTTGCCGCGATGAACGGTTTTGCCGACCGTGAGCCGGTGCTGCCGCCTTTCGCCATGGCGGACGCCTATGCGGGCGTGTTCGGCGCGGTGGCGATCCTGGCCGCGCATCGCCGGGCCCAGGCGACGGGTGAGGGCGATGTCGTTGACATGTCGCTGCTGGAACCCTTGTTCTCGGTACTCGGTCCCTTGACCCTGGAAGCCAAGCTGACAGGCCGGTCGACCCCGCGCCAGGGATCAAGTTCGCCGACCCATGCGCCGCGCAACGTCTATGAATGCGGCGACGGAAAATTCGTCGCCCTTTCCGCAGCGACGGAGGCCATGGTGCGGCGGTTGTTCGAGGCAATGGGCAAGCCTGAGCTGGGTGAGGACCCGCGTTTCGCCAACCATGCCGCGCGCATCGCGCATCGCCATGAACTGGATGATGAAATCGAGGCTTTCCTGAAAACCCGCGACCGGGCGGCCAGCCTCGACCTGTTCGACAAGGCGGGCGTAACGGTCGGGCCGGTGATGGATGCGGGCGACCTGCTGGAAGACGAGTTCATGCGGGTGCGCGGCGCGCTGGTCGACCAGCCGGATTCGGAATTGGGAACCATCCCCGCGCCGGGCGCGCCGATCCGTTTCGGCAACGCGCCCACGCGGGACATGCGTTCCGCGCCCAAGATCGGCGAACATACACTAGAAATTCTGAAAGAGCTGGGGATTGAACCACCGGCGCAAGGGGAGGCCGAATGAGCCACGATCCGAAGACCTTCCTGGCCGATGCACGGTCGATCATGTTCCTGTCGCCCTTGTCGGAAAAGCATCTCAACAAGGCGCCGGACACAGGCGCGGACGGCGTGATCTTGGACCTGGAGGACGCGATACCGCCGGACCAGAAACCGGCCGCGCGCGCCGCCCTGAAAGGGGCCATGGCGACCTTGCGGGGACTTGGCCTTGAGAAGATCCTGGTCAGGGTCAACGCGCCCTGGATGCTTGCCTTCGAAGACATCGCCGCTGCCGTGGAGGCCGGGGTCGATTGCCTGACCGTGCCTAAAGTCGAAGACGCGGGCCGGGTCTCAGTCATTTCCGACTATCTGGACGAATTGGAGGAAGAACGCGGGGGCGGCAACCGCACCCTGATGTTCCTGCAAATCGAAACCGCGTTGGGGCTTGAGAACCTTTCCACGATCCTACGCGCGTCCGACCGCGTCTGCGGCACCATGCTGGGGCCGGAGGATTTCGCGAAGGATATGGGCCACAGCCCGACCATCGCCGCGAATGACTGGGCCAATATCGCTGTGCTCAATGCAGCGCGCGCGGCGGGCGTGACGCCCATCGGATTCCCGGGATCGATCACCATCATCCGCGACAAGGACCTCTTCCGCGCTCAAGTGGAGCGCGCCAACGAATTGGGCTTCCGGGGCGCTGCCGTCGTGCATCCGGCGCAAGCCGCCATGGCGAACGAGGTGTTCTCCCCCAGTGAGGCGGAAATCGAGGAAGCCAAGAAGATCGTTGCCGCCGCCGACGCTACCACGGCGGGCGCCTATATGGTCGACGGCAAGATGATCGACGCCCCCATCGTCGACCGTGCCCGGGCCACGCTGGCGCGAGTCCGATGAACAAAAGACCGGGAGAAATCGCATGAACCTGTTTCCGAAGCTGCAGCAGCGTGCCGAGGCGAACAATCCAATCCGCGTTGGGCTGATCGGGGCGGGCAAGTTCGGCTCCATGTTCCTGGCCCAGGCGTCGCGCCTGCCGGGGATCCATGTGGTCGGGGTCGCGGATTTGTCGCCGGACAATGCGCGGTCGAACCTGGACTTCGTGGGCTGGCCCGCCGAACGGTATGCGGCAGCCAATCTGGACGATGCTTTCGCCAAGGGCACGACCCATGTGGGCGAGGATGCCGCCGCGCTGATCGCCCATCCCGGCATTGAGATCGTGATCGAGGCGACCGGCCATCCGCCGGCGGCGGTAGAGCACTGCCTCTATGCCTTCGGCCACGGCAAGCATGTCATCAATGTGACGGTTGAGGCGGATGCCTTCTGCGGTTTCGGTCTGGCCCAGGCGGCTGAAAAAGCGGGCGTGATCTATAGCATGGCCTATGGCGACCAACCGGCGCTGACCTGCGATCTGGTGGATTGGGCGCGGACCTGCGGCTTCATCGTGACGGCGGCGGGGCGCGGGCATAAATGGCTGCCGAAATACCGCGCGTCGACACCGGAAACGGTTTGGGACCATTGGGGTCTGACCAAGGAACAGGCGGAACGCGGGCGGCTGAACCCGAAGATGTTCAACGCCTTCCTGGACGGGTCTAAACCGGCCATCGAATCCGCGGCCATCGCCAATGCGACCGGCCTTGCGGTTCCCGCCGAAGGCTTGCTGTTTCCGCCGGGTTCAGTCGACGACATCCCGACCTTGATGCGCCCGGAAGCCGAAGGCGGTGTGTTGGCGCATGAAGGCATGGTGGAGGTCGTCTCCTGCCTGACGCGGGACGGCGAGCAGATCCCGAACGACATCCGCAAGGGTGTCTGGGTCTGTTTCCGGGGCGATACGGATTACATCAAGAACTGTTTCGAAGAATACAAGGTCACCACCGATCCCAGCGGGCGCTACATGTCGCTGTTCAAGAAATGGCACATGATCGGCCTGGAACTGGGCGTTTCCATCGCCGCTGTCGGGTTGCGCAAGGAAGCCACCGGGTTCGCCACCTGCCACAACGCTGATGCGGTGGCCGTCGCTAAACGGGACCTGGCGGCAGGCGAAATGCTCGACGGGGAAGGGGGCTATACCGTCAGCGGCGGCTTGCGCCCATCTTCCATTTCCGTCGCGGAAGGCCACTTGCCGCTGGGTCTAGCCCATAACGTGAAGCTGCTGAACCCCATCAAGGAAGGCGCGGTCGTCACCTGGGCGGATGTGGAGGCCGACACGACATCGGCCGCCTACAAGCTGCGCAAGGAAATGGAAGCGTCGACGTTGAACAAGCAGAAGGCGGCTTAACTGCTTCGCAGGTAGTATCGTATCGTTAAAGAGGCACCTTTGCCGTTTGGTGGGCTAAAAATGACTTCCGACGAACGGCCATCTGCCAAGCGGTACATTGCTTCACAGCATTGTGGCATCCGGTGTGACGTGCTGGGATAGCCACCGACTGCACGATGAAGATCGCCAGCGTTAACTTCGCAATGGGGACGACCTTGTTTGGTGGCCCGGTCGAGTAGAGCCGTCAACTCTGATTCAAAATCTCCCGAAGTAGTCATGGTATCAAGCACTCCGAAACAGGTCCTCGAACTCTAATTGTCGGTCGGACTCACTGATATGCAGCACTAGCACGTCATGTATCTCTGTTGCCGGGTGTTCCGCTGAGTGCTTCGCAAACCAAAATACGTCGCTTAATGCTTCGTTTTCGTGCCACGTTGTTATGACGAAATGCTTGTCTGGAATTTCACCAAAATCGGACTGCTCTAGGTTCGAATCGTCAACAGCATCATCCCAACCACTCGCATCTATTCCCCAGCTCATCATGTAGAGGCAGCCGGACCTTACGAGCCATTTGGCGACCAGCATACGCCATGCATTAGTTACTTCGTCCTCCAAAACGACAATTGTTTTCATGGGGGCATGGTTTAGTAAAGGCGGAAGTGCCTCCCCACTTTGCAATCTTAAGTAACGGACGTTCAATTTTCAAACCCGTGTTGGCCATGGTCAATTATAGTCTAAGAACATACCACCTTCAGGTGCCCTGTCGCATCAAGGTTACCAGTGCTGTGAAAATCAAAACCGGAAATTGGGGCTAGCCCAAATCACGCGGGTGCTGCGTTTCCGTGTTGCCGTCGATGGCGATGATCTGGCCGGAGATGCGTTTGCCGCGGTCGGAGCAGAGATAGACGATCATATCGGCGACTTCCTCTGCATCCACGAAACACGCCATCGATGTGCCAAGCGTGTACATGGCGCGGACATGATCTTCCGTGACGCCTTCCGCCTTGGCATGGGCGGCGACGACGCGGTCCATCCGGTCGCCGTTGACAGACCCGGGCGCGATGGCGTTGACGCGAATATTGTCCCGGCCCAGTTCCATGGCCCAGGTCTTGGTCAGGCCGACGACCGCGTATTTCACCGCCGTATAGGGACTGCGGTTCGGGAAACCCATGATGCCGGCGGTAGAAGTCAGGTTCACGATGGCACCCGACTTCTGTTTTTTCATCACCGGCACCACGCGGCGCACGCAATAGAACTGGGAATCGAGCCCGACGGCGAGGCAGGACCGCCAGCCTTCGTCGTCGATCACCTCCACCGCGGCGGTGGGGCCGGCGATGCCGGCATTGTTGATCAGAAAATCGACACCGTCGGCCAGGATGGGGGAAAGCCAGGCATCGACCTCGGCAGATTTCGACACATCGACCTTCGCGCCGGTCAGGCCGTCGGGCAGGGCGGCCAGCGCCGCGTCGTCCACGTCGCAGACGAAGACTTTGGCGCCTTCGGCCTGCAAGGCCTTTGCCGTCGCCAGTCCAATTCCCGATGCGCCCGCCGTGATGACGGCGCGCTTGCCTGTAAGATCCGTGTTCATTCCGGTAAGCCCCCAAACGATAAAAAGTCTACGCGGCGCGCAGGCTACACCATGGGGAACCCATCCTTCGATCCAAATTCTTTCGTCCTAGGCCGTGATGCTTTTGGGACTGTTGCGCATGAATGGCGAAAAAGTGCGTTTCCAATGCCCAGGCGTCATTGATTTTCGACATTTTAGCTGCCACTTCTCTTTTCGTTCTCAGGGCGGGGTGAAATTCCCCACCGGCGGTAAGCGGCCCAGTTGCCAAGATTGGTCCGTAAGCCCGCGAGCGCCTTCTTCCGGGATGCATTGGTTGAGCCAGTGTTGATGCGGGGAAGGGTCAGCAGACCAGGTGAGATTCCTGGGCCGACGGTCACAGTCCGGATGGAAGAGAACATGCGACCGGCCCGCATCCGCGGGACGTGCCGTGTGTGATCGCCTTGGGTGACCTGTCACTAGGAAAGGGGATCACATTGGCGCAGACCCGATACGCCTTCGTCAAAGCCGCTTGGCATGCGGATATCGTCGACCAGGCTCTTGCCGGTTTTCAACAGATCATTCCCGATGCGCAAGTGGATGTCTTCACCGTGCCGGGCGCGTTCGAACTTCCCCTGTTTTCCCGCGACCTTGCGCGTACCGGAAAGTACGCGGCGGTGGCGGCGGCCGCGTTCGTCGTCGACGGTGGCATCTATCGCCATGAATTCGTGGCGCAGGCCGTGGTCCAAGGCTTGATGCAGGCCGGGTTGGAAACAGGCGTTCCCATCCTTTCCGTATCGCTGACACCGCATCATTATCAGGAAACGGAGCATCATACGGGCATCTTCAAGGACCATTTCGTCCAGAAGGGGCGCGAAGCCGCGCAGGCTGCACTATCGATTGTCGACGCACGGGCCGGCATCGGCGCATAAGCGACGTTTGGATTAGGGCATTTGGATTAAGGCATATAGACCATGTTTACAGGCATCATTACCGATATCGGCAGCGTCAAATCCATCGAACAACGCGGCGATACGCGTTTCGTGATCCGCACCCGTTACGATACGGACGGGGTCGATATCGGCGCGTCGATCTGTTGTTCGGGTGCCTGTCTGACGGTGATCGAGAAGGGCAAGGACGGCACCGCCGATTGGTTCGCCGTGGATGTCAGCGCGGAAACGCTGTCGAAGACGACGCTGGGCGATTGGAGGGCGGAAACGCCAATCAACCTGGAACGCGCGCTGAAAGTCGGTGACGAATTGGGCGGCCATATCGTCAGCGGTCATGTCGACGGCGTCGGCACGGTCGTCGCCAGCACACCGGAAGGCGACAGCATGCGGTGGGTCTTCCAGGTGCCCGATGAAATCGCGCCATTCGTCGCGCCGAAAGGCTCGATAGCGATCAATGGCGTGTCCCTGACCGTGAACGAGGTTGAAGACAATCGCTTCGGGGTCAATATCATCCCGCATACGGCGGAACAGACGACATTCGGCACGCTGGCTGTCGGCGACAAGGTTAACCTTGAGGTGGACCCGCTTGCCCGATATGTTGCGCGCCTTCTCGAGATGAAAGGTTAGGGTTTTGGCCGACACGCGTCCTCTCGCAACGGTGTCTAAGCAGGATGTCCGCCGTGCGGCGGAAGACCTGCATTTCCTGTCGTCTATCGATGAGATCATCGAAGACGCCCGCAACGGCCGGATGTTCATCCTGGTCGATGACGAGGACCGGGAAAACGAAGGCGACCTGATCATCCCGGCGCAGATGGCGACGCCCGAGGCGATCAATTTCATGGCCAAGTTCGGCCGTGGCTTGATCTGTTTGGCGCTGACGCCGCAGCGGGTCGAACAGTTGGGCCTGGAACTGATGTCGCGTTCCAATGCCAGCCGGTTCGAAACCGCCTTCACCGTTTCCATCGAGGCGAAGGAAGGCATCACCACCGGTATTTCCGCGCCCGACCGGGCAAGGACCGTGGCTGTTGCGATCGATCCCTTGAAAGACGCTGCGGATATCGTGACGCCGGGCCATATCTTTCCGCTCAGTGCGCGGGAAGGCGGCGTGCTGGTGCGCACCGGGCATACCGAAGCGGCGGTCGATATTTCCCGTCTGGCCGGGCTGAACCCGTCGGGTGTGATCTGCGAGATCATGAATGACGACGGCACCATGGCCAGGCTGCCTGAACTGATCGCCTTCGCCCAATTGCACGGGTTGAAAATCGGCGCGATCAACGACCTGATCGCCTATCGCCGCCGCAACGACACGCTGGTCGAACGGGTCGGGACGCACCGGTTCCCCTCTGCTTTCGGCGGCGAATTCACCTCTCACGTCTATCGCAACATCATTACCGGCGGTGAGCATGTCGCCCTGGTGAAGGGAACGATCACCGGCGACGAACCGGTGCTGGTCCGGATGCACGCTGTGAATGTCTTCGAAGATATGCTGGGTGACACGGAACAGGGCCGGAACGGTCAGTTGCAGCGCGCCATGGCCCAGATCGGCGACGCGGGCAGCGGGGTCGTCGTGCTGATCCGCGAGCCCGCGGCGACGGCGGTTTCCGATTTGGTGAAGCGTCTTTCCGGCGACGAAAGCCATACGGGCGAAAGCGGCGCGACCAACGAACTGCGCGACTATGGTGTGGGCGCGCAGATATTGCTCGATCTCGGCATCCGCGAAATGCGCTTGCTGTCTAATACCGAACGAACCGTTATAGGGCTGGACGGATACGGCCTTAGCATCGTCGAACGGGTCCCCATATCCGAGGATAATTGAACATGAACAAGTCAGACGATGTTAAGCCCCCGCATATCATGATCGTGGAGGCCCGCTTCTATGACGATATCGCGGATGCGGCCATGGAAGGCGTGACCAGCGCTTTGGAAGAGGTCGGCGCGACCTTCGAGTGTTTCCAGGTGGCCGGCGCTTTCGAAATTCCGGCGGCGATTTCACATGCGCTGATCCAGCAGGACCTTTACGATACGCATCGTTTCGACGGCTATATCGCGCTCGGCTGTGTGATCCGCGGGGAGACGACGCATTACGACATCATCTCGGAAGAAAGCGCGCGCGGGCTGATGGATCTTTCCCTGGAATACGGTCTGGCGCTGGGCAACGGCATTCTGACCGTCGAGAACCGGGAGCAAGCGATGGACCGCGCGATGAAGAGCCGGAAGGACAAGGGCGGTGAAGCCGCGCGGGCGTGCCTGGGCATGATCGAACACAAGCGCGCGTTCAATCTGTATCCCCGGGAAGAGATCGACGGCGGGGCGGGGCGTTCCTGATGAGCGAAGAAACCGAGAAATCGGAAAACCCGAAAAGCCAGGAAAACCAGGAAAACCAGGAAAAAGCGGGCAGTGTGCCGGCGGGTCGCCGCAAGCGCAGCGCGGCCCGTCTGGCCGCCGTGCAGGCGCTATACGAGATGGAATTGTCCGGCCGGTCGGCGGAAGTCGTCATCGCGGCGATGAAGGAACGCGGGGTCACCGACCTTCAGGACGAAGAGGACATTCCGGTCGACGTGAAGTATTTCGAGGGCGTCGTGGAAGGCGTAAGCCGCAACACGGACAAGCTGGATCGCATGGTCGACGAGTGCCTGGGCACCGGGCGCAATGTCGCGCGCATGGAAGCGGTCCTGCGCGCGATCGTCCGGGCCGGCGCTTTGGAATTGATCTCCCGCGGGGACCTCGACCCGCCGATCCTGATTTCCGAGTATGTCCATATCGGCCATGCCTTCTTCGGCGGTGGAGAGCCGGGCATCGTGAACGGCTGCCTGGACAAGCTCTCCAAGACATACCGGGAAGGTGAACTGGCCGAAGCGGCCGAGGCAGCGCGCGTGGCCCTGTTGCGCGAGACCGGCGCGGACGCTCTGATGCCCGATAGCGAAGCCGACGTAATCGACGATGTAGACGACGATGACGGTGAGCGGTGAATTCGAACGCATAGCTCGTTTTTTCGCACCGCTGGCCAAGGGCTTCGACGGTGCGGATGGCCTGACCGACGATGCCGCCGCCTTGCCCGTGCCCAATGGCCAGGACTTGATCGTCAGCACCGATACGATCGTCGAGACGATCCATTATCTCGGCCCGGAAAAACCCGCATCCATCGCATCCAAACTGCTTCGCGTGACCTTGTCGGACCTGGCGTCGAAAGGGGCCGTGCCGCGCTGGTACACGATGAATCTGGCCCTTCCCGCGAAGATCGACGATGCATGGCTCGAAGGTTTTTGCGATGGATTGGCCCAGGACCAGGATCGCTACGGCGTGGTGCTTGCCGGCGGGGACACGGTGAAGACCGACGGGCCGGTGGTCCTGACATTGACCGGTTACGGTCTGGCGCCGGCGGGCGGAATTCTGCGGCGCGGCGGGGCGAAGCCGGGAGACATGATCTATGTGACCGGGACGATCGGGGACGGCGCCCTTGGCCTGGAATGCGCGCGCGGGGCGTTTCCCGAACTCGATTGGAACGCGCGCGATCATCTGATCCGGCGTTATGAATGGCCGGACCCGCCGGTTGCCCTCGGCCCGGCATTGATCGGCATCGCCAACGCGGCGATGGATATTTCAGACGGCTTGGTCGCCGATTTGGCGCATATGGCGGATGCATCGGGCCTTCGGGCGCTGATCCGCGCGACGACAGTTCCCGTTTCCGATGCCGCCGCCGAAATCCTGTCCGACAGCCCCGACCGTTTGACCACGGTATTGAGCGGCGGTGACGATTACCAAATCCTGGCTGCGATCCCGCCGCAGGCGGAAGCCGCCGTTCTGGCCGCCGCGCGGACCCATGGCATTGCCGTAACGAAGATCGGCGAATTCGAGGCCGGACAGGGTGTCTCCGTTTTGGATGCGGATGGTGCGGAACTCGCGCTCGCCCAAACCGGATACAGCCATAGTTAGATCCGACCGTTCGTGGGCGTCCTGAGCCGGATTCGGCGGTGCGGCCTGTCAGTGAATCCGCACGATATCGGCGGACGGCGGCCGGCTCGCCTGTTTCAGGGTGTCGATCGCCTTACCCGTGTTGCGCATCACGATGTCGAGCAGGCGCTTGTCCGTATCGCTTAAGTTACCTGCGCCTTCGATATAGATCAGGTATTCGCCGCTTTCCGCGGCCCGTGTACGGGCGAGGAGCGTGTCATCGCGCTGGTAAAGGCCGTCATTCGCCAATCCTGTTCGAATATTCTCAGCCAAATCGTCGGGCAGGTCGTCGACCCCGATGTCGGATTCAAGCGTGGCGAAACTGCCGGATGCCGAGAGTAGGTTGATCCGCTCGTCGCCCACGGTGACGGCAATGAAAGCGTTGGGGACGGCGCTCTCTTCCTCCGGTGTTGAGATGTCGAGAAAGGCGCAGGCCTGTTCGAGCGCATAGGCGGTAAGCTCTTCGGATGTCTGAAGCGTGAAAAGCGTGGCCGTCGTATCGACGAGTCTCTCCAGCTTTCGCTTCTCATCCTCGCTCGCCAGGATATCCCGGTAGGACCGCAATGCGGTGTACATCACCGTGTTCAGCTTTTGCGTCGTCAGTTCCGATTTTTCCCGGTAATCGTTGATGTCGTACTCCGCGATGACGCGGCGTTCCGGGGCGTGGCCGGGATTGCCGGTTCGCAGAACGATCCGCATATTTCGGTTGCCGAGAACGTCGCGGATGTAACGGACAAGGTCCAGGCCGGCACCGTCCGATTCTATCACCACATCCAGCAACAGCATGGCGATGTCCGGGTTTTCTTTCAGGATGCTCCGCGCTTCCTTTGCGGAATAGGCGTGGAGTTGCGAAATCCCCCGATCGTCCAGGCTGAAATCCGACAATGCGATTTTGGTGATGGCGTGAATATCCGGCTCATCGTCGACGACTAGAATCTTCCAGGGCGCCGCTTTTGGTTTGTCGGGCCCGGATCGCATAAGCGGGGAGGCAAATATCAACGTATCTGTCATATCGACAACTATATCCTGAACGGTTTTCCTTGAGGGAGCAAAGGCAGTGCCATCTTTTTGCCCCGAAAATCATTAATAAAAGCGCAATTTTCCTATAATTAGGGTTCTGAAACCGACAAAAAACCGGTTTCTGTTAAATATCATTGCAATTTGCGACGTGTTTTGCGATGCCCGCCCCGATATTTGAGCGGTCGCTCCGGCCCTTTGACCCAAGTCGAAAAATGCTTGGAGAAATGCCAATACTAATGGGGCTTAGCGGTACCAACGCCCAGATCGTTCAATGGATTTGATCGCTCTTGAGATATGAGCGCCATCTCCGAAACCCGGCCGCGCTCCCATCCGCGGCGACGCCCCAGCCTAGCGAAGGTCTTTGGAAGAGCCTTGATCAGGTGCGGGGGCGCCGCCTGTCCGGCCGCGCCCCTATTCGTTCTAGTCGTCCCATACCGGCGCGAATGCCGGGTTCACGAGGCGTTTGTCCTTCGGCAGGGCGTTGAGGGCGGCGCGGTCTTCGTCATCCAGTCGAACATCGAGCGCGGTAAGGTTCGCCTGCTGGTTCTTGGGACTCGCCGCTTTCGGAATGGCGACCACGCCTTTCTGGTCCAGCAGCCAAGCCAAAGCGATTTGGGCGCCGCCGACACCGTGTTTCCTGCCGATGGCGACAAGGGTCGGGTCTTCCGATGACGTGCCTTTCGCTACGGGGCAGTAGGCGGTCATCGCCATGCCCTTTTCCTGCACGTAACCCAAAAGCTTCGCCTGGGACAGAAAGGGGTGATATTCGACCTGAAGGGCGGCGATCGGGGCGCCGATTTCATCCATTGCCCGGCGCATCAGGGCGAGCGGAAAGTTGCAGACCCCGATGGCGCGGATCAATCCGCGTTCCTTCAACCCGATCATCGTTTCCAGCGTCGCGGCCAGGTCCATGTCCGGCGTCGGCCAATGGATCATGTACAGATCGACATAGTCGGATTGCAGCTTCGCCAGGCTTTGTTCGAATACACGGTGCAACTGGTCCTGGGCGAGATCGGTGTGCCAGACCTTCGTGGTGATGAAGAGCTCTTCCCGTGGAAGACCTGTCGCGGCGAGCCCGGCACCGACCGCGTCCTCGTTGTCATACATCGTCGCGGTGTCGAAATGCCGGTAGCCGAGGGACGCGGCGTTTTCCACCGCTGCTTGGGCTTCCGCCCCCGTCATTCCGAAAGTGCCCAGGCCCAGACGCGGGATGGCGATGCCTTGTGTGTCGACTGTTTCCATAGTCTTCCTCCTGGCCCCCTGGCCGATAAATTTTCTTGGATGGCATGGTGTTGGGATTTGTTCCGCCGAGTGTGCCACAGGGGACATGTCAGTGGAAACCGCCACAAGGCCGCTTTGGGCCGGGAAAGAGGAGGGCGGCTGGCCCGAATTGGGTTGAGGCCGGCAGGTCCGCTTTCTACGATTACGCGTTTCGGGCGTGAAGCGATACATGCAGGGAGGACATCTTGGGGCGGTTGCCGGTTTACATCACGGTCTGTGCGGCGTTCGCTGTTCTGCCGGCTCTATTCAGCACCCCTGTATCCGCGGACCCGGCCCTGCTGAACCGATGCGCCGATGCCGGCTTGAGTTATGAGATGCGAGCGGCAGCCTGCTCGGCTTTTGCTGATCAGGAAACCTCGAAAGAGAGACAGTCGGCCGCTTTTGCGCTTTGGGCATTTGCTGAGATCGATTCCGACAATCCTGGTCTCTCTATTGCGCGTGCCGACACAGCCTTGAAACTTTATCCGCACAATTACCTGGCCATGGCCGCGCGCGGCTGGGGATATCTGGCATTTGGGAACTTTGACCGGGCTCGCAGCAATTTTTACGATGCTGGCCGATACGATAGTGAAAACGCCCGTATGCACAGCAATCTCGGTTTGAGTGCGATGGCTTGGGAATTCGATAGCTATGCGTTGACCAAGCAGTTAGCTGCAGATGTGTTGGACGTCGAGGCACATCATTTGTATGCCCTCTATCTTCATGGTGCTTCTGCGGGTGCTCTTGGCGATTTCGATCAAGGCCTGAAAGACGCAGGAACGTTGATCAGCACGTATCCGAGCGACCCAACCGGTTGGGAACTGCGTGCTCTATTGCATCACAACCGGGCTATCAAATTCGACAAGTCGAGTGATTATGCGACAGCAATATTGGCCTATGAAACAGCACTATCTCTTTCGGAACCGGCGAAAGTAAGTTTGTTGCGGCGATACAGTTGGCTTCTTTCGACAGGCCCAACCGGAGTGCGAAACTCCAAGAAGGCTTTGGCGCTTGCGAACCAGATGATGGAAGAAGCGGGACGTAAGGTTAGGGTTCATCGCCAATTGGCACTGGTTCATCATACATTTGCCGTTGCGCTCGCCGCCAATGGCAACCTCCGCGAGGCGGAGATTGAGTTCGATAACGTGATCGAAGTTTTCCCCTCCGCGCGGAGCCGGTTGCAAAAAGCACTGGCCGGCGCCGGTTACCTTAAAAAGTCACCGTCGGCGACACTGTACGAATTGATCGGGGCTATCCATGCCTGCCTTGAAACATCCTGCGATGCCTTGAGCGTGCCATTGATCTACAAGACGCTTTAGCCGGCCTGGTTCTTAGGCGGACAGCTGGCTTTCGTATCCCCATAGGGCGGGAGTGCCGCCGGTGTGGACGAAACAGACCGACTGGCCCTTCTTGTAGACGCCTTTGCGGATCGCGTATATGAGGCCCGCCAGCGTCTTACCGCTATAGACCGGATCGACCAGCAGGCCTTCCAGACGCGCGGCCATATGGATCGCTTCCTTCACATCCTTGCCGAACTTGCCGTAGCCGGGTGCCAGAACCGCGTCGGTCACGTTGACATCCGAACTCGCGACCTTCTGGCGGCAATACAGCATATCGAAGACTTCCTGGGTGCGCGTTGCGACCCGCTCGGCCTGTTGCTTTGCGTCGCGGCGGACGCAGACGCCCAGCACCGGCATCGAACTGCCGATCAGGCGCAGCCCGGCCAGCAGACCCGCATGGGTCGCGGCGCTGCCGGACGGCACGACGATGGCGTCGAGTTGGACCTTCGCGTCGCGCGCGTTGTCCAGAATTTCCTGCGCGCAATCGATATAGCCCAGCGCGCCGAGCGGCGGATGATCCGGCCCCAGATGGATGACATAGGGCGTCTTGCCTTCCTTGCGCAGCTTGGCCGCGCGTTTCTCAAGCGCGGCATCGGCGCCGGCTTCGTCCTCACCCTTCGGATAGGAATGGATTTTCGCGCCCAGGATTTTGTCCAAGAGAACATTCCCGGATTTCTGGTAATGCTCGTCCATGCCTTTGACCCGGTCTTCATGCTGAATTTCGCAGGCCATGCCCAGCTTCGCGGCGGCGGCCGCGGTCATGCGCAGGAAGTTCGATTGGACCGCGCCGGTGATCAGAACCGTGTCGCAATCCTTCTGGCGTGCTTCGCCGAAGTAATACTCTAACTGCCGCGCCTTGTTACCGCCCATCGCCAGTCCCGTGCAGTCGTCCCGCTTCACATAGATCTTCGGCCCATCCAGTTGGCGCGTCAGGTTGGGCAGGTATTCGAAAGGGGTCGGACCATGCATCAGTTTCACGCATGGGAAGTCTGTCACGAAGGACGAACGGTTCGGCATCTCAAATACTCCGGTCCTGCCGCGTGAGCCGGCGGCGGGTATGGTCAATCATCTCGATTAATCGGCGGGGAGGGGGCCTGTCAGTGCGGCGTGTCACAATAGAACGCCGGGTGGCCGGTCGCGATCCCCATATGGGGCGCTCGTTTAAGACATTTCCTGCAATGGGGCAACAGGGTAGGTGACGGGTTGCCTCAGGTCAGGCCTGCGTGATGGACATGACCGATGGCATGGCTCCGATGTTAAAACCATGCTGATCGTCATCTCAAACCGCCTTTGAACGCGGCTATGACAGCGCCGGTTTGCGCCTTGCTCAAAGGCACGCCGGTTCGGATCATTAAGGTAAAGGCGGAGGACGGCGGCAAGGGCAGGTTGAATTCCTCCGTCACGTCGCGGCTGTCATCGGGCCGGTTCTGTTCGCCCAGGCAGGTTACGCCGAGGCCCGCGGTCACCGCGGCGCGCAGGGTGCCGATGCCGCCGCCGGTAAATGCATCGCGCCAAGTTATTCCCGCCTTGTCCAAGGCATTCAGGCTGGCGGCGCGGATCAGGCACCGGGGGGAATGCGTGGCGACGGGGAGGGCGGCGGCATTTGGCCAAACGAAATCCTTTTGGGCGAACCACCGCAGGCGCTCTTCCTCCAACTTGCACACGGTGCCCGCGGCTTTTCCTTTGAGCGGGCGGCCTCCAACGAAATCGCGCAGGATCACGGCGTCATATGTGCCTTCTTCGAACGCCGAATTCAGGGTCGCGGTTTCCGCAATCTCGACGTCAAGGCGCAGATCCGGGACAGCCCGGCTCAGATGCGCCAGGATGGCGGGCAGGCTGTTTCCCGCGAAATGATCGCTGATGCCAAGTTTCAGTTCCGTCGGCGCATTCCAGGAGCCTGTGCGGCGCAGGATGGCATCGTGCTGATCCAGCAGGCGCCGCGCCTCGGAAAGGAAGTCCGCGCCGTCCGGCGTCAAGGCGACGCCACGGGGCGTGCGCGCAAGCAGCCTACGGCCAACCTGTTTTTCCAGGCGCTGAATGCGAAGGCTGACCGCCGATTGGGTAGCACCCAAGGTGTCGCCGGATCGCGTGAAACTCAGCGTGTCGGCAACCGACGAAAAGGTCCTCAAGTCTGCAATGCGCAACTCATCCATCATGATTAAAAAGCATAATGATAGAAATATTATCTATCAATTTCTATTATCATGACGCCGTCCGTACCTTCTCAACACAGGGGCGCCAATTGGCCGTCCGTCGATCATCTTGAGAAGGAGTTCAGAAATGCCTTTCGTCAGAATTTCAATGCGGTCCGGAAAAGACGCCGCCTACAAACATGCGGTCATGGATGCGGTCTATCGCGCCTTGCGGGAAACCTACGATGTACCGGAAGACGACCGTTTCATCGTGATCGACGAGCATGGTGCGGACACGTTTTCCTACGGCGGAAGCTACATGGATATCCAACGCAGCGACGAGTTGGTGCTTATCCAGATCACCGCCAGCAACACGCGGACCCTGGACACCAAGAAAGCTTTGTTCCGGCGCCTCTGCGACCTTCTTGTGGCGGACCCGGGCCTGCGGGCGGAGGATGTCTTCATCAACCTCGTCGAGACCGACAGGGTCAATTGGTCCTTCGGCCTCGGTGACGCGCAATATGCCATGGCGGCCCAAAATGATGACGGCAGCGGCCCTCTTCCGAAACATTTCCGTTTGGCTCGGTAGAGCGCCTTACGCGGCGGGTGGAGTGGATGGTTGGATCATTCACTCCTTTCGGTCGGCCAGCGGATTGCGGAAACGATAGCTGCAAGGAGTTCCAAATACGTGCCTTGCTGATCCTCATCCCTGTCGATCAGTGCGTAATGAAGGCACAGCGTATGTGTCCCGATGTCCAAGATCAGGGTACCGGCATGCCCCGGAAACTCTCTTCTCCCGGTCCGGGTTTCTTTATCGACAAGGAAGCCAGGGAAATCGACACCGTGAATTTCGCCCCCGCGGATGCGACGCAGAACCGGGGGCGATTGTGTGAGCGTCGACAGGCTCTGGGCGAGCAGTTCGTGGTTGGCGTAGTTCTTCAAGGAGCCGTAGCCGGTCGGAAAATACTCCACGCTCACAAGGCCATCATAGGCGGCATAGTCCACATTGAATGAGTCTGGTTCGTCTTCATAGATCGTCTTCTGAAGAAGCGTCATATCTCCGACGGCTACCGGCACGGCAATTTTGGTAGGATTGTGAACGATGACGCCACTTGGCTTCCGTGACCAAGCATCGATGGTACTTCGATCTATCGGCCGGCCGTATTTTTCACTTAGCGGCAGGGTGGATTCCGGACCCGACAGCTTTAATTTCAGCATCAACGCGATGTCCAGCGGCATCGAAAACTCGTACCAGGTGATCGGCACCGTTCCCTTCGCTTGCTCATAGAGTTCCAGCGAGCGCGTGGCCATTTCGAGTGAGCGAGATAACGCTTCTTCTTGCGCGAGTTTCCTCGCGATAAGATATGCGGCCCGCGCTTTCAGCAATGGGGATGAGGTTTCCGCCTCGATGATCTGTAAGAGGGCGCTTATCGAGACTTCCTCACCCTGATTCAACTTCTGACGAACCGAGGCCAGGTCTTGTTCCAGCGCATCGGGGGCGTTTCCGGTGGTGACGCATCCGCAAACAAGCAGCACGAAGGCTGACGCGGTGATATGGCGGAACGGTTGCATCATCTGTCTCAATCCTCCGCCGAAACCAGCCACTGTAGTTTGTTTTCCAACGCCGGGCGGAAATAGGCGACCATGCGTCCGTCCGGCCCGGCCTCTGCGTTCTCGCCCCAAGGGGCCATGCCGTGCAGGATGTGGCGGTGGGCGAGATAGGCTTCGCCCGGCCTGGCATGGATCGTGATCCTGCGGCAGGTTTCGAACACCGTGCGTCGGACGCGCTGATAGCCCGCTGTGATGTCCAGGTCTTCCCATTTCTCCATCGGCAGGCCGGCAAAGGTCTCGCGGAACCAGTTCCCGAAGATGATGTGAGAGCCTTCCCAGAGCGAGAAGGGCGCGGCGGTTTCTGAATACTCCACAAGCGGAATGCCGAGGATGAAGGCATGAAATTCCTTCAGCCGCCGGCGTCTTTCCGTCCCTTCGCGCAACAAACCGTCGACATGGGCAGCGTCCCGGTTTCGTCGAAAATCGAAGATCGCATCCGACTCGCCTTCCATCGGCATAGGGTATCCGGGATAGCAGACGGAAATCTGCGCCCGGTCCCAGGGCATGCTCTTTCCAAGATCGGCCAGCCCCAAGGCGTTGCGGATGAAATCGACGGCCTGTCCCGATACCGGCGGTCCGCCGGGCACCGCACCGGCCGCATCGTTCGGCAATGCGTTGACGCCTGCGAACCATGTCCCGCCGTAGCGGTGCCATTCGGCAAAGGCAGGGTCGATCACTGTTGCGCGGGCATGGGGCAGGGCGGAGTCGATCCAGTCCGCGAGGTGCTTGTCGTAAGGGAACTTGCACCAGCCTTTTTCGCGGAAAGAGACAATGGCGTTGGATGGTGCGGTCACGGTGAGTTGGCCTGCATGGGGCCTGTGGTTTCGACCCGTTCGGTTTGGGAGAGGCCGTGCTCAAGCCATTCTATGAAACGCGCTATCTTTCGGACTCGGCGTCGTTCCGGCAGGCAAAGAATATTGTAGGAGCGGCCGGGCACGCTCACATCGGGCCGGAACGGGGCCAACAGGCCGCGTGCGACGAGATCGTCGGCGAGAACGTTGCTGAGAAGTGCAAGGCCCTGTCCGGCCACCGCGCATTGGACCACATGATGCTCCTGTGCGAAATTGCGGATTGTGGTTTGCCCTTCGAACTGTGCCGCTTGTAACCATTCGTCTGGATGCACCGGCGCCAAATCCGGTTGTTCCCATTCGGTGCAAAGGATGGTGGCGTCGTCAATTCGTCCGTCCATCTCGGAAACCAGCTTTTCCGACCCAAACAGGCCGATGCGCTCAGGCGGCAGCGTGCGGGCCAAAAGCGGACCATCTCCGCCGCCATATCGAATGGCAACGTCAATGCGCCTGTCCCGCATCAAATCGACCGGCGCGGTGCCGGTTTCAAGGCGGAGTGTTATTTCCGGATACGCCTTTTGAAATTCTTCCAGTCTGGGCGCCAGCCACAATGCGCCGAAGGCCGGCGTGGTCGTCACCGTCAGGACATGTTCCGAAACCCGGACATCGGCCAATGCATCGGATATCTCCGTAAAGGCAATTGTCAGGCGTCCGGCCAATTGCTTGCCGGTATCCGTCAATCGCACGGCGCGGGTTTCCCGCACGAAGAGCTGCATATCCAAGGCTTCTTCCAAGCCGCGGATGTGGTGCGACACGGCGGTCGGGGTGACAGAAAGTTCTTCGGCCGCTTGCTTGAAGCTTCCAAGACGCGCGGCGGCTTCGAAGGCGCGCAGCGATATCAAGGATGGCATGGCCTGGATCATGTCGAATTATACATTCATTGAACTTGCCCTGGAAAGCCAATAATCGCCGTTTATGAGCACTATATGTTATCAATAGATAATCATAACTCATCTATAGATGATGAGGATGATTTTGTATTCCGACCCGTTCCGCCCCTAGTTCGATCTGTCAAAACACAACCAGCAATCCCGGATCGGAGAACCTTTCATGCCCACACTACTGCACATTGACGCAAGCGCCCGACCGGGGCGCTCGGATCAGACGCCGCATGGTTCCCATAGCCGCCGGTTGGGCGCCGCCTTCGTGGATGCCTGGCGCGCCGCAAGCCCGTCGGACACCGTCGTCTACCGTGATGTCGGCCAAAACCCGCCGGCCCCGGTGACGGGAAGATGGATCCACGCAGCCTTTACGCCGGCCGAGGCCCGTGAACCCTGGATGCGGGAAGAACTGGCGGAGAGCGATGCGCTTGTCGACGAGTTGCTCGCCGCCGACGTGATCGTGGCTGCTGTGCCTATGTACAACTTCGGCGTTCCGGCCCAGTTCAAGGCCTATATCGACAATATCGTGCGCGTCGGGCGCACATTCGGGTTCGATCGGGGACGTCCCGGCGCGCCGTATTGGCCGATGGTTCCACCCGGGAAGACGTTGATCACCCTGTCGTCGCGCGGGGATTACGGTTACGGGCAAGGGCAGCCGCTGGAACACATGAACCATGTGGAACCCGGCATTCGGACTCCCATGGCCTATATCGGTATAACAGAAATGTACTCGATCGCCGCGGAATACGATGAATTCGCGGACGGCCGGTTGCAGGCGTCGCTCGAACAAGCCGAGAACGAGATTTCCGACCTTGTCCGCGAACTGGCCGGCAGGGCCGAGGCGGCCTGACCAAGGCACCGGCGGCGTCTATGCCCGGGGAACACTCATCACCGAGAGTGCTTCGCGCGCTCATCAATGCAACTGTTTCGGATTGCGTCTTGGCGATGATGGCCTAACCTCAACGCGTTTCGAACCGTTGCACAAGGGATGTTTCCATGCGTATCGCCGTCGGTGGCTTTCAACACGAGACCAATACATTCGCGCCGGTGAAGGCCGATTTCCGGGCCTTTGAACGGGCCGATGCCTGGCCCCGCCTCGTCGTCGGGGAGGAGATGTGGGACGAGATCGAAGGTGTCCACATTCCAATTGCCGGTGCCTGCGATGTGCTGAAAGCGGCCGGTGTGGCGCTTGTGCCATTGTCTTGGGCGTCTGCCACCCCAAGCGCACATGTAACCGAAGATGCCTATGAACGGATCACCGGCCTTTTGCTGGAGCGCCTGCGTGAGGCGATGCCGGTCGATGCGGTTTATCTGGATCTGCACGGCGCGATGGTCTGCGAGCATCACCAGGACGGGGAGGGGGAATTGCTGCACCGGGTGCGCGAGGTGGTCGGCCCCGACATGCCCGTCACCATCAGCCTGGATCTGCACGCCAATGTGACGCCGAAGATGGTCGAACATGCCGACCTGATCGATATCTACCGAAACTATCCCCACACGGATATGGCGGAGACCGGCGCGCGCGCCGCACGGCATCTGCTGACGATCCTGGAGACGGGGACGAAGCCGGCAAAGGCCTTCAGGCAGGCGGATTTCCTGATCCCCCTGCAATGGGGCTGCACGTTCCACGACCCGGCGCAAACGTTGTACGAGAAGAATCTTCTGGAAGGCCTGGATAGCGGCGTCATGTCGCTTTCCTTCGCCTGCGGCTTTCCCTTGGCCGATATCCATCATTGCGGCCCATCCGTCGTTGCCTATGCGGACAGCCAGGAAGACGCGGACGAGGCCGCCGATGTCATGATGGCGTCGGTTCAGGCGGCGGAGGCCGCTTTCGCTGGCAAGATCTATAAACCGGACGAGGCGGTTCGGCTCGGCCACAATACCGGCGACGACCGGCCCCTGGTCGTTGCGGACAGTCAGGACAATCCCGGCGGCGGCGGGCCGGGCGATACGACCGGCATGCTGCGCGCCTTGTTGGAGTCGGGCCGGCGGGACGCCCTGATCGGCGTGTTCACCGATCCGGAGACCGCCGACAAGGCGCACGAGGTTGGAATTGGCGGCACCTTCACCGCGCGGATCGGCGGAAAGCTCTTTCCCGGCGACGAACCGGTCGAGGTGGAGGCAACCGTCCTCGCCCTCGGTGACGGTGTCTTCAAGGGAACCGGTCCGATGTGGGGTGGCGCAAACTTCCAGATGGGCAATATGGCTCTTCTCGACTGTCAGGGCGTCCATGTCGCCGTCATGTCCAATTCGATGCAGGCGGGCGACCAGTCGATGTTCCGGCATCTGGGCGCGGAACCGTCCGACTACGACCTGGTGATCGTCAAAAGCTCCGTCCATTTCCGGGCCGACTTCCAGCCCATCGCGCGGGACGTCTGGGTCGCCGCCGCGCCGGGCCCGGTTTATGCCGATCCAGGCGCCTTGGATTTCAGCAACCTTAGGCCGGGTGTCGCCAAGCGTCCGCGCGCCTAAAGGTAGATGATGTCTTTCATGTCGGTTTCTACGCCATGACCGGGGACAGACATTCTTCCGACCCTCTGGCACTGTGGGCTGCGGCGGGAACAGGGTTTCAGGTCGGCGCGGCGCTTGTCGCTAGCCGCATGGCGCTGGACGAGACGACGCCCGCGGCACTGGCTTTAATGCGTTACATCATCGGGTTCCTTTGCCTAGCCCCGGTGGCATGGCGCTTGGGACTGGTGCGCTTCGCGTGGCGCGATGTCGCCCCGATCGCCTTGCTGGGGATCGGGCAGTTCGCGATCCTCGTGGCGCTGTTGAACGCCAGCCTGCTGTATATTGCCACCGCGCCCGCCGCGCTGTTGTTCTCAACCTTTCCCTTCATGACCATGCTGCTCGCCGCCGGTTTGGGGCGGGAGGCACTGACTTGGCCGAAGGCGCTCGGCGTGGGGCTGACGGTCCTCGGTGTCGGCTTCACTCTAGGGGTCGACGTTTTGGACTTCGGCGCGGGACGGCAGGGTGGGGTATGGATCGGCATCCTGTTGGCCCTCGGCAGCGCCTTCATCGGCGCGCTCTGTTCGGTGTTCTACCGCCCCTATCTTCAGCGCTATCCGACGGTGCAGGTCAGCGCCTTCGCGATGCTGGCCTCTGTTCTTTTTCTTGCATTCGCCGCGGCGGGAGAGGGGTTTTTCGACGCTCCACCCACGTTTAGCAACGGCGTATGGGGCGCCATTCTCTTCATCGGAATCAGCAGCGGCATCGGGTATTTCCTTTGGCTCTTCGCGCTCGGCCGTGCCGTACCGACACGGGTGACGATCTTCCTGGCGCTCAGTCCCGCCACCGCGGCGATCATCGGCATAGTCGTATTGGGCGAATCGTTCGGCTTCGGCATGGCGGCCGGGATCGCTCTTGTCACGCTCGGCCTGTGGGTCATGGCAAAGGCGAAAGAGGTCGAATTGCAGGGGCGCGGTAATTAGAGATGCATAACAGCGTAATGTGACAAGAACGGTTAACATTGATGATGAATATGCAAAATAGTGCATTTTTCATCCATGGACTTTTGCGAGCCGTTCGCATTACCTTGTGCCAACCGTACCGGGGGGTACGGGAGCATGGGCGACACAAGAAGGCTTGACCCGGGTTTCCTGGATCCGGATCGCCGTGTCGCCCATGCTACTTGAAAACACATCAAACGCGGATCAGTCGACGTCTTCGTCCGGATCGCCTTCGCGGTCGGGCAGGTGGGTGTCGAGCTTCAGCCAGGGCAGGCGGTTTTCGGTCCAGATATGCATCTGGGCCGCGAATTCCTCCGGATGGTCCAGTGTCGCCAGCGTGACATCTATCGTGTCCGGGAATTTCGAGGACCAGAAGCTGATCGGCGTATGGCAGGTCGGGCAAAAGCCGCGTTCCGCCTCGGCTGATGACTTATAGATCTCCAGCTTCGTCCCCAACATCTCCAAACTGTCCACCGGCACGGTAAACCAGGTGACCGCGACGGCGCCGGCCGCGCGACGGCACATGCTGCAATGGCAATGGGCGATTTTGCCCGTGAAGGGATAGGGGATGCGATAGCGCACGGCGCCGCAGAGGCAATGGCCGGTGCGATGGTTGTTTGATTCTCCGCTCATCGATTGCCGCCCTGGAAGGTCAGGAGAGCCGGCACCAGACCGGGGTGTGGTCGCTGGGCTTTTCCTTACCGCGCGGGGTCTTGTCGATCTCGCATTCCTCCAGCCGGTCGGCGGCCTGGGGCGACAGCAGGAAATGATCGATCCGCAAGCCCTCGTCCTTCTGCCAGCGGCCCTGGACATAGTCCCAATAGGAATATTGGTGCGCGGCGTTCGGGTGCAGCGCCTTCCAGGCTTCCGTCAGACCCAGGTTCAACAAGGTGCGGAACTTGGCCCGGCTTTCCGGCTTGCACAACGCGTCGTCGACCCATTTTTCGGGGTCGTAGACGTCATCGTCGGTCGGCACGATGTTGTAATCGCCGCCCAGCACGATGGGCTGTTCCGTCGGCAGGAGCGTATCGCGAACATGCGCGGCCAGCCGGTCCATCCAGGCAAGTTTGTACGGGTATTTCGGGCCGTCGACCGGGTTGCCGTTGGGCAGGTAGATCGACGCGACGCGGATGCCCTGCACCGTGCCTTCGATATAACGGGCGTGATCGTCGTCATCGTCGCCGGGAAGACCGCGCTTCACATCCTCGATCGGATGTTTCGAGAGAATCGCGACCCCGTTATAGGTCTTCTGCCCCTCGACCGCCGCTTCGTAGCCCAGCCCCTTGAACTCCATGGCGGGGAAGTTCGCTTCCTCGCATTTCAGTTCCTGCAGCAGGGCGACGTCCGGCTTGGCGTCCTCCAACCATTCCAGCACGCGGTCCAGCCGCGCCTTGACCGAATTGACGTTGAAGGTAGCGATTTTCATGGGGCGTGCTCCGAAAAAACAAAGGCCTGCCGAAAGGCAGGCCCAAGCATAAAGACAGGGCGCGGAAATCTAAACCGCGAAAGACGTCCCGCAGCCGCATGAGGAAGAAGCGTTCGGGTTGTTGATGGCGAAATAGGCGCCGACCAACTCGTCCTTGAAGTCGACTTCCGACCCGGCCAGCAGGTTCATCGACATTTCGTCGGTCACCACGCGCACGCCGTCCTTCTCGAAGGTCAGGTCGTCCGGCGTCGTCTTGTCGTCGAAGGAAAACCCGTATTGGAAACCGGAGCAGCCGCCGCCGGAAACCGTGACGCGCAGCATCAGGTCCTTGCCGCCTTCGGCTTCGATCATCGCATTCAATCGTTTGGCCGCCGCATCGGAGATGTGCAGCACACGGTCGGCGGCGGTCATGTCGAGGGCAAAGGGATCGGTACTCATGGTATTTTGCGTTGAATCCTGTTGGGTCATGGCTTCGGTCAATCTAGGACCTTAGCGGTCCTCTATCCAGGTTAATATGTAGGGTGCCGGGTTTTCCTGTCAATTGCCGCCGGGATAATAAGGGCGGGTCAGGCGTTCGTCGAATGCCTTTGGGAATGCCTCTCGGTTGCGCCTGAACGTGCAAAGCGGTACCTAGCCGACCATGACCCAGAAGAACGCACATGACCTGAATGCCCATCCCAGAGCGCCTTATGCCACATTGTGGGAGGAGAGCAGGGGGCGTCTTTATCCGGAAGACCCATCCGCGACGCGCACACCGTTTCAGCGTGACCGCGACCGGATCATTCATTGCGCGGCTTTCCGGCGCTTGATGCACAAGACCCAGGTCTTCGTCGCGCCGGAAATAGACCATGTGCGCACCCGGCTGACCCATTCTCTGGAGGTCTCCCAGATCGCGCGGTCGATGGCCCGGAGCTTTCATCTGGACGAGGACCTGACGGAGGTTCTGGCGCTGTCCCACGATCTGGGCCATCCGCCCTTCGGGCATTCGGGGGAGGATGCGTTGGACGACGTCATGGCGCCCTATGGCGGCTATGACCATAACGACCAGTCGCTGCGCGTCGTCATTCTGCTGGAAAAGCGCTATCCGGATTTCGACGGGTTGAACCTGACCTGGGAGACCCTGGAAGGCCTGGTCAAACATAACGGGCCGTTGCTGGGCGGCGGGCCGCGGGCGGTGGCGTCGGAACAGGATCTGCCGCCGACGATCCGTGCTTATAACCAACGCCACGACCTGGCGCTGTCCGCCCATGCCGGGCTGGAGGCGCAGATGGCCGCCATCGCCGACGATGTGGCCTATAATCATCACGACATGGATGACGGCCTGCGGTCCGGCCTTTTCAGCATCGAGGAAGTGTCCGACGCGGTCCCCCATGTCGGCGAAGCCTTCGCCCAGGTTCGGCGCGACTATGGCGATCTCGACCGCCGGGTCGCGATTTCGGAAGCCGTGCGCCGCCTGATCGGGGAGATGATCGGCGATATCGGGCGGGAGACGCGGTCCCGTCTGAACGATCTGGCCCCCAAAACGGTCCAGGATGTGCGCGACGCGGGATACACCATGGTTGCCTTTTCCGAGGCGATGGGGAAGAAGGAGGCCACCCTGAAGTCCTTCCTTTTCGAGCGTATGTATCGCAACGAGCGGGTCAACGCGGCGCGCGCCGCCGGCAAGGCCACCGTGCGCGGGTTGTTCGCGATCTTCATGAACGACCCGGAACAGATGCCGAAGGAATGGGGCGTGGGGGTCGAGGATATGGATGCGCCGCAACGGGCGCGGGTCATCGCCGATTATATCGCCGGAATGACCGACCGCTATGCGCGGCGGGAATGGAAGCGGATCGGCGGCGTCCTTTAGCAGGTTTAGAACGAGGATTTTATGAGCGTATTCAAGGAACTGCTCGCCGACCTTTCAGGCGCGTTGAGCAGCTTGGTTGCCGATGGCGTGCTGCCGGGTGAGGCGGATCTTTCGCGGGCCGGTATCGAACCGCCGCGCGACCCGTCGCATGGCGACGCCGCGACCAACGCGGCGATGGTGCTGTCCAAACCGGCGGGGATGAAGCCGCGCGACCTGGCGGAAAAGATCGTCGAGAAGCTGCTGACGTCCGCCCGCATCGCCACGGCGGAGATCGCCGGACCGGGTTTCATCAACATGCGCCTGAAAGACAGCGTCTGGCAGGACGAGATCCGCACCATACTCAAGGTCGGCACCGCCTATGGCTCGACCGATATCGGCAAGGGCGAGAAGGTGAATGTCGAATACGTCTCCGCCAACCCGACCGGGCCGCTGCATATCGGGCATGCGCGGGGCACGGTGATCGGCGACGCGCTCGCCTCTCTGTTGGCCAAGGCCGGCTTCGACGTCGCGCGGGAATACTATATCAACGATGCCGGCACCCAGGTCGACACGCTCGGCCGGTCCAGCTATCTGCGCTACCGGGAAGCGCTGGGCGAGGATATCGGCGAGATCCCGGAAGGCCTGTATCCGGGCGAATACCTGAGAGCGGTCGGCGAGGCGCTGAAACAGGAACACGGCGACAGATTGCTGGCGCTTTCCGAAGAGGAATGGCTGCCGATCGCGCGCAAGGCCGCGATCGACGGCATGATGGAGCTGATCAAGACGGATCTCGCCGCGCTCGGCGTGCATCATGACGTTTTCACGTCGGAACGCGCGCTGGTCGAAGCGGGCAAGGTGGACGAGGTCCTGTCGGTTCTGGAAAGCCGGGAGCTCATCTATACCGGTGTTTTGGAACCGCCCAAGGGCAAGAAGCCGGAAGACTGGGAGCCGCGGCCGCAGCGCCTGTTCAAGGCGACTGAATATGGCGACGACGTGGACCGCCCCTTGAAGAAGTCTGACGGCAGCTGGACCTATTTCGCCTCGGACATCGCCAATCATCTGGACAAGTATCAGCGCGGTTTCACACAGCAGATCGATATCTGGGGCGCTGACCACGGCGGTTATGTGAAGCGCATGAAGGCGGCGGTGAAGGCGGTGACGGCGGAAAAGGCCGATTTGGACGTGAAGCTGTGCCAGATCGTCCGTCTGATGGACAAGGGCGAGCCGGTTAAGATGTCCAAGCGGTCTGGATCTTTCGTCACCCTGCGGGATTTGGTCGAGGCGGTCGGCAAGGATGTGGTCCGCTTCTTCCTGCTGACCCGCAAGAACGACGCGCAGATGGATTTCGACCTGACCGCGGTGACCGAACAATCACGCGACAATCCGGTCTTCTATGTGCATTACGCCCATGCCCGTTGTCATTCGGTGATGAAGATGGCGGTCGAGGCGTTTCCGGGCGTCGATTTTTCCGACGAAGCGGTGGCAAGCGCCGACCTTTCCGTCCTGTCCGAGGAAGGCGAGCTTGCCCTGATGCGGCTGCTGGCGGAATGGCCGCGTACGGTAGAGGCCGCCGCTTTGTCGCATGAACCGCATCGGTTGGCCTATTACCTCTATGATCTTGCCGCTTCCTTCCACGCCCTGTGGACAAAAGGTCGCGAGGATACGCTGCTGCGCTTCGTTGTGCCGGGGGACGAATCACGTACCATGGCAAGGATGGCGTTGGTGGGCGCCGTGCGGACGGTGATCGCGTCCGGCCTGGATGTGTTCGGCGTGGAGCCGAGGGCGGAACTGCACTAATCGAAGGCAGCCGCGCGCAAAGGACGGAATTTTCACGGATTTTCGGCATGGTGCCTGACCGCCACGAGCAGCCCCGGATAGGGGGTTACCCTGGATAGTGGTGGAGTGAGCCGGTGACTTCGGAACTGGATGCATTGGAAAAGGAACTCGCCGATCTTGAAGACGGCGGGAAGGATGGCGGATCGCCGAAGCGGAAGCTGGGAACGGCACCGCTGGTTGTGGCGATACTGGCCGTATGTGCCTTGGGCGGTTTGATCTACTACGCCTATGACCAGGGCATTCGGGAAGGGACCGAGGTGGCGGCGCCTTTGTTGTCGCCGGAAGGCCCGGCCAAGGTTAAGCCCGAGGATCCGGGCGGTTTGGCCGTTCCGCATCGGGACAAGACGGTCTATGACGTGGTTCAAGGGGGCGCGTCGGACTCCTCGCACGAACAGGTGGAAACCCTGCTGCCCCCGCCCGAGGAACCCATGGTGCCGCCCGCGTCGGAACCCGCCGCTCAAAACGGTGCGCCCGCTGGCGAGCCGGTCGTGACCGCGACCAACAAGTTGAACGAGGCCGAAAAGCCGGCCGTGCCGAAAATTTCCCCACCGCCCTTGCCGGCGGAAGAGTTGGCGGCGCCTGAAGCACCGGCGACGTTGAGCGAAAAAGCCGAAGAGAAGATCGAAGCCGCTCAAGAACAGGCTAATGAGGCGGCACCGGCAGCGAAGGAATCCGTCGCGGCGATTACGCCCCCACCGGCGGAGCCGAAGCCCGAACCTGCTGCGAAGCCGGCTGCCGAGCCGGCCAAGGTTGAAACCGCGGCCAAGACGGACACCGCTTCCGCCGGCACGGACGCGGCCATTTCCCAGAAATGGCGGGTCCAGGTTGGCGCCGTGAGAACGCAGGAAGCGGCGGTGCAGGAATGGTCAAGATTGTCGCGTACGAACAAAGACTTGCTGGGCGGGCTTACCTTGCAGGTTCAAAAAGTCGAGGTGACGGGCAAGGGCACGTTCTTCCGAATTCGCGGCGGCCCGATGGCGGATAGGTCCGCGGCGGAAACGCTGTGCGGGAAACTCAAGGCTCAGAAGATCCCCTGCATCCCCGTACGTCCAGGCGCCTGAGGCAGCGGGTTGAATTGCTACCCGATCTGGGGGGCTTGTGAGGATAGGGCCGCTTGGTCGCCGTCCCTTTCGCGCGTTGTCACGGCCTGAAAACCACCGGGACGGGGCTTGGCAGGCTTGCTAGCGCCGCGCCGGGAAGGTAAGTCGGGCTGACCATGAGCGACGAATTGACCAGTCCGGAAATGCCTGAGGACAAGGCGCCTGAAGCGGCGTCTGAGCCTGTGCCCGAAACGGCGCCGAAACCCGATGACGGGTTCGAAAACGCGTCTCCGGATTACGTGTTGACCGACGACGCGCTGGTTTTGGCCCTGGACGGGTTCGAAGGTCCGATCGACCTTCTGTTGACCTTGAGCCGCGAGCACAAGATCGACATCACCAAGATCTCCATCCTGGCCTTGGCGGAACAATATCTCTCCTTCATCAACCGGGCGCGGGAATTGAAGCTTGAGATCGCGGCCGATTACCTCGTGATGGCCGCCTGGCTCGCCTATTTGAAGTCCAGATTGCTGTTGCCGGTTCAGGGCGACGATGAGGATGGTGAAGATCCGGCCGAACTGGCCGCGCGGCTCGCCTTCCAGCTGCAGCGGCTCGAAGCGATGCAGAATTCCGCCCAGGTCCTGCTGGACCGGCCGCGCCTGGGGCAGGATTTCTTTCCGCGCGGCATGCCGGAAAAGGTTAAGGTTAATACCATAACCACCTGGAATGCCACGCTTTTCGACTTGCTGCGCGCCTATGGCAATGTAAAGCAGCGGGCCGATATTTCGACCCTTCGGATCACGCCGACCGCGCTGTATTCGATGGACCAGGCGGTCCAGCGCTTGCGCTCAATCCTGGGCAATATTCCCGAATGGTCGACATTGGAACAGTATCTTCCGCCGGACCTGGGCGATCCGCTGGTGCGCCGGTCGGCCATGGCGGCGACCTTCGCCGCGACGCTTGAACTGGTGCGGGAAGGGCTGCTCGATGTTCAGCAAAGCGCGGTTTTCGCCCCGATCATGATCCGCAAGGCGCCGATGCAGCGTTTGCCGGAAGGCGGATTTGCCCCGAATGCGGCCAATGATGCCGGGGATGAGGCGGAAGGTCCGATCATCGATATCGACGATGAGTTGGATGTTCTGGAAGAATTGGACGGCCCGGACAATGCGGGCGATCCAGATACTTTGGACGATGAGCCTTTGCTCAAGGATGAGGACTGAGGACCCGGATGGACCGTTTTCAACAACTCCGCCTGCTGGAAGCCATTTTATTCGCCAGCACCGAGCCCGTAACCGTCAAACATTTGACAGGCCGGATGCCGGAAGATGCCGACCTGAACGGCCTGCTGGAGGAGTTGCAGGGCATGTATGCCAACCGTGGCGTCACCCTGAACAAGGTGGGCGACGCCTATGCCTTCCGGACGGCTGCCGACATGGCCGAGTTCATGACGGTTGAGCGGGAAACCCCGAAAAAACTGTCCCGCGCGGCGATCGAAACCATGGCGATCATCGCCTATAATCAACCGGTTACCCGCGCTGAGATCGAAGAAATTCGCGGCGTTGCCGTCAGCCGGGGAACGATCGACCTGCTGCTTGAGGCGGGCTGGATCAAGCCGCGTGGGCGCAAGCAGGTGCCGGGGCGCCCGATCACCTGGGGCACGACGCCGTCGTTCCTGGATCAGTTCGGGCTGGAAGACCTCAAATCCCTGCCGGGCATGCAGGAATTGAAGGCCGCCGGCCTGCTCGACAGCCGGCCGGGCGTCGGTTCCATCTCGATGCGCGAAAGCGATGCCGATCTGGCGGATTCCGAAACCCTCGAGGAGGAGGAAATGGACCTCTTCGACGAGGAGTCGGAATACGAGGCGGTGGAAACGGAAGACGCCATCGCTATCGATGACTAGAGGCCGAAGACTGGGGGCCGAAAACTGGGGGCCGAAGAATGGCGGCCGTTCGCTGTGCCAGTTTTCTTCGAGCTTGTGATTGATTTTCAGCCGCAATAGATAAGATTGGTAACGGCCCAACAGCTTAGCGGGCCGGGGAGCGTGAATGACGGACATGCCGAACCAGACGGAGACCGGAAAAGGTCCGGGACCAAGCGCGGAAAAACCGGCGCTGGAATTCCGTAATATCGTGCATGCCTATGGATCCGTCGTCGCCGTGAAGGACTTGTCCCTTTCTATTGCGCCGTCTGAGACGGTCTGCCTGCTTGGCCCGTCCGGCTGCGGCAAGACAACCGCGCTGCGTGTCGCAGCCGGGTTGGAAACCCCGGCCGGCGGCGAAGTCTGGATGGGGGATCGGCAGTTGAACGGCGGCCCCCGTGACGTACCGCCGGAAAACCGCCAAATTGGGCTTGTTTTCCAGGATTATGCGCTGTTCCCGCATATGGACGTGTTCCATAACGTGACCTTCGGTTTGGAACGCATGGCGGAACGCGACCGCCGCGAGCGGGCCATGGATGCGCTTTCCCTGGTCGGCATGGCCGACTACGCGGAAACCTATCCGCATACGCTGTCCGGCGGCCAGCAGCAGCGTGTCGCCCTGGCGCGGGCTTTGGCCCCGAAGCCCGCGGTGGTGCTGTTGGACGAACCTTTTTCCGGGTTGGATGCCCGTCTTCGCGATGCCGTCCGCGACAAGACCTTCCACGCCTTGCGGCAAAGCGGCGCAGCGGCGCTGATGGTGACCCATGACGCGGAAGAAGCCATGTACATGGCCGACCGCATTGCGGTGATGAAGGAAGGGCGTCTGGTTCAGGTCGGTGCGCCACGGGTGCTGTATCAACAGCCCGGCACACCCTTCGTTGCCTCGTTCTTCGGTGAGGTGAACAGAATTCAGGGCGTCGTGCAGGGCGGTTCGGTCGAAACGGCGGTTGGCGTTCTGCCCGCGCCGGGCCTGTCCAACGGATCGCCGGTGGAGGTTCTTGTCCGTCCCGAAGCGCTGCGGCTGACGCCCGCCACGGTCGATTCCATCGGTCCCGGTTACGCCAAAGTGTTGAGCGCGCGGCTTCTTGGGCGGACCAGCCTGGTCCATCTTTGCACCTGCAAGACCACGGGCGAGGAGCTGCATTTGCACGCCCGCGTACCTGGATCCTACCTGCCGGTGGAGGAAACCATCCAAGCCATCGAACTTGATCAAAGTCAGGCCTTTGTTTTTCCGGGCGGAGCCGCTAAATAGGGCCTAAATCAAGAACGCGCCGGTTATGGTAGCGGCGGGACACCTCCGACACGGGGCGCATCTGAACGGTGCGTGGATTTTGAGGACAAGGGAATGGGTGCATTTAGTATTTGGCATTGGCTGATCGTTCTGGCGGTTGTGCTGCTGTTGTTCGGTGGCCGCGGCAAGATTTCGCAGCTGATGGGTGACTTCGGTAAGGGACTGAACGCGTTCAAGAAGAACGTGAAGGACCAGACCAACGATGACACGACGGAAGGTGAGTCCAAGCAGTTGAAGTCCGATGCCGGCGCGGAGTCCTCGGACGAAAACGTTAAGGACAAGACCGCCAACGGCTGATCGGCCGTTTCGGCGCCGGCGCGTGTTCGCTGCCGGCATTCGCTTAATCGCCCGCGGGCGGGGACCCCTAGATGTTCGACCTTGGCTGGAGTGAACTGCTGATGATTGCGGTGATAACCGTGATCGTCGTTGGTCCGCGCGAATTGCCGCGCGTTCTCCGCACCGTCATGCAGGGCATGAAGAAGTTGCGCAGCATTGCGGGCGAGTTTCAGTCCAGCATCGACGAGATGGCGCGGGATGCCGACCTGCACGACCTCAAGAAGAAGCTTGAGGACACGTCCAAGAGCGATTGGGAAAAGGAAATCACCGACACCGTCGATCCAACGGGCGAAGTCGGGTCCATCCTGAAGGAAACCAAATCCGACCTGGACAAGGAAAAGCAGGGCCTGGACCAAGCCGGCAAGCAGGCGGAATTCTCGGCCAAGGACGCGCTTTCCTCCAAGAAGAAGTCGGACGATGCCGCACCGAAGAAGGTGGAATCGGCGTCTGAACCTGCAAAGCCCGCGGCGGAGGGGACGGCAACGTCTGAATCCGCCGATGGCGCCGACAAGAAATCCGCCGGAGGCGAGGCATGAGCAGCGCAGCCGAAAACGAAAAGGACGATCTGGATCAGTCCAAGGCGCCGTTGATGGACCATCTGATCGAACTGCGCCAGCGGTTGATGTATTCGGTGGGCGGGCTGCTCATCGGGTTTTTCGTCTGTTTCGCTTTTGCCGACAATATCTTCAACTTCCTGGTCGCGCCCCTGGCGGAAATCTGGAAGGAAGAAACCGGCCGCCGGTTCATCTATACCGCCCTGCACGAGAAGTTCTTCACCGATATCAAAATCGGCTTCTTTGCCGCGTTCTGTCTGGCCTTTCCGGTGATCGCCGGACAGATCTACATGTTCGTCGCGCCCGGGCTCTATAAGCACGAGAAGAAGGCGTTCCTGCCTTTCCTGTTCGCGACGCCGATCCTGTTCTTCATCGGCGCCGCCTTCGTCTATTATCTGGTCCTGCCGGTTGCCTGGCAGTTTTTCATCGGCTTCGAACAACAAGCCGGCGAGGGGACGGTTGCGATCACCCTTGAACCGAAGGTCAACGAGTACCTTTCGCTGGTGATGCGGTTGATTTTCGCCTTCGGGATTAGCTTCGAATTGCCGGTGATCCTATCCCTGCTGTCGCGCGCGGGCATCGTCACGGCGAAGACACTGCGGGAAAAACGCCGCTATTCCATCGTCATTGCCTTCGTCGCCGCGGCGATTCTGACGCCCCCTGATCCGTTGAGCCAATTGGGCCTCGCGATTCCGATCATCCTGCTTTACGAGATTTCGATCTGGTGTGCCGTCTTCATAGAACGGCAAAAGGCGGAGCGGGATGCCGTCCTGAACAAGGAAGCGGGTGTCGATGGGGACGACGACTAGAGTCGTCCCGATGCCGTGCGCCGGTCAAAGCGTTTTTTGACCCCTGGTTCCGAACTCATTTTATCCACCGGTCCGATCCGCTTCATCCCGTTCGGGTCAAAAGATCGGCTGCTCCCATGTGGTCGGGTTTGCAGGGCTGTTGGGCATATTCCTTAGGATACTCTAATTTTGGTTTGCCCGCTGATGCGGATGTGTTACCGGAATATTACTTGTCGGTGACAACTGTTGATGATAAGTGTTGAGCACAGGGAGACGTTCGAATGAATGCAGATGGTGTCAAGGGAGAGGGTGAGAAGATAAGCGCGGACGATCCGGACATATTCGACGAAGACGGCCTGGAATCCCTGGCCGATTTGATGAGTTTTCACATCCGGATCATGAATATGTGGATCAGCCGGTTTCTGGAGAAGCATTTCCAAGGCACCCCCCTGGCTGGGGGAACCGGCAAGGTGACGGTCTTGATGATGACCCAGGGGCAGCCCGGGATCACAGCATCGGAAATGGCGATCTTCACAAGCAAGGACGCCCCCGCAATGGCCCGATTGGTTGATCGTCTGATCGCGGATGGATTGATCGAACGCAGACCGGATCCGGCATCCAAGCGCAGGCAGCTTCTTTTCACGACACCGAAGGGGGATGAAATGGTCGACTTGATTAAGGCCACCATTGCCAAGGAACGGTCGGAGGTTTTCTGGATGCTGTCCGACGAGGAACACGACCTTGCGGTCAAGGTGTTGCGCAAGTCGGCAGCGGCCTACGCCGCCCGCCGGGCCGGCAGCTCCAACGATTGGGTCGCACCCTGGGCGCGTTATTGATGCCTGCGTTTCATCCACTCCGGCTTGTCTTTGGGGACCTGTTTCGGTCTCCGGAACGCCCTCGTCGTAATTCGTAGTTAAAGGTCTTTGTAAATGCCCGGTCCCACAGTCGTACCCGTTCAGGGGGATAGTGAACTTCCCGACCGCGTCGATGTTGTCGTCATTGGCGGCGGTATTATCGGCACGTCCACCGCATTGGAACTGCAAGAGCGCGGTTTGAAAGTCGCTCTATGCGAAAAAGGCGGGATCGGCCAGGAACAGAGTTCCCGGAATTGGGGCTGGGTTCGTATTTCGCGGCGGGATGTGCGCGAAATTCCGTTGATGGTTGAGGCGCTGCGCATCTGGCCCGGCCTGAACGACCGAATTCAACTCGATACCGGGTATAAGCGCGCGGGCATCGCCTTTGCCTGCAAATCCGATGAGGAAGTCGAAAAATACGCCGACTGGGCAGAGAATCTTAAGCCGTATCAGATTAAAAGCGGGATAGTCGCACCGGGGAAAGTGGACGAACTGATCCCAGGCCTGAACTATCCGGTGAAAGGGGCGCTTTATACCCCCATGGACGGGCGGGCCGAACCGCAGAAGGCCGCGCCGGCCATCGCCGAGGGCGCCCGCGCCAATGGGGCGGCCGTGCTGACCGAATGCGCCGTTCGCGCGGTAGAGACCACCGCCGGGCGGATCTCCGGCGTTGTTACCGAACGCGGCCCGATTGCCTGCAGCGCCGTCGTGCTGGCCGGGGGGGCTTGGTCGCGGTTGTTCAGCGGAAACATGGGGATTGAATTGCCGCAGCTGAAGGTGATGAACACCGTGCTGCGGACCGAACCGCTGGAAGGCGGACCCGAGATCGCCTACTGGACGGAAAAAGTCGCCTTTCGAAAACGTCAGGACGGCGGCTACACGATTGCCGACGGCACCCAAAATATCGTCGATATCGTGCCGGACAGTTTCCGCCTAGCGATGAAGTTTTTCCCAGCGCTGTTGCATCAGTGGCGCGACTTGAGCCTGCGTGTCGGTCCCCGTTTCGCGGTCGAGGCGGGGTATGCGCGGAAATGGCGGCCCGACGAGGTCACCCCGTTTGAAAAGACCCGTGTGCTTGACCCCGTGCCGCATCAGGGCTTGGCGAAAAAGACGCTGGCCAGCGCCGCCGAGGTCGCACCGATCTTCGCCAAGGCGAAGGTGGCACAAACATGGGCCGGCCTGATCGACGTGACGCCGGATGCCGTGCCGGTGATTTCCAAGGTCGATGGCGTGCCGGGCTTTCATATCGCGACAGGGTTTTCCGGCCATGGTTTCGGGATCGGGCCGGGGGCCGGCCGGTTGATGGCGGATATCGTTTCCGGCGCCACGCCTTGCGTCGATCCGCATGACTTCAGGCTGTCGCGGTTCTTCGACGGGTCAAAGATCGTAATAGATTCAGGATTTTAGTTCACCGCTCTTTCACGGGATATGAGATGACCGCCTTTTCGCCTTTCGATGAAACCTTGTGGCACGCCACGGCAATTCCGGCCCCGGCGACGACCCCTTTGGAGGGCGAAGTCACGACCGATGTCTGCATTGTCGGCGGCGGTTATACCGGGATGACGACGGCGATCGAACTGCGCCGTCGCGGGGTTGAGGTCACGTTGCTCGAAGCCCAGGAGGCCGGCTTCGGCGGATCCGGTCGGAATGCCGGGCATTGTACGCCGACCTTCGTATTGGCGTCTCTGGACGAGTTGCGACAGACGTTGGGGCGGGAGCGGGGCGACAGGCTGATCGCGCGCCAGACCAAGGGCGCGGACATGGCAGCTGATTTCATCCGGGACTACCAAATCGACTGCGAATGGAAACAGAACGGTTTCTTTCAGGGCGCGCTGATGCCGTCAACCATGGCGTCGCTTGAAAAGAAGGCGGAGAGTTACGCAGCGGCGGGCTGCCCGTCGGGCCTGATCGACGCGGCTGAGGCGGAGCGCCTGACGGGGTCGAACCGCTTCTACGGCGGTTGGCTGTTGAAGTCCGGGGGGCACTTGAACCCGCTCAGTTATTCCCGAGGACTGGCCCGGGCCTGCATCCAGGAAGGAGTGCGGCTCTATACGGAATCCCGCATGACCGAAGCGGTTCGGGAAGGGGCGAAATGGCGCCTGAAGACCGACAAGGGTTCGGTCTTGTGCGACAGGTTCGTCATGGCCACCGGCGCCTATACCGACGGCGGCGGAATGCAGGTGGAAAAGACCTATAAGATTTGGCGCCCCTTGTTGGCGGCGACCAACCCGCTGCCGGAGGATGTCCGCAAACAAGTCGTTCCCTTCGACGGCACCATGCATGACGGACGCGGGGATATCTTCGTCTACAAGTACAATCGCGAAGGCCGGCTGGTGGTTTCCATGTTCCCGCGCGGCAAGCGCGGGCACGACATGCCTTTTACCCGGCAGATGCTGCTGGACAGGTTGCGTTGGCTGCATCCCCAAGTGCCGGAGAACACCGTCTGGGATTATTACTGGATGGGCGAGTTGGACATGCAGAAGACGACCATTCCGCGGTTGTATGCCCTGGGGCCGGGCGCTGTCGCCTGTACGGGACTTTCCGGCCGCGGCGTGCCGACCGGCACCATGTTGGGCGGGATTCTGGCGGATTGGGCGCAGGACGTGCCGGAGGCGGAGCTGGCCCTGCCTGTGGAAAAGCTCTCCAAGGCACCGCCCTATATGGCGATTGCGCCACAGATGATGCTGCATTGGTACGCGATCAAGGACAACTGGGCGGCCAAACGCCAGGGGGTAGAGCTACCGCCGCATCCGTGAAACCAGAAATTATTTTTTTGTGTAAAGCGCCAGAAAGGCGATGCGTTAACGGCTAAATAGCAAGGAGGCACATGATGTCGTTTAAATCAGCAGTCATGAAAACCGTGTTCGGGGCGGCGATGCTCGCTGCGTCAGCGGTTACCGCGCATGCGGAAGACGTTACCCTGAAGCTGGCCACTACGTTGTTGGAAAAGCAGCCGGCCTATCCGTACGTCACCCAGATGATCGAAGAGATCGAAGGGGCAGGGGTGGGTATCAAGGTTCAGTTCTTTCCGGCCGGTCAACTCGGTTCCGGTGAGGAACTGCTCGAGGATGCCAAATTCGGCAACGTGGACATGGTCCATGCCGCGATCTACGCCCAGGCGGATCCGCGCCTGGAATTCACGGATCTGCCCTTCCTGATCACGTCGCTGGATGACATCCAGACCGTCATCGGGAATCCGAATTCGGAATACAACACGATCCTGGCCGAAATTTTCCTCGACCACGGTCTGAAGTATCTCGCCACTGTGGGCGAGGGCCTGATCGGCGTCGTCGCGGCAAAGCAGCCGGCCAATCCGCACGGGATCGGCAACCAGGAAATGAACATCCGGGTGTGGAGTTCCAACATGGTGAAGTCGACCATGGAACTTCTGGGTTACAACACGACGACGATGAACTGGGCGGAAGTCTTCCCCGCGGTGCAGGCCGGCACGATTGACGGCGCGATCTGCTGCACGTCGGAACTGGCCTATACGTTGTTCGCGGAAAGCGATGTCGGGAATACCTTCATTCCTTACAACGCCTTCATCGAACGGAACGTCATCTACATGAACGGCGGCAAGTTCGCCCGGATGACCAAGGAACAGCAGGAAGTCGTGCAGGCAGCGGCTCTGAAAGCCGCGACCGGGATCAACAACAACTCCTGGAACCTGAACGAAACCTATATTGCCAAGCTTAAGGAAAAAGGCTGGACCGTGGTTGAGTTCACGCCGGAGCAGCGCGCCGAGATCAAGGACAAGATCGTTGCCGAGATCTGGCCGACGGTCGGCGATCTGGTGGGTGAGGATATCCTCAACCGTATCACCAAATAGCAGGTTAAGCTGCCGGGGCGGGCATGGCGCCCGTCCCGGCGACGCTTTCGTCGGTGACCGCTGTCGCGGTGTCATTGAACTTTGATGGGGGAGAGAACAGTGACTGAATTGGCAGACCGCCTGCCGCCCAAACTGGGCGCGGTCGTGAAGGCGATGGTCGCGATAAAGCTGAATATTTCCGCAGCGGCGACCCTGGTTCTACCCGCAACGTTTCTTTTGGTCGTTATCTTTCGTTACATTTTGCATTCGGACCTCTTCGCTTACGAGGAATGGCTGCTGCCTGTTTCCTTCTGGCTGTATTTCCTGGCCAGTGGCGTGGGCAGTTACGAAGACAGTCAAATCCGCGCCGATATCCTTGAATCCTATTTCAAGAGCCCGAAAGCGATTTGGTGGCGCAAGGTCATCCTGCATTGTGTGGAATGCAGTATCTCTCTGGTCATGGTCTATTGGGGATATCTGATGATCGAGAACGATGTCCTCTCCTATCCATTCTGGCAGAAAACGATTGCAATGAAGATTCCCTTCTTCGTTCCGCATCTGGGGATATTCATCGGGCTTGTCTTCATGGCGTTCTACGGGCTGCTCCATCTTTACGTCCTGCTGCGGTTCGGACCGAAAATGATCGAGGAAGACTTGCGCATTAAAGCGCAGGATATGGAGGCGGTCTGATGTTGTTGGCTCTTTCCGTCGCGGTCATTGTCGTTCTTCTGCTTGCCGGCGTGGCCGTGCCCATGGCTTTTGGCGGCGTGTTGCTGCTGATCGCCATTATGGGCGATCACAATATCGCCGCCTTCATGGCCACCGGTCATTGGAAGATGAACACGGTGATCATTCTGGTGATCCCGCTATTCATCGTGGCCGGGGATCTGATGCAAAAGGGACGGATCGCCGCGCCGATCGTCGCCATTGCCGAGCTGATCCTGGGTGGCATCAAGGGCGGTATGAGCGGCGCCTGTGTATTGGCAAGCGCCATGTTCGGCGCGATTTCCGGCAGCGGTGCGGCGACATTGACCTGCATCGGCTCGATCATGATGCCGCATCTTCGCAAGACGAAGTATCCGGAAGGCTTTTCCGCAGCGCTGCTGGTCAGTGCCAGCCCCCTGGGACTGTTGATCCCGCCGAGCGGCACCCAGCTCGTCTATGCCTGGCTGACGCAGCAATCGGTGCTGAAATGTTTTCTGTCCGCCTTGGCCGCGGGGCTCGTCCTTACCGTGTTCCTGTTGATCGTGAATTTCGTGATGCTGCGTAAGGTCGACGGCGTCGGATTGAAAAAGATCGAGGGCAACCCGATCGAAATATTCGGCAAAACCAGTTTCAACGCGCTGCCGGCCATATTGATGCCGGTTATCATATTGGGCGGCATCTATGGCGGGATCATGACGCCGACGGAAGCCGCCGGCGTGGCGGCGATGTATGCCATTCCGGTTGGGTTCTGGATCTATAAAGGTCTGACCTGGAAGGTGTTCTGGGAAACCCTGAAAGAATCCAGTGTTACCATCGGCGTCGTGATGGTCATGGTCTTCATGGTGCTGATCGTCAGTAAATATCTGATCTTCGAAGACATCCCCCGATTGGCGAAGGATACGATCTACGCGGTCTCGGACAACCCGATCATCATCCTGCTGATGATCAACGTGGTCATGATCGTGATCGGGATGCTCATGGACGATTTCAGCGGCTTGGTGTTGAGCGCCTCGTTGTTGACGCCGATCGCCGAAAGCGCCGGGATGGACCCGATCCATTTCGCCGCTGTCCTGGGGGTGAATTTGGGTATGGGCAACATTACGCCACCGACGGCGCCGCTGCTGTTTCTTGGATCCAGGGTCACGGGCGTTTCGGTTCAGGCGATGATGAAGCCGACCATCATGTTCATCCTGTTCGCTTGGCTGCCCACCTTGATCCTGATCACTTACATCCCGGAAATCGCACTGTTCCTGCCGACCTTCTTCCTCGGTTAGGGTTGGCGCGGAACAATGCGTGTGTACCGGTAGTCGAAGGCCCCGCTTTGTGCGGGGCCTTCATCTTTGAGCGGCATCGCCGTGCCTTTCCCGACGGTCCCGGTGGACCGCGCCGGAATCCTCGCCTATAAACGCGGCGGCTCGTTTAGGGCTTCTCACACAAACCGAAAAATTGGAACGGTTCGGCTATGCACGACCTGAAATTCATCCGCGATAACCCCCAGGATTTCGACAAGGCCATGAAGGCGCGGGGCATGGGACCCATGTCCGCCGGCATTCTGGCCATGGATGAAGCCCGCCGATCCGCCCAGACCCGGCTGCAGGAACTGCTGGCGCGCCGGAACGAGGCGTCGAAGGCCGTCGGCATGAAGAAGAAGGCCGGCGAGGATGCGGACGACCTGATCGCGGAAGTGGCCGAGTTGAAATCGACCATCGCGGCACTGGAAGCAGAGGAGCGCAAGGCGGCGGAAGACCTGACCGGCATTCTCGAATCCCTGCCGAACATCCCGGCGGACGACGTGCCGGTGGGGCCGGACGAGGAAGCGAATGTTGAAATCCGCAAATGGGGCGAGCCGAAGGCGTTTTCCTTTGAACCCAAGCAGCATTTCGACATCGGTGAAGATAACGGGTTAATGGACTTTGAAACCGCGGCCCGTCTGTCCGGTGCGCGGTTCGTGGTGCTGAAAGGGCCCTTGGCCCGGTTGGAGCGTGCCTTGGCGAACTTCATGCTGGACCGGCACACCTTGCAGAATGGCTATACCGAGATCGTGCCCCCCGTATTGGTTCGTGACGAAGCCATGTACGGCACCGGTCAGCTTCCGAAATTCGCCGAGGACCTGTTCCGCACGGATGAGGGGTTCTGGCTGATCCCGACCGCGGAAGTGCCGTTGACCAACCTGGCCGGCGACACGATCGCCGAGGAAGCGGATCTGCCGCTGCGGTTCACCGCCTGGACGCCCTGTTTCCGGTCCGAGGCCGGCGCCGCCGGGCGGGACACGCGCGGCATGATCCGGCAGCACCAGTTTTCCAAGGTTGAGATGGTCAGCATCACCCATCCGGATAAATCGGAAGAGGAACTGGAACGCATGACGGGCTGTGCCGAAGGCATACTTCAGGCACTGGATCTGCCCTATCGCGTTCTCGCCCTCTGCACCGGCGATATGGGCTTCGGCGCGCGTAAAACCTATGACCTGGAGGTCTGGCTGCCGGGGCAGGGGCGGTACCGTGAAATCTCCAGCTGTTCGAATTGCTGGGATTTCCAGGCCCGCCGGATGAAAGGCCGTTTCCGGACGCCGGGCGAGAAGGGCACCAAGTTCGTCCATACGCTGAACGGTTCCGGCCTGGCCGTCGGCCGCACGATGATCGCGGTTCTGGAGAATTATCAGAATGAGGACGGCAGCGTGACGATCCCGGACGCCCTGCGGCCCTATATGGGCGGCATCGAACGGATCGAGGTGGAGAGCGTGGCGTGACCGCGCCGCGCAAGACCGTCGATCTGGCGGATGCGCGGGTCCTGATTTCCAACGACGACGGCATCCGCGCCAAGGGGTTGGCGGTGTTGGAAGAGGCAGCGCGTCCCCTGGTGAAGGAAGTGCGGGTGGTGGCGCCGGAGGGCGGGCGCAGCGGCGCGTCCCATATGATCACCTTCGCCGGCCATATCCGTCTGAAGCGGGTCGGCGCGGCGGAGCGTTATGTGACGGACGGCACGCCCGCCGATGCGGCAATCCTTGGTTTGCAGAAGGTTTTCGACAGCGATTTGCCCGATCTGGTCCTGAGCGGCGTGAACCACGGTTTGAATATGGGCGATGATTTCTTCTCCTCCGGCACCATGGGTGTCGCGATAGAGGCTTGCCTGCAGAACATCCCGGCGATTTCCGTCAGCGCGTATCGGGGAGAGATCGGAATCAATTGGGACACCGTAGAGAAGATCCTGCCCGGCGTGCTGGAAAAGCTGGCCGCGTTCGGTTGGGTCCGGGACGTCTTCTACAACGTCAATATTCCGAATCGACCCTATGCTGATATCAAGGGCATAAAGCCTGTGGGCCAAGGCCGGATGGACGATGCATCCAGCTTCGTGGTCGCCCCGGGGGACGATCCACGGCGGCAGGGAACCTATCGGCTGCGGCACAACGGGGGCGTTGGGCTGCGTTCCATGGGGCCGGACGGCCAGGGGGATTACGATTATCAGGGGGATTGCGATTACACGGCGATTCGGGACGGATATGTTACGGTGACGCCGGTGCGTGTGGAAATCACGGACCGGGCTGTGCTGCAGCAGATGAGGGATGCGTTGACGTGATGCCTTCCACGATGACGGATGACGGAAATATTTCCGAGGATCGGTTGGCCGAGGACAGCTTGGCAGAGGATAGTTTAGCAGAGGACCGGGCGAAACTGGCGCTGAGCCTGCGGCGCTCGGGCGTGCGCGACGCGCGGGTCCTGGCTGCGATGGAACGCGTCCCGCGGGAGATGTTCGTGCCGGAAGGATTCCGCCGGCATGCCTATGACGATACGGCGCTTCCGATCGATTTGGGTCAGACGATAAGCCAACCGTTGATCGTCGCCATGATGACCGAGGCCCTGGAACTTCATGACCGCGCCAAGGTTTTGGAGGTCGGCACCGGGTCGGGATACCAAGCCATGGTGCTCAGCCTGCTGTGCCGGCGCGTCTATACGGTTGAGCGGATTCGCGACCTGTTGAAACAGGCCGAAGAACGCTTCAGGGCGCTCGACAGGCACAATATCACCACGCGCCACGGCGACGGCTACAAGGGGTGGCCGGAACAGGCGCCTTTTGAATGCATCATGGTTACCGCCGCCGCGCCGGAAATTCCCCAGGCCCTGATCGATCAATTGGCGCCGGGCGGCAGGCTGGTCATACCCGTCGGCATGGATCCGGTGTCGCAACGGCTGGTCAAGCTGGTGAAACACGAAGACGGCACGATCACGACGTCGGAACTGGCCGGCGTGCGCTTCGTGCCGCTGCTTGAAGGGACGCAATAAGGAACGTGGCGCGCCAGATCAGCAGGAATGCTTCGAATGCTAACGCGCCGGCTTTGAACGCGCTTCTATTGCTGGTTTGCTTGTCCGTCCTGGTGGGGTGTTCCGATCGCGGCGCGCCGCGCATCAGGGTGTTCGACGGGTCGACGCCGTCCTCCAGGAACGCCGCGCCCGCCGCACAGGGCCCGGTCGCCGAAACCCAGAACGGATCTTTCCATGTCGTTCGAGATGCGGAGACCCTCTATTCAATCGCGCGCGGCTATGGCGTCAGTACCCGCGATCTGATTTCCGCAAACGGTTTGAAACCGCCATATCTGTTGCTGAAGGGCCAGCGTCTGACGATTCCCGCCAGCCGCATTCACCGGGTGCAGTCGGGTGAGACGGTTTACGGCATATCCCGGCAATACGGCGTGGATATGAGCCAGCTTGTCCAGCGCAACAACATCAACCCGCCCTTCACCATCCGCGTCGGTCAGCGCCTCGTGATTCCCGGCCGGGTCGTCGAAGCCCAAAGCGTTGCGGCCCTGCCCAGGCAATCAACGCCGGAACCGGAACCGGTCGTGCGGTTTGAATCGAAATTGACGGAAGAGGAACGCCGGAAGTTGGCGGAGGAGCCATTGGACGCACCTCTGGCGGTTACCCCTCGCGACGAGACTCCCCAGGCCCCACTTGCCGGGGGGCCAAGGGCGCCCAGACAGGCCGACGCCGACCGGGCCGCGCCGCAACAGGTTGCCGCCGCCCCGGTGCCGCAGCGTGGCTTTGCGGTGTCCGCAGACGGTTTTCCAAGGCCCCGGATGAAGCCGGAAGGCGTTTCCAGGGTGGCGATCGCAGGACCGAAAATCGTGCCGCGGCCGGAAGCACGCAGCAAGGACACTTTCCTGTGGCCGGTTCAGGGCAGGGTCATTTCCAGCTACGGCCCCAAGCCGGGTGGATTGCACAATGACGGGGTGAATATCGCGGCTCCCCGCGGCACTTCCGTCCGCGCCGCCGAGAATGGCGTCGTGGTCTATGCGGGCTCCGAACTGAAAGGGTTCGGCAACATGGTCCTGGTCAAGCATGCGGACGGTTATGTGACCGCTTACGCGCATACGGCGGATGTGCTGGTCCGGCGCGGGGACCGTGTCCGGCGGGGCCAAGCCATCGCCAGGGTCGGCAGCAGCGGCAATGTAGATCGCCCGCAGCTTCATTTCGAGATCAGAAAGGGCCGCAAGGCGATCAATCCGCAAGGCCGCCTTGGTGCCTGATATCGCGATTGAGAAATAACATCATTCTACTATGATGTTTATCTAATTGTTTAAAATGATAAAATTTTATGAAAACGCGGGTTGTTGAGACTTCGTTAACCGGCTGAACCTAACATCGGGCGTCGTTTCCTTTGGTGTCAATCCAATCCTCGCCGGCCTTGCCGTATCCATCCAGGAGCCCCCGATGTCCGTTCTCAATAAGGTCAACATTTCGACGAAGATCTATGGCGGCTTTGGCGCCATTCTGCTCTTTCTGCTAATCATCAGCGCAACCGCCTGGTGGAGTTTGAGCCAGAGCGGCTCGAAGGGAGAGAGCTATCGGGAACTGGCGACGCAGACCGCCGAAATTGGCCGGGTTCAAGCCGAGTTGTTGGAGGCGCAGCTTCTTGTCGAACATTTTCTGAGCAGTCCCTCCACCTCCGTCGTCATCAAGGTGGCCGCCGCGCGCAAACGGGTCGAAAAACGTATGGAAGCCTTGGCGGCGATGGATTTGCCCGAGGAAAGCCGGGCGAAATTGCAGTCGGTGTCGGAGAATCTGAAGGCCTATTTCGACGCTTTCATCGAAGTCACGAAGCTGGAAAAACAGCGGGTCACCATCGTCGACAAGGAACTTGCGGTTCAAGACGGCAAAATGGAGGCGCGTATGGAGGAGTTGGTCCGCACCGCGACGGACGAGTACCTCGCCGACGTCGCGGCCATGGGGGGGCAGGTCATGCGTCATGTCCTGCGCATGCGCAATTTCGTCGACCAATTCCAATTCCGTCCGGACGCGAAAGCGCTGAAGGCGCTGCAGGCGGAAAGCGCCATGATGAATGAAAAGCATGCCGTGCTGGCGGAGAACATCTATGACGAGGGCCGGGTTGCCCTGTCCGATGAAGTGATCGCGCTGCACAAGACGTATTTGGAGGCAGCCGAACGGCTGTTCCGAACGGTTGAGGCGCGCCTGCGTCTGGTCGACGAAACTCTCAGCAAACACGGTTCGCAGGCATTGGAGGATATGGATGCCTTGGCGCAAGCCAACGGCGCCATGCAGGAAGAACTGGGCGAGACCGCGAAATTGTCCAGTTCGATCGGCATGATGACGTCCATCGTCGTTTCCGCGGTCAGTGTGGTTTTGGGAAGTGTGCTTGCCTGGTTGATCGGCGCGGGTATTTCCAATCCGATCCGGGCGATCACCGCGGCGATGACGAACCTTGCGGGCGGCGACCGCATGGTGGAAATCCCCGGCCAGGACCATCGGGACGAAATCGGGGACATGGCCGACGCGGTTCAGGTATTCAAGGAAAACATGATCCGTAATGACGAATTGCAGGCCCAACAGGAACAGGAAGCGCGCGGCCGTGAAGAGCGGGCGAAACGGATCGAAGAACTTACCTTGGGCTTCGACCGGAAGGTCGGCGAGGTGTTGGATGCGTTTTCCGGCTCGGCGGAGGAAACGGAACAGACGTCCAATTCAATGAGTTCGATCGCCGACGATACGAACCGCCGTGCGACGACCGTTGCCGCCGCGGCGGGCCAGACATCCGCCAATGTGCAGAGCGTGGCCGCGGCGACGGAACAGCTTTCGCACTCATCCTCCGAAATCGGCAGGCAGGTTTCGCAATCCGCCGAAATTGCGGGACGCGCTGTCGAACAGGCGCGCAAGACCGACCAGACCGTACAGGGATTGGCGGAAGCCGCGAAGGAAATCGGCCAGGTGGTTCAATTGATCCAGGATATCGCCGAGCAGACGAACCTGCTGGCGCTGAACGCGACGATCGAGGCGGCCCGGGCCGGCGAAGCGGGCAAGGGCTTCGCGGTGGTCGCGAATGAGGTGAAGAGCCTAGCGACCCAGACCGCAAAAGCGACCGGCGATATCGGTCGTCACATCACGTCGATCCAGGGGGAGACGGAAGCCGCCGTTCGCGCGATCCAGGCGATCGCGAAAACCGTGGACGACATCAATCACACCACTTCGGCCATCGCCGCGGCGGTCGAGCAACAAGTCGCCGCAACCGGTGAAATCACACGCAGCGTGGACCAGGCGGCGTCGGGCGCGCAGGAAGTCTCGTCGAATATCAGTGAGGTAACGCGCGGCGCCGGGGAGACCGGTTCGGCGGCGGGGCAGATGACGGAAGTCGCCAGCCGTATGAAATCAAAGGCTGACGAGTTGCGGCAGGAGGTCGAAAGTTTCCTGAGAGGTGTCCGGGCCGCTTAGTGCCCGGCGGCCGGATACTTCGTCTGCATCCCGGTCAGGAAAGGGGTTTTCCGAGACTGCCGGCGAGTTCCTGAATGAATTGCCAGGCGACTCGGCCGGAACGGGCGCCGCGCGTAACGGTCCATTCCACCGCGCGCGGTTTCCAATAGTCTTCCGCGACACCCAGGTCATAGGCTTCCACATAGCCGGCGATCATGTCGAAATAGGTCTGTTGATCGCAATTGTGGAAGCCGAGCCACAGGCCGAAACGGTCGCTGAGGGAGACTTTCTCTTCAACGGCTTCCGACGGGTTGATCGCGGTCGAACGCTCGTTGTCGATCATGTCCCGCGCCATCAGGTGGCGCCGGTTGGATGTCGCATAGAAGACGACATTTTCCGGCCGGCCCTCGACGCCGCCTTCCAGAACCGCCTTCAGGGACTTATACGCGGCATCTTCGCCGTCGAAGGATAGATCGTCGCAGAACAGTATCCAGCGGCGGTCGGTGTTGCGCAGCCGGTCGAGCAGCACGGGCAGGGTGGGGATGTCTTCACGGTGGATTTCCACCAGGCCCAGGCTGCCGGGCCGTTCATCGTTGACCGCCGCATGGACCGCCTTGACCAGCGAGCTTTTGCCGGCCCCGCGCGATCCCCATAGCAAAGCGTTGTTCGCCGGCAGTCCGCGCGCAAAGCGGCTTGTATTTTCAAGCAGCTGTTCGCGCTGCAGCTCGACGCCGCGCAGCAGATTGATATCCACGCGGTTGACCTTCTTTACCGGTGTCAGGCGGCTGCCGTCGGCATGCCAGACGTAGGCGTCGGCGCCGGTCAGGTCATCCTGGTCCGGGGCAGGCGGGCTGAGCCGTTCCAGGGCGGTTGCAATGCGCTCAAGGAGCGGAAGAAGGTCCGGGTTCTGTATCATATTCGTCATGGCGCGGGACGGTATTGCCTGGTTGTTGGAGCGTCAATGCGGATTGGGGGATGGCTCTTATGCGTTCTGGGAAACGCTGGCCGCTTTTCCCAGTTTGCATCGGTGGCTGACCGAGGGCTAAGAACAGCGCCAGGAATAGAAACCAAGCACAACATCAAGGCTGCGATTGAAATGGATACTTCCGCTGAGGACTTGAAGACCGGCCCGCTGCGCATGACCGATGTAGAAAGAGCGGCGGCGGCACTGCGTGGGATCGTTGTGCGCACACCGTTGCTAGAGAATCCCGATGTCAATGCGTTGCTGGGCGGGCGGTTGTTGATCAAGGCGGAATGCGCGCAACGGACCGGGGCCTTCAAGATCCGGGGCGCCTATAACCGTTTTCTGGACATGTCGGCCGAGGAAAGGGCACGGGGCGGCATCACCTATTCATCCGGCAACCACGCACAAGGCGTCGCGCTTGCAGCGCGCCTGCTTGGAAGTTCCGCTTTGATCGTCATGCCATCGGACGTACCCGTCGACAAAGTGGAACGGACACGTGCATTGGGGGCCGATATCGCTACTTTCGACCGGGACACCGAGAACAGTGATGAAGTCGTGGCGCGGCTCCGCGCGGAGACCGGGCGCATCATCGTGCCGCCCAGCGGGGACGTTCGGGTCCATGCGGGCGCGGCGACCGTCCCGGTCGAAATATTTGAACAAGCGGCGGCATTGGACGCGTCCCCCGATGCGATCCTGATTCCCTGTGGCGGCGGTGGATTGACGGCGGCGACGGCCTTCGTGGCGGCGAAATTGTCGCAGGAGACCCGTGTGTATGCGGTGGAACCCGAATTGTTCGACGATACATGCCGGTCCCTGGAAGCGGGCGAGCGGGTGCGAAACCCGGTCGGGCGCAAGACGATCTGTGATTCTATCATGACGCCCACGCCGAACGCCGAGACCTTCAAAATCAACAAGCAGCTGCTTGCGGGCGGTCTAACCGCGAGCGACGACGAGGTTCGCAAGGCAATGCTTTTCGCCTATGAGCATTTCAAGATCGTCGTCGAACCCGGCGCGGCCGTAGGAATCGCGGCCATTCTTGCGGGGAAGATCGATATTCAAGGCAAGACGATCGTCACAGTCGTAACCGGGGGAAACGTCGGCACAGAGCGGTTTTGCAGCCTGTTGAAACAAGCGAGTGCATCTGTTGGCCCTTGATGGAGGGAGCGCTCGGTTGCTTTCCGGCGCTTTGTCGAGGCGGCCTTCCAAAGGCCAATTTAGGCCAGACCCTAAAATATCGGTTGGAAAGCCCCTATATTGCACCGAAACAGGGGGCGAACCGGCGCAGGCTACGGGCGTTGCAAAAGCGGTGACCCTCGGTATAGTCCGGCGGTTCTCAATCGAGGCGGTGCAACCGCGTCGGATTTCCATTTGATCGGGCGTCGCACCGGCCGCGGACCAGGGTATCCCCAGTATCACCCATGGGATTTCCAGGACCACGCATTGCATCGGCGTCCTTGTAGGGAGGTTTTATGTTCTTCATATCGACGGCATTCGCCCAGGACGGCGGCGCCATGGGCGGTATGGGCGGACTGGTTCAGTTCGTGCCGCTGATCGCCATCGTCGCGATCTTCTATTTCCTGCTCATCCGGCCGCAGCAAAAGCGGCAGAAGGAACACCAGGCCAAGATCAACTCCGCACGCCGCGGCGACCAGGTCATGACCGGTGGCGGGATCTTCGGCAAGGTCACCAAAGTCATGGACGATGGCAAACTGCAGGTCGAAATCGCCGAAGGCGTTCGCATCCGCGTTGCCGCGAGCACGTTGATGGACGTCATCAGCAAGACGGAACCGGCCAAGACCGTGAAGTCCGAAAAGGCTGAAAAGTCCGACGACGCCAAGGGCGAAAAGTCCGAGTAATTCTGTAACGGCGGCGGTCCGGTCGGCCGAAGCAGGCCGGCGGCGGCCGCCGACTAAAGCGAAAGAGCTGCCGCAGCATGCTCCAGTTCCCTCTATGGAAAAAGGCACTCATCGGCGTCATTTGCGCCATGGGTATCCTGTACGCCGCCCCGAACTTCTTCCCGGAAGGCACGTTTGACGGTTTGCCGTCCTTCGCGCCGGGGAAAACGTTGAGTTTGGGCCTCGATCTTCAAGGCGGGTCTCACCTTCTGATGGAAGTTGAGACGGACGCCGTCGTGAAGGAGCGGTTGGAATCGACCGTTGATGCTATCCGACGGATGCTGCGGGCCGAGCGTGTCGGTTATACCGGCCTCGGCGTCGAGGGGGGCGCGGTGGTTTTTGCGCTTCGTGACCAGACCCAGGCGGACCTCGCTGAATCGAAAATGCGCGATATCGACCGGACGCTCCGGGTGTCCCGTCTTGAAGACGGCCGTTTCTCCGTCACGTTCGATGAAGCGACATTGTCGGCTGCAAAGGTTCATGCGGTCGAACAGTCGGTCGAGATCATCCGCCGACGGATCGACGAAATGGGAACGCGGGAACCGATCATCCAGCGGCAGGGCGAAGACCGGATTTTGGTGCAAGTTCCGGGATTTGACGATCCGGGGGCATTGATCGACATCATCGGGCAAACCGCGCAGATGACCTTCCATCTGCTGGACGAGCGTGCTGCACCCGGACAGGTACCGGCGACGGCGCCTCCCGGAACGATGATCCTGCCGTCCAACGAGGAAGGCGGTCAGCAGTATCTGGTCGAGCGGCGCGTCCGCGTCAGCGGCGAGCGCCTGGTCGATGCGCAGCCGAGTTTCCAGAACAACCAACCGGTTGTCTCGTTCCGCTTCGACACGCTTGGCGGACGGCAGTTCGGTGATGTGACGCAGGAGAATGCGGGCCGATACCTCGCCATCGTCCTGGACGGAGAGGTCATCAGCGCGCCGGTGATCCGGGAGCCGATCCTGGGCGGCAGCGGCATCATCAGCGGTAGTTTCACGGTCAAGCAGGTCAACGACCTTGCCCTGCTGTTACGGGCAGGCGCCTTGCCGGCACCGATTTCGGTGCTTGAGCAACGGGCCATCGGGCCGGGCCTTGGGCAGGACTCCGTCGATGCCGGCAAGATCGCGAGCATTATCGGGCTAATTGCCGTCATGGCCTTCATGGTCATGAGCTACGGCTTGTTCGGCGCAATGGTGAACGTCGCTTTGGTCTTCAATATCGGCTTGATCATCGCGATCCTGTCCGGTTTGCAGGCGACCTTGACGCTGCCGGGTATCGCCGGGATCGTGCTGACGATCGGTATGGCGGTCGACGCCAATGTTCTTATTTTCGAGCGTATCCGAGAGGAAGTCGCTGGAGGCCGTTCGCCGTTTTCGGCCGTCGATGCGGGATATAGGCGGGCGCTGACCACGATTATCGATTCCAACCTGACGACACTGATCGCTGCCGTGTTGCTGTTCGCTTTCGGGGCAGGGCCGATCAAGGGCTTCGCGGTGACGCTGTCGATCGGGATACTCACGTCGATGTTCACGGCGATCATGGTTACCCGGTTCTTCGTTGTCAGTTGGCTGCGGTCGAAGCGGCCCGCCACATTGGCGATATAGATTTTGCCGGAAAGGGCAGTCTGATGCGTTTGAAGATCGTTCCCGACAATACGAAGATCGATTTTATCGGTTTCCACAAATTGGCGATCGGGTTCTCCGTGTTGCTGATCATTGCCTCTCTCGGCCTTTTCGCCGTGCGCGGATTGAACCTGGGGATCGACTTCCTGGGCGGGATCATGCTGGAGGTGAAGACCGAGGGACCGGCGGATATCGGGACCTTCCGGTCGGATCTTGGCGGTTTGGGGCTTGGTGAGGTCGGTATTCAGGAATTCGGTGAGCCCGACGTTCTGCTCATCCGTGTCCAACGCCAGCCGGGCGGCGACGAAGCGCAGCAGGAAGCGATCAAGACGATCACCGAGACGCTGGGCGACCGGGTCGTCGAATACCGGCGCAATGAAGTGGTCGGCCCAACGGTTGGCGCGGAACTGCAGGAAGCGGCTTTAATCGCGGTTCTGGCGGCTATCGGCGCTATACTGGTTTACATCTGGTTCCGGTTCGAATGGCAGTACGGGGTAGGGGCCGTCATCGCGCTGACCCACGACGTGATTGCGACCGTCGGACTGTTCGCTCTGTTCCAATTGGAATTCAACCTCTCCACCGTCGCCGCGATCCTGACCATTGCGGGTTATTCGATCAACGATACCGTGGTCGTGTATGACCGTGTGCGCGACAAGCTTCGCCGCTTTAAGAAGCTTCCCTTCGAGGAACTGTTCAATCTGGCGATCAACAAGACGCTGTCGCGTACGGTCATGACCAGTTTCACGACCTTGCTTGCCTTGCTGGCACTTTTGTTCTTCGGGGGTGAGGTGATCCGCGATTTCGTTATCGCAATGATCTGGGGCATCGTCATCGGGACCTATTCCTCGATCGCGATCGCCGTGCCGTTGTTGCTGTATTTGCGTCCGCGACGGGGGGACGAGGACGAGTCCCCGGCCGGCGAAGAGACCGCTCAAAAGGAGACCGCCCTGGGGGCGGGCTGACGCCGAAACCTTGGATATAACGCCGCTTATTCCAGAAGACAGGCAGGTCATCGATTCCTACGGACCGGGGCGGTTCCAGATCGCGGGTGTCGTATATACCGGGCCGGTTCTGGTGTTCCCGAATGCGGTTCTGACCTGGGATGTGGCGGATAGCGGGGATATTTTCTCCGCCTTGGACCCGGCGACTCTCGGTGCGGTAGCGGGCGCGAATCCTGCAATCGAAGTTCTGTTGTTCGGAACCGGGGCGAAGACTGAATTTGTCAGGCCGTCCCTGAAAGCATCGGTCAAGCAATCCATCGGCCTAATGCCCGACGCCATGGAAACAGGGGCTGCTTGCCGTACCTATAACATTCTGTTGGCTGAGGGTAGGCGCGTCGCCGCCGCCTTGCTGCCGCTTTAGTCGTCCCGTCGACCGCCAGGTGAGGCTCGCTCAGGGCTAGTCGATGCCGCTGACGAAGTTCGCCAGGTTTACGCAAAGCTTTTGCAACTCCCGGGCGGATTTCGCACCCAGATGTTCGTTTCGCTTGATGCGTTGCGCCGCGGTTTCGGAAATCGCCGTGACCAGGGGCTGAAGGCGCTCCTGTCCGGCCGTCTCAAGGCTTCCGGCAAGCTTCTGAACCGTCGTCAGGATATCGCTCTCCGACCGGGTCAGTTCGTCCTCCATGCCGGGGGCGCCGCCTTCCTCAAGCAATTCGATCAGATATGCCTGACGCTCAACCAGGTATGTGTTGAAGGTCAATAATGCGCGGTCCAATGCCTCGCGGTGTGCGACAGGATCGAAGTCCGCGGATTTCTTGGCCTTCAGCGTGTTCGGAACCATGACGCGCCGGGTGAATGTCTCTTCTCTTACGGCCTTGCGGCGATCGGGGCCGATATATTGAGTTGTGACAACGAAGGGGCGGTTGTTGTCGATCAGCCGCGCCAGTCGTTTCTGCATCAAGTCGCTGCTGAACGGCCGGACCAGGAAGGCGTCGCACCCGGAACTGACGATACTTTCCACGCCCGTTCCTGTCGGGGCGGGGCCGGTCATCAAGTAAAATCCGAACGGATCGTGGTCGGAGAGGTTTTGCCGCGCCTTCCTGATGGTCATGGCGAGCGTCTGCAAATCCTTGGACGTGTCGAACATCACCAGATCGTAGAGTGACGTTTCCATTGCCCGCAGGGCTTCGCTGCGGTCCGTCGTCGTGTCCACACGACTGAAGCCGGACGAACGAAGGCCCGAGACCAAGGCCGCTCTCAGCGCCGGGTGATTTTCCAGCACGAATGCGGCTAGTGAAACGGACATAGCGCCCGTATTAGGAGTTCTCTCCATCCTCAATCAGACGCTTTCTGCGTCCTTCCCCCTCAACGTCTAGTTGCATCGTGTCTCTCTGCGAATCACTACTGCACTTAGACAGAAACCTGCCATAATGATGAGGCAGTAGAATCAAGAACTCAAACGAACGCAATAGATAATTAGTTTATTTATGCTTTTTTATTACTTCGAATACATAAAGTAACGTGTGTTAACAATTGAGTATTCATCCCATGGTAGGAATCATTAGTTGAATCTATGGCGGAAATCCGCGGGTTTCGGAATCTTCGGGAATCTCGAAAAAGAATCGTATTCCGGGTTTGAGTCGCCTCGGTCCGAATCAAGAAAGTCATGAAATATTGATGACGGAATTAGACTGCATATGCAGTTTGATTGTTTCGTTTTAACAACAAGCCAAGTGAAGGCGGAGTAATTGCCAAAAGAAAAACGCCCCGCAAAAGCGGGGCGTTTCTCGTAAAGCGGTGGTGCTCAGACTAGGCGGCCAGGTTCTGATTCGCGAAGTCCCAGTTGACCAGACTGTCCAGGAACGTCGCGATATAGTCGGGGCGGCGGTTCTGGTAGTCCAGGTAATAGGCGTGTTCCCAAACGTCGATCGTCAGCAGCGGCGTCTGGCCGTGCGCGATCGGGCTGTCCGCATTGGCGGTCTTGGTGACCTTCAACTTGCCGCCATCGACGACAAGCCAGGCCCAGCCGCTGCCGAACTGCGTGGTCGCGGCCGCCTTGAATTCTTCGACGAACTTGTCGTAGCCGCCGAGATCTTCGTCGATCTTCGCGGCAATGGCGCCGGTGGGCGCGCCGCCGCCGTTCGGGGACATGGAATGCCAGTAGAACGTATGGTTCCAAACCTGCGCGGCGTTGTTGAAGATACCCGCCTTGGAAGCGTCGCCGGCAACGGCCTTGACGATATCTTCCAGGCTTTTCCCGGCCAGGTCCGTGTCCTTCACCAGGTTGTTCAGATTGGTGACATAGGTGTTGTGGTGCTTGCCGTAATGGAAACTCAGCGTATTCGCGGAGATATGCGGCTCAAGAGCGTCCTGCGCGTAAGGCAGGGCGGGAAGTTCGAATGCCATTGTGACCCGTCCTCTTCTGCTTGGTATTTGTTGGTTTGCCGTATCTTGTTCGTTGTGGCCAATTTCGAATGTCGCGAATGAGCGATCTTGGCCGGCGCCACAAAGTATTGTTCCAGCCTGCCGGATTGCAAGGGGACAAAGCGGAATAACCTAGCTCTGGAGTCATGTTTTTCCGTGCCGTCCGGATTTTCTCCGCCGGTTTCGCCTGGAACCGGAATATCGACATTGCCCTGACCGCTGCGATCGCGTTTTCTGCGGAACGGGAGAAGGGCCGCTGCATGGATATGCCGACACAATCGGATTTGGATCATTGCCTCGACATCACGCGGCGTGGAAAGTCGAACCTATGGTTCGTCGGCCGGGGGCTGCCTGCGCGGCGCCGGTCCATGTTCGCATCCGCCTATGCTTCCATGCGGGTTGTCGACGACTATGTCGATGACGAATTCCTCGTCTTGCCCGATGAAGAGCGTGCGCGGCGGCGTGGCGGCGCCCATGAACGCGTGGCGGCGTGGTTGTCTGCCATGGAAGGCGCCGTGGCGGGCGCGCCCGCACCGGACCCAGCCCGTGACTCAGGGGGCGGCTTTCCCGACATACGGATCGTCCGCGCCGTGACCGATTGTTTCCTTGGGGCCGATATCGGCCCGGGGCCTTGGCGGCAGCTCGCACGCTCAATGCACCGGGACATAGATGAGGTGCCGTTTCGCAGCTGGGACGATTTCGTCGAATATTGCGAGGGCGCAACGGTCGCGCCCGCCGGCATCTTCCTCTATGTCGTTGCTGCCGATCTCGATGCGGCGCCGAAGGCCGGACATAAACTGCCGGCCGCCGCGCCCGATTGCGTCCGCGACATGGCGATTTTCTGTTATCTCGTTCATATCGCGCGGGACATTGTGAAAGACGCCGCCTCGGGCCCGGCCCTTTTGACAATTCCCGAGGACGTCTTGCAGGCCCATGACCTGACCCGGACGGAACTTCCCTCGGCGGCGCTGCAAGGGAGCGATCGACGCATGGTCGGCTTGATCGCCGATTTGGCGGCGCGGGCGGGTGACTACCGGCGACGCGGGGAAGCTTGGCACGATAGGCTTTTGCCCTTGCTCGGTTTCAGGGAACGCACGGCGTTCTCGGCTCTGATGACCGTTTACGGAGCATTGCACGACCGGCTGCTGAACGATCCTGGTTTCGCCTTGGTGCGTGACCCCAAACAGCGCGAAGAACTGCGACGTGCCGCCCTCACGGCGGCCAATATCCAAGTCTGACGGGACGGGTCCGTGGGCGCGGAAAAAGACACAGACAAAAAACTCTCCTATTGCGGAGAATTGGTGTACCGGCAGGATCGGGATCGGTTCCTGTCGGCCATGACGGCGCCGCCGGACCGGCGCGAAGCCCTTTTTGCGCTATACGCCTTCAATCACGAGATATCGAAAACTGCCGGTGTGGTGTCGGAACCGATGTTGGGTCAGATCCGATTGCAGTGGTGGCGGGAAGCGATCGAGGAATGTTACGCAGGGACACCGCGCCGCCACGCGGTCGTCACCTCCTTGGCGGAGGTTGTTCAGGCGGTGAAGCCGACGCGGTCGCTGTTCGATACGCTGATTGAAGGCCGGGAAGGTGATCTGGACTTTCAACCGCCCGGAACCCTCGCGGATCTGGAGCGCTATGCGGAACTGACTTCCGGGTGCTTGACCGAATTGGCTTTGGAAGTGTGTTCGGGGCAGGAAAGGGTGCTTTCCGAGGATTTGCGAAAGGCCGCGCGAAAGGTCGGGACCGCCTGGGCATTGGTGGGGTTGATGCGGTCGCTGCCCTTTCACATGCGGGCGCGGCGGGGGATGCTTCCGCGCGATCTCGCGGCATCGCACGGTGTGGCGGTTTCAGATCTGGCGGAAGGGCGGGACGTGCCGGGGGTGGCTTTGGCCGTCAAGGATGTCTGTTCTCACGCATCCGCATTGCTCCGCGAGGCTAGGGCAGTACCTGCTCGTGGGGCTTCGGCTTCCGCCCTGTTCGGCGCCTTATCCATTGGGGTGGTAGCTGACAGTCATCTGAAACAGCTTCGCAAGGTCGGTCATGATGTGTTTGATCCCAGGCTATCCGCGCCGCCGGCCTTGCGTGGTTGGTCCTTGATGGTTCGGTCGGTTTTAGGCTGGTACTGACGGAGGTGCGGTAACTTCCTACGTAGTTTCGCATTCCCGTTGAATCTTACGCTAATATGCACAACCAATAGTATTTTAACTAAATAGATTCAGTGTACTTAAGCGATTCTATATGGTAGTCAGACCGTGAGAGATTGGGAGAACCCAATAGGAGAGAAGAATGTCTGACGTATCTCTAACGGAGGCGCAACGCGCCTCTTTGACCGCTTTGCAGCGCACGAATAGTGTCGCCGACCGTTCCTCGCAAAACCTGACATCCGGCCGTCGCGTCAACAATGTAAACGACGACCCGGTCGCGTTTTTCATCGCCCAGCAGCTTTCCCAGGAAGGGGCGGCCTTCGCGCAGCGGCGGGAAGAGATCGACCAAGGGATCAGCTCCCTTCGGGTGACGAACGGTGCGATCGACACGATCGAACAGTTTTCCCGCCAATTGGAAGGCATTGCCGAGGCGGCGCGTTCCGTGACCGATCCGAACCAGTTGTCCCAGTTGGAGCAGCAGTTCCAGCAGATCGGCCGGCAAATCGCGAATGTCGCGGGGGATGCCTCCTTCGGGGGGGTAAACCTGCTGACCTCGTCGAATAACGAACTGAACGTTCAATTCAGCGATAATGAGGGCTCGGAACTCAACGTCCAGGGCGTCGACGTCCTGAATGGCGGTGGGTTCGCGGCTGGATCCTTCGTCGACGGTGAAATCCAGATCGACCAGCTGGGTGTGACGGGCGGCAGTTTTGCGAGCTTCCTGAGCAATCCGGAAGAAGTCGATGCCCTGATCGGCAATATCCGAAGCAGCATCGATAGTTTGCGCGGGCAGGCCCAGTCCTTCGGGTCCAATGTGGCGATCCTGCAGGAACGTTCCAGCTTCAACCAGAATGTCGCGAACGAGCTTCAGGCCGGCGCCGACAATTTGTCCTTGGCTGATTTGAACGAGGAAGCGGCCAATCTCGTCGCGGCCCGCACACGGACCCAGCTGGGCACGCAGACATTGGGCATTTCCGGCGGCCAGCAATCCTCGATCCTGCAAATCCTGGAAGGTATCGGCTAAGTCGACAGCAATTGGTGATCATGGAAGAAGGCCGGCGGAAGCGCCGGCCTTCTTCTTGTCAGGAGCATGGCTTTAAGCGGCCAGGCGTGCTTCCGCGAGCCAGACTTCCAGGGCCGCCAGAGCCCGCTGGGACATGGCGAGTTTGCGGTCGCGGCCCTTGATCTTCTTTTTGCCGGGCGGCGGTTCCGGCGGCGGAAACAGGCCGAAATTGACATTCATCGGCTGGAATGTCTCCGCGTCCGCGCCGCCGGTGATATGGTTCAACAACGCCCCCAGGGCGGTCGTTTCCGGCGGCGGCACGATCGCATGACCCAGCCGGTCGGCAGCGGCGAAACGTCCCGCCAACAAGCCGATTGCGGCGCTTTCCACATATCCCTCCACACCCGTGACCTGGCCGGCGAAGCGCAGGCGCGGCATGGCTTTCAGCCGCAAGGCAGCATCCAGCAGGCGGGGTGAATTGATGAAGGTGTTCCGGTGAATGCCGCCGAGACGCGCGAATTCCGCTTTCTCCAAGCCGGGGATCATGCGGAAGACATCGCCTTGAGCACCGTATTTCAGCTTGGTCTGGAACCCGACCATGTTCCATAAGGTGCCGAGCGCATTGTCCTGCCGTAATTGCACCACCGCATGGGGACGCGATCCGTCATGGGCATTGGTAAGGCCGACGGGTTTCATCGGCCCGAAGCGGAGTGTTTCCCGCCCCCGTTCGGCCATGACCTCGATCGGCAGGCAGCCCTCGAAATAGGGCGTGTCCTTTTCCCATTCATGGAACTCGGTCTTGTCGCCGGCGATCAGGGCATCCAGGAAGGCGTTGTACTGCTCTTCCGTCATCGGACAGTTGATATAGTCCTTGCCTTCGCCCTTGTCGTAGCGGGACTGAAACCAGACCGTGTCGAAATCGATGCTGTCCTTATGAACGATGGGGGCGATGGCATCGAAGAAGGACAGTTCCTCTTCGCCGCCAAGGCCTCGGATCACCTCGCTCAAGGCGGGGGAGGTCAACGGGCCGGTCGCGATGATCACATTGTCCCAATCTTCGGGCGGCAGGGTATCGACCTCACCGCGTTCGATCGTGACCAAGGGGTGTTCGGTCAGCGCGGCGGAGACCTTGTCGCTGAACTGGTGGCGGTCCACGGCGAGGGCGCCGCCGGCGGGAAGCCGGGCCTCGTCGCCGCTTTTCAGGATCAGCGATCCGCAGCGGCGCATTTCTTCATGCAAAAGGCCGACAGCGTTGTATTCCGCATCGTCGGAACGGAATGAGTTGGAACAGACAAGTTCCGCGAACCCATCGGTTTCATGGGCATCCGTCTTTCGGACCGGCCGCATTTCATGCAGGACGACGGGAATGCCGGCCGTGACCAATTGCCAGGCCGCTTCGGACCCTGCCAAACCACCGCCGATGACATGCACGGGTTTCATCTTGTTCTCCAACCGCCGGGTTTCGCTGCTCCGGGAAGCGACGTAGTACAGGTTGCGGGACCTTCAAGGCAAGCCGTCCGCCATCTTTGGGGATGGTCTTACGCGGCAATGACCGCCATATTTGCAGCCAAGGATCGTCACAACATCCATCGAAGGAATGGTTGGCCCCATGCCGCAAAGCGCCGCAACCGAAGCGACCGGAAAATCCCCTGACGCGAAAGAGGCCGCCTTCGTCAAGGACAGCCTGCATTTGCTCGGCATGGATATTCTACCGCTTCGGATGCCGGGGTTGAAGCGGGCGCGGTTGGTAAAGAACAACCAGCTGCAAACCATGGTCGAACTGTTTCACGACGATACGGCGGGCAGTGGGCAGGTCCTTACCGAAGAACTGCCGGGCTTTTTTCCCGAAGGCGGCGACGACTTCAAGGCCGATATGATTCTGCTCAAGAAGTTCGACGATGTTCCCAGCTTCGACGTGTACTCGACCCGGATCACGTTGCGGGAGTTGAATATTCCGGTCGAGGATCAGGAAGCGCTGCGCCTGTCCGAAGCCAAGCGCGAAGAACTGACCGAACGGATGAAGACGTTCACGCGCCCCTTGATCGGCCATGTCTATGGGGCGGAAGCGAAAACCGTGGACGACCTGCAAGGTATCCTCGGAATGTTCAAGGACCCCGACCCCAAGACCGCCTTGGCGAACCTGCGTAAGATGGCGGATAGTTTGGGCGTCGATTTAATGGATATCCCCAAATTCCTTGAAGACTATGGCGACATCTTCCTGTCGCTCGCCTATTTCCGAGACATTCTGGACAAAACGGTACCGACCATTCACCAGTTTCTCGAATGGCTGGCTGAATTGCGCGAAAGTTTCGTGGTCAAGCAGGACCGTGCGCAGGACAAAATGGTGTCCAGGATCGAAGCGGACCTGACGGATATCACCGGGTCGATCACCGGACGGTTTGAAAGCTTCGACCGGAAGACGAACGATTTCTGGACGGATATCAACGCCGAACGGTTTCATGAGGTGCGCGAGTTGATCACCGCGCATCACCGCACGGTCGGCGGCGTGCTGTGCGGCCTGACGCTTAAAATGGATCACTGGAAGAAGAAATTTAAGAATGCGGGCGTTGGCGGCCCGCAGCAGCGTCTGGAATTCACCCGCAGCGAAGTCCTGCCCGGTCTGGATTGGATCAAGGATTTGGAACGGCGCGGATCGCAGATCAACAAGTGACGCCGGGCCGGTCACGGTCGTTTGTTGCGGAAGCGATGCAATCGCCGTGGACAGGCGGGAAACCGTGGGTTAACCCTGATTTCACCGGTGGTGATTTCCCAATCGCAAAGGCAAGCCCATGAGTGTTCAACGCGCCCCAGTCCCGATGGCGGCGAACGAACCGACCCCTGTCAGACGGGGTCGGGAATTTCTGAACGTGCCCGGTCCGACGAATATCCCCGGGCGTATCCTGAACGCGATGCACAGGCCCGCGGTCGATTTCTCAGGCCCTGAATTCATCGACATCGCGATGTCCTGTTTCCGCGATCTGAAATGGTTGTTTCGGACGGAAGGCGACGTCTTCATCTATGCCGCGAACGGTCATGCCGCCTGGGAGGCCGCGATGGTCAACACCCTGTCGGCCGGCGATACGATCCTGGTGCCGGAGACGGGGCATTTCTCCACCGGTTGGGGCGACACCGCCGCATCCCTTGGGATCAAGGTGAAGACCGTGGCCAGCGACTGGCGCAGGGCGATTGACCCGGCCGCCGTGGAGCAGGCGCTGCGCGAAGATGCGGATCACGCGATCAAAGCGGTGCTCATGGTCCATACGGACACCGCGACCGGCGTGACCAGCGATGTCCGCGCCCTGCGTGCGGCGATCGATGCGGCGGGTCATCCGGCATTGTTCATGGTCGACGCGATCGCCTCGCTGGCGACCACGGAACTTGAGATGGACGCCTGGAACATCGATGTCGTTGTCGCGGCAAGCCAAAAAGGCCTGATGTGCCCGCCAGGCATTGCCTTGGTGGCGGCCGGCGCCAAGGCGATGGAAGCACATGCGTCCTCGACGCTGCCCCGACGGTATTGGGATTGGACGGACCGGACGGCCAAGGAACATTACCGCAAATTCTGCGGCACGGCGCCCGAACATACGGTCTTCGCGTTGCGCGAAGCCTTGACCATGCTGCAGGAAGAAACCCTGGAAGGGGCCTTCCGCCGCCACGAACGGCTGTCGGAGGCGGTGCGCCTCTGCGTCGGCAAATGGTGCGAGGGCGGTGCCTTGCAATTCAATGCGGTCAATCCCGGCGAACGCTCGAACGCGGTAACGACAATACTGCTGCCCGCGGGGGTGGATACGGATACGATGCGCGCCATGTGCCGCGACAATTTCAGCGTCGCGGTCGGCGGCGGCCTGGGTAAGCTTATCGGCAAGGCGTTCCGGATCGGCCATATGGGCGACATGAACGAACCGATGATCCTGGGCTGTCTCGGTGCGGTGGAGGCGGCGCTGAAACGCCTCAATGTTCCGGTCGGCTCGGGCGGCGTGCAAGCCGCCATCGATTGGTTGGCGCAGCCGCCGCGTTGAGCGGCCGTTCATTCCTCACCCTAAATGAAAGGACGGGCGGTTGACCGAACCTGTCTCTATTCTATCCGTCGCCGAAGCTTTTCCACCGCATCGTTTGCGTCAGGCGGAAGTTGTGGGGCTTTGCCGCGACGTCTTTGCGGGACGGCCCGAGATGTTCGCGCGGCTGGAGGAGGCCTATGGTAATGCGGGTGTTGAAACCCGCAGTTCCTGCGTCCCGATAGAGTGGTACAACAAGCCCCATGGCTGGCCGGAACGTGCCGCGCTGTTTCAGGAACATGCCTTGGCTCTACTGGAGGCGGCCGCAACCGAAGCGCTTTCGAAAGCGGGGCTGACGCCGCAGGACGTAGACACGGTGGTCGCCGTCAGCACCACCGGCATCACGACGCCTAGCCTGGATGCGCATTTGTTGAACAGCCTCGGTTTCCGGTCCGATATCAACCGGCTGCCGATTTTCGGACTGGGGTGTGTCGGCGGGGTCACGGGGATGGCCCGTGCGGCGGATATGGCCAAGACGCGGCCCGGTCAAACCGTTCTGCTGTTGGTGGTGGAGCTCTGCGCGTTGACTTTCCGGCCGCAGGAATTGACCAAGGCGAATATCATCGCCAGCGCCTTGTTCGGCGACGGGGCCGCCGCGATCGTGCTGCGCAGCGGCCAGGAAGCCGGCGCACCCGCCCGTTACCTGGGCAGCGCCGAACATACCTGGCCCAACAGTCTGGACATCATGGGCTGGCGGGTGGAGGACGACGGTTTGGGAGTCATCTTCTCCCGCGATATTCCAACCCTAGTCCGGCAGGATGTTCGCCCGGCGATGGAGCGGTTCCTGAACGGTTTGAATACCGACTTGTCCGCGCTTGCCGGCATCGTCGCGCATCCCGGGGGCCGCAAGGTGCTCGAAGCCTATGAGGGCGCTCTGGGCCTGGCGCCTGACGTGTTGCGGCATTCACGCGACGTGCTGAAGGAGCAAGGCAATATGTCGGCCGTGACGGCGCTCTGCGTGTTGAACCGGGCGATAGAGGCGGGGGACAAGGGCATGCATGCGATGTTGGCGCTTGGCCCCGGGTTTACAGCCGGTTTCGGTTTGGTGGACTTGGGCTGATATGGCCGTCGCTGTCGCCATTGTCGTTCTGGTCATTCTTCAGAGGCTGATGGAGCTTCGCATCGCGCGCCGCAATACGTCTGTGTTGTTGGCGGAAGGGGCGGTCGAGCATGGCGCGGGGCACTACCCCGTAATCGTATTGCTGCATGCGACATGGCTTGTCGCAATGCTTTGGACAGCACTTCAAGGCCCGCCGATAAACTATTATTGGGTAGCGTTTTTTCTGGTGCTGCAAGCTGGTCGCGTTTGGGTGCTGACGACCCTTGGCAAATATTGGACGACCCGGATCATCACTGTGCCGGATGCCCCGTTGATCACGGGCGGTCCGTTCCGCTTCGTGCGGCACCCCAACTACCTGGTGGTGGCGCTGGAAATCATCGTGCTTCCGCTCGCCTTCCATGAATGGCGGATGGCCGTATTTTTCGGCTTGGCGAACTTGGCCGTATTGGCTTGGAGGATACGCGCCGAGGAACGCGCCAATGCAGGCCGGAAAGAGGCTGAAATTCCCAGCTGAGTCAGCTTTGCAGTAATTGGCGGCCGGCTTCGGTCAGTTTGCAGACCAGCCAATCGGGTTTCAGCGGGTTGTTGAACCAGGGCTCCGCCCAGCCTTGTTCTATACAAGTGCGGACGGTTCGTTCGCTGATGCGCTGACCCTGCAGGTCGAATAGCGGCAGTTTTCCGCCCGGCTGTTCCAAACCGCGTTGCAGATAGGCGACCTGCGCCTTGCTGGGCCGGCCGTTGGCGCGTGTCTCGGAGGGTTTGACCTCTTTGAGCCGAATGACCTTGGTTCTTTCCGCCATGCCCATGCCGCGCCCCGTCGCAAAAATCCCCTGGAACAGTCCCGAATGGGACGAGAGCCATGGTAGAGCATAGGGCACGCCCACCACAAGCCGGTGATGCGTGCTCAGAGTGCCGCTTGCAATTCCTCGAACCGCTGAAGGAACTTTCGCTTGGCCTCGTCGGTCGGCAGCGGTGTCGGGTCGAAGCGGTCGAAACCGGCGGGCGGCGCGCCAAAAAACTTACGCGCTTCGGTCTTGGAAAATCCGGCGACGCCCGTCGCTTCGATATAGGCGGAGGCGTGGTCCGCCTTCTTGATCAGCTTGGCCAATTGGTCGGTCGTTTCCGCCGGCAGGCCGAAGCGGAGATGGATGGCGGTCATCAGCCGCTTTTCCACAAGTTTGTAATCGTCGCCGATGACGGCCTTGAACGGGCTGATCATATCGCCGACGACATATTCCGGCGCGTCGTGGAGCAGGGCTGCCAGCAAATCGCGTTCCGGCGTTTCCGGTTTGATGACGCGGACCAGAGCCTCCACAAGCAAGGAATGCTGCGCGACGGAAAATGCCCAATCCCCGGTCGTCTGACCGTTCCAACGCGCGACACGGGCAAGCCCGTGGGCGATATCCTCTATCTCGACGTCGAGCGGGGAGGGGTCGAGCAGGTCGAGTCGCCTTCCGCTCAACATTCGTTGCCAGGCGCGCGGCGCTTTCTTGGTCTTCTGGTTCACTGATTTGGCCATATCCGGGAAAATGTCATGCACTGGAAGTGTTCTTTGCAGGCATCGGCGGGCGCCGTATGCCGGTTATCGGGCCTTCGCCCTTGGAAGCGATGCGATCGGCGGTGAAGGCAAGGGGGGCCATTGCAACCATCATGTCGCTGGCGTTGGAATGAAGGAAGTTATCCTGATCGATCCAGATTCCGATATGGCCTTTCCAGAAGACCAGATCGCCGCGACGCAGGCTGTTTTCGTCGCCATCGTAATTGATCAAGGTGCCGAACCGGTCGAACTGCATATCCGTATCGCGCGGGCATTCGATGCCGCAGGCCTGCCAGGAAAGTTGCACCAGCGCGCTGCAATCCAGCCCCAGGCTGCTGCGCCCACCCCATAGATAGGGGGCATGCATGAACTTCAACGCGACTGCGATAGGGTCGTCTTCTCGTTCTTGAATGGGGCGTAGATAGTCGGAATAGACGTATCCGCCGCCTGCAAGCTCGGAATAGCGGCCATCTTCACCTGTAACGGTCAGACGCGATCCCAGATGGATCGTCATGACCGGCGGGGCTTTCAGGTCGGGGCGCGGGAAAACGAAGCCGCGCAGGGCCGCCATGCGATGGGTTGCAGGCCGTCCCGCCGGGCCGACCGACCCGCTTGGGACATAGCCGACATAGTCGTCGCGGCGGCTTTTGATCCATGCCCAGCCATCGGCGCGGTCCAGAACGGTCACATCCTCCCCGAACAGCAATTCCGTATCCAGCGGCGCCCCCGGCCTGGGCTGGCGGCGCAAGGGCGCGACGGCTGTGACGATGCGGCCTGCTTCGCCCGCGGTATAGCGTGCGGCCGACACCCGTCCTTCGAGCGTGCTTTCGGCAAGATCCTCGCGATAGGCATGCAGCCGTTTGTCCAGGGACATAGATAGCTTTCGGGCCTATCGGCCCGCCTTCCGTTACCTTTTGACGGTATCCTTGATAAGGGGGCTTTCCGCCCGCCGCAACAGGTTGCACTCTGCCGCCTGAAATAGGCTGGGTGACTGTGAAATGGGAGAACAAGCATGAGTCTGCCGGGAACCAAGAACCGCCGCAGGGTTTTTCTGATGCGGCACGGGGAGGTCGACTACCGCGGCCCGGACGGCAAGCTCGTGAATCCGAAAATGGTAACCCTGACCGATAATGGAATCGGACAGGCACGTGCCGCGTCCGCGATGATGTCGGGTGTCGATATGGACAGGGCCGTATGTTCGGGGCTTCCCCGCACGCGGATGACCGCCGAACTGGTTCTTGACGGCGATGGCCCGGCATTAGAGGAGAATGCAGGATTCCTTGAAATACGCGGCGGGCGCGTGTCCGATGTGCCGGAAGCCGACCGTGCCGCGACCTTTACCAAAACGCTTGAACAGGCGCATTTGCCGGGCGCCAGTTTTGCCGGCGGCGATGCGTTCGCGCCGTTCTATGACCGTGTTACCGGGGCCTTCCGCGATCTTGCGACGGAGGGCGCTTGGCGCAGGATGCTGCTGGTCGCCCATGACGGGGTCAATCGCGCCATCCTTGCCTGGGCGTCGGGCGCGGGGCTCGTCGGCCTGAAGGCCTTCGAGCAGGATATGGGCTGCGTCAACATCGTCGATTTGGATGTGGAAGAGGGCGCGATCACCGGCGTCTACATCAAAGCCAGCAATCTGACGCCGTATAATTACGCGAAAGCAGGGCTTTATCAGACGAGCTTCGAGCAGGTGTTCAACCCGATTTTTGGGGATGTTTGATGGCTAGGGAAGGGCGATCCTGAAAGCCGCGCCAATGCAGTCCGCCCATCCCGCGCAATCCGTGTTCCCGTAAACAGCATAATCGCGCGCCGCGCCAGCCAGGCAGGCTACCAACCAAAAGGGCGTTACCGCCAAGGCCAACGGCCGCGGTAAGCGACCGCTGCGGACGCCATCGTTGATGAGCGGAAACAAGCGAAGCATCAGAACGAAATCAAACGGGGTGAACAGAGCGATGCCGGTGATCAAGAACAGGGCCGCGTTTCCGACTTTCCCTAAGAAGGCGACCCGCTGGGCGATCATGAGCAGGGATATTTCGACGGCAAACAGCCCCGTAGCCCAGCCGATAATGGTATCGCAAAGCTCTTCGGTCACACCGCCGAACCCAAAGGACCGGATAAGCAACGCGAGCGAGACGAGCAGGATCCCCGCCGTCACGACGGTTTTGAATAGGCGAGTCTCCCGGAGCGCGCCGAAGCTCCGGCGTATGTCATCGGTGCGGTACTTTGGCTTGCTGTCACCGGTCATGATCTGTGTTGCATCCGGTGCGCCGCAGTCACTTCGAGGATAACCGGCCCGCGCGTCAGTCGAACAGCGCGTCGATATCGGCCTGGCTGATCGATTTTTCGCTATCCAATGCCGGGCCGTTGAGCAGGGCTTCGTCGCCTTCGCGTTTTCCGGAAAGCTCGGACGATTTCTTGGCAAGCTGTTGCACTTCGTCCCGGCCCCAGATTTCCAGCATGGCATCCACGCGGGATTCGACGAATTGCATGGATCGCACGATTTTGGTGACGCGTTGGCCGGTGATGTCCTGGAAGGTGCAGGACTCCATGGTGTTCATGGAAATCTGTTCCAACTCGTCGCAAAGCGGACCGATTTCCTCGGTATCTTTGACTTCACGCAGTCTGGCATTCACGGAGTCGATTTGCTCCATACCTTCCAGAATGGAGTGGGTCGCCGTCTCTGTGGCCGCAATGATGGCGTCCAGTTGTTCGGAAATCGATTGGAAGCGGGTCTTGTCGTCCTCCGCGTCCGGTTGGATCATATGGGCGATTTCTTCCCGAAACCGCTGAATGTACTGGAACAGGCCGAGGACTTCGGCCCGCAGCTTTTCTTCATCGAAATCCGAAACGGATTTTGGCATCGGTTGACCTTTCCGGCGTGTTTCTTCGCCCCAAATACCGGCAATACTGCAGTATTCACGGACAGAAGTTTATAATTCGTTACCCGAATGCCTTGAATGTAATGATGGTGAAGGTATCCCGGACGCCCGGCAATGTTTGAATGCTCTCATTGACGAAATGGCCGATGTCTTCTTCGTCCTGCAGATAGCATTTCATCATCAGGTCGAAATGGCCTGACGTGGAATAGACTTCCGACACGCCTTCGACGTCGATGGCTTCGTCCGCGACCATATAGGCTTTGCCGAGGTCGCACTTCACCTGAATGAAAATCGTCTGCATGGTTTCCGACCTAACTGGGTGATTGATCCGTTCAGCAGTGTCCCGAACCAGCCTTGGCCGTCAAGGGTCAGTAGGCCTTTGGTTCACAGATAACGGCCGCGCTCCAGGATCTCTAGCGTGTATTCCCGATAGCTCATGCCAAGCGCTTTCGCCCGCCTCAACCGGCGCAGCATGATTTCGCGGGGCGGTGTCTTCCAGGCCGCTTCATGAGCCTTCTTCCAAAGCCAGGTCTTGTAGCCTTGGAGCAGAGCCGGACCGCCATTATGCCCAATTCCGGGCGGCTCGACGGCCGATCGATGGGATTGGCCGGCCGGTGCGGCGGTGAAGGACGATATCCGGCTAGCCATTCCGGTCCCGTGGAAAGTTTAGCGGCGCAGGAAAGCCGGCAGTTGGTCGCTTTGGCCGAAGGGAACCGTCATTTCGTCGAGTTCCCCGATGTCGTGGTGTTCGCCACGGCCGCGGCGAGGTTTGCGAGGCTCTTTCTTCCCACGGGAGCGATCTGGCTTGTTGCTCGCTTCCTTGCTCGGCGCTTCATTGTCCGAAACGTCGCGGGCCTGCGTCGGCTGACTAGACTCGTCCGTATCAGCCGCTTCCTTGATCGGTGCAGGCTTGCTGGTTTTGTCCGCGCTTCTGCCCGAACGGCTTCGGGAGGGGCGACGCGGGCTGCGTTCTTCCGCTTTCGCGCCGTCTTCCGACAAATCGACGGAACCATCCATCTTGATTTCAGGAATGTCCTTGCCGACCATTTTCTTCACGGCGGCCCAAAGCTTGTCGTCTTCCTTGGTCACCAAGGTGATCGACTTGCCCGCGCGGCCCGCACGACCGGTACGACCGATCCGGTGGACATAGTCTTCCGAATTGTTCGGGACATCGACATTGAAGACATGGCTGACGGTCGAAATATCCAGGCCCCGGGCGGCAACATCGGAACAGATCAGGATGGAAACGTCGCCGTTTCGGAACTTTTCCAGCCATTCCATGCGTTTGTACTGGTCCATGTCGCCATGCAGCGCGCCTACCGGATAGCCGGCTTTCTGCAGGCTGGTGAACAGGTCGGCGACCTCGCGCTTGCGATTGCAGAAGATAAGGGCGTTCTTGAGCGACTCGCCTTCGCGGTCGATCAGGTCCCGCAGCATCTTGCGTTTGGAACGCGAAGAAACGGAAACGAAAGCCTGTTCGACCGTATCCGCGGTGGAAGAGGGCGGGTCGACAGCCATTTCCTTCGGATTCATCAAGAACTTGTCGGCAAGTTTCTTGATTTCCGGCGGCATTGTCGCGGAGAACATAAGCGTCTGCCGGATGACCGGCATCAGGCCGACGATGCGCTCGACATCGGGGATGAACCCCATGTCCAGCATCCGGTCGGCTTCATCGATCACCAGAACCTTGGTATCGGTCAGGATGACCTTGCCGCGTTCGCAATGATCCAACAGGCGTCCGGGCGTCGCGATCAAAACGTCGACGCCGCGATCGAGCAGCTTTTCCTGCTCGTTGAACGAAACGCCGCCGATCAGCAGGGCCATCGTCAGCTTGTTGTACTTGCCATAGGTGTCGAAGTTTTCGGCGACCTGCGCGGCCAATTCGCGCGTCGGTTCCAGGATGACCGTTCGCGGCATGCGCGCCCGGGCGCGGCCCTGTGCCAGAATGTCGATCATCGGCAATGTGAAGGAAGCGGTCTTGCCCGTTCCGGTCTGTGCGCAGCCCAGAATATCGCGCCCCATCAACACGTAGGGAATGGCTTTTTGTTGGATGGGTGTGGGCTTCGTGTAACCCGCGTCAGCCACGGCGCGGAGGATGCCTTCGCCCAGGCCCAAATCGGCAAATGTCTCTGTCATGCTGTCCTTAAAGAGGGGGCGGCGCCTGCAACGAACGCAAGTCCCTATAAAAATCGGTCCCCAAGTAATGGCGGATCAAACCCGCTAGAAGTGTCGAGATCATAGTGTTGCAGTGCAGAATGTCAATGGTTCTGCGGGTTTGCGGGCGATGAATTGCAGAATCTCTGCATCAACGGCTATTTTTGTCGGCCCCTCGATTGTGGAGATCGCTAACATGCTGCTGAAAGCCGAAGAATCCCAGCTCCTGATCGTCGACATCCAGGGCCGGTTGATGCCGGCCATGGATGACCCGGTAAGCGTCCTCGAACGGACGTCCGTTGTCGCCCGGGCGGCGCGCCGGCTCGGCATTCCGATCTCCGCTTCGCGGCAATATCCGAAAGGGCTGGGCCCCTTGGTGCCGGAGATTGAAGACCTGCTGGAAGAGGGCGAAACGCTCGACAAGACCGCCTTCAGTTGCGCCGCCGATTCCGGTTTGTCGACCCATATTTCGGCAAAGGATCGGAGGCAATTGGTGATCTGCGGTGTTGAAACGCATGTTTGCGTGCTTCAGACAGCCTTCGGGTTTGCCGCTCAGGGACTGTCGCCGTATGTGGTTGTCGATGCATGTTCCAGCCGCAAGCTCGCCGATAAACTTGTCGCCGTCGACCGGATGCGCGCGGCCGGTATTAACATCGTCAATGCCGAGATGGTCTGTTTCGAATGGATGGGGGATGCGGGAAACGAAGCCTTCAAGGATATTTCGAAACTGATCAAATAGAAAAAAATTTTAACAATCGGGTCGCAAGAACCCGTATGGCGGGAAGGAAATGAGCGTTGAAGATTGATTTGGTCCTGGTGCCCGGCCACCTGTGCAATGACGTGCTTTGGGAACATCAAGTCGACGGCTTGCGCGATATCGCCAATCCCATGATCGCGGACGTAACCGTAGATGACAGTCTGTCGGATATGGCTGCACGACTTTTGCGTCACGCACCGCCGCGATTTTCCCTGGCGGGGCTTTCAATGGGCGGAATGGTTTGCATGGAAGTGATGCGCCAAGCGCCGGAACGGGTGGAACGGCTGGCGTTGCTTGACACCAATCCCGGCGCCGACAACGCGGAACGCGCGGCGCAACGGCGCAAAATGGTGGAACGCTTCGATGCGGGCGAAGTCGATGCCTTGGTGCAGGAATTCCTGGAACTGGTTGTACCGCCGTCGCGGTTGGGGGAGGAAGAACTGATCCGCCCCATGCGGGCAATGATGAAGGCGGTGGCGGAGAAAGCTTTCCCAAAACAGGTGAAAGCCTTGATCGAACGGCAGGATAGCCGCGCCGACCTGCCGGGGTACCACCTGCCGGTTCGGCTGATTTGCGGACGCGAGGATAAATTGACGCCCTTGGCGTTCCACGAAGAAATGGCGGAATTGATCCCAGGGGCGGACCTGACCGTGATCGAGAATTGCGCCCATATGTCGACCATGGAACGCCCGGATGAGGTAAATACCGCGTTGCGGGAGTGGCTGGGAGCGCCTGCGTGACGACGGCTGGTTGTCAGTAGCCGAGAATTTCGAACAAGCGCCGCGTCTCTTCCCGCTGATTGTCGTCGTAAAGTGGGTGAGGGCGCGGCAGTACACGCCTCGTCACCTCAGCCAGCATGTTTTGGAAGGCGGGGGTATCCACACTCGCCGGGCGGGACATGCGTGCGCGCACGGAACTGACGAAGGCGTTGCGCTTGCAATAGACCATGACCATCAGCATCCGGCCGTTTTCGTCAGGCATCGCCTCGCCGGGCGGATTGCCGCCGCAATAACCGTATCCGTCATCCGTCGGCTTCATATCGAAGGCGATAATGATCTTCGTCTGCTTCGGTGTCAGGGGCCCCGGTTCCGCGGTAAAGGCGATGCGTGTGCCGCGATTCTTACCGCGCATGGATAGGGCAATCCGTTGAGCCGGATTCGTTGACGTATCGAACGGCGCATTGAAAACCTCGACGGCCATTTCCTTGTCGCCGTTGTAGAATTGCAGCTCACCGAAGTCGTAGCCCGGGTGATAGCGTTCCCCATAGACCATGTAGGAAGCCGGTGTGTTTACACATCCTGCTAGCACCGCGAGCGCCAGTGCCATGCCAAGGAATCGCAACTGGTTCATCCTGCGGGGCCTTCCTGTGCTTCAAACCTCGGCATGGCTTTGCCGTTCATACCGTTCGGTCCGGCAAAGGGATCAAGAGCCAACCTTCTTCCTGCGGCCGCGGTTTTCGTTGAACGGATCTTGCAGCGGAATCACCAATTTGGTCGCCAGGGCCAACATGCTCTTGAAGGAAGGGTCGTCGACATTGCCCGTTGCCGGCATTTCGCCGCGGACGGAACTCATGAACCTGTCATGCTTGCAATAGATCATCAGCATCCGCAGGTGTTCGTCATCCGGCTTGGCGCTGGGGGCGATCGGCTGGCCGCCGCAATACTGCGCGCCTGAATCCGATTCGTCGGTGCCGAAGGCAACGATCATTTTTGTTTCGTCGGGTGTTTCCGGTCCCGGCGTGGCCGTGAACGCGATGCGCGCGCCCTGGTTTTTCCCGCGCATGGCGGTTGCTATCCTGCGGTCCGCATCTGCTTGAGCGAAGGGGGCGTTCACGACATCCACGGCCATCTGTTTGTCGTTGTTGTAGTATTGCAGGTCACCGAACTGATATTTGGGGGAGAAACGTTCGCCATAAACCTTGTAGGGAGCGATCTCCACCGCGCCGCCAAGCGCACAGGCACTCAGGCCCGCAATTGCCAGCGCCAGAGCCACCGTTCTCATGGTCTTCATCTTTCGACCTCCTAGGGTCCGGGACGGCGGCCCCCCCGGACCGCCATGCCGATTTTTCCCCCGATACGTGGCGTCATATGTCAGCCGTTACCGCCGCCATGCCGTTTGGAGAAGTTCTCCGGAAGCAATTCATGCGTTGCACGGGCCAAAAGGCGTTCCAGCGCCGGGTCGTCCAATCCGGTGACCGATCCGGCCGACGCGCGGAGCGAAGATTTGTCCTGCCCGTTCACGCAGTATGACATCAGCAGGCCGCCTCTATCGCCGGCGCCGGTCTGGGCACCGTCCAGATTGCACGCCGCTAGCCCGGTCATGCTGCTGGGCGGATCGAAGACGACGACAACCTTTGTGTCACCGCCGGCGTAGTTGCGGTCGGCGGTGAATTGTATCGGCTTGCCCGTGTTCTTGCCCCGCATCAGCGAAGCGACACGGTCGTCAGCCTGGGCGGTGCCAAACGGATTGTTGTGAACTTCAACGTAACTAGGTTTACCGGCATTGTAATATTGGACCGCCGCGTAGTTGTAATCGGCGGCTTGATACCGGTTCTGAATGACAACGCCGTCCCCTGTCGCGCAACCGGCGAGCAGTACGGTGGCGGCAGCCAGTCCGAGTAGCGAAGGTTTCATTTGGAAGGCTCCTTATAGACCGGTCCGGCCCATCGGGCCCGGATTGTTAACGACATTGCCATGCCCGGACGTGCCGTCCGAACATGCTCTGCCCCTCCTTGTCCCGAATACCCTGCGACTATGTGCAGGGTTACCTTGTATATGTAAGGTGAATTAGATGGGATTTGAATATCTTCCCATGTAACAATTTCCTGAGTAATCGCGCGTTGTATCGGTGAGGGCCAATGAGTATCGAGTTTCTTTTGACGTCCCTGGTTGTCGTATTGCTGCCGGGAACCGGCGTTCTTTATACCTTGGCGGTTGGGTTGGGGCAGGGATTCCGGCCCAGTATCGCGGCCGCGTTCGGCTGCACGCTCGGTATTCTGCCTGCCGCGATCGCCAGTATCATTGGCCTTGCGGCTCTTCTCCATGCCAGCGCGCTTGCATTCCAGATCATCAAGTATCTGGGGGTCGCTTATCTTTTCTACATGGCCTGGAACATCCTGCGGGAGGGTGGCGCGCTCTCCGTGGATGCGGATCGCAGGCCGCAACAGGCGGTAAAGTTGATTCGCAACGGGCTGCTGTTGAATGTGCTCAATCCCAAGCTCTCGCTGTTCTTCCTGGCTTTCCTGCCGCAATTCGTACCCGCGCATGCCAGCAATCCTACCCCTCAACTTGTTGGACTTGCCCTGGTGTTCATGGTGATGACATTCGTGGTTTTCGTCGGCTATGGCGGCTGCGCCTCGCTGGCCAGGGACTATGTCATTTCCCGTCCGCGGGTCATGATGTGGCTGCGTCGTTCCTTCGCCGGCGCTTTCGGGATACTCGGATTGCGTCTTGCTCTCGCAGATCGGTAAAGGGGACTTGATTTTTGTGTACAGTGGTAACAATGTACATGAATGAGCAAAACGATTGAACGTGTCCAAACCGGTATCCGGATCGAGAAGCGGCTGCTGAAAGTCCTGAAAGGGCTGGCGGAACATCTCGATATGTCCGTCGGCGATCTGATTGAAGGAATTGCCCTTCACAGTTTCGAAAATAAACCCCCGTTTTCGGATGCAACATTGGCAAAGATCGCCCAGCTGAAGAGTGTCTATGAATTGGACCTCTCCGCTGACGACAGCCATAGATTCAAGGAAGCGAGGGAGATCGGCGATGACGGGATGGACTGAAAAACTCTACGCCGATTTCGAGGCAAAGATCCTGCCGACGGCAAGCTTCGGGCACAGGGACCATTTGGCGACGGCTTTCGAGGCGTTGAGGCGGTACGACTTTGTCGAAGCCTCAGCGACATATGCGGGATGCATCCGCGCGATGGCGGAAAAGGCCGGTGCGCCGGAAAAATTCAATGCCACGATCACATTGGCTTTCCTAAGCCTGATCGCGGAGCGCATGGCCGGAAAGGCCTATGCGGATTTCGCCGAGTTCGAGACGGCTAACCCTGACCTCGCCTCGATGGCGGTATTGGGACAATGGTACTCAAAGGAACGGATGACCTCGCCGACGGCACGGAAACAATTTTTGATGCCCGACCGCGCCGCCTGAGTATTAGTACTTTCCGAAGCCTCGGTCAGATGTCGATTTCCTCGACGAAACGGGCGTTTTCCTGGATAAAGGCGAAGCGCAGTTCGGGTTTCTTGCCCATCAGCGTATCGACCGTTTTGGCCGTCCGGCGGGCTTCGTCCAGGTTCTCTTCAAAGGCGCGGTTCGGCAGGTCGACCCGGATCAGGGTCCGCTTGCCAGGGTCCATGGTCGTGTCCCGCAGCTGTTGCGGGGGCATTTCGCCCAAGCCCTTGAATCGGCTGATTTCGACCTTGGCGTTTGCCTTGAATTCCGTTTTCAGTTTGGCGTCCTTATCCGCATCGTCGCGGGCATAGACGGTCTTTCCGCCTTGGCTCAAACGGTAAAGGGGCGGCACCGCGAGGTAGAGGCGCCCGGCTTCGATGATCGGGCCCATTTCACGGTAGAAGAACGTCATCAATAGCGACGCGATATGCGCCCCATCGACATCCGCATCGGTCATGATGATAACGCGGTCGTAGCGCAGCTTTTCGGGGTTACAGTCGCTTTTGGTGCCGCAGCCCAATGCTTGGGCCAGGTCTTTCAGTTCCTGATTACCCTGCAGCTTATCGGCGCTGGCGCTGGCGACGTTCAGGATCTTCCCGCGCAGCGGCAGGATGGCCTGTGTCTTCCGGTTCCGCGCCTGTTTGGCGGAACCGCCGGCGGAATCGCCCTCCACCAGGAAGATTTCGGTCTCCTCGGGGCCGGAGGAGGAACAATCGGCCAGCTTCCCAGGCAGGCGCAGCTTCCGGGTCGGTGTTTTCCGTTGCAATTCCTTCTGCTGACGCCGTTTCAATCGGTCGTCGACACGTTCCAGAATACGTTCCATCAGATCGTTGGCCGAGGCCGGGTCCTCCGCCAACCAATGATCGAACCGATCCTTGATCGCGGTTTCGACCAGTTTCGCCGCTTCGGGAGATGCAAGTTTCTCCTTCGTCTGACCTTGGAACTGAGGTTCAGGTATGAACACGGACAGAAGAACACTGGCTTCGCCGACCACATCCTCGGCGGTGATCTGCGCCGCCTTCTTGTTGGCGACCAGTTCGCCATAGGCCCGCAGTGACTTGGCCATGGCGCCGCGCATGGCGGTTTCGTGGCTGCCGCCCTGGGATGTCGGAACCGTGTTGCAATAAGTGCTGACGAAACCGTCCCCATCCAACGGCCAGTGGACGGCCCATTCGGCGCGCCCGATTCCGTCATCGGCCTTCATCTCGCCCGCAAAGGGACGGGGCGTGACGGTTACCCGGCCGTTCAGCGTGGCGTTCAGGTAATCGCGAAGACCGCCCGGGAAGTGAAGTTTGTCTTTTTCCGGCGTATCGGCTTCGGATTTGCCTTTCAGCAGGGACGGATCGCAGGCCCAGCGGATCTCAACGCCTTTGAACAAATAAGCTTTCGAGCGCGCCATCCGGTAGAGGCGGTGCGGCTGAAATTCCGCGTCCTGCCCGAAGATTTCCCGGTCCGGATGGAATGTCACGGTGGTGCCGCGGCGGTTGCTGACTTCGCCGATTTCGGTGAGCTTCGTGGTCGCATGCCCGCGTGAGAAGGTCTGCCGGTACAGTTTCTTGTCCCGGGCGACTTCCACGGTCATTTCGTCCGACAACGCATTGACGACGGAAATCCCGACCCCGTGCAGACCGCCGGAGGTCGCGTAGGCCTTGCCTGAGAATTTCCCGCCCGAATGAAGGGTGGTGAGAATCACCTCCAGCGCGGATTTGTCCTTGTATTTCGGATGCGGATCGATCGGAATCCCGCGACCGTTATCGCGGATGGTGACCGTACCGTCCGCGCCGAGTTCGACTTCGATCCGACTGGCATGGCCGGCGACGGCTTCATCCATCGAATTGTCGAGCACTTCGGCGACAAGGTGATGCAGCGCGCGTTCGTCTGTGCCCCCGATATACATCCCGGGCCGGCGCCGCACAGGTTCGAGGCCTTCGAGGACCTCGATATCCTTTGCGGAATAGCCATTCGCGCTATTATCTGAATCGTCACTTTTGAATAAATCGTCCATGGGGTCAGTATACCGGGCGCCCTGTGGCGCAACAAGCTTATCAAGTGGATTTGCCGGATCATATACACAAGATATTGTATTTCAATAACGAGGAGCGGGGAGGTCGCAAATGACTGATTCACAACAGGAAGATCCACGGGGCGAGCTGGTTATCCGGACGTTGGCCATGCCGGCCGACACCAATCCGGCGGGCGATATTTTTGGCGGGTGGCTTTTGGCGCAGATGGATATCGCCGGCGGCGTCCTGGCCCGGAACAGGGGAAGCGGGCGTGTTGCGACGGTGGCGGTCGATACTATGATCTTTCACAACCCGGTTTTTGTCGGTGACGTCGTCTGTTGCTATGCCGAAATGACGCGAATCGGTCGGACGTCCATGACGGTCCATATTCAGGCCTGGGCGCAGCGCGATGCGGAGGGGGCGCGCGTAAAAGTGACCGAAGGTGTGTTTACCTATGTCGCTATCGATGAGAACCGTAAACCCAGACCTGTGGAAGGGTAGGGGCGTAACCAAACAGGATGGTGACAAGATGCGTGGTTTAATGCTTTGCGCGATTTGGCTGCTGACATTGCTTCCTACCGCGGCGTTTGCCGGAAAAGCGGACGTTCTGAAGGTGCAGGTCACCCGGCAAGGCGAAAGCTATCGCTTTGACGTCACTGTCGCCCATGAAGACACGGGCTGGGATCACTATGCGGATGCCTGGGAGGTGGTCGGACCGGACGGGAAGACCCTTGGCGTGCGAACCTTGTTCCACCCGCATGTCGACGAGCAGCCGTTCACGCGGTCCTTGTCGGGCGTGAAGATACCCGCCGGCGTTGACCGCGTGACTGTTCGCGCCCACGACAAGGTCGATGGATGGGGCGGGGCGGAAGTCACCGTGAAAATTCCTCAATAAGGTTCTCCGGCAAAGCGATGGTGCTGGGCGAATGCGGCATTGGCCCGTTTCGGTTCGCTTTGAACTATCCCGGCCGATCGGTCAGGATCGATGGTCACTGGACGATTTAGGGGCGATAGGGGGGCATATGCGAACTTCTGACCATGTGAATCAGGACCGGTTGTGGGGCCGGTTGATGGATTTGGCGCGGATCGGCGCGACGGCGAAAGGCGGCGTCAATCGCCAGGCGCTGACGGCCGAAGACGGGACGGCCCGCCGTATGCTTGCCGATTGGGCGTTGTCCCGGGGGTTTTCGATTTTTCAGGACGAAATCGGAAATCTCTTCGTGCGACGCTCCGGGACCGACGACAGTTTGCCGCCCGTGACGACCGGTTCGCATCTGGACACCCAGCCGACCGGCGGTCGGTTCGATGGCGCCTACGGCGTGATGGCCGGTTTCGAGGCGCTGGAGGCGCTGGAGGATGCCGGAACCGTGACCAGGCACCCGGTGGAGGTTGTTGCCTGGACGAACGAGGAAGGGGCCCGGTTTCCGCCGTCCTGCATGGGATCCGGCGTCTATACCGGCCGGTATTCGTTGGATTGGGCACAGGCGATCCGCGACCCGGAAGGGGTGACCGTCGGGGAGGCGTTGGCGCCGGTCATGGACCGAACGAAGGATGCCAAGCCGCGCGCCTTCGGGGCGCCCCTTGCCGCCTATATCGAAGCGCATATCGAACAGGGGCCGGTGCTCGTCACCTCCGGTGAGACTATCGGCGCCGTCACCTCCGTGCAGAGCCAGAATCTGTTCGAAATCGAGATTTTCGGAGAGGAAGCGCATGCCGGTACGACACCGCGGGCGAATCGCTCCGATGCGGTGCTCGCAGCCGTCGAGCTCATAACGCGCCTGGAAGAGGAAGCCTTGGACGATGCCGATGCCCTACGCTTCACCGTCGGGCGGTTCATCGCCAAGCCGGGGGCGCCGAACACGGTACCGAGCCATGTGACGTTCACGATAGATCTGCGTCATCCCGACAATACGGAGATCGCGCGGATGTCGGAGCTGATAGAACGGCTGCCGGGGGATGTCGCGTCCGCGCGCCGATGCCGGGCTAAGGTGACGCGTTTGTCCGATTCACCGGTTACGCCGTTTTCGCCCGAGATAGTGGGCCTGGTCGATGAAAAGCGGAAAGCGCTTGGATTGCCGGGACGCCTGATGCCGTCCGGGGCGGGGCACGACGCCATGTATATTCCCCCCCTTGCGCCAACGGGCATGATCTTTGTCCCTTGTGTGGATGGGATCAGCCACAACGAGGCGGAGGATGCCTTGCCGGAAGACTTGGCGGCGGGCGCGCGGGTGCTGGCGGATTGCCTCGCGGAATTGGCGGGCTGAATAGTCAGGCTGAATAGTCGGGCAGGGCCGTCGGTGATCCGTCGGCTGCTAGAAGGAAATCTCGAAGTAATCGTCTTGCAGCGCTTCCCGCAACAGCGCTTCCGATTCCTGCATTTGCGGCCGGTCCTGCGCCAGGGCGTTGAACAATGCCATGGCAGACCGCTGGTTCAACAAAGAGGGAATGATGGTCGTCCGGCCGTAAAGGCGCATGCAAAGTTCTTCCGAAAAGGCCTTGCCGCTGACAAAGGCCAGCGGGTCTTCGGGGACAAGCCGGTCCTCGATTTCCCCCACGCCATAGAACGTCACGTCGCGGTGGCGGCGGTCGTGAACGATCTTCGAGAAGACATGCGAAACCGCTTCTCGCGATCCTTCCAGATAATGCATGAAATGTGTCGAGGTCAGGCCGAGCAACCCGGTGACGTGTAAGCGTTCATTGTTTCGCCGGGAAGCTGCCAGAATCGGTTCGAGGTCCGTGAATCGGAAACTGTCTGCTGGCTTGCTGTAGTAAGCTAACCTTATTTCTTTCATTCAATTACCTTCGGCCATTCCGCTCCGGAACGGCTTGGGGAAGGTGTTCCGAAGGTTCAGGTCGCTTCTTGTTGCGGGTGCCTAGACCGCAATCTCGAAATAATCTTCATTTGCGCAATCGTCGATCAACTGCTGCGATTTCGCCAGAATATCACGTTTTTGGCTGGCTTTCAGCAACAGGCGCTTCGCGTTATCGAAACTCAATAGAGACGGCAGAATTCGAGGCATCTTGAGCGTTTCGCGGCAGAAATCGACGCTGAAAGCGTCGGCTGAGATAAAGTCGACGGGGCCGGCGTCGAACATGCGCTCGCCGATTTCTTCCATGCCGAACAGCACGACATTACGGAAATTGGGGTCGCACATGATATTCGAGAAAGCCTGAGAGACCGCTTCGCGCGGCCCTTCCAAGACATACATGAAATGGGTCTGTGTCATCGCCATGACGGCGGAAATATCGAAATTGCCGTTGTATTCCCGGTTTTTTTCAAGAATCCCGGCCAGGTTCGTCAGACGGAATGTGTCGGACGGCTGGCAATAAAGGGCGAGTCTCGTGTGTTTCATGGTCTTACCGGTCACTTGGCTTTGTCTCGTTTGGACTTTGCCGAGAATACAGGCCAAAGATTTACAAAAGGTTACTCCTGTAGGCCCTAGTCATCCTTTAGACGAGCGCGCCGATCGCAGCCTCTCGACGCTGTCTATTTGCAGTGATGAAAAACCGCCCGCTATGCCCGACGGTGTCGGACCGGCAGAAAGCAAAAGCCCCGCCGGATCGACCGACGGGGCTTTCGGAAACGCATCCTTCACCCGGTTTAAGCAACCGGGCTGGGAAGGGAATTACGCGCTGTAGTACATTTCGTATTCGACCGGATGGGTCGTGTGTTCCAGGCGGTACACTTCTTCCCATTTCAGGTCGAGATAACCGTCGATCATTTCGTCGGTCATGACGCCGCCGGCCTTCAGGAAGTCGCGATCGGCATCGAGGGATTCCAGCGCTTCGCGGAGCGAGCCGCAAACCGTCGGCACTTCGGCCAGTTCTTCCGGCGGCAGGTCGTACAGATCCTTGTCCATCGGATCGCCGGGATGGATCTTGTTCTGGATCCCGTCGAGGCCGGCCATCAGCATGGCGGAATAGGCCAGATAGGGGTTGGCGGTCGCATCCGGGAAACGGACTTCGACGCGCTTGCCCTTCGGGCTGGAGACGTAAGGGATACGGCAGGAGGCCGACCGGTTACGGGCGGAATAGGCCAGCAGCACCGGTGCTTCGAAACCCGGGATCAGACGCTTGTAGCTGTTGGTCGACGGGTTGGTGAAGGCATTCAGCGCCTTGGCGTGTTTGATGATGCCGCCGATGTAGTACAGGCAGGTCTCGCTGAGGTCGGCATATCCCGAACCGGCGAACATGTTCTTGCCGTCCTTCCAGATCGACTGGTGGGTGTGCATGCCCGAGCCGTTGTCGCCGACAACCGGTTTCGGCATGAAGGTCGCGGTCTTGCCATAGGCATGGGCCACCATGTGAACGCAGTATTTGTATTTCTGCATGGTGTCCGCGGTGCGAACCAGCGTGTCGAACTTGATGCCCAATTCGTGCTGGGACGGCGCCACTTCGTGGTGGTGCTTTTCCATGTCCAGGCCCATCTCGACCATGACGCTGACCATTTCTGCGCGCATGTCCGTGCCGCTATCGACCGGCGCGACCGGGAAATAACCGCCCTTGGTCGCCGGACGATGACCCGTATTGCCGTCTTCGAAATCGGCGAAGCTGTTGTAGGGGTCTTCTTCGGAATCGATCTTGTAGGCCATGAATTCCTGGTTCGTGGACCATTTGACGTCGTCAAAGACGAAGAATTCCGCTTCCGGACCGAAATAGGCGGTGTCGCCGATACCCAGCGATTCCATGTAGGACAGCGCTTTCTTACAGATCGAGCGCGGATCGCGTTCATACGGCTGGCCGGTCGACGGCTCCAGAATGTCGCAGAACAGGATCAACTGCGGCTGGGCGGTGAAGGGGTCCATGACGGCCGAGCTCAGATCCGGTTTCAGGATCATGTCAGACTCGTTGATGGCCTTCCAACCGGCGATCGACGAACCGTCGAACATGATGCCCTCGGTCAGGGTCTCTTCATCGATGGTCGTGATGTACTGTGCCGTATGCTGCCACTTGCCGCGCGGGTCGGTGAACCGGAAATCGACGTATTTGACATCGTTTTCCTCGATCATTTTCATGACGGTCTGAACGTCTGACATGTTCTCGTCTTCCTCTTGTTAAGAACTTGCGATTTTGGTTGGGGCGGGAAACTGGCATCGGACCGGCTCACCGGTCTCGGTAGTCTCCGCATCCCGGTCTAGATGGCATCCGAACCGCGTTCTCCGGTCCGAATGCGGATGACTTCTTCGATGCTGCTCACAAAGATCTTGCCGTCGCCAATCCTCCCAGTCTGCGCGGCGTTTTGGATGGCTTCTACGGCACGCTCGGCAAGATTGTCGTCCAACACGATTTCCAGCCTCACCTTGGGCAGGAAGTCGACGACATATTCCGCACCCCGGTAGAGCTCGGTATGGCCTTTTTGACGCCCAAAACCCTTTGCCTCGGTCACGGTAATGCCTTGGATTCCAATCTCGTGCAGCGCTTCTTTCACTTCATCAAGCTTGAAAGGCTTGATGATCGCTTCGATTTTTTTCATCGGCGACCCGATCCTTCAGATGACAGCGGCGAGAGACTTTCCGCTGGTGCTACATGATTGGCGACCGAACAGGGGCCCGGCCGTAATACCCGCCTTTGCATCGCCTATGCCAATCTCTCGGATCATATTATTCGTGCGATAACAAAGGGTTGTCCGTTGGCAGCCTTTTTTGCAGGCATCAACATGTGATTAAAAAATATGCATTTGCTTATTTTTTGATCCTGGCAGCCGGAGGATACGCGAAGACAGCCCGAACGGCGATAAAATTGTACCCGCAACAGGGGGATAGGCACTACGTCCGTGCCGCGAGAGCCTCACCCATCCGGGAAATGGCCTTGCGGATATTGGCGGTTGAATTGGCGTAGGAAACGCGGATGTAACCTTCCCCGTGGATGCCGAAACTGGTACCGGCGATGGTTGCGACACCGGCCTTTTCCAGGAACAGATCCTGGGCCTCCGCGGCCGTCATGCCGGTGCCCGTAATGTTCGGAAAGGCATAGAATGCGCCGGCGGGTTCAATACAGGAAAAGCCGGGCAGGGCGTTGAGAGCTTCCATCACCACTTTTCGGCGCTCGTCGAATGCCTCGACCATGGCGCGCGCGTCGTCCTGCGGGCCTTCCAAGGCGGCGATACCGGCAAACTGCGCCGATGCATTCACACAGGAGTGGCAATTGATCGCCAGCCGGGTCGCGACCGGGGCCAGGTCTTTCGGCCATACGGCGAAGCCCAGCCGCCAACCCGTCATCGCATAGGTCTTCGACCATCCGTCCAGCATGATGGCCCGGTCCTTCAGATGATCGTAGCTGAGGATGCTGCGATGCTGTCGTCCGTCATACAGCATCTGGCTATAGATCTCGTCGGACATGATGGCGACGTCGGGGAAGTCGGCCAGGCCGGCCGCCAGCTTGTCCATCTCTTCGGCTGGCGTGACACCGCCGGTCGGGTTTGCCGGGCTGTTCACGATGATCAGGCGCGTCTTCGGCGTGATCCGCGACAGGACCTCATCGGCGGAGAAGGCGAAGCTGTTCTTTTCCAACAACGGGATCGGAACGGGTTTCGCGCCGGTATAGTCAATGACGGAGCGGTAGATCGGGAAACCGGGGTCCGGATACATGATTTCTGCGCCGGGTTCGCCGAACATCATGATCGCGAAGAACATCGTAACCTTGCCGCCGGGGACGACGACCACCGTTTCCGGGTCAACGGTGACGCCATGGCGCTTGTTCAGATCCGCGGCGACGGCTTCCCGAAGCGGCAGGATACCGTTCGCCGGGGTATATCCATGATGGCCGTCGCGCAGGGCTTTGACCGCTGCCTCGACGATGTGATCGGGGGTCGGGAAATCAGGCTGACCGATTCCGAGATTGATGATGTCGGCGCCGGCGGCCTGCAGGCGTCCGGCCTTGGCCAGAACGTCGAACGCGGTTTCGGTGCCGAGGCGTTTCAAATTCGCGGCAAGATGAAGCATGACCTTCCCTGACTTTCTTTCGTTATTTCTTCGTTACGTCGCTTTGCGGCGGGCGCCGGTTCCCGGGTCAAAACCCGGCGTTTTCGGAGGACCCGTGAGGTCATCCCGGTTTCCGGGATACGCCCAAGCCATCGCCGTAAACCGGACAAATTTGCTAGTCGGTTGCGCCGACTTCTTCAAGTTCGAACGTATTCACGCGGTTCCGACCAGTCTGTTTCGCACGGTACAAGGCCTGATCGGCGCGCGACAGCGCCTGGGAGGCGTTCTCATCGTCGGGCAGAACGAAGCCGATTCCGACGCTGATCGTCACCACGATGCTTTGTCCGCCGACATTGGTGGTCGATTGTTCAACAGCCGACCGCAGTTTTTCTGCGACGATTGAGGCGCCAATCGTATCGGTATCGGGCAAAACGATTGCGAATTCCTCGCCTCCGGTTCGTCCGAAGATGTCGACGGTTCGTATCGATTCCGCTGTGGTTGCCACGACAGTCTTGATCACTGCGTCCCCGGCGGCATGACCGTATGTGTCGTTGACCTTCTTGAAGCGATCAATATCGAACATGGCGATGGTCAACGGCGACTTGTAGCGCCGTGCGCGGGCGAATTCGTTATTTGCCGATTCCATCAGGGCCCGGCGGTTGAAACAACCGGTCAGCGGATCCGTCCGCGCCATGTTGTACAATTCTTCCCGGTGCCGCACGAGAGTGCGGAACAACGGCCGGAAGACGAGGATGCCTTCCAAAGCGACCACGGCCAGGAAGGAGGCCAAGAGCCACGAGATCCTCTCCCGGAGGATACGGACCTGCGCGCGGCTCGCGTCCTCATATGCAGTCGCGACTTCGGTCAGGGACTCCATCAATTCATCCTGCGCCGCCGCCAGCAGACGGATCAAACCCTGGTTCTTTTCGTCCAGGAAATTCTGCGGCAATTCCAGAAAATCCTCCGCCAGGGTCATGAAGCGGCGAACGCGATAGTCCAATTGCTCAGCTTCACCGAAGAACATTTCGTCGATCTCGGCGGAAAACCCTCCGCCCGGCAGTCCCAGTTGCGCGTCACCCATCAACAAGGCCTCGTGCGAACTGCGCATCAGACCGATTGAAGACTGAATCAAGGGTTCCAGATGCCGCCGCTGCTGCGGGTTGGCCATGGCGTATTGAAAGGCAAGCCCGCTGATCCGCTGCGACAGCGTGGTTTGCCGGGTCGCGATCCGCACCAGCGTCGCGCTGCGGGCTTCCTCGGTGATGATGCGGTCGGAAAGAAGATAGGTGCCGACACCGAAAGCGGCGATCAGGGCCAGTGCCGCAGAATAGATGGCGACATAATAGCCCAGACCGTGACCACGGCCGCCCCCGTCTATTTCCTTACCCCAGATTTTCTTATCCCCCACCGTCAACGGCATAGCTGTTTCCGGCGCCGATGCGCGGCCATCAACTCCCCAAAGCGGTTTCAGAGCAACGCTTGAGGCACCGTTCCCCTTTATTCACGATAACTAAGGTGAAGCGACTCCCGTCCGGCGGCAATTCCTTTGTCCGAACCGCTTGACGGGGCAGGGGGCGCAGCGTAAAAGCGCGCCTCATCTGCGGTGGGTGTAGCTCAGTTGGTTAGAGCGCCAGATTGTGGCTCTGGAGGCCGTGGGTTCAATTCCCATCACTCACCCCATTTGCCCTTTGTGATCTTTTCGGACATTGCCCCGAAATAGAATCGGGTGTTGCCGCACGACGTCGCAGTTGCGTGGCGCGGCATGGACGGTTTCAAAACAACGCCGCCGCTTCAGGAAGGGAAATCGTGGTTAAAGCCGTGGTTTCCATGACATTACATGTCGTAGACCGCCGTACAGCATCATCGCCTTCGCCCAATACTTCGCGCGCCTTTGGTAGCCGGCTCTTTGCGGCGCGGCCGCCCCAAGCCTCTATCCCCAACGCTGGGAAAGAAGTGTGCCGTCAACGGATCATGTGCGAAAAAAACAGCGAACGAAGGGCCTACACTTAATCTCATCAGCCCGTCGTTCGCCGTAAGTGCCCGTAAGGTCGGGCGGTTGGTCGATGACCAAGTGATAGGCGCCCAATGTGTCGTTGCGGTTACAGCGATATAAACGGCGTGTGAAACTAGAGAGGGGAAGTTCACCCCGCCGCTGGAAGCGCGAACAGTTTTCGAACGGCAGCTTCGATGACGGCGCTGTCTTCGACGTCGGCGCCGCCGGATTGCGGGGCCAGGACCGCTCGTACTTCACCCAAACGTCGTCGGTCATGGCAAATCGCGGCCAATACGACCAGGCTGCGCTGCGCCGCATTCGATCGGCCGATCGGTTTTCCTTGGCATAAGGACAGTGCGCTCAACCCTTCCTTTGGTTGTAGGGCGATCCGCAGAGCGAAGTCTCGGCCATCCGGAACCGGCCCGAAGGCAAACCGCACGGGCGTGCCGCGGGATAGTTCCGCGGCGATGCTGTCCAGCATCCTCTCGACGTCCCCGGCGGTTGACTGCGGGATTGCGTCGAAATGGACCGGAACGACAGGCGGCAATCCTTGCAAGTACTTGGCCTCGCTCAAGGTATTCGGAAATTCCCGGGTGACGTCGATCCCTTCGTCGCAGGCGGCAAGGGCGCCGATCAGGGCAAGGGCCACGGCGAACGGTTTTAGACGGCGGCGCGTGATCACGGATCGGCAACCTTTCTTTTACGTGGACGGTCCCGGTGACCGAGCGTATCCCGCGACCCTATGGCGTCGACAGTGTCCGGGAAATGCCGCAGGCCTCCTTCTCACGCAGGTTTGACGCAGCGCATTGACGGTCCCATGCGACCGTCGGAAAGTTAAGCCGTTGTATGGCGGCACGAAACTGAAACAAGGATCGGAGAGGCAAGGGATGACTGCAGGTTTCGGACAGTCCGGGAAAACCTTGCTCACGGTTCAGGAAATGTACGCGGCTGATGCCGCCGCGATCGAACAGGGAATCGCCGGTGTTACCCTTATGGAGAATGCCGGGCGCTCAGTGGCGGATGTCATTGCGGAACGCTGGGCGGCCCGCCCCACCGTCGTGCTGTGCGGACCGGGAAACAACGGCGGTGACGGCTTCGTCGTTGCCCGCCTTTTGAAGGAGAGGGGATGGCCGGTTCGTTTGATCTCCCTGGTGTCACGCGATCACTTCAAAGGCGATGCGCGACACCATGCCGACCTTTGGACAGGGGATATCGAAACGCCGGAAGCGGGGATTGGTGAAGCGGCTCTGGTGGTCGATGCCCTGTTCGGCGCCGGATTGACGCGCGACGTCGACGGCGCCGCGCGGGCCTTGCTTGAATCGGCCGAGGGGCGGGAGGTCGTGGCCATCGACGTGCCGAGCGGTGTGCACGGGGATACGGGCCAGGTGCTGGGCTATGCGCCGGCAGCGCTCATGACGGTCACTTTCTTTCGCCGCAAGCCCGGGCATTTGCTGATTCCGGGCCGCGTCCATTGCGGGGAGGTGGTGGTGACCGATATCGGCACCCCGAATGCCGTTTTGGACGGAATAGATCCCAAGCAGACGGAAAATTGCCCCGAACTCTGGGCCGAAACCTTGAAATGGCCGAAACCGACAGACCACAAGTATTCACGCGGCCATGCCCTCGTGGTTGGCGGGGCGATCATGACCGGCGCTGCACGGATGTCGGCACGGGCGGCCCAACGGGCCGGTGCCGGCGCGGTCACCGTCGCCGCGCCGTCGGACGCGCAAACCGTTTACAAGGTCACCCTGGAAAGCATCATGGTGGCGCCCTATCGCGACACATCCAGTCTGCAGGAAATCGTCGAGGCGGAGAAAGTCTCCGCCATATTGATCGGCCCCGGAACCGGTCTGGTCACGGCGACCAGGGAGAGGGCCTGCATGGTCCTGCGGGCCGGCAAGCCGGCTGTCCTGGACGCGGATGCGATCAGTATATTCGAAGGGTCGTCGGCGTTGTTGTTCGAAGCCGTAAAGGGCACGGTCGTAATGACTCCGCACGAGGGGGAGTTCGCCCGGGTCTTTCCCGATATTCAGGGCGGTCGACTGTTCCGCGCCCGCGCGGCCGCGGCGCGCTCGGGCTGCGTCGTTCTGCTGAAGGGATATGACACGGTGATCGCCGCGCCGGACGGACGAGTCGCCATCAACACGAACGCGCCGGCTGACTTGGCGACAGCGGGGGCGGGCGACGTTCTATCGGGCATCATTGCGGCGCTCTTATCGCAAGGGGTGCCGCCTTTCGAGGCGGCCTGCGCGGGAGCATGGATCCATGCGGAAAGCGCTGCTGCCTTCGGGCCCGGTTTGATTCCCGAGGACCTCATCGCGGGGATCCCAGCGGTTCTGAGCGCGTTGAGACCGATCGTCTAGCAGCGAATCCCTATTCGGGTATGTCCCGAATACTTAGCTGTATCCCAGTATGCGGTCCCGTGAAGGTTACCCAAAATCAATACCCTAGCGGCATTAATAATCCGTTTACTTATCGTCTCTAAAGTGGCGATACTTGATTCGTTGAGTTAGTCAAATACTGGATGTAGCGTTTTTCTTGTCGTCTTTGCGGGGTCTTCGAATCGCGCCGTCACGGACGATCGTTGACCGGCAGAAAGCCGGTAGAGACGAGCAAAAAACGCAAATTGAAGGCTTGTTCTAAGGGGGAGCGTTGGTATGTCGGCAATGGCACTGTATGGACAACTTACCGGCCGTTCGAAAGCAGAAGCGATCGGAATGCGCAACGGCACGCGGTCCAGCTTTTTCGCGAGGAACCGTGACGCCGCCGAACTGGTCAAGGCCGGAAACCGCTTCTATCGGCATCGGCCGGACCGGATGGTCGAGACGGCGACGGTCCTTTCTGTTGCTTCCGACGGGCTGGGAATCCCGCATGTTCGCTATAACCTGGACATCCAGAAGCTGCGTGGAACCACGAAGTTTTCGGATGGCCCGCGGTCATTGGCCCTCGAAACGTTCATGTCCACTTATCGGGCCGAAAGCTGATCTAACCGTGGGCAGCGCCCGGCTTCCCGGGGGCTGACCTTCCCGTCCTTTCCAAATCGCGCGAAACCCGCGCAATCCTTAGCTTTTAAAAAAGCGCCCCCCGTCAGGCCTGAGGCTTTGACGACTGGGGGCCGCATTGCTATAGAACCGCGGCTTCGGCGGGGGCTATGCCCAGTCTTGGCGCGATATCGCGGGCGTGGCGAAACTGGTAGACGCGCCAGATTTAGGTTCTGGTGGAGAGATCCGTGGGGGTTCGAGTCCCTTCGCCCGCACCAGTAAGTTAGTGCTTCGTTGCGGTTTCGCCGGTCTGGCGTGCCGGGATGAAGGCGCCGAGAAAAGGTCGATAAAGAAACACCATAGTCCAACGGGATTTCCAATGCAGGTTGATGAAACAAAGAACGAAGGGCTTAGCCGCGAATATTCGGTGACCCTTACGGCGAAAGAAATCGGCGAGCGGGTAGACGCGCGGCTAGGCGAAGTTGGCGGGACGGTGCGCGTTCCGGGCTTCCGCCCCGGCAAGGTGCCCATGTCCGTGCTGCGGCAGCGCTACAGCAAGGCGGTCATGGGTGAAGTGCTCGAGAAAGCCGTCACCGAAACCAGCCAGGAAGTCCTAGACGAACGGGAATTGCGGCCGGCGGTGCAGCCGAAGATCGAAATCACGAGCTTCGAGGAAGGTCAGGACCTGGTCTACACGATCAATGTCGACCTGATGCCCGAGATCACTCCGATGGACTTCTCCAAGCTGGAACTGACGCGCCTCAAGGCGACGGCGTCGGATGCAGAGGTGGATGATGCGCTCAACCGCCTGGCGAAGGATTTCCGGAACAGCGAGCCCCTCAAAAAGGCCCGTGCGGCGAAGGAAGGCGACTTGGTCGTGATCGACTTCGTCGGAAAGATCGACGGCGAGGCATTCGACGGCGGTTCCGCCGAGGGGCATCGCCTCGAATTGGGGTCGAATACCTTCATTCCGGGTTTTGAAGAACAGCTCGTCGGCGCCAAGAAGGGCGACGATGTCGAAGTGAAGGTCGCCTTCCCGGAAAATTACGGGGCGGAGAACCTTGCCGGCAAGGACGCCGTCTTCGAGGTCAAGGTCAACGACATCGAAGAATATGTCGACACCGTGATCGACGATGCCTTCGCGACCAATATGGGACTGGAAAGCCTGGACCAGCTGAAAGGCCATCTGCGTGAGCGGATCGAAGCCGATTACGGCAATGTGGCGCGCGGCCGGTTGAAACGGGATCTGCTCGACAAGCTGCATGAAGGCCACGATTTCGAGGTGCCGGAAGGCATGGTCGAAACGGAATTCGAGCAGATTTGGACGCAGTACGAACGCGCCAAGACCGCGGGCGAAACCGACCCAGAGGACGAAGGCAAGTCCGAAGACGAAATCAAGGAAGAGTATCGCAACATCGCGAAGCGCCGCGTCATGCTGGGGATGCTTCTGTCGGAAGTCGGCCGGGTGAACGAAATCGCCGTCGGCCAGGACGAAGTGAACCGTGCGATCGTTCAGGAAGCGCAGAAATATCCGGGTCAGGAACAGCAGGTCCTGGAATTCTACCAGAACAACCCGCAGGCCAATGCGAGCCTTCGGGCGCCTCTGATGGAAGACAAGGTGATCGACTTCATCATCGAGATGGCCCAGGTTACCGACAAGGAAGTCTCGGCCGAGGATCTCATGAAGGATCCGGATGAAGACGGCGCGCCGGCAAAGAAGGCGGCGGCCAAGAAGTCCGGTGCAAAGAAGGCTTCCGCCAAGAAATCCGCGGCGAAGAAGGCGGGTGCCAAGAAGGCGGCCGCGAAAAAAGACGCGGATTGACGATAAGGATTTGAGGGCGGGGGATGCAATTCCGGTCCGCCGCCCCTAAATTCCTCCAGAACGTATCTTCGCCGCCCGGATTCTCCGGGATGTCCTGGGGCTTGTCCGGCCCGTAGTATCAAGCGAAATTGTGACAAGGAGCTTCGTCTGAACCATGCGCGACCCGATCGACCTTTACATGAACACCCTGGTGCCGATGGTCGTGGAGCAGACGAACCGCGGCGAGCGGTCCTATGACATTTACTCCCGCCTTCTGAAGGAACGGATCATCTTCCTGACCGGCGGCGTCGAGGACCATGTTGCCAGTCTGATCTGCGCCCAGTTGCTGTTCCTCGAATCCGAGAATCCGTCGAAAGACATCGCCTTTTACATCAATTCGCCGGGCGGCGTCGTGACCTCGGGCCTCAGCATCTACGACACGATGCAATATATCCGCCCGGAAGTGTCCACGGTCTGCCTGGGGCAGGCGGCGTCCATGGGGTCCTTGCTGCTGACGGCGGGCGCGAAAGACAAGCGGTTCGCGCTTCCGAATGCGCGAATCATGATCCACCAGCCTTCAGGCGGCGCGCAGGGCCAGGCATCGGATATCGAAATCCACGCCCGGGAAATCCTGCGCACGCGCGAAAGACTGAACCAGATCTATGTCGAGCATACCGGCCAGAAGTTGAAAACGATCGAAACCGCCATGGAGCGCGACAAGTTCATGAGCCCCGAAGAAGCCAAGGAATTCGGGCTGATAGACGAAGTCGTCAACAAACGGCCCGAAGGGGCCGATGGCGACGAGGACGCGTCCTGATAGCAGGTTGCCGCACAGGGGCGTCTTCGGGCGCGGTCAGGAACGCATCCTGGCCGTGGGGACCCGAATGACCGCCCCTTACCGGCGCCGCAACAGGGGCGTTAAAACTTCCTTAGTGATCCCGGTCATAGGATGCGCCTGTCTGAATGGGCATAGTCCGTCTTGAAGATGCGGTATTATTCGCAGGAAAACCAAGGGGTTGATGACTCTAAGGCAAAACAGGCAAATTTTGCGTTGAGGGTCCGCCTTGGCAATGGATATCATAAGGATATGCTGGTTGCGGGCAGACTCCCCGGACGATCCACTGGGCCAACACGGCACCGCAAGTACGCTGGAACGAGAGGCAATCGATGACTAAAGCCACAGGCGGCGACGGCAAAAACACCCTGTACTGTTCTTTCTGCGGGAAGAGCCAGCACGAAGTGCGCAAGTTGATCGCCGGGCCTACCGTGTTCATCTGCGACGAATGCGTCGAGTTGTGCATGGACATCATCAAGGAAGACCACAAGACGGCGGTCTCCAAAAACGCCGATGGTGTGCCGACCCCCCAGGAAATCCGCGAAGTTCTGGACGACTATGTGATCGGGCAGGATCATGCGAAGCGCGTGCTGTCGGTGGCGGTGCATAATCACTACAAGCGCCTTGCCCATGCGTCCAAGAACAGCGATGTGGAACTGGCCAAGTCGAACATTCTGCTGATTGGGCCGACCGGTTGCGGCAAGACGCTGTTGGCGCAAACGCTGGCCCGCATTCTGGACGTGCCGTTCACGATGGCGGACGCGACGACGCTGACCGAGGCCGGTTACGTCGGGGAAGATGTGGAAAACATCATCCTGAAGCTGCTGCAGTCGGCGGATTACAATGTTGAGCGCGCCCAGCGCGGCATCGTCTATATCGACGAAGTGGATAAGATCAGCCGGAAATCGGACAATCCGTCCATCACCCGCGATGTGTCGGGCGAGGGCGTGCAGCAGGCCTTGCTGAAGATCATGGAAGGCACGGTTGCCAGCGTTCCGCCGCAGGGTGGCCGGAAACATCCGCAGCAGGAATTCCTTCAGGTGGACACTACGAATATTCTGTTCATCTGCGGCGGTGCTTTCGCCGGTTTGGAGAAGATCATTTCGCAACGCGGCAAGGGATCGGCAATCGGTTTCGGTGCCGATGTGCGTGACGACGAACAGCGCGCCGTTGGCGAATTGCTTCGGGAGATCGAGCCGGAAGATTTGTTGAAATTCGGTCTTATTCCCGAATTCGTCGGCCGTGTTCCGGTCCTGGCCACTCTGATGGATTTGGACGAGGCGGCGCTGGTCGACATTCTGACCTCGCCGCGCAACGCCCTGGTGAAGCAATACCAGCGGCTGTTCGACATGGAGAATGTTCGGGTCGAGTTCACCGAGGACGCCCTGCGCGCCGTGGCCAAGAAGGCCATTCAGCGCAAGACCGGCGCCCGCGGATTGCGGTCGATCATGGAATCGATCCTACTCGACCCCATGTACGAGCTTCCGGGCCTGGAAGGTGTCGAAGAAGTCGTCATCAACAAGGAAGTGGTCGAAGGCCGCGCAGAGCCTTTGTACATCTATGCCGAACGTCGCGATGACGTCGGTTCGACCGCGTCCTGACGAATCGTGCCCAAATTGCCTGCGCCTGTAGGGCGCGATCGGTTCGTTTTTGGTTTTCCTTCACGGTTAGACTGTTCCCGGCCGCCGGGCGGCGTGGTGTCAAGTCTTGAACTATCCCGCGGCGGGCCCAATTAACCAGGGGCGCAATCACGTTGTGTCGTTTGTCCGCTCCGGTGCCGAAGACGGGCCGGGGTATCAGGAAACAAGCGGTGGCTTTCAAGCGCCGTTGTCTTGAGAAGAGATATTAAGATCATGTTAGAAATGCCTCGTGGAGTTAAGTATCCCGTGCTTCCGCTTCGGGATATTGTCGTCTTCCCCCATATGATCGTGCCGCTGTTCGTCGGCCGCGAAAAATCGGTTCGCGCGCTTGAAGACGTGATGAAGGACGATAAGCAAATCCTGCTGGTCACCCAGAAAAATGCCGGCGAGGACGATCCGAAACCCGAAGATGTCTACGAGGTCGGCACCATTGCAACCGTTCTTCAGCTGCTGAAGCTGCCGGACGGTACCGTGAAAGTGCTGGTCGAAGGTGTCCACCGCGCCAATCTGGTGGAATTCGCCGACAATACGGATTTCTTCCAGGCCTATGCGGAGATGGTCGATGAAGCCCGGGCGCCCGATGAGGAGTTGGAGGCGCTGGCCCGTGCGGTCGTCACGCAGTTCGAACAATACATCAAGCTGAACAAGAAGGTTCCGGCTGAGGTCCTGATTTCGATCAATCAGATCGAAGATCCGGGCAAGCTCGCCGATACCGTCGCGCAGCACCTGGCGCTCAAGATCGCCGATAAGCAGGAACTGCTGGAAATCTCTTCCGTTTCGGAACGGCTAGAGAAGATCTATTCGCTGATGGAAGGCGAAATCAGCGTCTTGCAGGTCGAAAAGCGTATCCGCAGCCGCGTCAAACGCCAGATGGAGAAGACCCAGCGCGAGTATTATTTGAATGAGCAGATGAAGGCCATTCAGAAAGAGCTCGGCGAGGGCGAGGACGGCAAGGACGAACTTGCCGAACTGGAAGAGAAGATCAAAGGCACGAAGCTGACCAAGGAAGCGGAGGAGAAGGCCTTCGCGGAATTGAAGAAGCTGCGCAATATGAGCCCGATGTCCGCCGAAGCGACGGTGGTCCGCAATTACCTCGACTGGATCCTGAGTATTCCGTGGAAAAAACGTTCCCGCGTGAAAAAGGATCTGAAGGAAGCCCAGAGCATTCTGGATGTGGATCATTATGGGCTGGAAAAGGTCAAGGAACGGATTATCGAATATCTCGCCGTTCAGGTCCGGATGAAGAAGGTCAAAGGTCCGATCCTGTGCCTCGTCGGCCCGCCCGGCGTTGGTAAGACGTCCTTGGGCAAGTCGATCGCGCGGGCGACGGGACGTGAATTCGTTCGTATGTCGCTTGGCGGCGTTCGGGACGAATCCGAAATCCGGGGCCATCGCCGGACCTATATCGGCTCCATGCCGGGTCGTGTCATCCAAGGGATGAAGAAGGCGAAAAAGTCGAACCCGCTCTTCCTGCTGGATGAGATCGACAAGCTTGGCGCCGATTGGCGCGGCGATCCGTCGTCGGCTTTGCTTGAAGTGTTGGATCCGGAACAGAACAGCACGTTCAACGACCATTATCTGGAGGTCGACTACGACCTTTCCGACGTGATGTTCGTGACGACCGCCAATACTTTGCGCATGCCCCAGCCGTTGCTGGACCGCATGGAAATCATCCGTATTCCCGGTTACACCGAGGACGAAAAGGTCGAGATCGCCAAGCGGCACCTGTTGCGCAAGCAGATGGCGGAGAACGGCCTGAAGAAGGACGAATTCACGATTTCCGACAATGCGCTTCGCGACCTCATCCGGTATTACACCCGTGAGGCCGGCGTTCGTAGTCTGGAGCGGGAACTGGCCAATCTGGCCCGGAAGGCGATCAAGGAAATCGTCGGCGAGGGCAAGGATAAGGTCGCCATCACCAGCAGCAATGTCGAGAAATATGCCGGCGTTCGGAAACACCGGTTCGGCGAGATCGAGGCCGATGATCTTGTCGGCGTGGTGACGGGACTGGCCTGGACCGAAGTCGGCGGCGAGTTGCTGAACATCGAATCCGTGTTGGTGCCGGGTAAAGGCCGGGTGACCAAAACAGGGAAACTCGGTGACGTCATGCAGGAATCTATTCAGGCGGCGGAATACTTCATCCGCAGCCGCGCGGTTTCGCTTGGCATCAAACCGACCGCCTTCACCAAGAGTGACATTCACGTTCACGTCCCCGAAGGGGCGACGCCGAAGGACGGGCCGTCGGCCGGTGTCGCCATGGTGACGTCGATGGTTTCGGTTTTGACCGGAATTCCGGTGCGCAAGGATGTTGCCATGACCGGCGAGATCACGCTGCGCGGACGGGTTCTGCCCATCGGGGGCTTGAAAGAAAAACTGTTGGCCGCGCTTCGGGGCGGTATCAAGACGGTGATTATCCCGAAGGATAATGAAAAAGACCTGGCGGACATCCCGGATAATGTGAAGAAGGGGTTGGATATCGTTCCGGTATCGACAGCGGATGAAGTGCTTTCCACTGCGCTGGCCGAACCACTCACACCGATCGAGTGGTCGCCGGAAGACGAAAAAGCAAGCGTAGAGGCCGCGGCGGCGACTGGTGACGACGCCGATGACCTCACCGGCATGACGACTCACTGAATTTTGCGCCGGATCGGTTCCAGGGAACCGGTCCGGCGTACATTTCCGGCGCCAATTTTGCCATATATGACAATAAGGTCGGGGCTCTGCCGCCGACCTTTTGTGCTGCGCAATGACGTTTCGCGAATCCCTAGAATATTGTGTAAAAACCGCAGAATTCTGCGACATTTCAGCGGTTAGAGATTGACGCTGTTTTCTGAATCCCCGTACTATCCGTTCCGTATCAGGGAAGAATTAGAAAACGCCCTGTGCGACTCACAGCGCGTAAATCGCGCAGCATCTCACAACCCGCACTTTGCTAAAGGGGGCTCAACAGTGAATAAGAACGATCTGGTGGCGTCGGTCGCCGACTCGGCTGGTCTTTCCAAGGCGGATTCCGCCAAGGCTGTGGACGCTGTTTTCGACAGCATTACCTCATCCTTGAAAGGTGGTGACGAGGTTCGCCTCGTTGGTTTTGGAACGTTCAGTGTCGCAAATCGCGCGGCCTCTGAAGGCCGTAACCCCCGCACCGGCGAAACCATCAAGATTCCTGCGTCGAAACAGCCGAAATTCAAGGCTGGCAAGGGTTTGAAGGACGCCGTCAACTAAGACGACCCTTCCATTAAACTGCCGACCGGCCGCCTTTAGGGCGGCCGGTTGTGTTTCTATTGCATGTTTCCGTCGATTTTCGGCCTGTTCTCGTTCGGTCGGCTCACGGGAACAAGGGGCAGAATATATAATCGGAAATTCCTGCGGTGGATGATTGATCCCCGGACCGCCATGGAGTACACCGCGTCCACTCGACGTCCGAGCGGACGCGCGGGAACAGATAGGGCGGTTAGCTCAGCTGGCAGAGCATCTCGTTTACACCGAGAGGGTCGGCGGTTCGATCCCGTCACCGCCCACCACGTTCCCGATCACGTTATTCCCCCGATTTTAGCGATCCAAGCAGCGTATCGATTCGCTCGTCCATTTCGCCGAGTGAATGTGCCGTCGCCGACATGGCGGCGCTCAAGGCCTCCGAGACAGCTTCTACGGAGGCAGCGGCCGCGGCGACATCGGCGATGACGTTCGTGACCTCAGCCGTGCCGTTGGCGGCTTCCGCGATGTTTTGTGATATCTCATCGGTGGCGGCGCTTTGCTGCTGAACCGCGGCCGCGATCGATTCGTAGCTATGCTCCATTTCCTGGATGGAGCCGGAGACCCCGGCAATCGCGTTTACCGCCGACTCGGTGCGGGATTGGATGTCCTCGACCTTATTGCCGATCTCCTCGGTCGCGTTCTGCGTCTGCTTGGCAAGGTTTTTCACTTCGTTCGCGACTACCGCAAAGCCTTTGCCGGCCTCTCCGGCGCGCGCGGCCTCGATCGTCGCATTCAACGCCAATAGATTGGTTTGCGACGCGATATCCGTGATCAGACTTAGAATTTTTGCGATCTCGCCGGCCGAGGTGGACAATTCATCGACGATTCTTTGGGCGCCATGCGATTGCTCGACGGTGTCTTTGACCGATTGACGGGCATGGTCGATCTGACGGTAGATCTCGCCGATGGAGTTGGAGAGTTCTTCACTAGCGGCGGCAACGATGGCTGCGTTTTGCTGCGACCTGGTCGCCGAATCGGCCACGCGGTCGGATTGGGTCGAAACCTTTCCAGCTTCCATGGCAAGCGTCCCGACCTCGTCGCTGACCCGGCCGGCCTGTGATTTCACCGCCTGCACACCCGCCGAGACCTCGGTTTCGATGCGGGAAGCGATCTCGCCGATATCTTGCCGGCGTTTTTGCTCCCCGGCGTCGAGATAGACGGAGATGGCCAGATCCATGTCCAGAAAAAGCGCCTTCAGAATCAGGTTCAAGTCACGCGCCATTCGGTCGGTATGCCTGCGGTGCCGTTTGGCGAGGTGGTCGACCAAGCCGGTCAGAATAAAAGCATAGGCACCCATATAGATACTGGGACTGACGCCCAGTTTCATGTGCGCGGTCCCAATCTTCTTGGTGCGGTTCGTATAGGCCTCGTCGAACCGGCCCTTGAACAATTCCTGCCAATGCTCCGACTGGGCGACTTTCAGGCGTTCGGGGTCGTGTCCATTCAATATTTCAGCAGAGGCGGGTTGCTCGCCCATATGTTCGTACAGCCCGTCGAGAATGCCGGGCAGGGCTTCTGCCAATATGGGCAGGATGTTTGTCAGGTCCGATCGGTCGGAATGCGATATCCGCAAGTTATCGACTGTATTCGCAAGCTTTTGACTTTCTGCTTGGCTGCCTTGATCGAACATTCGGGACTCCCGCAAAAAAAAGAGACCGGCACGCGCCGCCCCGATGCTCTTGACGGGGACACGGTGTTTCGGTCGTGTTTGGACAGTGGTCAGGGATTGAATTAGGAAATCGTGATAATTCCCTTTCGCGATAGGAAAATATCGCAATAAAATTGGGGTTACCAGCGAAACGTATTTCGGCCGCGGCAAATGAAATATTTTTAACATTGTCGGGTTTGCATTGCTTGACACTGCCGGGGGGCAGCATTAGTAACGCGCATCGCTGCGGCGGGGACGGTCCTGGACCGGAAATCGCCGATCAGAATGCGGGTGTAGCTCAGTTGGTTAGAGCGCCGGCCTGTCACGCCGGAGGTCGCGGGTTCGAGCCCCGTCACTCGCGCCATTCCCTGTCAAGCGCCAGACCGGAAGGCATCTCAGTGACCTTGATGCGCGCTGCAATACGTCGAATTCTTTGCACTGCAGCATTGGCGCGGTATACCTGTCCGACACAACCGATCCGACGCATGCAATTCCTGGTCTCAAGCCGGAATTTGTGTGACATTGCGATAGGTTATAGTTTGCTACCCGCCCTTCCGTTTCAGCCGTTGACGCGGCGGGCGGATTAGGGTTGGTTCCATCCATTGAGCTCGTTACCGGGGAGGGGCGAATGGAAGACCTGTTAAGCGAATACTTCGCAATCCTCGTTTTCCTGGGGATTGCCGTAGGTCTATCCGTTGTGATGATCGTCGCCAGCATGATCGTTGCGCGGCAACATCCCGACTCCGAGAAACTGTCTGCCTATGAATGCGGGTTCGAAGCTTTCGACGACGCGCGCAGCCGTTTCGATGTCCGGTTCTATCTCGTGACACTGCTTTTCATTATTTTCGACCTTGAAGTTGCCTTCCTGTTTCCCTGGGCCGTATCGCTCGGGAAGATCGGACTGTTCGGCTTTTGGTCGATGGTGGTGTTCCTCGGGATTCTTACCATCGGGTTCGTCTATGAGTGGCGCAAAGGTGCGCTTGAGTGGGAGTAGTCGGGTCCGGCGCGCTTGCGGCGTGGTTTTACCGGGGCTGACATTCCGTAACGATTTGTGGAGATGGTTGCCATGTCCGTGACGTCCAATGTGGGGGCGCCTGTTCCCCCTGGTGCGGACCAGGACGCGATCCTGAAGACGGTCAATGACGAACTCCAGGACAAAGGGTTTGTCATCGCCAATGTCGACAAACTGGTGAACTGGGCGCGGACGGGGTCGATGTGGCCGATGACCTTCGGTCTGGCCTGTTGCGCCGTTGAGATGATTCACGCCTATATGCCGCGGTATGACCTGGACCGTTTCGGCGTCGTCGTGCGCGCCAGCCCACGCCAGTCGGACGTGATGATCGTCGCCGGCACGCTCACCAACAAGATGGCCCCGGCATTGCGCAAGGTCTACGACCAGATGGCGGAACCGCGCTGGGTCATCTCCATGGGTTCCTGCGCCAATGGCGGCGGGTATTACCATTATTCTTATTCCGTGGTGCGCGGATGCGACCGGATCGTGCCGGTAGACATCTATGTGCCGGGTTGCCCGCCGACGGCGGAAGCGCTGGTTTACGGGATATTGCAGTTGCAGAAGAAAATCCGCCGGACGGGCACCATCGCCCGTTGATTGCGGCAGTTTTCGGCGCCAGTGGAATTCAAGATCTCGGATGGATCGGTCGTGATGGACGAAAAAACGGAAGCGGTGATTGAACTGGGCGAGTATCTCGCCTCTAAATTCCCCGCCGAAATCGTCGAGAAGACGGTGGCGTTGGGGGAATTGAACGTGGTGGTGGATGCACAGTCCATCACTCGTGTCGCCAAATTCGTGCGGGACGACGCCAATTGCCTGTTCAAGCTTTGCGTCGATGTCTGCGGCGCGGATTATCCGGACCGCGAAAAACGCTTCGACGTCGTCTATAACCTTTTGAGCATGAAACATAACCTGCGTCTTCGGCTGAAGGTTCAGACCGATGAGGAAACGCCGGTTCCGAGTGTTTCCGGGGTCTGGCCGTCGGCGAACTGGTTCGAACGCGAAGTTTGGGACATGTATGGCGTGTTTTTCACCGAACATCCCGACCTGCGCCGTATCCTCACCGATTACGGGTTCGAGGGGCATCCGCTGCGCAAGGATTTCCCGCTGACCGGTTATGTGGAAATGCGTTACGACGATGAACAGCGCCGTGTTGTTTATGAACCGGTCAAACTGACCCAGGATTTTCGCAAGTTCGATTTCCTCTCCCCATGGGAAGGCATGACGCCTGTCCTGCCGGGTGACGAGAAGGTGACGAAAGAAGAGGGAGAAGGGGCATGAGCGCCGAATCGATTGCCGACTCCCTCGGCGGGAAGCCGGAAGACCCGACGATCAAGACTCTGACGATGAATTTCGGCCCGCAGCATCCTGCGGCGCACGGGGTTCTGCGTATGGTCATGGAGATGGACGGGGAGGTCGTCGAACGGCTCGATCCGCATATCGGCCTGCTTCATCGCGGGACCGAGAAGCTGATCGAATATAAGACCTATCTGCAGGCGATACCGTATTTCGACCGCCTCGATTACGTCGCGCCGATGTGCCAGGAACACGCTTTCGTGCTGGCGGCGGAAAAGCTGCTGGGATTGGAAGTGCCGGAACGCGGCCAATACATGCGCGTTCTGTTTGCCGAAATCTCCCGCCTTCTGAACCATCTTCTAAACGTGCCTGCCTACGGGCTGGACGTCGGCGCCATGACGCCGATGCTCTGGGCCTTCGAGGAACGCGAGAAGCTGATGGAGTTCTATGAAGGCGTCTGCGGCGCGCGCCTCCACGCGGCTTATTACCGGGTCGGCGGCGTTCATCAGGACATGCCGGCCGGGATGGCCGACCAGATCCTGGCCTGGGCCGATGCCTTTCCGAAATTCATCGACGAAATGGAAAGCCTGCTGACGGAGAATCGCATCTTCAAGCAGCGTTCCGTCGATATCGGCATCATCACGCCGGAAGACGCAATGGCCTGGGGCTGCACAGGGCCGGTTCTACGCGGTTCCGGCATTGCATGGGATCTGCGCAAGGCGCAGCCCTATGATGTCTATGACCGGATGGATTTCGACATTCCCGTCGGCAAAAACGGGGACTGCTACAGCCGGTATCTGGTCCGTGTCGAGGAAATGCGTCAGTCCCTTCGGATCGTTAAGCAATGCCTGGCGGAAATGCCGGAAGGCCCGGTGATGACGACCGACGGCAAGGTTGGGCCGCCGGACCGGGGTGAGATGAAGCGGTCGATGGAATCGCTTATTCACCACTTCAAACTCTATACCGAGGGCTTCCACGTCCCCGCCGGCGAGACCTATACGGCCGTCGAAGCGCCGAAAGGCGAATTCGGGGTCTATCTGGTATCCGACGGTACGAACAAGCCGTACCGTTGCAAGATCCGCGCGCCGGGATTCGCCCATCTGCAGGCGATGGATTACGTCTGCAAGGGCCATATGTTGGCGGATTCGGTGGCGGTGCTTGGCGCCATGGACGTTGTGTTTGGTGAGATCGATCGATGAGCGGCGAGACTTTTGAGTTCACGGGCAAGTTCCTCTCCGAAGTGGAGCGGAACATTGCCAAGTATCCGCCGGAGCGGAAGCAGTCGGCGGTGCTGGCCTGTCTGTTCCTGGCCCAGGAACAAAATCACGAGGACGGGCACTATGTGACCGATGCGGCCATGCGGACGATTTCCGAGATGCTGGAGATGCCGTATATCCGGGTCATGGAAGTCGCGACCTTCTTCACGCAGATCAATCTGAAACCGGTCGGCAAGTTCCATATCCAGCTCTGCGGCACCACGCCCTGCATGTTGCGCGGCGCGGAGGCCTTGATGGAGGCGGTGAAGGAAAAATTCGGCATCGGCCACGGCCAGACCTCGGAAGACGGTACCTTTACCCTGACCGAAGTCGAGTGCCTTGGCGCCTGCTGCAACGCGCCGATGGTGCAGATCAACGACGATTTCTATGAAGACCTGACGCCGGAGCTGCTGATCAGCGTGCTCGACACCCTCAAAGGGGGCGGACGGCCGACGGTTGGATCGCAGATCGGCCGTGTAACGTCGGAGCCGGAAGGCGGCCCGACCGTATTGCTGACCGGCCCGGCGCCGCAGACGGCGGATGCGCCGAATGCGCCCAATTCCGGTGCGGGGGACTGACGATGACGACATTGTTGGAAGACAAGGACCGCATCTTCACCAATCTCTACGGATATCATCCGTGGAATCTGGAAGCGGCGAAGAAACGGGGCGATTGGGACAACACCAAGGCGCTGATCGAGCTTGGCCGCGACAAGATCATCGAAGAGATGAAGGCATCCGGTCTGCGCGGCCGTGGCGGGGCGGGGTTCCCGACGGGCATGAAATGGTCTTTCATGCCGAAGGAGTCCGACGGACGCCCAGCCTATCTGGTGGTCAACGCGGATGAGTCCGAACCCGGTACCTGTAAGGACCGGGAAATCATGCGCAACGATCCGCACAAGCTGATCGAAGGCTGCCTCGTCGCGTCCTTCGCGATGAACGCCAACGCTGCTTACATCTATATTCGTGGCGAATATCGTCATGAATACAGGGTGTTGGAGGCCGCTGTTGCCGAGGCGTATGAAGCCGGCATGATCGGCAAGAACGCCTGTGGCTCGGGCTTCGACTTCGATCTTTATATTCATCACGGCGCCGGCGCCTATATCTGCGGCGAAGAAACCGCATTGCTGGAAAGTCTTGAAGGCAAAAAAGGTCAGCCGCGTCTGAAGCCACCTTTCCCCGCGATGTCCGGATTGTGGGGCTGTCCGACGACGGTCAATAACGTCGAAAGCATCGCGGTCGCGCCGACGATCCTGCGCCGGGGCGCCGCGTGGTTCTCAAGCTTCGGGCGGGAGAACAACACGGGCACCAAGCTGTTCTGCATTTCGGGCCATGTGAACAAGCCCTGCAATGTGGAAGAAGCGCTCTCCATTCCGATGAAGGAATTGCTGGAAAAGCATTGCGGCGGCGTTCGCGGCGGCTGGGACAATCTTCTGGCCGTGATCCCGGGCGGGTCTTCCGTGCCCTGCCTGCCGAAGGATATCTGCGACGATGTGCTGATGGACTTCGATGCGCTGAAGGAACAGAAGTCCGGACTGGGCACCGCTGCGGTGATCGTCATGGACAAATCGACCGACATCATCAAGGCGATCGCGCGGTTGAGCTATTTCTACAAGCATGAGAGCTGCGGCCAATGCACGCCTTGCCGTGAAGGCACCGGCTGGATGTGGCGCGTGATGGAACGCCTGGTGAAGGGCGAGGCCGAGATTGAGGAAATCGACATGCTGTTCGACGTCAGCAAGCAGATCGAAGGACATACGATCTGCGCGCTCGGCGACGCGGCGGCATGGCCGGTCCAGGGATTGATCCGTCATTTCCGTGACGAGATCGAAGACCGGATCAAGAACCGCACGCGGGTCGCCATGCCGGCGGCGGCTGCGGAATAGTGTTCTGGTGCGTACGGTTTTAAACGAGGGGTAGGGCGGAATGCCGACACTCAAACTGAACGGCGAGGAAGTGGAATTCGAGAAGGGCATGACCGTCCTTCAGGTCTGCGAGCAGGCCGGCGTCGAAGTTCCGCGCTTCTGCTATCACGAAAGGCTGTCGATTGCCGGCAATTGCCGTATGTGCCTTGTGGAAGTGAAGCCCGGGCCGCCGAAGCCCGCTGCCTCCTGTGCGCTGCCTGCCGGCGACGGCATGGAAGTCTTCACCGACAGCCCGATGGTGAAGAAGGCGCGCAACGGCGTCATGGAATTCCTGCTGATCAACCATCCGCTCGATTGCCCGATCTGCGACCAGGGCGGCGAATGCGACCTGCAGGACCAGGCCATGGCGTATGGCGTCGGCGGCAGCCGGTTCCATGAGAACAAGCGCGCCGTCAAAGACAAATACATGGGCCCCCTGATCAGCACGATCATGACCCGCTGCATCCATTGCACGCGCTGCGTCCGGTTTTCGACCGAAGTGGGCGGCGTGGAAGATATGGGGTTGCTCAACCGCGGTGAGGGGGCGGAGATTTCGTCCCTTGAAAAGGCGGTTTCCAGCGAATTGTCCGCCAATGTCATCGACCTTTGTCCGGTCGGTGCGCTGACGTCGCGCCCCTATAAGTTCAACGCCCGGCCCTGGGAATTGAAGAAGACGGAATCCATCGATGTGATGGATGCCGTCGGTTCCAACATCCGGGTCGATGCGCGCGGCAACGAAGTCCTGCGTGTGCTGCCACGCCTGAACGAGGATGTGAACGAAGAATGGATTTCCGATAAGACCCGCTATGCCTGTGACGGCTTGGGCAAGCGCCGGTTGGACCGCGTTTTCGTGCGCGGCCAGGACGGCAAGCTCGCCGCGTCGGACTGGCAAACGGCCTTCTCGCTGATCGCGGAGAAACTGAACGGCGCCGATGCCGGTCAGATCGGTGCGATTGCGGGCGATCAGTGCGATGTGGAAAGCATGTACGCGCTGAAGGATTTGATGGGCCGTCTGGGCGTGACGAACATGGATTGCCGCCAGGACGGCGCCAAGGTCGACCCGAATGTGCGGTCATCCTATCTGTTCAACACCTCCATTGCGGGGATCGAAGAGGCGGATGCGCTGCTGATCGTCGGTTCCAACCCGCGCTGGGAAGCCCCGATCATCAATGCACGTATCCGCAAGCGTTGGCTCACCGGCGGGTTGAAGGTCGCGCTGATCGGCGAGCAGAAGGATCTGACCTACGATTACGACTATGTGGGTGCGGGGCCCGACAGTCTGAAGGATCTGGCCGACGGCAAGCATTCCTTCCTGGACGTTCTGAAGAATGCCGAAAAGCCGATGATTATCCTGGGGCCGGGCGCGGTCGCGCGGGATGACGGTGCCGCGGTCATGGCCGCCGCCCATACCTTGGCCGATGCGACCGGCATGGTGAAGGACGGCTGGAACGGGTTCAACGTGCTGACGACGGCGGCCAGCCGGGTCGGCGGGTTGGATATCGGTTTCGCGCCGGGCAAGGACGGTTTGGATACTCAAGGCATCCTGGACGGTGCCGCCGACGGGTCGGTGAAAGTGGTTTATCTGCTGGGCGCCGACGAAGTCGACATGACCAAGCTGAAAGACGCTTTCGTAATTTATCAGGGGCATCACGGCGATGCTGGCGCGCATGCGGCCGATGTCATCCTGCCGGGCGCCGCCTATACCGAAAAGCCGGGTATTTATGTGAATACCGAAGGCAGGGTCCAACTGGCGCGGCGCGCCGTTTTCCCGCCGGGCGACGGACGCGAGGATTGGACGATCCTTCGCGCGCTTTCCGCTGTGGTCGGGCAGACCTTGCCCTATGACAATCTCGGCGATCTGCGTCAGGCCATTCACGGCGAATGCCCGCATATGATCGAGATCGACACCGCACCGTCAGCGGAATGGGGCGATTTCGGTACGCCGGGGGACATGTCCTCAGCGGCCTTCGTATCGCCCATCGACAATTTTTATGTGACCGATCCGATCAGCCGGGCATCCGAGACGATGGCGGAATGCACCCGGGTGATTCTGAACGGGGAAGCGGAGCAGGGGACCGGCACCGATGGTTAATCCCGAAACCTGGTTCGAAGGCGTTTGGTGGTCGGACTATGTCCTGCCGACCGGCACGATCGTCTTCTTCATTCTGTGCATCGTCTTGCCGCTGCTGATATCCGTGGCCTATCTGACCTTGGCCGAACGCAAGGTCATCGGTTGGATGCAGCTGCGCAAAGGCCCGAACGTGGTCGGTCCCTTCGGCCTGCTGCAGCCTTTCGCGGACGGGGCCAAGCTGTTCCTGAAGGAAACCATCATCCCGGCGGGGTCGAGCAGGTTCCTCTTCATCTTCGCGCCGATGCTGACCTTTATCCTCAGTCTGGTCGCCTGGGCGGTGATCCCCTTCGATGCGGGTTGGGTGCTGGCCGACATCAATGTGGGGATCCTGTATCTCTTCGCGATCTCCTCGCTGGGCGTATACGGGATCATCATCGCGGGTTGGGCCTCGAACTCGAAATACGCCTTCCTGGGCGCGCTTCGTTCGGCGGCGCAGATGGTGTCCTACGAAGTTTCCATGGGTTTCGTGATCGTCTCCGTCCTGTTGATCGTGGGATCGCTGAACCTGTCGGATATCGTAGAGAAGCAGAAGACAATCTGGTTCTTCATCCCGATGTTCCCGATGTTCGTGATCTTCTTCATTTCCGCGTTGGCGGAAACGAACCGCGCGCCGTTCGACTTGCCGGAAGCGGAAGCCGAATTGGTGTCGGGTTATAACGTCGAATATTCGGCGATGACCTTCGCGCTGTTCTTCCTGGGCGAATACGCGAACATGATCCTGATGAGCGGTATGACCGCGGTCCTGTTCCTGGGCGGATGGCTGCCGCCGGTGGATATCGCGCCGTTCAACCTGATCCCGGGTGTGATCTGGTTCGCGTTGAAGATCGCCTTCGTATTGTTCTGTTTCCTTTGGGTTCGCGCGACCTTCCCGCGCTATCGCTACGACCAGCTGATGCGGCTGGGTTGGAAAGTGTTCCTGCCCTTCACACTGTTCTGGGTTGTGGCGACGGCCGGCGTTCTGGTCGCGTTCGACTGGTTGCCGAAGTGATTTCGGTGGACCGGATCGATAATGGTTTGAGTTAGGTGAGGTAGAGACCGCAAATGGCGACACTGGATAGAGTGGCCCGTTCCTTCTTGTTGGGAGAGTTGGTGAGCGGCATGGCCTTGACGCTGAAGACCATGTTCAAGCCAAAACACACCATCAACTACCCTTATGAGAAGGGGCCCTTGAGCCCGCGTTTCCGCGGCGAGCACGCCCTGCGCCGGTATCCGAATGGCGAAGAACGCTGCATTGCCTGCAAGCTGTGCGAAGCGGTATGCCCGGCCCAGGCGATCACGATCGAGGCCGAACCGCGCGCTGACGGCAGCCGCCGTACCACGCGCTACGATATCGACATGACCAAATGCATCTATTGCGGCTTCTGTCAGGAAGCCTGTCCGGTGGATGCGATCGTCGAGGGACCGAATTTCGAATTCGCGACCGAGACGCGGGAAGAGCTGTTCTACAACAAGCAGAAACTGTTGGAGAACGGCGAAAGATGGGAAGCGGAAATCGCGTCGAATATTGCTCTCGACGCGCCGTATCGATAAACACGCAACCGTCTGACGGAATTAGGGTTTGGACCCTGTTTCTAGGACGGTGTGACCGGATTGCGGGCCTGCGGGCCAACTAAATGGATCAAAGGCCTTAGCGGGTCTTGGGGGATAGGATGGTCGTACAGGCTTTGGCATTCTACATGTTCGCCGCCGTCACCGTGGCATGCGGGGTAATGGTCATTACCGCGCGCAACCCGGTGCATGCCGTCCTGTTTCTGATCCTGGCCTTCTTCAATGCCGCGGGGCTGTTCGTGCTGCAAGGCGCCGAATTCCTCGCGATGATCCTGGTTATCGTCTATGTCGGCGCGGTCGCGGTGCTGTTCCTTTTCGTCGTCATGATGCTGGATGTGAACTTTGCCGAACTGCGCGCCGGATTTGCCAAATACCTCCCGATCGGCGCCGTGATCAGCCTGATCCTGCTGGTGGAACTGGTTCTGCTCGGCGCGGGATGGGTGTTCGACGCGGAAACCGCAGCGGTCGCCTCATCGCCGACCCCTCCGGCGGCTGACGTTCACAATACCGAGGCGCTCGGACTGCTGCTCTATACGAAATACGTCTATTTGTTCCAGGGCGCCGGCATGATCCTGCTGGTGGCCATGGTCGGCGCAATCGTCCTGACCCATCGAGTGCGCGCGGGCGTGAAGCGTCAGCGCATCGGCGATCAGGTCGCGCGGAGTTCCAAGGACGAAGTCAAAGTGGTCAAGGTACAGACGGGGAGCGGAATCTAATGTGGGAAATCGGCCTCGCTCACTACCTGACGGTTGCGGCAATTCTGTTCACCTTGGGATTGATGGGCATCTTCCTGAACCGGAAGAACGTCATCGTCATCCTGATGTCGATCGAGTTGATGCTGCTGGCGGTGAACATCAATCTGGTCAGTTTCTCGACCTTCCTGAATGATTTGGTCGGGCAGATATTCGCGATTTTCGTTCTGACGGTCGCGGCGGCGGAAGCCGCCATCGGGTTGGCGATCCTGGTGGTTTACTACCGCAATCGCGCCTCCATTGCAGTTGACGACATCAACGCGATGAAGGGTTAGGGCCGGGTCGGCTTGGGCCGACACCGGTTAGTTTATGACGTTCGGGCCCGGTCGGGCCGCTGATGAGTAGAAGATAGGGTAGGGGATTTCCCGGTCATGGAAGCAGCCATTGTATTCCTTCCGCTGTTGGGCGCGATCATTGCCGGATTTTTCGGCAAGGTGCTTCGCGACCTCGGCGCGCAGGTAATCACCTGCCTCTTCATCGTCATCGCGGCGATTTTGAGCTGGATCGTCTTCTTCCGCGTCACCGGATCGGGATCCAGCGAAACGATCACCCTGTTTACATGGGTGGCCTCCGGCGATTTCGTATTCGACTGGGCGCTTCGGATCGACTCGTTGACGGCGGTCATGTTGATCGTGGTGACGACGGTCAGCGCGGTCGTGCATATCTATTCCATCGGCTATATGCACCATGACCCGGCGGTGCCGCGCTTCTTCGCCTATCTCAGCTTCTTCACTTTCGCGATGTTGACCCTGGTGACGGCGGACAACCTGGTTCAAATGTTCTTCGGCTGGGAAGGCGTCGGCGTCGCTTCCTATCTGCTGATCGGTTTCTGGTTCCATAAGCCCAGCGCCTGCGCGGCGGCGATCAAGGCCTTCCTCGTGAACCGCGTCGGGGATTTCGGCTTCGCACTCGGCATTTTCGCGATGTTCGTCCTGACCGGCAGCGTGCAATTGGACGTGATCTTCGATGCGATGCCGTCTCTCACGGAAACGACGCTGGTGTTCCTGGGGATGGAGTTCGACGCCATCACGGTTGTCGCGCTGCTGTTGTTCATGGGCGCGATGGGCAAATCGGCCCAACTTGGCCTGCACACATGGCTGCCGGACGCGATGGAAGGCCCGACACCGGTCTCGGCCCTGATTCACGCCGCGACCATGGTCACCGCCGGCGTCTTCTTGGTTTGCCGCCTGTCGCCCGTCTTCGAATATTCGGAAACGGCCTTGATGGTCGTCACCATCGTCGGCGCCTCGACCGCTTTCTTCGCCGCCACGATCGGTTTGACACAGACGGATATCAAACGGGTCATCGCGTATTCGACCTGTTCCCAGCTGGGCTACATGTTCTTTGCCGCCGGCGTCAGCGCCTATCCGGCGGCCATGTTCCACCTGACGACGCATGCCTTCTTCAAGGCGCTGCTGTTCCTTGGCGCCGGGTCGGTGATCCACGCCATGTCGGACGAACAGGATATGCGCCGCATGGGCGGTTTGGCGAAGATGATTCCGCTGACCTATGCCTTCATGTGGATCGGGTCACTGGCGCTGATGGGCTTTGGTATTCCGGGAACCGGGATCGGTTTCGCCGGGTTCCATTCCAAGGATATCGTGCTGGAGGCCGCCTATGGCGCCCATACGGGTGTCGGCCAATACGCCTTCTGGCTCGGCATCATGGCTGCCTTCATGACCGCGTTCTATTCCGGCCGCCTGCTGTTCATGACCTTCCACGGGGATCCGCGCTGCGACGAGAAGACCTTCGCGCATGTGCATGAGTCGCCGGCGGTCATGTGGGCGCCCCTGGTCATCCTGGTTCTTGGGTCGCTGTTCGCGGGGGCCTTCTTCTATGGCGGTTTTGTCGGCCATGACATGAGCACCTTCTGGGGCAACTCGATCCTGATCCTGGACGAGCACAAGGCGCTGGAGAATGCTCATCACAGTCCGTTCTGGGTGAAATCCGCGCCCCTGGTCGTCGGACTGGTCGGGTTGGGCCTTTCCTACCTGATCTACTGCAAGTCCCCCGCCACGGCGCCGCGCATCGCGGAACGGTTGGGCGGTATCTACCGGTTCAGTCTGAACAAGTGGTATTTCGACGAGTTGTATGACGCGATCTTCGTGAAGCCGGCCTTCGCTTTGGGCCGCGTATTTTGGAAGAAGGGCGATCAGGGCACCATCGACCATTTCGGTCCGGATGGGATTTCCGGTGCCACGGTCAAGGTCTCGAAAGGCGCAAGCCTGCTGCAGACCGGTTATGTCTATCATTACGCCTTTGCGATGCTGATCGGCGTCGTGGCGTTCGTATCTTGGTACGTGTTCGCTGGCTGAACCAGCGTGGGGAGCGTTTGACGCATGTTCGAAGGATTTGGATGGCTGTCGATAACGACCTTCCTGCCGTTGGTGGGGGCGATCTTCATTCTCGTCCTGATCAAGGGCGAAGAGGAGGACGTGGCTAGAAACGCGCGGTGGGCCGCGCTGTTCACGTCGCTGGCAACCTTTGCCGCGTCGTTGATCGTCCTGGCCGGGTTCGACGGGTCGACCGCCGACTTCCAATTGGTGGAGAAAATCGCCTGGATTCCCGGGTTCAACATCAATTACGAGATGGGCGTCGACGGCATCTCGATCTGGTTCGTGCTGTTGTCCACCTTGCTGACGCCGCTATGCATCCTGGCCAGTTGGGAAGCGATCAAGAAGCGCGTGCGCGAATACATGATCGCCTTCCTGGTTTTGGAAACCATGATGGTCGGCATGTTCTGCGCGCTCGACATCGTCGTCTTCTACATCTTCTTCGAAGGTGTACTGATCCCGATGTTCCTGATCATCGGGGTTTGGGGCGGCGCGCGCCGCATCTACGCGGCGTTCAAGTTCTTCCTCTACACGCTGCTCGGGTCCGTCCTGATGTTGGTCGCCATTCTGGTGATGTACTGGCAGGCAGGCGCGACCAGCATCGAAGACTTGATGGCCTTCGGTTTCGATCCGCAATTGCAGACCTGGTTGTGGCTCGCCTTCTTCGCCTCCTTCGCGGTGAAGGTGCCGATGTGGCCGGTTCATACCTGGCTGCCGGATGCCCATGTGGAAGCACCGACCGCGGGTTCGGTCATCCTGGCCGGCGTGCTGCTGAAAATGGGCGGTTACGGGTTCCTGCGCTTCTCGCTGCCGATGTTCCCGGAAGCCTCGGCATTCTTCGCGCCGCTTGTTTTCTGGTTGTCCGTGATCGCCGTCGTCTACACCTCGCTTGTCGCGTTGGTGCAGCAGGACATGAAGAAGCTGATCGCCTATTCCTCGATCGCCCATATGGGTTTCGTCACAGCCGCGATCTTCAGCGTCAACGAACAGGCGATTTCCGGGTCGGTCATTCAGATGTTGAGCCATGGCCTGGTTTCCGGCGCGCTCTTCCTGTGTGTCGGCGTGATCTACGACCGCATGCACACACGTGAGATCGAACGCTATGGCGGTCTGGTCGAGCGGATGCCGAAATACGCCTTGATCTTCATGCTGATGACCATGGCGTCTGTCGGTCTGCCCGGCACCAGCGGGTTCGTCGGCGAATTCCTCATCCTGGTCGGCGCCTATCAGGAATCGACTTGGCTGGCGGCCGGTCTGGCGACGGGGATGATCCTGGGCGCGGCCTATATGCTCTACCTCTACCGCCGGGTTGTCTTCGGCAAGCTGACCAAGGAAGACCTGATGTCCATCAAGGACATGAATATGCGGGAAATCGCCATTTTTGCGCCGCTGATCATTCTGGTGCTGTGGATGGGGATCTATCCGTCGACCTTCCTGGACCCGATAGAAGTGTCGGTGCAGAAAGTCGTCGCGGACTATCAGACTGCGTTGGCAGCCGGTGCGCCGGGTGTCGTGGATGTGGCCAGCGCTGCATTCGGTTGGGCCAAGTAGGGCCGATTATTGGGATTTATCCGTTTTACGGCCTTTACCGACATTGGCGTGAACGGAATTGGGTTGGGATTGAAGCAAGATGACTGAACTGCCTGTCATGATGCCAGCATCGCCGGAAATCTTTCTGGCTTGCGCCGCAATGGCGATGATGATGGTCGGCGTTTTCGTGAAGGCGGAAAACGCCTATCGGGTGGTCAGCACCTTGGCGATCGTTACTCTGGTTGTCGCAGGCGGCTTGGTCCTGCATGTCGGCGGCGGCCGGCAGGAAGCGCTGTTCGGATTTTTCGTGGTCGACGATTTCGCCGTCTTCATGAAAATCCTGATCCTGATCGGTTCGGTCATCGCGTTGATCATGAGCGAGGGCTATGTCCAGCGGGAGAAAATGGATCGGTTCGAATTCCCGATCCTGGTGACCTTCGCGACGCTTGGTATGTTGATGATGGTGTCGGCGAACGACCTGCTGTCGCTCTATATCGGCCTAGAATTGCAGAGCCTGTCGCTCTACGTGGTCGCCTCCTTCCAGCGCGACTCCGTCCGCTCGACGGAATCAGGCTTGAAGTATTTCGTGCTCGGCGCCCTGTCCTCCGGGTTGTTGCTGTACGGCTGTTCGCTGATCTACGGTTTCAGCGGCACCACGCAATTCGATGTGCTGGCCCAAGCTCTCGCCGGGGATGACACCTCCAAGGGGCTTGTCGTCGGTATTGTCTTCCTGATTGCCGCGCTTGCCTTCAAGGTTTCCGCCGTACCGTTCCATATGTGGACGCCGGACGTTTACGAAGGCGCGCCGACACCGGTAACCGCCTTCTTCGCCGTTGCCCCGAAGATTGCCGCCATGGCGCTGTTCCTGCGGACCATGCTGGGGCCGTTCGGCGACCTCGTCGCGGATTGGGGACAGATCATTTGGCTTGTCTCGGTCGCTTCCATGCTGCTGGGCGCCTTTGCGGCCATCGCGCAGAGCAATATCAAACGTCTGATGGCCTATAGTTCCATCGGCCATATCGGTTATGCCTTGATGGGATTGGCCGCCGGCAACGAGGAAGGCCTGAAGGGCGTTCTGATCTATCTGGCGATTTACCTGATCATGAATGTCGGCGTCTTCGCCTGCATCCTCAGCATGAAGGTCCAGAACCGGATGGTCGAAAACATCACGGATCTGGCCGGTCTTGGCAAAACCAACCCGGCGATGGCGATCCTGCTGATGGTGCTGATGTTCTCCATGGCCGGTATCCCGCCGATGGCCGGTTTCTTCGGCAAGTTCTTCGTCTTCATGGCGGCGCTGAATGCGGAACTCTATGCGCTTGCCATCATCGGCGCTGTGAGCAGCGTTGTCGGGGCCTTCTATTACCTGCGGATCATCAAGATCATGTATTTCGATGAGCCGGTTGAAGCCTTCGACAAGGTCGAGACCATGGGGCTGCGCGGCGTCATGATCGTTTCAGGTCTGTTGACGGCCGTCCTGTTCATCTACCTGCCGGGCATTACGGATCCGGCGACGGCGGCCGCGGCCTCCCTGTTCGGGAGTTAGAATCTGAGCACGGTCCGCGCCCGGATGCGGGAACAACCATGACGCTGACCGACACACCCGTCCTGCCAGCGGGCTTTGCCCTGCATCACGTTGAGTCGGTAACGTCCACAATGGACGAGGCGCGTGCGCTCATCGCCGAGAACCCCGATTTGGCGCAGGTCGTCTGGGCCGACACCCAAACCGGCGGGCGAGGGCGACGCGGGCGGAATTGGGTGTCGCCCGCAGGCAATCTCTATATGACGATCGCGATCCGGAACGAAGTCGCGCTTGCCCATGCTGCGGAATGTTCCTTCGTCGCTGCACTGGCCCTGCATTCCGCCCTAGTGGACCTACGCCCGGCTTTGGCGGACAAACTGAGCCTGAAATGGCCGAACGATGTGTTGATCGGGGGCGCCAAGGTCGCCGGCTTACTGTTGGAACTGGAATCGGGCGGCCGTTGGATTCTGATCGGGTGCGGCGTCAATATCGCATCCAGTCCCGACGGAATGCCTTATCGGACGACCAGCTTGCTGGCGGAGGATGCCTATATCCCGGCCGGCCAACTGTTGCAGTGCTTTGTGGTGGAGTTGGAGAAATGGCGGTCTCTGTGGGTTCAGGACGGCTTTTCCCCGATCCGTAGCGCCTGGTTGAACCATGCCAGGGGGTTGGGGGCGGAAGTGACGGCCAATCTCAGCGACCGATCCGTCACGGGCGTGTTCCAGGATCTCGACACCGATGGGGCGCTGCGTTTGCGGCTGCCTGACGGGACTGTCATGACGATCTCCGCGGGGGATATCGTTTTCCCTAATACGGCTGAAGACCAGGGCTGAGGCTTGCAGGATGGGCCGCGCGCATCAATATGATCCATTCCGAAAGATTGAGGGCATGAAATGCTGCTGCTGATCGATAGCGGAAACACGAATGTGGTATTTGCCGTGCATGACGGCGAGAAGCCCTTGGCGTCGTGGCGCTGCGGCAATGACCCGCGGCGAACGGCGGACGAATATGCTGTCTGGCTCAGTCAGCTTATGTCATTGAGTGGATATTCGTTCGACGACATCGAAACCTGTGTGATCGCCAGCGTCGTGCCGGAAACACTCTTCAACCTGAAAAGGCTGTGTGAAAAATACGTGCCCAGGCCGACGCTTGTGGTGGGCGAGAAGACCACGAAGCTCGGCATAGAGATCCTCATAGATCGGCCTGAGCAGGTTGGCGCGGACCGCCTGGTCGGGGTGATCGCTGCCCATGTGAAATATGGCGGCCCCTTGATGGTGCTGGATTTCGGGACGGCGACCTCTTTCGACATCGCGGATGCGGACGGTAATTTCCGCGGCGGGGTCTTGGCCCCGGGCGTGCATCAGTCGGTCGAAGCGTTATACATGGCGGCGCGGAAACTTCCGCGTGTTGAGATCGCGCGGCCGGAAACCGTCATCGGGAAGGCCACCGTCCCGGCGATGCAATCCGGTATATATTGGGGATATCTTTCCATGGTGGAAGGGTTGGTCTCCCGGATTCAGAACGAGTTCGGCGAACCTATGAAAGTGATCGCGACCGGGGGACTGAGTGCCCTGTTCGCCGATGCGACAGACGCAATCCATGTGACTGATCCCGACCTGACATTGACGGGATTGGTTGAAATTTATCGACGGAACAGCCGGTGACCGGGGAAAGGGCGCAGCCCTGTCTTCCCGTAACGAGGCCGGCGTTAAGAGGTTTATGAGCAAGCAAAATTATGAGGAGTCCGGCGAGCCCGGCTCCGACGAAGTCATTTTTGTCCCCCTGGGCGGAACCGGTGAGATTGGGATGAACCTCAATCTCTATGGTCATGCCGGCAAATGGCTGATGGTCGATATGGGCATCAGCTTCGACGATGGGCGTACGCCCGGCGTCGATGTCATCATGCCGGACCCGGCCTTCATCGAGGAGCGGCGCGAGGATCTGGCCGGTCTGGTATTAACCCATGCCCATGAAGACCATTTGGGCGCGGTGCAGTACCTTTGGGACGGCTATGATTGCCCCATCTATGCAACCCCTTTCACCGCGGCCATCCTGCGCCGGAAGTTGCAGGAAAACGGCTTCGCAACATTGCCTGAGATCATCGAAATACCGATGTCCGGGCATTTTCAGGTCGGGCCATTCGATATCGAGTTGATCACGCTTACCCATTCCATCCCCGAGCCGAACGCCTTGGTGATCCGCTGTGCCGCCGGAACGGTGATGCATACCGGGGACTGGAAGCTGGACCCCGATCCGAAAGTCGGACCGTCCACGGATGAAGCGGCCTTGATCCGGGCGGGGGAGGAAGGTGTCCTCGCGATGATGTGCGACAGCACCAATGCCATGAACCCCGGGACCTCCGGTTCGGAAGGCGATGTCCGGGACAACCTTGTGGAATTGGTCGGCACGCTGAAGGGGAAGGTCGCCATTGCCTGTTTCGCATCCAACATCGCGCGGATCGAAAGCGCGGTGAAGGCGGCGGAGGCTTGCGGCCGCAAAGTGGCTCTCATCGGGCGATCCATGCACCGTATGACCGAAGCGGCGCGGGAGACGGGCTACCTGACCGACCTGCCGTCCTTCATATCGGATGAAGAGGTGCACCGCCTGCCGCCGGACAAGGTTCTGTTGATCTGCACCGGCAGTCAGGGGGAACCGCGCGCGGCGCTGAGCCGCATCGCGCGGGACGACCACCCCTATGTCTCATTGGGCGAGGGGGATTCCGTGATCTTTTCCAGCCGGGAGATTCCCGGGAACGAGGTTGGGATCGCGCGCCTGCAAAATCAGCTGACCGAATTGGGCGTCACCGTCATCACCGCCCGCGAGCACGATATCCACACCTCCGGTCATCCCAACCAGGATGAATTGACCCAGATGTATCAGTGGATCCGGCCCAGCATCGCCGTGCCGGTCCATGGCGAAGTGCGGCATCTGACCGCGCATGCGGAACTGGCGCAGGCGTGCCAGGTGCCGCATACCATTGTCGCGTTCAACGGCGATGTATTGCGGCTGAGCAAGACTGATGGCGTCTCGGTCGTCGACGAGATCTATGCCGGACGTCTGGCCTTGGACGGCGATCGGTTGGTGCCGTTCGACAGTCATGGCATTCGAGAGCGTCGGCAAATCGCCTGGAACGGATGCGCCGTGGTCAGTGTTACGCTCGACCGGAAGGGCGCTTTGGCGGCTACGCCGGCTGTAACGATCTTCGGCCTGTTCGACCCGGATGATCGTGACAAGGACGGCCTTGTCGCCGTGGTGGAACGGGTGATCGGCAAGGCCAACGGCAAGGCCAGGTCCGATGACAAGCAGATAGAGGAAGCGGTGCGGGTCGGCGTGCGCCGGGAATTGCAGGCGATTACCGGGAAACGGCCGCCTGTATCGGTTCACGTGGCCAGGATATGATCCGAACCGACGGATAGACTTGGAGGAATGAAATGATCGGGCGGTTGAATCACGTGGCGATTGTCGTACCGGACCTGGAAGAGGGGGCGCGGGTATATCGCGCTACTTTGGGGGCGAAGGTCTCCGATGCGGTGGATCTGCCGGATCATGGGGTCACCACGGTCTTCGTCGAACTGCCGAACACAAAGATCGAACTGTTGCATCCGTTCGGGGACGCATCGCCGATCGCCAAGTTCCTTGAGAGCAACCCATCCGGCGGCATGCACCACATCTGCTACGAGGTCGATGACATCATCGCCGCGCGGGACAAACTGGAATCGGACGGCATGCGCGTATTGGGCGACGGTGAGCCTAAGATCGGCGCGCATGGCAAGCCGGTGCTGTTTCTGCACCCCAAAGATTTCATGGGTACGCTCGTCGAACTCGAACAGGTCTGACGGAGGCATATGCAATGGGTGTCGTTTCCGGCATTGTCGTCTTCGTCATCATCTGGTGGTTGGTCTTCTTCACCATACTCCCGCACGGGAACCGTCCCCCTGAAGCGGTGGAAGAGGGAATGGAGCCCGGCGCGCCGGAAAAACCCCGTCTATGGAAGAAGGCCGGGATAACCACGGTCATCGCCTTTGTGCTGTTGGGCGTGTTCATGTTCGTACAGGACCAGGGATGGATCTCGTTTCGCGGCAACCCCTTCGACAAGACCGGTCAGTGAAGCACGGCGGTGAGCGGTTATTGCGACTACGCGATCGGCGATCCGTTGCACGGGCCGTATCATGACCGGGAATACGGCTTTCCGGTCGATGACGAAGCGGTCCTGTTCGAACGGTTGATTTTCGAAATCAATCAAGCGGGTCTCAGTTGGGCCTTGATCCTGCGCAAGCAGGACGGCTTCCGCGCCGCCTATCACGGTTTCGACGTGGACACGGTTGCTGCCTATGACGCGGCAGATGTTGCCCGGTTGCTGGCGGATGAGCGCATCGTAAGGAACCGCTTGAAGGTCAATGCCGCCATCCACAATGCGCGCGTAATCCAGTCGATGCGGGAGAGCCATGGCGGGTTCGCCGGTTGGATCGCATCCCATCACCCGAAGCGGAAACCTGATTGGGTCAAACTGTTCAAGAAGACCTTCAAATTCACTGGCGGCGAAATCACCGGGGAATTCTTGATGTCGATCGGCTATCTGCCTGGGGCCCATCGTGACGATTGCCCGGTTCAAACCGAAATCGCCAAACGCAACCCGCCATGGCGATCCGTACCAGCCAAGTTCTGGGCCGCATAGAAACGTCAACTTTTTGATATTAAAGGGAAAAAGAAATTTCCACGGCGTTCAATGCTGCGGGATCTTTGCAGAAAATTGGATTTTTGCGGGATAGGGTGCCGGGCCGGATCGTAAAAAACTCGGCCCAAAAACAGACGTAGCGGAGGTTGCGCCTCCGCTTACGTCATGGTGTCGTCGTTTCTTTGAATGCTGTCCCCCGGTTTTCCGGGTGGATGGCAAACCACTCTACTCTCCAGGTTTCCCCCCAATGAACTTGGGCCAACGTCTTCATGCGTCTTTGTTGATGGGAGTGTACGGAGATAGCCGTGTTTGTCACGTATTTTTTGCGGCATTCTGCGGATTAGGCATGAAAAATGATAGTGTGCTGCAAAATAAACGAGCGATCTTTTCCACTATGAATTGGATATTCCCTATTACTATGATTGAAGCGAATTGCCGCAGGCCCTTGGATATTAAGATGTTTCGCTGGTGCCTCTCCCTGCGCCAAATTTCGATTGCCGTTATGCTGCATTGCAGCATTAGCTTTTGCGCTGTCGAGGCTTTGGCACAGTCCGCCACGGGCGAGGGAGCGAATCCCTTCACCAATAGCGGTGAGGTGGCGAATCCGCGCGCCCCTCGGAAATCCACAGGCTTTACGATTCAACTGACGAAACGGCAGTGCCGACAGGTCATTGTAAGCCACAAGGCCTCAAACGATGTCGCTTATGAACCCGGTGTCGATGTGCGTGGCAACCCCGTGGCACCGGCGGACCTTGCCGGTGGTTTTGAATGGATTACGCCGGACACGATTGAGTTTGACCTGGCCTTCAATCCACTTGGGAATACGGGATTGGATCCGGACGATTTTGCGAATACCAGCGCCAAAGTCGGTCACATCAAATACGATATTCTGTCAGGCAATCTTACCTTGAACGGAAGGCCCATCGCTGATCCTCTGCTCGCGATTTTGGAGGCGCAATGCCGCGCGGCGGGGTTACTGGATTGATGGCCGAAAAGTTTGTGATACGGGATATGCGGGTGGAAGACCGGCCTGCGGTGGAAAGGTTCATGGCGGGGCTCAACGACTTCGAGATGAAGTTCAGTCCTGACCGCTCTCCCGGTGAAGAGATAGCGGAAGCGCATGTGGATTTCCTCTTGGGCGAAGTAGCGCGCTTGGACGGGTTCACCCTGATTGCCGAGGTGGATGGCAAGGCCGCCGGCTTTTTGCTTGGCTATATCGACTCCTTGGGCGACGGCGATATCCATCTTAGGGAGGAATTCCGGCGAAGCGGACATATCAGCGACGTTTTCGTCGACCCGGCTTATCGGCGCCGGGGCCTTACTCGCGCCATGCTGGATGAAGCCGAACGACGGTTCAAATCGAAAGGCTTGGCGTGGATGGACCTCAGTTTCGTCGATGCGAACGACGGCGCGGAAAAGACCTATCGCGCAGCAGGGTTTGCGCCTTATGAGAGGATATTCGTCAAACCTCTTTAAAGCGTCAAAAGCGTGAGGAATCCATTGATCCCGGGCGTGCGAGTGATGGACACGACTGCTCGTGTTCCCTAAAGTCCGCGCGATTCAGAAACAGTCCCCGCACCGTAATCCGTTGTGCAACCGGCACGCGACGGTGCCCGATAGAGGTCAGCCATGCGTCTTTCCCCCGCCGTTCGGGTTTCCCGCTATTTCATGCCCACCATGCGGCATGATCCTTCCGAGGCGCAGATCGTCTCGCATCGTTTGATGCTGCGCGCCGGCATGATCCGGCAGGAAAGCGCGGGGATCTACAGCTGGCTGCCGCTGGGCTTCCGTGTCCTGAAGAAGATCGAGCAGATCGTGCGCGAGGAACAGGACCGCATCGGCGCCCATGAAATCTTGATGCCGACCATCCAATCAGCTGATCTGTGGAAGACGTCCGGCCGTTACGACGACTACGGCAAGGAAATGCTGCGTATCGAGGACCGGCATGAAAGGGAAATGCTGTATGGACCCACCAATGAGGAGATGATCACCAGCATCTTCGGGGAACATGCGAAAAGCTATAAGAACGTTCCGCTGATGATGTATCACATTCAGTGGAAGTTCCGTGACGAGATCCGCCCCCGGTTTGGTGTCATGCGCGGCCGCGAATTTCTGATGAAGGATGGGTATTCCTTCGACTTGGATGCGGAAACCGGCCGAAAGTCCTACAACAAGCAGTTCCTGGCCTATCTGCGGACCTATGCGCGGATGGGATTGAAGGCCATTCCGATGGCGGCGGATACGGGACCTATCGGCGGTGATCTGAGCCATGAGTTCATCATCCTCGCGGAGACGGGCGAAAGCGAAGTCTTCTGCGACAAGGCCTTGTTGGACTTCGACTTGAGCAAGACCGCAATCGATATGGACGATGCCGCCGCGGTGCAGGCCATGGTCGACAAGGTGACCGGCCCTTACGCGGCGACCGACGAGCAGCATGACCAAGCAGCCTTCGAGGCTGAAGTGCCGGAAGATCGACGCGTGACGGCCCGAGGGATCGAGGTCGGCCATATCTTCTTCTTCGGCGACAAGTATTCGAAACCTTTCGACGCCAAGGTGACGACGGCGGATGGCGAGCAGGTTCTGGTTCAGTCCGGGTCCTACGGGGTCGGCGTATCCCGCCTATTGGGCGGCATCATCGAAGCGAGCCATGACGAAGCCGGGATCATCTGGCCGGAATCGGTCGCACCCTTCAAGGTCGCGCTGATCAACCTGCGCCAGGGTGACGAGGGCTGCGACGGGGTTTGCGAGGACCTGTACGCGAAGTTCCAGGAAGCGGGCGTGGAGGTTATCTACGACGACCGCGAAGATCGCGCCGGGGTAAAATTCTCGGACATGGATCTGATCGGCGTACCCTGGCAGGTGATCGTCGGGCCGAAAGGCGTGAAGGGCGGTTTTGTCGAATTGAAGAACCGCAAGACCGGCGACCGCGAGGAACTTTCCGCCGGTGCGGCACTCGCGAAGCTGGCGGAGTAGGGCATTTTGTTCGCACCCGTCGAACGGTTGGTCGCGTTCCGCTATCTGCGGGCACGGCGGCAGGAAGGCTTCATTTCCGTCATTGCGTGGTTCTCGCTGGTCGGGATCGGCTTGGGCGTCGCCACGCTGATCATCGTCATGGCGGTGATGAACGGCTTCCGGCACGAATTGCTCAGCCGCGTATTGGGGCTCAACGGCCATATCAGCGTTACCGCCTACCGGTCGGAAGCGATTACCGAATTCGACTTCCTGGCGGATGCGATCCGAAAAATCGACGGTGTCGTAGAGGTGACCCCGCTTGTCGAAGGACAGGTAATGGCCAGCGCCAACAATCTTGCCTCGGGCGCGGTCGTCCGTGGTGTGCGGCGCGAGGATTTCCTGGGCCGGGACCTGCTGCGTAACGCGATCAAGGAAGGGTCTCTCGACGGCTTCGACGAAGGGCGTGGGGTTCTGATCGGCGGCCGTATGGCGGCCCGGATGGGGCTTGGCGTGGGCGACAGGATCACCTTGATCTCGCCGAAGGGATCGCCATCGGCCTTCGGCACCGTGCCGCGCATGAAGACCTACGCGGTGGCGGGGATCTTCAATGTCGGCATGTACGAATACGATAACACGTACATATACATGCCGCTGGCGCAGGCGCAGGTGTATTTCCGCTACCCGAACGCGGTCAGTGGATTCGAAGTTATGGTGAAGGATGCCGATCAGGCGCTCGAACTTCGGCGCGACGTCGCCGCCGAAGTCGGCAGCAGGGCCCAGGTCCTCGATTGGCAAAGGGTGAATTCCAGTTTCTTCACGGCGCTGCAGGTCGAACGCAATGTGATGTTCCTGATCCTGACGCTGATCATCATGGTGGCCGCGTTCAATATCATATCCAGCCAGATCATGCTGGTGAACGACAAAGCCAAAGGCATCGCCATCCTACGCACCATGGGCGCAAGCCGGTCGATGCTGTTGCGTATCTTCTTCATGACCGGCAGTTCCGTCGGCGTGATCGGCACGGCGGTGGGGGCGGCGCTGGGCATATCCTTCGCGCTTAATATCGAGACCATCCGGCAATGGATCCAGGCGCTTTCCGGCACGGATCTTTTCAGCGCGGAAATCTATTTCCTGTCGCAATTGCCGGCGCGGATTGATTCCGGAGAGACGATCTCCGTCGTCGTCATCGCGCTGACGCTCAGCTTCCTGGCCTCGATTTATCCGGCTTGGCGGGCGGCGCGGCTCGATCCGGTGGAAGTGCTGCGTTATGAGTGATGCCGTTCTTTCTCTCCAGGCAGTCGACCGCGTCTATACCGGTATCGGCCAGCCGTTGCAGGTGCTGAAAGGGGCCTCGCTCGATATTCGCTCGGGCGAACTCGTAGGCATGGTCGCGCCCAGCGGGGCCGGCAAATCGACCCTGCTTCACATTGCCGGACTGCTTGAATACCCGGATGGCGGGGACGTATTGGTCGGCGGTCAATCCTGCGCCGCCATGGACGATAACGGCCGCACCGCGGCACGCCGCGACAGCCTGGGTTTCATCTATCAATTTCATCACCTGCTGCCGGAATTCACGGCGCAGGAAAATGTGGCCCTGCCGCAGATGTTGGCCGGCCGGACCAAGCGGCAAGCCAATGACAAGGCCGCGCAGCTGCTGGAATCGGTTGGGTTGAAAGAACGGATGAAGCATCGCCCGGCGCGTCTGTCCGGCGGCGAACAGCAACGTGTCGCGATCGCACGCGCCATCGCCAATGACCCGCTCGTCCTGCTGGCCGATGAGCCGACCGGCAATCTCGATCCCGGCACCTCGGCCGTCGTCTTCGACATGCTGCTCGGCCTCGTCCGCGACCGCGGCATGTCGGCGCTCATCGCCACCCACAACCCGGAACTCGCGAAACGCATGGACCGGGTGGTGACGCTGAAAGACGGCGGGTTGGTCGCCGCCTGAACGACGCACCGAAAACTTATCCACAGAAAAATCCGGTTGTACCCGGGTTCAACAGGCGGACCGGATTGGCAGGGGAATAGGACTCTGCCAGCTTAAGATCATGTCAAAAGCCGACTTCGTTCATCTTCGCGTTCATTCCGCCTATTCGCTCTCCGAAGGGGCGATCCGGATCAAGGACCTGGTAAAGCTTTGCAGTGAGCAGGGCATGCCCGCCGTTGCGGTCACGGACACGAACAACCTGTTCGGCGCGCTTGAGTTCTCGCTTGCCGCGCGCGGGGAAGGCGTGCAGCCGATCCCCGCCGTTCAATTGAGCCTGCGGGCGCCTGACAAACGGCAGGCGAACAGCATGACCCAAGCGCCGCGCCCGGATCAGGTCGTGCTGCTGGCGCAGAACGATGCCGGCTACGCCAATCTGATGCGGCTTTCCAGCAAGGCTTTCCTCGGGACCGGTCCGGCCGAAGATTCGCAGGTCGACATGGATGACCTCGCCGCCTGGAACGAAGGGGTGATCGCGCTGACCGGCGGCATCCGAGGGCCGGTCGGCAGGTTGCTGCTCGAAGGGCAGGAGGACGAGGCCGAAACGGTTCTCAAACGCTTGGCGGAAATCTTTGACGGCCGCCTTTATGTGGAACTGATGCGTCACGGACTGGCCGACGAGGACCGGATCGAACCGACGCTGATCGATATGGCCTACCGGCTCGACCTGCCGCTGGTGGCGACCAATGAATGCTTCTTTACCGACAAGAAGATGTATGAGGCGCATGACGCGCTGCTCTGCATTGCTGGCAGTACCTATGTGTCGGAATCCAACCGCCGGCGTTTGACCGAGGATCACCGGTTCAAGACAGCCGCGGAAATGCGGGAATTGTTCGCGGACATTCCCGAAGCGGTCGACAATACCCTGGTCATCGCACGCCGCTGTTCCACCATGGTGGAGAAGAAGAAGCCGCTGCTGCCGGTCTATAACAAGCTGGATGGCAGAAGCGAGGCGGAAGCGCTGCGCGACATGGCGGTGGAGGGCCTGAAGCGACGCCTGGAAGATCAGGTCTTCACCGATGAAATGGATGAAGCTGCGCGGCAGGAAACGGCTGAGAAGTACAGCACAAGGCTGGAATACGAGCTGGACGTCATCGCCCAGATGGGATTTCCGGGCTACTTCCTGATTGTCGCCGACTTCATTCAATGGGCGAAGGACCGGGATATCCCGGTTGGCCCCGGCCGTGGATCGGGCGCGGGCTCGGTCGTGGCCTGGGCGCTCACCGTCACCGATCTGGACCCGCTGCGTTGGGACCTGCTGTTCGAACGGTTCCTGAATCCGGAACGCGTCAGCATGCCGGACTTCGATATCGACTTCTGTCAGGACCGCCGGGACGAGGTGATCCGCTATGTGCAGAAGGAATACGGCGAGGATCAGGTCGCCCAGATCATCACCTTCGGTAAGCTTCAGGCCCGCGCCGTGTTGCGCGATGTCGGCCGTGTTTTGCAATTGCCCTATGGCCAGGTGGACCGGATTTGCAAACTGGTGCCGAACAACCCGGCCAAGCCGGTAACCCTGCAGCAGGCGATCGACGGGGAGCCGATGCTGCAACAGATGAAGGTGGAAGACCCGGCGGTCAGAACCTTGATCGAGACGGCACTGCCGTTGGAAGGGCTGTATCGTCACGCCTCAACCCACGCGGCGGGTGTCGTTATTGGCGACAGGGCATTGACCGACCTGGTGCCGCTGTATCGAGACCCGCGTTCCGATATGCCGGTCACGCAGTTCAACATGAAATATGTCGAACAGGCCGGGCTGGTGAAGTTCGACTTCCTGGGTCTGAAAACCCTGACCGTGATCGCGCGGGCCAAGGAATTGATCGATGCGCGCGATGATCGCAAGGACGACCCGCTCGACATTTCGACCCTGCCGTTGGACGACGCGCGGACCTACGAAATGTTGTGCAAGGCGGAGACGGTCGGCGTGTTCCAGCTGGAAAGTTCCGGCATGCGGGATGTCCTGAAAAAGCTGCGGCCTGACCGTTTTGAGGACATCATCGCCGTCGTGGCGCTGTATCGCCCTGGGCCGATGGAAAATATCCCGACCTATATCCGGCGGAAACATAAGGAAGAGATCCCGACCTATCCGCATGAAAAGCTGGAGCCGGTCCTGCGCGAGACATTCGGCATCCCTGTCTATCAGGAACAGGTCATGCAGATGGCCCAGGTTCTGGCGGGCTACACCTTGGGCAGCGCCGATCTGTTGCGCCGGGCGATGGGTAAGAAAATCCAATCCGAGATGGACGCGCAGCGGAAAGCCTTCGTCGAAGGGGCGAAGGAACACAGCCAGGTGGACGCGCCCAAGGCGAATGAGATCTTCGATCTGATCAACGCCTTCGCGGGTTATGGCTTCAACAAGAGCCACGCGGCGGCCTATGCGCTGGTTGCCTATCAGACCGCCTGGCTGAAAGCGAATTATCCGGTCGAATTCCTCGCCGCCTCAATGACCCTGGACTTGCACAATACGGACAAGCTGAACGTCTTCCGGTCGGAAATGGACCGTCAGAACATCGAGCTGCTGCCGCCGGATATCTGCCGTTCACAAGTACGGTTTTCCGTCGAGCAGACGGATACCGGGGAGCGCAAGGTCCGTTACGCCCTCGCAGCCCTGAAGAATGTCGGTCAGCAGGCGATGGATTCCATCGTGCGCGAACGGGAAGAGCAGGGGCAATTCAAGGACCTTTTCGATTTCGCGAACAGGCTCGATACCCGGTCGGTCAACAAGAAGGCTTTGGAAAATTTGGCCAAGGCCGGCGCCTTCGACAGCCTTAATCCGAACCGGCGCCAGGTTTTCGAATCCATGGACGTGATTGCCGCCCATGCGGCTTCCGCCCTGGCGGATAGAGAGAGCAATCAAGTCAGTCTGTTTGGCGACAGTATGGCGGCGTCGACGCGGCCGAAACTGCGCGACGTGGCCGATTGGCCGCAACAAATGCGCCTGAACCAGGAATTCGACGCCATCGGGTTCTACCTGTCCGCCCATCCGTTGGAAGCCTATGCCAAGACCTGTCGGAAATTGGGCGTGGTGAATTGGCGGGATGTCATCTCCGGACGCCTTCGCAGCGGTCAAGTGTTGCTGTCCGGCATCGTCGGCGGCAGGCGTATCATGACGACGTCGCGCGGGTCCAAAATGGCTTTCGTGCAAATGTCGGACTCCACCGGGTCATATGAAGTGACGATGTTCCAGGAGGTGCTGAACAGCGCCATGGAACTGTTGGACGCGGGTGAGCCTTTGGTGGTGACCGTCGACGTTCAGGTGCGGGGCGAGGGGGAGGAACCGCGTCTTACCGCGCTATCGGTCAAGTCGTTGGAAGACGAAGCCGCCCACGCTGCCGACGGTATGGAGGTTTATCTGGCGACGCCGGATTGCGTCGAACACCTGTCGAACCTGCTGCATCAACACGGCAAACGCGGCCGGGGCCGCGTGACGATCCAATTGAAAGACCGCCCGGAAGGGGATATCGAAATCGAACTTGGCGAGACGTTCAAGATCGACGGACGCCTGCGACAGGCAGTTAAAGCCATTCCCGGTATTATTGACGTTCAGGACCTGTAGGGACCCAATCCGCGGACTACGGTCGGCGAGGCGCGGGGGGCCTATATTGGCTTAGGGTATTCCAGGCGTATTGGGGCGGCTATTTATTTCGGTTCCCGGGCGCCTATCTTAATCGGCTGTAGCTATAGGAATAGGATAACCCTTTGGTCGCTCACAGACTGAGAGCACTGCCGCGATACGTCGTTACGGATCAACGGTTGGTCTGGTTGATGCTCGCCGTGATCGTAGCGGGTTATGTCGTGTTCATGCATCTGCGTGTTGGCCAAGACTTGTATCAATGGACCAAGACGCTCGCGCCTTTTTCGGTCCGCCAATATTTGGATATGAGCAAGCGGTTCGCCCTGCAATACGGCCATCTCGCCTTTCTGCTGCCGATCCTTTATCTGTCGAAATTCGTGCTCACCGGTGATCGGACCCCGGCCTGGCTGGAAACCTGCATCAGGCTGGCACGCCCCCATACCGTGCCGATTTTCATTTTTCACGTCCCCTTGCTGTATTTCTTCGCGTCCCTGTGGCGGCACGACCCTATGAATGGGTGGCATCAAACGGGTTTGGCTGTGGCGACAATCGGGGCCTGTATTCTGCTGGGGCGTCTGTGCGCGTTCCTGAAGCCGTTGGCGTATAGGGTGGCGCCCCCGATGGCGACCTCGATCGATTGGCTGTTCCCAAATCAGCGCGTCGCCCCGCCGGACGTGCCGGAACGTGCGACCGGCAGTTTCAGCAATTTTCTGCATTTGCTGCAGATTCTGGCGATGGCCACGGTGTTCATCGGCCATTTCACCTATTCGGAATTCAGTGCGCTCGACCTGCCGGGGATGGATGCCTGGCGGCGTTGGGCCGTGCCGTTCTTTTTCATCACCTCGGGCTATATGGCCATGCTGTCGATCGACAAACGGCCGGCCAGCGTCGGGGGACTGATGGCAGGGCGTGTCACCAGCCTTTGGATATACGTGCTGCCGATGCTGATCGTGACCCCGATGCTGGATAATATCGGCTATTCGCTGGCGCCCGCGATCTATGAGGCGAATGAAAAGTTTATCGACGTGGCGGCGGGTACCGGCGGGCCGGCGGATTTGAGCGGTTTCGCTCTGACTTTCTTGAACAGCGCGTTCTTCCTGAATGAGATTATCGCGTACAAGCTGGCCGGTTTCGGAACGATTGAAGGCGGGGTGCGGGCCTATACCAATGATGCGTTCTGGTTCCTCTGTTACCTTGTGCCGTATATCGCCATGCTCGTCATCGGTGTGAAAACCTCGGGTCTGCGTCGGATTCTCTGGCTGGGTGGCTTGTTCGTCTTCTTCGGTCCGCCCATCATGTTGTTGGCGCCGCTCTTTTTCGGCGGCTGCCTTGTCTATTTCCTGCATCGGGAAAAACGGCCATCGGACCTCGAAGAATCAGCAGTGTAAGGGTGATAATCGGCATGACTTTCCGCCCCTGGGCCATCATTCGCGGCTTGGCGACGGTATTTGTCGCGGCGACCCTGTTGGCTGGCTGTGTTACCGGGAAGGGGGAGCCGTCGCTTGTGCGGGACGGAGCGTTCGAAGCTTTTACCGTCTACACCGATGACGGCCGCGGCAGCTCGGCGTTCTCATCCAATGTCATTCTTCTCTTGCATGGGTATCAGTCGGCGATGCCGAACGACGACTATGACGCAATCGTCGACCTGTTCGGCGATACGCATACCGTTGTCGGCTTCAATTACGACTATGTCGATATCGAGGCGGACAAGACAGCCCTGGATGAGGTCTTCGAGTATTATCTGAAAGGCCGGAACGTAATCGTTCTCGGAACCTCGCTGGGCGGGTTTTGGGCGGATTATGTCCTGATGCATTATCCGGTCGCGGGCGCGATCCTGGTAAATCCGGCACTCGAACCCGGTCCCGTCCTGCGCGCGACCCTCGGCACGCATCAAGGCGACCGGCGTCAGGCGCCCTTCACCGTTACGGAAGACGATGCGTTGGCCTATGAGGCTTTCGAATGGCCGGTGGACGGCCCGCATGGCCCGCGTCTTGTCTTGCTGTCCCAGGATGACGAATTGCTCGACCCGGCCAGGGCGGCAGCGCGCTTCGCGGGCGCCGAAGAGACAACGGTCACCCAATTCGAGCAGGGCGGCCACAATCTGGCGCTGGATCGGCCGGATGTGGCCGACAGCTTGCGCCGTTTCGTAGCGCGCGTGGCGCCCGGTGAGCCGGTTGACGGCAATACCGTGACGCTGAACCGGTTCGAACCTTTCGTGCCGGCGCCGATATCGGACGGCGACCCCGCGCTGCAAGCAGGCCTGGGCGTAGACTATTATTATGGCAAGCTGAACAAGGTGGACGTGCTGCGGGGGCTGATCCGCACCCGCGAGGGCGTGGTCGGCAAGCCGATACAGGCCCTCAATTATGTCGGAAACGAGGACAGCGTCCTGACCAGCCCCAGGGCCGATATGGTCGGCGCCCGCATTCAGGGATTGCTGAAGGTCCGCAAGCCGGGCGTCCATTTCTTCCGCGTTACCTCCAATGACGGGGTGGAGCTGTGGATTGCGGGCCAGTTGCTCTATCGGGATCCGAAAGTTCATGCGGACCGGGCCTCGCCCATTCTTGGGGCCGACTTCCCGGAACCGGGGCTCTATCCGGTGGAGATCCTTTATTTCGAGAAAAAAGGGTCGTCGACCCTGAAGCTGGAATGGCGGCCGCCGGGTGCAACGGATCTGAGCGTCATTCCGGCGGAAGCCTTTCGTCACCTCCAAGCCCGGTAATCCGGGCCGAGCAGGCTTGCCATGTTCAGACCCAGGGTATATATCCCGCGCGACTTCACACACGGGGTCGGTTCGGTCGTGCCTATGGGAACAGTCCCATGGCTGGAAACCGAGCCATCCGGTGCCGCGAAGGGTGATGAACCCGGGCGGCCTCAAGGCCCCGTGGAGGAACAACCGGAGAAGAGAAGGAGGCAGCCATCATGGCGATGCCATCATATACCATGCGTCAGCTCCTTGAAGCTGGCGTCCATTTCGGACACACCACCCGCCGTTGGAACCCCAAGATGCAGCCGTTCATCTTCGGCGAGCGCAACGGTATCCACATCATCGATCTGGAACAGACCGTTCCGATGCTGCAGCAGGCCCTACAGGCCGTGCGCGACGTTGCGGCCGGTGGCGGACGTATCCTGTTCGTCGGCACCAAGCGTCAGGCGCAGCAGATCGTGAAGGAAAGCGCGGGCAAGTCCGGCCAGTACTTCGTCAACCACCGCTGGCTCGGCGGTATGCTGACCAACTGGAAAACCATTTCCGGTTCGATCCGCCGCCTGAAGGAAATGGATGAGCGCCTTTCCGGTGAGCAGAGCGGCCTGACCAAGAAGGAACTGCTTCAGCTGCAGCGCGACCGCGATAAGCTGGACCTGTCGCTGGGCGGTATCCGCGAAATGGGCAACCTGCCGGACATCCTGTTCATCATCGATACGAACAAGGAATCCATCGCGGTTCAGGAAGCCAACAATCTGGGTATCCCGGTCGTCGCGGTCATCGATTCGAATTCCAGCCCGGACGGCATCACCTATCCGATCCCCGGGAACGATGACGCGATGCGCGCCATCAACCTGTATTGCGACCTCATGACCGGCGCCATTCTGGACGGTCTGCAGGTTTCCTTGTCCTCGTCGGGTGTGGATATCGGTGAAGCAGCCGCGCCGGTCGCGGAAGAAATTCCGGCCGCCGCCGCGGAAGCGCCGACCCCTGAAGCATCGGCTCCTGAAGCACCGGCTGCCGACGCCGCGCCGGAAGCGCCTGCCGCTGAAGAGGCGCCCGCTACCGAAGCCAAAGAAGCTCCGGCTAGCTGACGGTAACGCTTGGATCGACCCCGGTTTCGCGCCGGGGCCGACATCCATAAGACGGTAACGAATCGTCTGTATCAGCCCACCTGAACCCCGCGCTTGCGTGGATTGGGAGCAGGGTTCGAAAAATCGTATGAAGCGGCTGTTTCCGGCGCTCTCCTTTGACGCGCCAGGGCCGCAAGAAGATAGAGAAAAGAGGAAAAACCATGGCTGCTATTACAGCTGCGCTCGTGAAGGAACTGCGCGACAAGTCCGGCGCGGGCATGATGGATTGCAAAAAGGCTTTGGCGGAAACCGATGGCGACATGGATGCGGCGGTCGATTGGCTGCGCACCAAGGGCCTGGCAGCCGCGCAGAAGAAATCCGGCCGTGTCGCCGCCGATGGTCTTGTTGCCGTCGTCACCTCCGGCACGAAGGGGGCCGCGGTCGAAATCAACGCCGAGACCGATTTCGTGGCCCGGAATGAAAACTTCCAGGACTTCGTTTCCACCATCGCCAACATCGCGTTGGAAGTGGGTGGGGAAGCCGCCGCCATCGAAGGTGCCGCCTATCCCGAGACCGGCCGTACGGTTGCCGAACAGTTGACGCATAATATCGCGACGATCGGTGAGAACATGAGCTTCCGCCGCGCCAAGGTGCTGGAAGTCTCTCAGGGCTTGGTCGCGTCCTACATGCACGGCGCGCTTGTTCCGGGTTTGGGTAAGATCGGCGTTCTCGTCGCGCTCGAATCCAGCGCATCGGCCGATGTGCTTGAAGCGCTGGGCAAACAGATCGCGATGCATATCGCGGCGGCCCGTCCGGAATTCCTGGCAGTTGCCGATGTCGACCAGGCTGCGCTGGACCGTGAAAAGGCGGTTCTGACGGAACAGGCCCGTGAATCCGGCAAGCCCGAGGAAATCATCGAAAAGATGGTGCAGGGCCGTCTGCGCAAGTACTATGAGGAAGTTGTCCTGACCGAGCAGGTCTTCGTGATCGACAATGAAACCAAGATCTCGAAGGTCGTCGAAAACGCGGCCAAGGAAGCGGGCACGGAAATCAAGCTGACCGGCTTCGTCCGTTTCGAACTCGGTGAAGGGATCGAGAAAGAAGAAACCGACTTCGCCGCGGAAGTGGCGCAGGCCGTCAAAGGCTGATCCATCGCGAAAATGGGGCGGCCGGAATTGGCCGCCTCTTTTACGATGTGCGGGTTGAGTGAACGAGAACGACGAAACGACCGAGAGGGGATTCGGAATGACCTCGGCCAACGAACAGCTTGAGGCATCCATCGGTCAGGGGCCGGCGCCGGATAAGGCGCCGGCCCCTCTTTATCGGCGGGTGCTGCTAAAAATCTCCGGTGAAGCGCTGATGGGTGACCAGGACTTCGGGTTGGACCCGAGCATGGTCGGCCGGGTTGCGGCGGAAGTGAAGGAAGCGCTTGAGACCGGCGTGCAGGTTTGCCTGGTCATCGGGGGCGGGAATATTTTCCGCGGCGTTTCCGCGGCCGCCAGCGGCATGGAGCGCACGACGGCCGATTACATGGGCATGTTGGCGACGGTGATGAACGCGCTTGGCATGCAAAGCGCGTTGGAGGCAATCGGTGTGCCGACGCGGGTCCTCTCGGCGATTCCGATGCAGACGGTTTGCGAACCCTATATCCGCCGACGCGCGGTACGGCATATGGAAAAGGGCCGGGTCGTCATCTTTGCGGCCGGGACCGGGAATCCGTTCTTCACCACCGATACAGCCGCTGCATTGCGGGCGTCCGAAATGGATTGCGACGCGATGATGAAGGGGACCAAGGTGGATGGGGTTTATGACTCCGATCCGGTTAAAAACCCAAATGCAGTCCGGTTTGAAAAACTCAATTATATGGATGTGTTATCTCGCGACCTTAAGGTTATGGATGCATCCGCGATTACCCTCAGCAGGGACAATGACATACCGATCATCGTGTTCTCCGTTCAGGAACCGGGCGGTCTAGCGAGGGTGTTGCGCGGCGAGGGCCGGTATACGATAGTTGCGGACCAATCTTAGGGCGCGAATATACACCTATATTCAGGTCTTTGGGGCCACAGGGAAGGCAACCGGATAACTGGCGCGGCTAACGGCGCATCCGGTGCCGGAAGAATACATCTCGGGAGTTTCGTCGATGTCGGACTTTAGCATGAAGGACCTTCAACGCCGCATGGACGGTGCGTTGGATGCCCTTGCACGTGAATTCATGGGCTTGCGGACAGGACGGGCCTCCACGTCCTTGCTTGAGGACATCAACGTCAATGCCTATGGCGGGGTAGTTCCCTTGAAGCAAGTCGCCGGTGTCAGTGTGCCCGAGCCGCGTTTGTTGAGCGTTCAGGTCTGGGATCAGGGCGTGACCAAGTCCGTCGAAAAGGCGATCAACGAATCCGGGCTGGGATTGAACCCGCAGACGGAAGGAACCGTCATTCGGGTTCGCATTCCCGAATTGAACGAAGAGCGCCGTGCGGAGTTGACGAAAGTAGCGGGCAAATATGCCGAGCAGGCCCGAATCGCCATTCGGAACGTGCGGCGCGACGGGCTGGAGCATCTTAAAAAGTCCGAAAAGGACGGCGATATCAGCCAGGACGAGTTGCACCGTGAGTCCGATCAAGTCCAGAAGTTGACCGATGAGCATATCAAGAAGGTCGACGACGCCTTGGCCAGCAAGGAAGAGGAGATCATGCAGGTCTGAGGCCGAAGGCCGTTTACCTGTAGTTCCTTGGCAGCATAATGCACGAGACCCAGCCGCAAGAAATTCCGACCCACCTTGCCGTCATCATGGACGGTAACGGGCGCTGGGCGCGTTCCCGAGGCCTGCTGCGCATCGAGGGGCACAGGAACGGCGTGAATGCGGTCCGGCGGACCATTGAAGGCGCGGCGGAAATCGGCATCCGCTATCTGACGCTGTTCAGCTTTTCGTCTGAGAATTGGCGTCGGCCGGAAGAAGAAGTCGGCGAGTTGATGAATCTTCTCCGCCGGTATCTGAAGTCCGAAATCGCCGACCTTCATGCCAAAGGAATCCGGTTCCGCGTGATCGGCGACCGGGCCCGTCTTTCGAAAGACATCGTTCGTTTGGTAGAGGAGGCGGAGAGCACAACCGCCGAAAATACCGGAATGACATTGGTCCTCGCGTTGAGCTATGGCGGACGGCACGATATCGCCGAAGCGGCCCGGAAATTGGCGACATCGGTCTCTCTGGGGCTCATTCGCGCCGATGCCATAGACGAAACGGTTTTTGCCGCGCATCTGGGAACGGCCGGCATTCCTGACCCGGATCTGTTGATCCGGACCAGCGGTGAGCGGCGTATCAGCAACTTCCTGCTCTGGGAATGCGCCTATACGGAGTTTGTGTTCCTGGACAAGTACTGGCCGGATTTCGGCAAGGAAGATCTGCAACAAGCCGTGGATGAATATGGCAAACGCGAGCGGCGCTATGGCGCAACCGCCGGAACCCGCTAACCAATTCCGCGATCTTGTTCCCCGGATCGCCTCCGCTGCAGTCATGCTGCCGGCGGCCGGGTTTCTGATCTGGCACGGCGGGCAGGCATTTGCACTGGCCGTCGTGGTGATGTGCGGCTGGATGGCCTGGGAACTCGGTCTGTTGGCGCGGGCCGCCACGGTTTTCGACAAATTCCTTCTGGTCGCGGCGGAACTTGTCCCAGTGGCTCTTGTCGCTCTTGTCGCAACGGATCAGGGCTTGATCGCAGTGCCCGCGGTCGTCGCGGCCCTTGTTGGGATCCGGGTTTTGCTCGGCCGGGACATTTCGTGGACGGGAATTGTCGGTGTCGCCTATATTGCGGCCGCGGGTATCGCCGCAATTTGGCTGCGGCGGGGCGATGGCGGCGGGGATGTTTGGATCCTGTTGCTTCTGGTCGTGGTCGCCAGTGATGTATCGGCCTATATCGTCGGCAGGGTTGTCGGCGGACCGAAGCTGGCGCCGGCAATCAGCCCGAAAAAGACGTGGTCAGGGTCGATCGGCGCTTTGGCGGGCAGTGCCTCGGCTGCCGCCGTTTTCGGAATGGCGGCGACATTGCCCATATTGCCGATGATCGGGGCCGCGCTTCTGGTTTCCATCGCGTCGCAGATGGGGGACCTGTTGGAATCCTGGGCAAAAAGACGCGCGGGCGTGAAAGATTCGGGATCTATTATCCCTGGGCATGGCGGCGCACTCGACCGATTGGACGGATTCCTCTTTGCCACGCCCATTTTGGCCTGCATCGTCCTTGCGGCGGGCGGACCGCCTGCGACATGGTGAGGGCGGAGACGGTTTTGAAAGAAATTTCAGTATGACACAGCAGAAGTCGGTTTCGGTCCTAGGCTCCACGGGGTCGGTTGGCGGCAACACGTTGGATCTCGTCGGCCGGTCGCCGGACAGATACCGCGTCGTCGCCCTGACCGCGAATCGCGACGTCGACGGTCTGGCTGAACAGATTGAACGCTTCAAGCCTGAATTCGCGGTCATTGCAGACGCGTCGCTTTATGCGGCGCTGAAGAAACGTGTCGGGAACACGGACACTGAACTCGCCGCCGGGCCGGACGCCTTGATTGAGGCGGGGCAGAGGCCATCGGATTGGGTCATGGCGGCCATTGTCGGCGCGGCCGGTTTGGCGCCGACAATGGCGGCGGTGAAACGCGGCGCGGCTGTGGCGCTGGCCAACAAGGAATGCCTCGTTTGTGCCGGGGACCTGATGATGCAGGCGGCACGGGCGGCCGGGGCGAGAATTCTTCCGGCAGATTCCGAGCACAATGCGATTTTCCAGGTGCTTGAAGAACGGAACCGCCAAGGGCTCGAGAAAATAATCCTGACGGCGTCCGGCGGGCCGTTCCGCGACTGGACAACGGAAAACATGGCGGGTGTGACGCCGAAACAGGCCGTCAATCATCCCAACTGGGATATGGGGGCCAAGATTTCCGTCGATTCCGCGACCATGATGAATAAGGGATTGGAAATTATCGAGGCGCATCATCTCTTCGATATGGCGGAAGATCGGATCGACGTGGTCGTCCACCCGCAATCCATCATCCATTCCATGGTCCAATACGCCGACGGTTCCGTTCTAGCTCAACTTGGGTCGCCGGACATGCGTGTTCCGATTGCGCACACGCTGGGATGGCCCGATCGGATCCATGCGCCGGCGAAACGTCTCGATTTCAAGGATATGGCTGCCCTGACCTTCGAAATGCCGGACGAATCGCGTTTCCCCGCTTTGCGGCTGGCACGCGATGCCTTGACCGCCGGCGGCAACGCGCCGCCGGTGCTGAACGCGGCCAACGAAATTGCTGTGGCACGGTTCCTTGAAGGACAGATCGGTTTCCTTGATATTGCGGCCCTGGTCGACAAGGTATTGACCGCGACCTTGCCCGCCGAGATCGGCAGCCTGGAAGATGCGCTTGCCGCTGATGCGGAAGGCAGGGCGAGGGCGCGGGAATGCTTGGATAAATTGGCGCCGCCGCGGGTTGCGGTGGCGCAGACGTTTTAATTGAGACTAATTTTCAAAGGCTAATTTCATTATGGATCAATTGGTCGGCGACATCGGATACCTGAACTTTGTTTGGGTTCTCTGCCTGCTGGTTTTCGTTCACGAACTGGGTCACTACGCCGTGGCGCGCTGGTGCGGCGTTCGGGTTGAGACGTTCTCAGTCGGGTTCGGCAAGGAATTGTGCGGATGGACCGATAGTCACGGAACGCGCTGGAAGATCAGCATGTTGCCGCTTGGCGGTTATGTGAAGATGTTCGGCGAGCACTCAATGCCGAGTGATTTGGAGGGCGGACCCGTCGAAATGACCGCGGCGGAGAAGGAAGTGTCCTTTTCCCATAAATCGCTGGGTCGCCGGGCGGCTGTGGTCGCTGCGGGGCCGTTTGCCAATTTTCTTTTCGCGATAGTGGTCCTTGCCGGCGTTTTCATGACGGTCGGACAGCCGACACCGGGCGATTTCATGACCGGTGGAATCGGAGGGGTCGTCGAGGATTCCGCGGCAGGTGAGGCGGGTTTCCGAGCCGGGGACCGGATCTTGTCCATCGATGGCGTCGCCATTGATGGGTTCGACGACCTGCAACAGGCCGTGATCGGTAGTGGCGGTCAGGAATTGCGGTTTGAAATCGAACGCGATGGGGCAATTTCGTTTCTCACGGCGGCGCCACGTGAAGTGACGGTCACGGCTGAGGACGGTTCCGAGGCGGCAACCTACCGGTTAGGCGTCCATGGTCCCGCGCCGGTCTATGTCACTTCAGGCATTTTAGAGGCCGTCACGAAAGCCAGTTCGGAAATCTGGCGTATGATAACGCTCACCCTCGAATCCGTTGGTGAGATGATCACCGGCGATCGCGGAACCGAGGAATTGGGCGGCCCGGTTCGTATTGTGCAATTGTCGAATGATTTCGCGCAGATGGGCGCTCTTGCGCTGCTCCACTTCGCGGTCTTGCTATCCGTGAATCTGGGGCTTATCAACTTGTTCCCGGTCCCAATGCTGGATGGGGGACATTTGCTTTTCTATGCAATAGAAGGCATTCGCGGGAAAGCCTTGGGTGAAAGAGCTCAAGAGTATGGACTAAGAATAGGTTTGGCTTTGATTGTCGGCCTGATGGTATTTGTTACTGTGAATGATTTCATTCACTTGCCGTTGTAGTATACGACGAAATAGAAATAGAATCGTTTCGACCGCGTTTATCAAACTGGAATCGCTGTCGCGGGTTTTTGGGAGTAGGATGTGTACGTGCGTTTGCGTCGGCAGTTCCTGATCGCGGTGATCGCTGCGGCCTTCTTGGCTGTTTATGCCGCTGGTGTCGGCCATCAGGCGCGTGCGCAAGTACAGACGATTATTCCCCCGGCCCCCGCAACGGGCGGCGATACCCCGCGGGTTACGCCTCAGCCCGTGCGTCCCGGAACCCCGGTCATCGAAGAAATCGTGGTACAGGGATCGCAGCGTATCGAACCGGAAACGGTCCTGTCGTATCTTTCCGTGAAGGAAGGGGACCCCTTCGATCCGTCGGCCATCAATCAATCCCTCAAAACGCTCTTTTCGACAGGGCTGTTTGCCGACGTGACCATGCGCCAGGAAGGCAATGCCCTGGTTGTTCGGATCGTCGAGAACCCGATTATCAACCGCATCGCGTTCGAGGGAAATAAGCGCATCAAGGACGAAGCCTTGGATGCGGAGGTGCAGTTGCGGCCCCGTGTCGTTTATACCCGTACCCGGGTGCAGAGCGATGTCCGCCGGATTCTCGATGTCTATCGCCGAAGCGGCCGTTTCGCGGCGACCGTCGAGCCGAAGGTCATTCAGCTTGAACAGAACCGGGTCGATTTGGTCTTCGAAATTTCCGAAGGACCGGTCACGGATATCGAAAAAATCAGTTTCATCGGGAACAAATACTTCTCCGACAGTGATTTGCGCAGCGTGGTCGCCACCAAGGAATCTGCCTGGTACCGTTTCTTGAGCAGCGCCGACACCTATGACCCGGACCGTTTGACCTTCGACCGCGAATTGTTGCGCAGGCATTATCTGGCGAATGGTTTTGTCGATTTTCGCGTCGTCTCGGCGGTTGCGGAATTGAGCGAAGACCGCGAGAGCTTTTTTATCACGATTACCGTGGAAGAAGGGGAACGCTTCAAATTCGGTAAGTTCGATGTCGTTTCCCAAATCGTCGATGTCGAAGCCGAGCCGTTGAAGGAGTTCATTGAACTAGAAACGGGCGAATATTACGACGCTGATGCGGTGGACGATGCTATTCTGCGACTGACCGACGCGGTTGGCGAGCAAGGCTATGCCTTTGTCGATGTACGCCCCCTGGCGGAACGCGATCGCGAAAACCTAGTCATCGACTTGACCTTCCAAATTGGGGAGGCGCCGAAAGTCTATGTCGAGCGTATCGACATCCGGGGCAATGTGCGGACATTGGATCGGGTGATCCGCAGAGAATTCCAATTGGTCGAAGGCGACGCCTTCAACTCCACACGCTTGCGGCGCAGCCGGGACCGCCTGCGCGCACTGGGATTCTTCAGCAACGTCGATGTTAACAACGTGCCGGGGGCAACGCCGGACAAAACCGTCATCGAAGTTGACGTAACCGAACAATCCACGGGGGAAATCACGCTCGGCGCCGGTTTCTCGTCGACCACCGGCGCATTGGGTGAGATCGGCATTCGGGAAAGAAACCTGTTGGGTAAGGGGCAGGATCTGAACTTGCGCCTGATCATCGCGCAGGAAGAGTCCGGTTTGGATCTGTCCTTCACCGAACCGTACTTCCTCGACAAGGAGTTGTCGGGAGGTTTCGATCTGTTCCACAGGGTTCGTGACAACCAGGATGAGAGTTCCTTCGATCTGCAGGAAACCGGTGGGGCACTTCGTGTTGGTTACGATATCAACGATGAATGGCGGCAGGGTGTGTTCTACCGATTGAGTCGCCAGGACATTCAGGATGTCGATGACGATGCCTCGCGAGTTATCCGCGAGCAGGAGGGCGTGTCGACCCGATCGATTATTGGCCAAACGCTGACCTTCGACAAAAGGAACAGCCGCGTCGACCCAACGGATGGCTTCATTGTGGCTTGGGGTACCGATTTTGCTGGACTGGGCGGCGATGTCACCTATGGCAAGACAACCTTGGAAGGCACTATCTATCACAAATTTTCAGATGATGTTTTGGCCAGTATAAACGGTGAAGTCGGCTTTATCGCTGGAATTGGCGACGATGTCCGGATCAATGACCGTTTCTTCCTGGGTGGGGACAGTCTTCGCGGGTTCGAAAATGCCGGCGTCGGTCCACGGGATTTGGACACGGAGGATTCCCTCGGCGGACAACAACTGGCCCGTGGTTCCGTCGAAGTCCTTTTCCCGCTGGGATTGCCTGAGGAATTCGGGATCAAGGGCGCCGTATTCAGCGACTTCGGCACCTTGACGGAAATAGATGACAGCGGTTCTTCCCTCGTCGATACCGGATCAATTCGAGCTTCTGTCGGCGTCGGCGTTAACTGGGTTTCGCCCTTTGGACCGATCCGGGTGGATTTCACCCAGGCCCTGGTTAAGGAAGACCACGACGAAACTGAATTTTTCCGCTTTAGTTTTGGAACCCGCTTCTAGGGTTTAAGGAGTTTAAAATGTCACGGTCGATTAGGGCGTACCTATTCGCAGTTGGGCTTTTATTTGTATTTGTCGTTTCCGGACATTCCCATGCGCAACAGATGCCCTCGCCCGTCATCGCGGTTATCGATGTCGGCGCGGTCGAACGTCAGTCGGTCGCTTGGCAGAGCCTGCGCGATCAGATCGAGGGACGGCGGGCCGAATTCCAATCGCAGTTGGAATCCGAGCAGCGTGCTCTGGAAGAGGAGCGTAACGCGCTGTTGTCACAGCAAAATGTGCTCGCGCCTGAAGTCTTTCAACAACGTCAGCAGGAGTTCCGCAAGAAATTGGGAGAACTTCAAGGCGTGGCGCGCCAGCGCAAGCAAGAGCTGGATCGCTTATACGCCTCTGCGCGCCGACAGATCCGGGAGGCGCTCCGCAAAGTCGTGGTTGAAATCGCGCAGGAACGCGGCATCAATCTGATGCTGAATATGTCCCGCGAGGATCGCACCGTTTCTTATGTCGATGCACAATTGTTGGTGAGCGACGAAGCCCTTGAACGCCTGAATCAGCGTATTCAGACGGTAGACCTGTCCAAACAGCAGTAAGGGGCCGAGATGGCTGATCCCCGATTTTTCCACAGGCATGGTCCCTTTACCCTTGCCGAACTCGCCAGGATTGGAGAAGCGGCGCTTCACAGTCCTGACAGCGGCGGAAAAGAGATTCAGGATATCGGGACTCTGACGGAATCCGGACCCGACCACATAAGTTTTCTGGATAACCGGAAATATGCCGCCGCATTCGGCCGGACAAAGGCGGGGGCCTGCGTTGTCGCGCCGCGAGACGCCGAGAACGCGCCCATGGGGTGCAGTCTGCTTGTCAGTGATGCGCCGTATCGCAGCTTTGCCCTCATCGTGCAGGCATTTTATCCGATACCGGCGACCGTTCCGGGCATTCACCCGTCTAGCGTGATCGCGAGTACCGCGACGCTTGGCGACGGCGTTTGCATCGATGCGGGCGCTGTAATCGGCGAAGGCGTATCTGTCGGTGCTCGGACGCATATCGGCCCGAATGCAGTGCTTGGAACAGGCATCACCGTCGGAGCGGACGGGCGCGTCGGCGCGAATGCCACCCTGGAATGTTGTGACATCGGGGACCGCGTTCAAATTCATCCTGGCGCCCGCATCGGAACGCGTGGTTTCGGTTTCGCAATGGATCCGCGCGGACATGTGGAATTGCCGCAATTGGGCAGGGTCGTCATCGGCAATGATGTTGAAATCGGTGCGAATACCACTGTCGATCGTGGCATGGGCCCCGACACGGTGATCGGCGACGGGTCCAAGATTGATAATCTTGTACAGATCGGGCACAACGTGCGCCTTGGCAGAAACTGTGTCCTTGCTGGCCAAACGGGCATCGCCGGTAGCGCCGTGCTCGAAGATTTCGTGATTTGTGCGGCAAAAGTTGGTATCGCCGGGCACTTGACCATCGGCGCGGGGACCAGAATCGCTGCAATGTCTGGTGTAACCAAATCCGTCCCTGCGGGATCCACCCTTGCCGGCGTTCCGGCCGGACCACATAAAGCCTGGCTGCGCAAAAATGCGCTGCTTAATCGCATGGTAAAAGAACAGGAATAACGAACGATGGCGGAATCGGATACGACGACATCCCAAACCATTGAAATCAACGAAGTGATGAAACGGATTCCGCATCGGTATCCGTTCCTGATGGTGGACCGGGTCGTCAATTTCGTGCCCTACGAAGGTGCGATTGGAATCAAGAACGTTTCGATCAATGAACCTCATTTTCAGGGGCATTTTCCGGAACGTCCGATCATGCCGGGTGTCTTGATCGTTGAAAGCATGGCGCAAACCGCGGGTGTAGTCGTGGTTTCCTCTCTGGGGACGGATGCAGAAGGAAAGCTCGTCTATTTCATGTCGGTCGAAGAGGCGAAATTCCGCCGTCCGGTGGAACCTGGCGACCAATTGCAAATTCACGTGACCCGGAAGCAGAACCGTGGCCCGGTTTGGAAGTTCGAAGGCAAAGCCACTGTCGACGGAACGCTGGTTGCTGAAGCGGTTTTCACTGCCATGATCAAGGATGCTGAATGACCGCCACCATACATTCGACGGCGATTGTCGACCCGGCCGCGACTCTGGGTGACGGCGTTACGATAGGACCTTATTGCGTTGTCGGCGCACAAGTCACACTCGGCGACGGCGTCACATTGCATTCCCATGTCGTGGTCGACGGGCGTACCGAAATCGGGGAGGGGACGGAAATATTCCCCTTCGCCTCTATCGGCATGCAACCGCAGGACCTGAAGTATAAAGGCGAGCCGTCGAGACTTATAATCGGCAAGAAAAACCGGATTCGCGAACATGTGACGATGAATCCGGGCACAGAAGGCGGCGGCATGGAAACGCGTGTCGGCGATAACGGGCTGTTCATGGTCGGCGCCCATGTGGCCCATGACTGTATCGTCGGCAACAATGTCATCATGGCCAACAACGCGACCATTGCAGGTCATGTCGTCGTGGAAGACTTTGCGATCATCGGTGGCCTTTCCGCGGTCCATCAATTCGTTCGCATCGGCAAGCACGCGATGGTTGGCGGCATGTCCGGCGTTGAAAACGACGTCATTCCCTATGGCTCCGTCATGGGGGACCGGGCGCGGCTCAGCGGGTTGAACATCGTCGGCATGAAACGCCGGGGGTTCGGCAAGGACGATGTCCACGACCTTCGCACGGCCTATCGGATGCTGTTCGCCGATGAAGGCACAATGGGCGAACGGGTGCAGGACGTGGCGAAGCTGTTCGAGGCGAATTCAGGGGTAATGGAAATCGTCGAGTTCATGGCGGGCAGTTCTTCCCGCGGCATTACCCAGCCCAAAAGCGGACATGGTGACTAAGCTCGGCATTATCGCGGGCGGCGGCGATCTTCCACTTCGCATCTGCGAGGCATGCGAGGATGCGGGCCGCCCATTCTTCGTGGTGGCCATCGAGCACCAGGCGGATATCAACCGCCTGTCGCGGTTTCCGCACGCGGTCATCAGGATAGGAGCCGCCGGCAAGGCGCTAAAACTATTCAAGAAAGAAGGGGTTCGAGACCTTGTCATGGCGGGCAAGGTAAGCCGCCCGAGTCTGGCCCAATTGCGTCCCGATGCGGAAGCCTTGAAGTTCTTCGCCACGGTCGGAAAAGGGGCCGGCGGAGATGACGACTTGTTGACCCGCGTTGCCAATTATTTCCAGGACAAGCACGGTTTCAATGTCATCCCGATCGGAGAGGTGCTGGGGCCTACAGGCGTGACAACCGGCCCCATGACGAAGACAAAACCGGATGCCGCCCGGCAGGCGGATATCGACCGCGGCCTTTTCGTCTTGAAAACCTTGGGACCCGCCGATGTAGGCCAGGCCGTGGTCGTCCAGGAGGGCATTGTGCTGGGGGTGGAAGCGATCGAGGGGACGGATGCCTTGATCGAACGGTGCGGAAAATTGAAGCGCCCGGGGCCCGGGCCAGTTCTGGTCAAGATCGCCAAGCCGGGACAGGACAATCGTGTGGACTTGCCGACGATCGGTGAGGAGACTGTTGCGCGGGTTGCAGCGGCGGGATTTTCGGGAATCGCCATCGAATCCGACCGCACGATTATCGTGGATCAGGCAGGTACCGTTGCCGCGGCGGACCGTGCCGGCATTTTCCTCACCGCCGTAGAACCCTGAACGTTATGTCGGGCGCAGCATACCCCGTACTGTTTCTGGTGGCCGGCGAGCCGTCGGGAGACGCTTTGGGCGCCCGATTGATCCGTGCGCTCCGTCGATTGACGGATAACAGGGTCGAGATCCACGGCATCGGCGGGCCCTTGATGGAGGCCGAAGGGTTGAAAAGCCTGTTCCCGATGTCCGAATTGTCGGTCATGGGGCTTCTGGAGGTTTTGCCGCATGCCAGACGGATCATGGGAAGAATGCGGGAAGCGGCTAGGGCAGTGGACGATCTGCGCCCCGGTGCCGTCATAACCATAGATTCTCCGGGTTTTGCCCATGGCTTCGTCACGAAGATCAAAACACCGGGAATTCGAAAGATCCACTATGTAGCGCCGACGGTATGGGCTTGGCGCAAGAACCGCGTGCACAAATTCAAACGCCATTTCGATCATCTTTTGACACTTCTGCCCTTCGAACCGCCGTATTTCGAGGCCGTTGGACTAAGGACGACATTCGTCGGACATTCCGTCCTCGAATCCGGTTTGAGAGAGGCGGATGGGGCTGCATTTCGACAGGCAAAAGGCATCCCCCAGGATGCGACGGTGATTGCCGTGCTGCCCGGCAGTCGGATCGGTGAGGTCAGTCGGCATATGGCCCCGTTCAGGGAGGCAATTGAAGGGCTGCGGACAAAGGGTAGGGATTTCGTCTGCGTATTGCCCACCGTGCCGCATCTGCACGACTTGGTGACGGAATTGTCCGCCGACTGGCCTGTGCCCATTTCGATCGTTGCTGGAGAGGCCGATCGCTTTGGCGCGATGAAGGCCGCACAGGCGGCGGTTGCCGCGTCGGGCACGGTATCCCTGGAACTGGCATTGGCGGAAACGCCGGCGGTCATTGCCTATCGCATGAACAGCCTGACCCATTGGATCGTCCGGCGCATGGTGAATATCGATCACGCGAGCCTGATAAACATCATGGCGGTTATGGATGGACGGGCCCCGCCGATACCAGAACGGCTTCAACGCGATTGCCGCGGGGATCTGCTGGCAGGCGATTTGGACAGCTTGCTCGGTCCTGCCGGAGAGCGGCAACTGGCGGCCTTGGCGCCCGGCTTGGCGGCGTTGCGTCCGCCGGGCGGCGGATCGCCCAGCGAGGCGGCGGCAAGAGCGGTTCTGGACGATATCGCGTCGACTGACTAGGACAGTGGACATAAACACGAAAAAGGGCGGTGCCGATGCACCGCCCTTTTGTCTTGAAAGCTTGATATCCCTAGCGCTTGTCGATCGGGATAAAAGGCAGTTCCGTGTGGCCTTTGTAGAGCTGACGCGGACGGCCGATCTTCTGCGACGGATCGGTGATCATCTCGTTCCACTGCGCGACCCAACCGACAGTGCGGGCCAACGCGAAGAGCACGGTGAACATGCTGGTCGGGAAGCCGATCGCCTTCAGGATGATGCCGGAATAGAAGTCGACATTCGGGAACAGCTTGCGTTCGACGAAATAATCGTCGTTCCGGGCGATTTGTTCCAGTTCCTGCGCCAGTTCGAGCAGTGGATCGTCTACACCCAACTCGGCCAGGACTTCGTCTGCGCTCTTTTTCAGGACCGTCGCACGCGGGTCGATGTTCTTGTAAACCCGGTGACCGAAGCCCATCAGGCGGAACGGATCGTTCTTGTCTTTCGCCTTTTCGATGAATTTCGGAATGTTGTCCTTGTGACCGATCTCCGCGAGCATGTTGAGAACGGCTTCATTCGCGCCGCCGTGCGCGGGCCCCCATAGGCAGGAGATCCCGGCCGCGATGCAGGCAAACGGGTTCGCACCCGAGGAACCGGCGATGCGGACGGTCGAAGTCGAGGCGTTCTGCTCATGATCGGCGTGCAGGATGAAGATCCGGTCCATGGCCCGTGCGACGGTCGGGCTGATCTTGTACTGCTCCGCCGGGACGGAGAACGTCATGTGCAGGAAATCTTCCGCGTAGGACAGGTCGTTGCGCGGATAGATGAAGGGCTGACCGACCGAGTATTTATACGCCATGGCCGCGATTGTGGGCATCTTGGCGATCAGGCGGTGCGACGCGATCATCCGCTGCTTCGGATCGGTGATATCGGTGGAGTCGTGGTAGAAGGAGGACAGCGCCCCGACAACGCCGACCATGACCGCCATCGGATGGGCGTCGCGGCGGAAACCGCGGTAGAAGTTCAGCAACTGTTCATGGACCATCGTGTGATAGGTGATGGTCTGTTCGAAGTCTTCTTTTTCCTGCTGGTTCGGCAGTACGCCGCGCAGCAGCAGGTAAGCGACTTCCATGAAGGTGCAATTCTCGGCCAGATCTTCGATCCTATAGCCGCGGTGCAGCAGAATGCCCTCATCGCCGTCGATATAGGTGATTTCCGATTCACAGGAACCCGTTGACGTGAAACCCGGGTCATAGGTGAAGTAACCCGTTTCGGCATACAATTTACGGACATCGATGACCTTGGGCCCTGTCGTTCCGTCCATCAGGGGGAAGTCGTAGCTTTTCCCGGTGGGATGATCGACGAGGGTCACGTAGTTCTTATCTTCAGCCATTCCAGCCTCCTTTATCTCCGAAGTACGCCTCGGTCCCCCCACCCGCATATTCGGGGATAGTGCCGCGGCTGGTCGCAGCTATGCTGCAACGCATAAATAGCGACGCATTTATACGCTGTGCCCCGTTCAGACGCAAATGGTGGTGCGGTGTTGGGATAAGGAAACGGTGTGTTTCGCTGGTTACGATTGTGCAGCCGCAGCACGGATGCGCGCCAGGCTCTCTTCCTTACCCAGAACAACCATGATTTCGAAGATGCTGGGGGAAATATTCGATCCCGTCAGCGCTGCGCGCAGCGGCTGGGCAATCTTCCCCAGCCCCAGTTCGCGGGCCTCAGCCCAACTGCGCAAGGCTTCCTGAAGGCTTTCCTCGGCCCAATCCTCATAGCTTTCAAGGAAGTCGGCGGCGTCGGCGAGCAGTTTTGGCGCATCGCCGGAAAGCAGTTTCGCCGCTTTGGGAATCTCCAGCGGGAAACTCGGCCTGTTTAGATAAAAAGACGCGCTTTCAGCGAGTTGCACGACAGTCTTCGCGCGTTCTTTTAGGCCCGGCATGCCGGCCGTAAGAAGGGCGAGCCCCGCTTCGTCGACATTGCCGATCTGTTCCGCGGCCAGGGCGGCAAGACGGGCGTCATCGGCTTGCCGGATATAGTGGCCGTTCAGGTTCTCCAGTTTTGCGAAATCGAAACGGGCGGCGGACTTGCCGACGGCCGGAAGGTCGAACCATTCGACAGCCTGTTCCTGGCCGATGATTTCTTCGTCGCCATGCGCCCAGCCGAGGCGGAGCAGGTAGTTGTTTATGGCTTCCGGCAGATAGCCCATCTCGCGATAGGAGTCGACGCCCAACGCGCCGTGGCGTTTCGACAGTTTCGCGCCGTCCGGGCCGTGTATCAGCGGAATATGGGCGAATGTCGGCGCGTCCCAACCACAGGCGGCGAACAACTGATATTGCCGAAAGGCATTGGTCAGATGATCGTCGCCGCGGATGACATGGGTGACGCCCATATCGTGATCGTCGACGACCACGGACAGCATATAGGTCGGCGAACCGTCGGACCGCAGCAGGATCATGTCGTCCAATTGGGCGTTTCCAATGGTGACATCGCCCTGAACCTCGTCCGCAATAGTCGTTTCGCCGGTTTGCGGCATCTTCAGGCGAACCACGGGGTCGATACCGGCCGGCGCTTCGGACGGATCACGGTCGCGCCAAGTGCCGTCATAGCGCATGGGGCGACCCTCGGCCTTAGCCTTTTCCCGCATCGCCGCGAGTTCTTCCTGTGAGCAATAGCAATGGTATGCCTTGCCTTCAGCCAGCAACTCCTTCGCGACGGCCGCGTGGCGTTCCGCGTTCTTGGATTGGAAGACGACATCGCCGTCCGGCGTCAGGCCCAGCCAGTTCAACCCGTCGAGGATCGCCTCAATGGCGTCCTGCGTGGATCGGGCACGGTCCGTATCCTCGATGCGCAACAGGTATTTGCCGCCGTGGTGGCGCGCATAGAGCCAGTTGAAGAGGGCCGTTCGGGCGCCCCCGATATGTAGAAAACCGGTTGGCGAGGGGGCGAAACGCGTGACGACCGTCATGGGATACTCCGAAGGGAACCTGGGGATCTGGGTTTAACGTCGCCGAACAAACATCCGGCAAGACGGGTTCACGGCGACGCCGCGCGGTGTAGCATAGCCGTCCGGATCGGGAAATTGTTTTGAACCGGGACCGTGCGGGCTTGGCGCAAGGTGAGGGGTGTAGGGATCCGATGATCGGTTTCCGGGAAAGTTGGCTGAAAGACCGGGAGCGTTGGTTGCTCTGGACACCCGTCCTGTTGGGGGCGGGGGCGGCCGCCTATCTGACCGCGGGTCAGGAGCCATGGCCATGGATCGGCGGCGCGGTTGGATTTTGCGCCGCTATTCCGGCTTTTTTGGTCCGCCGCCGAGATGAAATCTTTTCCGCAATGCTTGCCGCCATTGCCTTGTTTGCATTGGGGTTTCAACTGGCCGCGATCCGTTCGGAAAGCGTGGCCGGGCCGGTTTTGGAGCGTCCGACAGGCGCGGTCGAGGTGATCGGTACTCTTCGGAATCTGGAAAACCGGGGCGCACGCGCGCGGCTTACGATCTCCGTCGACCGGCTGGAAGGGCGCTTCGGCGGGGCTGTCCCGGACACGGTCCGGGTCACGATCGCGGGCGGGTCGGTTGGGGACCTTGCGGTCGGGGACCGAATGGCGTTGCGCGCCGTATTGCGGCCGCCGGGCCGGGCGACGCATCCCAACGGGTTCGATTTTCGACGTTGGGCTTGGTTCAAGCAGTTGGGCGCCACCGGCTACGCTATCGGAACGCCACGGATACTGGGCGTCTCGGAGGGCATTACCTTTCAAACCGGCTTGCATGCGGTGCGGGGTGCGATTGCGGCCAGGATACGTGCGGCCATGCCGGGCGAAGCGGGGGATGTCGCCGTCGCGGTCATTACCGGCGACCGGGGCGGGGTGTCGGAAGACACGTTGAACGCCATGCGGGATTCCGGCCTGGCGCATTTATTGGCCATATCCGGTCTGCATTTGGGTCTTGTGGCGGCAACGATCTTCTTCCTCGTGCGGATGTTCTGTGCGCTCTCCGAATCCCTGGCGCTGTACTACCCAATCAAGAAATGGGCGGCCGGCGCCGCTCTCTTCGGAAGCTTCGCCTATCTTTTGATATCCGGCGGCACGGTCCCGACGGTGCGCGCCTTCATCATGACAGGGCTGGTGCTGATCGCCGTCATTTTCGATCGGCAGGCCATCTCCATGCGCCTCGTCGCCGTGGCGGCGACCGTCGTGCTGCTGTTGCGGCCGGAATCCGTGATCGGACCGGGGTTTCAGATGTCCTTCGCGGCCGTTGTCGCCCTGGTGGCGGTTTATGAGACCCACGGCAAACGGTTCCATGCGGCCTTCGAAGGATTGGGGCATGCGGCCGGACCGGTGCGCTATGCCGCCGGGGTTCTGCTCACGACGCTGATCGCGACTTGCGCCACATTGCCTTTCGTTTGGCACCATTTCGGGCGGATCGCGACATTGGGTGTGCTGTCCAACCTGTTGGCGGTTCCGCTGATGGCTTTCCTGATCATGCCGATGGCCTTGATCGGCGTCGTTGCGATGCCTTTCGGTCTGGAAGGACCGTTCCTAGGTGTCATGGGGTGGGGGATTGAGCAGGTTCTGTGGATTGCGCGAACAATGGCGGCCTGGGATGCCGCCCATGCCAGCTTCCCGACACTTTCCGGCGCGGCCGTGGCGGCCATTGCCTTTGGCGGGCTTTGGCTCGCGCTATGGCGGGAGCAATGGCGGATTTTCGGGGCGGCCTCCATTTTCTTGGGCCTGGCGCTGTTTCCGCTTCAGCAAATGCCGGACATCCTTATCTCGGAATCAGGGCGGCTGGTGGCGGTTCGGCAGAATGACGGCGGCTTCAGTTTCAGCACCATGCGGAAGGAGAGTTTCGTGCGGGATAGCTGGGCAGGGAGTTTCGGAGTGGACGATGTCGAGGTGGGCGCCCCCGCTTGGCCCGGTCCGGAAAATCGATGCGACAGCCTTGGATGCACCGTGACCCGGAACGGTACCGTCGTCGCAATTACCTGGGATCCCCGCAGCCTGCCGGCCGATTGCAGGCGGGCCGATATCGTGATCGCGGGATTCCCGGTGTGGTGGAAGGGCTGTCCGGGGCCGGAGCGCGTGATCGACTTTTTCGCCCTGCGTCGGGGCGGCGCGCATAGTGTGGCGCTTGGACAAGGCGACCTGCGGGTCGAAATGGTCGACCCGCCCGGCCGTTCCCGTCCCTGGGCACAGGACCCATGGGAAGACGTCCCTTGGGCAGCGCCCGATGAGTCGGATTTTTGGGAGGATTAGTCTCCGCAAGCCTTTAAACGGTTAAACGGGGCGTGGACTTTCAATAGGCCTGGACCTTCAGTAACGCCGCAGCAATCCGACAAGCCGGCCTTGGACGTCGACCTGTTCCGGACGGTAAATTTGCATCTGGAAGGACTTGTTGGCCGGTTCCAGGCCGACTTGGCCCCCAAGATGGCGGAACCGTTTCAGGGTTACTTCTTCCCGATCCACAAGGGCAACGACGATCTGCCCCTCATCGGCTTGTTCGCCACGCTCGATAATCACGGTATCCCCGTCCAGGATACCGGCATCGATCATGGATTCCCCGTCGACTTCCAGGGCGTAGTGATCGCCGCGGCCGAGCAGGGCGGCGGGAACCTCCACATGGGCGGCTTCATCCCGCAGGGCTTCGATTGGGGTCCCGGCGGCGATCCGTCCGTATAGAGGAAGCTGCACCGAATCCGCCGAACCGCGGATGGTCGAGGCATGGGTGCCGATCTCCCGCTGGCGTATGGTCTCGATCCGGCGGTTCCGGATCGGCAAGCTTTCCGGTTCCGTATTTTCCGGCAGGCGAACCACCTCCAACGCGCGGGCCCGGTGGGGCAGTCGGCGGATATAGCCGCGCTCTTCCAGACCGGTGATCAGGCGGTGAATGCCCGATTTCGACTTCAAGTCCAATGCGGTTTTCATCTCGTCAAACGAGGGGGATACACCGGTTTCTTGAAGTCGGTCGTGAATAAACGACAGAAGATCGTATTGCTTGCGCGTCAGCATTCGGCCTCTCACCGCCCACTCTGCATCCGCGGACACGAACCGGGGCGTTAGTTTCGTTGACATTATGTTCATGCACTACGCACGAACAAAAGTGGAACGCAAAGTTGTTCTACTTGTGTTCTTTTTCGATGTCAACGCCTTGGCGGCAAAGGTTTGGCGATGGCGTTAAAGGCTCAGCGCACTACCCGGAATACGCAAGCAACGGACCGGCGCGCCTTTGGGGAGCGGCTCTGCGTGGGGTTCCCGTATGACGAGGCAGTCCGCCTGCTGAAGCAAGCGCAGCATGGAGCTGTCCTGTTTTTCGAAGGGCGTGGCCGTGAGCGACCCGTCCGTACCCTGAATGAGCGAGGCGCGGAGGTAGTCCTGACGCCGGTCGTTCTGCTTCAGGTCAATGCCGCAAAGGGCTGTGAATTCTTGATCTTCCAGACTGGCGTTTTGGCCCAGCATGGCGCGTATCGCGGGCGCCATGAAGATCGTGGCGCAGACAATGGTGGAAACGGGATTGCCCGGCAGCCCGAGCATCAGCGTGTCGCCCATGGACCCGAAAATCAGCGGCTTACCGGGACGCATGGCGATTTTCCAGAAATCGACCTCCAATCCGTTCTCGCCGAGGACGGATTGAACAAGGTCGTGTTCGCCGACCGAGGCGCCGCCCGTGGTGACCAGCATATCCGCGCCGCGCGCGCCGGCCGCCAATGTCTTCAGGGAGTCGGCATCATCCGTAGCTATCCCCAGCAAAACCGGTTCACCGCCCAGGACTTCTACGGCGGCCGCCAAGGCCAGGGAATTCGAACTTACGATCTGATTGGGGCCGATCTGATCGCCCGGCATCACCACTTCGTCACCGGTCGCCAGAATGGCGATACGCGGCCGGCGGCGGACCATCAGCCAAGGCCGGTTCATCGCCGCCGATAGGCCGACATCGCGCGCATTAAGGACTTTTCCGGACTCCAGCAGGGTTTCGCCTTCGGCAAAGTCCAAACCCGCCGCGCGTACATATGCGCCTTTTCGCGCGGTTTCCTTGACGGTCACCACAGGGCCGTCGCGATCGGTATCTTCCTGGATGACGATCGTATCGGTTCCGGGGGGGAGCGGTGCGCCTGTGAAAATCCGCGCGGCTTCGCCGGCCTGCAAAGCGGTGTCGTGGGACGCGCCGGCCGGGATATCGGCAACGACCTTGAGCGATGCCGGTACCGAGGCGACATCGTCCGCCCGGACCGCATATCCGTCCATGGCGGACATGGCGGCGGGCGGCTGGGTCCGCCGCGAAGTCACATCCGTGGCGAGGGTACGGCCCAAAGCGTCCCTCAGCGACACTTGTTCCGCCGGTTGGACGTCGATTGCCGCCAGAATGCGGTTCAGAGCTTCTTCGACCGGGATCACGGGCGGCCTCCCGCAGACGCGTCGGCCCGGTATTCTCCGGACTTGCCGCCGGCCTTGTGCAGCAGCTGGATGGCGTCGATGACCATGCCCTTATCCACGGCCTTGCACATGTCATAAACGGTCAGTGCCGCGGCGGAGACGGCAGTCAGGGCCTCCATCTCCACCCCCGTTTGTCCGGTGATCTTGCAGGTCGCTTCGATCTCGACCGCATTGTCGGGCTCGTTCAGAGTGAGGTGCACCTTGACCGACGACAGCGCGAGCGGGTGACAGAGCGGAATCAGGTCCGGCGTCTTCTTCGCCGCCATGATGCCGGCCAATTGTGCGACGGCCAGGACATCGCCCTTCTTGAAGCCGCCTTCCTTGATTTTCAGCAGGGTGTCACGCTGCATCACCACCCGTCCGCGCGCCGTTGCCGTACGGGCCGTGTTTTCCTTGGCCGAGACATCCACCATCACGGCGTTGCCCTCCGCATCGAAATGCGTGAAGCGGTTTCCGGCGCTCGTGTCCGTATCCTTGGCACTCATGGCCATCCCCCCGGAGCAAAAAACAGAGTATCGAGACTGAGAATATTCAGACTGCTATATGGTTCTGGTTCAGGCGATTAGGAAGCCTGCCGCGCCGCGCCATCCAGGCCGAGCAGTGCACGCGTCGCGGCGGTGACGTCTTCCTGCCGCATCAGCGATTCCCCGACCAGGAAGGTCTTGGCGCCGACTTTGGACATGCGGGTGAGGTCATCATGGCTGTAAAGCCCGCTCTCGGCGACAAGCAGCCGGTCCGCATCGACGCGGCCCGCCAGTTCTTCCGTGGTCGCAATGTCGACCTCCAAGGTCTTGAGATTGCGGTTATTGATACCGATCAGGCGGCTATTCAACAGCAAAGCCCGGTCGAGTTCCGCGCCGTCATGAACCTCGACGAGCACGTCCATCCCAAGGCTATGGGCGAGGCTTTCCATCTCGGCGGCTTCGCTGTCTTCGAGGGCCGCCATGATCAACAGGATGCAATCAGCCCCCAAAGCGCGGGCCTCATAGACCTGATAGGGCTCCAGCATGAAATCCTTGCGCAGCGCCGGCAGGCGGACGGAGGTTCGCGCGGCGGTCAGATATTCGTCACGGCCCTGAAAATAGGGCTCGTCGGTCAATATCGACAGGCAGGCGGCCCCGCCGGCCTGATAGGCCCGGGCTAGGGCGACCGGCGCAAAATCTTCGCGAATCAGTCCTTTGGACGGCGACGCTTTCTTGATTTCTGCAATCAAGGCGAATTGCCCGTCGGCGTGTTTCGCTTCCAACGCCTTGATGAAACCGCGCGGTGCCGGCCCCTGGGCCGCCAATTGCTCGATATCCGCCGGGGAAATGACTTCCTTACGGCGCGCGATATGGTCGCGTTTGTCGGCGCAGATCTTCGCGAGGACGTCGCTCATTCCGCTGAGCCTTTCGTGCCGACGACGGTCAGCATCTTATCCAGCACCGCACGGGCCTTGCCGTCGTCGATGGATCGGGCGGCCATATCGGCCCCTGCCTTTACATCCGCTGCTTTGCCGGCCACGACCAGGGCAGCCCCGGCGTTCAGCAGGACGATATCGCGGAAAGGCCCCTTCGCCCCGTCGAGAACGGAGAGGATCGCCGCCGCATTGGCTTCCGGTTCGCCGCCCTTGAGGTCCGCCAGAGAGGCGCGCGGCAGGCCGGCGTCTTCCGGAGTGATCTCGAACGTCGTGACGGATCCATCCTTCAGCGCGGCGACATAGGAAGGGCCAGTGGTGCTCAATTCGTCGAGCCCGTCCGCGCCATGGACGACCCAGGCCGATTTGGTCCCGACATTGCCCAGTGTCTGGGCCATCGGTTCGATCCATTTCCGGTCGAACGTCCCGACCAGGAGACTCTCCACCATGGCCGGGTTGGAAAGCGGTCCGAGAATATTGAAAATCGTGCGGATGCCCATTTCAACCCGGGTTGGGCCCACATTGCGCATTGCCCCGTGATGCCGTGGCGCCATCAGGAAGCCGACACCCGCATCGGCGATCGCGCGTTCCACATCGGACAACTCCGCTTCCAGGTCGATGCCAAGGGCGGTCAGCACATCGGCGGACCCGCTTTTGGAACTGAAAGCGCGGTTGCCGTGCTTTGCGACCGGCACGCCGGCGCCCGCTATCACGAAGGCCGAAGCCGTGGAAATGTTGTAGGTGCCGGATGCGTCACCGCCGGTGCCGACAATGTCCATGGCGCCGGCCGGCGCCTTCACGCGCAGAACCTTGGCGCGCATGACCCGGACCGCGCCGGTAATCTCGTCCACCGTTTCGCCGCGTACCCGCAGCGCCATCAGAAAACCGCCCATCTGGGACGGCGTGGCGTCCCCGGACATGACGATGTCGAAGGCGGCTTCCGCCTGTTCCTTGGTCAGTGCCGCGCCATCGGCGACGATCCCCAGGATTTCCTTGAAGTCCGAAATGCCCGCACTCATACCATTTGCCCCGTTATCTGTACCGCCCATCTTGCTGTTCTCGGGCCGTGTTCCGGCCGGCGGCGTGTTCGTTTCTCCCAGCCGGCTCGATTTCCCGGCTGCTTCGATTGTGGTTGGCCCGACACCTTGGAATCAAGCCGCTTTAGAGCTTCGCCAAGGTGTTTCGGTGAGGGAAAGGAAGTTCCGCAACAGGGCATGGCCATGCTCGGTCGCGATGCTCTCGGGATGGAACTGCACGCCATGTATCGGCAAATCGCGATGCTGCAGGCCCATGACGATGTCGTCCTCGGTCTCAGCAGTCACTTCCAGGCAGTCGGGAAGGGATGCACGTTCCACCACCAGGCTGTGATACCGGGTTGCCTTCAGCGGGCTCGGCAGCCCTTCGAAGACGCCTTGGCCGGAATGGCGGATTTCACCGACCTTGCCATGCATGATGCTGGGGGCCTGGACGACCTTGCCGCCGAAATGCTGGCCGAAGGCCTGATGCCCCAGACAAACGCCGAGCAGGGGGAAGCCGTATTCTTCCGCCGCCGCGACGATATTCAGACTGATCCCGGCTTTGTCCGGATTGCAGGGGCCGGGCGAAATGACCACGCCCGACGGGTTCTGCGCGACGACATCGGCCGCTGACAGGGTGTCATTGCGGTGAACGACGGTTTCCGCGCCCAATTCGCCCAGGAAATGGACCAGGTTGTAGGTGAAACTGTCGTAGTTATCGATCAGCACCAACATGATGGGTCACTCTCTTAGATGCGGGCGGCCAAGGCCGCGCCCTCTCGGGAGAATGGACATAGCCGGAAATTCGGGCCCATTCAAACCCGTCATGGGGTTCCGAAGCGGAAAGGTTCGATATGGTCCTTGAATCCGGCTAGTCTGGGGCGCAATTGGCACCTAACGCCTTCAAAGGACCGGTCGGAAACAAATGGCGCGCATCGGCACCCGACAAAACCATCAACACCCGAAACCACGCCGCACAGGTCGGATGCGGCGCGGACTGGGCAAGCTTGCGCTGGTATTCGCCGGTGGTCTGGGGTTGGGCCTGGCGCTCGGGATCTGGCTGTCGGGGCCAATGGGGCGCCCGCAATCGACGGCGTTGCTGCCGCCGCTGCCAGAAAAACGGGCGGAGGGGGAGCTTCGGCCGGGCGACGGTCTGCCGGTAAGGATCACCCGGTCGGAACATGCGCTGAAGAATTTCAAATTCGAGGAACCGGTGAACCCCGTCGTTCCGGAAGATGCGCGGACACCCGTTCCCCTGCCGTCAAAACCGCAAACCGCGGCGCGGCAGACCGAACCCAGGCCGCCGCCGAAGCCCAAGGAAGCGGCAACGAATACTGTCGCCGCATTGCCGCCATCCACACCGCCGAAACCGGTATCGGCCCCGGTTGAAGCGGTGGAGACCGCTTTGCCGCCCGCGATTCCCGATGCGCCGGACGCCCCCGCCTGGATCAAGAATGCGGCGCTGTCCGAGCCTGTTCTGGGTGAGCCGATGATCGCCATCGTCATCGACGATTTAGGGATAGACCAGCCGCGCACGGCGCGAACCATCGCCTTGAAAGGGCTTCTGACCCTTTCCTTCATTCCTTACGGCTATCACCTGCGGGATCATGTGCGGGAGGCGCGGGCCCATGGGCATGAAGTGATGCTGCATCTTCCCATGGAACCGGTGAACCCGGATGTGGATCCCGGGCCGAATGCCCTGATGGCGGGCATGAAGCCGGAAGTGCTGTCGCAGCGGCTGGACTGGGCGCTCGACCAATTTGACGGCTATGTCGGGATCAACAACCATATGGGAAGCCGCTTCACGGCCTGGGAGCCGGGCATGCGGATCGTCTTGGAGAGGTTGCGGCGGAAGGGGTACCTGTTCCTGGATTCGATCACCACGCAGGAAACCAAGGGCTATCGCCTGGCGCGCAGCATGGGGATCGCGAACACCACGCGGGATGTCTTTCTGGATCACGATATGCGGCGGGAGGCCGTCGCCGCCGCGCTTGCGAAAACCGAGCGGATCGCACGGGACAAGGGATACGCGGTCGCCATCGGGCACCCGCATGACGGCACCATAGAGGAACTGGCGGCTTGGCTGCCCACGTTGAAGGCCAAGGGCATTCAACTGGTGCCGGTCAGCACCATCGTGCGCCTTACCAATCCAAGCGGGTAAGACCGATCAGTTGGAGCCGATCGAGAAGCGGACGGCTTCCTCCGCCGCGCGGACCAGCGCCTTGGCCTTGTTGACGCATTCCTGGTGTTCCGATGTCGGGTCGCTGTCATAGACGATGCCGGCTCCGGCCTGGACCGACATCGTGCCGTCCTTCACCACCGCGGTGCGCAGCGTGATGCAGGTATCCATCGCGCCATCCGCGCCGAAATAGCCGATACAGCCGGCATAGATGCCGCGCCTTTCCGGCTCCAACTCGTCGATGATTTCCATGGCCCGCACCTTGGGGGCGCCGGAAACCGTGCCGGCCGGGAAGCCGGCCATCAAAGCGGTCAGTACGTCGATGCCGTCTTTCGCGTCGCCTTCGACATTGGAGACGATATGCATGACGTGGCTGTAATACTCGACAATATTGCGGTCGGTGACTTTTACCGAGCCGATCTTGGCGACGCGGCCGACATCATTGCGCCCCAGATCCAGCAGCATCAAATGTTCCGCCAACTCCTTCGGGTCATTCAGCAGGCTTGCCGCATTCGCATCGTCTTCCGCCTTGTTCGCCCCGCGCGACCGCGTCCCGGCGATCGGGCGGATGGTGACCTTGCCGTCGCGCAGCCGCACCAGAATTTCAGGGCTGGACCCGACGATGGAGAAATCGCCGGTCGAAAACCCGCCGAAATCGAGGAAAAACAGGAAAGGCGAGGGGTTGGTTCGCCGCAAGGCCCGATACAGCGAGAAGGGGGCCAGATTGAACGGCGTTTCGAACCGCTGGCTCAGCACCACCTGGAAGATGTCGCCGGCGCGGATATAGTCCTTCGCCTTGGCGACCATCGCCTTGTAGTCATCCGCCGACATGTTCGATACCGGTTCGGGCATCTCGTCCAGACTGGCCCGCGAACGGCTTCCATGGGGCACGGACCGTTCCAGCGCGGTGCAAGCGGCGTCCAGCCGGCTGACAGCCGCGTCATAGGCGTCGAAGGCGCTGACGGCCGGGTTCGGGCGGACCGGTGTGACGATGGTGATGACATCTTCGATCGTATCGAAAACCGCCATCACGGTCGGGCGCATATACAGCCCGTCCGGCGTATTCATCGCGGCGGGATTGGAATCGGGAATATTCTCGACCAGACGGATCGTGTCGTAGCTCATATATCCGAACAGGCCGGCAGCCATCGGGGGCAGCTCTTCCGGCAGGTCGATCCGGGATTCGTCGAGCAGCGACCGCAGCGAATCGATGGACGAGGCTTCTTCCGGCTCAAACCGATCGGCGTTTTCAAGTGCGCGCCGATTGATTTCCGCCTTGGTGCCATTGCAGCGCCAGATCAGATCGGGTCGGATGCCGATGAAGGAATATCTTCCGCGAATGGCGCCGCCTTCGACCGACTCCAGCAGGAAGGAATTGGGCTTGCCGGCCGCCAGTTTCATATAGGCGGAAACTGGTGTCTCCAAATCCGCAACCACGCGCGTCCAGACCACCTGAGGCGCGCCCGTGGCATAACGTTCCGCGAAGTCATCGGGTTCCGGGCTTATCTGCATGGCGCGTCGGTGTCCTAGACCCGGCCGGACCGTTTCGTCCGGCGCGGGGTAATGTCCAAGCGATGGATTTAGGCGATCAGTTGACCCCGCCGGGGAAATAGACCTGGTCGACCACATCCTGTTTGATGGTGACGTCGTATTCGTCTTCCAATGCGACCCGGAACTGGGCCAGCAGATCGTTACCGATGCCGCGGGACAGTTCGCGCTCCAGCGCATTGACCTGCTCGGCCGTTTCGGCGTCGGTCATGTTGACTTCGTTTACGATGTCGAGGACTGCGATGGTGTATCCGTCAAAGCTGCGCCCCAAGAAGACGTCGCCGATCTTGCCTTCGAAAAGCTGTGACCGGATGGCGGAGGGCAGGGGCGCTGAGCCCGCACCTTCACGGGTCAGCAACCCGGTCGCCGACCAGTTATAGCCGTTCTCTTCGGCGACAGCTTCCACCGTGCGGCCTTCTTCCAGCATCGCCTTGGCGGCCTCCGCTTGCGGTTTGGTGCGCGCGAAACGCTGTTCCGTCGCCCAGGCATTGATAACGGCCGGACGGATCTCGTCCAGCGGCGGAATCTGGCTTTCCGTGACGCTGTCGGTGCGCAGGACGAAATAACCATTGTCGGAGGTTTCCACGAGCAGACTGTCCATGCCCGCATCCGTATCATACAGGGTCGCCAGGAACTGCGCAGATTCTGGCAGATCCAGCAGTTTGTCATCCGCGCCGCGGCCGGATTGGCTGACGGCGTCGAGTTTATGAACCTTCAGGTTCAACGAGGCCGCCGCTTCCTCCAGAGTGGCCCCGCCGCCCAGTTGATCATCCAGATCGGTGGACAGCGTATAAACGACCTCAATCGCCTTGGAGGCAGCGAGATCGGCGCGAATGGTGTCTCGGACTTCTTCCAGGCTCTGTTGGCTGCCTTCCAAAATATCGGTGGCCTGCACCAGGAACCAGCCGAACACGCCTTCGGTGGCTTCGGAGGTTTCCCCTTTTTCGAGGGAGAAAGCCGCTTCCTGCAATGCGGGGTCCGGCAGTTGCCCGCGTGTCATCGTACCCAGTTCGATAACGTCCGACCCGGCACCGGCAACTTCGACGGCGACATCCGCGAAGTCTTCGCCGCCACGGATGCGCTCGAGAGCGGCCTTGGCGGTCTCCTCATCGGGCAGCAGCATCTGCCGCAATGTGCGGCGTTCGGGTACGGTGAATTCGGCGATGCGCGCCTGATAGGCGTCTTCGATTTCCTGTTCGCCGATTTCGATTTCGGCCTGCAATTCTTTCGGGTCGAGATGGATATAGCTCACCGCGCGTAATTCGGGCTGGCGGAACTCTTCCTTGTTCTCGTCGAAATAGGCGCTGATCTCGCTATCGCTCGGTTCGCCCACATCCAAGGTTTCATCGATGGAAACCGTAAGGTAGGTCGCGCTGCGTGTCTCGTTACGCCAGGCATAGAGGCGCTTGGACAATGTCGCCGGCGCACCGGCGCCGGAAACCATCGACTCGAGCAATTGGCGGCGCGCGATTTCCTGGCGCACCGCGGCCACGTAAGCGCGCTCGGTCAAGCCGGAAAACTGCAGGAATCCTTCATAGACGGCCCGGTCGAACTGACCGGTGCTGCCGCGGAAGTTGGGATTGCTCTGGATCGCACGGACAACCGCGCTGTCCGGTGCGGCAAGGCCGAGATTGATCGCTTCCTGGTCCACCAGGCTTTGCGCCACCAGGCCGTCGAGCGCGCGATTGGCGAGCCCCAAGGCCTGGGCCGTTTCCGGTTCGATCTGTCCCAGATTGGCCTGCCGCAGGCTTTCGTTATACGCGCGCGACAATTGTTGGACGGAGATCTCGTCCTTGCCGACATAGGCCGCTGTTGTGCCCAAGGTCGAACCGCCAGTGACATAGTCGGCGATGCCCCATGCCCCGAAGCTGATGATGAGCACACCGAAGATGAAGATCTTCGCAAAGGTCGAGCTTGCGGTTTTCCGCATGGCGGCGAGCATGCCGAAATCTCCCGAGATTGTTTTGGCGGGCTGCGCTTTGTCCCATGCTGCGCATTTTCGACCATCGGAAGTCGAACAATGCGCAGACGAAGACAAGCCACCCGTACCGTCTTAAAGGCCGCGGATCATAGAAGGCGGCTTATGCCCCTTCAAGCCATGTTTTCCCCTAATTTCACGATAGTTTAGGCCAGCGGCGCCTGGATGTTTTTCAAGATGTTTCCATCGATATTCTTGATGCCATCCGATTGCGTGTTACGCCCCCGGCCGCACGGTCCGCCGGTATGGCCAAACCGGGGGACGCATGCTAAGGCGCGGAAAGGCTGAATATCACCGTCGACAACTTCAGAAGGGAAACGATCATGGCGCGGGATCGCCGATTCTTGATTGCCGGAAACTGGAAGATGAACGGTCTTCTAAAGGACGGCGTCGATTTGGCGGCGGCGGTCGCGGCCGGGGCCGATGGGCGCAAGGCGGAGTTGCTTGTCTGCCCGCCGGCGACGCTGATCAAACCTATCGTGGATGCGGTCGGAAGCGCCGCGGTCGCTGTCGGCGGCCAGGATTGCCATTACGAGGATTCCGGCGCCTTCACCGGCGATATCAGCCCCGTAATGTTGAAGGACCTTGGCTGCGGCTACGTCATTCTGGGCCATTCCGAACGCCGCGCCTATCACGGTGAAAGCGATGCGGAGGTCAAGGCGAAGGCCGAAGCCGCACACGATGCGGGCCTTGTCGTGATCATCTGTGTCGGCGAGACCGAAGCACAGCGGGATGCGGGGGAGACCCTGACCGTGATTTCGACCCAGCTTTACGGTTCCGTGCCGGAAGCGGCGACACCGGACAATACGGTCATCGCCTATGAGCCCGTTTGGGCAATCGGCACGGGGCGCACAGCCACGCCTGAACAGGCCCAGGATGTTCACGATCACATCCGGACGTATGGCATGGCGACCTTCGGGCCGGAGAATTGGGATGGGGTGCGTATTCTGTACGGTGGATCCATGAAGCCCGGCAACGCCGCGGAACTGTTGTCCCAACCGGATGTGGACGGCGGCCTGATCGGCGGGGCAAGCCTGAAGGCGGAGGATTTCTTGGGCATTGCGGACGCCGCCGACTCGCTTATGTAAAGGGTGTCCTCACCGCGTTTTGCCTCGTCTCTACGGTCGGGTAAGGGGCGGTATTGCAATTCCCGGTGATGATGGCTGGTCAAGTCGGGCCTGTTCCTATAGAAACCCGCGCTGTCGGCATGTGCCGCGTAAACGCCCTGGGAGAAAGTCCCGGGGAACGAAACTCTAGAAGAATTGCTGGCGTATCATGGAAACGATCCTCCTCGTTATTCACCTGTTCCTGGCCATCGGCCTGGTTGTCGTCGTTCTGATGCAACGGAGCGAAGGCGGTGCCTTGGGCATCGGCGGTGGCGGCGGCGGTGGTGGCGGAGCCGGCGGCGGCATCTTCAGCGCCCGCGGGACGGCGAATGCCTTGACCCGCGCCACGGCGATCCTGGCCGTCTGTTTCATGACGACCAGCCTGATGCTCGCGATCATTTCCGGGCATGGCCGGACCGGCAGTTCGATCCTCGATTCGGCCCCGGCGGCCTCCCAATCCCAGGAACAGGCCCCCGCATCGACGGATAGTCAGCCGCTCGTTCCGCTCTCTGACTAAGCGGTTAGAACTTCTGAAACGCGCGGCAGGGCTGGGCTTTGCCGCGACGGCAGGCGAGTGCCATCGTCCGGATTCGCCCGTGCCCGTATTTTTTGGTTAGCCGGACGGTCAAACTTCGTTAGTGTGCAGGTCCATGTCGGCACGTTTCATCTTCATCACAGGCGGCGTGGTCTCCTCTCTCGGGAAAGGTCTAGCCTCGGCGTCCATGGGCGCTTTGCTGCAGGCGCGCGGCTACAAGGTCCGTTTGCGCAAGCTCGACCCCTATCTGAACGTCGATCCAGGCACGATGAGCCCCTATCAGCATGGGGAATGCTACGTCACCGACGATGGTGCGGAGACGGATCTCGATCTCGGCCATTACGAACGGTTCACCGGCGTCGCCGCGCGGAAAAGCGACAACGTCACGACCGGACAGATCTATTCGGATGTCATCGCCAAGGAGCGACGCGGGGATTATCTGGGCGGAACGGTCCAGGTCATTCCACATGTCACGGACGCGATCCGGGATTTCGTGCTCAGCGATATTACCGACGAAGACTTCGTCCTGTGCGAAATCGGCGGCACGGTCGGCGATATTGAAGGTTTGCCGTTTCTAGAAGCCATCCGTCAGTTGCGGAACGAGTTGGGGCCCAAGCGCTCCTGCTTCGTGCATGTGACCCTGCTTCCCTATATCGGGGCGGCCGGTGAGTTGAAGACCAAGCCCACGCAGCACTCGGTGAAGGAATTGCTCTCGGTCGGGATCCAGCCGGATATTCTGATGTGCCGCGCAGAACGGGACATCCCCCAGAACGAAAAGCGCAAGATCGCTCTGTTCTGCAACGTCAAGGAAAGCCGGGTCATCTCGGCGCTCGATGTCGATACGATCTACGACGTTCCGAACACCTATCATCGTGAAGGCCTGGACAATGAAGTACTTCGGTACTTCGAAATGCTGGGCGAAGACGAGGAAGGCGACGTCGACCTGACCCGTTGGACGGATATCGTCGAACGCGTGCGCGGACCTGAAGGCGAGGTGACGATCGCTGTCGTGGGCAAGTACACGGTGCTGATCGACGCGTACAAATCGCTCAACGAAGCGCTCACCCATGGCGGTATTGCCAACAATGTGCGCGTGAACATGAAATGGATCGAGTCCGAGATCTTCGAAATGGAAGATCCGATCCCGTATCTGGAAGGCGTGCACGGGATTCTCGTTCCGGGCGGGTTTGGCGAACGCGGCGCGGAAGGCAAAATCGAAGCGGTCCAATTCGCCCGCGAGCGCGAAGTGCCTTACTTCGGCATCTGCTTCGGCATGCAGATGGCGGTGATTGAAGCGGCACGGAACCTCGCCGGCATCAAGAAGGCCAGTTCCACCGAATTCGGCCCGACGGATGAGCCGGTCGTGGGGCTGCTGACCGAATGGATGAAGGGCAACCAGCTGGAAAAACGCGGCATCGATACCGATATGGGCGGTACGATGCGTCTCGGCGCCTATACCGCCGCCTTGCGGCCGGGCAGCCGGGTGTCGGAAGTGTATGGCGGGGCGACGGAAATTCAGGAACGGCATCGCCACCGTTATGAAGTGAACGCGTCCTACATGGCGAAGTTGGAAAAGACGGGTCTTGTCTTCTCGGGCATGTCGCCGGACGGGGAGTTGCCCGAAATCGTCGAGTTCCCGGATCATCCCTGGTTCATCGGCGTTCAGTATCACCCGGAATTGAAATCGAAGCCGTTCGATCCGCATCCGTTGTTCGCGAGCTTCATCAAAGCCGCCATAGACCAGTCGCGTCTGGTATAGTGGCGCCGCGCCGGCGTTGACCGGTGGGACTTGAGGGAAAAACCATGACTGCCGCTTCGCAAACCGTCTCAGTCGGGAATGTCACTTTCGGGAACGAACTGCCGTTCGTTTTGATCGCTGGGCCATGCGCGATGGAAAGCCGCGATCATGCGATGGAAATGTCCCACGCAATCAAGGAGATAACCGACGACCTCGGCATCGGGTTCATATACAAGTCGTCTTTTGACAAGGCGAACCGTACTTCGTTGAACGCGCCCCGCGGGGTCGGATTGTCGAAGGCAATGGATGTCTTCAACGAGGTTCGGGAAACCTATGGCTGCCCCATACTGACCGATGTTCATGCCGCCGACCAATGCGCCCCGGTGGCGGAAGCCGTTGACGTCCTTCAAATCCCGGCTTTCCTGTGCCGTCAGACCGATCTGCTGGTCGCCGCCGCCGAGACCGGGCGTGTGGTGAACGTCAAGAAAGGCCAATTCCTGGCGCCCTGGGACATGAAAAACGTGGTCGCCAAGATCGTGGGGGCCGGCAACCCGAATGTGCTCGTCACAGAACGCGGGGCGAGTTTCGGCTACAACACGCTGGTGACCGACTTTCGCGGGCTACCCATCATGGCGCAGCAGACCGGCAAACCGATCGTCTTCGACGCCACACATTCGGTCCAGCAGCCGGGCGGGCAGGGGACCACGTCAGGCGGTCAGCGCGAATTCGTGCCGGTCCTGGCCCGCGCCGCCATCGCGGTCGGCGTCGCCGCCGTCTTCATGGAAACCCATCAGGACCCGGACAATGCCCCCTCGGACGGGCCGAACATGGTTCCCCTGCACGAGTTGCGCGACCTGCTCGCCACCTTGAAGGCTTTCGACGCCGTGGCCAAACCGGCTATACGCCAAGCGGCGGAATAATCTCGCTCACGTCTGTTCCGAGTTTTTGTGGACTGGGTGCCGGCGCGTGTGGGTTATTTGTGCGCCCTCACGATTGCTTCGATTAATCCGTTAAACTCCGGACGCAGCGTGAACCTGTCTTCGATGCAGAAGTCCGTAGCCGTGTTCCCCTGCTTCATACAGGATAGCGCGATCTTCTCCAGCGCTTCCCCCGCGGGCACACCGTCATTCGGCATGGTTTTGTGGCGTGCGGCGTTGCAACACCGCGACAAACGACGTAGTGAAAGCCGCACAATTTTTCCGACATTATCCTTCCTTGAGGAGTTTCCAATGACCGCCATCGTTGATGTCTTCGCACGCGAAATCCTGGACAGCCGGGGCAATCCCACCGTTGAGGTAGACGTGCATCTTGAGGACGGGTCTTTCGGCCGCGCGGCGGTGCCCAGCGGTGCCTCCACGGGCGCCTATGAAGCGCATGAATTGCGCGATGGCGGCAACCGGTACAACGGCAAGGGCGTTCAGCAGGCCGTCGACGCGGTGAATGGTGAGATTTTCGACCTTCTGTCCGGCATGGAAGCCGAGGAACAGGTGAAGATCGACGCTATGATGTGCGAATTGGACGGCACGCCGACCAAGTCCCGCCTTGGGGCGAACGCGATCCTCGGCGCTTCACTCGCGATTGCGAAGGCCGCAGCGGATGCGGCTAATCTGCCGCTATATCGCTATGTCGGTGGATCCTTCGCCAAGACACTGCCGGTGCCGATGATGAATATCGTCAATGGCGGCGAGCATGCCGACAATCCCATCGATATTCAGGAATTCATGATCATGCCGGTCTCCGCGACCAGCATCGCCGAAGCGGTGCGGGCCGGTTCGGAAGTGTTTCAGTCGTTGAAGAGCCGCCTGAAAAAGGCCGGTCATAACACCAATGTCGGCGACGAAGGCGGTTTCGCCCCGGCCCTCGGTTCCGCAACCGAAGCACTGGACTTCATTTCCGGCGCGATCGAAGACGCCGGTTACAAACTGGGCGACGACATCGTGCTGGCGCTCGATTGCGCGTCGACCGAGTACTTCAAGGACGGCAAGTACGTCCTGGCGGGTGAGGGGCTGACCCTGGACGCCGCCGGGCATGTGGATTACCTGGCAAAGCTTTGCGCCGCTTATCCGATCAAGTCGATCGAAGACGGCATGGCGGAAGACGACTGGGACGGTTGGAAAGCGCTGACGGACAAACTCGGCGGTTCGGTCCAGCTGGTCGGCGACGATCTGTTTGTGACCAATTCAGAGCGCCTGGCACAGGGGATCGAGAAAGGGACGGCCAATTCGATCCTGATCAAGGTCAATCAGATCGGCAGCCTTTCCGAAACCCTGAAGACGGTCGAAATGGCCCATCGCGCGGGCATGACGTCGGTAATGTCCCACCGGTCCGGCGAGACGGAGGATGCGACGATCGCCGATCTTGCGGTCGCGACCAATTGCGGACAGATCAAGACGGGATCCCTCAGCCGTTCGGATCGACTGGCCAAATACAATCAACTGATCCGCATCGAAGAAGATTTGGGCCCGGCGGCGCACTATGCCGGTGCCGGTGCGTTCAAGCTCTAGAGCGAACGCAGGCACGCAACCGGTTCTGCTCCTCCATACGTCAGTAGGAACAAGGCAAAGACGTTCCCGGTATTTGTGCCGGGGACGTCTTTCTTTTTGTGCGATCCAGCCGGCGGAACGCCCCTTCCGGGAAGCACATCGAAAGACAGCTTTAAGCCCCTGAATATATTGCCTGTTGACCCCTGAATCTCCCTGTGTTTCTTTGACCTTATGGCAGTGATCCAAGAATTGCGCAGACGGTCGAAGCAGGTTGTGTTCCCGGTGATCGGGGCATGCGTGCTTGGCTATTTCACCTATCACACGGTTCAGGGTGATCGGGGTCTGCTTGCCTATGGCCGCCTCAACCAGGAAGTGAGCCGCGCGAAGGCCACGCTCGATTCCCTGCAGCGCGAGCGGGAGAGTTTGGAGCGCCGAACGGACTTGTTGCGCAACGAAAGTCTCGACCTGGATATGCTCGAGGAGCGCGCCCGGCAGAGCTTCGATTTGGTTCATCAGAACGATCTGGTCATCTTCCTGCCCACGAAATCGAACTAAGTCACCATTTGGTGATTTTATAGTTTTCGATGATTTTATATCCATAAAACAAAAACTTACTGTCTTTTGCAGGCCATCGTTCTAGCTTGATTAAAGAGGGGGACCGGCAACCCTTTCTTGAAATCGGTACGGCAAAGCGGTACTCATCTACATCTAATGAACGGCGGTCTGTTTGGCCTATCGTTCAGCGGCGTTGAAACGACGCCACCGGATGTTATCGACCGTCGAACGGGTAAATGTGCCTGGACGGTGATGCAGACGGCGCAACGGCATCAGAGAGGAACGTCATGGCGAAAAGTCCGACGGGCGCGAAGACGGCCAAGAAGTCGGCGGCGAAAAAGGCCGCCGCGGGCAAGAAGCCGAACATCGATATCGACCAGTTGAAAGAAGACTATCGAACGATGTTGCTCATCCGCCGATTCGAGGAAAAGGCCGGCCAATTGTACGGCATGGGCCTGATCGGCGGGTTTTGTCACCTCTATATCGGCCAGGAAGCGGTCGTGACCGGGATTCAGGGCGTGGCGAAGGATGATGACGGCGTCATCACCAGTTACCGCGACCACGGCCACATGCTGGCGGCCGGGATGGAAGCCCGCGGGGTTATGGCGGAACTGACCGGGCGCGAGGGCGGCTATTCCAGGGGGAAGGGCGGCTCGATGCACATGTTCTCCAAGGAAAAGAACTTCTTCGGCGGTCACGGTATCGTCGGGGCGCAGGTGCCGATCGGGACCGGTTTGGCCTTTGCCTATAAGTTCCGGGACGAAAAACGCGTCAGCCTGACCTATGTCGGCGACGGCGCCATGAACCAGGGACAGGTTTACGAGGCGTTCAACATGGCCTCGCTTTGGAAGCTTCCCGTGATCTATGTGATCGAGAACAACCAATACGCCATGGGGACATCCGCAGACCGGCATTCGGCCAGCGGCAAGAAACTGGCCGACCGCGGCATGGCGCATGGCATTCCCGGGCGCGAAGTCGATGGCATGGACGTGATGAAGGTGCGCGAAGCGGCCGAGGAAGCGATTGAGCATTGTTACGCCGGCAAGGGACCCTTCATCCTGGAAATGAAGACCTATCGTTATCGCGGCCATTCCATGTCCGACCCGGCGAAATACCGCTCGAAGGACGAGGTGAACGAGATGCGTCAGCATCACGATCCCATCGACCATGTCCGGAACATGCTTCTCGACGGAGGTTACGCCTCGGAAGAGGATTTGAAAGCGGTCGACAAGGAAATCAAAGCCATCGTCGCGGACAGCGCCGAATTCGCTCAGGAAAGCCCTGAACCGGATGCGTCGGAACTGTGGACGGATATTTTGGTCGAAGCCTAGTGCCCCGCCGCCCCGATCTTCGGTGGGAAGCCGAAGATCGCGGGCAGGCGACTTAAGAAAGAAATCGGGGTAGGGAGAATTCATATGCCCATTCAGGTCCTCATGCCGGCGCTGTCGCCGACCATGACCGAAGGCAATCTCGCCAAATGGCTCGTTAAGGAAGGGGACACCGTCTCCTCCGGCGATGTTCTGGCGGAAATCGAGACGGACAAGGCGACCATGGAGGTCGAAGCCGTCGATGAAGGCACTATCGGCAAACTGCTGATTGATGAGGGCAGCGAAGGTGTGGCGGTGAATACGCCGATCGCCATCTTGCTCGAAGAAGGCGAAGACGCCTCAGCCATCGGCGATACGGGCGCTTCCGCACCCGCCGAGGAGAAGCCGGCCCCGCAAGAATCCAAAAAAGAGGAAACACCGAAAGTCGCGGCCGCGGATGCACCGGGCGCCCCTGTAGTGGATCCCGAACCGGATTGGACCGGCGCGACGGTCACCACAACGGTCCGTGAGGCCTTGCGGGATGCGATGGCCGAGGAAATGCGGAAAGACGAGGAAGTCTTCGTCATGGGTGAGGAGGTCGCCGAGTATCAGGGCGCCTATAAGGTCACCCAGGGATTGCTGGACGAATTCGGCGGCAAGCGTGTGGTCGATACCCCGATCACCGAACACGGTTTCGCCGGTCTTGGCGTCGGCGCCGCCTTCATGGGGCTGAAACCGGTCATAGAATTCATGACCTTCAATTTCGCCATGCAGGCGATCGACCACATCATCAATTCCGCCGCCAAGACGCTGTATATGTCCGGCGGCCAGATGGGCTGCCCGATCGTGTTCCGCGGCCCGAACGGCGCTGCTTCCCGCGTCGGCGCGCAACACAGCCAGTGCTATGCCAGCTGGTATGCCCATTGCCCGGGCCTGAAAGTGGTCGCGCCGTATAGCGCGGCGGATGCCAAAGGCCTGCTGAAATCCGCGATCCGAGATCCGAACCCGGTCATCTTCCTGGAAAACGAGATTCTCTACGGGCAGAGCTTCGAGGTTCCGGATTCCGACGACTGGACCGTACCGATCGGCAAGGCGAAGGTCGTGCGCAAAGGCAGCGACGTGACGATCACCGCCTTCTCAATCATGGTCGGCCATGCATTGAAGGCGGCCGAATTGCTCGCCGAGGAAGGGATCGACGCGGAAGTCATCGATCTGCGCAGCCTGCGGCCGCTGGATACGGCCACAATCGTCAATTCGGTGAAGAAAACCAACCGTCTCGTCAGTTGCGAGGAAGGCTGGCCGTTCGCCGGTATCGGCGCGGAATTGGCGATCCAAATGATGGAACAGGCCTTCGACTGGCTGGACGCGCCGGTAACGCGCGTCACCGGCAAGGACGTCCCGATGCCCTATGCGGCCAATCTCGAAAAACTGGCCCTGCCCCAGGTGGATGACGTGGTTCAGGCGGCCAAGGCCGTTTGCTATCGCGATTAAGGGACCGAACCAATAACGCCGCGCCCAACGGCGCGGCAGGGGAGAAGAAGAGCATGCCGATCGACATCCTGATGCCGGCCTTGTCGCCGACGATGACGGAAGGAACGCTGGCGAAATGGCACGTCAAGGAAGGGGACGAGGTTTCCTCAGGTGACGTTCTTGCGGAAATCGAGACCGACAAGGCGACCATGGAAGTCGAAGCGGTCGACGAAGGCGTCATCGCGAAAATCCTGATCGAGGAAGGCAGCGAAGGCGTCGCCGTGAATACGGCCATCGCCATCCTGGCGGAGGAGGGAGAAGACCCTGCCGAAGCCGCCAAATCCGGCGGGGGCGGCGCACCGGAGCCTGCCGCCGAGCCGGAAGCGCCGAAGGACGAAGCGAAAGAAGCGCCAAAAGAAGCGAAGAAGGCGGATGCCGCACCAGCACCCGCATCGGCCCCTGCATCCGGCGGGTCCCGTGTCTTCGCCAGCCCGCTGGCAAAGCGGATCGCCGCCGATGCGGGGATCGATATTGCCGCGATCTCGGGTAGCGGCCCACATGGCCGTGTCGTGAAGGCCGATGTGGAGGCCGCGATCGCGTCCGGCGGGACGAAAGCCGCCGCCGCACCGGCCGCGGATGCTCCCGCAGCACCGGCCAAGGCCCCGGCAGCTGCCGCGGGCGCGCCGCCCGTTATCTCAGCCGAGGATCCGATCTTCCAGATGCTGCCGCCGCATGAGGCCGTGCCGAACACGAACATGCGCAAGACCATCGCCAAGCGGTTGACCGAATCCGCGCGCGACGTGCCGCATTTCAATGTTCTGGCGGATGTGGAAATCGACGCGCTGCTCGCCATGCGTAAGCAGCTCAACGAGCGTGAGGGGGCGGACTACAAGATTTCCGTCAATGACATGGTCATCAAGGCGACCGCGCTCGCCCTTACACGGGTGCCCGACTGCAATGTCGCCTATACCGATACGGCCGTTCTGAAATTCAGCCAAGTCGACATGGCGATGGCGGTTGCCATCGACGGCGGCTTGATCACGCCGATCATCAAGAACTGCGCGGCCAAGGGACTTGCCACCATTTCCAAGGAAGCCAAGGAGTTGGCGGGCAAGGCGCGGGAAGGCAAGCTGAAGCCCGAGGAATATCAGGGCGGCACCTTCTCGATCTCCAATCTCGGCATGTTCGGGGTGAAGAGTTTCAATTCCATCATCAACTCGCCGCAAGGGGGAATTCTCTCCGTCGGGGCCGGCGAGCAGCGGGCTGTCGTCAAGGACGGTGCGGTTGCCATCGCCACGGTGATGACGCTCAGCCTGGCGGTCGATCACCGCTGTATCGACGGCGCGGCCGCCGCCGGCTTCATGAAGGAGTTGAAGGCGATCCTGCAGGATCCCATCGCCTTGATGCTGTAATGAGAAATCCGGCTGCACGATCCGGCTGAACGCAAATACATCCCGAACGGGAGGGGAACATGGATAAACAATCCTTCGACGTCGTTATCGTCGGTGCCGGGCCCGGCGGTTATGTAACGGCGATCCGATCCGCCCAATTGGGGTTGAAGACCGCTGTTGTGGAAGCGAACCATCTGGGCGGCATTTGCCTGAATTGGGGCTGCATCCCGACCAAGGCACTGCTGCGAAGCGCGGAAATCTACCACTACATGACCCATGCGGACGCTTACGGCCTCAGCGCCGGAAAGCCGGGATACGATCTGGAAAAGATCGTTTCGCGCAGCCGCGGCGTCGCCAAGCAGTTGAACGGCGGTGTCGGTCATCTGTTGAAGAAGAACAAGGTTCCGGTTTTCGACGGATGGGGCAAACTGGCCGGCGGTTCCGCCGGTGCCCGCAAGGTGACCGTCGAGAAGGACGGCAAGGTCTTCGCGGAATTGACTGCCAAACATGTCATCCTGGCTACCGGCGCGCGGGCGCGGCAACTGCCCGGCCTGGAGGTGGACGGGGAGACGGTCTGGTCCTATCGCGAAGCCATGGTGCCGAAGGCGATGCCCAAATCTTTGATTGTCGTCGGATCCGGCGCGATCGGAATCGAATTTGCCAGTTTCTACCGGACCTTCGGCGCTGAGGTGACCGTGGTCGAAGTGCTGGACCGCGTTTTGCCCGTCGAGGATGCCGAAATTTCGAAGATGGCGGAAAAGGCCTTCAAGAAGCAGGGTATGAACATCCTTACCGGCGCGACGGTGAAAGGCCTGAAAAAAGACGGAAAGTCGGTGACCGCCAGCGTCGAAAAGGGCGGCAAGGTCACCGAGATTACGGCGGAAAAGCTGATCAGCGCCGTCGGCATCGTTGGCAATGTCGAGAATATCGGCCTGGAAGGCACGAAGATCAAAGTCGACCGCACCCATGTCGAAATCAACGAATGGTGCGAAACCGGTGAGGCCGGCGTCTATGCGATCGGTGACCTCGCCGGACCGCCCTGGTTGGCGCATAAGGCGGAACATGAAGGCGTCATCTGCGTTGAGAAGATCGCCGGCGTGAAGGATGTCCATCCCTTGGATACCGGCCGTATACCGGGCTGCACCTATTGTCATCCGCAGGTCGCGTCGGTCGGCCTCAGCGAACAGGCGGCGAAGGACAAGGGATACGACGTCAAAGTGGGGCGGTTCAGCTTCGTCGGGAACGGCAAGGCAATCGCTCTTGGCGAGCCTGAGGGGCTGATCAAGACCGTCTTCGACGCCAAGACGGGGGAACTATTGGGCGCGCACATGATCGGCGCTGAAGTTACGGAACTTATTCAGGGCTATTCCGTCGGCATGACCTTGGAAACGACGGAAGCTGAGCTTATGCATACCGTTTTCCCGCATCCGACTCTAAGCGAAATGCTGCATGAATCCGTTCTGGATGCTTATGGGCGTGTTATCCATATGTAGTTGGCATGGATGCGAACGAGTTGATCGGAGTGACAACACAATCCCCTCTATAGTCGGCGCGTTTTAACTTTTTTGAAACGATGTTTCCCTTTAGATGTAGGGGCGCCGGGCGCGCCTCTGCGGTCAGAGTAAGCGTGGCCCGAGAAACCGATGGATCCAGTATGGAAGGCAACCTGCAACCCGCCATGTCGATTGATCACCCGAATATCATCAGGGTCGACCGTGAACTTTCCTGGTCCCCGGCGGGATGGGAGCATATTGTCGTTATTATTACCGACATTCCGCTCGATCCCTCCGCATCGAACCACGATGCCCAGAAACTTCATGCCGTGGCTGACCATGTCGGCCGCAACATGAAACGGAATGGCCAAGGTTTTTCCCGTTTGGTGATCAGAAATCAGTTTTGATGCCCGCGGACTTGGCGGACCAAAACCGCAACGAAAGTAGCCGCAGTCATGGATAACACGTTGGAACCCAAATATCGGCATCCGGAAAAGCGCAACCGGCCCGACAACCCCATCCAACGAAAACCGGCCTGGATCCGCGTCAAGGCGCCGACCAGCAAGGACTATCGCGCGACGCGGGATATTGTCCGTTCGAAGAAATTGCACACGGTTTGCGAAGAAGCGGCCTGTCCGAACATCGGCGAATGCTGGTCGAAGAAACACGCGACCATGATGATCATGGGCGAAATCTGCACCCGCGCCTGTGCCTTCTGCAACGTAACGACCGGCAAGCCCAACGCCCTCGATTCCCTGGAGCCGTTCAATGTGGCCGCCGCCGTGGCGGAGCTCGGCCTTGAACATGTGGTCATCACGTCGGTCGACCGGGATGATCTCGCGGATGGCGGTGCCGAGCATTTCGCCCAGGTGATCACCGCGATTCATGAGAAGACGCCGGATACGACCGTTGAAATCCTGACACCGGATTTCAAAGGGAAGAAGGGCGTGTTGAAGACCGTCGTGGACGCCAAGCCGGATGTCTTCAACCACAACCTTGAAACCGTACCCCGCTTGTATCCCACGATCCGCCCCGGCGCCCGCTATTTCACGTCGCTCTCCTTGCTTGAACAGGTAAAAGAGTTGGATCCATCCATGTTCACCAAATCCGGCATCATGGTCGGTCTCGGGGAAACCCGGGAAGAGGTCGGGCAGGTGATGGATGACCTTCGTGCGGCGGATGTGGACTTCCTGACCATCGGCCAATACCTACAGCCGACACCGAAACACGCCGCTATCGACCGTTTCGTCACGCCCGACGAGTTTGACGCCTATGCCAAGATGGCGCGCGGCAAAGGATTCCTGCTTGTATCCAGCTCACCGCTGACGCGTTCGTCATATCATGCAGGGGACGACTTCCGGGAATTGCGGGCCGCGCGGCAGGCCAAACTCGCCGCTGCAGAGTAAGGCGTGATTTTTCCGCTTTTTCATTCCGCGACTCGTTCTAGAACCGCGTAGTCATGCCACGTCACGCCGAACGCCGTCCGCTGCGTTACAGCCCTGAGCAATTGTTCGACTTGGTCGCGGATGTCGACCGATATCCCGAATTCCTGCCGTGGTGCACGGGCGTGCGCGTGCGTCAACGATCCGAGACGTTGCTGGTGGCCGATTTGGTCATCGGATTCAAAGGAATATCGGAACGTTTTACCAGTCGCGTTGAATTGGACAGGCCCAATCTTGAGATTAACGTTTCCTATGAAAAAGGGCCGTTTAAGTACCTTAAGAATCACTGGAAGTTCGAGCGCTCTGATCATGGATGCGTGGTTGATTTCTTCGTTGAGTTCGAGTTTCGGTCCAAGATCTTGGAGAAACTGATCGGCATGGTCTTTACCGAAGCCGTCCGGAAAATGGTCGCCGCCTTCGAAAGCCGCGCGGATACACTTTACGGAAATACCGCGGGCGATGAACAATAGCTGAAAACTTCATTTGAAGTTTCCCCTCGGCCAGTGTGATGCCGTTCAAAACCATCACCCATATATTGTGTATACAATAATTCCAGACACAATAATCCAGTTGCGGAACCGAAACGATACCGTAAGACAACTAAATCACTAGGTCTGATACCTAGAATTTGCTACACAAAGCCCAATTAAGGCAGTCGCCTTATCGGCATCGTATCGGACCGACTATGATCACCGCTGCCCAGATCCGCGCCGGCAGGGCGTTGTTGAACGTCAAGCAGAGCGAATTGGCGAAGGCCGCCGGTGTGTCGCTCGCCACGCTCAACAATATCGAACGCGGTGTCGGCGATCCCCGTAGCAGTACCTTGCAAGCCATTGAACGGGCACTGAAAGCCGCAGGTATAGAAGTGGATGAAGATGGCATTCACGAGACGGTAACGCTGGTCAAATACGCACGGCCGAATGCATTGGACACCTATTTCGGAAGTCAACGCGTTTTGGAGTGTTTATCGCCTAAAGCTCTTATGAAGGTTGAACAGATCACCGCCTATGTGAGATCCGGCGGCATGGGCGAAGGCGACGACAATAGGGCCCGTGTCTGTTTCCTGATCGGCGGCAGCGGGCGGTCTCTGCTGTTCGACCAAGTGGAGTTCACCACCGCGACGAGCCCGCGATTGGCCGAAGTTGCGGGGATTCTGTTGGCGGCCACAATCCGCTTGCGCGAAAACCTGTTTTTCATCGACCGAATTACGGAGGATACGACCTCCCTCAGCCTGGAGGAAGCGATCCAACTGCTGCATGCCTATCCGGCCAGGAAGCTGGATACGCCGCGCGACTTCTTTTCGATTTTGGGCAATTGGGAAGACCATTTCGCGCGGTACGCGGAAAAGGAGGGGCACCCGATGCGGGACCTCGTCGCATTGTATTCATCCGCACCGGCGGGTACCGACGGTTAAGTCTTCCCGGCTTCCCGAACAGCGAGCGACAGGGCTTCAATCACGGCTTGGCGGCGCACGGCGTCCCGGTCGCCGCTGAATCGGAATTCATGCGCAATCGGTTCCGCGCCGCGTTTACAGCTGCCGATATAGACCAGGCCGGCGGGTTTGCGTTCCGACTGTCCCGGCCCGGCAACGCCTGTGACCGCAACGGCGATGTCGGCGCGGGAATGGGCAACGGCGCCGTACGCCATTTCACGGGCAACTTCGCTGCTGACGGCACCGACATCGGGAAACAGGCTCGGCGTGACGCCCAGCATCTCCATCTTCGCTTCGTTCGTATAGGTGACGAAGCCGCGTTCGACGACACTGGACGATCCGGCAATCGCGGTCAGGACACCGGTTATCAGACCGCCGGTGCAAGATTCGGCGGTGGCCAGCATCAATCCGCGTTCCTCGAATTGCTTCAGGACCGTCTTGGCCAGCGTCGTCAGCTCGGCATCGAACATCGCTTTCTCCTGTGTCCCTTCGGTCAGATTATTGCCAGTTTTCTCAACAGCAGCATCGCTAGAATGCCGGCGATCCCCGCATAGACACCGGCAAGGAGGTCGTCCAGCATGACCCCGAAACCGCCCCCCATATGACGGTCAATCAGGTTTATTGGGTACGGTTTGACGATGTCGAATACCCGGAACAATACAAAAGCGGCAATCCAGGCGGTCCAGGACAGCGGCGCGTGAAGGGCCATGATGCCAAGCGTCAGCCAAACACCGACCACCTCGTCGACAACTATTTCACTCGCATCGTGCCCCGCGGTGAGGGCGTCGAACCGGTTCGCCCCCCATGTGCCCGCGGCGAACAATAGTGCCGCCGCCGGAATCAGCCATGCGGCAGGAACCGCCTGGATGATAACCCAGGCAAAGGGCAGGGCGGCCAGGGTTCCCCAGGTGCCCGGTGCCGGCGACAGATAACCGGCGCCGAACCAAGTGGCGATCAAGACGCCGGGATCGGTCAGGGAAGGCCGCATCGCCTTAGATCCGAACCGTGGCGACGGCTTGGGCGGCGATACCTTCGCCACGCCCGGTGAAGCCAAGCTTCTCGGTCGTTGTCGCCTTGACGCTGACCCGGTCGCCGGCGATTCCAAGCATGGCTGCGATCGCGTCCCGCATCGCTGGTTTGTGAGGACCGATTTTCGGCTTTTCGCAGATCAGGGTGACATCCACATGGTCGACCGTCCCGCCGCGTTCCGCGACAAGCGCCGCGGCATGGCGCAGGAACTTGTCCGACGCAGCGCCTTTCCATTGCGGATCGCTGGGCGGAAAATGGTCGCCGATGTCGCCGGCGGCGATCGCCCCCAGGATAGCATCCGTCAGCGCATGCAGGCCGACATCCGCATCCGAATGGCCGGCCAGGCGTGCCGTATGGGGAATGGAAACACCGCAAAGGGTGACCGCGTCGCCCGGTTCGAAACGGTGTACGTCGAAGCCCATCCCTGTTCGGGCCGTCTGCAATTCGCCCATTTTTCGCTCCGCTTCCTGAAAATCTTCCGGTGTCGTAATTTTTATATTCTCGGAATCGCCGTCGACGGCGGTTACGGCGATGCCGGTTCGTTCCATGACCGCTGCATCGTCGGTCAGTTCCGCCCCGGCGGCGGAGCGGTGCGCATCCAACAGCGCATCGAAACGAAAGCCCTGCGGGGTCTGGCCCCGCCGCAGAACCGAGCGGTCGACCGTTTCGCGTACGGTTTGTCCGTTCGCGTCAACCCGCTTGACCGTATCCGTGACGGGCAGAACAGGGATTGCCGCGACGGCGCCGCCTTCCAAGGCAGCGATGACCCGTTCGACCATCCTCGCCGACACGAAAGGCCGGGCGCCGTCATGGACAAGTACCAGGTCGGGCGGCCCCGCCGATGCCAATGCTTCGAGCCCGTTACGGACGGAATTCTGGCGGGTTTCTCCACCGAAAACGGGGGACAAAACACCCGAAATCGGACCGACCAGGGTCTCGAAGTCCGGGACGTCGCCTTCGCCGATGACCGGCAGCACTGCGTCGATACAGTCCAGTCCCGCCATGGTCTGAAGCGTTCGCTTCAGCATGGGGATACCGGCGATCGGTCGATACTGTTTCGGAAGTCCGCCACCGGCGCGAAGTCCGCGCCCCGCCGCGACCACCAGGCAGGCGATAGTCGGCTTGGCTTGATCTCGATCCGCTCCGTCCGACATTGACGTTCTTCCCTCAACCGTAGCGTCGTCTGCGTCACACTGACCAATGCGGGTCACAGCCGCTTCTTGCCAATGGAAGAGGGCGGTGAAGGGTGCTATAGGCCTTGCATGCTCGCAATCCCACCCTTCTGGCTTCATCTTGCAGCGATCGCAAGTCTCTTACCCGTCGGCGCAGCCTCTTTGAAAGGGCGGACGGGCACGCCGCTGTTTTGGCTGCTCGCCCTCGCATCCGCTATTTCGATGCTGGGATGGCTCTATATCCGGATGGGGCACGGATGGGCACTCGACTTCGCTGCTTCGCTCGATGTCATCATCACGGTCACACTGGTTGCGTTCCTGGTGCTTTCGGCCGTGTCGAAGACGGTTGCCGGATTGGGGCCGTTGGTCCTGCTCTACTGCCTTCCGTTGGGAATACTGTCGCTGCTGTTCGGGTCGGTCGGATGGGGCAGGGTGGAACATGTGCCGTCGAACGATTGGTGGTTCTGGTTGCATATCGTCATCGCCGTCACGTCCTTCGCATTGGCCACATTGGCGGCGATCGCGGGCGTGGCCGTGTGGATACGGGAATGGATGCTGAAAAAACGCCGTCAGTCGGCTTTCGTCTCCGGTCTGCCGGCGATGTTGGAGGCGGAGGCCGTTCAGTTCCGCCTGTTGCAGGGATGTGCCGTGTTCCTGGCGGCCGTCGTGGCCACCGGTATGGCGACATCCTACGAAACCCATGGCACCGTATTGCCCGTCGACCACAAGAGCCTGTTGACGCTGATCGCTTTTTTCCTTGTTCTGTTCCTGCTAATTGCTCACAGGTGGCTGGGATGGCGCGGGCGCCGGGCGGTTCAGGTGGTGCTTGCCGTTGAATTGCTGCTGGCCCTCGGTTATCCGGGCGTCAAGTTCATCACCGATGTGCTGGTGGGATGACGTTTCGTCCGTAAAAATGAGCCTGAGACGCGCTTCCTATCAAAGTAGCAGTTGCCATTTGCCCAATTTTTAGGCAATGCTTCCGCGCTGATCGAAGAACAGGCAAAACTGTCAGAATAGCGAGGTTGGGCGAGTGCCATTATCCCCGATAAATCTGGGGCCGGTGACGATTGACGAGCCGGTCATCCTGGCGCCCATGTCGGGCGTCACGGACCTGCCTTTCCGTCGGCTGGCACGACGTTTGGGGGCGGGCATGGTCGTGTCGGAAATGGTTGCCAGCAACGAGGCGCTCCGCCACACGGATGCTACCTTCAAGCGTTTGATGCGGACGGAAGCGGGCGAGGTCCAATCCGTCCAGATCGCCGGCTTCGATCCGGTGGCGATGGCCGAAACCGCAAGGTTTGCCGCTGATCTTGGGGCCGACATCATCGACATCAATTTCGGTTGCCCGGCCAAGAAGGTGACCAATCGGTTCTGCGGTTCGGCCTTGATGCGGGACATGCCCCAGGCGGCCCGGATCATGGAAGCCGTCGTCGGCGCCGTCGATCTACCGGTAACGGCTAAAATGCGGACCGGCTGGAACGACGAGAACCGGAATGCACCCGAATTCGCCGCCATGGCCGAAAAGATCGGCATCCGGATGATCACCGTGCATGGCAGGACAAGGGAACAGAAATATCAGGGAACGGCCGATTGGTCGTTCATTCGTGCGGTCAGGAACGCGGTCACGGTGCCGCTGATCGTCAATGGGGACATCACGACGCATGAAGACGCGGTCGCGGCGTTGCGGAAATCAGGCGCGGACGGTGTGATGATTGGCCGCGGCGCCTATGGCCGCCCCTGGCAGCCGGGACTGATCGCCCAACAATTCAAAACCGGGATGGCGCCCGAGGGGCCAGCTCTGAAAGACCGAGAAGAGCTGATCCACGAACATTATGACGCCATGCTGGAGCACCACGGCTTCGATCGTGGGCTGCGTATGGCCCGCAAGCATTTGGGTTGGTATGCGGCAGGGTTCCGCAATGCGGCGCGGTTCCGCGACGCCATGATGAAGGCGGAAGAACCGGCGGCGGTGCACCGCCTGATTACCGAGCTGTTTCGGGCGGCGGAGCAGGAAAATTGTGTCGCCACTCCCAATTCGCCCTCCTTATCACAGGATATCGCCGCATGAATCCGGTTGTCGAAAAACTGGCCAAGCTGACGCGCCTCAGCGCGAAAACCATATCCGGTGACGCGATCCTATTCGCCTTGCCGGACCCGGTCATCGTGGTCGAGCGGACTGATGACCTGATTTTCCTGAATGCGGCCGCCGAGCAATTCTTCCAAGGCAGCGAGGCGACCTTGCTGGGCGCGAACCTGCAGGACCTGTTCCCGCACGACTCGCCGATCCTGTCATTGGTGCAGAAAGTGCGGCGCCAGGAAAGCAGCATGACCGAATACGGCATTCATGTCTTCACGCCGCGCATCGGTCAGCATCTGTTGAGTGTCGACGCGGCGCCGTTGAACGACAACACGGATGAGATCGTCCTTGTCTTCAAGGAAGACAGGATCGCGAACAAGATTGACGACACGATCACGCAGCAAGGGGCCGCACGGTCGATCAGTGCGCTGTCATCCATGCTTGGGCACGAGGTAAAGAACCCGTTGTCTGGCATTCGGGGCGCGGCACAGCTGCTCGACACGATCGTCGAGTCCGACGATCGCTCGCTCACGCAATTGATCATCCGCGAAACGGATCGGATCGTAAAACTGGTCGATCGGTTCGAAGTCTTCAGCGAAGGCCCTGTGCTGGATCGTGACAATGTGAATATTCACAAAGTATTGGACGAGGTTCTTGAGGTCGCGAAAGCAGGGTTCGGACGCGATGTAAAATTCACGACGGACTACGATCCCTCGCTTCCGGCGGTTTTCGGCAACCACGATCAGCTGGTCCAGGTCTTCCTGAATCTCGTGAAGAACGCCGTTGAAGCGGTCGAAGGACGAAGCGACGGGGAAGTGACCATAGTAACCGCGTTCCGCCACGGCGTAAGGTTGGCCATACCGGGTTCGGAAAGCCGGATGTATCTGCCGATGATGGTCAGCGTCCGGGACAACGGTGTCGGGGTACCCGAGGATCTGCGCCCGCATCTGTTCGATCCCTTCATCACCACCAAACGCAACGGCAGCGGTCTGGGTTTGGCCCTGACGGCCAAGCTGGTCGGCGACCACGGCGGCATCATTGATGTCGAAAGCAAGCCGCGGCGGACCAGTTTCAATGTGATGCTTCCTCTGGTGCGCGGGGACTAACCGGATATGACGACACCGGCAACGATCCTTGTGGCGGATGACGACAGCGCTATCCGCACCGTTCTCACCCAGGCCCTTAGCCGCAAGGGCTACGAGGTTCGAACCACCGGCAACACGGCGACCTTGTGGCGCTGGGTCAGCGATGGCGACGGCGATCTGGTCATCACCGATGTCGCGATGCCTGACGGCAACGGCCTGGACCTGCTGCCGCAAATTCGAAAACGGCGGGACGATCTGCGGGTCATCGTCATGAGTGCGCAGAACACCTTGCTGACAGCGGTGAAAGCCGCCGAACGCGGGGCATTCGAGTATCTGCCCAAGCCGTTCGATCTGCCGGAGTTGCTGGATGTGGTCGACCGCGCGCTTACGGCGGATCTGACGCGGGCGGAGAAAACCGGCGCGCCGGCCGGAACCGACGAAAAGCTGCCGTTGATCGGGCGATCGCAGGCAATGCAGACCGTCTATCGCGCCATCGCGCGGCTGACGGCGACCGATCTGTCGGTCCTTATCTCCGGCGAATCCGGCACGGGTAAGGAATTGGTCGCCCGCGCGCTGCACGAATTCAGCAAGCGCCGCAGCGGCCCCTTCGTTGCCATCAACATGGCGGCAATTCCCAGGGACCTGATCGAAAGCGAGCTGTTCGGTCATGAAAAAGGGGCCTTCACGGGCGCGGCAACGCGGTATGCCGGCCGTTTCGAACAGGCCCAGGGAGGCACGCTGTTTCTGGATGAAATCGGCGATATGCCGATCGAGGCCCAAACCCGGCTGCTGCGCGTGCTGCAGGAAGGGGAATACACCACGGTTGGCGGACGCACGCCGATCCGGACCGATGTCCGCATCATCAGCGCGACCCACCGCGACCTGCGGCAGCAGGCAGCTCAAGGGCTGTTCCGCGAGGATCTCTACTATCGGCTGAATGTCGTTCCGATCCGACTGCCTCCGTTGCGCGAGCGGCGCGAGGATATTCCCGATCTGGTCGGGCACTTTCTGACCGAAATGGCCAGTGAAGGCCTGGAATCGAAAAGTCTCACGCCCGCCGCCATGGCCGTGTTGCAGCGGTATTCCTGGCCCGGAAACGTGCGGGAGCTGGAAAACCTGATACGGCGGCTTACCGCGCTCTATGCCCAGGACGCGATCGATGCGGCGGATGTCGAGGCTGAATTGGCCGATGCCCCGGTTGCGGCCGCCCACAATCTGGATGGCGACCGCGCGGAAAGTCTGTCGGAAACGGTCGAACGGCAATTACGGCGCTATTTCGATTCTCATGGCGACGCCTTGCCGGCACAGGGCCTGTACGACCGTGTCCTTCGCGAGGTCGAGCGGCCCTTGATCTCCCTCACATTGGCTGCGACCAATGGGAATCAGGTAAAGGCCGCGGACCTGCTGGGGCTAAACCGAAATACGCTGCGCAAGAAGATACGTGAACTGGATATACCCGTCGTGCGTGGGATAAACTCCTGATCATGATGCCCCGATTGCCCCCAAAGGGGCGGCTGTCCTCCTGACCGCAAGATAAGGGAAGCGCTTCGTGTCGACGAGCCAATCAAGCGATTCTTGGGACGCCCGGGAAAAAGCCCAGGGAGATCCCCTCGGGCAAGTTCCGCCGGATGCGTCCGGGGGAAGCAAGGAAAACCTATCCGCTGCTGCCGGCGAGACACCCGTGGGCGGCTGGGGTGCTCGGTTCAGAAATGCATTTCGGTTTTTGGATCATCCCAAGGTTTCACGGTTCCTGGCGGGCTTGCTGGCGGTTCTGTCGCTGGCGGCGGGGTTGTCGACTTACTGGGCCTTTTCGGGACGCGGCGAAAATCTGGCTCAAGATCCGGAACATCTGGTCGCACTGATCTATCTCGACCTGGTTCTGCTGCTTCTGTTGAGCGTCATTATCGCCCGGCGCCTGGTGCGCCTGTGGTCCGAACGTAAGCGCGGGGCGGCCGGGGCGCATATGCATGTGCGACTGGCTGCCATGTTCGGAATCTTCGCGATTGCGCCCGCCATCATCGTCGCCGGTTTCTCCCTTCTGTTTTTCAACTATGGCCTGGAATCCTGGTTTTCGGACCGGGTCCGTACCGCGGTGTCGGAAAGTTCGGCGGTCGCGGAGGCGTATCTGGACGAACATTTGCGCACGATCGAGGCGGATGCGCTTTGGATCGCGTCGGCGATCAGCCGGGATGCACCGGTTCTTGCGGCGAACCAGCAATTGTTGACGCGCCTGCTCGATTTTCAGGTCGGTACACGGAACCTGTCTGAAGCGTTGGTTTTTGAAGAAAACGGAAGGATTTTGGCCCGCGCGGGTTTCACCATCGCGCTTGAGTTCGAGCCGATCCCGACCAATGCCTTCGAAGATGCAAGCGGCGGAAATGTGGTGATTCTACGGAACGAAGCCGATGACCGGGTTCGGGCCCTGGTTCGTTTGGATACCATCATCGACACATTCCTGATCGTCGGGCGCGCCATCGATCCAACCGTTCTTGCCCATGTCGCGGCGACTCAAGGGGCGACGAAGCAGTTCGAGCAATTGGAACAGGAACGGTCACGCTTCCAGGTCTCCTTCGCGCTTTCCTTCGTGCTCGTTGCCATGCTCCTGCTATTGACCGCCGTTTGGGTCGGGCTGCATGTGGCGAATGGATTGTCTGAACCGATCAGCCGGCTGATCGCCGCGACGGAACGGGTGCGGGCAGGGGATTTGACCGTTCAGGTCGCTCCGTCGGCAAAGAATGATGAAGTCGACGTGCTCGGCCGGGCGTTCAACCGAATGACGGATCAGTTGCAGAGCCAGCGGAACGAGCTGCTGCAGGCGAATATGCAAGTCGATGAACGGCGCCGATTCATCGAAACGGTCCTTACCGGCGTTTCCGCCGGTGTGGTGGGGTTGGACCGGCATGGGCAGATCGAATTGGCGAACCGTCGCGCGTCGGAGCTGCTGGGCGTCGAACTCGACCAATTTATCGGGCACGACATGGCCGAAATCGCGCCAGATATGACGCAGATCATAGATGAAGTCCTTTCGAACCCCGAAACTGACTTTGTTGAGAAGGAGATCAAAGTCGAAGGGAGCGGTATGACGCGCAGTCTGATCGTTCGGTCCGGGCCGCTGACGCAAGGGGACGGGGGAACGGGTTATGTCATGACATTGGATGATATCACGGCCTTGGCCAGTGCCCAGAGGACCGCCGCCTGGGCCGATGTCGCGCGCCGCATCGCCCATGAAATCAAGAATCCACTGACCCCCATCCAACTCTCGGCGGAACGCCTGAAACGCAAATACCTAAAAGGCATCACGAACGATCCGCATGTCTTTGAAACCTGCGTCGATACGATAATCCGGCAGGTCGGAGACATTGGCCGGATGGTCGATGAGTTTTCGAATTTTGCCCGGATGCCGGCGCCGACGATGCAGGATGTGGATCTTTCCGATCTCTGCCGTCAGCAGGTTTTTCTGCAGCGTAACGCCAACCCGGATATCGAATATACGCTGACCATGCCCGACGAACCGATCCATGTCACGGCGGACGGCAGGCAGGTCGCGCAAGTTCTGACCAATGTGCTGCAGAACGCGAAAGAAGCTATCGACGCCCGGCTGGGCACGGATCTTCCCGGCGGTAGAATCGCCTTAGACTTGCATGCGGATACATCCCTGCAGGTTGGGTCCGGCCGGGATGCTGGGCGCGAAGTCCGGATCGATGTCATGGACAACGGCAAAGGCCTACCGCCGGACGACCGGAACCGGTTGACCGAGCCGTATGTAACTTTTCGCGATAAGGGGACCGGTTTGGGTTTGGCGATCGTCAAAAAGATCATGGATGACCATCGCGGCACGTTGACTTTGACGGATGCGCCGCAAGGTTTCGCGGACGGCGCGGGCGCACAAATAACTCTCGGCTTCATTGGTCGGGCAGGGGGCGGCGAGGCCGCGAAGACCGACATCAGCACAGATCCGAACAAGGGTTCCGACTAACGCCATGGCCCATGAGATATTGATCGTCGATGACGAGGACGATATTCGCGAACAGATTGCCGGAATCCTGGAAGACGAAGGCTATCAGACGCGAACCGCCGGCAGCGGCGAGGCGGCCCTGGAGGCTGTCGCGGCACGCCTGCCGTCGCTTGTGATTCTGGATGTCTGGCTGACCGGAAGCGCCTATGACGGGCTTCAGGTATTGGATCTGCTGAAACGGGACCATCCGGCGCTTCAAATCGTGATGATCAGCGGCCATGGCACGGTCGATATGGCGGTCAACGCGACGAAGAAAGGGGCCTATGACTTCATAGCCAAGCCGTTTCAAACAGACGTCCTGCTGCACACGATCGAACGGGCGCTGAACGACATTAAACTGAAGCGCGAAAACGAAGCGCTGAAAACTCTGACCGGCGGCGCCGAAGCCGAATTGATCGGCGTTTCCAATGCAATGCAGGAAGTGCGCAAGACCATCGACCGCGTCGCCAACACCGACAGCCGTGTGATGATCACCGGGCCGGCCGGGGCTGGGAAAAGCGCGGTGGCGCGCCTCATTCACAAGCGGTCGCAGCGCGATGACGGGCCTTTCGTCGTGCTCAATTGCGCGACTTTGGACGAAGAAAATTTCGAAGCCGCGCTGTTCGGGCGCGAGCCGAACGGGGAAAGCGCGCGTATGGTTGGCCTGTTGGAGCAGGCGCATATGGGAACCTTGTTGCTGGACGAGGTGGCGGATATGCCGCCGGCGGTCCAGGGGAAGATCGTCCGCGTTCTGCACAGTCAGCGTTTTCAAAGACTCGGCGGCAGCCATTGGGTTGACGTCAATGTCCGTGTTCTGGCCACGACGAATCGCGACCTTCAGGAAGCGATGCAGGCCGGGCAATTCAGGGAAGACCTGTACTATCGGCTCAACGTCGTTCCCCTCACGATCCCTCCGCTGGAAAACCGGCGCGATGATATTCCGCTACTGGCCGAACATTTGATGCTTCGGTCCGCCCGGTCGAAAGGACGCGTGGCGCAACCCTTGTCGTCCGACGCGGTAACCGCCCTGCAGGCCCATGACTGGCCCGGCAATGTCTGGGAATTGGCCAATGTCGTCGAACGATTGCTTCTGTCGTCCCAGCCCGGCGAGATGATCAAAGCAGACAGCGTCGCCAAGGCCATCGGCGAAGACGGTGTCGATGTGTTGCGATGGGAGCGTGCCCAGGAAGTCATGAACCAGCCGTTGCGGGAGGCGCGGGAAGCCTTCGAACGCGAATATCTTCTATTTCATCTGACACGGTTCGGCGGCAACATCAGCCGAACGGCTGAATTCGTTGAAATGGACCGGGCTGCATTGCACCGGAAGCTCAAAGGTCTCGGTGTGCACAACGTGTTGCGCGGCGGCAAAGACTGACCGCGTCGGCCACGGCTGAATGTTGGTCTGGCAATCGCGCCTTCCCGGCGCTACACAGATGACCTTGGGCGGGTTTCGAGGCTCTACACTATGAAAGTTGTTATCTGCGGGGCCGGTCAGGTCGGGTTTCATATTGCCCGCTACCTTTCCAGTGAACAAAACGACGTCACCGTCGTCGATCAATCTCCCGAATTGATCGGTAAGATCAACGATTCGCTCGATGTGCAGGCCTTTGTCGGCCATGCCTCGCATCCGGACGTCCTGGCACGCGCCGGGGTGGGCGACGCGGATATGCTGATTGCGGTTACCTTCGCTGACGAAGTGAACATGATCGCCTGCCAGGTCGCGCATTCGTTGTTCAATGTGCCGACCAAGATCGCCCGGATCCGGCAACAGGACTATCTGCGCGACGAATGGGCCAATCTGTTCGCCCGGGATCAATTGCCGATCGACGTCATCATCTCACCGGAAATCGAGGTCGCGCGCGCGGTGCGCCGGCGCCTCCACGTACCGGGCGCATCGGATATCATCGAACTGGCCGATGGCCTGGTCCGCGTGATCGGTGTGCGGTGCGAGGAAAACTGCCCGGTCATTCACACCCCCTTGCGGCAATTGACCTCTCTGTTTCCCGACTTGAACATCACCGTCATGGCGATTGTTCGGAACGAAACCCTGATCATCCCGAAATCGACCGACCAAATGTTGCCCGGCGATGAGGTCTATTTCTGTACGGAATCGGGAAAACTAGACCGCGCCATGGCCGTCTTCGGACATGAAGAGGGCGAGTCCCGCCGGGTCATCATCGTCGGCGGCGGCAATATCGGCGTCAATCTGGCGAACGATCTGGAAAACCACGACAAATACACCGTTCGCGTGATCGAACTGGACAAGGCGCGGGCCCGGAAGGTGGCCGAACTTCTGCCGACGACGACAATCATCCAGGGCGATGCGTTGGACAGTGAAATCCTCGAAGAAGCCAATGTCGCGCATGCCGAAGCGATTGTTGCCGTCAGCGATCATGACGAGACGAATATCCTGGCCTCTCTATTGGCCAAACGCTACGGCGTCGATCGCGCCGTCGCGTTGATCAACAAATCCAGCTACGGCCCGTTGATCACCACTTTGGGAATCGATGTCGTCGTCAGCCCGCGGGAAATCACCGCATCGACCATCCTGCAGCATGTCCGCCGCGGCCGAATCCGCTCGGTCCACACGCTGCGCGACGGGTTTGCCGAGGTGATCGAGGCGGAAGCCCTGCAAACCTCGCCGCTGGTCGGGGTGCCGCTGAAGGAAGCGAAGCTGCCAGACGGGGTGATCCTCGGCGCCGTCATCCGAAACGATTCTGATGTCATTATCCCGCGTCCTGATACGGAAATTTTCGAAGGCGACCGCGTTGTCCTGCTGGCCGCGGCCCATGCGGTGAAGAAAGTCGAAAAGATGTTCGCCGTTCGCCTGGAATATTTCTGATCCTTGGTCTAACCAGGGCACTGTCGGAATATTCTATCCCGCACTTTTCTCGAAAGGAGTCATCATGCCCCGCTACTGCTATGTGAATGGCCGTTTTCTGCCGCATCGCGACGGTGCCGTGCATATCGAAGACCGGGGCTATCAGTTCGCTGACGGGGTGTATGAAGTCGTCACGATCGCCAATGGCACCATGGTCGACGAAGACCCGCATCTCGACCGGTTGGAGCGTTCCTTGAAGGAATTGCGCATGCGGATGCCGATGGCCCGTGGCGCGATGAAACTGAAAGTGCGCGAATTGGTTCGCCGCAATGGGTTGAAGGATGGGTTGGTCTATATGCAGGTCACCCGCGGCGTGGCGCCGCGCAACCATGCTTTCCCCAGCGATAAGGTTCCGCCCGCCATCGTCATGACGACGAAAAAAATGGACTTCGCAAAGATGAAGAAGTTCACCGACGGGGTAACCGTCGTCAGCGCGCCGGATATCCGGTGGGGCCGGTGCGACATCAAGACGGTCAGCCTGCTGCCCAATTGCCTTGCCAAGCAGGCGGCGACGGAAGCGGGCGCCTATGAAGCCTGGTTGGTCGATGAGAAGGGCAATGTGACCGAAGGGTCGTCCTCCAACGCCTGGATCATCACCAAGGATGGGGTGCTGGTGACCAAACCGGCCACCAATGAAATCCTGAACGGGATCACGCGGCAAACCATCCTGGATCTGGCCAAGCAGGACGGCATTCCGTTCGAGGAACGTGAATTCACGCTTGAGGAAGCTTACGAAGCGAAGGAAGCCTTCGTTTCCAGCGCGACCTCATTTGTCACGCCGGTGGTGAAGATCGACGACCATGTGATCGGCAATGGGCATCCCGGATCGCTGTGCGAGAAGTTGTTGGCCAGCTATCAGGACTATGCCGCCGGGCGACGAAGCCGTGCTGCATAATCGGGCCGACGCGGCGAGCGACAAACCGGATATTCCCGCCGACCTGCCGCGGCCGCGCGCTGTTGTCTTCGACTGGGACAATACGCTGGTCGACACTTGGCCGGTGATCCATGCGTCCTTCAAGACGACACTCCTGGCCATGGGGCAGGAACCCTGGACACTTGAGCAGACAAAAGACCGGGTGTCCAAATCGCTGCGCGATGCTTTTCCGGAGCTGTTCGGCGACAGATGGGAAGAGGCCCGGGATATCTACTATGGCGCCTTCGAGCGGGAGCATCTTGAAAGCCTGATTCCTTTGGAAAACGCTCTTGATGCGCTCGATCATTTGCAAGGCAGGGGGATCCCCATGGCCTTGGTCAGTAACAAGACGGGCCGTTACCTGCGACGGGAAGTCGAGCATTTGGCCTGGAACGGATATTTCGGATCCGTCGTCGGGGCAGGGGATGCACCCAGCGACAAGCCCAATCCGGAAGCGCTGATCATGGCGCTCGATCCGATGGGCCTCTCAATCGGTCCGGATATTTGGTTCGTCGGGGATTCACGGAGCGACCTGGAACTGGCACGCAATGCCGGATGCACGGGAATTCTGGTCCATCCCGAACCAGGCCGGGCCGAAACAGCCTTTTCTGATTGCATGCCACGATGTCAGGTGGCGAACCTGGACCAATTAACCTATGTTCTTACAAACGTCGGATGACGCTTCTTTTTTACGCGGCTGCATCGATAATGTTGCGGTGCAGCGTAAATTCTCTTACAAAGGGGAACGAAGCGTCGGCACCCGCCCTGTGGGTGCAAGTCCGGCGTAGAACCAAGATCGATGGCCCAACAAGAACATAAGGGGGCGTTGCAATGTCGTCCGATAAGAACCAGAATCTGCAGGATGTATTCCTGAACAGTGTACGTAAGCAAAAAATGCCGGTCACCGTGTTTTTGGTGAATGGTGTAAAACTTCAAGGCATTATCACTTGGTTCGACAACTTCTGTGTCCTGTTGCGCAGAGATGCGCATTCACAGCTCGTCTACAAGCACGCCATCTCAACGGTGATGCCGTCTCAGCCCCTGTCGTTGTTCGAGGGTGGCGAAACGGGCGCGGACGAATAATCCGCCTCTCCGGCCGCAGGGCCTCGCAGATCACGCGTTCACTTCCAGGGACCGCTTCAGCGGTGGTTTGCCATGGCCGCACCACGTAAAGGCGCGGGCAAGAAGCGTGCGCCCTGGCGCGGCGAAGGCAGCCGGCGCACGATCGTCCTTCATCCCGATATCCGAATTCACGGCGACGACGGGTCGCCCAAGCGCTCTCCGGCCGCGCGGTTGGAAGAGGCTGTCGGTTTGGCGCATGCCATCGACCTGGAAATCGTGCATTCGGAAAGCATCAAGGTCGACAAACCGAAACCCGGCACCTTGTTCGGTATGGGTGTCATCGAACGGTTCCGGGATCTGTCCGATGCGCTCGACGTGGAGCTGATCGTCGTCGATGGACCTTTGTCTCCGGTTCAGCAACGGAACCTGGAACGGGAATTCGGCAGCAAGGTCATAGACCGAACCGGGCTTATCCTGGAGATTTTCGGGGCCCGCGCCAATACGCGGGAAGGGACATTGCAGGTCGAACTCGCGGCGCTCAGCTATCAGCGATCCCGATTGGTGCGAAGCTGGACCCACTTGGAACGGCAACGCGGCGGTCTCGGCTTCATCGGCGGGCCGGGTGAAAGTCAGATCGAGCTGGACCGGCGCTTGATCGACGAACGCATCGCCAAGCTGAAGCGCGAACTGGAACAGGTGAAGCGGACCCGCGCCTTGCATCGCGAGTCCCGGCGCAAGGTACCGTATCCGATCGTCGCCCTGGTCGGTTATACGAATGCCGGCAAATCCACCCTGTTCAACAGGCTGACGAAAGCCGAAGTCCTGGCCCAGGACATGTTGTTCGCAACCTTGGATCCCACCATGCGGTCAATCGCCCTGCCGTCCGGGGCGAAAGTCATTCTGTCCGATACGGTCGGGTTCATCTCGGACCTGCCGACCGATCTTGTTGCGGCTTTCCGCGCGACGCTGGAAGAGGTGATCTCGGCCGATCTGATCCTGCACGTCCGCGACGCCGCGAATGAAGATACGGAAATACAGAAAACGGATGTGGAGGCGGTGCTTGAATCCCTGGGCCGCCCCGATGCCGGCGACCGGGTCGAGGTCCTTAACAAGATCGACATGCTGGGTGGGAATGAGCGATCGGCGATTTTATCCAGGGCTGCGCGGAACGACAACATAATCGCCGTCTCCGCCGTTACGGGCGAAAACTGCGAGAGCTTGTGCAAACTGGTCGATGACAGGCTGTCCGCGCAGAACGAGCCAATCGAAACCGTCGTGCCGTCCGAAGACGGCGCGCAACTCGCCTGGCTTTACCGCCATGGGGACGTGCAGCAGCGCGAGGACCGCGACGAAGGGGTTTTCGTGCGCGTCATGATGCCGGCCCATGAAAGGGACCGCTACCTCAAGCTTTACAAAGAGGGCGCGTCTGATACCGTCCCGCCCGGTTCGGCAGGTTCCGAACAGGCGTGAGGATCCTCCCTCCGCACCGTCAGACCCGGCCGCAAGCCTTTGCCGGATCAACGAATTTGACCCGCCCGGGTTGACACCGAAAGCCTTCATACGTATGTCCCTAGCACTCAATGCACTTGAGTGCTAACAGCGGGGTGTGTTCGTTGTCTGCGCCGCGCCGATAAACGACACCAGATGAATCATCCGAGCCTCTAAAGGGAGAGCGTAAATGAAATTCCGTCCCTTGCATGACCGTGTTCTGGTCAAGCGCGTCGAAGCCGAAGAAAAAACCGCCGGCGGCATCATTCTGCCGGACTCGGCACAGGAAAAGCCTTCCGAAGGCAAGATCATGGCCGTTGGCGGCGGTTACAAGGCCGATGACGGCACCGTGCGTCCGCTGGACGTGAAGAAGGGCGACCGCGTCCTTTTCGGCAAATGGTCCGGCACCGAAGTGAAAGTCGGCGGCGACGACCTGCTGATCATGAAAGAGTCCGACATCATGGGTGTGATGGAAGGCTGAACAGCCAACTATCCCCACGGACTTTCTAAGGACGAATTCATCTTTCAAAGATGAATTCAAGGCACCGAAAGCTAAGAAGGAAATTCTCCGATATGGCAGCCAAAGACGTAAAATTCTCCACCGACGCGCGTGCGAAGATGCTCAAGGGCGTCGACGTGCTGGCCGATGCGGTCAAAGTCACCCTGGGCCCGAAAGGCCGTAACGTCGTGATCGACAAGTCCTTCGGCGCGCCGCGCATCACGAAGGACGGTGTCACCGTCGCCAAGGAAATCGAACTGAGCGATAAGTTCGAAAACATGGGCGCCCAGATGGTCCGCGAAGTGGCCTCCAAGACCAACGACATCGCCGGCGACGGCACCACGACCGCGACGGTCCTGGCCCAGTCCATCGTCCGCGAAGGCGCCAAGGCGGTTGCCGCCGGCATGAACCCGATGGACCTGAAGCGCGGCATCGACCTGGCGGTCGAAGCGGTCGTCGCCGACATCCAGAAGCGTGCGAAGAAGATCAAGACCTCCGAAGAAGTCGCCCAGGTCGGCACGATTTCCGCCAATGGCGATGTCGAAGTCGGCAAGATGATCGCGGAAGCGATGCAGCGCGTCGGCAATGAAGGCGTCATCACCGTCGAAGAAGCCAAGGGTCTCGAAACCGAACTGGACGTCGTCGAAGGCATGCAGTTCGACCGTGGCTATCTGTCGCCGTATTTCGTCACGAACAGCGACAAGATGACCTGCGAACTCGAATCCCCGATGATCCTGATTCACGAGAAGAAGCTCTCCAATCTGCAGGCGATGCTTCCGGTTCTGGAGCAGGTCGTGCAAAGCAGCCGTCCGCTGCTGATCATCGCGGAAGATATCGAAGGCGAAGCGCTGGCGACCCTGGTGGTCAACAAGCTGCGTGGCGGCCTGAAGGTTTCCGCGGTCAAGGCGCCGGGCTTCGGCGATCGCCGCAAAGCCATGCTGGAAGACATCGCGATCCTGACCAACGGTCAGGTCATCAGCGAAGACCTCGGTATCAAGCTGGAAAACGTCACGATGGACATGCTGGGCACTGCCAAGCGCGTCTCCATCACCAAGGACGAAACGACCATCGTTGATGGCGCCGGCAAGAAGAAGGACATCGAAGCCCGCTGCGGTCAGATCCGCAGCCAGGTTGAAGCGACGTCTTCCGACTACGACCGTGAGAAGCTGCAGGAACGTCTGGCGAAGCTTGCCGGCGGTGTTGCGGTTATCCGCGTCGGCGGTGCGACCGAAGTCGAAGTGAAGGAACGCAAGGACCGCGTCGACGACGCCATGCACGCCACGCGCGCTGCCGTCGAAGAAGGCATCGTCCCGGGCGGCGGCACCGCGCTGCTGTATTCCGAACGTGCTCTGCGGAAGCTTGAAGGCGACAACCACGACCAGGATGTCGGCATCGATATCGTTCGTCGCGCCATCCAGGCTCCGGTTCGCCAGATTGCCGAAAACGCGGGCACCGACGGTGCCGTGGTTGCCGGCAAGCTGAGCGAGAGCAAGTCCATCACCTGGGGCTACGACGCGCAGAAGGGCGAGTATACCGACCTGGTCAAGGCCGGCATCATCGACCCGGCCAAGGTCGTGCGCGCCGCGCTGCAGGATGCCGGTTCCGTTGCCGGTCTACTGATCACCACCGAAGCCATGGTCGCCGACAAGCCGGAAGACAAGTCTTCCGCGCCGGCGATGCCCGATATGGGCGGCATGGGCGGCATGGGCGGCATGATGTAAGCAGCCCGTTTGCCTATAGTGCGTTTCCCGGAAGGGCGGTTGCGGCAACGCAGCCGCCCTTTCCTTATGCGCCCCACATCCCCGATGATGCGGCCGGTTTCAGGGATAGAGCATTATCGACAGCAGGATCAGGAGGCCTCCGGAAAGGGCCTCTAGAAGCGACCGACCCAGCGTGACCGCACTGGGATGGGCGGAGACCGCCCGTAACAGAACCGTGCGGCCGAGCACGCTGACGGCTGCCACGGCGGATAGCGTGAACAGAATACCAGTCAGCATGGTAACGGCGAACATGACGCCAGCCGCCGGCACGCCCCTGCTAACGCAAAACGTCACGGTGAAGAGTGTCAGCGGGCAGGGAATAAGCCCCGCCGACAGCCCCGCGATCATGTGACGCGCCCCATGTTCTTCGTCGCGACGCCGCCAAACCGCGCGAAAAACCATCCAACAACCCAACGCCGCCAATAGGCCGCAGCTCAGCATTTCCAGGACCGGTGCCCGCCCGAACGACCAGGGCAGGGACGATATGATGGGAACGGAGAACAGGGCTATGAAGAGTGCTGAAAGTACATGCGTCGCTGAAAGCGCGAAGGCGACGAGGATTGCTCGGCCGATGCCGGCGGCAGAACCGACCAGATAGGTGCCGAGCATGGCTTTCCCATGGCCGGGCATCAATGCGTGAACGGCGCCGAAGACGACGCCCATCGGGAGAACCAGGGCAAACGCCGCCCAATCGCCGTTTGCGGACAGCGCGACGATGGTATCCCTGATTTCCGAAAAAATGATACGTTGCACGCCTGCCAGTTCGAACATCGTCAAATGCCCGTCCTTATATTGGGATTACCTGACATTGGTTTCGGGCCAGACCGGGTGCATGTCGTCGATGACGAGTTCGTGGACGTGCCGCGACCCTTGCTTGTCATGCCCTTCTTCCCAATGCGGGTGCCCCGAGGGCAGGCCGTCATGACTGTGCTCGACCTCTACGGCGTCTTTCCCGGGCCAGAGAGCGAAAGCCAAGATGAGACCCGCAATCGCCGGAACCGAAAGGACAATCGCGGTCGTGGCCATTCCGATGCCGGCGCCCGCATAACCGGCCAAGGGATAGGCGAACAACCAGCAGAAATGGGACAGCGCGAAATGCGCCGCGAACAAGGCCGGTCTGTCCGGGGCATGTGCCGAACGGCGCAGCACGCGTCCGGCTGGCGTTTGGCTGGCGGAAAATCCGAATCCAAGAACCGAGAAGACGGCCAAAAGTCCCGCGTAACCCGGTGCGGCAGCGACACCAAAAAGGCCGAAGATCATGATTGCGACACCCGCCAGCACCGTCGTCCGGTCGGATATTCGTTCCAGCACTTTGGGCAGAAGGAAGGCGGCCAGCATCGAGCCCCCGCCAAAAGCGGCGAAAGCCCAGGCGGTTTCCGTCTCGCCCAAGCCGTAATCCTGCTGTACCAACACCACCGTGTTGACAATCACCATCGATCCGGCTGCGGCGGTCGCGATGCAAATCGCGAACAGGCCACGCAGTCGTGGTGTGGAAAGATAAATCCGGATCCCACGGGTGGTTCGGTCCCAAATCCCGCGCCGCGCCGGCAACTGGGGTACAGGGATCATGACGGAGACAACCAGCATGGCCGATGCGACGAAACCGATAGATGTTCCGACGAACAGCCATTCATGGGACACCACAAGCAAAAGCATGCCTGCCAGCATGGGACTGGTCAGTGATTCCAGGTCATAGGCCAGACGGGAGAGCGAGAGTGCGTTTGTGTAGTCTTTTTCCGCCGGCAATGTATCGGGGATCGTCGCCTGGAAGACAGGTGTGAAGGCTGCTGAGGCCGATTGCAGCAGAAAGATCACAGTATAGATCTGCCAGATTTCGGTTACGAACGGCAGACATAGAGCCATCGACGCCCTGACCAAATCGAGGGTGACCAACACTTTTCGGCGCGGCAGCACTTCGGAAAACGCGGACGCGATCGGCGCAACGAAAACATAGGCGACCATCTTGATCGCCAAGGCCGTCCCAAGGACGACGCCGGCATCGGCGCCGGCCACACGATACGCCAGCAAGCCTAGTGCGACCGTCGCCAGCCCGGTGCCGACAAGGGATGTGATCTGGGCCAGAAAAAGATGCCTATAGGTCCGATTGGCCAGAACGAAGAACATTTCACCGCTTTCTGTCGTAAAAACGCGTCACCCAACGGTCGGCATTATACGACACCATGTATCAGGCGAGTGAAATGACTTTAACAGCCCTTTGCATGGCCGCCCTTTCGAATCCCGGCGGGCTGTGCTACGTCCGGCCCATCCTTGTAACCCTCTCCACGATTGCCGATACCCTGCCCATGCATGACATCGATCCCGACCGCGTCATAGCCGCCTTGCGTGAGGCCGCCGCGCTGGATGTCATGCCGCGTTTCAACGCCTTGCAGCATCACGAAGTGATGGAAAAGAAGCCGGGTGATGTGGTCACGGTCGCCGATCTGGACGCGGAGCATCGATTGACGGCCCTGTTGCCCGCTCTGCTGCCCGGGTCCGTCGTTGTGGGTGAGGAAGCCTATGCCAAAAAACCGGCTATTCTGAATTTGCTGGAGGAAGACCGCCCGGTCTGGTTGATCGATCCGGTCGACGGCACGAAGAATTTCTCGGAAGGCAACCCAATGTTCTGCATGATGGTCGCCTTGGTTGAGAAGGGTGAAACGCTGATGAGTTTCATCCATGACCCGACGCAGAACCGCACCGCGGTCGCGGAACACGGGGCAGGGGCCTTCCTGCTGCAATCCGACAAGGATGGGGTTCGCCTCCATACGCCCGAACAGAAACCCTTCGCGGAGATGATCGGCCAGATAAACTTCGGTTGCTTCCAGGAATCCGATCGAAGCGCCAAGCGCGACAAGTTCGTGAAGATTTTCGGAACCGTGAACCGTCTGCGCTGCGCGGGGCACGATTTTCTGGCCCAGAGCCTCGGGGAACGGGATTTCGCACTCTATAACCGGCTGTGGAGCTGGGACCATGTTCCCGGCGTGCTGCTTCTGCGAGAGGCGGGTGGGCATGTGGAGCGGATCGATGACTTGCCCTATCGCCCGGAAGACCGGGTCCGCTCGCTGCTATCCGCCGGCAGCAAGGAAAGTTGGGAAGACCTGCGTCACGTCCTCTGCGCCGATTGAACCTCTGTCGAGGGGTCTCTTTCCTCCGATCCCGCCTGTACAACCTCCATCTCCAAAAATTCTTCCGGGCCCGGTTCTTCGAAGAACCGGGTAACCTGGTAAAAAATCTCGTCCGTATCGAAAGCGGCGCGTTCCGGCTGTTCCCGACGCCTTTTTGCGATTTGACGCAGACACAGTCCGTCATCGGCTTTGAGATAGATCAGTCGGTACGGCGCCCCGATTTCCGTCGCCGTTTCCCGGTGCCACGTCCGCTGCGACGCCGTATTGGCCGGAAAATCAAGGACGACACTCGTCCCTGTCCCAAGAATTTCCCGGACGTGGTTTCTGATGAACGGCCTGATTTGACGCGAAAACATGAGGTAATCCTGGAAGGATGATATCTGTCCCGGGAAATGGGACGCCAACCAAATATCTTCCGATATCAATACGGCATTGTGGACACGCGCCAGTTCCGTCGCCTTATGGGACTTCCCAGCCCCCATTTTGCCGCAGAGGAAGACCAAGAGGCCCTTGTTTGAAACCGTCGTCACTTCTTTTCGCGCTCAACTTCAGTTTGGACAGCGCGCAACGGCGAAAACAATCGCGGATGACGCAGGCCAGGGAATCCAAGGATTCATTCAAAGACACCAAGTATTGATCCGTTTGTTTCATCCTGCTTGCGGGTAAATTCAAACCTAGTCTTGATCCCGATGCAAACATGACTACCTTTCCCGCATGTGTCCCGAAAATATCGCCTTGTTGAAGGAATAGAGGGGCGTGCGGTTCCTCCCGAACCGCTCTAATATATCTGCGGAAAGATCAGATCATGAACCGAGCGGCGGTCGACAGAGCGCCGCGCGACAGGGGAGAATTATACCATGGCAAAAGTGGCATTCATCGGCTTGGGCGTAATGGGGTATCCGATGGCCGGTCATCTGGCGAAGAAAGGCGGCCACGATGTCACCGTCTATAACCGGACTACCGCGAAAGCCGAAAAATGGGCCGGGGAATATCGCGGGGCCTTCAAGACGACACCGCGCGAAGCGGCCGAAGGCGCTGAGATCGTATTCTGCTGCGTCGGCAATGACGACGACCTGCGTTCCGTCATGCTCGGCGCAGACGGTGCCTTCGCAGGGATGAGCGCCGGGACGATACTGGTCGACAATAGCACGGTGAGCGCGGAAGTGGCGCGGGAGCTCTACGCCAAAGGCAAAGAAAATGGCATCAGCTTCATTGATGCACCGGTCTCCGGCGGCCAGGCGGGTGCCGAGAACGGTGTGTTGACCGTCATGTGCGGCGGGGACAAAGACGCCTTTGCCAAAGCTGAACCCGTTATCGGGAACTTCGCCCGGGCATGCCGGCTGATGGGGCCGAGCGGGGCCGGGGCTCTGACCAAGATGGTCAACCAGATTTGCATCGCCGGCCTGCTGCAGGGCCTCTCCGAAGGTGTGAACTTCGGCATGAAGGCCGGGTTGGACATGGAGGCGGTCATTGACGTGATATCGAAAGGGGCCGCGGGGTCCTGGCAGATGGAAAACCGGGCCGGCACCATGACGAAAGGCGAGTTCGATTTCGGCTTTGCGGTCGATTGGATGCGCAAGGATCTGGCGATTTGCCTGGGTGAAGCCAAGAACAACGGTGCACGTCTGCCGGTAACGGCCATGATCGATCAATATTACGCCCATGTTCAGGCGCGTGGCGGGAACCGCTGGGATACGTCCAGCCTCGTCCATCTGCTGATGAACGACTAACGGCGAGAATCCGGACAGAGGGGCGCATGGCGGCTGTCATAGAAGACGCATCGATCACCGCGATCAGCAGTTGGATCATCGATTCCGCCCTCAGCGGGATCGATGCCGACCGTCTTGTGCGCGAGTTTTGCGAAAAGCTCAATGAAGTGGGTATTCCCGTTGCCCGCGCGCATGTGGCCTGCAGCTTCCTGCACCCCATGTTCCGGTCCTTCAGCGTTACCTGGAGCCGTGTTCGCGGCGTCGAACGGAATCGCTTCGCCCATGCCAGCGCCAAAACAGAGGCCTGGCTGCGAAGCCCGTTCAAAGCGTTGCTGGACGGTCAGCAGAACGAAATGCGGTTTCGCATCTACAAGAAGGAAGGGTTGAACCGATTTCCGATCCTGAACGAGTTCAGGGAACAGGGATTTACGGATTATCTGACCACGGCGATCGCCTTCACCTCGCCGCTTGAAAAGTCCTGGTCGCACATGGATGGCGCCCTGACCAGTTGGCTCACCGATGCGCCGGGCGGGTTCACGGATTCGCAATTGAAGGCGTTGAGCCGCCTGCTGCCGCGCCTTGGGGCCGGATTGAAGATGTATGTCCGGGAATTGACGACCCATAATGTCGTGTCCGCCTATCTCGGCAACCATGCGGGCGAGCGTGTCTTAAACGGGCAAGTGCAACTCGGCGCCGGTGAGGAAATCAACGCGGCAATCTGGTTCAGCGACATGCGGGGATCGACCGCGCTTGCCGACCAAATGCCGGCACGGGAATTTCTGGCGCGATTGAACCGGTATTTTGAATGTACCGCGGGCGCGGTGTTGGATCACGGCGGTGAGGTTCTGCGGTTCATCGGCGATGCGGTCTTGGCGATTTTTCCGATTGTCGGTCCCGGCGGCGCGGAGAGGGCCACGCGGATGGCGGTTGCCGCCGCCCGGGACTCGTTGATCCGGTTGGACCGTGCCAATGCCGAACCCCGGCCGGACGGAGAACCGCCGATCGCGTTCGGATTGGGGCTGCATGTGGGCGACGTGCTCTATGGCAATATCGGTGTGCCCGAGCGGTTGGAATTCTCCGTTGTCGGCCATACGGCGAATGAAGTCGCGCGGCTTCAGGATTTGTCCAAGACGCTCGACCGGCAGATCGTCGCCTCGAACGCGTTTTCCTCGCTTGTGGAGACGGAATGGGAGTCCATGGGCAGTCACCAATTGCGCGGTGTTGCCGAACCGCAGCAGGTCTACGCCCTTAAGATCTGACGGCCGGAACCGGCGCGGACGTGACGGGCGCGCGGGCAGGGGTGGTTAAACCTGCTTTTCGGACCGTTTCACCTCATCCCAGCGCGCATCCATTTCATCCAAGCTACAGTCTTTTAGCGCACGACCTTCCTGCTTGAAGGATGATTCCACCGCGCGAAACCGGCGGTCGAACTTGTCGTTAGTGCTGCGCAGCGCTTTTTCCGGATCGACGCCGAGGAAACGGGCCAGGTTGGCAACACAGAACAGTAGGTCACCGACCTCGTCCTCCAACCGCTCGGGGCCGCCGCCGACGCGCAATTCGTGCTGAATTTCCTCGATTTCCTCTTCCATATCGCGGAAAACCATGTCGACGGTCGGCCATTCGAACCCGACGCGGGCAGCGCGTTTCGAGAGTTTCTCGGCGCGGATCAGGGCGGGAAGGGCGGTCGCCACCCCATCCAAAGCGCTTTCGTCCTGTCCCTTTGCGGCGCGTTCGCGGGCCTTGGTGTCTTCCCAGGAAACCTTTACGTCGTCCGGCGTGTCGGCGCTTGCGTCGCCAAAGACATGCGGATGGCGCCGTATCATCTTGTCCGCGATTGCGCCGGCGACGGCGTCAAAGGCGAAGTCGCCCGCTTCCTCGGCCATGCGCGCGTGGAAAACGACCTGAAGCAAAAGATCGCCCAATTCATCCTTCAGATCGTCCATGTCTCCGCGTTCTATTGCGTCGGCGACTTCATAGGCTTCCTCGATCGTATAGGGCGCAATGGTTGCGAAGTCCTGCTTCACGTCCCAAGGGCATCCGGTCTCCGGGTCCCGAAGCGCGGCCATGATTTCTATCAAGCGGTCGATGTTTCGGGCCATTTGGACGCCTCATATCTATGATCCGGGCACGGTGTTTCTCATAGCGGGATTCCCGCAGTCTGATCCACCGCTGTCATTTAATAGGGCCGCATGGATGTATCGGGATTTCTGGTTACGCGATGCGGTTTTGATACCGGTTAATTCGTCACAGGTTGCGGAATATCGTTTGCGCTCTCCGCGATATTCCGGTGGTGCGGATTCTTGATAGGGGAATATGGCGATCGTACACAGCGGGCAACAATATCGCGATAATATATATTATGGAAAATAAATTGCTGTAGTGAAGTAGCTGGGCAACCTATATCTTTCGCGTATTCCCGTCGTTTCAGGCAATCACATCCCCGGCGCCCAGTCATGATCACGGTCCGCAACGCATTCCATCCAACTCAAAACCTGATAGCCTACAGGATTGCGCAAACCGACTGTTTCCCCGTCACAATCGTTTCGGACAACGATGTTTCAAATGACGCACAAATCAAATCCTTTTCCTTCCTCGTGCAATGCGGCGGCTGGGTGAAAATAGACGGCATCGGAATTGTCCAAACGGACCGCCCGGGCCTGTATCGTGTTTACAGACAAAGCGATGCGGCATGCCTCCAATGGATCGTATACGATCAGGACCTCGTCACATTCGCCGCTTCCGTCACCGCCATATTCTATCATGCGGCAAACGAACCGCCTCACCTGATGACCAACGACTGGGAGTCGCGACGGAAACTCCATGAATACTTCCTCGCGAACGCCCCAACCGGAAAAGTCGGCGGCGTCTGTATTACGGCCGGGAACTCATTCGCACAATTGTGCCGGGAAATCGGCATAGACGCAGTTCTGTGGGAATTCCAGGACGTGGATTCCGCATTCAATCCCACCAAATCACACGTCATGACGGAAATCGCGGACCCGGTTAGCGGCAAGCGCATGTTGGTCGATATCGACCGCAAATACGTCATACGGAACGAACAGGAAGAATTACTTAACTGCCTGGAATATATAGACTATTCCATAAATGACCTGCCATATCACCTGGTTTCGATTTCGAACGCCAAGGTGGCCGGCTTCGGGCCCACAAACCGCATGCCCGCGGTCCTGGACTTTGAAGAAGAATTGTTCGAATTGGCTGATAATGCATACCGTGAAGAAATTGTCCGAAGTATCGGAAAGTCTTTATTAATCAAAGGCACACGGTATTACGGCGGGAACGACATCTTTACCCTGCCCGGTTTGCCGGACCGAATCAAAAACTACCTTTCTTCCCCCATGGAGAAGACCCTTTCGGAGACCGAACGTTTATTCCTGCAATCCGTTCTGCAATATCCGGAAGCGGAATTCTAACCGACCATTTTCACAACACCTTTCCACGTCTCCGCTATGTCGGAATTGCTCCTTGCAATATCAGCATCTCCTGAATAGACAGGCCTCCGTATAAAAGAAGAGGCCCAGGAGTCTGAAATGAGCTTGAAGAAAACGGTTTTATTCACTTTTGGGTTTTTGATTATTCTAGCCCTGGCCAATGCGGCTATATCGTCTTTGCTGCAAACGAGAACATCACATTCTATAAAGGTGATTGAAAACGATATTCTCGTTACAGAACAAAAAGTTATGTCCCTCGTTCAGATAATTGAGGAGATGCGTTATTCAACAGCGCAAGTCCAACAGTGGTACACGGATATATCAGCGACCCGCGGGTTGGACGGGTTAAACGACGGCATCGAAGAAGCTCAGGCCTACGCCGAAACATTTCGCTCTGACGCCCAGAAAGCGCTCACCCTGGCCCGTGACCTTGGCGACGAGACCGTGGCAGAGGCAATCTCCCAGGCGATTGAGGCATTCGATCCGTACCAGGAAATGGGTGAAAGAATGGCTTTGGCCTATATCGAAGGTGGACCGGAGTCGGGCAACAAGATCATGGGGAACTTCGATGCAGCCGCGGCAAAAATCGGCGATGCCGTGGCGGCGATGCGGGAGAACGTGAAGTCGCTGAAAGAACGGGCGGATGGCGCAATGGTCGCCGCTTTGTCGTCATTGGAAACAGATAGTACCGTAACCGAATACGTTACACTCGGCATCGCCGGTTTGATAACGCTGGTCCTGGGACTTTCAGGATACTTCGCTACGCGGAAAATCGTCCCCCGAATCGTCCATGTCTCAGAGGTACAAAGCCAATTGGCAGAGGGCAATTTGGAAGCCTGGGTGCCGGAATACCAAAACCCTCCTGAAGTCGCCGCGCTCTGCAAGGCGATGTACAAGTTCAAACAGGAAAGCCGGGCTGCCAACAGATTCCGTGAAGAGCAGGATCAATTCCGTATCGATACAGCGCGGAAACAAAAGGAGACATTGGAAGGTCTCGCCGATCAATTTCAGTCCGCTGTCGGCGGTGTGATCCAGGCTTTATCATCCTCGGCATCACAATTGTCGTCCACTTCCATGGAAGTTAGCGACATTGCCAATCGAACCGCATCACGATCCGCCAGTGTCCGAAACGCCGCCAACGATGCGGGCCAGGACATTTCGGCCGTAACCGACTCCGTCTCCGAAGTGAATAAGGCTGTTGAAGAAGTCGCGTCCCAGGTGACGGAAACGTCACGGCTGACGAACAACGCAGCCCAGCAGGCTGCGGCGGCTGGAGAGAAGGTTGCTGCTTTGAACGCCGCAAGCTCCAAGATCAACGACATCGTGTCTCTGATTTCGGACATTGCCGAGCAAACAAATCTCCTTGCCCTTAACGCGACCATCGAAGCGGCCCGCGCCGGCGACGCGGGCAAGGGGTTCGCCGTGGTTGCGAATGAGGTCAAGTCCCTCGCCTCCCAAACACAGAAAGCGACGGAAGATATCAGCTCGCAGGTTTCCAACATGCTGACTGAAATCGCCGCATCGACGACTGCCGTTCAGCAGATCACATTGGCGGTGAATCAAACCAACTCAACGATGACATCGATTGCCGGCGCAGTCGAAGAGCAAGCGGTAACCACCAGCGAGGTTGCCAGGGCAGCCCGGGCCGCCAGCGAGAGGATCAACAGCGTGATCGGTGACATCGGGTCGGTTTCGGAGGACGCAACGGCGACGGGCGGTGCGACGGATGAACTTCAGGCCTCGGCCGATGAGTTGTCCCGCAACAGCGATCTATTGACGACGGAAACGGAGAGTTTCATCCGGCATATTCGAAATGTCGACAGCACCGCCTAGGGGCCGGGGCGGCCGGTTCCTGCCGCCCTCAACCGTCTTGACCTAGATCGACAACCATACCGTCATAGGCTGGTTCAATACCGTCCGGGAGTTCACGGACAAGCGTGTCGTAGTCCAAGTCGATATGCATGTTGGTGAGAATGCCGCGCTTCGGCTTCAGCGCTGTCATCCAGTCCAGGGTCCGGTCCAAATGGGCATGGGACGGGTGCGGCCGGCGTCGTAGGGCGTCCAGGATAAGGACGTCCAGGCCGGAAAGCATTTCCATCGCCGCCTCAGGCAGTTCATTCACGTCCGGAACGTAACCGACCCGCCCGATCCTGTATCCCAGGGCCTGGATAGGGCCATGTTCGACCGTGAAGGGTTCCATCGTGATCGGACCGACGGTCACGGGCCCGCCCAGTACGTTTGCCTCCAGAATCGGCGGGTAGCCGGCTACCTGGGTAAAGCAGTAATCGAAGCGGCGTTTCAGCGTATAGATCGTCTCGTCATCGCCATAAATCGGAAGCAAACGGCCACGGTCGCGGATATAGAAGACCCGTAGATCATCGACCCCATGTGCTTGATCCGCATGGGCATGGGTGAAGAACACCGCATCCATCCGTTGAACGTTGGCATCCAGAAGCTGTTCACGCATGTCGGGCGCGGTGTCGACCAGCAGCACCGTGTCTTCCTGCTCGATCAGAATGGAACACCGGCGGCGGCGGTTTTTTGGATTCGTCGGGTCGCAGTCACCCCAGTCATTGCCGATCCTGGGCACCCCACCGGAAGACCCGCATCCCAAAATCGTAACACGCATCGACACCGAACCCCGGACTTGTCACGCCGCCAGAGCGGACGGATTCACCTTCTTGAAAAGACCCAGAAAATTCTCCGTCGTCTTTTCTTCCAATTCGCCCAATGGCACGCCTTTCAAATCGGCCAATCGCTCGGCGGTATGAATAACGAAGGCCGGTTCATTCTGTTTGCCACGGTTCGGCACGGGCGCCAGATAGGGGGCATCCGTTTCGACGAGAAGTTTGTCCATCGCCACCTCCGCGACCGCGTCGCGCAGCGCGTCGGCGGTCTTGAACGTGACGATGCCGGAAACCGAAATTCCGAATCCCATGGACACCGCTTCCCGTGCCAGCCAAGCGGAACTGCTGAAACAATGGATCAGGCCCGGATAGGCGCCCTTCTCATACTCGTCCCGCATGATCCCGATCGTGTCTTCGTCGGCGTCACGCGTATGCACGATCAGGGGCAGTCCGGTTTCACGCGCCGCTGCGATATGTGCACGGAAGCTCTTCTGTTGCGCTTCGCGCGGGCTATGCTCATAGAAATAGTCCAGCCCGGTTTCACCGATACCCACGACCTTGGGATGCTGGGCCAGATCGATCAGTCGCTCAGCCGTGACTTCAGGCTCTGCCTCCGCCTCATGCGGATGGATTCCGACGCTGCAATAGACATTGGGAAACCGTTCGGCAATCGCCAGAATCGTGGGGAATTCCGTGACTTTCGTACAGATGGTCACCATCAGGCCGACACCGGCGCGGCCGGCGCGGGCGACGACCTCATCAAGGTCGACGCCGTTGCGGTCCAGGTAATCCAGATGGCAATGGCTGTCGATCAGCATGGGTCCCCTACTCTTCCTCTTCCGGTTCAACATAGCGCGGGAAAACCGGCGCGGGTTTCGGCAATTCCGTACCCGGCTTCAACGAGGCCGATAGCGCGGCGAAATCCCGTGCGTCCTGCGCCACCGCCAGCTGGTCCAACATCCGCGCGGCGGAGTCCGGTACGACCGGCTGAGCGTAGATCGCCAACATACGGATCACGTCGGCCAGCACGTAAAGAACGGTCGCCATCCGGTCCGGATCGCTTTTGCGCAACGCCCACGGGGCCTGTTGATCGACATAGCGGTTCGCATCGCCGACCACTTTCCAAGCAGCTTCCAGGGCCTTGTGAATTGCCTGGTCCTTCATCGCCGCACGCATCGCGTCGGCCACGCCGGCCGCGGCATCGGTCAAGGCCTTGTCCTCGTCGGTAAAGGCGCCGGGCGTCGGCACAATGCCGCCGCAGTTCTTTGCGATCATGCTCAAGACGCGTTGGGACAGATTGCCGAAATCGTTCGCCAGATCGCTGTTGATGCGGTGAACCATGCTGTCCTTGGAGAACGACCCGTCATTCCCATACGGCACTTCGCGCATCAGAAAATACCGGACCTGGTCCAGGCCGAAGGCGTCGACCATCGACTGCGGCGTGATGACGTTGCCGAGCGATTTCGACATTTTCTCGCCTTCGATATTCAGGAAACCATGCCCGAAGACGCGTTTCGGCAGGGGCAGCCCCGCGGACATCAGGAAAGCGGGCCAATAGATGGTGTGGAACCGCATGATATCCTTGCCGACGATATGCAGATCGGCCGGCCAGAACGTTTTGTAGGCCTCCCCTTCCGTATCGGGATAACCGACGCCGGTGATGTAGTTCGTCAAGGCATCGAGCCAGACATACATGATGTGTTCCGGATCGTCGGGAACCGGAATGCCCCAGTTGAAGCTGGTGCGGGAAATGGAGAGGTCCGTCAGCCCCTGTTTCACGAAATTGACGATTTCGTTCCGGCGGTAATCCGGCTGAATAAAGCCCGGATTGTCGGTATAAAGCTTCAGCAGCTTGTCCGTATAGGCCGACAGTTTGAAGAAATAGCTGGGCTCTTCGACCCATTCGACCTCAGCGCCGGACGGGGCGAAAAGCTTTCCCCCCTCACCCTTCGTCAGCTCGTCTTCACCGAAGAACGCTTCATCGCGGACCGAATACCAGCCAGCGTATTTACCCAGGTAAATATCCCCATTGGCATCGATCTTCCGCCACAGATCCTGCACGCTTTCATGATGGCGCGGTTCGGTCGTGCGGATGAAATCGTCGTTCGAGATATTGAGGTCGCGGGCCATGTCCTGGAACGAACCGGCGATCTCGTCGCAGAATTCGCGCGGTTCCTTGCCGGCGCTGCGCGCCGTCTTCTCGACCTTCTGACCATGTTCGTCGGTCCCGGTCAGAAAGAAGACCTTGTGACCGTCAAGACGCATGAAACGCGCAATCACGTCAGCCGAGATGACTTCATAGGCGTGGCCCAGATGGGGTTTCCCGTTCACATAGGAAATCGCGGTCGAAAGATAATATCGCTTCATGTTCCGGTCCGTTTTTGCCGGTCTTCCGGGCGTATACCCGAAAGCCGGCCATGGGTCGATGCGCTGCGTACCGGTCGATACGGCAGAGCATCTTGAGATCAAAGGTAAACTGCTGCGTTGGTTTAACGAGCCTGCGCGGCCTGCTCAAGCCGGATGAAAGCATTAACCAGTACATGCTTTCGTCCAAGATGGGCGGGCGCACCCGCTTTGTCCAGGAAACCCATGATATCCCTTCTGGCATCCGACCATTGAGAGATCCGGTTCGGCAATACCAGACGCGCCCAGACACCGCCATCGCCCGGCAGAATGTCGTCCAAGGGCCGTCCGACCGCCGCCGCCTTGATGGCGCGCTGCAACGCCTGATCGACCAGTTGGGACATGATCGCGAAAGCGTCCTCAGCCCCCTTTTTCGCCAGTTGATCGCCCATCTTCATGACCAAGGACATATCCAACCGGTGCGCATTGGAGGCCAGTTCGACCAAGGCACGATAAAGGTCGACGGCGCCCTGATCGGCGAAGTGAATGGCGCGGCCCGGACTTCCGTCCCCAAGAGCCGCCAGTACCGATTTTTCTTCGCCCGACAGGCTTGGACGCAATTCGCCCAGCAGCGATTCGATCCCCTGTTTCGGCACGCGGGAAAGCTTCAAGGCACGGCACCTTGAGCGGATCGTCGGTAACAACCGTCCGGGCGCATGAGAAATCAACAAAAACAAAGCTTTGGACGGCGGCTCTTCAAGCGCCTTCAAAAGGGCATTGGCGCTGTTGTGGTTCATGTCGTCGACGCTGTCGATGAGGATGACCTTCCAGCCGCCTTCCGCTGGGGTCATATAGGCGAAATCGACGATCTCCCGGGTATGTTCGATTTGGATCACGGTCTTGTCTTCGCGCTTTGTCAGCACTCGGAAATCGGAATGACCGCTTGAAGCCATCCGCCGTGCGAGGGGCGATTCGGGATCAGTGTCCAAACTGTCGGGCTGCAGCGGTGTGTCCCCGAACAAGCCGCCGGCCTGTCCGTTTCCATTGGATTGAGACAACACGAAACGCGCGGCCTTCCACGCCAGCGTAGCCTTGCCGACGCCGCGCGGCCCGGAAATCAGCCAGGCATGCGGAAAGCGGGAAGAATTCCATGCCTTCAGCAAGGTCGCTTCCGCGGTTTCGTGCCCGATTAGAGAGTGTGAAGCGCCGGCCGTCGTGGCGGCCGCGCCGTCGTCAACTGGCAAGGTCCATTTCCAAACGGCTGGTAACTGCGCCTGAAACCATTTCCGCCACAAAATCTTCCGAATAGGTTGCATCCACAACGACGCAGCGGGCCGGGTCGCTGCGAACGATCATCAGGAAGGCTTCGCGAAGGCGGCGATGGAAAGCGATATCCATAAGGTCGTACCGCGTCGGCGCGTCGCCCCTTTCGGAGATGCGTTTCAACCCGATTTCGGGGTCCAGGTCCAAGACAATGGTCAGGTCGGGCTTCCGGCCCTTCAGGGTCAAAGCGGAGAGTTGCTCAATAACGGAGGACCCAAGCCCCTGGGCAACGCCTTGATAGGCCATGGTGGAATCGGTGAACCGGTCGCACAGGACCCATTTCCCGGACGCCAAGGCCGGTTCGACGACTCGCGACATGTGATCGCAGCGCGCCGCGAAATGGAGCAGCGCCTCGGTCATGGGCGGCCAGCCCTTGTTTTCCGGGTCCAGCAACAATGCCCGGATTGCCTCCGCCCCCGGCGAGCCGCCCGGCTCACGGGTTTCGACAACGCCCACCCCCCTTTTTCTGAGGGTTTCGGCGAGATGGGACAATTGTGTAGACTTGCCGGCGCCTTCTCCCCCCTCAAAGGTGATCAGGCGCCCACGAGGGCCGCGGGATGCTGTTCCGCTCCCGTCTCTCATTCAGATTCCCCCCAAACGAGGAAATTGACGGCCGCGGTCAACCGACCGACCGGGCCCAGTTGTTCGATATCGGCCCCGGCCTTCAAGGGAATCTCCAGCGTTTCAACCCCGGGCGCCGTGACGACCAGCGACGCAACCTGTGTACCGGCGGCGATCGGCGCTGCGATCGGCTCGTCATATCTCACGCTGACCTTAAGGTCGTTCCGGGCGCGCCGGCGCATCGTGAGCGATACATCTTCCTCGACAACGAGCGGAACCGTGCCCTCACTGCCGAGCCAGACCTTGGCATCCATCACGGTTTCACCGGCCTTGAACAGGGCATAGCTGTTCCACTCACGGAAGCCCCAGTTCAGCAGCTTTTCGGATTCCTGCGACCGTTCCGCCGTCGACGACATGCCGTTCAGGACAACGACGAGGCGGCGCCCGTCGCGCACGGCGGAGCCGACAAGCCCATAGCCAGAATCCTCGGTATGCCCGGTCTTCAAACCGTCAGCTCCTATATCTTTGTAGAGGAGAGGATTCCGATTTTGCTGTTTAATACCGTTATAGGCGAATTCTGTTTCCGCGAAATAGTGATACATTTCGGGAAAATCGCGAATAATCGCTATTGCTAATACGGCCAAATCGTGGGCGGTCGTGTAGTGATCCGGATCCGGCCAGCCGCTGGCATTCTTGAATTGAGTCCCCGTCATGCCGAGTTTTTGCGCGGTCGCGGTCATTTCTCGGGCGAAAGCGTCCTCGGTGCCGGCCAATCCTTCGGCAACAACGATCGTGGCGTCGTTGCCGCTCTGGACCACGATGCCGCGGATCAGATCCTCCACGCGCACCTGTTTCCCGACTTCGACCCACATCTTTGAGCCACCCTTGCGCCAGGCTTTTTCGCTGACCGACAGGGTATCGTCCAACGACAGACGGCCGTCCTTCAAGCGCTGCATGAGCAGATAGACGGTCATCATTTTGGTCATCGAGGCCGGATACATCCGCGCGTCGGACGTCTTGTCCAACAAAACGGCGCCGGTTTCGAAATCGACCAGATAGGCGTGTTCGGCGGTTGTCTCGATCGTCTGGGCCTTGGCATGCCCAATGGCTGCGCCAACGACCAGGACGGACAATAGTATGAACGTCACGACGGAGCGTGAAGTGTTACCAAGGGTATTTAAAATAGCCATGGCCTGCCTTTCCATGGACATGAACAAACGGATAAGCCTCCCAGCTTTCACCGTTCGATCACTAAATTGCAATTAAGGCGTAAATTGAGCAAGGGGTCATCCTAGAACAGCCAGTGACATCTTGCGGCTTTTCTCAATTCGCCGTGACGATTTTCGCATCCGGATAACCCGCGGCTATCACCTGTTTCAACAGGGAATCCGCCGCTTCCACGGTCTTGGCCGGGCCCACGCGGATACGAAAAAGCGGGACCGTGGAGGTTAACACCTGTTCAACATGTACATCTCCAACATTGGATAAAAGGATCTGCGCCCGCTGCGCATTGACGTATTGACTGAAAGCACCTGCCTGCACAAAGACCGTGGGACTGCCGACGGGCACCTGTTGGGTTATCGCCACATCCGAATCCGGAACCACATTCGACCGCGCCGACGCGAGAGTCTCGGCGGAGGCCGGCGTCACCTTGAATGCGTCGCTGGGCGGCGGTGCGGCCGCCGATCCCGGTGGCGGCGGCAACTCGGTTCCGCTGACCGAGACGGTTGGCGCCGCTGTCGGCAATGGCGGGGTCGCCCCCGAAGCGTCAACGGTACCGGCAAGCTGCGTGCCGCCTTCCATGAACGCCGCCAGTTGCCGGCTGTCCTGTTCCACGATCTCCACCCGGACCAACGCGGTGCCCTTCTTTTCGAAACCAAGAAGTTGAGCTGTCCGGCGGGAGACGTCGATGATCCGATTCTTGGAATACGGCCCGCGATCGTTGACTTTCACCTTGAGGGAACGGCCGTTTTCCAAGTTCGTAACCCGTACGATACTGGGCAAAGGCAAGGTCCTATGCGCGGCCGAGACCTTGTTCATATCGAAAATGGCGCCGTTGGCCGTTGTCTTTCCATGGAAATTCGGGCCGTACCACGAGGCTATCCCCTCCTCCACATATTTGTAGTCGACATGCGGATAGTACCAATTGCCGTTGATACGATAAGGCTTGCCGACTTTGTAACGGTCGCCGTTTCCGGCCGCGGCGCCCGAACTTGACGGATCGCTTGGGGATTCGTTGGCGACTTCTTTTGCCGCATGCGACAGGAATTGGACCTCCGCACAGGCTGTCGCCAGGGCGCAAATCGCCACTATCGCCGAAATCCGGACGATACGCGGAGAACTCAAAACCCTCCGCAAAGTCGTTTCGTTCTTCACGGCTTTTCCGGCCCTTTCCCGCATTCTCAGTTCCACACCACCCAGCATATTGAGACGCGACATCAAAGTATAAGAACTTCCCGATTCCGGTCGCACTGCCAAGCGGCTGCGAAAAGCCGGGGGCCGGCCCCCTGATTTAGCCCTGATCCGCGGCGAGTATATCTACCATTTCCGACGAAGGATGTCCGTCAGGCGGCAAACCGCGCGACCGTTGATAAGCCCGCAACCCTCTCCGCGTCATCGATCCCGCCACGCCATCCGGCTCGCCGACGTCGAAACCGAGGCGGTTCAGGTTCGTTTGCAGGGATATCACATCCGCGCGGGATAACGGCTTGTCGCCGGGCGGCTGTGTTGCGACGAGGTGCCCGCGGTCGACGAACCTGTCAGCAAGATAGCCAACCGCCGCGGCATACAAAATGGATCGGTTCCAAACCAAGGTGCTGCGGAAATTCTGATACACCAGAAAAGCGGGCCCCTTGGCGCCTGCCGGCAGAATAACCGACCCTTCGATATCGGCTTGCGGCAAGTCCGCGCCGTTCGCACGCCGCACGCCAAGCGCCTGCCATTCCGAAATGTGCTTCTTGATGGTGAGTTGAGTAAGATCGAGATCGAAACCCGGCGGCAGTTTCACCTCCCGTCCCCAGGTTTCATCGCCTTTCCAACCGACCGAGGCCAGATAGTGGGCCGCGGAATGGAACACGTCGGGAAGGCTGCCCCAAATATCGATCTTGCCGTCCCCGTCGCCATCCGTGGCATAGCCGGTAAAGGTCGACGGCATGAACTGGGTCTGTCCCATGGCACCGGCCCAGGAACCGCTCATCTTATCCGGTGCGATATGCCCTTCGTCCAGAATCTGCAGCGCGTTGAACAGTTCGGCCCGGAAGAAATCGGCCCGTCTTTCGTCATGCGCCAATGTGGCCAGCGCGGATATGACCGGAAAACCGCCGGTATAGTCGCCGTAATTCGTTTCCAATCCCCAGAACGCGACCAGGAAACGCGGTTGGACACCGTATTTAGCCTCCACGTCGGCCAACAGGGCAGCATGTTTCTGCAGCAGCATTTTGCCGCGGTTGATCCGCTCTGTCGAAACCGCGCGGTTCAGATAAGTCCAGAAGGTCTGGGAAAACTCCGGCTGTTTGCGGTCGTATTCCAGCACCTTCTCGATCGGCGCGACATCCTTGAACGCCCTGTCCAAGGTTGCCGGGGAAATTCCTTTTTGCACGGCCTCGGCCTTCAGGCCCTGAAGCCACACGTCGAAAGGCTCGGCGGCCTGTGCCGCCTGGCCGATGCTGAAAGCCGTCAAAACGGCCGAAAGAAAAACGGACGGCAAGCGCAGTTTTCTGGAACGCATGGGGAACTGGGGATGTTTCATTCCGGGCACCGGCGGGGCTGTTTGATCAATTTGGTCGGCGTATACATGGTTTGCTTCTCGGCGATAGGCCCGATTCGGTGGCGACACCATAAGAACCGCCGCAAATCGTCGACATTTCGGGGGAATTCCATTAGGTTCTGCTTGCCTCGCGGGGCAGGCACCCCGTCCCTTCATTCTAGGACCTTTTACCGATCGCAAGAACCGGAATTCGATGGCCCAAATACTTACCAAGAGCGGCGAGATCATCGATACGGCAGAAGCCTCGGACGATCCCTTCGTTCAGTTTCTAATCGATATAGGGGGCCGCATCGTCTCTTCCCAGGGAAATATCGATTCCTGGTTCGGCATGCCGGCGGATGACTTCCATGGCTGCTCCCTTTCCGAAATATGCCATCCGGATTCGCAAATCCTTGTCTCCGAGATTCTCTACAAGGCGGCAATGCAGGAACATATGGAAGAATTGATCCTGTTCGTCGTCGCCGCGAAGCGCGAGGTGCTCGGGTGTCGTATCCTGGGCAACCCGTTTCCGCGCGATACTCGGTACTACCATCTTGAAGTGACCATCGACCCTGCTTTGGAGCGGGCGGCGAATGCGCCGGACACGAAAGCCGGCTTGGTGGACAATGTCATCCGCGCCATGGAACACAACGAGGGAGAAGACCTTGGCATGACCTTCGTCAGTGTCGGGGACGTGCAAGGCCTGACCGATGAATTGGGCATTACCCAAACCGAATTGGATACTTTCCGGGAACAGGTCAGCAGCCGGTTGCTGCAAGCCAGCATCACCGACGAAATCAACGAAGTCGATCCCGGGAAGTACGGACTGGTCCATGAAGCCGTGGAAGACATCAACAGGCTGACAACGGACCTGCGGAGCTATATCGGTGATGTGGACCCGCTGGAACGCGTTCTGTCGCTGGGAACGGCCACCGTTCCCCTCTCGGCGGACAGACTCGACGAGGCGGAAATCCGATCCGCCATCAGCCATGCGGTCGACGAGTTTATCGAGGCCGGATTGGAAGCCGTCATCTTCGACACTCTGGACGACAGCCATGCTGCCTGGATCGACAAACAGGCCAACCGCAAGGAGTTGCTGGCCGAGGCGTTGAAGCAGAAGGCGTTGACGGTGGCGTACCGCGTCGTTGTCGATCCGATGGCATGGGAGGCGGAACACCTGCTGGCGGAATTCCGGGTGGACCTGGAGGATGACGGTCTGGGGGCCGCGGAAATCATTGCGTTGACCAGGGATGATCCGAAGCTTCGCAAACAGGTCGATCTGGAACAGTGCCGGGACATCGCAAAACGAGAGGACCTCGGCGCGGCCGCGGTGGCAATGCAGATCGGCATTCGGTCCCTGCTGGACCCCAAACTGCTGCGCTCGTTGCTGAATATCGCGCAGAACGGATTGGACCGGACGGTCATTTTGCGGATCGAAGGGCTCACGCCGGACCTGATCCCGCGCATCCCGGCGTTACAGACGTTGCGCCGGTCAGGCTTCAAACTGGCGCTGTTCAGTTCGGAAATCGGGGCGATCACGGCCGAGCGGTTGGGCAATCTGCCGGCGGATTATTTGCTGTTGGACCCGGCTTTGGTTCGGGATCCGGAAATGCTGCGCCGAAGCATCCCTTCGCTCAACGGGCTGTCGGAACGCTGCGCCAGAGCGGGAATCAAGGTCATATTCAATGGCGTGACCGACGGTGAAGCGGTAAAGCTGCTGACCGGCGTGACCGGCGCCTTGGCGGAGGGATCCTATTACGGCGAACCGATTCCGGGGCCTGAGGCCGCCGTGATGCCCGTGCGTGGATATGCCTGATGTCAATGCGCTTGGTTTCGGCTGCGGCGTGTAGCGGAATGCATTCAGTGAGGACGCGAAATGAGTAAATGGATCTTGGTGGCGGCGATCCTGCAGGGGGGCGTCTGGGTGCCGGGCGCCGAAGACGGCTTTGCGAACCGGCATTTCGAAACCCTGACCGCCTGCACCGTCATGCGTGACCAACAGAACCGGTTGGGACGCAACCTGTATCGCCGGTTCGAATGCGTCACCCCCGGCGAGCGTCACAGCCTGCTCCCCTCCTCCGACCCGGTCACAGCCTTGGAACACCCCAAGGGCTGACCGTAACCCCGCTAAAAGGCATACGGGGGTCGTTCCCGCGCTGGACGGGCCCCCCGGCGTTTGCTAGACGGGCGCCTTCCGGTCGACATATGCACAGCCGGAACACATTGGGGACTTCCGTCCCCATGGGGAGCGGTGGCCGAGTGGTTGAAGGCACTGGTCTTGAAAACCAGCAGGCGGGAAACCGTCTCGTGGGTTCGAATCCCACCCGCTCCGCCACAATTTCTGCGACAAAACAAAATATCCCTTATCCGCAAGAACCGGGTGTCCTTTGGCTTGGGCCCTGGATATAGCGGGCATCAACAATGGTCTTTTCTTGAAAGGATTACCGGATGCCGAAGATTCAAATCACCCCCATGCCGACCGAACACGCCGACGCAATATGGAACGGCGGGACGGATGCCTACGGCATGATGCCGGAACGGCGCGTTTCGGACGGCGACGGCATTCCCTGCCGGCATTGCCTGATGGATGTGCCGGCGGGCGAGGACTATCTGATCCTTTCCTACCGACCTTTTGCCTCTGCCCAACCCTATGCGGAACAAGGCCCCATTTTCCTCCACACGAAACCCTGCCAAGCGTATGCGGAAGGCGGAACCCTGCCGCCGAGATACCTGTCGGGCGCGCCGATGATCCTGCGCGGCTATGCCCCTGATGACCGCATTGTCTATGGCACCGGAAAGGTCGTGGATCCCGAAGGCATCGCCGGCTATGCGGCGGAAATGCTGGACCGGGCGGACATCGCCTATGTCCATGTCCGGTCTTCGACGAACAACTGCTTCGCTTTCCGCATCGACCGGGGAAAACCGACGTCTTGAACAGCCGGCCTGAAGACGCACGGCGTCATTACATCGGTGTGTGCAAGACCGTTTATGACAGTGGCCGCACCGGTTGCAGAAAGGTCGAAAGCATGTCGCGGGCCATCCGGTAATGGGCGTCCTGCCAAACCTGATCGGACAAGTCTGTTTGCCAAATGACGCCAAGTGTGGGGGCGTTGGAAACATGGAAATAACTTAGACCCACCATGACCACATAGAGGTGCAGCGGGTCGATGCCGGCCCGTATCACGCCTTCCGCCTCACCCCGCTCGATCAGCGCATGGATCTGCTGTATCACGGGGGACGCGGTGCTCGGCGTTTGCGCCGAAGTGCGCAGGAATTTCGCATCCATGAGGTTTTCCGCGGACAGCATCCGGATCAATTCGGGATGGCCGGCGAAATGGCCATAGGTGAAATCGAACATCTGCAGCAAACCGTCCAAAGGCGGGTGCCCGGACAGATCAAGTTTCAATTCCTCCGACCGAAGCTCGCTGAGAACATGGTCGAGAGCGGCAACATAGAGCCCCTCTTTTCCACCAAAATAGTGATAGATCATTCGGTTGCCGATATCGGCGTCTTTCGAGATCGCTTCAGTCCGCGCGCCGCTGAAACCAAGCCTGGAAAAGTGATCGACGGCGACGGCCAATATCCGCGCCTTGGTCTCGGCGGCGTTTTCGGCGCGCGGTCCAAGCGGCGGCCCTAGCCGTTTTTTCCGTTTTTTCGGCGCTTCGGTCTGCCGTGTACTTTTCTTGTTCATCGTCCAACCGCGGTGATTACCTGACATTTTCCAGGATTGTACAAAGGTTCTCGTGACCTTGCATGCAGGAGTTTCATTCTCCATCCGCCGCCATATCCAAAATCTTTATTGCAAGTGCCGCATCAAAGGCGGTACCTGCGAAACATTCAGGATGCTAAATGGAGTTTCGCGATGTCAGCGGTTTGCCTTCTCGACGGCGGTTTCAGCCGTGAGCTCGTTCGTTTCGGTGCGGAATTGCGGCAGCCGGAATGGTCGGCCGGGGCCCTGCTCGATTGTCCCGATGCCGTCCGCAAAGCCCATGAATCGTTTTTCCGCGCGGGCGCCGAGATCGCAACCACGGGAAATTATGCGGTCGTTCCGTATCATATCGGTGAGGAACGGTTCGCCGCGCGCGGTTTGGAATTGGCCGGCCTTGCCGGACGCCTGGCCCGCGAAGCGGCGGAAAACGTCCGCGACATACGACCGACTGCGCGAGTCGCGGGCTGTCTGCCCCCGGCCTGCGGTTCCTACCTCACGGACCGGTTCGACCCGAAACGGGCGGAGCAGATCCTGGCGCCCCTGGTCGACGGGTTGGCGCCCTATGTGGACTTCTGGTTGGCGGAAACGATGAGCAGCCTGACGGAAATCCGCGTCACCGCCCAAGCGGCCGCAGCAACGGGAAAAGCGTTCTGGATCTCTTGCAGTTTGTTGGATGACGACGATGGCGACGCAGATCGTCTGCCCATGTTGCGGTCCGGGGAGGCGGTCGAGGACGCGGTGAAGCTGGCTGTCGAGCTTGGTGCGGAAGCGCTTCTGTTCAATTGCTCGGCGCCCGAAGTTATGGAAGACGCAATCGTCACGGCCAGACGAACACTCGCTACACTGGGTCGCGACCTTCCCTTGGGCGTCTACGCAAATGCCTTTGTCAACAAGGCCGGCGATGGGGAAGCGAATGAAGGGCTTTCCGACATGCGCGCCGATCTCAGCCCGGAAGGGTATCTCGATTGGACGGACCGTTGGGTGGCGGCGGGCGCGACCCTGATCGGCGGGTGCTGCGGCATCGGGTCGGACCATATCGCTGCGATGCATGCCCGCTACAAGCCCGCCCAATCAAAAGATGCCGTGGCCTAGACCCTGAGAGGCTAGCCCCCCTAGCCCCCGAGGACATCGCGAACTACCCGGCCCGGCGTATCCGGAAGGTGCCGGTGCCGGTGGCGATCACTTCACCGGTTTCATCGACAACGCGGCCCTCGCAGAAAAAGGTGTTGCGGCCACCGCCATTGACCTTTGCTTCGGTCCGCAATATCCGCCCTTTTGGGCGGGATAGAAAATTGGTCGTGAGGCTGAGCGTCATGGCGAACCGTTTCTCCTCCCCGGGGGGTGAATAACTGCCCGCGAAGCCCATTGCCGTATCCAGCAATGACACATACACGCCGCCATGCGGTATGCCATAACGGTTGGTGTGCCTGTCACGCAGCGGCATGGAGACCAGACACCTTCCCTGCTCCCATTCCGTAATCTCGTAGCCGAGCAGTTCTTGATAGGGGTATGGGGAGCCGTCGAGAGGCTCCTGATCGGTTTCCGTCATATTTTGCAGGACCCTAGCGGTGCGACCAGTCGTCGGGATTGTCGGAGTTGTTCGGGGACAGGCCTAGAATATCTCCGTCGGTTGAGCAACCGAGCCCCAGCACGGTGCGATTCGCATAGGCAAAATAGGCGGAAACCTGATTGATCTCGAGAATCTCACCATCCGGGTAGCCCGCATCCCGCAAGCGCTGGATATCCGCTTCGGTCAGGCCGGAAGGCGCCGCGGTGAGTTTTTCAGCATATCGGACCGCCTCTTTTTCTTTCGGTTCCAACGGCATGGCATCGATGTCTGGCGCCATAACGGCGTTCCATATGGCGTCCGCCTTGGCATCGTCCTGCAACAGTCGCTTCAGTCCCGAGAAGTGGTGATGCACACAGTAGTCGCATCTGTTTTGATGGCTGACCCAGACTCCAAGCGTTTCGAGAAACCATTTCGGCACCTGGTTCGCGGAATGGTGCAGCACGTATTTATAGAGTGCCATATGCCCTTCCATGCTGTGCGGCCGAAGGCTGTGTGACATCATGATGTTGTCGACATTGTCGCCCGGCCCTTTGACACGGTCGTAGAGCTGTTTCAGCCGGCCCTGGGCCTGTTCATACGGTACGGTAGCAATCCAGGTCATGACGTCGCCTCCCATGTAATGAGGAGGCCCAGCCTCCATCCTTTCCACCGGATTGCCCTGTTCCCCTGCGGAACGCAATATCGCGTTGCTTCCATCCGGTGTGAGGTTGGTCGGCGCGGAAATCAGGTTGGTTCGGGTTTCAAGACATCCGCCGGCCAGGTCGCCCTCACCCGGGCGCCAACCCCATTATTGCGCGAAATGTCCAGTTTGCCGCCGCGCGCCTCGACGAAGCGATAGCAGATATACAATCCAAGACCATGGGACTTCTCTGTATCCGAAGCATGCAGGGGGTTCCGTACCATGAACGGCCGCCCGATCTCCCTTATGACTTCATCGGGGATCGGATCCCCTTCGTTGTCCACCTGCAGGAAAGGATCGCCGTTTGCATCACGGTCCCAGGTGATCTTCACCACCCCGCCCTCCGGAGAATGGCGACAGGCATTGGATATCAAATTGGTTTGGATCTGTGTCGCCACCCTTGGGTCGGCAAGAACCGTTGAAGGCACGCGGTCCCCACCGATAACGTCAATCGTGAGGTGCTTTTCGCGGGCGATCCAATCGAAGGTTTTGGCGACTCCCCGTGTCTGTTCGACGGGATCATACCGTTCCAACTGGAACTTGTACCCGGTCGCTTCCATGATCGAGAAGTCGAGAATATCGTTCACCAGTGTCAGCAAGTGGCGCGCGCTGCCGTTCACGCTTGTCAAATAGTCCGCGTAACGATCGTTGCCGATAGGTCCGAACATGCCTTCATTGATGATGTCCGTGAAGCCGATGATCGAATTCAAAGGCGTTCGAAGATCGTGGCTCATCGCGGCCAGAAAGTTGCTCTGAATCTTACCGATATCCGCAAGGTTCAAATTGGCTTCCCTCAGCTTGTTTTCCAGTGCGACCGTATCTGTGATATCGGTATGAAGCGCGACATATCGGGTGGATTTCCTGTCCTCGGCAGGAAACGGGACAATGGTTGTATCAACCCAGAACAATTCTCCGGCGGCGGACTGGTTTTGCATCCGCCCGCGCCAGATTTCTCCTTTCTCGATCGTTTCCCAAAGAGCAGCGAAGAAATCGTCCGGATGTGCTCCCGACCCCACCGTGCTGTGCGGTTTTCCGATCAGATCCGACTCTGAAATGCCAGCAGAACGGGCAAACACGGTATTCACGTAGACGATAATTCCATCGCCATCGGTGATGCTGACCATGCCTTGTTGGTCGATGGCGTCGAGCAGCAGCCTCATGTCCGGCGTAACGTCTTTAGGCGCGGCACTATCGGACTGCCGGCTCGATGTGGGCAGTCGTGCGGTGGTCTTGGGACACACTGAACGGGGCTCCTTCACTCGGATGCGCTTGCCGGAATAGTGCAAGGTTCCGAGAACCTCGACCGATCGTCACCAATACCAGGGCGCTTTCAGCAAATCCTACCCTTAATTGTCCCTCTAAATCCACCGCTAGAGATTACCTGTCCAACCAAGGCAAGGCTCCCAAAGCCTTGCCAAAAAATATCGGGCGGCCGCCGGACGAACAGTCGCGGGATGCGATGTCGGTCCGGCGGTCATTCGCCAAACCCTATGCGGCTTTACGCAGGCGGGCCGCACGCCGCATCAGCAAAAGGGTCTCCGCTTCGCCGTCCCAGTCTTCCTTGATCATTGGCCGGCTTGCCTCAACTTCGAAACCCAGGCTCCGATACAATTTGATGGCGCCGGTATTGGTATCGAAGGCGATCAATGTCTGGTCACGGTTTCCATCGATTTCCGCTATGCCGCAGAGTCTGGTCCCGATACCCCGGCCGCGGAATTCGGGGTCGACGGCAAGGACGTTCAAGTACTCGCTGCCCACGGCCAAATCTTCCAATTGCTGCATGGGAACGAACATCGGCGGCATGGAGGCATAGTCGGACTTGTCCGCTGCGGCATCGATAACATAACGAATGGCGCAACCGATGACTGCCCCGTCCACGGTGGCGACGATTGCGTTGCGATAGCTGAACGCCCCCTCGTCGCGGGCCGCGCGGCTTGCGCCGAACGCCCAAACGTCCTGATCAACCGGCTTTATCTTGTTCCAATAATAAACCGGCACCCCTTCGCCCGCGAAATTGATCAAACGGGCAAGGTCCGCGGCATCTTCCTTCACCGCCGGCCGGTATCGAATTGTACAGATCATGATTCACTCCCAAAAAAATTTGCAACAGCATCCGTAAGGACGGTGATGCCTAGATGGAGACATGCCGGGCTATTGCGCCGACATGGCGATGATCGGTGCCGCAGCACCCGCCGAAAACCTTCAGGTTCGGCAAATGCGCCTGAAGATCCCTGTATTGCCGGCCAAGTTCTGTCGGGTCGCCGTCGTCCAACTCTTCGGAATTGTCCAACTCGGCATGGCTGAGCCTGGAAGCGTTCGCCCGCAGGCCCCATACCCGGTGTTTCCACGGCGCATCCCCGGCGACGGTTTCCCGGAAATGGGTCGGATGCGCGCAATTGATCATGAAATAGGCTGGCCCGTTATCGGTTTCGGCATCGACCTGCTCAATCGCGTCGCCCAAGGACTGTCCTGTGGGCAAACGACCGTCCGTCTCAACCGTAAAGGAGATCGCCGCCGGAATGCCGGCCTCCCGGGCGGCCCTGGCGATTCCGATGGCCTCTTCCACATAGTTCAGCGTCAGCACCGACACCATGTCGGCTTCCGTATCCGCAAAGGTCCCGATCTGTGTTGCGTGATACTCTTGCGCCTCATCCGCAGACATCTTGTGCGACGGGTCATAACCATCACCGCGAGGGCCCATATCGCCGCTCAAAACGAAAGGATGGTCCGGGGTTTCGAATTCGGCCCGAATTTCCGTCAGAAGGCGGATTGCGTCCCTGTTCGCTTGGTCAAGCGCGGCCGTGCTGTAGCCCAGTTTGCCGCCCCAATCCGCACTGGCACGCCAAGTTGGCGACGCCAGGACGAACCCTTTGCCGCTCTCGACGGCGATGCGAGCATAGGGACCGTAATAATCCCGGATCGTCTTGGTGCCCTCGGCGGTTCGCAACAGGTCGAAGGCCGCGAAATAGGGCAGATCGATCCCCTGAACAAAAACCAACGTGGTTTCCAAACCACCGTCGGTCAGCATTGCTTGTCCGCGCAATTGCGGAAGGCTGTTCCGATATTTAGCTGTCGTCATAATCTTCTCCTCACTATTACGGACGGCACGGAATCCCGCTTCAAAGCGGGTCCCGGTTCCGTTCCGTTTCGACGGACGGAACATGCCGATTGCGCGCCGGTAGGGATAGAAAGCTTGCGGTAAAGTGGTAAAAATCCGTTATTTAGTCGTTAAATCAATCATTTAGCATGGACACTTGTTTCCATGATCACTATCCACGCTTCAAATACCGTACCTGCGGTACAGTAAACCATCGCAGGCGTGGGTTGGCGCAGTGCCATTCACCTTATCGTTCGAAGGAGGCCGATGTGAAGAAGGGGCAAGAAACCAAAAGCCGGATCATGGACATCGCCGAAGCGGCAATCCTGGCCAAAGGCTTCGGCGCCACCTCGATCGAAGAGATCATCGAGGAAGCAGGCATTACAAAGAGCGGATTCTTCTATCATTTCTCGGATAAGAACGCGCTCGCGAAGGCTCTTTTGGAACGGTATATCAGCATCGAGGATACGCTGTTCGATGGCTTGTTCGACCGCGCCCAGGAATTGCACGACGACCCTTTGCACGGTTTCCTGATCGGGCTGAAACTGCTGTCCGAAATGATGGCCGATCTACCGAACGGCCATCCGGGCTGTTTGATCGCGACCTATTGTTACAACGAACGGCTTTTCGACAAGGAAGTCCGGGAATTGAGCCAGCGGGCGATGCTGTCATGGCGCAGACGTTTTCGTACAGCGTTTGAGAAGATTTCGGAAAAGTACGATATGCGGGACGATGTGGACTTGGACCATTTGGCGGATATGGTCTCTGCCACCTGTGAAGGCGGCATCGTCATGACGAAAACGCTGCGCGACCCGGCTGTCCTGCCGCAACAGATCCTGATGCTCCGGTCCTACGTCAAGCTGCTGTTTACCGAACGCAAGCCGAACTAGCCCCCTATTACACGTGGATGTATAGCTATCATTAGTTACTTTTTTATAGACAACAACGCTCTTTAATAAATCATTCTATTGACTGTGACCCCGGCCCTGACACGACATGGGAACCGATATCCACCGTAATATCGTTCCAAGGGGCCGGGCATGTCGGAAACACTCAGCAAGGGCGTCGAACCGCACTGTTTCGACATGATCGAAGAGAGTGTTTCGGTAAGCCGATATCGTCACGGCGATACGTCCCTACCCTTTCTGGTTCTGCCCGATATTTACCAACCTGACGAGTGGACCGCGCTGACGATCGAAGCGGCCCGCTCCGGTTTGGATCGGTTCCCGGCAATTCGGCGGATATATGATATCGGGTCCGGTTCCGGCGTGATCCCGTTGGTTCTGTCCCGTTCCTATCCGGATCGGGGCCTTCAGTTTGCTTGTTTCGACCTGAAAGGCGCGGCAGGGCGGAACCTGGGCTTGAACTATCTATTGTTCGGTCAATCCGCTTGCCGACCGAGTTTTCAACAATTGGACGCCCGGCTAGGCGGCGTTGTTATGGAGGGAGGTGCCCCGCCCGACATGGTCATCGCGAATATTCCGCAATTGCCTGGTTTCACGTCGGATGACGGCGGCCAGGACACAGATCCGGACGACTATCACCGGGTTGCCCCGCACGAATGGGACGACCCGGTCCGTGCCTTCGGATTGGGCCTTCTGCGGGACGTCATTGCAGGGGTTCGGGCCTGCCACCCTGGCCGGTTCTGCGTCGCCTTCTGCCGGTCGAGCCGCGTCCCCGAGGCGGTATTCGACGCCTTCCTAACCGGCGTTCAGTGTTCCGTAGTGGATTTTGGCGAACGGCATTCGGTCCGGGACCGCAGCACACCCTTTTCAGTGATGGCCGATGTTGAGGAACGGTTCGGGTTGAAAGGCGCCTATGAGTGGAACGGCCGGACGGTTGGAGCGCATGACCTTTGTGGGATATCTCCCGCTCAAGAGAAGGTGTTCATCGGATTGCGGAGTTGCCTGATTCAGGTTGGATAATCCGTGACCCGCCGTTCTTACCGAAGACTGGTGGCGGGACCGGTATAGGCAACGACATCCACATCCGCCAGCGACAGGCTTGAAACAAAGCTCAGCACAGTGAAAGCGTTGATCGCCACATCCCGCTTCGCCGCGGTCGCATCGGCCTGCGCATTCAACAGGTTCGTTTCGCCGGCAAGGACGTCAATCAACGACCGTTTGCCGAGCTTGCGTTCTTCCCGCGCCAATTTCAGAAACTCGGTTGCCAATTCGGCCTTTTGATTGAGCAGCAAGGCGTTGGAACGCGCGGTTCGGAAGTTCTGCCAAGCATTACGGACCTGTTCTTCGATTTCCGTAAACACCTGATTGGACCGGCGGAAAGCGGCTTCCTCGGTCAATTCGGCGGCCCGCACGGTGTTGCGCGCCGTCCAGCCGAGATTGAAGGGGAAATTCAACTCAACCTTCGCGATGGCTTCGTTCTCGTGTCCATCGACACCGTCCACACCATGCTTGCTCGTAACCTCGCCGATCGCGTTGAAGGTGGGATAGTAGGACTGTGCCTTCGTCGCTTCGGCGGTCTTCTTCAGGACGTCCGCGCCGAGACGGGCGGCCTTGACCCGCAGGTTCCCCGACTGTGTCATCGCGACCGCATCGTCGACCGATGCCGGCAATGCCGTGGTGGGCACAAGCGGCTCTTCCTTTCCGGCGCCGGGCGCCGGAAAAGCACCGAAGACACGCTTGTAGAAGTTCCGCGCCAGTTGAAGCTGTCCCTCCGCGTCCACAAGGCGCGTTCGCGCATCGGCCAATTGTGTTTGCACCTGCAAAAGGTCCGTCACCTGACCGCCACCGGCGTCGACGCGATCCTTTTCGACTTTTTGCTGTTTCAGGATGTTCTGCTCGGATCGGCGGGCATAATCCACCAACTCCGTCGCGCGGATTATGTTCAACTGGGCCGTCAGTGCCTGCAGGAGCAAATCCTGAACCGCGATTTTCTGAAATGTTTCCGCCGACCGGCGCTCCAATTTGCTGCGGTCGATATTCGCGTCGGTCGCACCGAAGTCGTAGATCCTCTGCGTCAGGGTGATCGTCGTTTGGCGCGGGTTCAATTGCGTGCTGGCGGCAGCGTTGTTCGACTTCCCTTGCCGGCCCACGAAAGCGTTCACATTCAATGTCGGGAAATATGCGCCCCACGCTTCCCGCACGCGTTCATCGGCAGCCTGCAAGTCCAACCGGGCCACTTCGACCAGATTATGCTCCTGCAGCAAGGCGGCCAATCGGTCCTTGAAATCCTGTGCGCTAACGGCCCCCGGCCAAGACACGGATGCAAATAAAGCCGCAGCAATCAACAATTTGGCCGGTTTCGTCTTCACGAAAGCTCCCCTTTACTTGCGCTCGGGCCCCAATCGCCTGAATCAATAAGTATTTACAAGTATTTGACCACGACTCTTGCCCAGCATCAATAAGCGAATGCTGGTGCTGCATAATACGATGCGTTCGTTAACACTAAATTACCCGTTTTGCTACCGTTCAAGCAACGCTCTTCGGCCTTCACTGACCAACGGCGCAGTAATGTAATCCATGACGGTTCGTTCACCGGTCTGGATATTCGCGATCACCTGCGTTCCAGGGAACAGGTCGTACCGCGTCGCATCGGCTTCAAAATAGGATCGCTCCGCGCTGATCCGCACCCGGAAATATGGCTCGCCCTTCTCCGTGGTCAGGCGGTCGGGACTGATTTCCTCAACCTGGCCCTCGATATTGCCGAAACGCGCCAACTCGGCCGAGTTCAACCGGATGATGGCTCGCTGCCCGGGTCGAACATACCCTGCCTCATGCGGCGCCAGCTGCGCCTCCACGATCAGTGTGTCGCCCTCGGGAACGATCGTAAAAACCGTCTCCCCCGGTTGGACGACCCCACCCACGGTCGCAACGGCCATTTCTTTGACGATACCTGAAACCGGCGCCCGAATTGTCGTGCGGTCGAGCGTGTCCTCGAATTTACGAAGCCGTTCGGTAAGTTCCGATAACTCGGTTTCAACAGCGGCCAATTCCGTGCGTGCGCCCTCAATCCTTCTCAAGCGGGCTTCTTCCAACTCGCTCTCCGCCGCCGCAAGGGCGGCCCGGGCGCCCTTTATCGCTTCCCGGTCATGGGCGATTTCGCCTTTGATCCGCTGAACTTCCCGCTGCAGTTCCAGATGGCTGTATCGGTTGGTGATGCCTTTGGCCAAAAGTTCGGCGCTGATCTGAAACTGCTCGTCGACCAGGGCCAGGCTTTCTTTCGCACTGGCAAAATGGGTTTCAATCGTCCGGATTTCCTGGCGGCGCTGCTGAACCCGTTCCGAAAGCGTCCCTGTTTCGGCAGCGGCCTGTTGCTTGCGTGTTTCGAACATGTCGCGCGCGTTTTCCACCTGCTGAGGTGCCTGTTCCTCAAGTTCTTTCGGGATTTCGAGTGCGTCGGCGCCCTGTATTTCCGCCACCAATCGGATGCGGTCGATCCGGCGCGTCCGAAGACGGGCATTCAACTCGGCCAAGTCGGCATCGTTTCGCGTCGTCGACAAGGACATCAACGGCTGTCCTTCACTTACGCTTTGCCCCTCGCGAACCAGTATCTCTTCGACGATCCCGCCTTCCAGATGCTGAATTTGCTTCACGCGGCTACTCGGTTTCACCTCGCCGACCGCGACGCTGACAATTGCCAGTGAGGTACTATTGGCCCAAACCACGAAGGCAACGCCGAGCAATGTTAGAAGCACGATCAAAAGGGCGACGCCTCTCGACATGCTTTCTTCGGCCTGCGGCGGCAACGGTTTGGTCCAGGCGACGGCCATCTATCCCTGCCCTCCCTGCGAGGCGGCGGGAGTGTCGTTACCGGCCACGGCCAGTTTTGCCTGGGTGTCGCGCCCTTTTCGGCCGGGTCCCTTTTTCAGGATCGGCCGGGGCTTCTCGTCCAGGTCCAGAAGCCAATCCGCTTCCCGAATGATCGCCGGGTCGCTGGAACAGACGATGATCGTCCGTCCGCTGCTGGCGAAACTCTTCAGCAAACCGCCGATGGCGGCCTTTCCGGCTGTATCCAAACCTTCCAAGGGTTCGTCGAACAGAACCAGTTTGCCCTGTGATGTCAGGGCGCGGGCAAGCGCCAGGCGTTTTCTTTCCCCTGGCGCCAAATGTCTTCCATTGTCTTCGATCGGCGTTTCCAATCCGGCAGGCATCCGGGCGACAAGGTCCCTCGCCTCCGCCGATTGGATCGCCCGGTTCAGCGCCGGTCCGTCCAGATCGGGATTCAGAACGCGCAAATTGTCTGAAATGGTCGCATTGAGAAGCGCCGTATCCTGCGGCAGATAACAGATCTGCGTTCGCCACCAGGGCATGGCCACTTGACGCAGATCCACGCCATCCACCAGGATCGCGCCGCGGAGGGGATCGCGCAGCCCCATTACCAATTCCGCAAAACTGGATTTGCCGGTCCCATTGCCGCCATGGACGATAAGAATATCTCCCGGTTCCAAACTGAACGTGACACCTTCGAACAGTGGCGCCGTCGTGCCGCCATAAGCGAAGGTCACGTCATCGAAGGTGAGGCGCCCGGCGAAATCCCCCAGCATGGCGCCTGACTTGGCCTCACGCGGCATTCTCTCCAACTGGCGCAGCCGCGCGATCGTTTGCGAGGCGCGTGCGAAGGTTCCGGCCGAAAAGGCCGCGCGGGAAAAACCGGCGACGGTCCGGGCGGACAGAATATTGGCAGCGATCAGGATACCGACATCGATTTCGCGCCGTACTACAAGCACCGCGCCGATGCCGACGACCGCGACCGTCGTCACCGCGGTCGTTGCATTGCTGATTGTCGAGATCATTCCTCGATTATGGGCAAGCTTTCGCGCAACGGCCTGCTGCGCGCGAACCGCGGTTCGCCAGCCATGAAGTACGAAGGACCGTCCGGTAAAGGCGCGAACAACCCCGGGGGCGGAGACGATATCATCCTGGATCGGTCCGATAGACGGACGGTCGCTGCCGGTTCTTTCCCGTGCCGCGTGTTTCTCGGCCATCGCCGATGCGATCGCGCACAGGGACAGAAACAGGCACGCGGATATGGTGACACCCGCCAACATCGGATCGATGATCAACAATGCGATGATCAAGACCACGGTGAAGGGAACATCCAGTACCGTGTTTATCGAGGGGGCGCTATAGGCACTCTGCACGACCTCAAGATCCATCATCAGCCGGCGTTTGGTCGCGGTCTTGACCGTGTCCGAATGGCCCAGCCTGGTATCGGTCAACGCTTCGCCCAATTTACGCGCCAGTTCGTCATCCGCCTTGACCGAGACGTTGTTGGCGATCCGCAGTCTCGCCCAGCGCAGCAGGAATTCCATGACGATCGCCATCAGCGCGCCGGACGCCAGGGTGAACAAGGTTCCATCCACCCCAAAGGCGACATAACGATTCAGGACCTGCATGACGTAGATCGGGGGTACCAGAATCAGTATGCTGATCACGAAGGAGGATAGCAGCAATAACGCGGCCACACCCGGTCGAGACAGCAATCGTGCAATCAGTTCAATCATAAATCTCGACGGTGCGGCTGTTGGTTTCGGGGCGGGCTACCTGTTTACCACATATCGACCAGCGCCGCCCAGTCCGGTTTGGAACAGCGCTAAAATGCGAAATCGCCGGATGACAGGTCCGTATCGACAATGCCGTTCATGACAATTTCCAGGTCCGCGTTGGCATCCCCGTCAATATCGATTTCCAGCGACTCCGTTCCGTTCACGAACCGCGCCGACGCGGTTCCGCCGCCGGTAAACGCACCGGCGCCATTATAGAAGAAGTTGCCGACACCGAAGGCGGTGATCTCTAGTATATCGGTACCCACTTCGAAATTCGTGATCGTTTCCGCGCCATTCCCGACCCCGTCGGCAACGGCGTCCGCGAAGGCCGTAAAAGCGATAAAATCTGTGGCCCCGGTCGCGCCTGTCAACGTGTCATCGCCCAGGCCCAAATTGATATCCGCCGACGTCGTATCCACGATATTGATCGTATCGTTGCCCGCGCTGCCGATAATGATGTCGACCTCGGCGATATTCACCGTATCGCCGCCGGTCAACAGTTCAAGCGTGTCACCGCCGCCAGTACCGCCGGTAAAGTTCTCGACACCGGAAATACGGACATCGTTCGGCAGGCCAAGCATCGTGACCGTATCGATCCCGCTGCCGGTGAAGACGATATCGCCGATAAACCCGCCGCCGTTCTCCAGCGTGAGGTTGACGCCCGACACCGTGTTCCCGCTGATCGTTTCGAAGTCGAGGATCGTCGCTTGTACATTGGATCCGTCCTGGAGGATCAATTCGTCCAGGTCGCTGCTGGCCCCGCCGCCGTCATAAAAGGCGCCGCCAAGCACATCGCCCTGAACGGTAACGATGTCATCCCCGACCCCGCCGGTAAACTGGTCCAAATCCTGGATGGTGACGATGTTTCCGCCGTCAAGAAGGACCAGATTGTCGAAATCGCTCTGCAATCCCAAATCGAACAACGTGCCGGTGGCAATGTTGGTTTCCAGGAAAACGGTTTCGGTTGTCCCGTCCACGCCGAAGACTTGTTCGAAGTCTAGGATTGTGCCGGTATTCGAAGATCCGGGCACAAGCTGCAAGATATCGAAGCCGCCCTGACCGTTATACGTGTCCCCGGCCACTAAGCCGTTCAGCACTTCGATCGTATCATCGCCCGTGCTGCCATTAACGCTCTCGATATTTGTGACCGCTACGTCGTTGTTTACATTGGCGAGATTCAGAACATCGAACCCGGCGCCCAGATTGATCAGTGTTTGGAAGGAAACGTCGATGCCACCTTCCAAATTCAGCGTATCCGCTGCCGCGCCGCCGAGGATCGTTTCGAAATGTGCGATATCCGCCGTATTCACGCCGTCGAAAAGTCGGAGAATATCGGCGTCGCCATCCGCCCCGCCGCTATAGGCCGAGCCCGCCAATAGGACAGATCCCAGCGTAATGTCGTCCGTGCCCGCTGAGCCGAGGAAATTTTCGGCATCGATCAAGTTGTTGATCGTCGATCCCGCAACATTACTTGCATCGACAGAGTCAATGCCCCCGCCGAGTGTGATCAGTCCGGCATTCGACGTGCCCAACTCGACACTGTCGTTCCCCGTTCCGCCGATGAGGTTGTTCAGATCGAATATTCGAACGACGTTCGCACCATTACTCGCCAAGGTCACATCGTCTCCGTCGCCGAACAGACCGAGATCGATGTCCAATCCAACTTGCGTGTCAAAAAACGTAACACTCTCGAACGGTCCGCCATCGACGCCGGTCAGCAGTTCGACCCCGGTGAAGACCGAGAAACTGTACGAGCCGCCGTTCTGGTTCAGGATAACCTCGTCAGTGCCACCGCCGAGGTTCACGTCGGTCGTCAAGGTGTCCTCCAAGACCACCTGGTCATTGCCTGCGCCGCCAAAGATAAACTCGGTATCCAGGAAACTGGCCACGTTTCCGCCATCGGCCAAAGTGACATCATCGGTGCCGGCACCCATATCGATGAGAATGGGCGACCCGCCGACGGGTGCTTCGAAGACCAAGGACTCGTTGGCTATATCACCGACGACCTGATCGAAATTGACGATGAGCGCGCTGTTTATAGACGCCTGAGCCAAGGTCAGTTGTCCGCCCCCGCTGCCGCCATCGAAGACAGACCCTGCCGTCAGGTCCGATTGCATCGTCACATCGTCGAAAGAGACCCCGCCGGTAAACTGTTCGATGCTATCCAGGTTGAAGAAGCCCGTGCCGCCATCGCCATTGATGACATGATCGAAATCGCCCGTGGAAATATCGGTTATCGTTACGCCGGCGCCTGCGTTCAATACGGTGATGACATCGTCGCCGAAACCACCGTCGGTGAACTCGACATTGGTGATCGTCAGGGTATTGCCGCCATCCGCCAGGTTCAGAATGTCGGAACCCGCACCCAAGTCGACTTCGACGGGCGATCCCCCGACAATGTTTTCGAAGCTCAGGTTTTCGTTGCCGGCGCCGCCGAATATCTGCTCGAAATCGAAAATCGCGGCAACGTTGGAGGAACCACCGAATAATGTCAGAACATCGGCGCCCGCACCGCCGTCGTAAACCGAACCGGCAAACAGGTCCGACCCCAAGGTGACGTTATCGACGCCAGCGGACCCGTCATATTGTTCGATGCTTACCGCCTGGGCAATTGTAAAGTTGCCTGCCCCGGTCGCGTCCAGCGTGTCAAACCCGCTCCCCAGATCGAACAAACCGGCGACATCTGACAACACCCCGACGTCGTCATCGGCGGTGCCGCCGAAAAGCGTTTCCAAATCCTGCACCCGCAATAGGTTGAATGCGCCATCGGCAAGCCGGAGTACGTCGAGGTCGGGAATGTTACCGAGATCGAACAAGGCATCATCGGTAATTACTGTTTCCAAAGTCAGGTCGTCCGTGGTCCCGACAATACCGTTGACGGTTTCGAAATTGACGATGGTCCCGACATTCACGCCACCAGCCAAGTTGAGGACATCAGTGTCGTTCGGCCCACCACCATCGAAAATGTCGCCTGCCGCCAATGAGGTCAGAAGGGTGACTTCGTCAGTCCCTGCCGAGCCCAAATAGGTTTCCACATTGGAAACGTTGATTTGGAAAGTGAGGTCCGTTCCAGCGCCGCCGAAGTCGACGATATCGGCGCCGCCCAGAAGATCGATCGACCCCGTGAAGGTGTCGCCCGTGGTATTCGCGAAATTGACGGCGAGAAAGTTTTCGATGCCGCTGTTATCGACGATGGTTAGCGTGTTGTTGACCGCGTCGCCGAGCACGTTGCCATCAAAGCTACCACCCGCCGCATCGAAATTAACCGCGGTGGTGCCTTCGATCGTGATGTTGTGCGTGTCGCCGCTGTTCAGCGTGAAATTGAAGAAGACGGTTTCAACACCATTGACCGTGAAGGTATGGGGGCCTGCCGTATCAAGAACGGCAAATTGCGGCGATGCCGGGCCGTTATCGATGAAACTGTCACCGTCCGTCAAACCCGTAAACCGTACGACCTCATTCGCCAATCCGAAGGTGAACGTTTCGGCCCCCGCGGTCAGCGCGACGGTCGGGACGCTGGAACCTGACGGTTCTTCGGGCGGTGGGTCGGTGACAACAGGCGGCGGGGGTTCGTCATTGTCCCCGGTTTCCGGCGGCGGGGGTGGCGGAGGTAGCGGCTCTTCGTCTCCCCCTAATCCGTTGTCCCCCAGTGGGTCCGATCCCTCGCCTTCTCCCTCAACACCTTCCGCGCCAGCTTGATCACCGGAGGAAGCCACTTGCTCTTGCGACTTAACGACGTCGTCGCCCACGGTTTGGACGAACTTCTTCTGATCCGGATTATCAAGCCCGGTTTTTTTCAAGACCGAATCCTGGTTGGTCGGCAATGGCGCCTTCTTCGTCAGCGTATCCGTGCCGCTCCCGCCTGAAAGTGTTCCCGTACCCGTTCCACCAGTAAACGTGCCGGTTCCAGCGGTTTGCCCACCATCTCCGGTCGTTCCACCATCGCCGCCCGGACCGCCATCAGCGCCCTCGCCACCACCTTCACCACTGGCTTCACCACCGGCATCACCTTCCGCGCCGGCGTCGCCTGCCGGCCCCTCAGCATCGGCGCCATCATCCCCGGCTTCGCCGCCATCGGCCACGGCTATGTCGTCATTTTCACCTGCCGCGGGTCCATCTAAGGGGCCGTCACCAGGCCCGTCTTCGCCAGCAAGGTCGTCACCGTCAGCCGGTCCGTCATCAAGGGCGCCTTCTTCCCCGTCAGCGTCTTGGTCAGCTTCCTCGTTATCCAGTACACCTTCGGGGGCGATTTCTTCCTGATCCGCTTCGGTGTCCTCGACGGCCCCGTCTTCACCGCCGTCCTGGCCGTCCGATGAGCCGTCCTCTCCGGTTTCGCCCTCGTTCCCTGCTTCCGGCTGTCCCGTGTCAGGCCCGTTTTGGGGCTGACCGCCACCGGTATTGCTGGATCCCGGCAAATTCTGGTTCGCCGGCAGTTGGACCGGCAGGTCCCGCAAGGCGGCGCCGAAGCGGGATTGGATGTCGCCCAGCGATTGTGTGGTTGGCGGGCTCGGCGGTGCGAAGGGGTTGGATGTCGACGTGTAGGCGTTTGGCGTTGTCAGCGAGACGGTCCCGCCCGGTGTGGTGACGGTCAACTCGCCAACCTGTTGTCCAGGCTCCTGCAGAAGGACGACTTCATCGTCATCCCCAGCGCCTGCGGTGCCGCGGATACCGATCGTCGCGGTCGGCGTGACGATCGACATGTTGTTTTCGCCGGATTTCGCGACCTGGCCACTGACGAAGGAGAATGCCCCCTGCGCCAGGTTCATCACCATATTGCTGTCCGCGCCGCCGGCGTCATACACAAAGCTGTCGATGGTCAGCCGGGCATCCGAACCCAGCGAGAAGGAACTGCCGTCCTCGAATTGCAGGCCGACCCCGCTATCGGCGGCGGTTTCGAATGTATCGTCCTGGTATACGGGGGTGCCGAGTTCGGCCTGAACCGTTTCACCGGAGGCGCGAATGATCGTTGCCTGCCCGGTCAGGTTCGAGACCGTCCCGATACTGGCTGCGCCCTGCGCGAGCTGAACCTGACCCGCCTGTTGCGTGAATTGTGCAAATTGAGAGGATTGCGATTGAGCTATCTGAACGTGGTCATTCTGACCCTGGTCGGATAAGGACTGGGCGCCCCGTTCTTCCCCTAAGATGATGTCAGGCATTCTACCCTTTACTCCGAACGTTTATTCGGCCCGTGCGCCCTGCCCGTATGCGCACCGTTCCGGCACGTGACCCGTGGCCCGCTTTACCGCCTATGATCCGTCCCCCAAACAAATCAATCATACGCAGTGTGGGTATTCATTAGCAGATAAACTGCCAAGTCACGGAATAAATTTACTTAAAACGCAACACACACGCACAGACATACCGCAGTCACGGTAAGAAGATACCAAGAAATGGATTATCTCCATTTGTGACTAATGCTTAAGAGGCACTGAATATCCGATGGATTGGATAGCCGAAAGCCACCCGTCCGCGAAAATGAGTGTCTGCGAAATATGTTAACCGAAGCTTAAATCATGGGAGGACGATGTCCGGTATCGTCGGAAATCAGGTTTGAGCGATCGCTTGTCCGAAGTCGCTATCGGAAAGATCATTGGCGGTAATGCCATCCATGATGATTTCCATATCGACGACCCCATTGCCGTCGATGTCAATCTCAAGCGTGCCCGGCGCCCCGTCGGCGAAACGCGCTTCGGTATTGCCGGAACTGCTGAAGTTAGCGCCCCCCCCGCCTATGAAGCTGAACGTGCCTTGTATTAGCGCGTCAATATCGATCAAGTCGACACCAGCCTCGAAGTTGGTAATCTGCTCAAGCTCACCCACATCGGCGTCCGTCTGCGCGACATATTTGAAAATATCGCTGACCCCGTTTGCCCCGGTCGCGATGTCACGTCCGTCGCCCAAAATAAAGGTCGTGCCACTTGCCCCGGAATTGGTGACAGTGTCTCTGCCGGTTCCCCCGATAACGTTTTCTACACCGATGAAATCGAAAGCGTTGTTGGAGTCGGTCAATGTGACGGTGTCGTCCGTTCCGGTGCCACCTGAAAAGTCGAACTGCCCGCTCGTTTGGCTTCCGGTTTCCAGGGTGATGGAAACATCGCCGACTGTGGGGCCGGTCACCTTGACGACTTCGAAATCGGTGAGCTGCACGCTGTTCGTCGAGCCACCTGCCAGGAAGAGTGTATCGTTGTCGTCTCCACTGCCGCCACCGTCATAACTCGACCCTGCGAACAGGCCGAATGCCGTGATCTGGTCGTCGCCGCCGCCGCCCGTGAAGTTCTTCAGGGCAACCACCTGGACGCCCACATTGCCGCCGTCGGCCAATTGAACGCTGTCATTGCCTACAAAGCCGCCAAGGTTAATGAGGAGGGTCGACGAGATCACGCTCTCCAGCGTCAACGATTCCGTTGTTGGGCCTGCACCAGCCAAAATCGACTCGAAGTTCACGATTGATGCCGTGTTGGTCGAACCGGACGCCAAGGTCATATCGTCGGCGCCATTGCCGCCGTCATAGACATCACCCGAAACCAAACCGGATCCTAATTCGAACGAATCGTTTCCATCCCCCGCATCCAACGCATGCAGATCCGTCACGTTCACCGAGTCGGCAAAGTCACTTAGCGTAAGCGCGTCATTGTCCGCCTGGTTCCCCAGATCCACGGATAGTCCGGTCACCGGGCCTGAACCGCTCAGGTCCACGGTTTCGGTTGTACCCGCCGCTCCCGTGAGTGTTTCAACGCCGCTGAATTCAAAGAAATTATATGTTCCGGCGCCCGCGTTCAGGACAACCTCATCCGCCCCGCCGCCCAAGGCGATCTCTTCCACGCTGAAATCCGACAGCCGAAGAATGTCGGCGCCGCCGCCACCGGTGATGGTTTCCGTATTCGCCACCGAAAGATCGTTCCCGCCATCGGATAGAAGCAATTCATCGAACCCGCCCCCGCCCAGATCAACGGTCGTGTTGAAGCTTGCCTGCAATGGCGCTTCGAAGGCGAGAAAATCGGAATTGGCACTTCCGAATATATTCTGAAAGTTTGTTATGGAGGCGAAATTTGAGGACCCGGAGAAAAGTGTCAGTGAATCGTTCCCGCCGGCACCGCCGTCATAGATCGAGCCGCTGCTGAGATCCGAAGCCAAGCCGACATTGTCCGTGCCGCCGGATCCAAGGAAAATCTCAACGCCGGACAAGGCCGTCACGTTGAAACTGGCCACCCCCGTCGCGACCACACTGTCGGTACCCAGGCCAAGATTCAGGCTTTGCAAAACCGTGGAGCCGGCGACGATCGTGTCGTTTCCGGTGCCGCCGTTCACTGTTTGAATGTCGGAAACGATGATGCTGTTGGTTCCGTCAAAGAGTGTCAGTACATCCGCGTCGCCCAGCGCACCGAAATCGAAGTTTACGCCCGATACCTCATTGCCGAGGACGACGTTTTGCGACCCGCCCAAGGTGCTGGAAACGAACTCGACCTCCCCCAACAGCAAATTCACCTCAACGGAGGTATTGATATTCACGGTGTCCACGCCGCCGCCCATATTGGCGCTGACAAAGGAATTGCTGCTGATCCCAACGCCTATGTTGAACGTGTTGTTTGCATCGTCGCCGGAAATATTTGCGTCGAACGGTCCGCTATTGGTGTTGAAGATCACGGTTCCGGTTCCAGCGACCGTGATCGTGTGAAGTTCCGAACCGGTCATATTGCCGAACTGAACGTCCTCGATACCATTGACCGTGAAGGTGTGGGACGTGATGTCGGTTATCGACAAGGTCTGGGCGCCGTTATCGGTGACGTCAATAATGCTGTCGCCGCCTTCCAGCGTTCCAAGGACGGTTACCGTCACTTCGCCGCCGGACACCTCAATCCGCTCTGATTCGGCTGTCAGCGTAATCGTTGCGTCGGCATTGACCGGAATGACAGTGGCGTTGTCGATCACTTCGCCTCCCCCGCCGCCGCCATCGTCGATGACAGGTGGCGGTGGTGGCGGCGGAGGCCCAGGGGGAGGCGGACCTTCCTGGCCTTCTTCGCCGACGAGGATCTTTTTCTGATTCTCTACACCCGGGTTTTTGACATCGCCTGGCTGGCGTTCCTCGCCCCCGGAAGCGTCACTGAATTTTTGGGCCTCAGGATTTGCGAAACCGCCGTCACCGAGCACATCGTCCTGTGTCTCTTGGTTGCCGGGCTCGCCTTCACCGCCGGGATCGTCTCCTTCACCGGCAGCCGCCAAGTCCGGGCCCGGGTCGTTGGCGGCGCCTTCCTGATCCCCTTCTCCTTCGGTACCCGCGCCTTCGGCACCGGCTTCACCCTCGGCTCCCTCTTCGCCCTCGCCGGCGCCTTCGTCACCTTCTTCGCCTTCTGCGTCCCCTTCTTCTCCAGCCTCTTCTTCAGCAGCGGCTTCTTCTTCGGCAGCGGCTTCTTCACCCTCGCCGCCTTCGTCACCGCCCTCCGTTGGTTCTTCCCCGCCGTCATCCTGGCCGGAATTGTCCTGCTGTCCTCCGCTGCCGCTGCTGCTACTTCCGTCGTTTCCTGTATTGCCCGCCGGTAAATTCTGGCTGGCCGGAATCGGCGTCGGCAATTGGCGTAGTGCGCCGCCGAACTGTGACTGGATATCGCCGAGCGACCGGAAAACCGGCGGCGACGGCGGCGCAAGCGGGTTCGAGGTGTTCGAATACGAGTTGGGCGTGGTCAACGAAACCGTCCCGCCCTGTGTCGTCACGGTCAGTTCGCCGACCGCCTGGCCCGGCTCCTGCAGTAAGACGATTTCGTCGTCATCCCCCGCCCCCGCGGTGCCGCGAATACCGATCGTCGCGGTCGGCGTGACGATCGACATGTTGTTTTCACCGGATTTCGCGACTTGGCCACTGACGAAGGAGAACGCTCCCTGCGCCAGGTTCATCACCATATTGCTGTCGGCGCCACCCGCGTCATAGACATAGCTGTCGATCGTCAGCCTTGCATCGGGTCCCAGGGAGAAAGAACTGCCGTCGTCGAAAGACAGGCCGACGCCGCCGCCCGCGGCCGTTTCGAAGGTATCGTCCTGGAATACCGGGGTGCCGACTTCCGCTTGCACCGTTTCGCCGGTGGCACGGATAATCGTCGCCTGGCCGGTCAGACTGGCCACGCTGCCGATAGGGTTTGCGCCCTGGGCTAGCTGTATCTGGGTAAACTCAGTTTGCGGCATCTGGGTGTCGGTCGCGGACACCGCCTGGGCCAGACGAAGCACGTCCTGTCCGCTATCGGAGTGGTTATCGGTCGGCATCCCAAATTCCCCGCGCATCGATATGCCTCGCATACGCACAGCAGGTCTACGCCATCCGGCGTAGACTCAATTTCCTGCCACAGCACGGAAGTTTCCGTTGCCCCCTGTTCGTATACGACTGTACCGCCGTCTTGACCCTCAACGCAATTCCCGCTCGTCAACAGCCAGAAACATTAATTGCCGCTAAACCGAGGCAGGTTAAGGGTTCCCTGCTTGAGCGGGATAAGAATCGTCCGACACTCAATAAGTCGAAAGCGTCGCCTTCATCGATTCCTTTTGCTGTGTTATTTATTATCACTTCGAATTACAGAGGTTTAAAAGGCTATTTTGATGTCAAAGTTTAACGGGTTTCCAGTTGATCGGACGTTCATCGTCGCTGAAGTCGGCAACAATCATGAAGGTTCAGCAGCCGTCGCGGCCGATCTTGTGAAGGAAGCGGCCAAGGCCGGTGTCGACGCGGTAAAGTTCCAAACTTTCCGTACCGAGGAATTCATCAGCCCGCGGCAGGAAGAACGGTTTGCCCGCATGAAGCGATTCGAACTCACCGAAGCGGAATTCACCGATTTGGCGGCGCTTGCGCATTCCTGCGGGCTTTTTTTCATGTCCACCCCGCTCGACCATTCCAGCGCCCGGTTTCTGGGGGGCATCGCCGATATCATGAAGATAGCCTCCGGCGATATCACCCACCTGCCCTTGATTCGGGAAACTGCCCGGCACGGTCTGCCCATGGTGATTTCCACGGGGAATGCCACGCTGCCGGAAATCGACCTTGCCTTGGAGGTTGCTCAATCCGCCCGGCCGAAAGATGCGGCGGACGCTGAAATCGCCCTGCTGCACTGTGTTTCCGCCTATCCCACCCCGGCTGAAGAAGCCAATCTGGCCGCCATGGCGACCTTGCGGCAACGCTATGGATGTCCGATCGGGTATTCCGATCACACGTCAGGCATTGCGGTCGCCGTGCTCGCGGTCGCGGCCGGTGCCCGAATCATCGAAAAGCATTTCACCTTGGACAATAATTACTCGGAATTCAGAGACCATCAGCTTTCCGCGGACCCGGCCGCGATGGCCGACCTTGTCAATGAGATCAGGCATGCTGAGGTTATTATGGGATCTGGCGAAAAATCGCCCAGGGCTTGTGAATCTGGCTCCCGCATCGAAATCAGACGGTCGATCGCCATCGGAAAATTTGTTCCCGCCGGCACGGTTTTGACTGAGGATCATCTCGTTTGGCTTCGGCCTGGGGACGGTCTGCAGCCCGGCGACGAAGCTTCTATTTTGGGCCGGAAAGCTGCACATGACCTAGCCCCGGGCGCCTTTCCGAAACTGGAAGATTTCGTTTGAGGCGCCCCGACTGCCTGGATTTTGGGCGGATATAATTAAAATTTGAGATAAATTCGACGTGGTTTTTAACAATATCCCGCTGATATTTGATTTTTCCAATAGGAATAGTCTTCCAAAAACCGTATTCTAATAGCAGGAATGATTGTTAGGATTCGGAATAGATCCCCCTGTTCCAAGCGTCCCTTCGATCAAATGAGGCCAACCGACTGAACTCCATTGGGTGTCCTCACGCCAGAAAACTCTTGAAAATGCGGGGGATCCGGCGATTTTCGCCATGTGACCTGCGTCACGGCGCATTTACAAAAAATGCTTATTGTTCGGTACAGGGTCGATAGAGACATAAGAATTCAAAGGTAAGCGGTTATGGCCACCAATCAGAGCAACGGACAGGATGCTGGCGGAAATGCCGGCAAATCCGTCGCCGATATATCGCCGGATTACGTATTCGACGGAACATCGGCCGCTATTGTGGTCCCGGTTGGCGACGCCCTGCTGAATTCCGAATACAGCCGCAACGGCCCGGACCTGTTCCTTGAAACACCGGATGGCCAGTTGATTCTGGTCACCAACTATTTCGCGCAGGAAATTCCGCCGGACCTCTTCACCTTGGCCGGATCCCGCATCACCGCGGATATCGCCGCAAAACTCGCTGGACCGCGCGCGCCGGGACAAGTCGCTCAGAACGGCGATATCTCGACTTTGGAAGAACCGATCGGCACCGTCGATACGTCAAAGGGCGTCATCACCGTCATTCGGGCCGACGGCACGCAAGTTACCCTGGCCGAAGGCGATCCGCTCTATCAGGGCGACACATTGGTCAGCGGTGCGGATTCCGCGATCGGTATCATTTTTGCCGATAAAAGCACCATGTCGATGGCGGCGAACGCCCGCATCATTCTGGATGAATTGGTTTATGACCCGCAAGACACGGCTTCCAACAGTCAGGTCTTCAATGTCATCCAAGGCGCCTTCATGTTCACCAGCGGCGCCATCGGCAAAAGCGATCCGGAAGACGTCTCCGTCAACACGCCTGTCGCCACGATCGGGATTCGCGGCACGAAGTTCGGCGTCAATGTCAACGCTTTGGACGGATCGACGAATGTCACGATCTTCGAAGGCGCGGTCTTCGTTCAGAACGGTGCCGGCAGCGTCTTGTTGACGGGTATCGGGGAAACCACGCTGATCCCCTCCTACTCCCTGCCGCCATCCGATCCGGAGCGCTTGTCGCTGGAGGAAATCCAGCGCCTTTACGGCGACGCGATCGGCTTCCATCCGGTCCGCCAGGAAATTCCCGACGACCATGCCTCGGTCGACGATGACGACTTGCAGGACATAGCCGACGACCTGGACGATATCGATACTGCCGCGGGCGGCAACCAACAGGGCGGCGAAGGAGCCAACGACGAATTCGGCAAGATCGGAGAGCAAGGCGTCGGCGAAAGCGGTCTGGGCGGTACACCGCTTGGTGCGGGCGGCGAAGGTGACGGTGAAGGCGGCCCATTCACATCCGGCGGCGGTTCCGGCACCGGAACAGGTGAAGAAGGCGAAGGAGAAGGCGGCGACCCCTTTGGTGGGCCGACGGTCGTCGACTTGGAGATCGGCGAAGGCGTGCTAGGCGACGACGACATAATTCGCTTCTCCTCCGCCCCCTTGTCGTCTGGAACAAATTACACAGTCAGTGCCCCTCCGGGCAGCGGGACGCAGCAACTTGGCCTGGACGCATCGGGACTGGGCGGCGGCAATTCCGGCCTGACGCTTCAAAGCGGATCGACCCCTGACAGCGTCAACCCGGGCAAACAGTCTGCCGTATTATCCAGTTCGGACGGTATGAACCTGACCATCAATGGTTTCGAGGAACTGGCGATCACATTGGGTGGCGGTGCGGACACCATTGATATCGGTAATCTCACCAACACCAGCATCATTCCGGATACGATCACGATTTTTGCCGGCGACGGCGACGACACGATCAGAACGACGGACACCACGACCGGCACGAAGCTGGTGGTCGATGCGGGCGACGGCGACGACTTCGTCACCGGAAGCGAATTAAACGATCAGATTTCCGGCGGGGCCGGAAACGACACGATCCAGGGGGGCGCCGGCGACGATTCCGTGTCGGGCGGCACAGGCAACGACGTCCTGGTTGGCGCAACCGGCGACGATATCCTGGAAGGCAATGAAGGCGACGACCAACTCTTGGGTTTCGGCGGTGACGATACATTGCTCGGCGGGTCGGGCGACGATCTTCTCGAAGGGGGAACCGGCTCGGACATCGTCGACGGCGGTGAAGGCGACGACCGGGCTATCTTCATTGTCGGACAGGACCAGACCGAAGGCGTGAACGACGCCTATGACGGCGGCGCCAACACCGAAACAGGCGGCGATACAATCGTCATCAACTTCGACACGGACGCGCTTGAAAACCCCGTTTTCCGCCAAGCAATTCTTGATATCTACGCGATGTTGGGCAACGCCGCTTCCGGCTCGCCTGAGGAATTCGACATCGCGCCCTTCCAGGCACTCGGCGTCGATATACAGAATTTCGAAGCCGTTGAGTTGGACGGCCCCTCCTTCGCTTTGCTGCCGGAGGATGCGCTCGCCGTCGAGGAAGACGGCTCGATCCTGTTGAACTTGGCTGTTACAGAGGTACTGCCGAATAAGAGCGTCAGCGTGACCATCGGCAATCTGAACGGCGCATCGCTTGTCGATAACGAAGGCACTCCTGTCGGAACGGATAACGGCGACGGCACGTTCACACTGACGGCCGAGCAATTGGACGGGCTTACCGTCAAACCAGCCGCCAATTCGGACGTTGACCTGAACCTATCCGTCACCGTCACCACCGTGGACGAATTCGGCAACGAAGAATCCGTCGGCGACAATCTGGATGTTTCCGTCATCGCAGATGCGGACGCCCCGATATTGGAAGCCGCGAACGTCGCGGGTTCCGAAGACACGGATATTCCGTTGTCGCTTTCGGCCGCCCTTAGTGATCAGGACGGCTCAGAGGTTCTTACCGGCATCACCATCACCGGCCTGCCCGAAGGCGCGACCTTGTCCGCGGGCACCGTGCAGCCCGACGGCAGCGTACGATTAACAGCTGCCGATCTTCAGGGCCTGACGATGAAGCCGCCGGCCAACTTCTCAGGCGAGATACAACTCGCGATCAGTGCGACCGCAGTGGACGGAACGACCGACAGCCAGGAAGCCAGTGCGGAATTCACCGTGACGGTTTCGGGTGTTGCGGACACACCGACACTGGAACTGAACGATACCGCCGGCAGTCTTGCCGCCCAGATACCGGTCGATATTTCCAGCACATTGACGGATCTGGATGGTTCCGAAGAGCTGACGGTGACAATTTCCGGGTTGAACGGCGCAACGTTGAGCGCGGGGTCGGTGAACGACGACGGCACGGTCACCCTCACTGCCGATGAACTCGACGGGCTGACAGTCACGCCCGGGCCGAACACGGTGGGCTCGATCGAACTGACGGTGACGGCGACCGCCACGGAAGACGATGGGGATACTGCCTCTGTCAGCGGCACGGTCACGATCTCCGTTGCCCACTCTTCGACCGTGGTTCTGGTTCCCGGTCAGGATCTGGACCTTGTCGCAGCCGAAACCGACAACCCCAACGACACTCAGAAGCTGGTTCTGGATGCCGGTTTCGGCGGTGCCACGACGGGCGACGACTGGATTATCGCGCAAGACGATTTAGGCCGCGTTACCCTGACGAATACCCTCACCGGCCAATTGGTCACGGCCGACGGGTATGAAGAAATCGATATCGATTTCGGACCGGGTGAGGATACGGTTGAATTACGCGACCTTTCCAACACGGATCTGACCAACGATACCCTCACCCTGAACATGGGTGACGGCGACGACACGGTAGTAGCCGGTGAAGACGTCAATCGGGACGTTGAAATCCATGGCGGCGCGGGCAATGACGACTTGCAGGGCAGCAACGGCGCCGATTTGATTGACGGCGGTGCGGACGACGACGTGCTTTCCGGCGGCGCCGGCGACGACGACCTGGACGGCGGCGAAGGGTCCGACACTTATCTGTGGTCCGAAGGCGACGGTGTCGACGCTTATGGCGACACCGGCACGGAAGGCATCGATACGATCGTTGCCCAAGCCGCGAGCTTCGATGGCATCGCTGATGGTTTCAATGCGGGCCAGGCCGGAATAGAAGCAATTGGGCGGGATTCAGACGGCGACGGCGAGGTCGATACGGGAAGCCCGCTGCTGATCGCTCTATCCGACAGCAGTGAAACGGTCGATTTCTCCGGTCTCGATTTCCTGAACAGCCAAACGACGATAGATCTGGGCGGCGGCAACGATACGGTAACGACCGCGGTCGGCGACGGCGATGCCGTGACCTATATGGGGGGCGAAGGCCAAGACACCCTGAATCTGCTGCTGACGGCAGAGAGCCTCAACCAGATGATCTCGGCCGGCCAGTTGGCACTGCTGCAATCCTATATCGCCTCGCCCGATAATGCTGTTCTCACCCTGACCACACCGAATATCGTGGCGCAAGGCTTCGAAACCGTGCGCATCGGCGTTCTCGGTAATGACGGTTCGGTGGCCGACGTGACCGCCGCCTTGTCCAACGCCTCATCCGACGATGAAGGTTTCGGAGAAGTCATCCTCGGCACGAACCAGGCAGACCTTATCTTCGCGGGCGGCGGCAATGACATCGTTCGCAGTTTCGGTGGGGATGACGCGCTGTTCGGTGGTGCGGGTGAAGACTACCTCAACGCCGGCGCGGACGAAGACTATGTCGATGGCGGAACCGGCAACGACATTATCGACGGCGGTTCCGGCAATGACCGGCTGCTGGGCGGTGACGGCGCCGACTTGGTTTCGGGCGGACAGGGCGAGGACTATATTTCCGGCGGTGAAGGCAATGATATCCTGGCAGGGTTCCAAGGTGACGACATTATCGAAGGCGATGCCGGCGACGTTAATCTTTCCGGCGGTAGCGGACAGGATTCACTGTATGGCGGCGAAGGTAACGACCGTCTTGTGGGCGGATCCGGTGACGACTTCCTGATCGGCGGGGATGGTATCGATATTCTCGATGGGCAGACCGGCGACGACATGCTCATTGCCGACGATTACGAAGACCAACTCTTCGGCGGAACCGGCAATGATACCCTGGTATCCACCATGGATGAGCTGCCGGAGTCGCGGGTTTCCAGCGGCGCTCAGGGCAACTTCTCGGGCGTCCGGGACGGTGGCGAAGGTGAGGATACGTTCCGACTCCAACAAGATTCCGATGATCTTGGGCCACATGCGCTGTCAGGCGACGAATTCTCGAATATTCGAAATATAGAGACCTTGGATCTTTCGGGTGTCGATCAACTTCAACTCTCGCTGAGGGTTGAAGATGTTGTCACAATGACAGACGAAGACAACGACCTTACGATCCTGCTCGGCGAAAACGTCACCAGTGTCGAAATCGACGACGAAACCATTCAATTGGAAGACGGTCAGGCGATATTCGAGCAGGATGGAGTCCATATCGTCCTTCAGCAGCAACAGCCGCCACCGGAAGCGTCGTAAAGCCAAGGCCCGAACCAGGATTGCGTTTTCCGGCGAACGGTTTCCGGCCGGGTATCACACACACCACCTCCTCGCTTGACGATCAGACACCAACCGGCAACCCTTGTCGCCGGTATAATCCCGCCTTTTCCCGCGAGTTCCATCCATGACAAAGACGACACCGCCGCAGCACTCTCAAGACGGGCTCGCGGCACTTGCTGACAGCGTTCGCCGAGACCTGGATACACTTTCCTTTCCATTCAAACCCTGGATGCCGGAAACGGTGCAAACAGACGGGCGAGAGGCGTACGACGTCGTCGTTGTCGGTGCCGGCCAGGCCGGTCTGGCGATCGCTATCGGTCTGATCAGGGAAAAAGCGGGCAACATCCTGGTGATCGATCAGGCCCCGGAGGGCAAGGAAGGACCCTGGACCACCTTTGCCCGAATGCCGACCTTGCGCTCGCCGAAATATCTGACCGGGCCGGATTGGGGCATCCCCTCCCTCACCTTCCGTGCCTGGTTCCTGGCCCAATGGGGACAATCCGCATGGGACCGGCTGGACAAAATCCCAAATACGCAGTGGCAGGATTACCTGACCTGGTTGCGTGTTCAAACAGGCATTCCGATTTGGAATGACTGCAAGCTCGCTTCTCTCATACCGAATGGGTCGAGTTACACCCTCAATGTCGAGCGGTGCGGCACCCCCATGAGGATCGACGCACGCAAGGTCGTGCTTTGTACCGGTATCCAAGGTGGCGGGGATTGGTATATCCCCGGTATCGTGCGATCGACCCTGCCGGCAAGCGCCTTCGCCCATGCAGCCGAACCCATGATTGATTTCACTTCCCTGTCGGGGAAGCGCGTCGCTGTCCTGGGCGCCGGCGCATCGGCCTTCGATCAGGCGGCCACTGCATTGGAGGCAGGCGCACGATCCGTTCACCTCTTCACACGGCGAAACCGGTTACACCGCGTCCAAACCTACAAGCATCTGGAACAGGCGGGATTCCTGGGCGGCTTTCACCGCCTGCCGGACGAATGGCGATGGCGGTTCATGAATTACATCCTGACCCTTCGGGAACCGCCGCCGCGTGAAACCGTGGCGCGCGTCACAAGACACCCGAACTTCACACTCGTCACCGGGGCTTCCATCGACGGCCTTTCCCATGCTGAGGGCACCATCGCGATACAAACGCCGAAAGGACGCTTCGACGCCGACTTCCTGATCTGTGGTACCGGCTTCACGGTCGATCTTGCGCTCAGGCCGGAACTCGCTTCCTTCCATGGCAAAATCGCCGTTTGGGCCGACCGGTACACAGCCCCTGAAGACGAGACCAATGCGGAACTGGAAAAATACCCGTATCTGGGATCGGGTTTCGAATTCACCGAAAAGGAACCGGGGACGGCGCCGTATCTGAAGAATCTCCACCTCTTCACATTCGGGTCGACGCTATCTCAAGGCTTCAGCGGCGGGGGAATGAACGGGTTGAAATATGCCCTGCCGCGCCTGTTGGACGGCATCGTGGGCGGGCTATATGCCCAGGATGTGTCCCGGCACTTCGCCGCGCTGAAGGAGTACGATACACCTGAATTCGACCTGGACGGCATCAATACGATATGACCGGGCCGGCTTTGGCCGGTACATCATTTGCCGGCAAAGGCCGCATCGATGAAGCGAAGGCCCCGGCCCAATTCACGCCGCCATAAGTCCCAGGAATGATTGCCGTCGGTGACGCGCAATTCCACCGGGATTCCCATCGCCCTCATGCGCAGGAAAGTCAGAAATGCGCCTTCATACAGGGTGAAATAATCATCGTCCCCCACGGTCAGCAGAAATTTCGGTTTCAGTTCCGCCTCGGCAAGACGGGGGAGAAAGGAAAAGACGTTCTCTCTATTGAAAGCCGCCGCTTTGAACGGGGTCCCGAACGCACCCCGGAACAGCTTGATCTGTGTTTCCGAAACCGGATTTCCCGGCAAATCGTCTTCCACGATCGCACCGCTGAAACTGACCGCCGCGGCGAAGCGGTCGGGGTGCTTGGCGGCAAACCGGACCGCCCCGAAACCACCCATGGAAAGCCCCGCCACCGCGCGCGCCGCACGGGTCGGGTCGGCATTGTAACGCGTTTCAATATGGGCGATCAGGTCGTCGATGATCGCGGTTTCGAACGCACCCGGCCCGCCATACTCGGCCGTGTCGGTATACCATCCGTTTTCCCCATCGGGCATGACGATGATCATCGGCCGGATATCTCCCGCCGCGATGAGCCGATCGGCCGTCCGTAACGCACCGCCGGCATTCGGCCAGTCCGTCTCACCGCCGCCCAGACCGTGAAGAAGATAGACGACCGGGTAGCGCCCGCCCGTGCCATACCCGGCGGGAAGATAAATTGAATAGGCCATTTCCCGGTCAAGGGCGTCACTGTGGAACGATCGCGACTCGTGAAGCGCCGAGCCGCCCGCCCAGCCCTGCTGTGGCGACAGAAGGAACACCAATACGGTCGCTACGATGTGGAACAGGTTTGCGCGTATGCGAAGCACCATGCGGGGCCGGCCCCCTTATTCCGCCGGCATCGGACGGGCGGCCTGACCATAGTCGGCGGCGGCCTTGTCGCCGGACTGCGACTGGTCCTTTTCCGGCCCCTTGTTTTGGGCTGATTCCAAAACAACGTCCTTGGCGGCTTGATGCGCGCTGGCCTGCGCTGAATTTACGTGCCGGTCCACAGCGCGCCAGGGCTGCGTCTTGTACCAGCCAATGAAATAGGCGACGCCGACCAGCGTTCCCATGCCGCCCAGATTCACCAGGGTCAATTGCCATCCGTCCCGGCCGATGACGTCGAGGATCATCCCGGCGATACGGCTGAGGAACATCGACACCACGAACGTAACCAGTGCCTGCTGCCCCACCTTGCGGATCGGATTGAATATCGGGGCATAAAGAAAGCTTTCCCGTCCCTTCAACATCGCAACCGCCAGATAGGCGAGCGCCATGAAGTGGATGAACCGGCCGAATCCGAAGTCCGTCTTGCCCAGCAATCCCAGATCCACGCCGATATAGGCCCCGCTGTCCGACAAAATGTCATACAGCACCATGACCTCCGGAAAGGCCTTCCACGCCGCCCGGTTCCAAACCAGGAAGCCAAGCACAACAACCACCAGCGCGGCGATCACCAGCGGTCTGGTCACCGGCGGCGCCTTGATCCACTTTCTACTGAGCGCGAACCCCGTGAAGAACAGCAACTGCCACCCCAACGGATTGAAAAACCAGACCAATTCATCGTTGAAGGGCGCGGCGGGTAAATCCCATTGCTGGTTGAACTGAACAACGTAGAGGCCCAGGACCAGGGCGATCGCCAACCCGGTATGGAATCGCTGCGCCAGGACGACCAAGGGCATCATCAGCAGCACGCCGATATACATCGGCATGATGTCGAAATAGTTCGGCACATAGGTCAGCGTGAACAGCCCGATAAGCTGTTGTCCGGGGTTCTCGAAAAAGGGATTCAGAGCCAGCCCGCTGACATAGTCCTCCTCGACCGCGTAGAGATTCGCCACGTAAACCGCGACGGCGATCGAAAGGAACATCATGATATGTGCGATATACAGGGTGAAGACGCGATAAACGACCCGGGCGGTTCCAATCCAGAAACCGGCCCTGATGAACGTACCGCCGAAAGCGATGGCAGCGGCGAAGCCCGAGCAGAATACGAACATTTCCGTGGCGTCGCTGGGCCCGAACCGTGCGGGAATGAAATTCGCCCAATGGTTCCAGGGTACATGGGCGATGAATATGATCAGCATCGCGATGCCCCGGAAAAAATCCAGGCGCGGATCGCGGATGCGGCGCACGGGATGTTGTTGGGGGGCCTCGGTCTGCTTCCCGCCGGACGAATGATGCTCGCCGCTCTTCATCTAACCGCGCATCCTTCCAATTACGTGTCGGCCTATTTACGTTTCGGCCTGTCGATTGCCTGTGCCCGCGCCTGGAAAAAAGCGCGCCAGGCGGTCCGGAATATCCACACGCGTTCTATTGTGTTTGCCGGAAAACCCCAACAAAACCAACTAACAGAGCGTCACGAATTTGTGACAAGACGTGTCTCCCTTCGCCTTACTTTTGCCGCTTTTATGCCGGATATATGACAGGCTTCGGGTTCGGCATCCGGATTTGAATTCCGTCGATAGCGGGTGTGGCTGGACCTGTCGGCGATCGCTGTTAAATCGTATGGGATATGAACTGTTTCAAGCCGGAAATGACAAGTCGTTCCCGGCAAGTCGATCCTGAAGCGCCATTTGGGGGCTGTATGTTGAACCGCCGCGATTTTGCGAAAAGCTTGGCCATGGCCGGCACAGGCGGCCTTTTGCTGCCCGGCCTGACCGGTATGGCTTTGGCCGACCCTCGAATTTTGTCGGCTGTTCGTGATTTCGACACCTTGAAGACCGCGGCCCGCCGCCTCGCCGCGAAGGCGTACGATCCGCCGCATGTCACCACATCGGCCTATCTGCGCGACCTGACGCCTGAGCAGTTTCAGCAGATCCGTTTCAGGTCCGATCGCGCGCTTTGGCATGACGGTTCGGACTTCGAAGTGCACTACCAGAAACCCGGCGTTTATGCGAACGACCTTGTGGAATTGAACGAACTTGTTGCCGGGAATGCGCGCTTAATTCGCTATGACCTTTCCGATTTCGATCTGTCCGGGCTTCCCCCTTTGCCGGAGGGAGCCGCGCTTGAGGATGCATTGCATGCGGGCGGTTTCGCAGGGTTCAAGGTCCTTTACCCCCTACATGAGGAACACCATTGGAAGGACGAGTTGATCGTCTTTCGCGGGGCCAGCTATTTTCGTTTTCTCGGCCGGCATCAGCAATACGGGCTGTCGGCCCGCGGTATCGCCATTGATACGGCGATACCCCGCCAAGAGGAATTCCCCGATTTCCGCGCCTTCTGGCTGGAACGCCCAAAGCCGGGCGACAGGCAATTGCGGGTTCTTGCGCTGCTCGACGGGCCAAGCCTGTGCGGAGCATATCGGTTCACGGTCACGCCGGATGACGAAACGGTCGTCGAGGTTGAAGCGGAACTCATCCTGCGCAAGACGGTCGAAAAACTCGGCTGCGCGCCGCTGACCAGTATGTATCTCTATGGTGACGCCGAACAGGCGACGAAAACCGGCGCCGCCGGCATGAAAATTCACGACTCGGACGGTCTGTGCCTGCGTCTTGGCGACGGCCAAACCATATGGCGTCCCCTCGCCCGCCGCCGTGGCGTTACCGTTACCCAGCATTTCGCAGAGAACCCGCAAGGATTCGGATTGCTGCAGCGGGAAAAGGATCCCGATGTCTATGCCTCGCCCGACAAGCGCTATCACATGCGCCCCGGCTATTGGGTCGAACCGGTGATCCCCTTTGGCAAAGGCCACGTACAACTTGTTGAAATCGAAAGCGTCGACGTCAATTTCGACAATATTGGCGCTTTTTGGGTGCCTGAAGAAATGCCAGTCCCCGGTCAGCCGTTCCCGTTGCACTATCGCATTACGTCGGTTAACCAAAATCCCCCCATGCCCCATTCGATGGGGTATGCCCGATCGAGCCGCATGAGCGCTCTGGACACGGGGAAAGAACGGCCCTATTTGAGGGCCGCCGTGCAGTTCCACGGGGTGCCGCAAGGCGACCTGGACGGGACATCGGCACGGGTTTCCAGCCCTCATGGAAACGTGACCGAGACCGTTCTGGAACGCCGTTCGGACGATACTGTCGAATTGACTTTCGATCTGCATAGCGGAAACGCGGAGCGGGCCGAAATTATTGCCTGGCTGGAACGTGACGGCCGGCCCTTTACGGAGACATGGAGTTATCTGTGGACGGTGTAGCCCCTCTCGCTCGACGTCTTGTTTTCGCTGTACCCGTCCTGTCCATGACGGCGGCGGCGGTCACATTTATGTATCAGGTTCTGCGCCCGATGGGCATGACGCCGGCTGAATGGGCAATGCTTGTTCTGTTCTCGCTGTCCTTCGTTTGGATTGCGATCTGGTTCTGGAACTCGATGCTCGGTTTCATCATCCAAGCCTTCAGCCGAAATCCGGGTGAGGCATCCTCCCCCATCCTGGCCAAACTGAACCGCAGTGCGCCGGTCCGGGCCAGAACGGCAATCGTGATGCCGATCTACAACGAGGAACCGGCGCGCACCTGCCGCCGTCTGCAAGCCACGTTCCGATCGATCGAACAAACGGGGTATCTGGACCGGTTCGAATTCTACCTGCTCAGTGACACGACAGACTTGTCCATCGCCGACGAGGAACGCCTGTGCCACGCGCATTTGTCGGAACTGCTCGCCACGGGAAAGATCCATTACCGGCGCAGGGAAAAGAACACGGGCCGCAAGGCCGGCAACATCGCGGAATTCGGCCGGCGTTGGGGCAAGGATTTCGATTTCATGGTCGTGCTGGACGCCGACAGCGTCATGTCCGGCGACCTGATCGCCGATCTGGTCCGCATGATGGAAGAGAACCCGGATGCGGGCATCATTCAAACGGTCGCCCGCCCGATCTTGTCCGAAACACTGTTCGGCCGCCTGCAACAGTTCGGCGGGCGCGCAACGGCGGAAATCGTCAATACCGGGGTCGGTTTCTGGCAAATGGGCGACGGCAATTACTATGGCCATAATGCAATTATCAGGACGGCCCCCTTCTTTGAGCATTGCGACCTGCCGGTATTGAACGGCAAAGGACCGTTATCGGGCGAAATCATGAGCCACGACTTCGTCGAGGCCGCCTATATACGCCGCGCCGGATACAAGGTCTGGAACGTGCCGGTCGGGGAAGGCAGTTACGAAGAGATACCGCCCACCCTGCTCGACTATGTCAAACGGGACCGCCGGTGGTGCCAAGGCAATCTGCAGCATTCAAGGGTCCTGATCGAAAAAGGCCTGTCGCCCTTGAGCCGTTTCCACATGGCGTCGGGGATCATGTCCTATGTCGCCTCCCCGCTATGGTTTCTGTTCCTGGCGGCGAGCGTCGTCAACCTGTTGGACCAGAGCAATCCGGGCCTTTCCTATCACGGTCCGGGATCGGGATCGTTCACCCTGGTCCCGGGTGACTGGAACGTCATGGCGATCACGCTTTTCTGCACCATCATGGCCATGCTGATCCTGCCGAAATTCCTCGGAACCTTTCTACTCGCCTTGAACGCGCGGGAACGCGCGCGGTTCGGGGGTGCGGCGGGGTTGTTTGCAAGCGGTCTCGCCGAAACCGCGATGTCGGTCATCATGGCGCCGGTGATGATGGTGTTCCAAACCGGTTTCGTCGTGTCCATCCTGCTGGGGGTATCCGTGAAATGGGACGGCCAAGCCAGGAACGGTCATAACATCGCCATGGGCGAAGCCTTGCGGCGTCATGCCACAAACCTTGTTTTCGGCGGCGGCCTTCTGGCCCTGGTACTGACCCTGGCGCCGCAATCGCTGCTGTGGTTCCTGCCGTTGATTGTGGGTCCCCTGCTGTCGCCGCTGATTACGACAGTCACCAGCAGCCGCCGGTTGGGCAATGCCTTCGCCCGGTTCGGGCTGTTGATGACACCGGAAGAGACAGCGCCCTCAATGGAAATCGCGCCGCTCCGCAAACCGGATCCGGCCTGGGCCAGTCTTATCGGCGGCGGCGGTACCGCGCCGATCTCCTCCGGCGCCGTCGGAACGCCTGCGACCTAGCCCTTGCGGGGCTTGATTAGCGTTCCGTTTCCGGGCGCTTGAACAATCCGTTCGTGAGGTCGAGCATGACCAGGCGGAATTCCTCGTCCTGCGCCGCGGTTTCGACACGCACCCAGCCATGCATCTCGGCAAGACGGCGATCGCCCTGGCAGAGAACGGAAACGATCTTCAGTTCTTTTTCACCGCGTACGCCTTCCGGCGTCGCCCCGCCGCATAGGGACGAACCGCTTACACCCGATCCGGCCCCCATCATATGGATGACGCGAACCGGGCTTTTCGCTTCCCCCGGATTGGCCGTGAAGATGTTCTTGGTCCGCTGATTGGCGGCCTCGTTCATCAGGTCGAGCGTGATGCTCTCATACCCGCTCGCAGAAGCGATTGCGCGCGGCAGCAGTTGAACCAGGATCGGTCCCTTCTGCGCCGCTTCGGGCAGATACCGCATGGTCCCGTTGTTATCGATATACATTTCCACCACACGCGGCGTCGCCTCGTCGCATGCACTCAGCAAGCCCGCCAGTCCAATCGCCACCATAAGGGTGCGCAACGGTTTGACCGCCATAACTTCGCTCCTTCACTTTCGCTTTCCCGTCTATTTGGGGATTTCGCTCTCCAAGTCACGGGAATTCTGCTCAGCCCGACGGACCGCATCGGACAGTATTTCAACCATATGAGCCGCCAGATGCCGCGTCACTATCGGCCGGTCACCGGTCGGCAACCGTCGCAGGACCGTATAGGACAGTTGCAACATGCTTGTGATCGACCCGGCGAAGCTGGCCTGGATCGCGCCCATGGCGTCCATTCGGTTGGCGGTTAGCCCATCCTCAATGCGCGGATAGACAGCGTCGATCAACCCATCCAGGTCCAAGTCGGGCCGCGTCAGCACTTTTTCCATGCCGGACCACCATTCCGACAAGGCCTGCCGGTAGGCCAACAGTCTGTCCCGGCAAAATACAGGATCGGGGTCAGTTGGCTTCCCCAGTCCGGCGAAGAACCGCTCCGCCGGGCCAAGTCCTTCACGCCGCGCAAAACTCAATCCAGCCGGGTCGACCGGCTCCGCGCCGGCAATCCGAACCCCGTCGCTGCAATTGTGGAAATTCGTTCCCTCAAAAGCGCGGATCAAAAGTTCGAATCCTGTTCGGGTAAGCTGAAACTGCCGGCTGGTGAAAACCGTTCCACCGCGGTTGCCCGGTGCTTCGATTTCAAGCCCGTCCATTCCCCGACCGGTTTTCCAGAACTCGTCCTCAACCAGGTTATAGGCCGACTTTTCACTATGATGCACATCGCGCGCGCGGGACCCCAGATCAATCCCGAACAGATAGATATCCCGCACCCCGACCGCGATGGCCGCCCGGCAGGCCAAATTCGCCACGGTGGGACCTGAAAGGCCGATCACCTGGTCCGGGCGGGCGAACAACCGGCTTCCGGCATTGCTGTCCCGGAAATAAAAAATCCGATTAGGGAAAAACGCACTGGTCCGCGGCGATACGGTCCAGGAAGCCAGCAGCGTGATCTTCGACAGATCATGGTCCCGGGCCAGCAATCCCAGCCCTTCGTCGATCGTCACCGTATTCTCGATCTCACAATGCAGGTCTGGCGTAACCCCATGGTTCAGCGCCACGCCGAGGCCCGTGCCTGCGCTGATGACCACAGCCCCTTCCCGCTGCAGCCGCGCCACCTGGTTCATCGATTTATCCGCGCTGGGGCCGCTTCCGACCACAAGAACAGGCGGCATGGACTCCCTCGGCGGCGGGCTTTGCACCAACAATCGCGCCGAACCCGCCAGATGGTGCTGGACCGTATGGGTCAGCATGCGGAGTTCGTCCTCGAAGAATCCTTTGGCCATTTCCAGGATCGGACCTCTTTCCTGAATCTGGCGAATAACCTCCGGCAGCGGCGCGACTTCGTAATGCTGGAACATATACGCGCCGTCGATCCGGATAAAATTGGGGCCCCGCAGCGCCGTTTGAACCTGTTCGGTCAGGGCTTGCGCGTCCTGCCCGATGCAAAACCAGATCCGTCCGCCCCTTCGGGTCAATTCTTCCGTCAGTGCCTTCCAGTCCACGACCTGCAGACTATGCAGCAGAAATTCGGGAAAGGGATCGACCACGACGAGGTCCCGGAAGGGCAATGCGTCGACCAGTTTGGGCAGATGCAGGCCAAGCCCCAGACCGAAGCACACGAGGTGACCGGCATCCCAATCCGGGAACCAATCCAGGGTCCGGTTATTCACGTCATTCAGCAGTGCTTCGGCGAACCGGCCGGCGATGAATTCGCCCTGCGCATGCAGTTTCGCCGCAAGGCGCCTGGCATCGAGCGGACGCGGCGTGAAACCGCCATCCGGCCCATATTGATCTTCTTCGAACAGGAAATTGGACGCCGCGAAGCTGATCCGCCGGACAGGATTGGCTAGAAAGGCCGAGAGCTGCGTTTCCACATAGGCCGCCGCCCCCGACGGATAAAGCAGACGACCGCCGAGATCGATGTTCCAACCCTCATCCGGCCCGCCGGACAGGCGGCTTACCGTCGATGGTGTCGAGGACAGCCAAGCGTGCAAATCCGGCGGCAGCACCGGTCTTAAGGCCGCTAGGTTGGCCGCGACATTGGGTATGGTTGTCATGGTGACAGACTATCTCCCGAGTCCTCTCCGGCGGTCCAACACTCCGTTCTACGGTGGCGCGGCGGCAACCCGTCTACAAACATTTCACAATCGCGATATACTCTGCGTCAGTCGATTTGTTTATCTTCGGTTGTTCATGAAAGTTGGCCGGCTGCCGTACGGACCGACATACCGGGTTGTCCGAAATAGGCCGCGTCCGAAAACTGTACCGAACTTTGGGAGCGCGTGATGCAAGGTTATGACGAGAATTTCCTGCCGGAACATATCGCGCTTCCGCGATTTTCGATCGGAATGGAAAGCAGGGTGTTGAAACAGGATGGCCTGCGCGACGGCATGTACCGGGACTATATCCATTACACGGTGGCGATGCACCGCGACCGCCGTTCGCCCTTTTTCGCGGCCCTGAACATCGATCAGAAACTGGTCAAGTCGGTCACCCGCAGCGATTGGGATACCGATGACTCGATCGGCCCGGAAAACCAATTGGACAATGACTACTATTACAAAAACCGATGGGACAAAGGTCATCTCGCGATGCGCGCGAATGCGGCATGGGGCGAGACCAGCCGGGAAGCGCGTTATGCCTCTGACGCCACCATGTTTTATTCCAACGCCGCGCTTCAATTCTCTTCCTTCAACCGGACCGAATGGAAAGCGCTTGAGGAATGGGTTCAGACACGGGTCGATACGGACAGCCATAAGATCACGGTCTTCACCGGCCCGATTTACGGCGAGGATTCCGTATTCGTCGCACCGGGGGATTTGAAACCCGCCGCCGTCCCTGCCGCGTTCTTCAAGATCATCTGCCTGATCAACAAACAGGGGAAACTGGACGTTCGTGCCTTCCTCGGTCCGCAAGACAGGGACGCCTTCGCGGATTGGCAAGACACCGGTCCGGTCAATCATCAGCTTTATCAGACGACGGTCGCGGAGATCGAGCAGCGCACCGGCCTGATGTTCGACGAGAAGGTCGCCGACACCAATCCGCTCTATTTCCATCCGACCGACGAGCGGATCAAGAAACTGAAAATCGCGCCGAACGGATTTCCGGAAAACATCCCCATCGACCGACCCGCGGATCTGGTCGGACGAACCGCAGACGGCGCCGATATCCCGCGCGATGTCTTGGCGGATTCGGATGAGAGCGTCTTCATCGTCGGGGCGCTGCCGAACCCGACCGGTGGGGATAGAGGCCGCGAATGGGTCTCGATTCTGAATTTGAAGGACACCACCGTCGATATCGCCGGCTGGGTTCTGGAAGACCGTTCCGGCAGAAAGACGACACTATCGGGCAGTTTGGAACCGGGTGAAGCCATTCGGGTGCAAGGTCAGAACCTTGGCAGTATTCAACTTGGGAACAACGGCGATATTCTCACCCTTTGGGACGGCGCCGGGCAGCAACGCCGACGAATCGACCGCGTGCGTTACGAGAAACGGCATGTCCAAGAGGGCAAGGCGATCATCTTCCCCCGCGCCCATCAGGACGCAACCGACGAGGACTGACCAATTCCGCCCTCGCCGGTTTTGTCATGACGCCGGTTACGCGACCTGGCGTTCGGTTTCTTCCCGTTTCTGACCGAGCGATTCGCCGGCTTCGAGAATGCCGGTCCAGGTATTGTCGTCCAACGGGATACCTTCCTTGCCGCGCTTCGCACGTGCGGCGCGTTCCGGGTCGCCCGCCACCAGAACTGGTTTGGCCGGGTCCTGCGGGGTCGCCGATTTCACATAATCGATCGTCGCCTGCAATTCCCGCGAGAACGTATCGGAGGAGATCAGCTTGTTCGGATCGAAGACGATGCCGAGCATATTGTTGATGATGCCATCCATGCGTTCCCGGGCCGGTTGGATCGTCTGCCCGCCGCTCATCATGCCGCCGAGCAATTCGCACATCAGGGCCAGGCCGGACCCCTTATGTTCGCCGAAGGGCAGCAGCGCACCGCGCAATTCGGGGAACATGACGCCGGGATCGGTGGTCGGCACGCCGTCGGGATCCAACAGATTGCCCTCTTCCATCTGGACGCGCTTGTTATAGGCGACACGGACCTTGCCAAGCGCCAGTTTGCTGGTCGCCATGTCGAGCACGATCGGGTCCTGCTTGCCGGCGCCCGGCACCGCTATACAGACCGGGTTCGTGATGAATCTGGCCTCGCCGCCGCCGAAGGGCGCAACGCTGGGGCGGTGGTCCGAAACGTTGACGAAATGGATCGAAACCATGCCTTCGGCAATCGCCTGTTCGCCATAGGAGCCGACCCGGCCGATATGGAAGGCATTGGCAAGGGTATAGAGCGCAACGCCGGTTTCCTTCGCCCTGGCGATGGCCCCGGCGGTCGCTTCCTTGGCAACGCGCTGTCCGAAACCCTTCTTTGCATCGTATTGCAGGATCGCTCCGGCATCGTTCACACAGGTGACCGCCGTATTCGGAACCACCAGCCCCCTGTGAAAACAGTCGATATATTTCGGGATCATCCCGACGCCGTGGCTGTCATGCCCCGAAAGGTTCGCCATCACCAGATGATCGGCGACGATATCGGCCTCCTCCGCGGTGCTGCCGGTCAGCCTGACGATTCCGGCGATGGTTGATTTCAGCTTATCTGCCTGCAGTGTCGGCACGGTCTTCCTCCCAACTCAATCAAACGATTATAGGTTCTTTACACGATAGTCTCGGATCACGTCCGGATCCGGTTCCATGCCCAATCCGGGCCCGTCCGGCACACGGAAACAGCCATTCGCGTCCGGCTCGATCAAATCGCCATACAGGCATGCTTCCACCGTCAGATAAAAACGCTCCGCCCATCCCTCCGGTACGACGGATGCCAGTAGATGCAGGGTCGCCAGATAACCGGTCCCAAAATAGGGCGAATGCGGCATGATCGTGACGCCGAATTCCTTGGCCTGTTCGATGGTCTTAACGAATTCCGTGATGCCGCCAACCTTGGTGACGCTGGGTTGGGCATAGGTCACCGCGCCGGCCTGGAACATCTTCCGGAATTCCATGGCCGTGCAGGCGTTCTCCCCGGCCGCCAAAGGCACGCCGGTCAATTTTTGAAGCTTTGCCAGGCCTTCGAAGTCTTCCGGCGGGAATAGCGGTTCTTCGATCCAATAGGGATCGTAGGCTTTCATTTCCTCGATCACCTGCGCCGCTTCCTCAAATTGCCAGGGACAGTTCGTGTCGACCGTAATCGGAATGTCCGGGCCGGCGACCTCGCGCGCGGTTTTCAACGGCGGGACCGTCACCTCATGCAATTTCAGCACGCGGTATCCCTGGTCCAGCGCCGCTTGCGCGCGCTCGCCCACGATCTCCGCGTCACCATAGCGGAACAGGCTGGCATAGCCTTCGATCGTGGTACGGGTCCGGCCCCCCAAAAGTTCGAAAACAGGCTTTCCGGCCGCCTTGCCGGCAATATCCCATAAGGCGATATCCAGCCCGCTCAAGGCGAAGACCGTGATGCCGTACCGGCCCCAGAGATGCATGCCTTTCTGCAGGTCCAGATTGATCGCCGCGATATCCGATGCGTCCCGGTCGATAACGGCGGGCGCGATCATATCTTCGACAACCGCCTTCAGCGGGCGCAGGCAATTATAGCTGAACGCCTCGCCCCAGCCCACAAGACCGCTCTGGGTCTCCACCCGGACCAGCAGGACGGACAGTTTTTGCCATTTATGGCCGGCCCATCCCTTCGACGATCCGCCGTCTTTTCCGAAAGGAGAGAAAGGAATCTCGAGAGGTATCGCTTCGACGGTCTTTATCCGCATGACGCCGCCCCCTGTCTATTTTTTGAAAAACTTCGTTGATGGCGGCGCTATTGAAAGGGGTTGCGAAACACTCCACAAGCTATGTTTCGTTCAACAAAGCCGGTCCTGCGCGTCACCGCCCTTTCCCAGGAATTTTCCAGGAATCACGTTCATGTCAGCGTCCGCAGATACATCCGCCGCTTCCCGCTGGGACATCGTGACGGTCGCCATGATGGTCGGGATTCTGGCCGGAATGCAGATCGGCAAGGTCGCACCCGCCCTGCCCGTGCTGCGGACGGATTTGGACCTGGACCTGGTGACGGCAGGATGGGTCGCATCCCTGTTCACCTTGGCCGGCGCCTGCGGCGGCGCTTTGATCGGCGCTTCCGCCGACCGTATCGGCCCTCGGCGCGCCGCCCGCTTCAGTCTGCTTATGCTTGCGATCGGATCGCTCTGGGGCGGGTTTTCCGGCAGCCTGATCGAGATCATGCTGAGCCGTTCCGTCGAAAGCCTTGGCTTCATCGGCACCGCGGTATCCTGCCCGCGGCTGATCGTCGGCGCGGTCGCCCAGAAGGACCGGAACCTCGCGCTAGGCATATGGGGGACCTTCGTGCCCGGCGGCATGACCATCGCCATGCTGATGGCGCCCATCGCCATGCCTGCGATCGGATGGCGCGGCATATGGATCCTTAACGGTTGTCTGGCCCTTGCCATGATCGGCGTGTTGGCCTGGAAGACGCGCAACGCCAGCTGGACGCCGCCCGATGCCGCCGCCGCGCCGGTGCCGCCCCTGCAAGGGTTGATACGCTGTGTTAGCCAGGTCGGTCCCTGGCTGCTGGCCCTGACGTTTTTCGCCTATTCCATGCAGTATCTGTCCGTCACCGCCTGGATGCCGAGTTTCCTGATCGAGGCGCGCGGCCTGGAATACGAAACCGCCAGCTATTTCGCGGCCGTCGTCGTGGCCGCCAATATGATCGGCAATGTCCTGGCGGGCATTCTGCTGGCCCGTGGGATGTCGCGGCAGACCGTGCTGCTGGTTGCCTTTGTCGGCATGGCCGTTTGTGCGGCGGGGCTTTACGGCCCGTTTTTCGAGACCGGCCCCCGTATCGTGTCCGCCTTCCTGTTCAGCGCCATCGGCGGGCTGATACCGGGCGCGCTGATGGCCGCGACGCCGGTCCATGCGCCTGCGACGAACCTGGTGGGCGTGGTGAACGGATTGATGATGCAGGGGTCGAATATCGGCGCGCTGACGGGCCCGCCCCTGATCGCCGGCATCGTCACCCTCAGCGGCGGCTGGCATGGCGCGACATGGCACGCGCTGATCTTCTGCGTCGTGGGGTCGCTCGGCGCGCTTCTACTCGGTTGGCGGGAACGCAAGACCGCCCGTCTCGACACGCGCTAGACCAAGATCTGATTCCGGTCACGAAAAAGGGGCCGCAAGGCCCCCCGTTCATACAGTCGTACGATCCGTCTTACTTGTGACGGAAGGTGATACGTCCCTTGGTCAGGTCGTAGGGTGTCATTTCCACATCGACCTTGTCGCCGACCATGACACGGATCCGGAACTTACGCATCTTGCCCGCGGTATGGGCGATGATTTCATGGTCGTTCTCCAGCTTCACGCGGAACATCGCGTTCGGAAGCTTTTCAACGACGGTACCGGCAAGCTCGATCAGGTCTTCTTTAGACATTCGTTACCCAGCAAATTGTTTTCATTTATGAAATCTAAGGAGCGGAAGGCCGGTCGATCGCCCGGTTCCGTCCGGAATCTCCAGTGGAGACCCGGGTGTATGGGCCAATTGGCCAAATTATGCAAGATGCAGCGTTTATTGGAACGACTCAAAAGATCTGTGAAAGATGATTGCAGTCGCCATTTTTCCTAATCCACCGCCTACGCCCTAACCGCGTTGCAACCAATCGGCCTCCGCCGCGGCGAGGTATTTCGGGTTGCTCATCGATGTCCTGGCGCGGACATCCTGCATCAATGCGTCATGCAAGGCCCGCGCGGCCGCACCTTCATCGTATTTGCCCGCCCGGATCAGCCGGCACAGCTCTTCCGCCCGGGCTTCGGGTTGAACATCGTTATCCACGAACTGGGCCAAGGCCGCCGATTGCTGTTGTTCCAGCCGCGGCAGGAAATCCATGTCCCGTATCGATGTCTGGACCGCCGCGATCGCCATCAACACGGTCAGCCGGTGTTCGTCAGGCACGTTCGGCAGTATTTCGGTCTTGAGTTCCGCGGCGACCGTATCCAGAAGGTCCTTCGCCCCAGGCGTATCGGGTATCATATCCGTCTTCCCTTCCCGGTCACGTCGCGTTCAATACACCGCATCGACAAGCCCCATATCCGGCGGCGTCATGCGCAGGATTTCGTATTCGACCTCGGCCGGGCGGCGTCCTGTCAGGACGATATCCAGCGTGCGTTCTCCGCCCTTCAGGAACCGGTGCCCCTGCTGCACCGCGATGATGGCCCAGCGGATATGGGCGAAGACTTCCCAGAAATACACCCGCTTCGGATCGACCTTGCGGCCCGACACCCTTTCATATCCACGATAGAAGGCCGCCCGCGACCCGATTCCGCCCGCCGGCTTGTCGCGCTGCCCGAACCGCCAGCACATGGCGCAGAACCAGCCGATATCCTCATGCGGCTCCCCCCAACCGGCGAATTCCCAATCCAGAATCCCGGTCAGGCCGTCTCCATCGACCATATAGTTTCCCGTGCGGAAATCATGGTGCAGCAAGGTCATTTCTTCAGCTGGAAGCCGATTGATCTCCAACCAGCGCAGCCCCCATTCAAGCGCACTGCGCGGCTCACCCAATGCATCAAGATGTGCGCGGAACTCATTGAGAGAATCGACTTCTTCGGGCGCAGGCAGAAAGTCGAAGGCGTGGTTCGACGGCGTCATCGAATGAATACGGGCCATCTCTTCGCCCAGCCGTTCGGCCAGCGCCTCCCGGTCTCCGCCGATATCGGGATCGCGCGTGACCCGCTGGCCCAGGGCCGTCCCGCCGATCCGCCGCATCACGACGAAGGGCTTGCCGATGACGGAAAGGTCCTCGCAGCACAAAAGCGGTTCCGGGACCGTCACGCCTGCGGCAAAGGCGGCTGACAGCAATTGGAATTCATCCGCGCGACTATGGCTGACCGCAACGCCGGACGGCGCATCCGTGCGCACCACAGTCTCAAGCGCACCGGCGTGATTCCCGCCGGCGACATCGAGATCAACGAGCCAGTTTTCCTGAATAGCCCCGCCGCTCAGTTTGCGGCAGTCACCGACCGATACGCTTTCTGCGCCAAAGGACGCACGCACGAAGTCACCCAGGGCATTTCGGCCCTGCTTTCCGGTCAAATCCCGGTCACTCACACCCTTGCCGGTCAATCGTTACACGCCCCAGCGCCAGAAATCCTGCCGTTCGGCAGTGTAGAAACGGTTCAACACCATGCTGTGCACTTCGGAAGCCCCGTCGACGAGGCGCGCCTGGCGGGCATAGCGGTAGATCCACTCCAGGACCGTGTCCTTGCTGTAGCCTCGGGCGCCGTTCAACTGTAGCGCCGTGTCGACGGCCTGGTGCAGCGTGTCGGCGACCTGGATTTTCGCCATGGAGACTTCCTTGCGGGCCTTGTCGCCCTGATCCAGTTTCCAGGCGGCCTTCATTGTCAGCATGCGGCCGATTTCGATATCCATCGCCGCCTTACCCATCATCAACTGGACGCTCTCGCGGTCCGCCAGTTTGATGCCGAAACCTTCCCGCTTTTCGATATAGTCCTGGGCGATTTCCAGGGACCGCTTGGCGAGCCCCAGCCAGCGCATGCAATGGGTCAGCCGGGCGGTGCCGAGGCGGATCTGCGTCAGTTTCAACCCGTCGCCGACCTCCATGATCCGGTCCGCATCGTCGATTTCGAGCCCGTCGAACTCAATCTCGCAATGGCCGCCATGTTCTTCCGGTCCCATGATCTCGATCCGACGGATGATTTTCCAACCCGGTTGATCCTTGTGGAACATGAAAGCCGTCAGCCCCTTGCGCGGATCGTCGGAGGTCTTGGCCATCAGGATGAAATGTGTCGCGACTTCCGCGCCCGTTATGAACCATTTCTTGCCCGTGACGTTCCATTTATCGCCCTTCTTTTCCGCCTTGGTGCGGATCATGCTGGGATCCGACCCGCCGCCCGGATGCGGCTCGGTCATGACGAAGGAAGAGCGGATCTTGCCGTCGATGATCGGCTGCAGCCATTTGTCCTTCTGGTCCTCGCGGGCGACCTTGTTCAGGACGAACATATTGCCGTCATCGGGCGCGGCCGCGTTGAAACAGACGGGACCGAAAATCGAACGGTTCATTTCCTCGTAGCAGGCCGCCATGCCCTGGGTATTAAGGCCCAGGCCGCCGCGTTCCTTCGGCATCTGGGGCGACCACAGACCGGCTTCCTTGGCCTTCGCCTTCATCCGCTCAAGCGCATCAGGCGCGATGTTCTCATGCGCGTCATAGGCGCTCCGGTCGCTTTCCAGCGGAATGATGTGCTCATCCACGAAGGCGCGATAGCGCTTGCGCAATTCGTCGACTTCCGGCGTCAGGGTAAAGTCCATGCTCTCGCTCCAAAGATCTCGCTCAAAACATTAAAAACGGCGCCCAACTATTTCTTGTAAGGAGCGCTTTCAGCCAATTTATCAAGACCGAAGAAAGACGTGGCGGAGAGGATCTTGTTTTCCATATTGATCAGCAACGGAGTCGCCGCCTTCAGATAAACGGCCCATTCGGGATCGGCCGCCATCTTGGCGCGGCGTGCGGCGCGGTCGGCGAGATCGTCGAACGCCCACATATGAACCACCTGATTCAACGGACCGATATCCATGGAGGTGTACCAGCCAACCATCCTTTCCAGCGTACGCAGTTGAACCGGCAAGCCCTTTTCCTGATAGATGGCCAGGAAGTCGTTCAGTTTGCCCGGATGGCAGGTATAGGTGCGATGGTCGACGATCATGGTCTTGTTCCCTAAATGTCAGTTGGTCTCGTTGATGTGCAAATCTGCCTTACGGCACCGATAGGACATGGCCGCCATCGACGGTGATCAGCGATCCGGTCATGTAGGCGGATGCGTCGCTGGCCAGCAACAACAGCGGTCCGTCCAGATCGTGTTCCTCACCGAACCGTCGCATGGGCACGCCCTTGCGCATCTTGTCACCGCCCTCCCCGGTCAGGAAGTCACGGTTGATCTCGGTAATGATATAGCCCGGCGCGATCGCATTGACGCGAATACCGTAGCGCGACCATTCCAATGCCATCGCCTTCGTGGCCTGGACAAGGCCGGCCTTGGCCGCGGCGTAGGAAACCAGCTGCTTCAGCACCCGTTCCGCCAGGATCGAGGCGATGTTGATGATGCTGCCGCCGCCGGTCTCTGCCATGTGCTTGGCAATCGTCTGCGCGACGAAGAATGCGCCCTTCAAGTTGGTGTCGAGGACGAAGTCCCAGTTTTCTTCCGTGTGGTCGAGCGCCGGTTCGGTCACCGCGACGCCCGCATTGTTGACCAGGATGTCGATCTTGCCGGTCAGTTCGACGGCGTGGCTCACGGCCTCCTCGATCGAGGCCATATCGACGACGTCCAGTGCAACGACATAGGCCGTGCGGCCCAACCCTTCGATTTCCTTGGCCAAGGCTTCCAGACGGTCGGTTCGGCGTGCGGCGAGCACAACGTCCGCGCCGGCCCGCGCCAGCGTCAAGGCGAACCGCTTGCCCAGCCCGCTGCTGGCGCCGGTCACCAGGGCCACTTTGCCCGCCAGTGAGAATGTGCTGCCGGTGTCGCCGGTTTCCGGCATATGTGCCTCCCCGCTTCTTTCCTGAACGATGGTTCATTTTTCGTTATTAGGATATGCCCTATTCGCCCCGACGGGCAAAGCGGATAGGCGATTTTCCCGCCGCCTTGCGGTCAAAGGTTTTGTTCCGCCGAAGCCGGGTCGAAAGGATCGACCTCGCCGGAAATTACTCTAATCTGGCCGCAATGAACCTAACCCAACGAAGGAGAGTAAGACATGTCCATCACCCGCTACCAGACCGGAACACGTATGAGCCAGGCCGTCGTTTATAACGGCGTTTGCTACACCGCCGGCCAAGTTGCCCAGGACGCCAAGGGCGCGCCCGTTGCGGATCAAACCAAGAATATCCTGGATCGCTTGGACGCGCTTCTGGCGGAAGCTGGCACGGACAAGACGAAAATCCTCTCGGCCACGATCTGGCTGTCCGACATTTCCACATTCAACGAAATGAACGCCGTTTGGGATGCCTGGGTGCCGGAAGGCCACGCGCCCTGCCGCGCCTGCGTTGAATCCAAGCTCGCCGCGCCGGACTATACGGTCGAAATCGGGGTCATCGCGGCCGCCTAACAGTATCGGACAGACAGTCGAAAGGGTAATGGCCCAGGGGGTTTCATGCGCATCGTGGTGATCGGCGCCGGTGTCGTTGGAACGACGCTGGCTTATGAACTGCTGAAGGACGGCCACGAAATCACCGTCCTGGAACGCAACGACAAACCGGCGGAAGGCACCAGCTACGCCAATGCCGGTTTGATCGCCCCTGGCCATTCCTTCACATGGGCATCGCCCAAGGCGCCGAAGGTGCTGCTGAAATCCCTATATTCCGGCGGTCAGGCCCTGCGCTTCAAACCGTCGGCGGATCCCGATCTGTGGATCTGGATGCTGAAATTTCTGCGCGAATGCACCGCATCGGCAGCGGAAAGCAACACGCTGATCAAGCATGCGCTATGCATGTATTCGCAGTCCCAGTTGGAGCGGCTGACCGAAGAAACCGGCGTCGGCTATCATCACATCGACAAGGGCATCCTGTATCTCTACCGCAATCCGGACAGCTTCGCCGCAGGCCGGGAACATATGAAGCTTCTGGCCGATGACGGCCAACAGGTTCAAAACCTGACGGGTGAGGAAGCCGCGGCGATCGATCCCGCCCTGGAGGCATCGAAACATTTGATCGCGGGCGCAGTGTATTGCCCGACCGACGGCAGCGGCGATGCCCGCCTGTTTACCCGCAATCTCGCCGACTACGTCACCGACAAGGGCGTCACGTTCAAATTCGGTACGGAAGTCCGCAAAGTCGTCACCGACGGGGGCAAAGCCAGCGCGGTTGAAACGGAGCAAGGAGAATTTCCCGCCGACGCCGTCGTCTTCTGCACCGGCGTGTTGGGCATGGACCTGCTGAAAAAGCATGGGCTGCGCCTGCCGATCTATCCGGTCAAAGGCTATTCCATGACCGTGCCGCTGGACATTTCCTCCCCCGCCGCCAACCGGGCGCCGACGGTGGGCGGCGTCGACGAGGACAATCTGGTCGCCTATGCCCGGATCGGCGACCGCATGCGCCTGACCGCGGTCGCGGAATTCTCCGGCTATGACCGCAGCTTCAACGACAAGGATTTCGACAGCATGCTGGCCTCCGCGCAATCGCTGTTCCCCGGCGTCGGCGACTATGCGCAGGCGGAAAAATGGGCCGGCCTGCGCCCGATGACGCCGACCGGCATCCCGTATATGGACAGGACGAGAACGCCGGGCCTCTATGCCAGCGTCGGCCACGGCCATATGGGCTGGACCATGGCGCCGGGATCGGCCCGCCTGATGGCCGACCTGATCGTGGGCACGAAACCTGCCCTACCGATGGAGAATTTCGCCCTGCCGAATTGATGCGGCCGTCGAATTTGCTGCTATACTCCGCGTGATACAGAAGGATTGAACCATGTCCGACGCCGCCCTTGATCTCCGCCCCGTCATGCCGCCGGTCCGCAAGATGGATTATCGGGTGGGCAAGAAACTCGGCCACCGCGCCCGGATCGGCGCGGTCGTTCTGGCCAGCGACGAAACCATGGAATACGAGTTCCGCACGGTCCTCAACAGCCTCGACGACGGCGTCGCGCTGTATCACGCACGCATCGAGAATTCCCCGGAAATCACGCCCGAGACGCTCCGGGCCATGGAAGGCAAAATCGCGGGAACCGCCCGCCTGTTGCTGCCGCAATCCCCCATGGACGTGGTCGCCTATGGCTGCACCTCGGCCTCCGTCGCCATCGGACCGGAGCGGGTGGCGGAATTGCTGCTGGAAGCAGAACCCACCGCCAAGGTGACGAACCCGGCCACCGCCGCGATCGAAGCCTTGCGCGCGCTTGGCGTCCAACGCTTGGCGATCCTTACCCCCTACCAAGAATCGGTGAACGTCTTCTTCGGCGAGTTCTTCGCCGATCAGGGGTTCGAGGTGACAGCCTTCGGGTCTTTCCTTGAGGATAACGACGCGGCCGTCGCGGCGATTGATCCGGCAAGCGTGTCAGAAGCGGTAATTGAGCTCGGCCGCGACCCGAATGTGGACGGCGTCTTCGTCGCCTGCACCAGCACCCGCCTGCTGGAAATGGCCGCCGAAACGGAACGCAAACTGGGCAAGCCCGTCACCAGCAGCAACCACGCCATCATCTGGCACAGCCTGCGCCTGGGCGGCATCGACGACAAAATGCCCCAGTTCGGGACGCTATACGAACTTTGACGCCCGCTACCTGGCCTAACGACTAGCCGGCTGGTTTTTCCAGATCCCGCAGGACGAATTTCTGGATCTTGCCGGTCGAGGTCTTGGGCAGCGGCCCGAAGGTGACCTTGGTCGGGGCTTTGTAGTGCGCCATATGCGCGCGGCAATACGCGATAACTTCCTCGGCCGACACCTTGCCTTCCGACTCCGCTTTCAAGGTGACATAGGCCGACGGGGTCTCACCCCATTTCTCATGCGGGGCGGCGACGACGGCCGCTTCCATGATGTCGGGGTGTTTGTAGAGGACCTCTTCGATCTCCAGGGAGGAAATGTTCTCACCCCCGGAAATGATGATGTCCTTGGACCGGTCCTTGACCTCGATATAGCTGTCGGGATGCATCACGGCCAAATCGCCGGTATGCAGCCAACCGCCCGCGAACGCGGCGTCGGATGCGGCCGGATTCTTCAAATACCCCCGCATCACCGTATTGCCGCGCATCACCAACTCGCCGATCGTCTGCCCATCCGCGGGAACGTCCTGCATGGTATCGGGGTCGACGACGCGTTGCTCTTCCAATGTGACGAGGGCGACGCCCTGGCGGGCAACCTTGGAGGCCTTGTCTTCCATCGACAGGTCGTTCCAATCCTCCTGCCAAGCGCAAATCGCGCTGGGGCCGTAGCATTCGGTCATGCCGTAGAGATGGGTGACGTGGAATCCCAGCTTTTCCATGTTCGATATCACCGCCGACGGCGGCGCCGCGCCGCCGGTCGCCACTTCGACGACCTGCGGAAATTCGCATTTCACATCGGCCGGCGCGTGGATCAGCATCGTCAGCACGATCGGTGCGCCGCACATATGGGTGACCTTGTTGTCCCGGATCGACGGGAAGATCAGCGCGGGGTCGACGGCGCGCAGGCAAACATGCGTTCCCCCAACGGCGGTTACCGCCCAGGTATAGGACCAGCCATTGCAGTGGAACATCGGCAGGGTCCACAGATAGACGCTGTTCGGGCTCAACCCGAAGGACACCGCATTCCCCATCGCATTCAGGTAGGCCCCGCGGTGATGGTAGACCACGCCTTTCGGGTTACCTGTCGTTCCGGAGGTGTAGTTGAGGCAGATCGCCTGCCATTCATCCTCCGGCAGGGACCATTCGAAATCCGCATCGCCTTCCTCAAGAAAGGCGTCGAAGTCCTTTTCGCCGATCAGTTTTCCGCCTTTTGCCAATGGGTCGTCGATATCGATGACGGGCAGCGTCTTGCCGAGTTGGCCCAGCGCTTCCTCCATCACCGGATTCAACTCCTTGTCGCTGATCACGAACTTGCTTTCGCCATGTTCCAGAATGAAAGCGATGGTCGGTGCGTCCAGGCGGGTATTGATGCTGTTCAAAACCGCGCCGATCAGGGGCACGGCATAATGCGCGGCCAGCATTTCCGGGATATTCGGCGCCAGAATAGAAACCGTATCGCCCTTGCGGATGCCCCGTTTTACGAGCGCCGAGGCGAAACGCGTCACCATCGCATGCAGATCGCTATAGGTTATGCGCCGGTCGCCATGGATAACCGCGATCTTGTTTGGATAAACGGTGGCCGCCCGTTTCAGGAAGGTAACCGGTGAGAGCGGGACATAGTTTGCCGCGTTCTGGTCCAAATCCTTGTCATAGATCGAAGACGTCATGGCCTGAAATACACTCCCCAAAAACTGCCGCGACTCTGCAACGCGGTCCGACACAATTCGGCGCACTATCGGGAATCACACCGGGAAGGTCCAGAGGCCTCGATACGCCTTCGCGCGCCCCAAAGACCGGAGAAGTGTCGACAGCGGTTCAATATCGGCATCGACGCAATTGCACACGCCCTGCGTTCGACTATTCTAATGCATCAACCGCGAATCCGAAGGATGGCGGGAGGGGCCTGAATGGTGTTGGGGGCGGCCACCATGACCGTTTCCGGTCGCGGGGCCCGCGTTGTTGGGAGGTTTCATGGCGCGAACAGCGCATATACTGCTCGCCGAGCGCGACGAGGAAACGGCAGCCGGACGGCAAGCCGCCCTCGACAAGGAAGGATACGACGTCAGGATCGCCACTGATCCGGACCTGGTTGTCGAGGCAGTGCGTGATCAACAGCCGGACATCGTCCTGCTGGGCCGGTTCAAGGGCGAAGGCACGCTGGAAATACTCGAAGCCTTGAAAGCCGACGCCGCCACCAGCAGCATCCCCGTAATGTTGATCGGCATGCGGTCGGACGAAGCGTTGCGGAACCGGGCCGTGGAGTTGCGCGCCGCGGATATTCTGGAGCGCGACCGCAGCAGCAACGAAATGATCCTGACGCGCCTGCAAAGTGTCCGGCGTCTGGCCGCCATGCGCAGCGAATTGTTCCGCCGGGCGGAAACCTGCGCGGAATTCGGTGTCGAGGCCGATCTTTCCAAGGTCGGCGTCTACGACCATGCAGAAACCGCGCATTTGCTGATGGTCTCGGAATCCAGCGAATATCAGGCCGATTTGTACGACGCCCTGCTGGGTCAGGGAATGGATGCGATTATCGAACAGGCCCCCTATCGCGCAGCCAATAGACTGAACGACGAGGATTTCGACGCTGTCGTAATCACGGCCACGCTCTATGACGACCGTGAAAAGGTGCTCTACCTCTCCTCCCATATCCGCAACAACACCCGGCTGTTCAACATGCCGATGCTGGTGGTGAAGGATGAAGATACCGACCCGCCGGAAATGAATCTGTATCGCGGCGGCGCCAATATCGTCCTGCCGCACAACAAGGATTACAGCGCGCTGACGACCTATACCCTGCTGATGGTCGACCGGCGGCGTTTATGGAATTCCGTCACCGAGCCCTACCAGACCCTTACGACCGACAAGATCATCGACGCCGATTTGGGCTCCGTTCACAGCGCGACCTTTTTCGATGCCCACCTGAAGCGGGAAGTGAAACACGCGCTCGACCGCGACTCGCACCTTTCCGTCGCCGTGGTTTCCATACCGACCGCGGTTCGGATCGAGAAGGATTACGGGCGCGAAAACGCGGAACTGCTGCTAAGCCGCATCGCGAACTGGCTATCGGGTATGGTGAAGGCATCCGACGCGGTTGGTCGCCTGGGCGCCTATCAGTTCGGGATCATCATGCCGGCAACCCCGGAAAAAGAGGCCAATCAGGTCGCCTTCCGCATCGCCGGTATCCTCCAGAACTCGGAATTCGCCCTTGGCGAGGAAGTGATGGAAGCGATCCACGTCCTTGTCGATTGCGGCGTATCCTCCATCCAACCGTATGACACGCCTAAGAAAATGCTGACCCGCGCGCGGCAGGCGATCGGTTAGTCCGGCAATCCGGCACCCGGCTCAAAACTGCTTTTCCAAGCAACCGGCCCACCTCGCGCATCTGTGAGAGGACGAATGGGGGTTGTCCAGGCAGGTTTGCACACAACGTATATCGCATGGCCGGAGATACAATGTGTCCGGCGCAACGCCGAGGCCCGACGGAGGTTCCCATGATTGTCGACATTTTTTCCGACCCGATCTGCCCATGGTGCTTTATCGGCAAGAAACGCTTGAACGAGGCGCTGGCCTTGCGGCCCGACCTGCCCGTCACCATCCGTTGGCGCGCCTTCCAGCTTAACCCGGACATGCCCGCCGAAGGCATGGACAGACAGACGTATCTGAATGTGAAATTCGGCGGGAACGACCGTGCCGGCCAGATCTATAGCCGGATAAGGGATGTGGGAACCGCCGTCGGCATCGACTTTCAGTTCGACAAGATCGCCCGAACACCGAACACCGTTCCGGCCCATCGCCTGATCCGCTTCGCGCAGCGCCCCGACATCGACAAGGCGAATGAGGTGACCGATCTTTTGTTCGATGCCTATTTCCTGAACGGTGAGTTGATCGGTGAGTTGGATACCCTGCTCGACATCGGCGAAAAGGCCGGTATCGACCGCGCGGCTCTGAAAGCCTATTTCGAGACGGACGAGGACACCGACGAGATTCTGGCGGAAGACCAGCACGCCCGGCGCCTGGGTATCGGCGGCGTCCCCTGCTTCATTGTCGATGGAAAATACGCGCTGTCCGGCGCACAGGAGGCGGAAAGTTTCCTGCCCATCTTCGATATGGCGGCCCAGGAAGCGGCACAGGAGCCGGCAACCCAGGCCTGATTGAATAAACCCGGATTCTCCTGGAAAGGTCGGCCCCGTGCCGGCCTTTTTCTTTGCTATCTCGGACACTATTTATTGCAAATGATTATCGTTTGCGTATCATCGATAGATGTTGTTATGCTTGCGAACGCTTCTCACTCGTAATATTTGGAGCCAAAGATGCTTCGCCTGAAATCGCCAAAACGGAAAAAACTCTGGGACATCAACACGGGCTGGCACTGTTCCATCATCGGGACCTGCCTGACCACGGAAGACCTCCGCGCCCTCGCCCGAAAAATGCATGTCCAAACGCCTGAGGATAGCGGCGCGGATTTCCGGCTCCACGGTCATTTCGTTCAAGCCTGCGGCGAAGGCGGGACAACTGCTAAATTGCTCCAAAAGCTCTTGGACCGGCGTCATTCCGCCGCCATACGCCGTTTCGGCAAGGTGGATAGGCCGGAAGACCTGGAAGCGATGTGGAATATGGAGCGCAAGGGCCGGGATATCCCAGGCGCTTATTGGGCCCTGATGAGCCATCCGCATCTGGAAACCGGTCTAGGCACGCGTGCCTATGGGCATATCCATATGCTTTCGCACCTGATCGGCGCGTCGAACCGCGCCGATCTGGACACGTTGCGCTCGCTGGAGGCTGAGGTGGACGCCCTCACCCACCGCCTGGAAAGCGAGACCGCCCGCCACGCCCGACGGATGGAGGAAAAAGACCGGGAAATCGCCGATTTGCAGAAGCAACTGGTCGCCGCGCGGGCCGCGAAAGTGGACTACACCCTACCGTCCCCGTTGCGGGACGCGGCGAATTTGAATGCAGCACCCGATACGGGAGAAACTTTGCAAATCCAGGAAGTGACACGCGCCAGGGACGAGGCACGGCGCACAAATGAGGCGTTGCGGGAAACCGTTCATTCCCTGCGGCAGGAAGTTCAAGCCCTGGAAAACGCCCTCCTGAACACGCTGCCACCAGATGACGGCGACCAGGACCAAGGCTTCACCGAGGGTGACCATCCCTTCGATCTGCACGGGCGAAGCATTCTCTATGTCGGCGGCCGATTGGCGAACGTTCACCGGTTGCGCGAACTGGTCGCGCAATGGAATGGCGAATTGCTGCATCATGACGGCGGTATGGAGCAATCGCTGGATGAATTGCCAAGCTGCGTTTTCCGTGCCGATGCCGTGGTCTTCCCCACCGATTGCATCAGCCACAGCGCCGCGCTGAAGGCCAAGCGCCTGTGCCGCCAATCGATGAAACCCTATATCCCGTTGCGCGGATCGGGCGTTTCCTCTTTCGTCGCGGGCCTGCGGGAGAAAATCGACGAATTCGGCCCGCGCGATCCGGCTTTGATGGCGGCGGAATAAATCACCCCGCCTTCCGGAAGGCGAGCCGCGTCCAGGTCACGCCGGCGGCCTTGTTAAGGTCTTCGCGGGATCCCGACAGGCGTTCGAAGACGCAATCCAGGCCATCCTTCGCCGAAAGGGTTTTGGTCTCTTCCGGCGAAACGTCGAACATGCGCCGACCGGTCGGCACCGGGCCGTGACGCAGGGACATGATCAGAACCCCGTGCGGCGCGACCAGGGAGGCGACGATTGGCATCGCCGCCGCGCGTTCCGCCTCATCGAGATGCATCCACACGGCCGACAGGATAACGACCGAATAGGCCCCCGCACGGTCGGCGACGGAGGAGAGGTCCGGCAGGTGATCGTCGATCCATTCGATATCGGGTGACGGGTGCAGCGCCTGGGCGCCTTTCCGCAGTTCCGCGACCGGTTCGACCGCCGTGACCCGGTAGCCCCATTCCGCGAACCCCGCCGCATCGCGGCCGGTTCCCGCACCGATATCCAAAACGGCGCCCGGCGGCTCCGGCAACAGATACCAGACCCGCTCATAGATTTCCGAGAATTGCATCTTCTCATACCGGACAAGAAGATCGGCGGCTTCCTCGGCGTAACCGACAGTGCTTGGATGGGACGTTTTCATTGGTGTAACAGTGCGGCCTCGTTTGCCTCACGGCAAGTCTTTGAAGCGTCAGGTATCAGAGCGCATAGGCCATGAAGATGTATGGAACGCCGATGAATGCCGCTTCACGTAACAAGATAACAATCGGCCTGATATGCCGGTCGCGAACCAGGGCACATTTCACGATAATCCGGAGTCTATTTCTTCCTCATCGCAGATAACGGCACTTTCCCGTTGGAATCGACTCATCAATTCGGTGAGGTCGTCATCCCGCAGATTAACGCCCTCGGCTTCTTCCATACCAACATAGTCACGAAAAACGCGCATGACATGGTCGACACCAGCGTCGTTCACCGTGCGCAAATCGTCCTCAAAATAAGCACCCTTATTATAGGCACCGGTGATAATTTCATAGGACGGGAAATAACTCACATTCTCATGCGCCGTACCGACGTCTTCCGCTGCGGCACGAAGAACCGACTTGCTATAGGTCGTGGAGAGAAGAACATGCCGGTTTTCATATGTGGCGATCAGAGGAACCGGGGACACGGTCAAAATGACCCGCACCGCTTCGTTGACCGTGTTCAAGCCAGCAAGGAAGGCGTTCAGGTCATCAACGACGTCCGTATACGTGAAGTTGACGAATTCATGCTTCTCCGCATCGAAGCGCCCGCCGGCCACACCAGGGGCCAGTGGATACACCGCGCCGTCCTGACGCGAACGCCAGCCTTCCGTAAGCCCCAATGTAAAGATCAATAGGTCGGATTTCTCGAACATGTCGCGGACAGCGGCAAAGTGCTTTCGCCGGTCCGCCAGCATATCCGCCGCATCCACAAACCCGTCGGGTTCTACTCTCGGACGGAACGGGTCAACAACCGGGCCGCCATCGGCGCCTCCATCCCTAGTCCAGCAATCGTCAACGGGTTGGAACTCGCCGTAGGCCCGTGTGAAAAGCTGAGCCAATTGGCGCGCCGTATAGATGTTCCCAAAGCGCGCGGAGAAAACCCCATATTGGGCATGCCGCTGCTGCTCCTCGGACAAGTTCTCCGGGCCAGGTTCAGAGACGTAATAATTGTATCCATTGGCCTTGAGATAGCGCGAAATATGCTGTGCGAAACAGCTTCCCGCCGTTGCTATCCTGGTCGACTTGTCGATCCGCAGATCGGCGGTGGACACGGGCGTGAATTGGGATGCGTCATTGAGGGGAAAGGATCGATGCCAAAACTGACGGTTCCTGCAATCATCATAAGGCGTTAGCCGTTTCCCTGATCCGGATCGAGTCCCGGCGCTGCTCCCTGCCGCCTTCCCCTTCGAACTCGCCGACAGTAGATCGAACTCTGGGGGAAGGAGAGCCCGACAAGCCTCCTTGGAGTGGCCATCGGCGTCGTATCTCTTGAAAGAATATTCGATAAACTGCCGCAAATTGAGAACGCGCGGATAAGATTCTTCCCCTGAAACAAACTCCAAACGGGTGCCGCCCCCCGTGGGTCCTCCGAACCCCGGATAGATCGGCCATTTGTTCGGGTTGAAAAATGGCTCGAACATTTCGGGGTTAGGGATTCTCAAATGGATATCCTGAAATACGATGCCGTCTCTTTCCGCTAAGGCTTTCGCAACATCCACAAGGGCGAAAAGCTTCGGATGAAGCGGATCATGGACGAAGCGACCTCTTTTCACCCACCGCTGGAATAAATCCCCAAGGGGCAGCCCGATGGCTGTTCCTTGTGCTTCGAGAAACTTTTTCCCTGCCTCCCAATACCTATACCAGCCCAATGTCTCATAGGTTTCCCGGGAAAAAAGGCTTGCGGTCTGTTCTACATCCAGACCGTTTACCCACGCGTATAGGACAATCGACGAGTTCATATCGCGCAAGGGAGACAACAGTTGTTTCCCGTCGATGTCTCCCATGAGCACATCCGGCATGTAAGCCTTGAAGAAAATATTCGGAAAAGTAAGCAGTTTGGAATCCGGGTGCCGGTTTTTCTCAATCGATGCCCGGACCTCATCCCCGATATGATCTTGGATATAAATGGTGCCACAATCCTCCAATATCACAGGGAGCACTTGGTCATAAGGCACGTAGTGTGCGAGTTGCAAACCCGACGTTCGGCCAATTTTCCACAGATGCCCAGTCAGTCTCGCAAGGGCGATGGCTTGGCAATTGCCAATAAAAACGATGTTCCTTTGTAAACCGGCCGTCGACTTGTTCTCTCCAAATCGAAGGAACATGGACCCGGCCATCAAGTCCTGTACGGCCTTTTGCCTCAGCCGTTCCGTTTCATACTGTTCGCGAAGCGCCTGTATCTCTTCCACAGCCTCATCTGAGAAAACAGACGGCGCGTTGATATCAAGGTCGAAAATCTGCGCATTGCTGCGAACGTACTCAATATCGAATAAGGCAAGATCGAACTTCTTCGCTTCGACGTTCAGTTTGACGCCGATCTCCCAAATAACGCGTGAGAGAGGTTCTTTTTTCTTCGCAAGATGGACTAGGGCCAAAGCCGCTTCGGCTTTTCCTTCTTCGGCCAGCTTAATTGAAGATTCGAGCACGAAATTTTCGATCGACACATGCGCCCCACTTCGCATCGATCCGCCCTGAACCTGCGTCGACGCGCAAATTGGGAAATCATATTCTGCGTAAGTTTCCGACCTTCACAGTATCGACCATGATTCGATGGTTTGTAAGATCAACATTGGAAATAGAAATGATGGCGTCGGGACTAGAACTGTCCCCAGCGCGTGGGGAAGACGGAGGGAACACCGGTTTTCTGACCCGGGAAAACCAGAGCGATCAGCAAACCGAGCCCGATCGCGGCGAAACCAAGTTTCACACTACCGTCGACGATCAGGAACACCCCGGCAATGAGCAAGCCAGCGGCGGCAATCCCGAACAGCCAACGGACCCATGCGGGCGCCCCCTTTGGCCCTATGTTCACTCGCCACCGCCTCCGCCGCCGCCATCCCCGCCATCAACACCATCGCCGGAATGCCCCATCCAGGCACCACCCAGAAAGAATCCGGCAGCAGACCTGCTTCTCGGGTATTTGCCGCGTAAATGTGCTCTGTCCCTGGGGTCCTTCATGCAGGCCAGCAAACACGCCGCCCCCAATCCCCACAGCACGAGCATCACGATGTAACGCTCGTTCTCCATGAAATAGTATCCAATGCCGAAGAAAATTGCCGCGGCAGGCACCAAGAAGATCGGCCGTATACGGCCCTCGTGGTTCAGAATTCGCACGCTGGGCTCTCCTTCTGAAAACACCCAAACGCACTATAACCCGTAGTGCGGGTAAACTCACCCCACCATTTTCGCCAGAGTAACCATGATATTGCTGACACCCCTTAACCGTCGATCTGGGGTTTCCCAGGCTTTGCCGATGACCAGCTTGTGGTCGGGGCGCAGTTTGGCGGCGCCGGCCTGTTCCTGAAGGAAACCGATCAAGCCTTCCGGATTGGCGAACTTGTCCTTGCGGAAGGTGACGACCGCGCCCTTCGGCCCGGCATCCACCTTCTCCACCCCCGCGCGGCGGCAAAGCTGCTTGATGCGCACGACCTTGATCAGGTTTTCCACCGGTTCCGGCAACGGGCCGAAACGGTCGATCAGTTCCACCGCGAAACCGTCCAGTTCCGCCTTGTTCTGCAGGTTCGAGAGACGGCGATAAAGGCCCAACCGCACCGGCAGGTCGGTCACGTAGTTATCCGGAATCAAAACCGCCGCGCCCAACGTGATGGTCGGCGACCAATTGTCATCCACATCCTCGTCGATATGCGCCTTGGCGGCGGCGACGGCCTCTTCCAGCATGCGCTGGTAAAGTTCCACCCCGACTTCCTTCACATGGCCCGACTGTTCCTCGCCCAGCAGATTCCCGGCCCCGCGGATGTCCAGGTCGTGGCTGGCCAGAGTGAAGCCCGCGCCAAGGCTGTCGAGCGTCTGAAGCACATCTAGGCGCTTCTTCGCGGAGTCAGTCGGCTTCTGGCCCGGCGGCAGGGTCAGGTAGCAATAGGCGCGGATCTTGCCGCGGCCGATCCGCCCGCGCAGCTGATACAATTGGGCCAGACCGAACATGTCGGACCGGTGGATGATCATCGTATTGGCGCTGGGAATATCCAGGCCGGATTCGACGATATTGGTGGACAGCAGCAATTCCGACTTGCCGTCGATGAAATCGCTCATCACCTCTTCCAACTGCGCCGGCGGCATCTGACCATGGGCGACGGAGATCTTCAGATCGGGCAGCAGCTTCTTCAACCGGTCCTGCACGCGCGGCAGGTCGGCGAGGCGCGGACAGACATAGAAAACCTGTCCGCCGCGGAAGCGTTCGCGTTGAATCGCTTCCCGGACCACGACCGGGTCGTACGGCGTGACGAAGGTACGCACAGCCAGGCGATCGACCGGCGGGGTCGCGATGATGCTCATTTCCCGCACCCCGGTCAGCGCCAGTTGCAGCGTACGCGGGATCGGCGTCGCCGTCAGGGTCAGGACGTGGACGTTGCTCTTCAACTGTTTCAGGCGTTCCTTCTGACCGACGCCGAAATGCTGTTCCTCATCGACGATCAGAAGGCCGAGATCCTTGAAGGAGATGGATTTGGCGAGCAGCGCATGGGTGCCGACAACGATATCCACATCGCCCGACGCGATCCCCTCCTTCACCTCATTGGCTTTCTTGCCCGTCACGAGGCGGGAGAGCTGCTCAATCCGGATCGGCAGGCCCTGGAAGCGCTCCAGGAAGTTCTTGCTGTGCTGCCGGGCAAGCAAGGTGGTCGGCACGACGACGGCGACCTGCAGCCCGTGCATCGCGGCAACGAAAGCGGCACGCAGCGCGATCTCCGTCTTGCCGAAACCGACATCGCCGCAAATCAACCGGTCCATGGCGCGGCCCGACGCCATGTCGTCCAACACATCTGTGATGGCGCGCAACTGGTCGTCGGTCTCGGAGAAGGCGAAGCGGGCGCAGAATTCGTCGAAGGCCCCCTCGCCCGGCGTCACGGCCTCGGCCCGTTTCAATTCCCGTTCGGCCGCGACCTTCAGAAGCGCGTCGGCCGTTTCCTTCATGCGTTTCTTCAGCTTGGCCTTGCGGGCCTGCCAGGCGACGCCGCCCAGCTTGTCCAACTGCACCGCCGCGTCTTCCGACCCATACCGGCTGAGCGTGTCGATGTTCTCGACGGGGACATAAAGCCGGTCATCCCCGGAATAGAGGACACGCAGACAATCATGCGGCGCATTGTTGACGGTCAGCGTTTCCAACCCGTCATAGCGCCCAATACCGTGGTCGATATGGACGACGACGTCGCCGACCTCCAGGCTGGACACTTCGCTGATGAACTCGTCGGCGCGACGGCGGCGGCGCGGCGGCCGGGACAGGCGCTCGCCCAGAATGTCCTGCTCGGTCCAGACGGTCAGGGAGTCGGAGGCAAAGCCGTGGTCCAGTTCCAGCACGGCGAAGGCAGCGCTCCCCTCTTTCAGGGCCAGCGCCTCTTCCAGCGTATCGACCTTTTCGAGCGACGGCAGGCCGTGTTCGTCGAACAGGGTTTTCAGGCGCGTGCTGGCGCCGTCGCTATAGGCGGCGATCAGCAGGCGGCCCGACTTGTGCTCCTCCAGGCGTTTGGCGACTTCCTGAAACAGATCCTTCTTGGGGTCGGACCGGGCCGCGGCAAAGTCGATGACCGACCGCGCACCCGCATCGCGTGAGGTTCCGTCCTCGACCCCGTCCGGCAAGGCGAAGGGCGAGGTCACGACCGTGGCGCGCCGGTCCAGATAGCCGTTCCATTCCTCCTCGGTCAGGAACATCCGCTCCATCGGCGCGGGTTTGTACGGCGGCGATCCGTCGGTGGACGGCTGGCCGGCGGTCTTCGGCATCAGCTCGACGCGCGCCTGATAGTAATCGGCGACCGATTCCAGCCGTTCCGTCAGCGCAGCGGGCACATCCGCTTCCAATATCAGGGCCGGGTCGTCGAGATAATCGAACAGGGTTTCCAGACCATCGTGGTAGAAGGGAAGCCAATGTTCCATGCCGGCATGGTGGCGCCCTTCCGAGATCGATTCGAACAGCAAGTCGTCCGGCCCGGCCGGGCCGAAGGCTTCGCGATAGTTCTGGCGGAACCGGGCGATCGTCTCCTCGGTCAGCGGGGCTTCGCCGACCGGGCGCAGCATCGCGCTGTCGATTTCGCCGACCGTGCGCTGATTGCCCGCATCGAATTGGCGGATCGTTTCCAGGTCGTCCCCGAAGAAATCGAGGCGCAAGGGATATTCGGCTCCGGCCGGGTACAGATCGACGATCCCGCCGCGCACAGCGAACTCACCGTATTCGCGCACCGTGCCGGTCCGGTTGTAGCCGTTATCCGCCAGGAAGGAATACAGGTTGTCCTGCTTATAGGTTCCGCCCTTTTTCAGCATCATGCTGGCGCTTTCCAGCGCGGCGCGGGGCGGCACGCGCTGGGCGACCGCGTTCAGGGTGGCGACGACGATTTTCGGCGTGGCCGGTTCCGCGGCGATCCGGCACAGCGTATCGACCCGTTCGGCCATGACATCGCCGCGCGGCGAGACGCGGTCATAGGGAAGGCAATCCCAGGCCGGGAAGGTCAATACCGGCAGCACCGGCGCAGAAAAGGCCAGCAATTGCCGGGCACGCGACAGATGGACGTCGTCCCGAACGATGAATAGGACGGGCCGTTCGATTTTCGCGGCAGCGCGACCGGTCAACAGCGCATCGAAACCGTCGGGCACGCCGCCCAGGTCCTTGCGGCCGACGGAGGTGAGTATGGAGCTTAAGTCGAACACGATATCTTCCGCCGCTCCAACCCGGCGGCGCACCCTCAATTCTTGTCAGCAAAAAAGCGGATCAGGACTCCCGGCGGCAGAATGCCATCAGGCGCGCCATGATCCCCTCATCCAGTTCGGGCCAGTGCGGCGCGTCGCGCACCAACATGGCATAGAGTTCCTGGTCCGGCACGGTCATGACGGTCTCATACGCGTCGAGTTCCTCATCGGTCAGGTCCGCCAGATATTTGTCCGCAAACCCACCCATCAGGATGTCCATTTCCTTTATCCCGCGATGCCAGGACCGGAAACGGATTCGTTTCAGACGGCGCACGCGCTCGGTATCTTCCACCGCTGCAATATCCGCCCGGTTGTCGTTGCTGGCGGATGAGCCGGTATTGTCCTGTCCGTTCGACACGCGTTGCTCCTTCATCTCGGCACTGTTGTGTTTCGCCCCGCGTCAGGCCGGTTGGGTACATCGGTGACAGCCCCAGGGCAAGCCGCGATCACCCGATCCGTCGCGGCGCGGACCCTCAGCCGGTATTCGCACCTGACATTCCGGCCGCAGTCGCAGATAATCCGCCCCACATTAAGTTTGATCAGAAACGACTGCGGTCAATCGTGCGCCCTGAGTCATTATTCCCTATTTTCGCGCCCTTGAGCAGCCTTTCCGGCGTCGGCCCGCGTATCGCGAAGCTGCTGGAAAAGGCGGCGGGGCCCCATGTCGCGGACCTGCTTTGGCATTTGCCCCGGGAAGTCGTGGATCGCAGCTTCTCGCCCCCGATCGCGGAGGCGCCCGCGGGACGCATCGTCACCATCAAGGTGACCGTCGACAAGCATTTCCCGCCCCCCGACAAACGCCGGCCCTACCGCATCACCTGCCACGACGACAGCGGTATCGTGACGCTCACCTTCTTTCATGCGGATAAAGGCTATCTGGAACGGGAACTGGCGGTCGGCGAGCAACGCCTCGTCAGCGGGCGGATCGAGTATTTCCGGTCGGAGGCGCAAATCGCCCATCCCGATTTCATCACCCGACCGGAACAGGCCGACAGCATTCCGAAGATCGAACCCGTCTATCCGCTGACCGCGGGATTGACCCCCAAGGTGCTGCGCAAGGCGATCCTGTCCGCCGTTTCGAAAACGCCCGCTTTGCCCGAATGGCTCGACCCGGAATACATGCGGCGCAAGGACTGGCCTTCCTGGCGTGATGCGGTTGAAGCCGCCCACAACCCGCAGACTGGGGCCGATGTCAACGCGATGGCACAGAACCGCCAACGCCTCGCCTTCGACGAATTGCTGGCCAGTCAATTGGCCCTGGCGATCACCCGCGCCAAGGCGAAGAAGCTGCCCGGCCGTAAGATCGCAGGGGACAAACGAATCCGGGCACTGGCGATGAAGGCCCTGCCCTTTAAATTGACCGGGTCCCAGGTCGACGCCCTCAAGGAAATAGGCGCCGATATGGCGTCGACCAGCCGGATGCTTCGACTGCTGCAGGGCGATGTCGGCAGCGGCAAGACGGTCGTCGCCTTGTTCGCAATGCTGAACGCCATAGAATGCGGCGGTCAGGCCGCCCTTCTCGCCCCGACTGAAATCCTGGCCCGGCAGCATTTCGAAACCATAGAGCCCTTGGCAAAGGCCGCCGGGATCCGCATCGCTGTGTTGACCGGCCGGGACAAGGGCAAGGCGCGCAAGGCATTGCTGGAGGAACTCGCCGCCGGCGAGATTCATATCCTGATCGGCACCCACGCGATCTTTCAGGATGATGTCGCCTTCAACGACCTGATGCTGGCCGTAATCGACGAACAGCATCGATTCGGCGTGCATCAGCGCCTGGCCCTTGCCGGCAAGGGACGCGGGGTCGACATGCTGGTCATGACGGCGACACCGATTCCCCGCACCTTGATGCTCAGCGCCTATGGCGACCTGGATGTCAGCCGCCTGCCCGACAAGCCGCCGGGACGAAAGCCGGTCGATACGCGGCTGGTGCCCAATGGCCGGTTGGACGACGTGGCCGACGGGATCGGCCGGGCGGTCAAATCAGGCGCGAAAGTCTATTGGGTCTGTCCGCTTGTGGAGGACAGCGAGGTTCTCGACCTCGCCGCCGCGACGGAACGGTATGAGGATTTAAGGCACCGTTTCGGTGAGGATGTCGTCGCCCTGGTCCACGGCAAGATGAAAGCCAAGGAAAAGGATGCGGCGATGGCCCGGTTCGTCGACGGCCCCGCCCAGATCCTGGTCGCCACGACCGTCATTGAAGTCGGCGTCAACGTTCCCGAAGCGACCGTCATGGTGATCGAACACGCGGAACGGTTCGGATTGGCGCAACTGCACCAATTGCGTGGACGAATCGGCCGGGGCGAAGCCGCATCGACCTGTCTGCTGGTTTACGGTTCGAACCTGACGGAAACCGCCGAACGCCGATTGAAAACCATGCGGCAAACGGAGGATGGCTTTGTCATCGCGGAGGAAGACCTGCGCCTGCGCGGTGCCGGCGAACTGTTGGGTACGCGGCAAAGCGGCTTGCCGGTCTTCAAACTGGCGGATTTGGCCGTTCACGGCGACCTTCTGGCCACAGCGCGGGACGACGCCCGCTTGATCATCGAACGCGACCCGGACCTTTCGGGCGAACGCGGCAAAGCGCTCCGCGTCCTGCTGTATCTGTTCGAAAGGGATTCGGCGGTCGCCACCCTGCGGTCGGGCTAAGCCGGTCAGCCGTCGCCCTTTTCGGCATTTTCCGCGTTTTGTTTGGTGATCGCCGCCTCGCGTTGCGCCAATTCCTCGAACTGTTCCTTGGTCAGGGTTGCGACCTGCCCCTTATCACCGCCAACAGGGGTATAGGCCGGCGTGACGATCCCGGCCGAAATCACCATCTTCACGGCATCTTCAACCGGCATTTTCAGGACAATGATATCCCGGCGCGGCACGAACAGAAGAAACCCGGAAGTCGGGTTCGGCGTGGTCGGCAGGAACACGTTGATATGGTCCCCTTCCAGAAGGTCGGCGACCTCCCCGTCCGTCGCGGCGGTCAGGAAGGCGATCGCCCAGATCCCGCGGCGCGGATATTCGACCAGCACGGCTTGTCGGAACGCGTCGCTCTGGGATTTCAGAACCGTTTCGATGATCTGCTTGCTGCCATTGTACAGCGTGCGGATGACCGGCATGCGGTTCAAAAGATATTCCCATAGGCGGATGACCCAACGCCCCACCATGCCCGCCGTGAGCGCCCCGATCAGGGTGATGAAGACGACGAGGATCAGGATGCCAAGGCCGGGAATGCCGATCTCGACCCCCACGACATCCTTCATATAGGTGTCGGGATTGTACTTGGTGGGGATCAGCGGAACGATCTGGTCGTCGACGAACCCAATCAGCCACCAGGCAACCGTCGCAGTGATGAAAATCGGGGCAAGAACGAGCAGTCCTGCGAAAAAATAGGCGCGCAATTTTGCTAACAAGAATGATTCTCCGACGCGGGCGACAAAAGTTCACAACAGAAAGCGCGCCGCCCGGCCCGCTAACGGCCGGACGGTTCGTCAGATCATATAATGAGCTATATGCTGCTTTGCACAATAATTTCTATTCGCCGGAACGGTAGTCTAATCTATCGCCAAGCCGGTGAAGCTGGTCTAAGTTACACGCCATTGGTTTGGATGGGAGAAATTTGGTGGGCGCGACGGGGGAGATCCGTACGCTAAGCGGCATCAAACTGTTTGCCGGCCTCGATCCTGAGCGTATGCAGGATATCGAGTCCCGATGCCGCTGGCATACCTTCGCGAAAGACGAACAGATCATCGACCGTGAAGACGAGTCGAAGGACGTCTATTTCATCGTATCCGGCAATGTCCGGGTCGTGAATTATTCGTTGTCCGGCCGCGAGGTGGCTTTCGAGGATATCCGTTCCGGCAGCATTTTCGGCGAGTTGGCTGCTTTGGACGGTGAGCGCAGGTCGGCCAATGTCGTCGCCCTGACGATGACCGACGTCGCCACGCTTACCCGCAACAAGTTCGAGGAAGTCCTGGCCGAAAATCCCGATGTTGCGATGCGATTGATGCACCGCCTGGCCCAGGTCATTCGCGCCTCCACCGATCGGATCATGGATCTCAGCACGTTGGGTGCGAACAACCGCGTCTACGCTGAACTGTTGCGCCTCGCCCATGAAGGTGAACTCGGCGACAACAGCGCCGTCATTAAACCCGTGCCGATCCATGGCGATATCGCCAGCCGGGTCAGCACGACGCGGGAAACGGTTGCCCGCGTGCTCAGCGATCTGTCGAAAAAGGGTCTGGTGACCCGAGAGGGCAGCCAGCTCCACCTGCACGACGTCATGCGTTTGCAGGAGATGGTTGAAGAGTTCCGTGGCGATTGATTCGAAGCGCCTTTTTGGGTTCCCTGCCGCCCTGTTGATCTTGCCGTTTCTGCTGCTCACGGCGGTGGTTGCAAACGCCGCCGGCCCGGACGAAGTCGCGCGCATCGTGACGCGTGTCGCCTCGCAATTGCCGGAGAATGCGGTGATCTGGCCGCAACCGTCGCAAAAATCAGACTTGAACGACAGGCTGGCGGAAGAATTCCGTGCCGTGATCGGGCATATGGGCCGGGCCCCGAAGGGTGACGGCGCGGCGCCGGTCTATTCGCTCGTCTTCGACGGCGAAGTGATGGGAAACTTGGATCAATCCGACACTTCCATCGGAAGGATTGAAGGCGACGCGGAAGGCAAGTTGGATTTCCAGCTAAAACTCTGGTCGTCCGGCGGCGGCAGTTCGCTGTTTCAGGGCCAAGGCACGTCCGGGGACGTCACCTTGCGCGGTTTCCGCATGAACGCGGCCCTGCATCTCGACGACAAGGTCATTTGGCAGGGATTCGCGGCGACGAACAGCAATAGCGGCGACCCGTTCGACGTGCTCGCCCCCCTCGTTCAGGTCCTGATGGACCGGTTGGATATCGACTCCGACGAGGTCATTCCCCTGCACTGAGCGGGACATTCCGAACCTCATGCAAAAAACGCCGGACTTGGCGTTGACCGCACCCGTTTGCCCGACTATGTTCCGCCCCGCTTCGCAAGCAGCGCCGCCACGGCGCGTTTCGGAGAGCCCTTAGCTCAGCTGGTAGAGCAACTGACTTTTAATCAGTAGGTCGTTGGTTCGAACCCAACAGGGCTCACCATTTTATCGATAATTTCCAATATGTTAGATGGTGACCAAACGCTTCCATGAAGCTACTGCTAGTTTCGTGTAAGCAAATAGTAAACAAACGGCGCCCTAGAATTAGAACTAGATTTCGCTCATGCGTGATTGCGGAATCGATCGCGAACATCAGACACCAAACGCTCTTGGAAGTCCGAAATCGCTTCAGCAAAGTCTTCCGCGGTTTCAGGATTGAGATCGCTGGACCGCTCCAAATAGTCAGGCAGCGACTGCAAAAAATCTCGCAGTGATACGAACTGCCGTTCCAGAAGGGCTCTTACTCGATCGGCCCTGATTAATTCGCCCCGACGTTCTTCAATCTGCATTCTTGCCAATTCGGCCGCGTAGTACCGGCGCTGTTCTTCAAACGACAGTTCTTCGGCAGATTCATCACGAGCGATGCAAATACCAAGTTCACGACGAACCCGCTCTATCATCACATCGCGCTCTACCCTATCTCGTTCGATGCATTCGATATGCGCCTTGCGCCAGACATCGGCTTTCTGAGGATCAATGACGTAGGGCCGCCCATTCGATCCAGCCTTATCAACTGGCATCCCTTTCCGGATCCAGGAGTCAATTGTTGCCGGCATAACGCCAAAATACTCAGCTATTTCCTGACGGTTCACTTGCCCCTCCTACACGGAACCATAATAACATGCACATACACAAAAACATAAGCCTTTGGATTCGTTGAAAATTAACGAGAAACCGCGCACTTGAATTGCCCGTGGTTGCGAAACCTCTGGGAGGACCCAAAGCCGATTCGGGCAACATTTAACGTTGCGGACCCACTACCAGTATTTCTCTTTCAATATCTATAATTCATACAACAAACTGTCAGACCCTGTCAGAGTGCATTTAAATCAATGGCTTAATACCCTTTCCCCTGCCCGTCATTGCCTGTCAGAAACTGTCAGAATGTGTCCGCTCACCGCTCCACCTTGATTCGCTGCCGTGTCCAGCGTAATAGTTCAAGATATTGTTATTCGGACTGCATTTCATACAAGATAGAGTGCATTGAGGCGAGAAAAGACCGATGGCATCCCATCTACATTTTTGCATCCACGATGTTGGTCACGGAAATTGCGCCGTTGTGACGGCCCCTTCTGGTCGCAGACTGATGTTGGATTGTGGCCATAACGGCGATGCCAACTGGCGGCCGAGTAAACACTACGCGCACCAAGACATCGATCGCCTCTTCCTTTTGAACCTCGACCAGGACCATCTCTCGGACCTGCCCGCCGTTCTGAGGCGTACTCGGGTCTCAGCACTCCAGATAAACCCGTCAATTACGCAGTCCCGGCTTTGTCAGATGAAGCCGCAGGGGCTCACTCACGAGTTAGACGAAGCCTACGTCCAATTGCCGACATATGCTGACGACATCAGCAGCTACACGCATTTCGATTGGGACGGCGCGCGGATCAATGTGTTCTGGAACGTGTACGGCCGACCGTTCACGGACACGAATAACCTTAGCCTCGCCGTTTTCATCACATACGGCGAGTTTTGCATCCTTTTCGCGGGTGATTTGGAAACCCCGGGTTGGCGGCAATTATTCGTTCGGCCCGCATTCCGCACCTTGCTTGCAAGGGTCAACATTCTGGTCGCCTCACATCACGGTCGCAGGAATGGCCAGTGCGAGGAAGTGATGAAAACCATGCGGCCTGATGTCGTCGTCTTCTCGGACGACAGTATCCAGTATGGGACGCAGGAAACCGACGCTTGGTACCGCAAATATGCAACCGGGCTTACGGACCATTCGACGCCTGCATGCGCCAGGAATCCTGACAATATGCGGTATGTCCTCACGACACGAAGGGACGGCTTTCTCGGTATTGAAGGCTACTCTAATGGCGGCATTTGTATCAGAACCAGCCGTCAATCAGCTCCGAGAGTCGAGCGCACAGGCGCCACGCTCTTAACCGGTCTACAGCCGACCACCCCTTACGCGAACCAACTAATGGGCGGCTTCGAAAACACCGGAATCAACTCGGCAAAGGCAATGCTTCGGCACGATGAGCAAAACCAGGGCTTGGCCGGGTTGGGATCTTACCTGATGCGAAACGGCGGCCGGTACTAGTCAGGTTTGCCGGATGGTCCATAGGCGCCCGCCGTCTTTCCCCGCGCGCCCTTTTTCGCAGTCGATGCCGATCGCACGCAGGCTTGGTTGCAAACGCGCCATTTTCTGACCAAGCCCGGCCGCTGTTTTCGGCCACCCCTTGAGGCGTTGTACCGCCTCGCCGGTAATTTGGTTGAGTTCGATCAGCAGGCTCGATGCGCTGCCTTCCCATATTCCATCATCGCGCCGCTCGATCATGCGGATTACGGCCGTGGCTACGTCGTCGTTTTCGATCTCGCCACGCACCGCCGCGTCACGATTGGCCGTAAAGGCACGCACTATCGCCCGATCCTCGAACCCAAGCCCCGCCTCGGCGGCTGTTGCCCAAATCGCGAAATCCGCCATCCGCGGCAATCGCTCAAGATGCACAGAGTCTCGCTTCCGCATTGCCGACACCAAACCGTCAAGCAGCGCGCCGAATATATACGGGCGGTCCTTTTCGTATTCCGCGCGAAAGGCCCTTTCCGACAGACGTTCCGACTCAGCCAGGCGCCGTGTCGTGATCATTATGGATCTTTCGCCAAGATCGGGCCGGCGCACCAGATCAGTGATGCCGTTCAAGATGATTGGCCGCACGGCTTCCAAGACAATTTCCTCGGCATCGCTGTGGAGTTCACGCGTTGCGAACCCGCCGCCGGTCGCCAGCCGGCAGAACGCATCGGACTGCCATTGCGGAACCGAAGACACGTTGTCGAATGCCAGCACTCGGTTGTTGACCGCACCAATCGCCATGTCGCGTTCGTCACGCGGTTGAGATCGAAGCAGCGAGGCTGAAGGATCCGTTAGGTCACGCAGGATGCGCGAGACGGTGGACTTCGCGCTACCCTGTTCGCCGGTAATAACCGCAATCGGGTAAGGTCCTTCAGGCGCATAGGCACCAATCAGCCACGCAACAGCCAACCGAAAGTCATCCTCCGTCGCAACGTTTATGTACTGTCTCAAACGACCAAGCGCATTCGGTGAATCGTCAATCTCTGGCACAGGTAACGCTCGCGCATGGCGGGACCGAATGAACCTTACGGCAGGTCGATCGGTGACGGTCCAATTGTTGGAGGTAACTTCCACCACCTGGCCAGCATCGTTGCATAGATCGATATAAAGCGCGCCGCCGGAAAAGCCGACACGCCGGAAAACCGGGTGTTCCCGATGATCGAAAAGCGCCATTGCCTCGATCTGGTCTTGAACATCGTCAACCGCACTACGCGGCGCCGAAAAATTGTGCGTTTTAAAGTACAGCGACCTAAGCCAATGTTTGAATCCCGCGGACTGCACCTCAATATTCTCGACACGGCCGGCAATTTCTATCGTGGCGTATGCAGCCTTTTCGGGTGAATGCCAGAGATCGGCATTCTGCATCAGCGCCAGAAGGTCTTTCTTTGGATTAGGGGCCGCCTTTTTGGGCGCTACAGCGCGCGTTTCGCCATCCCAACTCATGCCATCACCTGCGCAGGTTCGGCAACTGCAACGCCAATTTTCGTTTTCGGCAACGGCGGACGTACCAAGCGACGGATAGCTCGCGCATGGTGGTCGTCATCGCAGACCGCCTCTGCCTTGCCCTGCCCAATCGCAGTTCTCGTGCCTAGAGCATCAAGCGAGTGCCAATCGCCGATCCAAACCCGGTCCGTGTCCAGCGGATGCACGGCGCGCCCGGCGATTAAATCCAAAGCCACGCCTTTCAACCAATCCAGCAATTTCCCGTGAAGGCGAAACCGACTTGCAGGCGGAAAATACGCACCGCCATAACCTAGCGGCATTACAGGGGACAGGTCTGTCATGTGCCGACAAAAAGTCGGTTCCAGCGGATCAAGGGCATAAACCTCAATCGCCGTGCCATCGACCAGAACAGGAAGAGTCAGCACCGCCCGATCTACCTGTTTCGAGAAACGGCTAGGCAGACCGGTCACCTGCCAGGCCGCGCCATTCAGGTCGCAGCCCCGCAGCGCGCCAAGCCATAGCCCACCTGCACGCAATGCCGGGTGACACGGGTCGAACCCCAACTTGTCAAAAAGCCAGGACCACACTGCAATCTCCTCCGCCCGCTCCGCCGCATCGACAGCGACTTCCGTTAGCCAGGTCATCACGCCGGCACCATGCCGATCAGTTCAGTGCAGTCTGGGATTGCCGCCGCGCGTTGGCTGCCGCGACGGAGCGGACATAATCCGCGATATCGTCATAACCTGCACGGCCAGCGGTACCATCGAGAACCGCGTTCCTGCCGTACCGTTCGATATAGGCAAGCGCCGTATCCAGATCAGTGACAACGCCTTCTTCGATCATCTGCGTACACAAGGCGCAGAACGCTGCAACAAGGGCTTGGAACGCGCCCGCTGAATATGCTTCGTTCAGGTCGTTTTTTGAGGCCGTTTGCTGCAGCCGGTCTTTTGTTGTCGTCATTGCCCGTTTCCTTTTCGGTATGTCCAACGAACACGCCTTGCTTCCAGGCGCCGCCGTCAGAGAAGGTCCAGTGCGATTTCTTCATGGCTTCACAGAATCCGATCTGACGGCGCGTCCAGCCCTCTACCGTTCGGCATTGTCCCCAGCACCATCAACGCGACTGCGGACCCGCTTATATGCCAAAACGCTCAAGCGCTTTCCGCGGCCTGGTGGACGAGCAACTGACCGCTTCACATCCACCCGACGCTGATGATGTGAGTCTTCCGCTGCGTGTAGTTCAGCCATCTTTTCCCGATGGTAAGCCCGCATTTCCGCCTCAAGCCGGCCGTACTCAGCGCGAAAAAATGGAACATGGCGTTTCATCATCTGATGATCTCTGAGGCCGGACTCACTTTGGAACGTCATTTCACAGAACGGGCAAGAGAAGTTGCCATCCCCACTGGGCTCTCCCAAAGACGGAGCCTCGCGCAGTTTGTGGTGTTTCATGAGGAAGTGATCTTTTAGGCCATGCTCGCTCTGGAATGTCCTCATGCAATAGGGACAGGCATAGGCGCCGGCTTTGTTACGATTTCCCAAGTCAGCCTTCCCCGGTATCCGCAGTGTTCCGAAAGGTATTTCGCTCAACCCAAGCCTCGATGTCTCCTCGACGATACCCAACCGGGCTTTTCGACTTGCCGGCGCCGCCGAACTTCACGAAAGGCGGCCCGCCGCCACTCAGGCGCAGCTTCGCTAGATAGGCCGGCGACTTTCCAAGCAACCAAGCGGTTTCCTCTGGCGACAACACCGCAGAAGGATCCGTCGGCACCGCCCGCCCAGCCGGGCCGATGCGGACCAGCACATCACCAAGCCTTCGGAGAACGTCCAGGTCCTCAGGTTCAAAACTATGTTGGGGGCTCATCTTTGGATCACGCCGGTCAGATAGTCGCCGCGCGCATGGCTTCAGCGTGCTGAATCCAGTTCTTGCGGTAAACGTTGACCGTGGGTCCTTCCGGCCCGTTGAAAATGATCGCCGCAGGGCCGCCGCCACTTGCAAACATGGCTACGATGCGTTCGCGCGGCACCCCAGCCAGAACGGCCATTTGGTCCAGGGACAGAAGGTCGTTGGGGCCGGTCGGAATGCCCAGCAGAGTGCTGTTGGGCGGCCGCCCCTTGCATGCAGGGTCATTCAACATCGCCGTGAATTCATCAGCGACACGGCCGGCCTCAATGCGTTTACTACTCGTCAAAACCATCTCTCTTTCCTTCCTTCGGAGGAGTTATTTGTCGGACTGTTCAATTTCGGCCTGGATCCTCGCACGTGTCGCTGGGTCTTCTCTATTCCATGCCCAACGGTGATCGATACCCGGCAATTGAAGTGCGACGTCGAACCGCAATGATGCTCCGTTCTTGTGCTTGTCAGGCCTGGCAATCTGTTCCGGATATTGCGCACGGTCGGAGATACCCGCCTTAGCGGCAGCGGCGTTCACGAGCCGGACTTTCTCCGTGGCCTGTTCGTATTTGAAGGCAACGTGCGCCCATTTCGGAAATAGCTTCAGAAGCTCTTTGGCCTCGGCCGCAATCCTGAGCGATGCTTCTTGCGCCTCTTGCACCTCTCGCCGAACGGCGTCTTCCCGTTCTGCGACAGCAAGAGCATTTTGAAGTTGTTCGGCTGCGTCGATCTTGGCGCTAAGCCGGTCGACATTCCTCTCAGCGGTCCGGATTTCGGCGTCGATCTCGTCAAGGACTTCATCGGACGAACAGAGCAGCATATCGGCTCGTTTCACCTTCAGACCTTCGACGTCGTTGGATGCTTGTTCCAAGAGACCTTGAAGTTTCGGAATTTCTACAGCGGCGATCTCGTCACTCGTGAGATTCCGACCGCCGAAGATGCCGGCGACTCCATCCCGAATGCCTTTCAGGGATAATTCAAAACTAGGCTTTCGTTGAACTTCAGTTCCGGTAGCGCGAATGGCTGGAAGCGATGATTTCTCTGGCACGGCAGAGTCCTTTCCTTAGATTTTTGTTTGGGGAGAGGCAGCCAGGCGCTGGGCAAATCCGATGATCTCGGACTCAAGCCAACGGCGTTGCCCGCCGGGTGTCATTTGGCCCGCCGGGATTTTTCCCTCGACTGCGTAACGCGACACAGTGCTGACGGAAACGCCGAGCAGGTCCGCGACGTACTGCCGACTTACGAAACCACCAGCATCTTTCTGCAAATGTCTCATCGCTCCGTATCCTCCTATTTCGTTGAAAGGAGAATAACGGCGGATATGACGCTGGCCACCGGAACAAAACCAGCAAGTGCGCCAGTTTCCGAGTTAGAGATATCAATAAGTTAGGAAGGTTTTTGGTGCCGAGCCACAATAACGGAGCGCGCAAGGTCGATTGAATCCACGCTCAATTTACAAGACGAAGGCGGATCAAACTGCCTTCCCTCGCGAAGTTGTCGGAACAAGTCATCAACGTGATCCGCTGCAGTGCTGGGCGCCAACACCTTCCCGGTAAGTTTGGTCCACGCGTCCAAAGCTAGGTCTTGAGCAAGGTCCCTCACGAACCGACCGACCTCGTTCCTTGGAGAATTTGCGTTGATGGTACCCAGCGATACCAGCTTGCGGAAAGCGTAGCGGCAAAACACGCCGTGACTCCGGCGGCCGGGAGACTTCGCTTTTTTGAACTCCAAGGCAAATTGCCAGCCGGACCTGTCGAATGGACATTCCCCGCGGCGATAGACACGGATTTCGAAGGTGATCGGTTCTTCGGCAGGCAAGTAGTGCGTTTCCTCGTTCCAAACTTCGTTGAAACGACACATCGACAACCAATTGTACCAGTAGTCCGAAGGACGCGGCCCCAACGGCCGGGCCAAGATGTGCAGTTGCCCATATTCCGCATATTCTTCTAACGCGGCGAATGCGTTTGCACGCTCCCCGTCTCCTCCTTCATCCGGGGCGTCAAAGTATGGCCCGACCTGAGTCGCCATGCCTGACGAACGGACGGACCTTCTGCGCAGGTCTAATAGATCGATAGCCGTTCCAAGTGATATCGACGACGACCACGGATCAACAATACGCGGTAGTTGAGAGACACGAGAATGAAGCGCCTTGTCGCAGACATGAACGTCCTCGATCCACTGGCCCACCTCATGATTAAAAATGCGATTGTTCGGGAAATCGATTTGCGACAAGGGCCATGAATCGAAAGCGCCAGACAATATCGGGACAATTTTGTCTTCCCGCCACGCGTAGGTTAGCGCTGCGGCATGGGGTCCACCGCTAGGTCTACCCCAAGCGAACCACTCACCAGTCATCAAGGATTGATGCAGCCTTACGGCAAGGCGGATTGTTGCAGTAGGTTGATCCTTTAGACTGCCTGGCGGATCTCCACGCAAATCAGACTCAATCCATTGCCGAGTCTGTTTCCCGTTATAGAGAAGATCGAATTTATCGAGTTTCCACAACCGCCGGCCGCGCGCTTCCAATTCATCGCCACTTCGTCCCCGGCCGTGCGCACGGGACAACTTATTAGGATCGGAGGCGAAGCGCCGGGCAATTTCCGCCAAGGGCATGGCATATGGCGGCGGGCCTTCAAACACCGCCCCTACCCGCTTCGCTTGGCGCCGTTCCATAAAGCGTCCTCGACTAGGCTGTAGGTTTCAGTTCATCATTTGGATAGCTCGGATCAGCCGCGATGAGGATAGCGGAGGCCTCCTCGAGCAACTTTTCTGCCGACAGGAGTAAATCGAACATGCAGACATCTCGTGCACAGAACGATTCCTCATTGACGGTCGTGATCAAGTGCAGAGCCGTGCGCAGACGGCTTCCAAGTTCGACGGCAATATCTTCCACGGTCGGTGTATTGGTATCCATCACCAAATTCTCCTTTTGGGTCTTTTTGCACCAAAAATATATGGCCAAAGGCAATTGGCGTCCATAAAAAAATGCGGCAATATGCACCATGGTTCTGATTACACCTGAACAATGCCGCATGGCACGCGCCGCCCTCCAGCTTAGCGCCGGCGACCTTGCCGCATTGGCCAAGGTCGGCCGCAACACGATCGTTCGTTTCGAATCCGGACAACAAATCAAACCCGCATCGATCGAGAAACTGCACGACGCCCTCACCACCGCCGGTATAGAGTTCATACCTGAGAACGGCGGCGGCCCCGGCGCTCGGCTCAAGCGATCGAACTGAAACGGCATAGCACCATTGCTTTTACAAAAATCACAAAAATCCATACTGAAATCGGAAAAATGTACCGACAATTTGCTTCACCCAATGGGTTCCCCCTTTAACATTGTAATAGGGTTTCGCTTCCCCGAAGCTGGCATGACCAATCAGCGCTTTGATTGGGTGCGGAGGAAAGGTGATGGAAACCATACAAGCGATCTGGTGTTTCATGCTTACACATCAGACGCTGTCGGCAGGGTTTATGGCGCTGTTCGCTGCTATAGGATCTGGAGCCCTTTTTTACAGAAACATTATGCAAGCAGATCTGCATCGGAAAGATGATATTCATCGCGCGACGCAGGCCCGATTGTTCGCTCTGGCACCTCAACTAGCGCACGTCCGTCATCTGTGTCGGCAACACTCTGCGACAGTTCGGGTCCTGCAAAACGCAGGCAACAATTCGCCGCCACCGTCAGATGCACAGATCCAGCGCCTGAAGTTCCCGGAAATTTCTGACCCAGATGATTGGTTGGCAATTCTCTCCCTCGATGAAGAGAGTGTTCGGAGGATGCGCCAACTTGATCAGGAAATCCGCTTTCACAACTGGCGTATGGCCCCGGGAACCACATTCATATCTATCGATTTCCGCCAAGAAATCATCGGCCGTATCGGCAGGATACAAACAAACGCAACTTTTCTCGAACAAAGCATCCAGTCCCACTCTGGTCCGACCAAACCAAAGGGATGGTATTCTGCCATCCTGCGCAAGTATTTGGGTCGCTGACCAGCGGCGCATTAGCTGTTTGAGGTAGGCATTGAAATGCTTTTCACCGTGAAAGACCGCACATCCTTAGAACCTAAAAGCCACGTTGAAACCGCATGGGAGTTCTATGACCGATCAGCTTGGCCGGAGATCGAGCGAGCCCGTGCGTTCTTGGACAACGCGATTGCCAACTATCCCGAACACGAGCGAGCGGAATTGATCGCTCGATTTTCAAGCAACAACGATCAGCATTTCCGCTCAGCAACATTTGAAGTCATCCTGTTCACGGTCTTTTGCGCACTCGGTTGCAAAATTGACGCTCATCCGGAACTGCCGTCTGGAAATCGATCTAGGCCGGATTTTCTGGTGGTCACGCCAGATGGTCATTCTCTGTATGTTGAGGCCGTTTTTGCTTCTGAGCGCAGGGCGAAAGACGCCGCTGCCGAAAAGAGAACCAATGTGGTTCTGCAAAGCCTAGAAAAAGTGGACTCGCCCAACTTCTTTTTGGGCTTCCACTCTGAAGGCGACCCAGACCACCCACCGAATGGACGAAAGTTGCGGCGGGCGGTTGAAGAATGGCTGGTAACTTTGGATCCGGATCAAGTAACGGCTGAATTAGATTTATTCGGCGCATATCGCATTCCGGAGATGCAATGGAAATCTGGCGATTGGACTGTTTCAATTGAAGCCCATGTAAAAAAACCTGATCGCCGCGGCAAAGGACAGTCAACGGTCGGAATAATTTCTACAGGCGCCGGATGGAGAAATGTCTCGGAACCAATACGCGACGCGATCTGTGAAAAAGGTAACAAATATGGAGAACTCCAATACCCACTGATGATTGCGGTGAATGTCGATACCCCTGTGTTAGAGCAAATCGACGAAATGCAGGCTCTATTTGGGCAAGAACAAGTCGTGTTCGGCAGTGATGATCCTGAGGAAGAGCCAAGGTTAACCTATGCGCCGAATGGTGCCTGGAATGGGCCAAACGGACCGCAATACACGCGCATCAGCGGCGCCTGGCTGTTCCATGATTTGTCGTTGACAAACATGACGCGCCGCAAACAAACCGTCTACTTCCACCCCAATGCGCAACGGCCACTCCCGAACTTTTTCAGGATTTTCCCACATGCGGGAACCGAAGGAGCAAAAATGATTTGGCAAGACGGTGTGTCGTTTATCGATGTGTTGGGTCTTCATCCCAATTGGCCGCACGATCCTCAAGACGTTGGTTGAGATCGATTTCCATCGAAAGCCACGGAAAATCGAGGTTTTCACAAACGTCGAACTATTGTTGAGAATCGTTCAAAATAGTTAAATATTTCTGCGAACTTGCGCTTCGGGCATGGAAACTGTTCGATAAATTTATAAATAATGGTGGATGTCCCAAATGAAAAAATCGCCCCGGTATGACAACCCGCCGATTGTCGAGGTGGTATGCGGGATCAAATTTGACCCTATCGAGTCTCTAAAGGTCCCACATTTTGGAACGTTTTGGGCAAAAATTAGAACGCAGTTCCCGCACGTGGAGGAACACCCTCCGATCAGACGGCCTGGAGATAAACTGAAGATTGCCGCTGTGCCGCCTATGCCTCGACTGTGGTTCCAATCGGAAGATCGTGACGAACTGATTCAGGTTCAAAGCACTCAGTTTTATTTCAATTGGAAACGAGAGGGTCAGCCTCGAAGAGATTATGCGTCGTTTGATGCTATATATAGTAAATTTGCTGAACTGTTTTCAGCATTTCAAACACATGTGACATTTGAAACTGGCCAAGAAATCAAATGTACGGAAGTGTACTTAACCTATGTTAACACTATTTTTTACGAAGATCTGGAAGGTTTCGTAGATGAGCCGTTAGATGTATTGGTCGATCACACACGGAAAAACTCGCGCGACCGCTATTTACCAAGTTGCACAGACTACCGAATTCAGAGCGACTACAAATTTGACGATAACTCTGGCACTCTATCAATCGTTGCAGCCTCCGCTGTGGATGATCAAACAAAAAAACCATGCCTCCGAGTTGAATTGTCAACGGTGAACCCCCTTAGAGAATCGGTAGATAGTGAAATAGGAACTCGATTCAGAGAGGCTCACGATTGGATCGTTTATGGTTTTTCTGACGTCATGAATAAAAAAGTCCAAGAAGAAGTTTGGGGAAGGAAGTGACAATGAGCGCAGAGCCAACCCAAGTTTCGCAGCCATTACCTATAAATCTTGGTGACGATGAATGGTTAGAAGGAATCTGGGAGGACGAAGTTGAGTTCGTCAATTCGCCGACGACCGACGCCCGCCATTTGACGGCATCACTGGTCCCTTCATCAACACCTCAAGAGGAGTTTGAGCTTCTACGAAAGCGGCGCGCTCTCAGGGAATTGGTGAAGAGTTTTGGCAATAGCGAGCACGGCTGTCCCCAACCTGCAGTTGATCGGGCTATGCAATTTTTGGACGCTTTGCCCAAATACGTTAGCACCCCAAAAGCCACTCTGGACGAGGGCTGCGTTACCTTTGTGTGGGAAAACCCAAAGGATCTGGTGTTTGTTGCAGTGGGGGATGGCATTCTTTTCGTGACTGAAAACGCACGCTCTAGGGATTTCAAATACTTTGAATCGACGTTCGACGGAAACACCGTCGAGAGCTTAGTGGCACGAGTTCTGCCGACGTTGAAAATTGGCTAATGACGGCGACAAGCGACGTCGAACCAATCCCCGGGACCGACAACGTTAGTCGGTGGCTCTTCTCGCCGCCCCTTTCGCCTGATCTTTCGGAATTGGCGCAACAGCAATACTATCATATGGTTTTTGCATTTCCTTCGAGCAACAATCGCTGTGAGTCAGTAGTTTGGAGCAAGTACGCCCCAACCCCTTTAGATGTCCACAATTTGGGTTGTGAGGATCAAAGTCGAAGACGAATTGAACACCCACACAAGAACGCTGAGTATCTTGGTTCGTTAACAGCCAACGTTGCTAAAATTAGAGATTTCAAGAACATCAATGGCCATGGATTCGACGTAGTGCACGCGCCTGAAGAAGGACAGCATCACGCACACATTTTTATCGCTCCAAACCCTGACAAAACTCTCAACAGGGGCGATCTCAATAACCTTCGCGAAAGACTGAGGACAGAAGTATTTATCGAACACTCAAGTCACACGTGCCCGTAATAGCACCGGACTTGGCGTGCAACTGATCACAGCATCCAAGCAACTCTCGCGCATAATTTTCGGCCCCTTTTGTGACAAAGTCCCGATCGACCATCTTCCACCACGACCACAGGCAGACCGTAGCCACCAAAGTCGCGAAGGCGGACTGTACAAACAGGCCATTTAGTCCGGAGGTATTCCAATACAGGAACGCCATCCAACTGGAAACGATCACAGCACCTGACGCAACGAACAGTCCATATGTCCGGGCCCCATACAGGTTGCGTCGGAACCCGTAATTCGTCACTTCCTTGTTCAACAGGTAGAACCGATCCTTGTCGCGCGTTTGCTGCAGCAGCCATCGGCAGGCGGATTGGTATTTTTCGTCCGCTGTTGCGTCTTCTTGCTCCTGCTTTAGCGTTTCCGGGAATTTCATGCCGGGAACAGAAGACTCCAGGAATGCCCGATACCTTGCTTTCGACATGTTATCCAATCGTGTGTCGCTGAGACGGAGAATCGCTGCCGATGGCAGGACTTTTTGTGCCCCTCGCCCATACAGATCATCTTCAACCGCCTTACCTCGGTTGCGGACAACCTGCGCCATGAAGAAGGTCACACCGCACGCCCCGACAAGTGCGATCAGGCCCGTTCCGAAAGAATAAAAGACAGGAAATGCGGCCGCGACCGCCAGGAAAGCCGGGAACAAGACGAACAGCGCCGGCTGCAGCCGGGCGCGAAAATCGTAGCTATCAAACCCTAATGCCATTCCGTGCACCTGCCCCAGCGTCTGCATCACGCGCGGTAAGAGTGTATCGCGCGGACATAAATCCACAATGCAGATTGGACATGGCATCGGTTTAACGGCGACGGTCGACAATGACTGACAGTGCTGACAGGAAATCCGACCATATTGAAAAGCTGACCGTTGCCGCCAACCTGAATCGAGATTTCCATATAAATCAATCAGTTGTCATATTTTCTCATATCCGCCGTCAGTGTTTCAGACAGACCGCTGACGGCAAATAGGACGGATGATCTACGGTCAAACACCTGATTTAAGGTACGATTATTAAGGCTGACAGTGCTGACAGACTTTTGCGGCCTATACTTACATTATGCCGTTTTGGTTCGCCCGGAAATCTCTACCACGTCCCCCGTGGGTTCACCGTCCGGTTGGCCCCTGGCTTCCGCCTCACGGGCATCGGCCACAAACGAACCGACCGCTTCCGCCGCCTCTCTCAACGGCTCGTCAAACAGGTGCGCATACCTTGCCGTCGTGGCCGGTTGGCTATGCCCGAGAAGTGCGCCGACCATGGTCAGGGAAGCGCCGCGGCTCGCCAGGATCGACGCGAAAGTATGCCGCAGGTCGTGCAGCCGAACGTCCGGAATTTCAGCCGTGGCCCGCACCTTTTCCCAAAACCTCTTAATTTCACGCAACGGTTGGCCTTCCTGCGCGCCGGGGAAAACAAAAACCTTATCCAACTCTCGCTCTCGGATCGTCTCAAGCAGTTGCCGGGCGGGCGCGCTCAGTGGCACCCTATGTATTTTTTTCTGTTTGGTATGGGAACTCGGCTTAGTCCAAACGCCGCCGTCCAGATCAAATTGATCCCAGGTCGCCGATAGCACTTCCCCGCGGCGAGCGCCTGTTAAGATCAACAGCCTGATAGAATCGGCCGCCGTTGTTGCGAAGCGCAATTCCCTTTCATTGTCCTGCCGGCCTTGTTTCTTGCGCCGCTCCACCGTATCCGTCGGCACGGACTGCAGCGCTTCGAACAATCGGACGATCTCTTGTTGTGACAGGAACCGCTCGCGCCGGTCCTCCTGGAACCGCTCGACACCCTTGCACGGGTTGCCTGAGCACATCTCCCACCGGTTGGCGAGGGAGAACATCTTGGACAATAACGCCAGGACTCGGTTCGCTTGATACGGTGTGGCCTTCAATCCACGGTGCAACTCGTCAACGTCTCCAAATCGCACGTCCTCAACTTTCTTGGCCCCCAGCGTCGGCGCCAGGCGCGCATCCCACATCTTCCGATCACCTGTTTCGGTACGCTTCCGTGGCGCATATTCCTTGAAGTACCGGTCCGCCAGGTCGGCCATTGTCGGCGCATTCCGCCGGCGTTCCCGTTCGGCCGCGGGATCATCGCCGCCAGCCACGCCCCGAAGGATCGCGCCGGCCTTCTTCCTGGCTTCGTCCACAGTGAACGCGCCATAGCGACCGACCGTCACCCGGCGCGACCGGCGCAGCTCGTCTCGATATTGCAGAATGAAGGTCTTTGTACCGGTCGGCGTGACGCGAACCCCGAAACCTTTCACCGCCTCATCCCAAACAAGAACCTGTTTCAACGGATCCGGTTCGATCCGATCGACAATTGTTTTATTGAGCCGTGGCATAACCGCCTCCGTTCCATCGGCCGCGCTGCATGTAAGCAAATAGTAAGCAGACTGGCGTCAATTACCGTCTATTATTGGAACTTATAGGCGCATAGAGTGACTAGGAATGTAAAGTATTTTCGTTATTTTACAGTGTTTTATATCTGTCTCGGTATAAGATGGAAGATATGGAAGAACACGCATGACGCGACTTTTAATCAGTAGGTCGTTGGTTCGAACCCAACAGGGCTCACCATCCACAGGCAATCGTGGATCCTTATTTCCTCTTCCTGGGACTCGAAAATAACATCCGTTCGGGAACGCCGTCTGGCGCTTTCCACCTTTATGCGGAAAATAGAAGCCGCCGCGACGATAACTGGCGGTGCGATACGGATTACGGTATCCGAATAGCTGGCCAACTATGCCCTTCGGACGATAGATATGGGTTTCACCTATCCGCAGGTGTTGTTTGGGGGAACGGAGAAACGGGTATGTCGGGTTTTGACTTTCGCAAAATGGCGGCGGACGCGAAGGCTGCCATGGAAGAGCGCAAAGGTGAGCGCGAGTCGGCCCCGAACAAGGTGAAGGCCGAACGCGAAAGCTATGTGACCTTTGCCGCGAAACCCCTTATCGACGGCATTCTGCCGCTGCTTGAGAAAGCGTCGAAGGATTTCGCCGAAGAAGGGATCCATTCGAACATCGTCACCGTTTTCGGATCCGACGGCCACGCGGAACAGGACCCCATGGTGAAGTTTCAGTGCAAGGGTCCGCCCGGCGCGGATGGAAGCGCCTTGTTCGAAGCACGGCCGATATTCTTCACCTCAAACGGCAATCGGATTCGGCTCGGCGTGGGCGATCATCGCTTCAGCCGCAACGCGGACCGGATCATCGCCGAGGACAAGACAGGCAATATCGAAAGCCTCGTCAGGATCGGTCTGGAAAGATCCATCGAGTTCTACATGGAGGAATTCGAAAAGAACCGACCAAAGAACGGCGGCAAATAAGACGGCGTGTGCACGGCCGGCACCTTAGGAAAGACCAAACCTACGGTCAGCTGCCATTGAACAGGGGGCTGCGCGTCGGGTCCAAACGACGGCCGTCGCAAATTACGGACGGGGCATCGTTCAGCGCTTGAGACGGCGGTATTTTGGCGTCGATGAATTTGACGACGGCCGGTCCGGTCGGTTGCAGAACGTCGAACAGCGCCTTGCGCAGACGCCTGCGTTCGAACGATTCGATCACGTCCTTGCCCTGCGAATTGTTTTCGATTTTTGAGGCCATCACGTTGATACGGTCGCGCACCAGCGGCATGTATTTGCATACCCGGACGGCATCTTCCGAATTGTTCATCTTCAACGCCGCGACGAGGGTTTGTTTTTCCCCGTTGCTGCCTTTCAGCGTAAACGCGGGCGTGGACAGCCAAACCTGTTTCTGGCCGCGTTCCGCGGCGCCGCTCAACTGCAGCTCTCCCCCACCGCCTCTGGGTGTCACGAAATAGACCAACACCAAAGGAATCGCGATCGAAAAAAACAGCAACCCCAGCGCAAGGACCGTGTTGCGATTCATTCTGTCCCCTTCTCCGTCTTCTGACGAACGATCAGACGATACGGGCAAACTGCTTAACAGTGTATGAATTAATGTTCGAATCCCGGGGAAATGGCCCCCCACCGAATTCAGCGAACTGGGGCCGCGTAATGTGACGGTTTTATGACGTTGTAACCGAATTGACTTTTTCCAAGAAAAGCGCACCATGTGCGCATACAAGGAGAAGGTCATGTCGATTTCAGCCAACGTCTCAGCCAAATGCCTGTTTGCCACGGCCGCGGCCTTTCTCATGCTCCAATGCCTGCCGCACAATGCCGTTGCCGGTATCGATGAGGACAACGGCCAACTGAAGATCGGCGGCGATATCCTGGCCCCCGATCTGGTTCCCTTCCTCACGGCGTTCGGTGCGGCGATTAAACAAACCGCGTCGACCGGCCGGCCCCTGCGCCTTGAACTGAATTCCGATGGTGGCGATATCGAGACCGCATTCGTGATGGCCGATGCGATCGAAGCCGCGCAAAAGTCAGGCCGGGTGGTTCACGTGGAAGTACCCGAAGGCGGCAGATGCAATTCAGCTTGCGTTGTTATTTTCGCAGCCGGCGAAAAACGGCGGGCCGCCCCCGATTCCGAATTCTTGCTGCATGGGGTTTCCTATGCCGGCCTTTCCGAGACCCCGGCCGTCGCCTTGGCCCGGCAGAAACACGTGGAGGGTTTTCACAAGGCCATAGAAGATGCCGATTGGCAGTTCGGTCAGTTCGTCCGCCGGCATGGCATCATCGAAAACGACCTGAATATGAGCTTTTCGGGCCGCCAATTGTATGAGGCTTTCGGAAGTTTCATTACGTCCCTGAACACCCTCTCAACCGATTGAGGGATCTATTGACCGGCGCGGATGATTCAAGCGTCGGTGCCGGCGCTCTCCGCGTCCGAGCCATGCAAGGCATAGCCGAACAGCATGTCTATTGTCTTGCCATTACGGGACAGCGGCGTGACGATGACGTCGTAATATTTCTGAACCCCGCCACGCGTCTTGAACGGAAGCCGCTCTCGGATCGGCGCCCGATCGGCGACCGTCCGTTTATACATCTCGATCAATTTGCCCTGACTGCCGATCTCACGGATTTCGGACAGAAGAAAGCCGGTGAAATCCTTTTTGGTGTTCCGAACGATATTGGTCCCGACAAGGCGATACCGGAAATCCAGACCTTGTCCCAGAACGTCGACCAGAAAAACAAACGGCAGCATGGTGGGAATATCCACCGGATCGATGTCCGGCCGGCCAGGAAATGACCGACCATTCTTTTTTGAATCCCAATAGCTTAGGAAGTCTTCCAACGAAGGTGGTTTAAGGGAGCGGCGGCGCGTCGGCCGCGCGAGCATCGTGTTCATAGGCAACAGATAGGGCAATAGTGGTTAAAGAACCACATACGAATCCACTTTTTTCCCCGTCATCTTTGGCCGGATTGCCGTGCCTACTACATAAGCTATTGATTACATGCCCTTATTTTCCGCCCCCGACGATGTTCTTTTCCGGTCCGAAGGGGAAGCCGGTAATGTTCTCCGCCCCGTCTTCGGTAACGATCAAAATGTCATGCTCCCGGTATCCGCCGGCACCCGGCAATTCCGCCGGTAACATGATCATCGGTTCCATCGAAACCACCATACCCGGCTGCAAAACGGTGTCGATATCCTCACGCAGTTCCACGCCCGCTTCGCGTCCGTAATAGTGACAGAGCACACCGAAGGAATGCCCGTAACCGAAGGACCGGTACTGCAGCAGGTCCCATTCCCGATACATCTCGTTCAATTCGGCCGCGATATCCATACAGCGCGCGCCCGGCCGGATCAGCTCCAACCCCCGTCGGTGCACAGCACAATTCTTTTCCCAAAGGTCCAGATGCGCATCGCTCGCGAAATCGCAGAAAAGCGTCCGTTCCAGTGCCGTGTAATATCCGAAGATCATCGGAAAGCAGTTCAGGCTTAGAATGTCGCCGCTTTCGATTTTCTTATTCGTCACCGGGTTATGCGCGCCGTCGGTATTGATACCCGATTGGAACCAGGTCCAGGTGTCCATCAACTCCACAAAGGGAAAGGAATTGGCGATTTCGCGGATCATCGCGTTGGTCGACGCGATCGCCACCTCATGCTCCGGCACGCCGGCGGCGACCGCTTCCGCACAGGCCGCGCCGCCGAGATCGCAGATCCGCGCCCCTTCCCGGATCAGTGCGTGTTCTTCCGCCGATTTGATGGTCCTCAGCCACATGGTCTTCTGGCTGATATCGACCAGTTCCACGCCGGGAAGCGCGTCGCTCAGCTGACGCTTGATATCCAGGGAAACGTGATCGAATTCAATGCCAAGCCGCTTTACGCCCGGCGTCAATTGCCGCACGGCTTCCAAATAGTTGTCCTTGCGCCAGTCCGTATAGGTGATGTTGTCACCGTAGGTACGCCGCCAGGGCTGCCCGCCGTCGATCCCCGCGGAGATCGAGGTTGCCTTCTCAGTCGTCACGACGAAACCGTATTTGCGGCCGAAATAACAGTATAGCCAGCCGGAATAATAGGCGATGTTGTGGTAGGAGGTGAAAAGACAGGCGTCGACTTCCAGCTCCGCCATGGCCGCGCGCAGCCTGTCCTGACGCCCTTGCATTTCCGCGTCGGAAAACGGTGACCATTCCTTGTCGCCATTATGCCATGCCACTGTCCGCGCCATGCCTTCCGCGGCCCCTACCCCATTCGCCATCGCGTCGCTCCTGCTCGCATAAGATCTGGAAGCAGGGAGTGTTCGGTCGGCTCGTAAAAATTCTGCGACAATCCGCGACGGAATCGTTCAAAGACGCGACACGGATCGGTGTGGCGCGGGCCGCGGGTTCAACCCATGGCGGCGGACACGGCCCTTGGCGCGAATTATAGCGGCACGGTAAGGCCGGTTTTCACCGTATCCATGACCACGGTCGTCTCAAAACGCTGGATCGACTTGGACGCATAAAGGACCCGATGGATGAAACCTTCATAGGCTTTCATGTCCTCCGTCACCACAACCAGGACAAAATCGCTGGCTCCGGTGACGTAGTAGCAATGCTGAACCTCCGGCAGTTTCGCCATGCGGCGTTTGAAATCATCGACGATATCCGGGCGCCCGTGTTGCAGAATGACTTCCACGATCGCGGTCAGTTTTCGACCGACTTTCTCCGGATCGACGACCGCGACCTCCCGCGCGATCACACCTTCGTCCCGCAACCGTTTCAGCCGCCTCTGACACGCGGTCGCTGACAGGCCCACCTGATCGGCCAGGGATTCAGACGTGCGGCGGTTGTCCTCCTGAACCAGATTAAGTAGCTTGACGTCAAACGTATCAAGATCGGTCATTCTCGCCCCCATACTGGAAATTATTCTATTTTTTGCATGAAAACTGCATGACTTAAACTCCATTCGCATAATTTCCGCATGAGAACGGGCCTATTCCTGTCTTTCGAACGCCCAACGGACAAGGAACCAGGCCATGACCTTCTTTCGAACGCAGACCTCACCCGCCATCGGCTTCATGGCCGGGATCGCCGCCGCGCTGATCTGGGGCGCCTGGCCGGTTCTCTCCCGCGACGCGGTGATCGACGGTTTTGCACCGCTGGACATCGCCATGCTGCGGTTCGGCATTGCCGGCCTTCTGCTCGCCCCATTGATCCTGCGAAAAGGGTTCGGCGGCCTTGGTCCGGCGCGCGCCATGGTCCTGGCGGCGGGGGCCGGCGCGCCTTATGTCCTGGTTACCGTAACCGGCCTGTCCCTCGCCCCGGCCGGCCATGGCGGGGTGATCATTCCCTGCACCATGCTGTCGGCGTCGACCCTGGGGGCCTGGATCTTCTTGAGGGACGCGCCGTCCCCGACCCGGTTGGCCGGACTTGCCATTATCTTTTGCGGCATCGGGTTGACCGCCTGGTCCGGCATGGATCGGGACAGCGATACCTGGACGCCGGATGCAGTACTGGGCGACGGGCTGTTCATGATCGGCGGTGTGTTATGGGCGACATATACCGTCGGCTCCAAGGTTTGGTCCGTCGAGCCCTTGCAGGCGACCGCAGCGGTCTCGGTTCTCTCCATGATCATCGTTCTGCCGGTATGGCTGCTGACAGGGGGCGATGCGGTGATGCAGGCATCCCTGCCCGCGCTGGCGTGGCAGGCGGGTTTCCAAGGCATCGTCGTCGCGATCGGGGCGCTGGTTTTCTACACCCGGGCGGTGGGCGCATTCGGTGCGGCCCGCGGCGCGCTGTTCGCCATTCTGGGGCCGGTATTCACGGTTCTTCTGGCTATTCCGGTGCTGGGAGAGGTCCCTGCCGGGTTAGCGGTTGCGGGCCTCTTCCTCTGTACATCCGGCATGGCGATCGCCTTCGGCGCCTATGGATTGGCCGTCAGAGCCTTGCGAAAAAACACCCTGTCGAAGCCGTCTTCCGTGCGGCGCGCCGTTTCCTCGTAACCCAACCGGGGATAAAGCGCGAGGTTCTCCGTCATCTTGGCATTGGTATAGAGCTCGATCGAGAACAGCCCTAGGTCCAACGCGGCTTCCTCAGCGAAACCCAGGAGGACTCGGCCGATGCCACGCCCCTGGCAGGCCGGATCCACGGCAACGTTTTCGATATGCAAGTGATCGCCCCGCCGATACAGCACAATGTACCCGGCGACGGCACCGCCGGTCACGGCAACGAAAAGCTCTTCCCGCGCCACGTGACCTTCGAAATCGGCCACCATCGGCGCGGGTTCCCGCCCGATCCGCGGGATATAGATCGCATAGGCCGCCGCCGCGCATGCCCGGACGCCCTGCAGATCACCCTTCGCCCCTTTTCGGATAACCGTCGTCTTGTCGGTACTCATCCCCCCCTCCGTCACAAACACAGTTTTGCGCGATTGGGGCTGGTCAAACGGTCCCATCGGGCGAATTCTAAACACAACAATATCAGCCTTGTTCCAGTCCTTGGGGGGATTTTCATGCGCGTTTCCGGCTTGTCCACCGTTGTCGTCGATGTTCCGCTGCCAAAACAGATCCGGTCCGCGATCCATACCATCAAGTCCGCCACCTGCGTCCTGGTCACCGTCGAAACCGATGAAGGCGTATCCGGCGAAGGCATGGCCTTCACGATCAACGGCGCACGCATCCGCTCCGTCGAGGCACTGATCCAAGACCTGGAACCAATGATCCTGGGCCGCGATCCCCACGATAGCGCCGCGATCTGGGAGGAAATGTGGGACGCGCTGAATTTCGTCGGACAGAAGGGCATCCCCATCATCGGGATGTCCGCGGTCGACACCGCGCTGTGGGACATCGTCGGCAAGGCCGCGGACAAGCCGCTGCATAAACTGTTCGGCGCGGCGCGGGACAGCGTTCCCGCCTATGCCAGCGGGGGGCTTTGGATGTCTCTCTCCATCGACGAGTTGCAACAGGAAGCGCGCGAGTTCATCGCGCAAGGCCATCGCGCCATGAAAATCCGTGTCGGCAAAGGGAACGTGGCCAGTCATGTGGAACGCGTTGCGGCGGTGCGCGATGTCATCGGGCCGAACATCAAACTGATGGCCGACGGCAATCAAAGCCTGACGGCGAAGGAGGCCATCCGTCTCGGCCGGGAACTGGAACGGTTCGACCTGACCTGGTTCGAAGAGCCGGTGCCGTGCTGGGATTTCGAGGGACACGCGGCGGTGCGCGCCGCCCTGGATACGCCGCTGGCATCCGGCGAAACCGAATATACGCGCTACGGCATGCGTCAGATGATCGAGGCAAAGGCGTGCGACATTCTGATGCCCGATCTGGAGCGCATCGGCGGCTATACCGAATTCCGTCGGTCCGCAGCCTTGGCGGCGGCCTTCGACATTCCGGTGACGCCGCATTTGTTCACCGAATACTCTCTCTGCATGGCGGGCAGCCTGCCGAACTGTTTCATCGTCGAACACATGCCCTGGTTCGCACCGATCTACAGTGAAAGCGTCGAAATCACGGACGGTGAAATCACCATCCCCAACCGCCCGGGCCACGGCTTTACCTTCAACAAGGACGCGGTGGACCGGTTCAGGATCTGATTGCGAAGGCTGCCGGGTCCGGCGGGGCTGTCTTCAACAACAGTTTCATTTGAATGTCATGACTCCGTCATATGAAACCTGTATAAGTTTCATATGAAATCTTACGCTACCGACCCGCTCAGTGCGAATGCCGACACCCTCTCGGAACGACAATCCGAGATCGCGGAGCTTGTCCGCACGACGGGATTTGCGGGAATCGATGAGTTGGCGGACCGGTTTTCGGTCAGCACGCAGACCATCCGCAAGGACGTAAACGGGTTGTGCGACAAGGGGTTGCTGCGGCGGGTCCATGGCGGCGTGCAGTTGGCCAGCGTCGGAAACCTGGAATACCGGATGCGCAAGGTCTTGCGCTATTCCGCTAAACAGCAGATCGCCGCCGCCGTCGCGGAGGCCATCCCGAATGGATCATCCTTGTCGATATCCATCGGGACGACCCCAGAAGCGGTGGTTTCCGCGATGCTCGGCCATACGAATTTGAAGATCCAGAGCAACAATCTGAACATCGCGATGATCGCGAATACGGCCGGGTCGTTCGATGTCAGCATTCCGGGCGGCCTGATCCGCCGCGGCGACGGGGACATCGTCGGCCCGGCCGCAGTGGCCTTTTTTGAAAGCTACAAGGCCGATTTCGGCATTTTCGGCGTCGCCGCCGTGGATGCCGATGGCGGCCTGCTCGACTTCTACGAAGAGGAAGTCGCGGCCCGCCAGGCCATCCTCCGAAACTGCCGAACCTCATTCCTGGTGCTCGATCATATGAAATTCGAACGCAACGCCCATGTCCGGGGCGGCCATATCACCGATGTCGACCGCGTGTTCTGCGACAAGGCCCCGCCGCCCGGCATTGCATCGAAGCTTGCCGAAGCCGGCGTGACCGTCACCATATGCGGCAAGGAGTCGAATTGATGGCGACACCTGACGGCAAATCGATATCGCTGCGCGGCATAACCAAGTCCTGGGGCGATCCGCCGGCGGTCGACCATGTGGACCTGGAAATCAAGGCCGGTCAGTTCACCGCCCTGCTTGGCCCGTCGGGCTGCGGCAAGTCGACGACATTGCGCATCATCGCCGGGCTGGAATTCCCGGATTCCGGCACCGTCACCATCGGGGGCGAAGACGTCACCGCCCTGCCCCCGGCCAAGCGCAATATCGCCATGGTGTTCCAGTCCTATGCGCTGTTCCCACACCTTTCCGTCGCGGAAAACATCACCTTCGGCTTGCGCACCCGCCGCGTCCCGGCCGGCGAGAGAGGCGAGCGTCTGAAGCGCACCGCGGACCTGCTGGAACTGACGCCCTATCTGGACCGCAAGCCGTCGCAGCTTTCCGGCGGGCAGCAGCAGCGCGTCGCGCTTGGCCGCGCCATCATCGCGGAACGGCCGGTCTGCCTGATGGACGAACCCTTGTCGAACCTGGACGCCCGGTTGCGGCATGAGATGCGCAGCGAAATCCGCGCCCTGCAACAGAAGCTTGGCTTCACCATGGTCTATGTCACCCATGACCAGGTCGAAGCCATCACCATGGCCGACCAGGTCGCCCTGATGAACAAGGGTCATGTGGAACAGGCCGCCTCCCCGCGGGAAATCTACGACCGCCCGGCGACCGTCTTCGCCGCGCGTTTCATCGGCACCCCGCCGATGAACCTGATCGGCGTCGAGGCCTTCGGCGAGAAGGCCGGCGCGCTGGCATCCAAAAACTACCTGATCGGCATCCGGCCGGAAGTCATGAACCTGGTCGATGACGGCCCGCTGCAAGCGACGGTCGCGGAGGCGGAGTTCCTGGGCTCGGAAACGCTGGTCACCTGCGAGGCGGGCGGCAGCCGCTTCGTCGTCTCCGCCCCCGGCGGCACAGAGGTCGGCCGGGGCGCGACCGTCAAAATAGGATTCAAGCCGACGGACATGCATCTGTTCGACGGCGACAAAGGGGCACGCTGCGACGCGGAACTTTCCGCCGTCGCCGCCGCACTGTGCGGATAACAATACAAGGTTGGAACGGCTGAAAGCGCGGACCGCACCCGACAAAGATAACAGCCGAGTTGGTCGATAACAGTTTGGCCTGCAACAGCCGGAATTCCGGCGGGAAAAGGAGAGAGAGATGTTTATCAGTCCGATCAAAAGGACCCTGGGCGCCGCGGCGATCGCCATGTGCGCGTCGACAGCGGCCCTGGCCGAAGACGTGGAACTGCAGTTCTACTTCCCGGTCGCCGTCGGGGGCGCCGCCGCCGATACCATTCAGGCGCTGACCGACGAATATGTCGCGAACAACCCCGGCGTCAAAATCGACGCCGTCTATGCCGGGTCCTATCAGGACACGGTGGCCAAGGTGCTGACAGCCGCGCGCGGCGGCGACGCCCCGCAGCTTTCGGTGATCCTGTCGGTCGACATGTTCACCTTGCTGGACGAAGACCTGATCCTGCCCTTCGACGATTTCGCGACGACGGCGGAAGACAAGGAATGGCTGAACAGCTTCTACCCGTCCTTCATGGAAAACAGCCGGACGGGCGGCAAGACCTACGGCATCCCGTTCCAGCGCTCCACACCGGTGCTCTACTGGAACAAGGAAGCCTTCAAGGAAGCGGGTCTGGACCCGAACACCCCGCCGGCCACCTGGGAAGAAATGGTCGAGATGGGCAAGAAGCTCGTCAAGAAGAACGCATCGGGTGAAGTCGAGCGTTGGGGCGTGCGTATCCCCAGCTCCGGTTTCCCCTATTGGCTGTTCCAGGGGCTGTCGACGCAGAACGACGTGATCCTGGCCAATAATGACGGCAACAAGACCAATTTCGACGATCCGAAAGTGGTCGAGGCGCTGCAATACCTGGTCGACCTCAGCGGCAAGTACGGCGTGATGGCGCCCGGCATCATCGAATGGGGTTCCACACCGAAGGCCTTCTTCGAGGGTCAGACGGCGATGATGTGGACGACGACGGGTAACCTGACCAACGTCCGCAAAAACGCGCCCTTCGACTTCGGCGTCGGCATGCTGCCGGCCAACAAGCGCCGCGGCGCGCCGACCGGCGGCGGCAACTTCTATATGTTCAAGGGTTCAACGGATGCGGAACTGAAAGCCGCCTTCGATTTCATCAAGTGGATCACGGGCCCGGAACAGTCGGCCAAGTGGACGATCGCGACGGGTTATGTCGCCCCCCGCCCCGCCACCTGGGAAACGGACGCGATGAAGGCCTATACGGCGGACTTCCCGCCGGCCCTGGTTGCTCGCGATCAGTTGGAATATGCGGTCGCCGAATTGTCGACCTATGAAAACCAACGCGTCACGCGCATTTTCAACGACGCGCTGGAAGCCGCGATCACCGGCAAGAAGACGCCGGCGGAAGCCCTGAAGGAAGCCCAGCAGAAAGCTGATGCGGTCCTGAAGGCCTATCGCTAAGCAGGGGCAGGCGCCGGTTCGGGGAACCCAGAGCCCCGGGCCGGCGCCGTTCCTACGGATTTTTTGTGTGTGAGGAACAACAGATGACGCGCCGTATAGAGTGGGTCCATGCCTGGCTGCTGCTGCTGCCGGCGCTGGTGTTCCTGTTCACCTTTACCCATCTGCCCGCCGTTCGCACCATCATCGACAGTTTCTTTTCCACCGCTCGGGGCAGGCGCAAATCCGTCTTCGTCGGGTTGGAGAACTACCAGCAACTGATCGACGACCCGACCTTCTGGAAAGTTTGGGCGAACAATCTGTGGTTCGCGCTGGGCACCATTCCCACATCCATTGCCATCGCGCTTGTAATGGCGCTGTGGGTCAACGAGAAGCTCGCCGGGCGCAGCTTCATCCGTATGGCCTATTTCACGCCGACGGTCCTGCCGCTGATCGCGGTCGCCAATATCTGGCTGTTCTTCTACACGCCGGGCTTCGGCCTGTTCGATCAAATCGCGACCGGCCTGTTCGGCACCGGTCAGCACAACTTTCTGGGCGACCCGGACACCGCGCTTGCCGCCGTGATGGTGGTGACGATCTGGAAGGAAGCCGGGTTCTTCATGATCTTCTATCTGGCCGCCCTGCAGACCATTCCGCCCTCCCTGCTGGAAGCCGCGCGGATCGAGGGCGCCGGGCGCTGGACGATCTTCCGCCGGGTCGTCTTTCCGCTGCTGATGCCGACGACCCTGTTCGTTTCCGTCAACGCGGTGATCAACTCCTTCCGGCTGGTGGACCACCTGTTCATCCTCACCGGCGGCGGGCCGGACAACGCGTCCTCCCTGCTGTTGTTCTACATCTATGAAACCGCCTTCCGCTTCTGGGACACGGCCTATGCCGCGACACTGACCGTCGTGCTGCTGGTGATGCTGTCGCTGTTGGCGATCGGCCAGTTCTTCCTGTTCGACAGGAAGGTGCATTACAAATGATCCACGCCTCCGCCATAGACCGTTTCCTCAACACTTTCGGGTCCTGGGCGCTTGCCCTGCTCTGGGGCCTGCCGCTCGCCTTCGCGATCTGGACGGCGATCCACCCGGCGGAGTTCGAAGCCAATTTCGAACTGCTGGCGCCGCTCACGACGGTGAATTTCGTCAAGGCCTGGGAAGCGGCCCCCTTCGCGCGCTACTTCCTGAACACCTTCATCCTGGTGACCTTGATCCTGGCCTGTCAGTTCTTCCTCGGCACCCTCGCCGCCTTCGCCTTCGCCCGCTTCCAGTTTCCGGGGCGCGGCATTCTGTTCGGGCTGGTCCTGCTGCAATTGCTGGTGATGCCGGACATCCTGATCGTCGAGAACTATCAGACCATGCGGTTCTTCAACCTGGTCGACACCATCCCGGCGATCGCGCTGCCCTATATCGCATCCGGTTTCGGCATCTTCCTGCTGCGGCAGACCTTCATGACCGTACCGAAGGAATTGGACGAGGCAGCGCGCCTGGAAGGCGCTTCGACCCTCGGCCTGCTCTGGCGCGTCTATGTGCCGCTCGCCAAGCCAACCTATCTCGCCTATGGGCTGGTTTCCGTCAGCCACCATTGGAACAATTTCCTCTGGCCGCTGATCATCACGAACTCGGTCGAAACCCGCCCCGTCACCGTGGGCCTCAGCGTTTTCGCCTCAACAGATAGCGGCACCGAATGGTCCGTCATCAACGCAGCGACGCTCATGACATCGGCCCCGCTGCTGATCGGCTTCCTGCTCTTTCAACGGCAATTCGTGCAGAGCTTCATGCGGGCGGGGATCAAGTAGCTCCAGATGCTTATCGAACAGTCGGCGAAAATTTAGCAGTCCCTGAACTGCTTCCCTCTGCAAGTTTCGATAACGAACTCAACCTTGGCTTTGTCTGCATTCGAGAGTTTGGGCCAAATCTTTCCCTGTGCGTCAATCGCCCTGTCCAAGCCCTGCGCTGCGGCAATCCCAATCCATGCGACCCCTTTCAACCCATCTTTTTCGACGCCTTCACCCGCGAGGTACATCGTCCCAAGCGTAAATTGGGCCAATTCATGCCCCTGATCGGCTGCACTTCGATACCATTTTGCAGCAGTGGCTTTATCCTGTGCGACCTTCTCGCCGTTAAAGTAGAATACGCCGACCGCAAACTGAGCATCTGCAATACCCTCGGACGCCGCACGTTGGAAGTGGCTGAGAGCACGATCCCTGTCAGCGTCTATTCCCTTTCCAAAATAGTACATTCTCGCCAACTGGAGATAGGCTTCCGAATAGTCCAAATCAGCAGCCCTATTGAAGTAGGCAATCGCTTTCTGGCCATCCTGGGCGACCCCCCTGCCGTCCTTATAAAGACGTCCGATGCTATAGATCGCTTCCGCATACCCCTGCTCCGCTGCCAAGTGGAAAAGTTCGAGCGCTCTTTCAGAGTCGCTCTCTACCCCTTCCCCCATGACATAGAGATGTGCGAGTTCCGTTTGTGCGCGAGCATTTCCCTGATCGGCAGCAAGCCTCATCAGGCGAGCAGCCTCTCTCGGATTTTTTTCGCCACCAAGCCCCTGAAGAATTAGCAAGGCGAGGTTCAATTGCCCGACAGCGAAGTTTTGCTCTGAAGCCTTTTCATACCATTCACGAGCCTTCGCATAGTCGGTCGGGACAAGGTCACCCGACTCGTACATCCGGCCCAAGTTCACAGTTGCAGGCATCGATCCCTGCAATGCCGCACTTCTGTACAACCTGATGGCCACCTCTGTGTCCTGGCTGACCCCAACACCATTTTCATATGAGTAGCCAAGATTGAACATACCGGAGAGATCGTCCCTGTTTGAAGCCTCTCTAAAATATTCGACAGCCTTCTCCACATCCTTTTCGGTACCCAGGCCGTCAAGGTATAGATTTCCGAGGCTGTTTAGAGCAGCCGGAAGCCCTGCATCAGCCGCCCGTTTGGTCCATCTAAAAGCTTGCTCGTAGTCTTGCTCGGTACCATTTCCGGACAGGTACATTTCGGCTAATTTCAATTGGGCTATGCGGTTGCCCTGATCCGCCGACTTCTTATACCAAGCAAAGGCTTGCACCGGGTCCCGCTGAACACCTTTTCCTTGTTCGTACAGGCCTCCAAGATATAGTTGCGCACCAGCGTCACCCGCTTCCGCGAACTGATCCCAAATTTCTTTTGCCTCGAGGTATCTGCCTTTTTCCGCGAGATAAAGAGCCCGGGCTAGGTAGATCTTGTCGGGGACTGCCCACACAGCGGATGTCGGCAAGCCCCAAAATATCAACACCGTCGACAAAAGTAATACGGACAGGAGCCACCGCTTCGACGTCTCAGGTCTGCAACAATACATTTGATCAAATCCCAATTGGCGAGGGAAAAACAAAATTGGCAAGATGAGAGCCGGAGCCCTCATCTCTTACTACTAGAAGTTATGATTTCTGCCCAACCTTTCTCGTATTGCCCATACTGCTGTCGTCCGATTCCCCACAATCCGGATCAATAGCGCCCCAACGTGATCTCGCCTTCCGCGATTTCCTTGTAGTCGTTACCTTCCAGAATGACCGCGTAGACCTCCGCTTCGTATTTGTTACCGCGGCCGCCGGAGCATGGCGGTAGGTAACCGGGGCTGGACCAGGCGCCGGTGGCGCGGTTCTTCTTCACCAGCCAGACGCCGTCGGGCATATCGCTGGTGCCGCCCGGCACGGCGGGGAGCGTCACCGTTCCCGCGCCCGGCGTGATGTGGAAGCCGATCTTGCCATGGCCGCCGTCATAGGAGAGCTGCTGGTAGCTCTTGTCATTGAACGCAACCACGATGGCATTCGCTTCGGGTGGAATGTTGGAGACCGTCAGGGGTGGCGTCGCTCCCGCCCCGCCGAACTTCTTGCAGTGCTGACCCGCGGGAATTTTGCTGCCGTTCCAAGCCGGGTCCGCGAATTCGACCGTTAGATCGGCGGCCTGCGCCGGGACCGATGCGCATGCCAGACCTACGGCGATCAATGCCGTTGCGACGAAGTGTGTACCCCCGGTTTTCATTGCCTGATCTTCCCTTCGGCTGCTGGTGTTCAGCTATTATAGCCCGGTCCAACACGATTTCCGAACCGTTCATATCGATCCCAGTCGAAAGGGTTTGGATTCCCGATATTTGCTTTACATATAAAATATCCGCTCATAAACTTTTTACTTCCGTTAGATCATCCTTCCTGGAGTGCATTGATGAAGATCGCCTGTCTCGGTGGCGGCCCCGCCGGCCTGTATTTCGGCATTTCCATGAAGTTGAGGGACCCGAACCATGAGATCGTCGTCGTGGAACGGAACCGGCCCTACGACACCTTCGGCTGGGGCGTGGTCTTTTCCGACCAGACCATGGAAAACCTGCGCCTGAACGACCCGAAGACGGCCGACGCCATCCTGGCGGAATTCGCCCACTGGGACGATATCGACATCCATTTCAAAGGCGAGTGCGTGACCTCGACCGGGCACGGCTTCGCCGGGATCGGGCGCAAGCGGATGCTGAACATCCTGCAGGACCGGGCCCAGGAACTGGGGATCGAACTGATCTTCGAGCAGGAAGTCGACGGGGTCGACGCCTATAAGGACTATGACCTGATCGTCGCGTCCGACGGTTTGAATTCGAAAATCCGAAGCGCCAATCCGGAAGCCTTCCAGCCGGATATCGATACCCGGCCCAATAAGTTCATCTGGCTCGGCACCAAGAAGAAATACGACGCCTTCACCTTCATTTTCGAGGAAACCAAACACGGCTGGATCTGGGTCCATGCCTATAAGTTCGATGCGGATACCTCCACCTTCATCGTCGAATGCACGGAAGAAACCTGGCGCGGCCTGGGTCTGGACAAGGCGGATACGGAACAGTCGATCGCGATCTGCGAAGAGATTTTCAAAGACTATCTGGACGGCAATGCCCTGCTGTCCAATGCGCGCCACCTGCGCGGCTCCGCCTGGCTGAACTTCCCGCGCATCAATTGCGGCACCTATCACCACGACAACGTGGTGCTGATGGGGGATGCCGCCCATACCGCCCATTTCTCCATCGGGTCCGGCACCAAACTGGCCCTGGAAGACGCCATCGTGCTCGCCGACCTGCTGCACAGCGAAGACAGCATGGAAGCCGCCTTCACCCAGTATCAGGAAGCCCGCCGGCTGGAGGTCCTGAAACTGCAGAGCGCGGCGCGGAACTCCATGGAGTGGTTCGAGGAACTGGAGCGCTACACCCATTTCGACCCGCCGCAATTCGCCTATTCCCTGCTGACCCGCAGCCAGCGCGTCAGCCACGAGAACCTGCGCCTGCGCGATAAGGAATGGCTGACGTCGGTCGAGCGCTGGTTTGCGCAGAAGAGCACTGCCGGGGTGACCGCGAAAACGGCCGCGAACGACGTGCCGCCGCCGATGTTCGCACCCTTCCGCCTGCGCGAGATGGAGGTGATGAACCGCATCGTCGTCTCCCCCATGGCGACATACAGCGCGACCGATGGCGTTCCGAACGATTTCCATCTGGTCCATCTGGGCGCGCGGACCCAAGGCGGCGCGGGATTGGTGTTCACCGAAATGACCTGCGTTACGCCGCAAGGCCGCATCACGCCGGGCTGCCCCGGCCTGTATACCGACGACCAGGAAAGCGCCTGGAAACGGATCGTCGATTACGCCCATCAATGGTCGGGCGCGAAGATCGCGATGCAATTGGGACATAGCGGGCCGAAGGGATCGACCAAGATCGGCTGGGAAGGCATGGACCAACCCCTCGATGAAGATGGGGACGAGGGGAACTGGGAATTGCTCGCCCCCTCACCCGTGCCCTGGTCGCCGAAAAACCAAACGCCTCGTGAAATGACCGAGGCCGATATGGACGATGTGGAAGCCGCCTTCGTCCAGGCGGTGGAGCGCGCCGACCGTTGCGGCTTCGACATGGTCGAGATGCACGCGGCCCATGGGTATCTGCTGTCGGCCTTCCTGACGCCGCTGACCAACAAGCGCACGGACGCATACGGCGGGTCGCTTGAAAACCGGCTTCGTTTCCCGCTGCGGGTCTTCGCCGCGATGCGCGCGGCCTGGCCGTCGGACAAGCCGATGTCGGTGCGGATTTCCGCCAATGATTGGGTCGGCGAAGACGGTATCACGCCGGACGACGCGGTGGAGATCGCCCGCGCGTTCAAACAGGCGGGCGCGGATATCATCGACGTTTCCGCCGGTCAGACCAGCATCCGGGCCAAGCCGGTCTATGGGCGGATGTTCCAGACGCCGTTTTCCGACCGGATCAGGAATGAGGTCGGCATCGCCACCATGGCGGTCGGCAATATCTTCGAAGTCGATCACGTGAACAGCATCCTGGCCGCAGGCCGGGCCGATCTGTGCTGCCTGGCCCGGCCGCATCTGGCCGATCCCTATTGGACGCTGCATGCCGCCGCGGAGCAGGGATATCAGGGCGCTGCTTGGCCGAACCAGTACCTGCCGGGCCGGGATCAATATGAACGCAACCTCGCCCGCGCGGCGGATATGGCGATCCAGGTCTAAGGCGGGTTTGGCAGGATGAGCACTCTTGAAGGACAGATCGCGATCGTCACCGGCGCCGGAACGGGCATTGGCGCCGCCATCGCGGAACGGTTATCGGCCGACGGCGCGGCGCTGGCCCTGGTGGGCCGCCGGGAAGCGCCGTTGAAAGAATTGGCCGACAGGTTGAATAATGCCCATGCCTTCTCCGCCGATGTGACCGACGAGTTGTCGGTGACGTCCATGGTCGCCAAGGTCACCCAGGAACTGGGGACGCCCGGCATTTTGGTGAACAATGCGGGTGCCGCGGAATCCGCGCCTTTCGACCGCACCAGTCTTGAATTGTGGAACAGCATGCTGGCCGTAAACCTGACCGGCGCTTTTCTATGCGCGCGCTCGGTCCTGCCCGCCATGAAGAAGGCCGGCACGGGGCGGATCGTTACCGTCGCCTCAACCGCCGGGTTGAAAGGCTATGACTATGTCGCGGCCTATTGCGCGGCGAAACACGGCGCCATCGGCATGACGCGCGCGCTTGCCGGGGAAGTCGCGCGCAAGGGCATTACGGTCAATGCCGTCTGTCCCGGTTTCACGGAGACCCCGATGCTGGAAGAGAGCATCGCGAACATCGTCGAAAAGACCGGCATGGACGTGGACGCCGCGCGCAAGACCCTGACCGCGACCAATCCGCAGGGCCGCCTGGTCGATCCGGCGGAAGTCGCGGACGCGGTCGCCTGGCTGTCCCGCGCCGAAAGTGCATCGATAACCGGCCAAGCCATCGCGGTTGCCGGTGGGGAGGTCATGACAGGATGAGCACGAAGAAGACCGCCCAGATGCGCCTTGGGCTGGACAAGGCGCCGTCCCGCGACCGGGCGCAGAAAGCCACGCGGTTATGGCTGCGGATGCTGACTGCGTCCCGCACCATCGAGGAAGAAATCGGCCGCCGCCTGCGTGAGGAATACGGCATATCTCTGGCCCGGTTCGACCTGATGTCGGTCCTGCACCGGCATGACGAGGGCCTGACGATGAGTGAGGTCGGCCGCCACCTGCGCGTCAGCGGCGGCAATGTGACGGGCCTTGTGGACCGGCTGGAAAAGGAAGGCCTGGTCGCGCGCCAGCAGCATCCGTCGGACCGGCGATCCATCGTCGTTTGCCTGACGCCGCGCGGCCACGAGATTTTCGTCAACATGGCGAAACATCACAAGGAATGGGTGGCCGAAATTCTCGCCTGGCTCGGCGACCACGAAATAGACGAACTCTACGACTTGCTGACGACCGTGCGGGATTCCGCATTGGACGCGGCGCAACAGAACAGCGACATGAAGGAGGCCGGTTAATGGCAACCGCGCAGGGTGTCCCCACGCCTGAACATTTTTTGCTTGAGATGAAGGGTGACGTCGCCGTCATCACCTTGAACCGGCCGGAAAAGAAGAACCCCCTCACCTTCGAGTCCTATGCCGAACTGCGCGATTTTTTCCGCGACCTGGACCGGCAGGACGTCATCAAGGCTGTCGTCGTCACCGGGGCCGGCGGGAATTTCTGTTCCGGCGGCGATGTTTTCGAAATCATCAAACCGCTTCTGGAACGGGACATGAAGGGGTTGATGGAATTCACCCGCATGACCGGCGATCTGGTCAAGTTCATGAACGGGTGTCCGGTGCCCGTGATCTCGGCGGTGGACGGGATCTGCGCCGGGGCCGGCGCGATGATCGCGCTGTATTCCGACATCCGCTTCGGCACGCCGAACGCGAAGACGGCCTTCCTCTTCACCCGCGTCGGTCTGGCGGGCTGCGACATGGGCGCCTGCGCCATGCTGCCCCGCGTGATCGGCCAGGGCCGCGCGGCGGACCTGCTGTTCACCGGCAAGAGCATGAGCGCGGAGGAAGGTCTGGCCTGGGGGTTCTACAACCAGGTCGTCGAGCCTGAGACCATTTTGGACGAAGCCGTCGCCTATGCCCAACGCCTCGCCGACGGCCCGAACTTCGCCCATATGATGACCAAGACCATGTTGAACCAGGAATGGAGCATGACCCTGGCCCAGGCGATCGAGGCGGAAGCGCAGGCCCAGGCCATCTGCATGCAGACGCAGGATTACCATCGCGCCTTCCATGCCTTCGCCAATAAGGAACGCCCGGCTTTCGAGGGGAATTAGAATGCCGGACAAATCCTTCCTGGACTGGCCGTTTTTCGAGGATCATCACCGTCGCCTCGCCGCGGATCTGGACGCCTGGGCGGCGACGGAACTACCGGCCCTGCTGGCGAACGAACACGAAGACCTGGACGGCACATGCCGCAAATTGGTGGCGGGACTTTCCGCCGGCGGCTGGCTCGACTATGTCGTCCCGGCCAGCCATGGCGGCAAGTTCGACCGGCTGGACGTGCGGTCCCTTTGTCTGATCCGCGAAACCTTGGCGCGCCATGCGGGCCTGGCCGACTTCTCCTTCGTCATGCAGGGTTTGGGCAGCGGACCGATCACGCTGGCCGGAACCGCCGAACAACAGGAAGCCTGGCTGCCGAAAGTCCGAGCCGGTCAGGCGGTTTCCGCCTTCGCACTGTCCGAACCGGAAGCAGGGTCCGACGTCGCCGCACTGTCCACCACGGCCGAGGAAGACGGCGATGATTACATCCTGAACGGCACCAAGACCTGGATTTCGAATGGCGGCATCGCCGATGTCTATACGGTCGTCGCGCGGACCGGCGAAGCACCGGGCGCCAAGGGACTCAGCGCTTTTGTGGTGCCTGCCGACACACCCGGTTTTTCGGTCACCGACCGGATTGAGGTGATCGCGCCGCATCCCTTGGGCACGCTTACCTTCAAGGACTGCCGAATCCCCAAGACCGCGATGATCGGCACACCGGGGCAAGGGTTTAAACTGTCGATGATGAACCTGGACGTCTTCCGGTCCACGGTCGGCGCGGCGGCGTTGGGCTTCGCGCGCAAGGCACTCGACCTTTCGCTGGAACGCGCCGGAACACGGCAGTTGTTCGGCGCGCCGATGGGCGACCTGCAACTGGTGCAGGGCAAGCTGGCGGACATGGCCTTGCGCGTCGACGCCTCGGCCCTGTTGGTCTACCGCGCCGCCTGGACCAAGGATCAGGGCGCGCCGCGGGTCACCCGCGAAGCCAGTATGGCGAAACTGTATGCGACGGATGAAGCGCAGCAGGTCATCGACGATGCCGTCCAGATTTTCGGCGGACATGGCGTTGTCTCAGGGAATCCAGTGGAAACGCTCTACCGCGAAATCCGCGCGCTCAGAATCTACGAGGGCGCGTCGGAAGTACAGAAAGTGGTGATCGCGCGGCAGGCTTTGGCCGATTTTGCCGCTGCGGGTATTTGAGCCAAGTATTTAAGCCGGGCGTTGACGCTGGGTGTTTGAGCTGGGGGTTCTAACGATGGGAAATCTACTGGGTAGTTATACCGCACATACCGATACATTCGCGCGGGATAACCTTCCGCCGCAGGAATTATGGCCGACCTTTTTGCTGGACCGGCCCGAATTCCAATACCCGGACCGGATGAACTGCGCCGCGGAATTGTTGGACAAGCCGATTGAAAAAGGTTGGGGCAGCCGGCCCTGCCTGCGGACCCGTCGGGAAACCTGGAGCTATGCGCATCTGAAGGCTCAGACCGACCGGATCGCTCATGTTCTGGTCGACGATCTTGGCCTCAAACCCGGCAACCGCGTCCTGCTTCGCTCGGCAAACAACCCGATGATGGTCGCCTGCTGGTTCGCCGTCGCCAAGGCCGGCGGCGTCGTGGTCGCGACCATGCCGCTGCTGCGGGCGAAGGAGCTCAGCGTCATTATCGAGAAGGCGGAAATCACCCTCGCGCTCTGCGACGAACGCCTGATCGAGGAAATGGAAGGCGCCAAGGCGATAGCCCCCCGACTTGAACGGATCTGCGCTTTCAACGGATCCGGCGAACCGGGCGCGGGTGCGGAGCTCGAAGGCCTGATGAAGGACAAGCCGTCCTCCTTCGATCCGGTGGAGACTGCAGCCGACGATGTGGTGCTGATCGCCTTCACCTCCGGCACGACGGGAAAGCCCAAAGGCACGATGCATTTTCATCGGGACGTCATGGCGATCTGCGACGCCACCCCGCCGCACTGCCTGCGGATTCAGGCCAAGGACGTTTTCATCGGCTCCCCTCCCCTTGCCTTCACTTTCGGACTTGGCGGGTTGGTCCTGTTTCCGATGCGGTTCGGCGCCAGCACGGTCCTGTTGGAAAAAGCCACTCCGCCCGCACTGCTCGAAGCCATCCCGGAATTCGGCGCGACCACGCTTTTCACCGCGCCGACCGCCTACCGCGCCATCATGACGGCGGTGGAAGAAGCAGCCCCGCATCGAAGCGATGCGCTGAAGTCGCTGCGGAACTGCGTTTCGGCCGGTGAGACATTGCCCAAGGCGACCTTCGATGCCTGGAAACAAATGACCGGCATTGCCTGCATCGACGGATTGGGATCGACCGAGATGCTGCACATCTTCATCGCCGCCCCGCCGGAAAAGATGCGCGGCGGCGCGACCGGCTATCCCATGCCGGGCTATGAGGCGAAAATTGTCGATGACGACATGAACGACCTGCCCGCGGGCGAAGTCGGGCGGCTGGCCGTGCGCGGCCCGACGGGCTGCCGTTATCTGGCCGACGACCGGCAGACCGTCTATGTCCGGCAGGGATGGAACCTGACCGGCGACGCCTATTCCATGGACGAGGACGGCTATTTCCATTTCGCCGCCCGCGCCGACGACATGATCATTTCCGCCGGTTACAACATCGCCGGGCCGGAAGTGGAGGATTGCCTGCTGGAACATGCCGGCGTGGCGGAATGCGCCGTCGTCGGCGTACCGTCGGAAGACCGCGGCACGATCGTCAAAGCCTATATCGTCCTTCGGTCAGGCTACGAGAGAGGACCGGCCTTGGCCGAGGAAATGCAAAATTTCGTGAAAAGCAGAATCGCGCCCTTCAAATATCCGCGCGAAATCGAATTCGTCGACGTCCTACCCAAGACCGAGACGGGCAAAATCCAACGTTTCAAATTGCGGGAGACCCCCTGAGCCATGCCGGCCTACAAGACCCCTGTCACCGTCCTTTTCCGTCATTGCGACGTCGCGGGCATCGTCTTCTACCCGCGTTATGTGGAGATGGTGAACGACGTCATTGAGCGCTGGTTCGACGAAGCATTGGGCTGTTCCTTCAAGCAAATGCATCTGGAACGGAATGGTGGAATACCGACTGTACGGCTTGAAGTGGACTATACCGCCCCTGCCAGCTTGGGTGACGTGTTGGAATTTCACCTCAGTCTGCGGGCACTTGGGAAAAGTTCCTTCAAAACACGCATTATTGCCATGCACGGGGAAACGAAGGTGATGGAGGTTCGTTCAACCCTGGTATGGGTGAAGTCCGGCAACTCGTTCAAGGGCGAAGGCGCAATGAAATCCGAGCCTCTGCCTGCCGATATCCGCGCCAAAATGGAAACATTCCTTGAGGTCGACCCTAAGGACTTCATTCAAATAGCCGAGGGAGAAGGCTGATGGACGTTCTGCTGCCGGAAGGCTGGAAAAAAGGCAAAGGCTATTCCCACGGCATGGCCGAAACCATCGAGCCGGGCGACAAGTTGATCACGCTCGGCGGGCTGATCGGCTGGAACGGTCAGGAAGAATTCGAAAGCGACGATTTCATCGACCAATGCCGACAGACATTGGAAAACGTTGTCGCGGTACTGGCGCAGGCCGGCGCCAAACCAAGCGACGTCATGTCGATGACCTGGTACATCACGGAAAAACAGGAATGTTTGGCCCGGCAGAAGGAATTGGGCGCGGCCTATCGCGCCACCATGGGCGACCATTTCCCGGCCATGGCCATGGTCGAGGTCAAAGCCCTGATGGAAGACCGCGCCAAGGTCGAAATCGAAACCCGCGCCGTCGTGAAGGCGAAGCGCTAAAGCCCGATAGAGGAAAAGTCGGTATTGGGGAAATAGGCCGCCAGGTCCCTGACCTTCTGGACCTGCGCTTCCGAAAACAGGTCCGCGCCGCGCCCCGGCCGCCCAACATTCCTGCGGGTTCGGCCACTATCGGCGGCTTCGGCCCAGGCCGTGGCGGGATCCATGCGCGGCTTGTCGATGCCGTAGAAATCGAGAATCCGCTGCAAGGCATCAACCGGATCGCCGATGAGTTCCTCGTACCGCAGGTTCAAAACGTCCATCCCCGACCGTTGCCACTCCGCCACGAAGAACAGGTTCCAAGGGATGGCCAAATCGATGACGGCATCAAGCTGACGCTCCGCCGTCATGTCCAGGAATGCGGGGTCCGGGCTGAATGTCGGGTTCCATATCGACTCGCGATGAATGTGGTCCCGCATCGAAACCGCGACGTCGAAGATGTCCCGAACCAGAACCACAGGGCGAATGTGATAGGTCCGCATTCTCTCCAAATTCACCTTGGTCGCCCGCGTATGGGTGGTCGAAATGGATTTGAAACTGCGGCTGTCGATCAAACGGCTTTCCATGAAGTTCTGATCCAGCAGCAGGGTATCGCTTAGCCGATAGGGATAGTAGCCGCTGCACCGCATCATCGCTTCCATCAACAGCGTGGAGCCGGATTTCGGCATGGCGGTAATACAGATCGTTTCCCGCCGGCGCAGCAGCATTGGCCCCAGCTTACGGGTCCAGCGCAGGATGAACGCGTTGACGCTTCGCAGGCTGCGGTTGTGGCGCTGCCAGGCGGGGTGGATCCGCTTGTTTCCGTCCTTGCTTCCCATGCTCAGCCCCTTCCCGTCCGCAAGCGCGCCGCACCGATGCGCCAGACAACGACGCCCAGGCAACAGACGATCATCATATACGGCGCCGCATAATACCGCGTGTCGAACCAGGGGATGAAGAGAAAGTGGAACGAGACCATCAACAGCGATGCCAAGGCCGTTTCGCCATAGCCGCGTAAATCCCTGTCCCGGAAGGCCAGAGTATAAGCCAGCAATGCGAAGACGATCAGCATAGGGTATTTGGCGCTCTTTCCGGCAACCATGACGACTTGGCGCTGCAGTACTTCAAAATATTGAGCGGCCGAGACCGAGACATCCGTTTCAAGTAGGTAGGGTTGCTGGCTGATGAAACTGTGCCAGAAAACGGCCTCGAACCGCGGCGTGTCCAGCGGCAGTGAAATCGCCGCGTAGAGTGCAAGCGCCCCCAGGCCCCAACCGACTGCTTCCAGAAACCGCATGCGGCGGTCCCCGCCGGCCAGGAAGGTCGCCACCCCCAGAAAGGCCCCGAAATACAAAATCGCATCCATCCGCACCACCATGGCCGCCAGGAAGCAAAGGCAGGCCGGGCGCAGTTTTCCCTCGGCAAAGCAGACGAGCGCACCGGCGATGGCGAGCGCGGTCATCCCGTCGGGATATTCGTAACGCGCTGTTTGGAACAAGCCGGCGAACAACCCCGCGACCGCAATCGGTATCGCCGCCGGCGCCGGGACGGTTCTGGCGAGCCACAGCCCCACCAGCGCAAAGGCGAGGGCCGCGGGGATCGCCGCCAATATCCGTGCCGCCAGATAGGGATCGACCCCGGCATAGGTCAGGGCGATCATCGGACCGACGAAGCCAAGTTTGTAGCACGCGGCGCTAAGCCGCTGCCGGAATGCTTCCGGGTCGGTTGCCAATGTCGATCGATAGGGACTGATGCCCGGCGGACTTTCGGTTACTTCCCGGTACACCCTTTCCGGAAAGCTTTCCTTCAAGTGCTCATAGGTAAGTCGCTGGACTTCAGGCCAGTCCTTTCCGGTCACCGCCTTATAGGTGCAGCCGAGATAGGTAATCGTGTCGAATGCATATTTCGGGGTCGCGAGTGATAGGCCGGCGAAAACCACGGCCAGCAACACGATCGCGGCCACCGCCCAGCGCGGCACGCGCCCCGCCCCCGTAATCCATTCGACCGCCGACACGTCCGATCGCCCCTTCCAGTTTTACCCGCGACAGCTTTATGCGAGTCACGGCAAACCGCCAACCGGGCAGCACAGAACGGCCGGATTTTATGGATGCAGTTTCATCCCCTTCATGACCTTGTCGACCGTCTTGCGATCGGCATGCAGGGCGATGGCGACCAGATCGAGATCCTCCAACGGCACGGCGGCGACCGCGGCGCGGTTGTCATTATCGTTTCCGGTTTCGAACAAATCCGCGGTGAAGACGATCGGCACGACATCGCGGGACAGGGCCCGGCCATTCGCCTTGGTCAGGTCCGCTTTCTCGACCTCATAAACCAGAATGGGCTGGCGGATCATCGCGCCGTATTGCGTGCCCGACGCATCGGCATAGGGTTCGCCGATCAGGTCCGGCGTCTGCCCGACAAGCCCGCCCGCCAGAAAACTGACCGCATTCAGCTTGCGCCAAGTCTCCAAACCGTTCCAAACGGCGATCGCGATTTTGGTATCATATTGCATGGGCCAGCCTCCGACATCACATTGTTGCAATGGCACATTCTCTAGCAGGCACATTCGACGTCGGTCTTGAACGTTCGTGCGTTCCCGGCAGTCCCACGCGGCGGGACTGGGTGCGTCACGGCGCCTGCCCACCGGGTATGGAACGGCACGAAGCCTATTTCGCGGGCTTCGCCTATGCGCCGCACAGGCACGATACTTACGCCATCGGCTATACGGTCGAAGGCGTGCAGAGCTTCGGCTATCGCGGGACCGAGGAACACAGCCTGCCGGGCCATGTCATGGTCCTGCATCCGGACGAGCTGCATGACGGCCATGCCGGGACCGAAGACGGCTTTCGTTTCCGCATGCTGTATCTGCGCCCCGATGTGATCCGCGACGCCCTGGCCCAGGCCGGGCCCGGGGGGCGACCCGCCCCGCTTCCTTTCATCGAAGGCGCGGTCAGCCGCGACGCGCGCGTCATCCATGCCTTGATGCCGGCCCTGGCGGATATGCAGGCGGAAATAGACCCGCTGGAGGCGGACCGGATCGTTCAGGAATTGGCCGACGCCCTGAATGCCGTGTCCGGAAGCCCGCAAACGCCCCCTTCCCGGTCGCATCAACACGCCGTGGACCGGGCCCGAGAATACTTGCGCGGCAATCTTGCCGACACCGTCACTTCAGCGGAACTGGAGCAGGAAACCGGTCTGGACCGGTACGAGCTTTCCCGGCAATTCCGTCGGCTTGTCGGCACCAGTCCCTATCGCTATTTGGTGATGCGCCGACTGGACGCGGTACGCGACGCCATACTCGGCGGCGACAGTCTTGCCGAAGCGGCAATGGCGGCGGGTTTCGCGGACCAGGCCCATATGACACGTCACTTCAAGAAAGCCTTCGGGGTAACACCCGGGAAATGGCTCGCCCTTTCCCAGGCGGCCTGACAATACGGGCCAATCGATCGGCTTGATCTAATCACACCCTCTGCCGACCGGCACGGAGACACGCTTTGGCGAGACAATTACTGCCCGAACGGCCGAAAGGCCGCGATTTGCGCACGCTCCGCCGGGCCGCAGGGTTTCTGCGCCCCTATTGGCGGCGTGTCGTTGGCGCACTTGCTGCCCTGATGGTGACGGCGTCCGCCGTGCTCGGCCTTGGCCAGGGGTTGCGCGCCTTGATCGACGGCGGATTTTCCGGTGGCGATCCCGCAGCCCTTGAAAACGCGTTGGGGCTGCTCGTCGGCCTCAGCATCGTCATGGCCGTCGGCACCTATTGCCGTTTCTATCTGGTCACCTGGCTGGGCGAGCGTGTGGTCGCCGATCTACGGGATGCCGTGTTCGACCGGGTCATCCGAATGGACCCCGCCTTTTTCGAGGTCACCAAGACCGGCGAAATCCTCTCCCGCCTGACCACGGACACGACCCTGCTGCAATCGGTCATCGGGTCCAGCGTCTCGATGGCGCTGCGCAATACATTGATGATGATCGGCGGGCTGGCGATGATGTTCTTCACCAATGCGAAGCTGACCTTGCTGGTCCTGCTCGTCGTCCCCGTCGTCGTGGTGCCTATCCTGTTCATCGGCCGGAAGGTCAGGACCCTGTCCCGCGCCAGCCAGGACCGTGTCGCCGATGTCGGCGCCTTCGCCGAAGAGAGCTTCAACGCAATTCACACCGTTCAATCCTATACCCATGAGGAAGCGGACCGCCGCGCCTTCGCCACCGAAGTGAAGAATGCCTTCACCGTCGCCATCGAACGCACGCGTCTGCGCGGCTTGTTATCCGCAACCGTGATCCTGCTGGTTTTCGCGGCGATCTCGGTCATCCTATGGGTCGGCGGCAACGATGTGATGGAAGGGATCATCTCCGGCGGGGATCTGGCCGCCTTCGTTTTTTATGCGACTGTGGTGGCGTTTTCCGTCGCGATCATTTCAGAGGTCTATGGCGAATTGCAGCGCGCCGCCGGGGCCACCGAACGGCTGGTCGAATTGTTGGAGGCGGAGCCGGATATTCTGCCCCCTTCCCGTCCCGAAGCCATGCCCGATCCGCCGCAGGGGCGCATCGCGCTGGAAGACGTCACCTTCCACTATCCTTCCCGCCCCGACATGGCCGCCCTGAACGGCTTCACCCTGACGGTGGAACCGGGCGAGACGGTTGCCTTGGTGGGCCCGTCCGGGGCCGGCAAGACAACCGTGTTTCAATTGCTTCTGCGGTTCTACGACCCGGAATCCGGAACGGTCAGGATCGACGGTGTGGATGTCAGCACCGCGGACCCGACCGCGGTTCGACAACGCATAGCCCTCGTCCCCCAGGACCCGATCATTTTCGGGGCGACCGGGCGGGAGAATATCGCCTATGGCGACCCGGACGCATCGGAAAACCGTATCCGGCAAGCGGCGCAGGATGCCCGTGCGGATGAATTCCTGACCCGCCTTCCGCAAGGCTACGATACCTTCCTGGGCGAAAAAGGGGCCCGTTTGTCCGGCGGCCAGCGCCAGCGGATATCCATCGCCCGCGCCATTCTGCGGGATCCCTCCATTCTGCTGCTGGACGAAGCGACCAGTGCGCTGGACGCCGAGAACGAGCGTCTGGTCCAGGATGCCTTGAACCGCCTGATGGCGGGCCGCACCACGCTGATCATCGCCCATCGGCTGGCGACCGTGGTGAATGCCGACCGTATCGTCGTGATGGAGGACGGACGGATATCCGCCATCGGTACGCATAAGGAACTGACCGAAAACAACGACCTTTATTCCCGTCTGGCCAAGCTTCAGTTTAGGGATTACTGATTAACCATCGCCTTCTGCGTGTGAAGCGCGGGCGACCGGCATCACGGGATAACGCCAGTGTCAAACCACGGGGACCGCAATTTCCTCACCCATACCTCACCGAAGATACGGGAGGTTTTCACCTATTGGGACACGCTGCGCGGGTCCAGGCCCATGCCCGAACGCGCCGACTTCGACCCGGTGCATATCCCCCGGCATCTTCCCGGCATCCTTTTCATCGAAGTCGAAGGCATCGATGAAAACGGCATTGGGATTTACCGGTACCGCGTTGTGGGCACGACGGAGGTCGAGAACCGTGGACACAATCCAACCGGCAAATTGGTAAGGGAAGGCTTCTTCGCGGGTTCCCTGGATTCCGCGATGGCGTGCTATGAATGGGTCCGCGTGAACCAGACATGCTTCTACGAGCCGCTGGATTTCGTCACGGAGGATTTCCGGCCGATCCGGGAACTGTCCATCCTTCTCCCCTTCGGCAACAAGGACGATGGCGTCACCCATATCCTGGTCTTTTCCGAACGGGATGAAACAGACGTCAGGTAGCTGCCGCCGCGACGGGTTTGAACGGACAGAATTCCCGCTCCGACAGACGGTCTAAATATGCATTCAGATTGGGAAACCCATTGTCCAGATAGCCCGTCTTGCGTCCCATGACCAATGCCACGCTTGCAATGATATCGATTGCCCCAAATCCGGCGCCGAGCAAATAGCTCATCTGGCCAAGTCGGTCTTCAAGCACCTGCGCGCCTTTTCTGAAGAATTTGCCCGATTGTTCGACCGCTTTGGGAATACGGTCTTCGGCCGCTTGCAGCATGGGGCTTTTGTTCAAGAACCCGCTCCACGCCCAAGCCTCCACTTCGGTCACCGTGAAGAACGCCCATTGATCATGCAACACGCGATCCCACGTCCCGGCTTTCGGGATCAGGTCCTTTTCCGGCACAAGGTCCGCTACCGCATTGACGATGGCTACGGATTCGAAGAGCGGCTTTCCGTCTATCAACGCCGCCGGCAGTTTACCCAAAGGGTGTATCTTACGTACTTCCTCACTGCCCATGGCCCTGGGACTGTTACCTTCCGACCGATAGGGTAAGCCCGCTTCCCGCAACGCCCAACGGCACTTTTCCGAACGGGTCCGCTTCATTTCATAGAGAACAATGTCGGGCATTTCCTGGTCCTTTTCCGGTTTCGCCTGTGCGGTGCTTCCCGGAAAGTGCGATGCCGTTATAATATGTTCAAGAACATATTAAATGCCGCCGTCAGAAAGGAATCACGATGCCCTTAAGCCCTGAACATAAGAGGAAGACCAGGGCTCGTATCGTCGAAGCCGCCCGTCGTCTCTTCAACCGGAGGGGATTCAACCCGGTTCCGATTGACGATATCATGGCGGAAGCAGGACTGACTCGAGGGGGCTTCTACAATCACTTCACCGCAAAGGAGGACCTGTACGCGGAGGCCCTATCAACCTTCGCGGACTGCGCCAAAAAAAGGATCGAAGATAATCCCCAGCACGGCGCGGAATTGGCCCAAAGTGTCATCCGCAGATACATCTCTCACCAGCATCTGGAAAAGATCGAGGACCAATGCCCATTGATCGCATTGTCATCGGACGTGGCGCGCGCCGGTTCGCCGGTAAGAAATGCGTATGAGGGAATTCTGCGCAACTTGGTCGGCATGTTCCAGGACGCGGCCCCCGAAGAAGACAGCCTTACCGCGCGCGAACGCGGCCTTGCCACCGCCGCGCTCTGCGTCGGCTCCATGGTCTTGGCGCGAACAATAGAGGACAGATCCCTGGCCGAGGAAATTTGCGACGCAGCGCGTAAATTGGCTGAAGGGACCATCAATCCCACGAAGCCTTAGCCGTAATCGGGATTCGGGTCAGTGATGCTTCTTGAATTTTTCCGACAGGAAAATACCGAACAGCACCAACATCAACGCAACGCCGTGAAAGATGTGGAATTCCTCGCCCAGGAAGGCGACCGCCATGCCGGAGGCGAATATCGGCACCAAATTGACGAATACCCCCGCGCGACTGGGTCCGATTTTCTCAACCCCCATGATGAAACACAGTTGGGAAACGAAGGATGGAAAAATCGTCACGGCCGCGACGATCAGCCAGCCCGTCGGAGTCGGCGTCAGGAAATCACCCACGATGATCTCGCCCGCGAAGAAAGGCAGAGAGACAAGGAAAGCCACGATCGCCATGCCGGAGAACAAGCCGAGGGTCGACGCCGGCGGTTTGCGCCGCAGCCCAATGGCGTAGCTGGCATATAGGAAGGCCGCCACCAACATCAGAAAATCGCCGTCATTCACCGTCAGTGTCACAAGGCGTTCCATGCTGCCGCGGGTCACGACAACGACGACGCCGACCAGCGTGACAAGCACACCCAAACCCTGGATGACGCGAATCTTCTCCTTGTACAGAAGATAGGTCCCAACCATCACGAAAACCGGAATCGCCCCTTGGATAATGCCAAGATTGATCGCGGTCGTACTGTGCGCGGCAATGTAATAGACAGCATTGAAAAGCGTAAAGCCGGAGGCGCCCATGGCCAGGACGAAGCGCCAATGCCGTTTCAGAACCGGCCAATCCCGCAGCAGCGGGCCGCGCATGAAAAGCGCGATCAAAAGAACAACGCCGCCCCAACGGGCAGTCACCAGGGTAAGCGGTGAAATCTCACCCACGGCGAGGCGGCTCAATACGGCATTGCCGCCCCAGCACATTGTCGCGAAGGTCAGAAACAAATAGGCATCGAAGGACCATTTCGGTCCCGCGTCTGGCGCGTTGGATGCCTTGACTGTATCGCTCATAATGCTCGTCCTGAAACCGGCCGTTGCACCAAGGTCTCGATCGGCACTTGATTTTCGATGCGGCGGTATAATTGTCGGAGGAGGTAAACACTATCTGCCCCGCCCCGTCGAGCCGTCAGCGCCCCTGGGAAGCGCAAAGGAGTTTTTCTTGCCCGTATCGTCAGCCTACCGCCCGGACATCCGTCATCCTTCATTGGGGGATGTGTTCTATGACCCGGTTCAACCGGCGGATTTCCCCAAGCACATCTTGCGGTTCCGCAACGATCGATGGGCGGAACGGGTTGGATTGGATACCCTGACCGACGAAGAATGGATCGCGCATTTCGGACGGTTCGAGCCTTTGCCGGACAATCTGCCCAATCCATTGGCGCTGCGCTATCACGGGCATCAATTCCGGGTCTATAACCCGGATCTTGGCGATGGCCGTGGGTTTCTGTTCGCGCAGATGAGGGACCAACAGGATGGCCGCCTACTGGACCTGGGCACCAAAGGGTCCGGCCAGACGCCCTGGTCGCGCCAGGGGGACGGCCGACTGACCCTGAAGGGCGGGGTTCGGGAAATCCTGGCAACCGAGATGCTGGAAGCGCTTGGCGTCAACACTTCGAAAACCTTCAGTCTGATCGAGACCGGCGAAGCGCTGTATCGCGGCGACGAGCCCTCGCCCACCCGTGCCGCCGTAATGGTGCGGCTCAGCCATGGTCATATCCGCTTCGGGACGTTCCAGCGTCTGCTGGTAACCGGACAGGCGGAGGAGAAGCGCGCCCTCGTCGACTATGTCATCGAGACCTATTGGCCGGAAGCCGCCGACGACCCGGAACCCGTTATCGCGCTATTCACCGCCATCATGCGTGCCTTGGCCAAGAAAGGCGCGCAATGGTTCGCCGCCGGTTTCGTTCATGGCGTGCTGAACACGGACAATATGGCCATCACCGGCGAAAGTTTCGACTATGGCCCCTGGCGCTTCCTGCCCGTCTTGGACCCGGGTTTCACGGCGGCCTATTTCGACAATTCGGGCCTCTACAGCTTCGGCCGGCAGCCGGAGGCGCTGCACTGGAATCTCGCCCGGCTCGCCGAATGCCTGTTGGACCTCGCCCCGCAGGAACAATTCGAGAAAGCCCTCGGTCAATTCGGGCAATTGTTCGAAGACGAACTTGTCCTGCAGACACATTGGCGCCTGGGATTGGACGTGGGGGACATGGACCGGGCGCAAGAGCTGACCAGGGCATTCTATGGCGCGTTGCAGGAAAGCGGCGCGCCCTATGAGCAGGCCTTCTTCGACCTAGCCCTTGGCGCCGATGCCGCCCGGTTGGATAAATCCCCCAGCGCGGAACTCTACGCGTCGGATACTTTCGCGGATGTGTTGCGCGCCATTCGCGCTGCGGCGCCGGCACCGGGCATTTCCGACCACGCCTATTTCGAGGGTGCAGGCCCCGTCACGATGTTGGTGGAAGATGTGGAATCTCTCTGGGCTGCCATCGACAAAAACGACGACTGGACGCCGCTGGAACGGAAAATCGGCGAAATAAGATCGATGGGCGACGCTTATGCCGGAATTCCGCGCGTCAATGCCGGCTAGGACTCGATGCCGGCGTCGCCTTCTTGGATTTCTCCTGACGCGACCGGGAAGAAGACGGTGACAGTCGTTCCCTTACCGACCTCGCTTTCGATCTGCATCTCACCCTCATGGTCGGCCATCAGGGACTTTACGATCGAAAGACCGAGCCCCGCCCCTTCCTGGGCAACATAGGCGTCGGTCAAGCCACGAGAGAACGGTTCCGCGATGAATGGAAGCCGGTTGGCCGGTATTCCGACCCCGGTATCGGCAACCTGGATAGAGACGAACCCGTCCCGTTCGGCCGCCGTGACCGTAATGCTGCCCCCGGTTTCGGTAAATTTCACGGCGTTCGACAGCATATTGTTCATGACCTGCCGGGCCGATCGCGCATCGGCGCGCACTTTCGGAAGATCCGGCGCCGCATTTATCACCAGCGCCACGCCCTTGTCGGAAATCGCCTTCTGGAAGTCGTTCTCCGCAAAATCCAATATTTCACGGACATCGACCGCCCGGAATTCGTAGGTCCGTTTGCCTGCTTCGATGGCGGAAATGTCCAGAACCTGGTCGACCAAACCCAGCATATGGCCGCCGCTGCTGCGGATCGCATCGGCATATTCCAGATACTTCTCCCCACCAAGCGGACCGAAATACTGGCCTTTCAGCATTTCACTGAATCCCAGGATGGCATTCAACGGTGTCCGGAACTCATGGCTCATCGTGGCCAGGAATTCGGATTTGGCCTGATTGGCTTCTTCGGCCCGCCGCAGGGCCGCATCCAACGCCCTGGCGGATTCCTTTTCGGGCGTTACATCCCGTCCGGTGCCTCGAAAGCCGGTGAACTTCCCGTTTTCATCGAATACGGGTTCACCGTTAAGACTGATCGTCCGCGGTCCGCCGGCCGGCCGGTAGATGTCATATGTGAAGTTGCGGAAGGGCCGGTGATTTTCCAGATCGTTCATATGCTGCTGCCATTTCGGCCGGTCCACCAACTCGGCGGACAGGTCGTAGCGGTTCTTTCCGATGGCATGTTCGACATTGAAGCCCAGGACTTCGCCGGCCCGGGCCGAAAAATATGTAAAACGGAATTCGGAATCCATTTCCCAAAGCCAGTCGGAAGCGATTTCGGCGAAGGATCGGAACCGTTGTTCACTTTCCTTCAGGGCCACCGCGGCCTTGGCGCGTTCCTGAATGTGGCTGCTAATCGAACCGAGCAATTTATTGACGCTGTCGACGACGGCCCTGAATTCATTGGCTGGATAGGTCTTGGCGTCGGGCAGCAGCCCTTTTTTCGGATCGTCGGGGTCGATCTGCGAGAATTCGTCGGCCATCTTTACCAACGGCCGGGTGAACAGCCGGTTGAAAACAAACAACAGGATGATCGCCAGGATCAGCGCACGCCCAAGGGCAAATAGGATTTCGTACCCAGCCTGGCGAAGGACATACAGCGCCGCCTGTTCGGAGGATACCTCAACCACCAATGTTCCGATCACTTTTTCCGGTTCCAGCGCATGACGGAGCGGCGCGGAAATGGATGTCACCTCGATCGGAAGGAAATCTGCGGCCCAATATTCCTTGTAATCGGAATCCCCACTGCTGCTGCTGACCAGCGAATTCCCGAATTCATCGAAAATCTCGACGGTGACGATGGGTTCGAACCGCAACAAGCCGTCCGCGACGCCGGTGGCAAGATACCGGTCATATGTGAAAGCGGCCTGACTGGCCGCGCCTTCCACCGAGTCGATGACCGCATTCGACGTATTGCGGATGTCGATCAATTGCTGGTCGTATTCCCTGGCAAGCTGGGCAATCCCGAAAACGAGCCCCACCCCGACCGCGATCACGAAGATCAGCCAGGTCTGAAGCAACGTCACGCTGCGGGAAGGTTTGAACATGGTGACCAGCGACCGTGTATTTTTACCAAACAGAACCGATATTTAGAGTCGGCATCCCCGCCCCTAGACGAACGTATATTAGACTTGGCTGGCGCGATGTGTCACCAACGCAAACGACAGCCCGCAATCAACCGCGCATCCGTGCGCCATCCCCGTCGAACAGCGGTTCGGAAATCAAGCGCGCCGGGCGGATGTCGCCCAAAATCTCGATTTCGACATCAAGACCATCGGCAATCAGCCCCGCGGGTAGAAAACCGATGGCAATCGACTTGTCCGAGTAATGGGAATATCCGCCGGAAGTTACGAAACCCTTAATCTCGCCGGCGACATAGATCGGCTCATAACCGACCGCATCGGCATCCGCCGCATCGACGACGAAGGTGCAGAGCTTTCTCGATGGACCCGCGGCCTTTTCCGCCAAGGCTGCCGCCTTCCCGATGAAATCAACCGGCTTGTTATAAGACACGAACCGATCCATTCCGGTTTCCGCGGGCGTGTAATCCGGCCCGAACTCGCTGAGCCAAGACCCGAAAAACTTGTCCAGGCGCAGGCTCATCATCGCGCGCATGCCGAACGGCTTCAGGCCCAACCCCTCGCCCGCCGCGGTCAGGGCCGCATATAGCGCGCGCTGATCGTCCGCGCCGACATAGATTTCATACCCCAGATCGCCGGTATAGGAGACCCGCTGCACCACCGCGCGCGTCAGGCCGACATCCATCTCGCGGACATCCATGAACTTGAACGCCTCGCCGGACACATCCGCCCGCGTGGCGCGGCCCAACAAAGTACGGGCGTTCGGTCCGGCGATCTGGAAACCGATCCGGCGGGTCGAGACATTCTCGATTTCCACCCCCGCCGCAGGCAAATGACTCAGCAACCAACGCATATGATAGGCCTGCGCCCCGAAGGACGCCGTCAGTTGGAACTCTTCTTCGCCGCGGTGGTTCTGCAGGCAGGATATCGTGAAATCGCCGATCAGACGTCCTTTCGGGCTGAGCATCGGTGTCAGGCTGAGGCGTCCCGGCTTCGGAACCCGTCCCGCCATGATCGTGTCGATCCATTCCCGGGCGCCCGGCCCGGTGACGCGATACTTGCCGAAATTGTGGATTTCATTGATGCCGACCGCTTCGCGCACGGCACGCACCTCGGCGGCAACGGCGTCAAAGGCGTTCGAACGCCTGAAGCTGGGGGTTTCGAACAGCGGTTCGCCTTCCGGCGCGAAATAATTCACCGCTTCCATGCCGTATCCGGCGCCGAACACCGCCCGCTGTCCCTTCCAAATATCGTAGGCAGGCGTGGTCTGGAACGGCCTTGCCGCCGGCAGTTCCTCATTCGGGTAGGAAATCGAGAAACGGCGTTGATAGTTTTCCCGCACCTTGGTGCGCGTGTAGCCCGGTGTGATCCAATCGCCGAACCGCGCCACGTCCATCGCGAAGACATCGCGGCTGGGCTCGCCTTCCACCATCCATTCGGCCAGGGACAGGCCGACACCGCCGCCTTGGGAGAATCCGGCCATGACGCCGCAGGCCGACCAGTAGTTGCGCAGTCCCGGAACCGGCCCGACCAAGGGGTTGCCGTCCGGCGCGAAAGTGAACGGCCCATTGATGACCGTCTTGATCCCGGCCCGTTCCAAAACGGGAAACCGTTTACAGGCGAAGGCGACGGAGTCCTCGATCCGGTCCAGCTTGTTTTCCAACAACTCATGACCGAAATCCCAAGGCGTTCCATCGACCGCCCAAGGGTCGCAGTTCTGTTCGTAAAATCCGATACAGATTCCACGCCCTTCCTGGCGCAGATAGCTCTCGCCCTCCGGGTCCATCACATGCGGCAATTCACTGTCGCGCTCGTAGACCTCTGGCGTTTCTTCCGTCACCAGATACTGATGTTCCATGGGATGCAGAGGCAGGTAAACGCCGGCCATCGCGCCGACTTCCCGGGCCCAGAGGCCACCGGCATTGACCACATGCTCGGCATGGACCGTCCCTTGTTCCGTCACCACGTCCCAGGTGCCGTCGGCGCGTTGCGTCGTTGCGTGGACCGGGTTGCGCAACACGATTTCCGCCCCTGCCATGCGCGCCGCCTTGGCATAGGCGTGGGTGGTCCCGGACGGGTCCAGATGCCCGTCCAGCGGATCGTACAACCCGCCCAGCACACCTTCCACATTCGTAATCGGGGAAATTTTCGCGATCTCTTCGGGGCCGATGAATTCCGTCTCCAACCCCATATAGCGGTGCTTGGCGCGCTCGGCCTTCAGATGATCGACCCGTTCCGGCGATGTCGCCAGCGTCACGCCCCCCACATGGTGCAGGCCGCAACTCATTCCCGTTCTTTCTTCAAGCTCCTTGTAAAGGCGGATGGTATAGCCCTGCAGCGCCGCCATATTGGTGTCGCCGTTCAGGGTGTGAAAGCCGCCCGCCGCATGCCAGGTGGATCCGGATGTCAGTTCCGACCGCTCGATGAGCATGATGTCGTTCCATCCGAATTTGGTCAGATGGTACAGAACCGAACAACCGACGACCCCGCCGCCAATGACCACTACCTGCGCCGATGTTTTCATCTTTCCCTCACGCGATCCAACCCAATACCCTGCAGTCTCGAACGCACGCTGCCAAGGCTGCCCCAATGGCTTCGCGTTACCGGCAACCCCAGTCCAACCAATTAAAGCGTACCGACCCGGAAGGCCCGTTTCTCGGCGTCCCATTCTGCGATGCGCGCGCCGTTCGAAACCCGAACCATCCCCCTTCGCCCGGCAACGGCACAGCGTCAAGACCGTGCGCGGCGCTTTCCAACTCTGCAATGACGCTGATCGATCCTGCGAAGCTTCGGCTCACCCTCGTCCGGCCCGGCGGTTACTGTCGCTGCCGAAACGAACGGAACGGAGGAATAGCATCATGTTCGTCGTATTTTTCGAAGACGAAGGGGCCGCCGCGGATCAACGGGATATCCATATGCAGGCGCATTTGACCTTCCTGGAAAGGAATGCCGACCGAATCCAATCCGCCGGCCCTTTGGGCGACCCAAGGTCCGGTCTACCCGCCGGTGGTCTTTGGACCGTCGACTGCAGCAACGAAGCCGATGTATGGGATTTAGTGAAAAGCGACCCGTTCTGGCCGACCGGCCTGCGGAAGTCCGTTACGGTTCACCGTTGGAAAAGGGTTTTCGCCGACGGAAAAAGGCAAGCAGCGGGCTAAAGCCGCGCCTGCAAAAATCGGCTCGGCTGTGCGCGCGGTCACAGTCGGGCCGGGCGGTGCATGCGTCTATGGTCATCTTGGGGAGCTCGGGGATATGATGGTTTTTGCGCCAAAGTTTATGGAGGAAGCAGCGTGCCAATTTACGGAAAGACCGTCGTTGTCATCGCGTCCTTGTTCATCGCGCTCGGCTCGTCATCGGCCAGGTCGGCGGGATTCGACATAAGCGTCGTTTTCGGCGGCGGCCTCACAAGCAGCCAGCAAAGCGTTTTCTCCGAAGCCGAAACATTCTGGGAAACCTTGATCACCGGGTATCAGCCCGGCATCACACTATCCGGCATCACCATCGAAGCTTCCGGCATTGCGATTGACGGAAATGGCCAAATTCTGGGGCAAGCCGGGCCCAGATCGGGCGTCATTCAGCAAGGTTTCGGGATTGCCACCAGTGGCATCATGCAGTTCGATACCGCCGATCTTGGTGTGTTGGAAACGGCAGGCCTGCTGGACGAAGTGATCATCCACGAAATGGCGCATGTCATGGGGTTCGGCACCCTCTGGGAACTGAACGGCCTGTCCACCCCCGGATCCGGGCAGTATACCGGCCAGAACGCCCTGGACATCTATCGACTGGAATTCGACCCCCTCGCGACCTTCATTCCCGTTGAATTGGACGGCGGCGAGGGAACAGTTGATGGGCATTGGGACGAAGGCTGGGCCGGCACTGCCAATGAATTGATGACCGGTTTCCTGAATGTTCCCGCCTTCATCAGCGCCACGACCGTCGCATCGTTCCGGGACTTGGGATACACGACGATCGATTTGGTGGCCGCAGTCCCGCTTCCCGCCCCGGTATTGTTGCTGCTCGCCGGACTGGGTTGCCTCGGCGGATTGCGTTTCAAAGCGCGCTTTCGTTGCGATGATCGCCGATCCGGATACAAGGCGGCCCGCGCCGCATAACGGGTTCCTTCCACCTCTCCCCAGCCAAAGACCGGTTTTCCAAACGGCCCAACTGGTTTACGACGGATGGTGCATTCCTGTCTTGGCCAATGCCTGGACTGTCTCGCTGGAACGGCAATGAACTGGATCCGCCAATCGCCCCGAAGCACGGTGCCGCTTGCCCAGGCACCCCGCCTGTTCGCGACCATGGCGCCGCGCATCCTGGCGAACGCCTATATCGAGTTGATGGAAGAAGCCGGCGGAAGCGTGCCGCGCAAGACCGGATTGGACATTTCCAAATTCGCGGCGGCCTTGCCGGATGTCGCCTTGTTCGCGACGATAATGCCCGATCAATGCATATACCGGATCGTCGGTGAATCGTGGAAGCAGCGCATCGGCCTGAACCCGGTCGGCAAGAATTATTTCGACTTTGTCGCCGCGGAGCGGCGGGAAAGCGCAATAACCTCCTTACAGGATCTGATCACAATACCAAGCGCCTTCCGCGTCATCATCGAACAGACCTATAGCGCGGGCAGGAAAGCAGAGCTTGAGGTGCTGGCCGTTCCCTTGTTGTCAGAAGAAGAAGGTGTAGACGGTTTCTGTCTTTTCGCCGCCCAGTTGGTCGCCCCGATCCATTTCGGCCCCGGCGACGACCGCATCGTCCTGGGCGCCAACATCGTCGAGCGGGATTTGATCGATATCGGTTACGGCGTGAATGACCAGTTCTTCGACCTAGTGCGCCCGCATTGACGCCAAGACAGATTCCTATGCGCCGATCTGCGGCGACGCATCCAACAAGGACCTGATTTGCACGGCGAGTGTCCGGTTGTCATATGGCTTATGCAGGAAAGAGTAGTCCGCATTTGGATGGATCGCGCCGTTTGCAAGATCGCCGGTAAATCCGGAAGCCAAAACGACCGGCATCGATGGACGAAGATGCCCCGCCGCATCGGCCAATTCATAGCCGGAAATGCCCCCGGGCATCACCACATCGCTCAGCATCAGATCAATGGGCTCGTCGCCGACAAGAAGCTCCATCGCCTTGACGCCGCTGTTGACGACGATTGTCCGGTATCCCAGTTCCTGAAGCACCGAAGAAGCGACATCCGCCAACTCTTCCTCGTCATCGACGATCAATACCGTCTCCGTTCCCTGCGGCAGGCTCTCACCCTTGCCCTTCTCCGCGGGCTGAACCGCGCCGGTATCATCGTCATTTTTCGACACGGGAAGGAAAATCTTGAACGATGTCCCGACGCCCTCCTCGGAATAAACCGTGATGGTTCCCCCCGACCGCCGGGCGAAACCATAGACCATGGACAGGCCAAGGCCCGTCCCTTTTCCGGTTTCCTTCGTCGTGAAAAAGGGGTCGAAAATGCGCGACCTGATCTCTTCCGGCATGCCCGAGCCGGTGTCGGCGACGTCCACTTCCACATACCGGCCGGACCGCAACTGCCGAAGTTCCTTTTGCGAAGCGGCGCCGATCTCCACCACCCTTGTCCCTATGCGCAGGACACCGCCACCCGGCATCGCGTCCCTGGCATTGACCGCCAGATTGACAAGCGCATCCTGAAAGTCCCCCGGATCAGCAACCGCCTTCGGCAGATCGTCGTCCAGCGACAATTTGATCTCGATGCTTTTGGTGATCGAACGCTGCAAAAGCTCGTAGACGTTATTGATACTTTCGTTGACATCGATCGGCGCGCTCTGTGTCGGCGTTTGCCGTGAGAAGTTCAAAAGCCTGCGCGTCAGCGCGGCGGCGCGATTGGCGGCGGAAACCGCCTTGTCCACCTGACGATAGAGTTTTTCATCCTTGTCCAGATTACGCTTCACTAAGTCCAGGTTGCCGATCACGATTCCCAGGATATTGTTGAAATCATGGGCAATCCCGCCGACAAGCTGCCCGACGGATTCCATCTTCTGGGCTTGCCGCAGCTGATTTTCGAGCTTCTTTTCAGTGCTGATGTCGACGATCGAACCGAGGAACTGACGTTCCCCCTCCACTTCCATCTCCGCAATACCTAGATTGAGCGGAAAGGCTTCACCGCCTTTTCGCAACCCGACGACCTCCCGGCCGACACCGATAATTTTGGCTTTCCCTGTCTTCAGATAGGATTCGATATAGCGGTCATGCCGGCTTGCATCGGATTGCGGCATCAACATTTTCAGATCACCACCCAACAATTCGTCCTCGGTGTATCCGAAAATCTTGCACGTCTCCGGGTTAACACGGAGGATCCTGCCGCGGATATCGGTCATGATGATTCCGACGGTGATGCTCTCGAAGGCGCGGCGGAACCGACGTTCCGCGGCCCGCAGCTCCTCCTGCTGTTTGCGGAGCACGGTGACGTCGCGCCCGGTCCCTCGGAACCCGACAAAGGCGCCATCCTCGTCAAATACAGGCTTACCCGAAGCCGATAGATTCCGTCGAACGCCATCCGGATCGACCAAAGTATATTCGAAATTCTTGAAGGCCCGATGGCTGTTCAGGTCTTGCACGTGGTTCTGCCATTTTTCCGTAGAAGTATCTTCGTCGGTTACCTCCAGCCGCGTTTTGCCGACCGCGTCGCCCTGCTGATAGATAGATCCCTCCTCCAGACCTGCCGATAAATAGACAAACCGGTGGTCGGCATCGCTCTCCCATTCCCAATCCGACGCCGTGTCTACGAAGTCCCTGAACCGGCGTTGGCTTTCCAACAGAGCCGCCTCTTTTTCCTTCAAATCGGTAATATCGGTTTGAAACCCTACCGTACCGCCATCCGCTGTTTTACGCTCGACAAGCCTGACCCAGCGCCCATCCAGAACTTTCTGCTCGATCGGTCCCCGCAAGTTGCGGTGCATATCGATTTGTTCGGCAATCCACTCCTCCTCCCGTCCCGCCGCGTCGGGGAAAGACCCATTGCTCAAACCGTTGCGCAACAAGTCCTCGAAACTGACGCCCGGCGCCACGCTGTCGATCCCGTGGGACCGGCAAATGTCTTCGAACTTCGCGTTATGGAAGACCAGCCGGTCGTTTTCATCGAACAAGACGAAACCGTCCACCATTGCATCGATGATCTGCTGAAGGCGGTCCTTCGCTTGTTCCAATTCGCGGTGACTCGCTGAGACCACCGCCTTGGTTTCGAACAGTTCTTCCGCCGCGCGACGGGCTTGCACATAGACGAAAATGGCACCGCCGGCGATTGCGAGGATTGCAACCGCCAAGCCGAATTGAGCGGCCAGATAGAACGGCGCAAGCACCCGCGCCATTGCGGTTTCCACCACGATGAATCCGTTCATACTCGGCACCGGCGCAACCGCCACAACCAAGTCTCCGCCGAGGATCGGGTCTTGAACATGGGCGACAGTGATACCGGATGAAGCGCTGTCCCGAACTGACTTGGCGTAATGCGACCCCTCTGCCATGGCCCGGACATGGTCACGGCTCTGCGGTCTTTTCTGGTGAACGATTACGTCCAGTTCCGAACCAGTGTCGCGTACGAATAAGACTTCATCGATCAGTGCCCATTCAGGAAGCTGGACGAACGCGTTCTCAACCTGTTGTATCGTCGCGCCATACGCACCTTCCGGGTGATCCTCACTGGAATGAATCTGGTCGAATTCCGCGACCGCCTCGACCAGATTGGCCGTGGAAAGCGCAACATCACTCATATAATTTTCGGCTTGTTCCACCGTCGCGTCATAAAGGATTTTCGTCACACTGAATACGATCACGACGGAGACGATCACCAAGCAACCGACGATCTTGTAGATGAGCCGATACGAGCGCATGAGCCAGTTCCCCGTTTTCCCGTATCAGCCGTGCATCATTTACGCGCTCTCGCCGCCGTTTTCAGGTCCAGCCGGTTTGACCCGCGCAACGAGTTTTTCGAGATCTCGCACGGCGAATGGCTTCCGAAGCGTTCCCAAAACCGTCAGGCCTTTTGCTTCCGCGATGAGTGAAACGCTGTCGAGATATTTCCCGTCATAGCCGCTCATCACGATGATGGGGCAATCCGCCTTCAGTTCCGCGAGTTTGCTGAGCAACTCGACACCGTCCATGTCCGGCATGACGATGTCCATGACGATGCAAGCCGGTTGTTGGGACTTCAGATATCTCAGACAGTCATTTCCATCGCTGGCGACAACCGGATCAAACCCCAACAAGGCGCCGACATCCGACACGAACTCCGCCAAATCGACATCGTCATCGACAACCAGGAACTTGTTACTGCACGGCCGTATCATCACCGAACCACCCTCCACTAGCCTGCCAACCCGACATCGTTATACAGATCAGAGGAAAAAAGAGCGGTTTCCACGGGTTCGCCGACGATCCCCCCTTGAATGAAATCGACATGCATTGCCGCCAGCGCGTCCTTGGTGGTCTGATCGTTGACCCCGGCAGCAACCGTCCACATGCCCAGTTCCCCGGCCACCAGAACAGTCACCTTTGCGAACGCCCTGACTTCCGGGTCTTTTGCCAGTGCATTCACAACCGTTCGGTCCAGCTTGATCTCGTTGACCGGCATCCTTACCAACTGATGCAAGGCGGTACGCCCGGCGCCGAAACCGCTGATCGACAGCATGAACCCCTTGATACGCAGCCGTGCGAGGAGATCGATGTATCGACTGAGGTTGCTTTCCAAAACGGTCTCAGGAATATCGATGACGACTTGGTCCGGATCGACCATTTCAGACCGGCAAAGCGGCTCGAGCATATCCGCCAGATTCAATTCGGATAGCACCTTGGCGGTGACTCCGACCGACAACCGCATGCGACGCCCGGCACGGTTCCAGACCGACAGTTGCGTAACGGCGCGTTGCGCGGCGAAGGCGGTCAATTCGCTGCACAGGTCGTTTTCTTGCGCCGCAGGCATGAAAATTTCCGGCCCGACCAATCCGTGCACGGGATGTTTCCAACCCAACACTGTTTCACCGCTTGTTACAGCGCCGTTCCCGATGCGGGCCTGCGGCCGCATAAGTAAGGTAAACTGACCTTCCGCCAAGGCCTGTTGTATGTCCTGGCCTGTTGGCTTGAACCGCGGCAGCCGCCCGGATTTGCCGATAACATCCGCATACCGCCCCATCACCGCGAGAAGTTCATCCACCGTAAAGGGCTTCTGCAACGTGCCCAGCACGGGCACGCCCTGGTCCCTTGCCAAGCGTTGAGCCGCGTTGAGGATAGAGCGGTCCTTCCCACTCATAAAGACGACCGCGGCACGACTTTCCCAGTCGCTCAGCAGCCGAAGAAGTTCAATGCCGTCTCCGTCCGGCATGAACAGATCGAGCATGACGACGTCGAAATCGTCATTATATTGACGGCAGAACGCCTCCTTGCCATCGGCGCTGTCCGCGCGATGCTCACAGGATTCCAAGGCGTCCTTAACGAATTCCGCCATGTCGGATTCGTCGTCAACGACAAGTACACGCAGTTGCTCCATGCCCCCTCGGCGAAACATCAAAAACCAAAAACTTTATATTTCGCAAAATGCTAATGTTGAATGTTTAACAGAAGGTCAACAGTGCGATCAATAAACGCATAAATAGTACAGGCGGCCGGCAATGCCGGCCTCCCCGCGGCAAGTCCCAAACGTGCAGAACGTAGAAACTGGAACTGTTAAGCTAGACTGTCGCGACCGGCGTGGCCGGTGAACCGACCGCGCCCGGCAAGCGCAACGGCGGAGCGGTCAATAGGAACCGATATCGGCCGCGTTCGCGCAACCAGGCTGCAAGTGGCGTCAGATGCCACAATTCCCCCAGGGGAATTCCATTCTTGAACAGGCAGTGTTCGTGCAGCGGCATGCTCGCGCAGCAATCCTCGCCGCCCGGCTTGGACGGTAGCCCTTCGACCGCGTAGTTATCGGCGATCAAGGCCGCCAGGCCGCTATCGGAAATCCAGTTCAGCAATTTCGTATCCCTGCCGTCCAGAACCGCACAAGCGGAATGCAGCGTTTTCTCATCCGGATTGCGGTTCATACCCAGGACGACTTCGGCGAAGCCGGTATGCAAGCAGACCATGTCGCCGCTTTCGACCTCCACACCGTCTTCTTCCAAAATCCGCATCAACAGGTCGTAGCCGACATAGGTTCGTTCATTGCCAAGGTGAGCATGAAGGTCGACCATGGCCGCGCGCCCCTGCACGCAATGGACCGCATAATTCTGAATGCCCAATGCGCCTGCATTGCTTGTCCCTTTCCGCCAGTCCGCGTCGGCCGGGGCGCCGGCTTCGGCCATCGTGTCCGGACCGACGATGTCGATCCCGCCGCGGAAACCATTGTAGAAAACCTTTTCCGGAACGCCGTCGCCGTCCGCATCGAAAAGCGACCCGACATGCGATAACGCATCCCATTGCGTCGAGTATTGCAGATGCAAAAGGACAAGATCGTCGCAGACCACGTCCGTTGCCCCCTCCACCTCCGTGTTCAGGGCGACATTGAAGTTCACCGCATTGGGGCGAAGGGTCGGCCTCAGAACCGGGGGTTTCCGGCGGGGATTGAGCCCGCTGCCACCCGGATAATCCAGCGGCAGGGACAGACAGAAGGGAATGCCTTCCTTGGCCTCGGCCAGCCCCTGGCGGACCTTTTCCCGGGTGATCAGATTGAGGCGCCCCAATTGATCGTCCGGCCCGAAATCCCCCCAATTGGAGCCTTCCGGCCGTTGCTTCCACCTATTCTGCACGTATGCCTCCCCTGTTTCGTTGGGCCCCGGTCCGCCTCGTTTCGAGGCCGCTTATGGTCGGCCGGGAACACCCGCGGCAATCGAGTTGCGTCATTTGTACAGGAAAGGATAGATAGCTCTGGCGCTGACGCTCAAGGCGCATTTCAACGTCACTTCTACGTTGATCCATCGGCGACAATCATCGTCCGGTAGCGCCGCGCCGCCGGTCCGCCCCGCATCCCCTACGAAACGAATGTGGCCCGGTTCCGATATCTGATAGGGTCGATAGACGATCTGGCCCCAGGCCAGGGTTGGCAATGACACGGACTTGGATGAGCATGGACAAACCGGACATCCCCAAGGACGACGATTGGCGGCACCGCTTCGTCGCGTTGGATGCGCTCGACAAGATCGATCCGCTTTGGGCAGGCCTGCTCCGTGTTTGGGACTCGAAACGACATGGCGCCCTGCTGCCGCCTTGGTCGGCTTTCGACATGCTCGACTTCAAACCCTGGCTCGGTTTCATCGCGGTCAACAAGGTAACCTACGCGCCGCTCAACACTCATACGGTCCTCTGGGGCACGGGCCTCACAGAACTCTACGGCGAAGACCGGACGGGAAAGACCCTGCTCGACTCTCAGGTCGAATGGTGCGTGACGTTAAAGGACCTGGATTTCTGGGACCGCGTCATCAACGAACCCTGCATCGGGATGACGGAGGGAAACCTGTATTGGAAGGGCCGCAACCATGTTCATCTGAGCCGCGTTTTCCTGCCTTTCGGCGAAGACGGCCGGACCTGCGACACGATCGCCTCGGCCACAAGGCGGATCTGACCCCTTCGGGACCAAGGATGGCGGTCGCGCGCAGGTCCAATCCCGTCTTATGGCCCCGAATAGTCCTTTTTATCTTTCATCACGCGCTTCACCATTTTCCCGAAGGTTTTGCCGCGCGCACGCCGCTCGGCCAGGCTCGCATTGTTGAAAGCCTCCTCGGCGACGAGTTTCCGCCACCGCTTGAGGCGGTTTTCGTCCAAAGCGCCCGCCTCGATCGCAGCAGTCACGGCACAACCCGGTTCCGTATCGTGCCGGCATGTGGAAAATCGGCATGACCGGGCAAGGTCGACGATATCGGAAAAGACGTCATCCAGGCCGCTTTGCACATTGGTCAGCTGCAATTCACGGATGCCGGGCGTATCGACCACCCATCCGCCCGACGGCATTCTGTGCAAGGCGCGCCCGGTGGTCGTATGACGTCCCTTGCCGTCGTCATCGCGAATGCCTTGGGTCGCGATATCGGCGCGGCCCGTCAAGCTGTTGATCAAGGTAGACTTTCCTACGCCGGACGACCCCACCAGCGCGACCGTCTGGCCGATGGAACACCAGGGCAGCAGGCGCTCGACCTCCTTGCCGTCCAAGGCGTTCACGGTTTCGACCATGTGGACGGAGGGCAGCGCATAGGCCTGGCGGACATACGCCGCAGGATCGTCGCACAAATCCGCCTTGGTCAGAATGATGACGGGCGTGACCCCCGCTTCCATTGCCAGGGCCAGATAGCGTTCCAGGCGCGGGACATTGAAATCCTGATTGCACGAGGTGACGATGAACAGGGTATCGACATTGGCAGCGATGAGCTGCACATCCCGCCCCGTGCCCGCGACACGGCGCTTGAGCAAGCTTTGGCGCGGCAGCAGGCGCCGCGGACGGTGTGTTTCCGCGTCCAGCATCAGCCAGTCGCCCACGGTGGCCGTGGATTCAATGTCATCCGGATCGCTCCGGTATGGCGGAATGGAGATATCGACACCCGGTCCCGCGACATTGATTGCGCCGCGATGCACCGCGGTCACGCGAACAGGCACGGCCTTTTCGAGGTCATCGGTTTCCAGTTGGGCGGAAAAATGGGGGTTCCAGCCGAATACGGCCAGGTCGGTCATTTGATAGGTCATTGTTCATTTCCAGCAGTCGCAGGGTGACAACACACCTGCTTTGAGGTCGCACAAGCACAGTGACGTGGATCGGTAATCCACGCCTGCGGACGGCTGGTTCTGCAATCGGGTGCGAATGGATTGTGCTGCTATCCGCACATCCATCTGTCCCCCATCTGCCCCCCGTATCGCACGGATGGGGCAAAGCGATGACACGCGCCCTAAAGCGGAACCGGTCCCTCTCAGACAATGGCCTTCAAAAAACCTCCTGCAGTTTACTGCATCGACGCATCAAGATACCCGCAAGACGCCAAGGCGTCGAGCGACCGCTTCCCGATTGACGGAAAGAATATCAATTTTCAAATTTTTCGGGAGATTGGCGACCCCTACGGGAGGGGAAATCAATTTTCCCTAACTAATTGATATTACTTATTATATATCGTTTTTTGTTGTACACACACTTCGTTGTCCTCTGTGTACAACATCCCACATGCTCTGAGCCCAGTCCAGATGAAACCCATAGAACCGAGATGTGTCAGGGGCTCGCTCTCTCTATGATTCAGCAACTTTCGCCATCAATCTGCTATCAATACAAGCAAAAGCATTCTATACTATTGTACCGTGCACCGTGTGTAGGGAGAACACTGATGTGGCGTACTTTCATCTTGGCAGTTGCACTGATGTTGTCGTCAACTGCATCCGCAGATCAAACCAGAATTCGGAACTACGACACGGCCCGAGACGACTACGTCTATCCCCAGGTTTACCGCAGCGGAGGAAGCACCCTCTACTGCAACAAGCCATTTTCAGGCAGTTCAGGGCTGCAAGTCGAACATGTGCTTCCCGCATCTTGGATGAAAGAAGCAGCAGGGTGCGCAGGGCGTTCACGGAAGCAATGCCGCCGTGAGAGTGACCGTTTCAATTTCATGGAAGCCGATCTCCATAACCTCTGGCCAGCTATAGCCCAAGCAAATCAAGATCGTAGCAACTACCAATTTGCGATCATTGGCCCGGACACAATGGATGCTTGGCAGGGGCACTGCGACTTCGAAGTTGATGAGAACGCCCGCACGGTCGAACCTGCCCCCAACATCCGCGGTGAAATCGCCCGCATGGTGCTTTACATGGTTCAGGAGTACGACATTGTCCTTCCCAGTGGGCAGTTTGAGTTAATGGTTGGGTGGCACTGCAAGGACAATGATCCATCGCCAGAGGAGTACCGTCGAAACGCAGTTATCGACGCTCTCCAACAGACACGAAATCCATTCATCGATGACCCTTCTTTGCTTTGTGAAGAGGATCAGGAGGCTGCGGACGCCAGCCACGGCTCTGACGGTCAGAACGATGTTTTGGAAGAGTGCCTAATCAAGGGGAACATCGGAAAGGGTGGAACCAGGATTTATCATGTTCCTGGTTCTCAGCATTATTCGAGAACCAAGATTTCATTGTCAAAAGGCGAACGCTGGTTCTGTTCGGAGGCTGAGGCTCAGTCAGCTGGATGGCGTCCACCGAACTGACGCTCTTGGTCTGGTCTCCTCGGTAAGGCCACGAAGAACGGATCGACAACAACAACACGAATGACCCTTTAGCGGCTTCTTTGAAATGGGACGTAGGAGTGACCCTGGGGGTATGGACTGTTGCGGGACTCCTACTCGACCATCGCTAAAAAGCCTCTCGGTCCAGGATCACAACTGTGGAGCCGTTCACGACGAACCGATCTTGGACCATCAAATATCTATCTTGTCGTTGGCTAGCCGGTAGTCGGTTATCGCCATAGTCGAAATTTCGCGCTTGTTGGGTAACACGGTGGCGAAGTTTCTGATGACCATGCGCTCCAGCGCCACCCTGACGTCACGTAAAGCCTCTGGCAGGACATCATAACGGTAGCGGTCCCAGTTCGTGATCGACGGATGACCAGCTCGAAACCTTGGGATCAGCCTCTCAGCCTCTCAGCCTCTCAGCCTCTCAGCCTCTCAGCCTCTCAGCCTCTCAGCCTCTCAGCCTCTCAGCCTCTCAGACGTACAGAAGCCGTTCCTGCGTATCAATCAGCATGTAGATGACATTCTCAGCACCGATTTCAGCTTCAAACTCTTCCCGTGGTCGCCAATCTTGTTTGTGGATGCGGATCGTGTCCTTGTCGTTCAGCTCATCATCAATGCGCTTAAGTGCTGTGGAGTAAGTAAGACGGCGAAACAATTCCGGGAAAGTTGGAACCTGCGTGTAGTGGGCGGTCATATGGACGAACTTGTTGGCCTCATCGAACTCTATGTCCAGGAACTCCCAGAACAGAATGTCTCGTTCTACATCCGTTGTCTTGTCACGCCGCAGCTGGTTCTCGATATCCCGCATGAATCTCATCAGATAGACTTCTTTGAGTTCCGTTTTCAGGTCATCTCCGAACCACAACCGGTAGACTTTGTCCGCCCGTTTCTTGGGCCACGTGCAAGTGATCTGTCCAACGAACTGCTTCTTGTTAAAGCTTATTGTGACAGTTTCCGCCCTGGGGCCTGCGTCGAGTGTTAGATGATTTGAAGCTATTGCATTTTTAGAATGATCAGTAGCCCAGCCACTAATGCCGCGATGATCCAACCCCAAGGCATAGAACTGCCCCTAGAATAAGCAGGTTGAACAGGCTGCCCCTCCTTTACTTCCGTCGTCAACTTCGGATCAATCCAAACTGAAAACTCGTGCTTGTTGATTTGCAGGACAGACCTTGCGCTGCCTGTCGTATGGGTGTTTTCACGGACTTGCCTTTGAAGAACGGGAACCTCGGTTTCAAGCTTGGCTCTCGCAAGGTTTTTCTCAAGTTGGCGGAAGTGGTTAAGTAGCTGTTCTTTAAGACCGACATCGTCCTGCGACAGCCAGTTGAAGCGGTTCTTAACGTTCTCTGGAATGTTGTACTCGGTAACCTGCTTATCCAACGCAGCAGACACATAATCCACCACCGCGCTCAAAGGCGCATCCGGCCCAACAGCGAAATGATGCCGGGAACTAGGCCCGAAGTGTTGCCAGATGTTCTCCGCTAGTTCGAACTTTTTTCTGACCGGCATTCTTGGAGGGAGTAGATCGAATAGCCTCTTAGCCACCAAGCCAGACATTTTCCTCCGACCTGACTTCCAGTCGCCCATTGTGTCCCGTGCATACTCTTGCTTGGACGCACCATACTCCCTCCCATATTCGGCAAGGATTTCGTCCAATTGGTCCGGGGATAGACTGAAAAAGTACTCCTTAACATCCTTGTCCGTGCCGCCCATTTCCCGAGAGAATTCTTGGGCTTCACGAATATGTTGCCTTGCTCGCTCATAGCCCTCGTCATTACGCCGATAGGAGCGGTTGCTGGACCTGTATCGCCTTCTCCTAGCCAACTCAGTTGAACCCCAACAAACCGGTCACCTTCGCCAGGAAGCCTTCTCGTGGTCTGCTATCGGCTGACACTTTGACCTTGTACCCGTCACCCTCGAAAACTCGGTCTGACTTGAAATGCTGAGCCCTGTCTGGGGATAGTTGACGCTCGTATTGAAGTAGGGTGTCGGTAACCTGTTCCTTGAGAAGAGTGCGAGCAGGTTCTTCCAACGAAGCTTTTGAAAGTTCCCCATGGAAGATATTCAGTTCGCGCCGCGCTTGATCAGCGGAAGAAACCTTAATCGACTGCTTGAACATCAGTTCGACACAATCAAAGCCACAACTACCGCCGCCGCAGCCGCAATCCCGACGTACCAAATGGTCTTGTCAGTTTCACCTCGGGCGGCTCGTGATATCTTTCCAGAAGCAGCCTTATCGGTGTTGCCGATCATTACTTCCGTCCGTCCTGCCGAACTAGTCTGGACGTGGGTGATAGTGGCGCTGTTGCCTTCACGGGTCGCCTTGGCTGTCTGATCATTAAAAGAAGTCAAAGCGGCGTCCAGAGCGCCAACATCAACTTTCAACTCGGCTGCTTTCCGTTGAAGGTCGATCATACCGGAAGCGTGTTGTTCCCGTAGTTCGGCGATTTGTTGATCAGAAAGACCCGACAGGTCTAGGACACTGTTACTCGAGAGGTTCAGAAGGTTTTCGCTATCAGCTTCAGTACTCACCGCATTACCTGTTTGGTGCTGAATGTCTTTGCCCTGTTTATCCACGCCGGTTTCCCCCTGAGTGCAAACGCTATAAAAGTTATACTAATGCGTTTATCGCTGAAGAGTAAGGGGTGACTAAAGCTACTTTATCGGTAGGCCCTTGGCCCACCTGAAACAGCAATGATACCGTCCGACTGCGCCGTGTCTCTTGAAGAATAGAGCGCGACAATAGGGAGCATTCGTAGTGAGCCTACTTCACGAAATACAGGAAGCGGTTGTTGATCCGAAAAGCGAGCTAGGGCCGATATTGTTGAAGTTGAGGCTCCTGGCTGACCGGCTCGGCAGTCATCAGCTTGAAGAATGGGTACGGCACGAAAGCGAGGGATACCCGGCAGAGATGGAAGTGCCTGACTATCGGCATGTCCCTGTTACATATACAGGCAACTTCGCGAACATTGCTTGGCAAGCGACGAACCAGCCAATTCCACCCGCACTTATCCAAAAGCACGCGGGAAAAGGATGGACCACGCAAAAAGTCCGCGAAAGTGTTTCAGCAATTGATGGCCTGTTGAGTAGGACAAAAGACGGGCAGCCCATCGGTATCGATGCGTCCAACTTAGTAATGATTCTTCAAGGCAAGATTTATGAAGACATGGCCTGCAGTTCCATTTCAGGAAACATTTCTTCGACCGCATTTCAAGAAATTCTAAATAGAGTGAGGAACCGTGCGCTTGAGTTGACAATGCGGATAGCAAAAGAAGTTCCTGATGCAGCAAAAGTTACCATTGGTAAGCCAATCGCTTCAGAAGATGCTCAACACAGGATCGATCAGGTCGTCCATTTGACGGTGCACGGCCCCAATACGATGGTCACCAACACAGGGGCGCAAGCGAACATCAACGTCAAGGTCGAGGTGGGTGACCAAGGCAGTGTCGTCGATCAACTAACGAAGGCGGGTATCCCCAAGGAAGCTGCTGAGGAATTCGCTCTGATACTCGCTGATGATGGAGTGGGGTCATCAGAGAAGCCTCTTGGGGAGAAAGCCAAAGCATGGGTCGGTGATATGATGCCGAAGATCATGAGCGGCGCGTGGGGCATTACAGCGCCAGTTGCGGTCAAGTTGCTTGAGGATGCAGCGAGGGGCTTCCTTGGTCTGGACTGATACGCAGTTTCCGTTCCCGAGCCCCAAAACATTTTGGCGGTAAAAATCCGAGCCCCGGTTATCATAGATGGGACCCACGCAGGTTTTCCCCCCCGGTGCCTCCTCCGTTCTTTAGGACAGCAGCAGCCACCCACCCGTCAACAGTGAGAACGGCCTATGAAAAACCAATTCAGCATGACCTGAGACCCGAGTATCTTCCAACTTAGCGCGGAGCCCTTTGGTTGATTTTTGACCTCATGCGGCCTCTAGGTCGCAAAGGGAAAGGAGAAAACCTTCCCCCCTCCCAGTTGCGATTCAGGCATTAGCCCCAATAAACACCACCAAAGGCATCAGCCAGCATATAGGCCTTCCGAGCCTCCATCGTCCCTGTCTTGGCGCTATTGACCCAGATGCGGCCATCCTTGGCTTGCCAAACCTGAGCCCCCTCGCCCCAATCCGCATAGAGCAAATCGTCGTTGGAGATGTTCCGGCCCGAGTCTTTGTACCGACCGGCAAGAGCACGCCATCCAGACATATCCGCCCTATCGAGCATCTTGGCCATCGCCTCCCGAACCATCGTCGGGGACGTTGTACGAGCCCACTCCGTGAAGTCAGTCACGTCGTACACTTCAGACGCCGCAGCGAACCGGTCCATTTGACCCTGGAAGGCCGACACAACGCGCTCCATGGCAGTCTCGGCAGCCTGAGGGCTCAAACCCAAGGCATACCCGATGGCGTCGTAGTCGAACTCTATAACACCTGTGGAAGCAGCCGCCTCAATAGCTGCATTGTACAGGGAGCCGGCCAACTCAGGGCTTCCCTTGATGAGGGTCGAGAGCGTGCCCTCTACCTCTTCCCCTAGGTAGCCTTCATGATCGGCCGGAACGCTACTCCCTGAGCTGGAGGCATCGCCCTTGGTCTCACCAGCCTTCCCACTTTGCGAACCACCATCGGGCAACTCATAGAGCCCCGTGACCGGGTTCCGCGTAACAAGGCCCTGGAGTTCCAGGTTCCGAAGGGAGACCTCCATGCCGTTCCAATTAACGATGCTTTCCGGGGTCAATTCAGAGCGCGCCTGAACTATTCCTGAAGGCGAGCGCCCGGTATCAAGGAAGTCATGAACGGGGCGTAGATCGCTCTCCGTAACTTGGACTAGGGAAGACACCTTTTCACGAGGCGCTTCACCTGTTCCGAAGGCATCCATATTGATGGAATGAGTCTTGCCGCCTGTTCGAATGCGGACCGCCGCAAGCTCATCTTGAAGGGAAGACTTACCCTCCTTGCTGGAGTTAACCGAAGCTTCCCGCATATAGGCGTCTTCCTGCTCCGGAGTGATGGTAAACGATATAGGCATTGATCAATTTTCCTTTGTAAATAGCGATATAGAGACACACGCTCCAGGGAGTCTTTAGAGGCCCATAGAGCGCAGCTTGGGTTCTGTAGTGGTTGATAAGGGAGGAGCCCTTAGAGGCTCTCCAGAGGCCGTTTCTGACTCTCCTGGAGGCCTTCTCGCAGGGCTTTTCGGCGGGCCTGATCTTGGTGGAGTTTTTCCATCGCGGCCTTCACTAGACCCTCCAGGAACAGACCTAGGTGTTTCCGGATCACCCGGCCCAAAGCCCTCATTGCAGAGGTTCGCTGCTTCAGGGGTCTACCGCCAGTGATCACCTTCTGATGCTTGTGGGACCAGTACCTTACGCTCCCCCTACGGCGGTGAAAGAAGACCACCCTGGCCAAGGCAAAGGTAAGCCTATCGTCGTCAGGGAGTGTCCCTGGCTCAAACCGGGACAGACACCAAACAGACGCTAGCCTCACTAGGAGCTTATCGATATCCGGGTGAGTTTGGGCCAGTTCGGCAAGTTCTTCATTCACTACAGGATGCGAGCTGTACCACCTCGGAACACGAATGAGGTCCGCCAGGAATTCCTTAGCGGCGACCACTCCAGGGTTCTCAGCGTGGCACTGAAGGAACACCCTTATCATGGGCTCATAGCGCTCCTTCTCAGCGGCGCTTAAGTTCCTTCCTGAAGGGTGTCCATAGGCAGCCCTAGTTTTGTGGTGAGGTCTGCATAAGCTTGAGACCCCAGTCCTAGGGTTTTGGCAACCGACCACAGAACACGGTTGCGCTTGGTTCCGTTGTATTCTGATGGGATCGGTTGCGTGGTTCTGTTTCGCCCTTCTCTTTGGCATTTCACTTAGTGGATTGTGGAAGGCGTCGGTAGCCGAGCGAAGCCACTCCGTAGTTTCTGAAGTAGCCACTCTCGGTCCAATTTGTTGACCGGAATGAAGAAGACACTCCGGTATTCATATAGTGGGATCGCCAAGCCAGTGGCGACCATGAACAGACTATCCATGGAAGTAGACCTCCATAGTTGATTGCTTAGGTTGATGTGTTTGGGATTGGGGAAGTAAGTGGGGGAGGAAGTGGTTCTGTAGTGGCTTCCATGAAGGAAGGGGGACACCACCCCCGACCCAATTTAAGCGCAATTTCTCTAAGAAGCCTTTATCTATTCTCTATAGGGAAATTGCTCTTAAGTTCTCACTCAGGCGTTAAGCCAAAGTGGGCCACTACGCGAACCACACTGCGTCCCTCCAGGACCCACTCCGGATTGTCTTCAAGCGCGCTCTTCAGTGCGAGTCTCCAGGTGGTGTTAGGTATGCTACAAGCGTCCAACTCCTGCTTGAGCACCCTGGTGGACACTCTGTCTGTAGACTGAGAAAGACAATCCAGCTGGTCGGTAATCCTCTTGGATAAGGCTCCTATGGAGGTCTTGGTTTTGGGTAGTCGGTCAGACTCCCATACTTCCCAATTCACTCCCGGCATGACCTTCTCTAGGTCCTTCTGTAGGCCTTTATCTCGGTGGATTATCCAAGCGGTCATTGGTAGCGCTCGACCATTATCGACCTTCCTACACCGACCACGGGACAAAGCCTGATAGACAAGGTGGCTTACCTCAGAGGCTTGGAGGTCGGATACCTCCCTATCCTGAACATCCCCTTCCAGGTTGTCGGTCTGTCCAAGATAGCAAGCAGCAAGGTCCACCGGAGACCTCTGTAGGACACCAGCAAGGATCACATGAGAGCAGTGATCATAAGCGTTCGTGGAGGTCTCTGAGCCCCAAGTGGCTACGTTGATGCGTCGCCTAGGGCCTGAGGGGGTCTCCACCATAGCCTCAACATCGATGCCGGCTTCCTGGAGGTCTGAGAGCAGAATGGCCCGGTAATCAACCGGCCCCCTCTTCCCTCGCTTAGCGTTGTCACCTTGGCGGGTCTTATAGACAAAGACCAATACGGCCTCATCATCGGGGACTTGCTCCCGGATCACGTCCACCACGGCTAAGGACACTCCCCGGCCTTCCTCCCTGTCCAAGGTGAAGGAGGTGTTCATAGTGGAACGTCCTCCACCACTGAACATCTGGTGGATGGTCACATCATCGAAGCGCTTAATGTTCGACAACGGACATCCCACCTGGTGGACCTGAGGTAGATGCTCTTCGGCATCCTTGATGGTCTTGTCCAAGTGGACCAGTCGGCGGATAGGCTGAGAGGCATCCAGGACAAGGATATTTCCTAGCTCTGGAGGCACGCTGATCTGGTAGGAGACCACCGCCCCCTGCCCTTGGCCGATCACCCGGAGTTCCTGTGTGGCAATCTCCAGGAGTTCGTATAGTGGGGCCACGGCTTCATGCCCATCCAGGAGCCTACGGTAGCTCTCAAGTGTTTCTGGAGTGGTCGGCGGTAAGGTAATGAGACCCCCACCGCCCCCCTTGGAAAGGGCCTGAGAGATCAACCGATCAGTCTCCTCTAGGAAGCCTATCAGTGGGGCGTACTGCTCTTCGTGACCATGCATCACCTGGAACCAGCTAATGCCGGCCCTGAGCCTGTTCACGGGGACTCCGTAGCTGTCACTAACGAGCAAGCTTTCGTCGTACAACATGAGGTCCCGTGGTCGCCCTCTGTAGGTTCCATAACCGTCCAGGGAACACCCCCGCACCCTCTGGTGAGTGACCAACAGGATTTGCCTGTCGTGGCCTTCTGAAGGTTCCGAGGCATAGGCATCAAAGGCGGGATCGCCGCGACGCACTCCCTCCCTCTTACCGGGATCGAACCGCTTGGAGTGAACCAAGCCAATTCGATCTTCAGGGACACCTTGCGCAAGCAAGTCCCGCTTCAGTTCACACAGGGCCTCAACCTTGGATGCGGCTATGGATACTCCAATGTCGTCTACCCCGGTGGCTACGAGAGTGGCGCACCAAGCAGCTATTGCCGTGGTCTTTCCGGTTCCTGTTGGGAGACCGAAAGCCCATCGCCCGGTGCGCTTGCCTACCGCCATCTCCGTCATGGTTTCCACGAGGGCCAATAGAGCGGCCTTGTGGTCCTTGCTTAGGCGGTTCCCACGGGCCTCCAGTAGAGCCACGAGCCGGGCAAATGCCGGCCGCGTTATAGACTCATGAGAGAGGCCGCGGGCATGGCTAGCCATTCGCTCAACGTGAGCGTTCTCAATGTGTTTCATTTTTGGGTTCTTTAGTTGGTTTGGGGAGCCCTAGAGGCGTCCCTTACGGTTCAAAGGTGATCGGCCCTTTGCTGAGACCTGAGTAAGGGTCATCCCCGCCATCTTCGTCATCAAACGTGGGGAGGTCGCTCATCATCTCGTTGTACATGCTTCCCATAGCAATCTTCTGCTCTGCATCGGACGCTTCAGTGCGGGCATACAGGGAGAGAAGCTTTGTAACTTCGCCCATCGGGACTTTCTCGCCGTTCTCCAGCTTGGAGACGCAATCCATCAAAGCGAGGTCCAAAAGGCGTTTCGTCAAAGCGTGCCTTTCTTCAAGGCTTAGGAGCGGGCCTCGCTCTTCTGTTGATTGGGGATGATCTCGAAGGTTAAGCGCCAACGATCTTTTCTCCGGTGGCTTCTTCGAGCTTGTTTACGAAATCGTTGATGCCGGCAGTTACGACCTGCGCCCGAGAGAGCTTCAACGAGAGTTCTTGGAAAATGACATCGCGGATCAAATCGATCTTGTTCGTAGTGTCTTCAGTAAGTTTTACAGTGAGGTGCTTTGCAGCCATCAGTTACTACCTCTTCAGTTAGGGGTTAATACAAAGTTCGGACATGCGTCAGCGCGCTTCGCCACCTCATGGAAGCGAAGGCCCCGGCCCCTGTAGGGGCTCGTCGTTCTAGGATTGGAACGGACCACTTCCCCCACAGAGACACAGGGGCCATTGGCTGACGCAATCAAGATAGGGCCGCACATGGAAGAGCGGCGCACTCATCACGAAAGGGGAAACGAAGGCTTTTGAGACATGTGCGAAAGTTTCTCCCCCCCGATAATCAGGGTTAAATGAGTCACTTTTCTTCTTTCTTTTATTATGGGTTATTTAAACCCACCGCCTTCCAGCTCAGTCATCGTTTCGATCACGCTCGACGTTTCTTGTCTTCAGTAATGGGTGTTAATTGATTTCAGCATTCTGTGGTGGTCCTAAGGTGTGGGTTAAATGAGTCATTCTTCTTCTGTCCTATAAAGGGCGTCAATTATTTCACCGCCCATTCCACCCCAATCATCGCTTCGAACGCCTTCCCCTTCGCTGGAGGGTTGAACCACAGAATCCGGATCATTACATTCCAACGCAACGAACGTAGCGAGGGATTGTAAGGAATGACCAAGTATGTTGCTTACTACCGCGTCTCGACTGCCAAGCAGGGTTCTAGCGGCCTAGGATTGGAAGCACAGGAAGCTACCGTTGCCCGGTACATAAAAGAGGGTGATGAACTAGTTTCTCCCCCGTTCGTAGAGGTCGAGAGCGGAAGGCGAAGTGATCGCCCCCAATTGGCCAAAGCGCTGGCCCGTTGCCGTGTCATGGGAGCTACCCTGATCGTGGCCAAGGTGGACCGGTTAACGCGATCTGCATCGTTCCTGGAGACCGTCCTAGCCTCAGGAGTGCCTGTAGTCTTCTGTGACCTTCCTGGAATCCAGGGAGCTGTTGGAGAGTTCATACTGCGCCAAATGGCGAACATCGCTCAACTAGAGGCCGGTCTGATCTCAGAACGCACTAAAGCTGCGCTGAGGGCCAAGGTAGAGCGTGACGGCCAGTGGGATCGGAACGCCAGCCATCACCTTGTACCTGGAGCAGGACAGGCAGAGGCTACCAAGGCAGCACAGGAGAAGGCCGAAGCCAGGGCTTCCGATCTATTGCCAATCATCCAGGAGATACAGGACGCCGGCACCACGTCACTAGGCGGGATCGCCAAGGCCCTCAATGAGAGGGACATTCCCACGGCCCGTGGACGTAAGTGGCAAGCCGTCCAGGTGAAAAGGATACTCGATAGAGCGGCTGCTTAGGCCCACTACAGCCCCACAAGAAGAAGGCCCCCGAGTGGCTACTACGGAGGCCTCTATGGTGATCGGTAGGGCTTGTGGTCTACTTATCAATGATCGCACAGAGCGGGCCTAGATAGACCTCCCGGCTCCCTTCTCCATCCACTACCTGGAAGAAGCGGGAATCAACGGGAGTTACGCCTAGGTCGCGATGGGTAAGGAAGAAACCAAGCTTCTTGCCCAATACCCCATCGATCCAATCAATGAAGTTCCAGAACATAGTTCACTCCTGGTTCTAGTTGCGATGTAACGGCCCTCATGGCCGGGCACTAGATATTGGGAGGAGAGTACAGAAAGTCAATTATTATCGTTTTATATCAATGGGTTATTTCCATTCATGGGATATTCCCACCGATGGAATGCCCCACCCCCACCGGGGGGAGTCGCGCGCAGGCTATACTATTCACCCCACCTCACATTTTTACTTAGAAAACGCCCGTTAACACTGCCACGATTCTTGGGGAAAGAAGCGTTCGGCGCGCCTGTTCAGAATTCTCAGCCGTCTGGGGGCGATTTGTAGCAAGGAATAAATTGAGCGGAAGAATTGTGTTTCTCTCAGCGTTCGGTTGTCGTTAGGCGCGTTGAGACCCCGCGCGAGACTATCGAAACGACTAAAACGACTAGACGCTACAAGGGGGTGGTTGGACATGGATGAGGATTGATTACAAGTTTCGACTTCAACGTATGCGGTAAAAATGATATATTTCAACTCCTTGATGTAGAGAATATGATCAAGGGTAGAAAAATGGCAACCAAAACCGGGTCCGCCCTAACTAAGTCTTTGATCCAAGGGCTAATCTATCCGTCTCTGCTTGGTGCGGGAATTCTCTCGTTCTTCATTTCGAGCGGAGGAAGGTCCGATGGGGCTGGATCTTTGATATTGCTTGCTGCTCAGATAGAAGCGGTGCTGATCTTTTGTATTCTGTTTCTGGAGTCGGAACTCGTCGAAGACAACGACTACTCGAAGGTTCGGCTGGCAGAAGATGTCATCGAACTTGTCACGATGGCCGCTGTATTCTTTTTCCTCGGGATCGGCGGGTTGTCATTAACTATTCAGGACGCTGAACCGGACGCAGCAAACAGTATAAGGATTGGATTGTTTTTCCTTACCGTATCCTTCGCTGCGGCTGCCTCGACGCACAGTGCCTGGAAATCCAAAGGCACATCATTCATCAATTATTTCATGTCACCGCGCTCAAGCGAGGGAGTATGGGCATTGAGCGGTATCCTCTATGCCATAATTATTATTGCTTTGTTTGTGTTTGGTCTAAATTTGATACTTGCGGAGCCGGAGCGACCGTCGGATTTTGATATTTATGGCCTGCTTCTCTTGGGGTGCTGGATAGTCATCAAGGGCTTCGATGTGCGGCGCCAATGCTCTCCATACGTTGGATCTGGTTCGTCCGGGAAAAGCGCGCGGCCTAATCCACCGTAGAACCTAACCCATCGCGCACCTTCACTCGGCTGCAGTCTGGCCAGTTCACTTCCGCGGCTGTGACCTGTCCACCAAAACAGGCTAGGCTCCAGTCTATCAAAGATCAGGTTCGCGTTCATCGCGTAGCGCCGGCCAACTGGGGCGACCGACATGACCGACATGCCGGGAACACCGGTCCGTCGACAAATCTCATGCTTCTCTGCATCCGACCAAAGCCGCTTCTTCCGCCTGCCCATGGAGTGCCTCATAGTGTCCACTATCGATGGTGGACACTTAGACTGCTTCATGCGCCTACATTAGGGCGGGGAGACCGGACGGTTACAGTTCCGGTGCCATCGTTGAAACTTCCCCCGCCTATTCACCCAAGTATTCTTGATTCTTAAGCCACGCGTAGACCTTCTCTTGCTCCTCCCGATAGTGCTCCTTCTCTAGGCCATGGTCATAAACGGCATCGGTACTGCCACCACGAGACCACCCACCGAGTTCACTAGAGGTCCGCATATCGACGCCTGCCCGTCTCGCGGCGGTTCTCCAAGTGTGTCTGAAGGAGTGCTCAACAAGTTCTCCGTCTGTGGCCTTACCGAGCGTCTTACGGCGCAACCTCGTGAAAGCCGAAGAGACCGCCGGGGATTTCTTCTCGTCGGACTTCCTGCGCTTCCTTTCGGGGAACAAGGAGCCCTCCCGCTCCACCATCTTCAGGCGGCGCTCTATGACCTCCTTAGCGGGGCCAACAAGGGGAACGTACCTCTCGGCGCTCTCGGTCTTCCCTGAGGGGATGGTGTAACCCTTCGCGTCCTTATCCACCCACTTGGCGTCAATCTCCATGATTTCGCTAAGGCGCACCCCGGTAAGCAAGGCGATTCTCATCACATCGCCTAGAACCGACCCTACGGGTTCTGCCTTGAAGAGCTTCTGGACTTCTTCCGCAGTGAATGCGCGGCGCTTCTTAGCGGCCGCCTTAACGATCTTCTTCGAAGGCGCTTGCTTGTCCCACGGTGTCATAGGCTCCATGGGGATAAACCCGCGCTGCATGGCCCACGTCCAGATACCCTTTAGGAGCGTAACCTTCTTGGCGATGGTGGCAGGGCTAGGCCCGTCTGGAGAGCGAGGTGTCTTCTGCTTAGGGAGATAGTCGGTCACGAACTCCGCAACAGTGCGGCGGGTGACTGATTCGATTGTCACGCCCTTGCCGGCATGGTCCTCAAACTCGTTCCAAGCCGTCTTGAGGTTCACCTGTGTGGACTTGGAGAGCGTCTTACCTTTGTCTGCTAGGTATTTCTTATAGATGGTCTCTAGTGGGGTTTCTTGGCCAACGGAGGCCCTATACCAGCGCCTAGCCGTCTCGGTGTTGGTTCGGCGCTCGATCTCTTCGGCCTTTTCATACAGAACCATTTCCGAGACTTCGCGGACTTCGGGGTCCGTAATCGACTTAAGCCACTCAGCGTGCTCCAGAGCCGACTCCATGTTACCGAGGGCCTCAGCTTTCGCCTTCCCTGCCTCAGCTCTGATTTGTCCTAGTAGGATGTCCCGCTTGTGTCTGGCCTCTACGAGGTTCCTCGTGCCGAGGCCTTCTCGTATCTCTCGCTTGTAGGGGCGACCGGTCCGGGGGTTCTCGCGGCCTACCAGTTCAGCAGGCGTACGCATTCGGAATACGTAGCCTTTTCCAGGGCCACGCGGCTGGATCAAAAAGTCGGTGTCGAGCACGTCCTTCTCCATGTCCAATGTTGTACACAGTGGACAACGGAAGCTGCAACAACAGTCCGAATTTCTGTTTAAAATCAAATTGTTAGGGAGATTGGCGACCCCTACGGGATTCGAACCCGTGTTGCCGCCGTGAAAGGGCGGTGTCCTAGGCCTCTAGACGAAGGGGTCGTCGTCGGCGAGGCGGAGATATATGGGGACGCGCCGCCCCCGTCAAGCCGAATGAACCGCAAAAATTCAGATTAGTTTGCAGTTTCTTTTCACCGCCGTTTCAGGTGTTTGGCACTATCCTTGCTGTACTGGTTTCACCTTATTGGAACATACGGTTGGGAGTTACACTTCCGTGGTCGCAAACTACCTCTTCGGGTCCAGCATCAGCGCCATTCAGGCGCAGGCGAAAGCCTTTGAGGTGATATCCCACAACATCGCCAACTCCACGACGCCCGGCCACAAGGCCGAAACCAGCCGTTTCGAGGAATTGGTGGTCGATGCGGGGCGCGTACGCGGCAATGTTTTCCCAGCCCTGCGCGGCGCCAGCAATGTCGTGCGGCGCGATATCCGCGCCGAGGGCGGCGTTCTGGCCACGAACGGCGCACTGGACCTGGCTTTGTCGGGCCGCGGCTTTTTCATGGTGAATACCGAATTGGACGGGTCCGGCACCTCGATGCTGACCGATTCCGGGCAGTTCCAGCGCCGCATCGTCGATAACAACGGCGTCGAGGAGGTATATCTTACCGACAATGTAGGCAATTTTGTCCTAGGCTTCCCCTTCGATCCCGTGACAGAGACCTTTACCAGCGTGAATGACGCAAGCGGTCTGGTCCCGATCCGGCTGGATGCGGAAGGCGAAAATTTCCAGGCCGTCGCGACGACGGAGGCATTCATCAATGTCAATTTGCCCCCCGATGCGGCAACGGGCGAATTCTTCGATGCGGGGCTGAGCATAGCGGACGGTACCGGCGCCGCCGATGGCGTTGCCGACCGTCACAATGTGACCGCGCGTTTCACCAAAACCGCCACGAACAACGAATGGACGCTGGAATTCTTCGGCGACAATACGGTCGTGACCAACCCCGCCGCGCCGGTCACCGTTACCTTCAATGCGGACGGCACGTTGAACGTTCCGCCGTCCGTCGCACTCGACTTGACCTTTACGGATTCCGGCGCCGCGATCAGCGCCACACTGGATATCTCCGACACGCGCAGTTTCGCACCTGAATTCGTTATCGGCGAAACGGGATCGAACGGATTCGAAGAGGGAAACCTCGTCTCCACACGGTTCAATCAAAGAGGCGTGCTGGAAGGTGTTTTCAGCAATGGCCAAAGCCGGAGCTTGGCCAAACTGGCGATCGGCGATGTGGTGAACCCCGAATTGCTGCTGCCGGTGACCGATACGCACTTCGTCCTCAGCGGCCTGAACGGGGACCTGCAGATCTTCGAGGCGGATATCAACGGCCGCGCCCAAATCGTTACCGGCGCCTTGGAGGGCTCGACGGTCGATCTTGGTGAAGAACTGGTCAGAATGATCGAGACCCAGCGCGCCTATTCCTCCGCCGCGACATCTCTGCGCACGGTCGAGGATCTTCTGGAAACCGCCACAAACCTGAAGCGATAATTCAGCCTTCGCGATTAATTCTTTGAAAATACGCTAACTTACTGGCGCCGCATCGTCGATCATCAGCTGCGGCTGTTCCCGTCCCTGCCAACGGTCGACCCGCAATCGCCCGGCCAGATGGACGGGTGCGCCGCCCCTGGCGCTCAACAATAATGCCCCCATTTCCTGATCGGCGCAGCGGAACGCGATTGCCTTCAGCGACGCCCCGCCCTCACCCGCGACCCTGCACCGAACATGGTCGGTCCCGACCACGTCCGCATGCGCGATCCTGGCATTCGGCAAGGCGAAACGCGGTTCCGCGTTGCCCATGCCAAAGGGGGCCAGGCTTTCCAGGGAAGCGATCAGGTCCAATGTCGCGCCGGAGACGGACAAGCCGCCGTCGAGCGAAAGCCGCGGGCGAATCGGTTCCCCGGCCAGTTCGGCGGAAATCCGTTCTTCCAGGAAAGCCGCGAATGCCTCGCTCTCACCCTCCGTAACGGTGAAACCGGCCGCCATCTTATGCCCGCCGCCGTTCATCAACAGGTCCGACTGCCGCGCCGCAATCACATGCGCGCCCAGATCGACCCCCTCGACGGACCGGCCGCTGCCTTTGCCCACCCCGTTTTCGAAAGCAACCACGCAGGCCGGCCGGTTGTAGCGTTCCTTCAAACGACCGGCGACGATCCCGATGACGCCCGGATGCCACCCTTCGGCGCCGACATAGACGAGATGCTCGCCGACACCGCGGTTCTCGGCGATGTCGATCGCCTGTTCCAGGCATTGCGATTCGATTTGCTTGCGCTCGGCGTTATAGCCGTCCAGGCGGCGGGCGATTTCCCGCGCGGCGCCTTCGTCTTCAGTCGACAGCAGATCCGCGCCCAGCGACGGTTCCCCGACGCGGCCGCCGGCATTAATCCTTGGGCCCAGCAGGAAGCCCAGATGATAGGTGCCGGGCATTTCATCCATGCCCGCAATATCTGCCAGCGCCCTGAGGCCGATATTCCGGCGCTGCGCCAAAACCTTCAGGCCCTGGGCGGTCAGCACGCGGTTCAGTCCCCGCAGGGCCACCACGTCCGCCACGGTCCCCAAGGCGACAATGTCCAGCAATTGCCTAAGGTCCGGTTCTCGCCTTTGCTTGAACCAGCCCGCTTCGCGAAGCGCCCGGTTCAACCCCACGAGGACCAGGAAGGTGACGCCGGCGGCGGCCAGATAGCCGTGCGGGCTATCGTCATCCAGACGGTTCGGATTGATCACGGCGGATGCTGCCGGCAGGCGCGGTTCGGCGGCATGGTGATCGACAACGATCACGTCCAGGCCCGCTTCCTTGGCCGCCGCGAGGGGATCGAAAGCGGTGATGCCGCAATCCACCGTGATGACGAGTTTGACGCCATCGCGATGCAGTTTCAGCAAGGCCGGCGCATTCGGCCCGTAGCCTTCCGCGATCCGGTCGGGAATATAGACCTGAAGGGGCATGCCCAATGCCGCGAAATATCGCCTGAACAGGGCGGACGATGTTGCCCCGTCGACATCGTAATCGCCGAAGACGGCGACTTTTTCGCCATTGCGGATGGCGCGAAGAAGGCGGGAAATCCCCTCCTCCATCCCACGCAGATGCATTGGGTCGGGCATCTGGTCACGCAGGGACGGGTTCAGGAATCCCTCGATATCCTCCAACCCGATACCGCGCCCGGCGATCGCGCGGCCGACGATATCCGGCAAACCCCGGCTTTGCGAAATCGCGGCGGCCAGGCGCTCGTCGACGGGGCGCAGTTCCCATCGCTTGCCGCTGGCCGAGCGTTCCACGCCGAGGAATGCCTGATCCGTCATGTTGTCGCCGTCGGTCCTCCCGGGCCCGTAAGGGGTTTCCGCGCCATCAGCGCGGGTCGACCCAGAACTTGCGGCCGAAATCGTGCAGGGTTTCGATCTTCCGCACCGTCCCGGTCTTGGACCGCATGACGATGGAATGGGTGGTCGCGCCTTTGGCGAAGATCCGCACCCCGCGCAGCAGGGTGCCATCGGTAACCCCGGTCGCCGCGAACATGACGTTGCCCTTGGCCAGGTCCATCATGTCGTACTTGCGGTCCAGATCGGTGATCCCGACCTTGTGGGCGCGTTCCTTCTCGTCCTCGTTCCGGAACAACAGACGGCCCTGGAACTGCCCGCCGATGCAGCGCAGCGCCGCACAGGCCAGCACGCCTTCCGGCGCGCCGCCGCTGCCCATATAGATGTCGATCCCGCTTTCAGGGTCAGACGTGGACATGGCGCCCGCCACATCGCCGTCGCCGATCAGCTGGATGCGCGCGCCGACATCGCGGGCCGCTTTGATCAGTTCCGCATGGCGCGGACGATCCAGGATGCAGACCAGCACATCCTCAATCTTCTTGCCCTTGGCTTCCGCGATCGCTTTGAGGTTTTCCGCCGGGCTTCGGTCCAGATCGACGATCCCTTTCGGCAACCCGCCGCCAACCGCAATTTTGTCCATATAGACGTCCGGCGCGTGCAGGAAGTTACCGCCTTCCGCCATCGCCAGGACGGCCATGGCGTTCGTGCCGCCCTTGGCCGTGATGGTCGTTCCTTCCAGCGGGTCCAGCGCGATATCGATCTTCGGACCGGTGCCGGAACCGACCTTTTCGCCGATGTACAGCATCGGCGCTTCATCGCGCTCACCTTCGCCGATCACGACCGTGCCGTCGATATCCAGGGCGTTCAGCGCCGTGCGCATCGCATCGACGGCCGCCTGGTCAGCTGCCTTCTCGTCGCCGCGTCCCATCCAGCGGGAGGCCGCCAATGCGGCGGCTTCCGCGACACGGGCTGCTTCCAGCGCAAGGTTCTTGTCGGCGGTTACTTCAGGTGCTTGTTCGGCCATTTCATTCTTCCTTTAATTCTATCCGCGGGCGTTTCTCCCGCGGGCAATTTTTCCAGCGGGCGGAATTCCCGCCGGCTTGGATGCTATTCCTCGAACAGTTCGATGCGGATCATACGCGGCGTTTCGACCACCGCGCCGAGTGCTTCGATTTTCGCGCAGGCCGCCTGCATCGCGGCTTCAGCCGCATCATGCGTGGTCAGCACGACGGTCACCGGTGCCCCCGGATCGCGCCCGCGTTGGATCACGTTTTCCAGGGAAATCGATTCATCCCGCAATATGGCGGTGATATCCGCCATGACGCCCGGCTGGTCAATCACAACGAGGCGCACGTAATAGGTCCCGACACGGCTATCCAGCGGCAATGTCGGCATCTTGCGCAGGGCCGAAACGGGAACGCCGAAGGCGGGACCGCCGCGGCCGGCGGCGATATCGATCAGGTCCGCAGCCACGGCGGAGGCCGTCGGGCCATCACCGGCGCCGCGGCCCTCCATCACGGTCGTGTCGACGAAATCGCCCTTGGTGACGACCGCGTTGAAGACACCTTCGACCGACGCGATCGGGGCGCTCATCGGGACCATCACCGGGTGAACACGCTGAAAAACCCCATGCTCCGCCTGTTCGGCGATGCCGAGCAACTTGATCTTGTAGCCGATTTCCCGGGCATATTGCAGGTCATCGGGGGTGATGTGGCGAATGCCTTCGACAGAGACACTTTCGAAGTCGATTTCCACCCCGAAAGCGAGGCTGGTGAGGATCGCGAGCTTATGGGCCGCGTCGACACCGTCCACATCGAAGCTGGGATCGGCTTCCGCATAGCCCAATGCCTGCGCTTCCGACAGGACATCGCCGAAGTCGCGGCCGGTTTCGCGCATGGCGGTGAGGATATAGTTGCAGGTTCCGTTCAGAATGCCGTGCAGCGACGATATCTGGTTCCCGGCCAAGCCTTCGCGGATCGACTTGATGACCGGAATGCCGCCTGCGACCGCCGCCTCATAGGCAAGGGTTACACCAGCCTGTTCCGCCGCACCGGCCAGTTGCAGGCCGTGATGGGCGATCAGCGCCTTGTTGGCGGTCACGACATGGCGACCGGCGGTGAAAGCAGCCTCGCAGGTTTCCTTGGCGATCCCCTCGCTGCCGCCGATCAATTCGACGACCACATCGGCATCGGCGTCGCGCGCCATCTCGGCCGCATTCTCGTACCAGGCATAACCGCCCAGGTCGCAACTGCGATCCTTGCCCTTGTCCCGGGCGGCGACGGCGGTGATTTCAATCGCCCGGCCCGCACGCGCGGCAATCACATCGTGCTGCGTTTGCAGCAACCGAACCAATCCCGCGCCGACCGTGCCCAACCCGGCGACAGCGACTCTAAGCGCTTCAGCCATTCACTGAACTCCACCCCATCAAGTGCCTCAAAAAACTAATTTTTCTCAAAACCGAAAAGCCTTCTTCATCAAGCCGCCTTGCCGTTGTCCGACGGTTCGCTTTCGGCCAGGAAAGTGCGGATGTTGCGCGCCGCCTGACGGATGCGCTGCACATTCTCGACCAATCCGATTCGGACATAGCCTTCGCCGTATTCCCCGAAACCGACACCGGGCGCGACCGCCACCTTGGCCTCGGTCAAAAGCTGTTTCGCGAAAGCCAGGCTGCCGGCATTGCTGAACTTCTTCGGCACCGGCGCCCAGACGAACATCGTCGCTTCCGGGCTGGGCACCTCCCAACCGGCGCGCGACAGGCTTTCCACCAGAACGTCGCGGCGTTCCTTGTATAGCGCGCGCATGTCGTCGACACAGTCCTGAGGTCCATTCAGCGCGGCGGTCGCGGCGACCTGCACCGGGGTAAAGGCGCCATAATCGACATAGGATTTGATCCGCGCCAGGGCGGCAATCAGCGTTTCGTTCCCCGCCGCGAAACCGACGCGCCATCCCGGCATGGAATAGGTCTTGGACAGCGAGGTGAATTCCACCGCGATATCGCGCGCGCCCGGCACTTCGAGGACCGACGGCGGCGGCGTATCGCCGAAATAAACCTCGGAATAGGCCAGGTCCGACAGGATGTAGATCTGATGATGGCGGCAGAAATCGACGACTTCGGCGAAGAAATCCAGATCGACGACCTGGGCGGTCGGATTCTGCGGGAAATTCAGGATGACGGCCAAGGGTTTGGGAATGGAATGCGCGACGCCGCGTTTCAGCGCCTGCATGAATTCCTCACGGAAATCCCCCTCCCCGCTGCCTGCCGGCACATGGCGAATCGCACCGCCGGCGATGATGAAACCGAAGGAATGGATCGGATAGCACGGATTCGGCGCCAGGATGATATCGCCCGGACTGGTGATCGCCTGGGCCAGATTGGCCAAGCCTTCCTTCGAGCCCAGCGTGACGATCGCCTCTTTATCGGGATCGATGGAAACGTTGAAACGGCGTTCGTAATAGGCCGACAACGCCTTGCGCAGGCCTGGAATGCCCCGGCTTGTCGAATACCGGTGGGTCTTGGGGTTGCGGACCGTTTCCACCAGTTTTTCGACGATATGCTCGGGCGTCGGCGAATCCGGGTTGCCCATGCCGAAATCGATGATGTCCTCACCGCGTGCGCGCGCATCGGCCTTGAGGGCGTTGACCTCGGCGAAAATATACGGCGGCAGGCGCTTGATGCGGTGAAAAGAGTCGATCATCGTCGTTGTGCATTTCTGGCGTTTTTCGAACGGTCGTGCCTTTTACCGGACCGGACCGGCAACGTCTAACGCAGATTCCCATGAACGGCGCCATCCCGTTGCTTTCGCGGTGCACCAGCCGACAATGGCACCATGTTTTCAGTTGGAAACAATTAAAGCGATTGTATTGCCATTACACGACAATCAAATATCATTAACTGGCCCGCCTTTTCAGCGTATTGAGGGAAACCAACCTATGAAACTAAGCGTCCATTACGCTGCCGGCCTCGTAACACTCGTCCAGACCGTGGCTGCAATGGTGTTCCTGACCGGCTGCCAGACGACCGGGAACCTTACCTACCGCCAATACCAAGCGATGACGCCATCCAGCCAGGAACAAGTCATTCGAGAGGTCCTGGCGCACTATTTGGAGGCACCGGAACTGGAAGACTACGATTCCTGTGTCTACGCCTATTTCGACAAGGACCTTTCAGCTTCAGCACGGGAGCACTATCCGTATGTCGGTATCGACATGGTCAACGGCTTCATGAAAAAGGAAGACCCAAGGTTCAGCGGCGACGCCAAGCGTCAAATTGAGCGAGGACTCGAGGCCGTGGCGCAGTTGTTCTGCCGGAAACCGGGCGATCCATTTCGGTCGTAGATAACAACGCCCATATCTAGCAACGAAGGCTACGGTCCTAGTATTCGCTGAATACTGATCGCTAGTACTGGATGAACAGTTCGACCCGTTGGTTGCCGGAAATGCCGGCGGCGGAGTCTTCGGTGTAACGCGGCTCGCGCGCGCCGACGGCGGCGATGTCGATCCTGTCCTGCGGAATGCCGATGCGCAGCAGCGCCGCGGCGGCGGACGTCGCCCTGTCCAAGGACGCCTTGTAATTCACCAAATCCTGCCGAACCTGATCGTTCACACCGGTCGACTTGCTGGCATGGCCGACGACTTTGATCGACTTGCCGCCGTTCCGGTAGATTCCGGCGACCTGCGACAGAACGTTCAAATCGTTCTGCGTCAATTGCGACCCGCCCTGCGGGAAATACAGCGTCGCGATATGCACCGCCTGCCCGACGGGATAGCCATAACCGGCGGACGGCGCGGGTGCGGGCTGCGGCGGCGCCGCGGCGACCTGATTGCTCGTCGTCGGTTGCGGAACCGGCTGCGGTGTGGGCGCGGGTTGCGGCGCCGAAGCAGGTTGAGGCACCGGTTGGGGAACTGGCTGCGGCGCGGCTTGCGGCACGGGCTGCGGTGTCGGCACCGGCTGCGGCGCGCTGCTGGCGGTCTGGCTGCCGGCGGTATTCTGCCTGACGACCTGTTCGGAATAACGCGCGTTGTTCTTGTCGGCGACCAACTGGTTCTGCAACTGCCCCGCTTCCTGCACGATCGAGGGGGGCGGCGGCTTCTGCGGCACGGAACCGACGGAGGGATAGTTGTCGCTCGACCCGGGAACCGGCTTGGGTTCCGTCGATTCTTCGGCTTCCTCCTCATCGTCGCCGAACCAATTCAGTGGATTCGCGGCTGAGGCGACGTCGCCGGCGGTGTCGCCGATATCCGACATGGTCTCACAAGCCGACAGGGTTAACGCAACCGCTGCCGCCGCGGCAAAGCGAATAAAGACCCTGTAGTCGACACCGCCCAAGAGCGGTTCGGAAGACTCAATCGTCATGGCAATCCAACCCGTACGTTTCTTGTCAACTTTCGGCATATGCGAGGTTGGCACGTACCCTCCCCCAATACCAGTCAATCAGGGGGATACTATAGGATTCCCCCGATGTCCAAAATCCCTTGGCCGTCAGGCGGTTGATCGCGGGCGGATGGGCTCCGCTCCACACACCGATGCGTTACCGCCGGCATGCCGCGCCCCCCTTGGTCTGTACCGCCGGCTGTTCTATAACCCAACTGTAATGGAAATTTGTGACATTGACTGTCTTTCAGGGTGGGCTCCCCATCCGAAGCGCAGCGTCGATTAAGGGTTCGGAATGAGCGATAAAACGAGCGAAGCGGCGGAAGGTCAAAAAGATTGGCCCGATCCAGTCGAGTTCTCCCGCCAGATGGGCCAAATTGCGGAACGCAGTCAAAAGCTGGTCACGGAGTTTCTCAACAAGCATCCGGCAGGCGCCGGCGAAGGCGCGCTGGGCCATGGCGACCCCTTGAACGTGGGTGCCGCCTTCCTTGAGATGACCCAACGGATGATGACGAATCCGGCGGCCATGATGCAGGCGCAGGTAAATCTGTGGCAGAATTACATGAACCTGTGGACCGCCACGACCCATCGCATGCTGGGCGGCGAATCCGAGCCGGTGATCCACCCGGAGAAGTCGGATAACCGGTTCCGCGACGACGCCTGGAATGAAAACGCGCTGTTCGACTATATCAAGCAATCCTATCTGCTGACCGCGCGATGGATGCAGGAAACCGTCGGCGAAGTGGAAGGCCTGGACGCCAAGACGGCGAAGAAGGTTGATTTCTACACCAAGCAATTCGCCGATGCCCTGGCGCCGAGCAATTTCCTGCTGACCAACCCGGCTGTCCTGCGCGAAACCCTGGACAGCAAGGGCGAGAACCTGATCCGCGGATTGGAAAACCTGCTGAGCGACCTGGAAAAGGGCGAAGGTCAGCTGAAGATTTCGATGACCGACGCGGAAGCGTTCGAGGTCGGCGAAAACATCGCGACCTCACCCGGCAAGGTCGTCTTTCAGACCGATTTGATGCAGCTGATCCAGTACGAACCGACGACGGAAACCGTTTACAAGACGCCGCTGGTGATCGTCCCGCCCTGGATCAACAAGTATTACATCCTGGATCTGCGGGCGAAGAACTCCTTCATCAAATGGGCCGTGGACCAGGGGCTGACGGTATTCGTCGTTTCCTGGGTCAATCCGGACGAAAAACTCGCCCGGAAGACCTTCGAAGATTACATGAAGGAAGGCACCCTGGCCGCGATCGAGGCGGTCCTGGACATTACCGGCGAAGCGCAGACGAATATCATCGGATATTGCCTGGGTGGCACGCTGACGGCATCGACGCTTGCCTATATGGCCGCCAAGAAGGACGAACGGGTCAAATCGGCGACCTTCTTCACCACCATGATCGATTTCGAAGAAGCGGGCGAACTTTCCGTCTTCATCGACGAAGAGCAGTTGAAGGCCCTTGAAGAACGCATGAACGACCGCGGATACCTGGAAGGGTCCGAAATGGCGACGACGTTCAACATGCTGCGCGCCAACGACCTGATCTGGTCCTTCGTGGTGAACAACTATTTGATGGGTAAGGACCCCTTCCCCTTCGACCTGCTGTACTGGAACTCGGATTCGACGCGGATGCCCGCGGCGATGCACAGTTTCTACCTGCGCAAGATGTATCTGGAAAACAAACTGATCGAACCGGACGGCATCACGCTGTGCGGTACGCCGATCGATCTGACGCGGATCGAAATTCCGGTTTGCGTCCTGTCGACCCGTGAGGATCATATCGCGCCATGGAAATCGACCTATGCGGCGACGCAGACCTATAAGGGACCGGTGAAATTCCTGCTGGCCGCAAGCGGTCATATCGCCGGTGTGGTGAACCCGCCGAACCCGGATAAGCCGAAATACTCGCACTGGACGAACACCAAGAACCCGGCGACGCCGGAAGAATGGCTCGACACCGCGACGGAACATCCCGGCTCCTGGTGGCCGGAATGGCTGAAATGGATCAAGAGGCAGTCCGGCCAGAAAAAGACAGCGCCGCGCATTCCGGGATCCGTAGAGAAATATCCGGCGATTGAGGCCGCACCCGGCTCGTATGTCAAAGCCCGGATCGGCTAGCCGGAACGGTTCTGGAAGAAGACAAAGAAAAACCCCCATCCTCGCGGTGGGGGTTTTTGTGTTTCGGCTTTCTGGAATAGGCCTTCGGGTTTTTCTCCACACGGTGCCCCAATCGCCAGGCGGCGCGTGCTTCCGCATTCCGCCTTTTCGCGGGTGCGGCCTTTGCTTTCTTCATGTCACTTTCTCCTAACACCTCAATTCTTCTCGCAGGCCGCGCGGTGTTTCGCGGCCAGTTCCACATAATGCGGGGCGGTATAGTCGATCATCCGCGCATCGCTTTCGCCTGTCATGCGCATGAATTTGGCAGGCGATCCCGCCCAAAGTTCGCCCGCGCCAACCTTCTTGCCCGGCGTCAGCAGCGCGCCGGCGGCGACCATGCCGCCCTTTTCCACCAGGCAATCGTCCATCACACAGGCCTTCATGCCGATGAAGGCCCCATCCTCCAAGGTACAGGCATGGATCAGCGCCATATGGCCGATGGAAATATCGTCGCCGATATAGGTTCCCTGCCCCTTGCTGGAAACATGCACGACGGTTCCGTCCTGCAAATTCGTCCGCGCGCCGACGCGAATCTCATTCACGTCGCCGCGCAGCACGCAATTGTACCAAATGCCGGCCCCCGGGCCGATTTCCACATCGCCGATGATCACCGCGCCCGGCGCAACGAAGGCGGTCGGATGGATGACCGGCTTCTTGCCTTCGAATTCGATAACCCGCGGTCCGGAAATCATCTCAACATCCATCTCAATCCTCCCCAAAATCACTCATATCGGCCGGCCACGGTTCGTCGGACAAAAGGCCGGGCCAGCGGTCTCGCCATCCCTTGCGGGCGACGCGTTCCTGGAACGCCTTGCGGCACCGCGCACTGTCTTCCGCGGGCCGTAGGACACTGCGCATCAAATCGCCCAGCCCGAAAGGCGCCAATATCCATAAACCCTGTGCGCCATCCAACCTGACCGCGACGGCGGTCGCGGTTTCCGGCCAACGGCGCATCGCCTCGACAAGCCCGGGATAGGGCTCATCGCCATGTTTCAAATGCATCCGCGCCTGGTTGCGGACCGACCAGGGCACGGCGGGCAACCGCGCCGCCAAGTCTTGTTCCAAGGCCGCTTCCCTGTCCCCGGTATCGGCCGGATCGTGGATCAGGACGTCCACATCATCCGGTAATTCCGGCGCGCGGCCATGCATCTGATCCCACACCGCATTCCGAACGAAGCCGGCACCGATCCAAGCCCCTTCCCCGCAAACGTCGCGCAGTGTCGCCAGAACCTCCGCATGCCAGGGCGAGCCGAGGAGCACCCGCGTCAGGCTTCTGCGTTCGTCTTCCGGCTCGATCGTCATCTGGGCGGCATCAGTAGACCAGCGGCGTGTCCAGGCCCTTCCCTTCATCGGCCCCCAGCATGATGTTCAGGTTCTGCACCGCCTGACCGGATGCGCCCTTGCCCAGATTGTCGATCAGGACCATCACCACCGCCTGTTGCCGTTCCGCATGTCCGAAGACATGGATCCGCATCTTGTTGGTGCCGTTCAAATCCTCGGGGTTCAGACGCGCCATCGCCGACGTCTCGGCAAGATCGGCGACTTCCACATAGCGTTCGCCCGCATAATGCGTCTTGAAGACCTGAACCAGATCCGCGGCCGTGGGCGCGCCCGGAAGGGCCCAAAGCTGCAGCGGAAGCTGCACCAGCATCCCTTGCCGATACCGCCCGACGCTGGGGACGAAAAGCGGCTTATGCGCCAAGCCGCCCCACTGCTCGATTTCGGGCACATGCTTGTGTTCCAGACCGAGCCCATAGGCCCAGAAAGTCGCGGTGCTGTAATTGTCGGCGCTTTCGTCCTCGAACTCGGCGATCAAGGACTTGCCGCCGCCGGTATAACCGGAAATCGCATTGATCGTGATCGGCCAATCGCTCGGCACGGCCCCCGCCTTGACCAGCGGATGCAGCATCGCGACCGAGGAAATCGCGTAGCAGCCGGGATTCGTGACCCGGGCGGCCTTGGCGATGTCGGCGCGCTGACCCGCATCGAATTCGGGAAAGCCATAGGTCCAGCCCGGCGCGATCCGGTGGGCGGAGGACGCATCGATAACCTTCGTATCGTTGCTTTCGATCAAGGCGACCGCGTCCTTCGCGGCGGCATCCGGGAGGCAAAGGATCGAGACATCCGCGGTGTTCAAGGCGTCGCGGCGGGCATTCACATCCTTCCGGTGTTCGTCAGAGAGCTGGATGAAGTCCAGGTCGTCCCGCGCTTCCAGCCGGGCCCGGATCTGCAATCCCGTGGTACCCGCTTCGCCGTCGATGAAAATTTTCGCTGTCATTGTTCCGTTCCCGATCGCGTCTCTTGCAAGCTGCCGGGCATTGTCGGTGATGGACACCCGGCGAAAAAATAAGGCGGCCAAAGCGGCCGCCCATAGAAACCATGCCGGCCCGGTCGGGCCCTGTCGGTCCTATCGTCGCGTACCGCGCGCCGAAACTTGTTCACCCCGTCGAAGCATGATTTCGTCCGTCCTCGATAAATGCCTGTCCGGGACCATCCCGGCCAAGCGGCGGCACTATGGTCCGAAGCGGGTCAAATAGGCAAGTGTTTTGAAGAGATGGAGCGGGAGGGTGAGCATGATGGAACTGCAGGACCGGGTCAGGGCGGCGCTGGAAAGTAGCGGCGTTCCCTTCGAGATCATCGAATGCGACCCGAACCTTGCCGATACGGCGGCTTTCTGCGCCCATTACGGCTATAGTGCTGAGATTTCCGCCAACGCCATCCTGGTCAAGACCAAGACCGCGGAGCCCAAATTCGCGTTGTGCATGGTGCTGGCCAGCGCACGGCTGAACGTGAACAGCACGGTGCGCAAGAAGTTCCCAGCCCGGAAGGTTTCCTTCGCGTCGCGGGATGAAACCAAGAAACTGACCGGCATGGAAATCGGCGGCGTCACCCCGATCGCCCTGCCGGAAGATCTGCCCCTATGGGTCGACGCCGCGGTGATGGAATGCGACCGGATCATTCTGGGCGGCGGCGGCCGGGATACCAAGGTGATCGTCGACCCGGCCTATTTCCGAGCCACGCCCAACACCGAAATCGTAACGGACCTGGCGACCCCGATTTCAGGTTGATTCCCGGTTTCACGGTTCACGCGGAGCGACCGGTGGGGTATTCTGATACAAGGCAGTTCACTTCCCGGAGGGCGATGCCATGCGTTCCGTGCGGACGGTCGCCAAACCTAACCCCCAATCCATAAGGGCTGTGATCCAACGCGGCCTCGCGGTGTCGGTCGTGCTGGCCGTTTCGATGGTTTCCATCATGGTCTGGTCCGCCGTCCCCGGGTCCGCCCGGGCGGCCGACGGCAAGCTGGCGCTGGTGATCGGAAATGGCGGCTATCAGGACGGCCGGCTGGAAAACCCGGTAAACGACGCCCAGCTTATCGCCGACAATCTGAAAAGCCTCGGGTTCCGTGTCTTCCGCCATCTTGACCTGGACCAGCGCGGAATGCGGCGGGCGGTTTCCGATTTCGGACTGGCGGTCGAGGAAGCCGGCGAACAGTCGGTCAGCCTCGTCTACTATGCCGGCCACGGGGTTCAGATCGAAGGCGAGAATTACCTCATCCCGGTGGGCGCACAGATCAGGCATGAGCGGGATGTGCCGATAGAGGCGGTCTCCGCGAACGACATTCGCGACCAAACCCGCTCGTGGATCGTGTAGGCAACGGTTTGGACCAAGGGTTCGACGATGCCGATCCCCAACGCGACGCGCCAATCCCCGGTCAGAATATAGGCGACCGCGATGGCGACGGTCAGGTGCATGGCGCTGTAACTGCCGGTTTTTGCGATCTGGCGCGCCATTCCGGGGCCGACACTGTTATTCATATATGTAATTGCGGCTGACATTCTCTTCATCCTCGTATCGCGCAAGCCACATCATGTTATTGCGACTTATTCGCATTTAAATAAGAGGGTTTTCAGATTATGTCAAGAATGGACCTGCAGTTATGCACGCAAGTGCCCCTTCCTTTTTCACTGATCCGCGTTAATCTTTAGAGCAGGTCCAAAACAACAAAACCTCACCACATTTCTGATCCAAAGGGAGTTGGCTATGCCGGCATTGGACGATCCAGCCATGTCATCCGGGAAATTCGGAATTGGGCAGAACGTGCCCCGCAAGGAAGACCCCACCCTGCTCACAGGGCACGGGAAGTATACGGACGATTTGAATCTGGATGGGCAGTTATACGCCTATGTCTTCCGCTCGCCCTATGCCCACGCAATCATCAAGAACATCGACACTTCGGCGGCGCTTGAAAGCCCTGGTGTCCATATGGTCGTCACCGGGAAGGACCTCGTGGAAGCCGGATACGGCACCCCGCCCTGCATCGTGCCGCTGAAAAACCCGGACGGTACGGAAATGATCAAGACGCCGTGGATGGCGTTGCCCGCGGACAGGATTCGCTATGCCGGGGAAGCGGTGGCAATGGTCATCGCCGAAACCCAGGTACAGGCTAAGGACGCCGCGGAATTGATCGAGTTGGATGTCGAAGAACTGCCGGCCGTGGTCAATATGGAAACCGCCGCCGCCCCCGGCACGGAACAGATCTGGCCGGATTTGACGCAGAACAACACCGCCGTGCATTGGGAAGGCGGCAAGAAGGACGAGACCGAGGAAGCCTTCGCCAAGGCCGCCCATGTCACCAAGATGCGGTTGAACAACAACCGTCTGGTCGTCGCGCCGATTGAGCCGCGCTGCTCAATCGCCGATTACGATTCGGAAGAAGACCGTTATGTCTTCCACTCCTGTTCCCAAGGGGTGTTCGGCCTGCGCAACAACCTGGCCCAGCACGTCCTGAAGGTCGAACCGGAAAAACTGCGCGTGCTGACCTATAATGTCGGCGGATCCTTCGGGATGAAGATCTATGTCTATCCCGAATACCTGCCCCTGCTGCACGCCGCCAAGGCGTTGCGCCGCCCGGTGAAATGGACGGATGAGCGCAGCGGGTCCTTCATGAGCGACCTGCACGGCCGGGCCATGAAGTTCGACGCGGAACTGGCGCTGGACGAAGACCACAATTTCACCGGCGTTCGGGTGAAGGTCGTCGGCGATCTGGGGGCCTATATCTCCTTCGTCGGTCCCATGATGGCCAGCTTGAACATCCTGCGGAACGGTATCGGCGCCTATAAGACGCCGACCATGTTCGTCGAATCCGACCTTGTGCTGACGAACAAGACGCCGGTCGCCGCATATCGCGGCGCGGGGCGGCCCGACGGCAACTACATCATGGAAAACCTGATCGATCAGGCGGCCCGCGACCTGGGCATCGACAAGGTCGAACTGCGCCGCAAGAACCTGGTTCCGGCGGACATGATGCCCTTCACCGCCGGCAACGGCGAAGCCATCGATAGCGGCGACTTCCTGGGCACGATGGAAAAAGCCTTGGAAGTCGGCGACGTCGCCGGTTTCGCGGCACGCCGCAAGGAAAGCGAATCGCGCGGAAAGCTGCGGGGCTTGGGCGTCAGTTCCTTCTGTGAAGTCACCGCCACCCCGGCCAAGGAAATGGGCGGGGTACGGTTCGACGACGACGGCGGCGTTACCATCGTCACCGGCACGCTGGACTACGGTCAGGGCCATGCGGGCACCTTCGCGCAGATCCTGAACGACCTGCTGGGCATTCCCTTCGACAAGGTGCGCCTGCTTCAGGGCGACAGCGACCAACTGCTCGCCGGCGGCGGCAGCGGCGGTTCGCGCTCGGTCATGTCGACCGGCAATGCGCTGGTCGTCTGTTCCGAACAGATCATCGACAAGGGCAAGAAGCTTGCGGGCCATCTGTTCGAAACCGCCGCGGCGGATATCGAATTCAACCAGGGCAACTTCTCCGTCGTCGGAACGGACCGTGAAATCGGCATCATTGAACTGGACAAGGAATCCAGAAAAATGAATAACTTGCCGGATGGTCTTGAGCCGGGACTTACGGTGGAATTGGTCAACGACCTGCCCGACCCCGCCTATCCGAACGGCTGCCATGTCTGCGAAGTGGAAATCGATCCCGATACCGGCATGGTCACGCTGGACCGCTATTACACCGTCAACGATTTCGGTGTGCTGGTGAACCCGATGCTGGTCGAAGGCCAGGCCCAGGGCGGCGTCGTGCAGGGCATCGGCCAGGTTCTGTGGGAAGAAGCCGTCTATGACGACGACGGGCAGTTGCTGACCGGATCCTTCATGGATTACGCGATGCCGCGTGCGAACGATCTGCCGGATATCGGCTTCGTTTCCAATCCGTCCCGCGCGACGACCAATTCACTGGGCGTAAAAGGCTGCGGCGAAGGCGGTACGGGTGGTTCCCTGCCCGCCACGTCCTGCGCGGTGCAGGATGCGCTGCATTCCGGCGGCGCCAAACCGATCGAAATTCCGGCAACACCGGAAAAGGTCTGGCGCGCGCTCAACGCGGCAGGCTGATAGGAATACGCTCCACCGGTCCGGGCCCTGATGGGAAATGGACCGGTGGAGCCTTCTTATTTTCTCAAAGCGGCCCTCTGACAGGGCCGTTTTTTTGTGCGACACTACAGCCAATTCAGTCCTATCCTTCCTTTCCGCGTCCAGGCTGCCGAAGCTGGCGGAGTCTTCTCTGTTTCGGAAGGTGTTTTCTATGGGAGTATTCCGATGAATGTCATGTCCATGCCGGCCGAGGGCGGCACCAATTCGCTCGAACAATACTGGATGCCCTTCACGGCGAACCGTGACTTCAAGGCCTCGCCGCGCCTGATCACGAAAAGCGAGGGCATGTATCTTTGGAACCATCAGGGCGGCAAGCTGATCGACGGGTCGTCAGGCCTGTTCAATGTCGCGGCCGGCCACGGGCGGAAGGAAATCGCCGACGCGGTCTATGCCCAGATGATGCAGAACGACTACACCGCGCCGTTCCAAATGAACCATCCGTCGGCCTTCGATCTCGCCTCCAAGCTGACGCATATCCTGCCCGACCCCTTCAACCATGTCTTCTTCACCAATTCCGGGTCGGAATCGATCGACACGGCGCTGAAGATCGCCATGGCCTATCACCGGGCCAACGGTCAGGGCCACCGCATCCGCTTCGTGTCGCGTGAACGCGCCTATCACGGGGTGAACATGGGCGGCGTCTCGCTCAGCGGCATGGTCAAGAACCGCGAAACCTTCCCGTCGGTCATGCCGAACATCGTCACCATTCGCCATACCTGGGACCCGGACGCCCTCTTCACCAAGGGTCAGGCCGAACACGGCGCGGAATTGGCGGACGACCTGCAGCGCCATTGCGAAACCTATGGCGGCGGCACCATCGCGGCGGTCTTCGTCGAACCAGTCGCCGGATCGACCGGCACGCTGGTTCCGCCGAAGGGCTACCTGCAGCGCCTGCGCGAAATCTGCGACAAGCACGGCATCCTGCTCGTCTTCGATGAGGTCATCACCGGCTTCGGCCGCCTGGGCCATCCCTTCGCCGCCGACGCGTTCGAAGTGACCCCGGACATCATCACGATGGCCAAGGCGCTGACCAACGGCGCGATTCCGATGGGCGCCGTCGCCGTTCGCGACGAAATCTACGAGACGGTCACGGAAGCGGCCCCGGAAGACGCCATCGAATTCTTCCACGGCTACACCTATTCCGGTCATCCGGCGGCCTGCGCGGCCGGTCTGGCGACCCTGAAGATCTATGAGGACGAAGGCCTGTTCGAACGCGCCGCCGGCCTCAGCGACTACTTCCTGGACGCGATCTGGTCGCTGAAGGATTTGGGCATCGTCAAGGATCTGCGCGGCATGGGCCTGATGGCCGGTGTCGAACTGCACCCGATCGAAGGCAAGCCCGGCATCCGCGGCAACAACATGCAGAAGGCTCTGTTCCACAATGGCTGCCACGTGAAATGGACCGGCGACACGGCCATCGTCGCGCCCAGCCTGATCGCGGAAAAGAGCCATATCGACGAAATCGTCGGCTGCATCCGCAAGACGCTGGAAGAAGTCTGATCCTTCTTCCCGTCAATCAATGACAAAAGGCCCGCCGATTGGCGGGCCTTTTTCGTTGGGGAACCGACGCCCCTATTCTTCCAGCAGATGTTCGTAGCGCCGATCGGTCAGGGTTCTCAGGAAGGCGACGATGGCGTCGATGCGTTTGTCGTCGAGCGCCGGGCCGTGCTCCAACTCCTCTAGCGAAAGATTGGCGTCGACTTCCGGCGGGTTCCAGGGTTTGCCGGTTTCCGGGTTGATCTGACCGGCGGCCTTCTTGGTGTTGTATTTGTTGTAGAACACCACGGTCGTGCGCAGGTCCTTGAAGACGCCGTTATGCATATAGGGGCCGGTCACCGCCACGTTGCGCAGGGTCGGCACCTTGTATTTCCCGCCCTCAACCGGGTCGTCGACACCGGGATTGTCCAACAGGCCCCGGTCCACGAAGTCGGCTTCCTTGCCATTGACCGCGCGCGCCGCCGTATTGGTGGGGATGCCGATATTGTGGAACCGGTAGTTCGAGAAGGTCTCTGCCTGAGAAACCTGGGAGGTCTGCAGCTGATGGCACTTGTTGCAGTTGGTGAATTGCTGAGAGAAGAACAGGACGCGGCCCAATTCCTCCTGCTTGCTGAGCTTCACCTCACCGCGCAGGAAACGGTCATATTTCGAATCGAAGGGTGACAGGAAGGCCGTTTCCTCAAAGGCGGCAATGCTTTCCGCCATGGCATCATAGGCCGCCGCGGCATCGTCCAGCGTTTCCGCGCCGTAAATCTTCTCGAAGCTTGCGACATAGACCGGGTTTTCCTTGATCCGCTCTACCACCGATGCTTCGTCGGGCATCCCCATCTCGATCGGGTTCAGCGGCGGACCGCCCGCCTGCCCTTTCAAGTCCGGCTCCCGTCCATCCAGGAACTGACCGCCGACATAGAACCCGTCCGCATTCTTGTGAAAGGCCGGTGAGAACCGCGCATACATGGAGGTCGGCGTGTTCCGGTCCCCCAGCGAGGCCCCATCATCGCCGAGGGATACGGCGCGTCCCGCCTCCGTCTCGCGCGGATCGGTGAAGGCAAATGCTGGATCGTGACAGGTCGCACAGGCCATGGTTCGGTTCATCGACAGGTTGGTGTCGAAGAACAGAGACCGCCCCAGGGCTTCCTTGCTGTCGAAAACGGGTTGCTGCTGGGCGACGGCCGCGCCCGCCGCACCGATGGCCAGCATCAGAATTGCCGCGCCAAACCCGGATTGTACGGTCTTTTTCATATCTTCCCCCCATCCGCGTGAACAGACGGCCCACTTAAACAGACCGTACTGCCCGCGCCCTTTCACGCGGCATGTCGCAAACGCATCGATAATGCCATTGATTATCGTTTGCATTGATGAGGATCAAATACTGATTGGAAATTCGACCTGCGGCGAACCGTCTCCGTCAGTACGGCAGACCGACATAGTTTTCAGCCATCACCCGCTGCGCCGCGTGGTTAGAGCGCAGAAATTCCAGTTCCGCCCGTTGGATACGCAGGTCGAATTCAGTCTGTTCGGGATAGCGATGCAGCAGATTAGTCATCCACCAACTGAACCTCTCCGCCTTCCAGACCCGCGCGAGGGCGCGTTCGGAATATCGGTCGATCCCCTCGCTGTCGCCTTCCTCGTAATACTGCAGCAGGCCGTTATACAGATAGTAGATATCGGACGCGGCAGTGTTCAGTCCCTTTGCCCCGGTCGGCGGCACGATATGGGCGGCATCGCCGCACAGGAACAATCGGCCCCAGCGCATCGGTTCGGCAACGAAGCTGCGCAGCGGCGCGATGGACTTTTCAATCGACGGCCCGGTGATCAGCTTATCCGCCGCCTCGTCCGGAATACGGCGCTTCAATTCGTCCCAGAAGTTCTGGTCGGACCAATCCTCCACATGATCGGACATGGAGCATTGGATATAGTACCGGCTTAGATTGGCGTTCCGCATCGAGCACAGCGCAAACCCGCGCCCCGAGTTCGAATAGATCAACTCGTCATCCACCGGCGGCGTTTCCGACAGCACGCCGAGCCAGCCGAAAGGATAGACCTTTTCGTATTCCCGGCGGACGTCCAGCGGAATGCTTTGCCGGCTGACACCATGGAACCCGTCGCAGCCCGCCACGAAATCGCAATCGATCCGGGCTTCGCCATCCGGCGTGCGATAGGTGATAAAGGGTTTGTCGGTATCCGCATCGTTGACGGCGACATCTTCGACCTCGAAGACAATCTTGCCACCCGCGGCTTCACGCGCGTCGTACAGGTCGCGGGTCACTTCAGTCTGACCATAGACGATGACCGTGGTATCGGTCAGGTCCTTGAAATTGATCCTGAAAGACTCGTTGTCATAGGCGATGAGCGTGCCGTCATGGACGAAACCCTCCCGATCCATTCGCTCACCGACGCCGGCCTCTCGCATCAGGGAGACGAAACCCCGTTCCAGAATACCGGCGCGAATCCGGCTTAACACATAGTCGCGTGTCTTCCGTTCCAGAACGACGGTATCGATACCCTTCCGATGAAGCAGTTGTGAAAGCAAAAGCCCGGACGGCCCCCCACCAATAATCGCGACCTGTGTCCTCACCTTCGAACCTCATTCTCGTTCGCCTTGCCGTACCGGCGCCGATGCGCCTCCGGCATTAATGTTGGCATGCACAACATATTACAAGTTTCGTCTGATGAATTATCGGCCACCGCCGCGTCAATGCAATTGCAGCGCCCTATCCCCCGTGATTTCCTCACTATCTTACGCTGTTTCCGATGGAGTGGATGATGAAGGTTACTGTCGCGGCCACACAAATGGCATGCACCGATGTGGTGGAGGAGAATGTCGCGCGGGCGGAGGCCATGATCCGTAAAGCGGCAGCGGACGGCGCCAATGTGGTGCTGCTGCAGGAACTGTTCGAAGGCCTTTATTTCTGCCAGGACGAATTGCCGGAACATTGCGCCAGGGCGAAACCGGCGGCGGGCCATCCCACCATCGCGCATTTTCAGAAATTGGCCGCGGAATTGAACATGGTCATTCCGGTCAGTTTCTATGAATTGGCCAACAATGCGCGCTTCAACTCGGTCGCCGTCATCGACGCGGACGGCGCGATGCTGGGCATCTACAGGAAGAGCCATATTCCCCACGGGTCGGGTTATCAGGAAAAATACTACTTCTCCCCCGGCGATACCGGGTTCAAGGTTTGGGATACCAGGTTCGGAAGGATCGGCATCGGCATCTGCTGGGACCAATGGTTCCCCGAAGCCGCCCGCGCCATGGCCCTGATGGGGGCTGAGATGATCCTGTACCCAACCGCCATCGGATCGGAACTGCAGGATGCCGGCTGGGATTCATCGGGTCATTGGCGGCGTGTGATGCAAGGGCATGCCGGGGCGAATATCCTGCCCGTGATCGCCTCCAACCGGATCGGCCGGGAAGACGGCCGCAAGGGTACCCATCTGGACTTCTACGGCACTTCCTTCATCGCCGGCCCTACGGGCGAGATCGTCTGCGACGCGGACCGGGAAACCGAAACGGTGCTCACCGCCACATTCGATCTGGACGAGGTGCGGAACCTGCGTCAGGGCTGGGGCATCTACCGCGACCGGCGGCCGGATCTCTACGGCCGCCTGCTCACCATGGATGGCGGAAACTGAAAGCCATCTGGATGAACCCGTCCTAGTGCGGTTTGCGTGCCACGATGAAGACGGCCTTACCCTTGCCCGGCTGCCATTCCTCCTCAATTTCAAAGCCGGACTGGCGGATTGCGGCCAGAAAATCCTCACGCGGGAAAACGGCAAGGCCAGGCAAGATGCCGAAGAACGCGCCGATGGGACCGACGATGCGCAGAACGCCCCTTCCGTCCCCCAGACAAGTCGTGCTCGACACCAATACGCCACCCGGCTTTAGCATCCCGTGGAGCCGCGGAATGACATCCCGCCAACCGGGTAGAAGATGGAAGATGCTGTGCGCCATGACCATGTCCAGGGAACCGTCCGGCACCTTCAATTCGTCTATGGCGATCCGCTCGAAAGTCACATTGGCGATGCCGGCCGCGTCCGCTTTTCCCTGTGCGATTTCCAGCATTTTCGCGGAATAGTCCGTCGCCCGGATATGCTTCGCATAGGGCGCATGGGACAGCGCCGTCGTTCCCGTACCGCAGCCGATCTCCAGCACCTCGGATTGTGCGGTCAAATAGCGTCGCGTCTGCTCCAGCTTGCGATGGTACGACGCCTCGTCCGCGACCTTGTGCCTGGAATACCGGACCGCGACCTTGTCCCAGAACCGTTCCGGCCGGACCATTATCGTCTCCCCATCATACTGAATATTGCCGCCGACGATGGTTTGTTGAGATTTGTTACAGGGCGATCTTAAGGATGTCTCCCTCTTCCGCCTCCTTGGCGATGCCCTCACAGAGCGCGCCCACCGCGTTGGACGTCGACTTCGGTGATGTCCGGACCACATAGGCGATATCCGGCGGTTCCCGGAAACCATCCTGTTCGATCGCCTCCATGCCGGGCGACAGATGTTCCTGATTGACGATGGAAACGCCCAGGCCCGCCTCGATCCCCGCCAGGATGCCGGCATTGCTGGAACATTCCAGAACGGTCCGAAAGGCCCGGCCCATCGTCCCGGCGTTCTCAACCAGCCAGGCCTTGTAGAAGCATCGGTCGTCATAGGCCAGGAAGGGCACGGGGCCGTCTTCCGGCAGGACGAAGTCCCTTGCCTTGGCCCAACACAGACGATGCCTGAACAGGACCGTGTCAGCCGGCCGCACCTCCCGCGCGAAAACCTGCATCACGCCCAGGTCTATCGCGCCGCCATCGACCTCTTCCTGAAGCACCTGACTTTGCGCGACATGGACCCTGACGGACACATCCGGAAAGACCTTGGCGAACCGGGCCAATACCTGCGCCAGCCCGCTGCTGGTCATGTCCTCGGTCATGCCCATGCGGATATTCCCGCTCAGGGTCCGCCGGCTCAGCGTCGCGGCGGCCTCGTCATGCAACGCGAGGATCCGGTTCGCATAACCCAACAGGCGCTCGCCGGTATCGGTCAGCAAGGGCAGGCCCGACCGCCTGTTCAGCAAGCGGCAATCGATATGGTCTTCCAGGCGTTTGATCTTGTGACTGATCGCGGATTGAGAGAGCGAGAGGTGATGCGCCGCGCGGGTCACCCCGCCATGATCGGCGACCGACTTCAGCGCCCGCAGGGAATCCACATCCAGTTTCAACGGTATCGTCGTCACATCCTCAACCCTATATGACAAATTTCGATGAAAACTAGATTAACATGTCATTTTTAACAATGGATGAACTGCGCTAGAAAGGGTGCGGATCATTCAACGAAGAGAGCAAGAACATGGCGCTTACCGACTACAAGGCACTGACATTCGACGTCTACGGCACGCTGATCGACTGGGAAACCGGTATGGTGAACGGCCTGAAACCCCTGACGGACAGGGTCGGCGGACTGACCCGCGACCAGATTCTGGAGGCCCATGCCTTCCACGAATCCACCAGCCAGAAATGGACCCCGTCGAAGACCTATTCCCAACTGCTGGCGACCGTCTACAAGCGCCTGGCGGAAGAATGGCGCATTCCGGTCGAATGGGATGAATGCCTGGTCTACGGCGCGTCCGTCCAGCATTGGCCGGCTTTCGAGGACAGCGCGGAGTCCCTCGCCTATCTGAAGGATCACTACAAGCTGGTCGTCCTTTCGAATGTCGACAATGCAAGCTTCGCCCATAGCAACAAGAAGCTCGGCAATCCGTTCCATATGGTCTACACGGCCGAGGATGTCGGTTCCTACAAACCCGCGCCGCGCAATTTCGACTATATGCTGGAGAATCTGGCCCGCCTCGGCATCCAGAAGCAGGACATTCTGCACACCGCGGAAAGCATGTTCCACGACCATGGACCGGCCAACAAATTCGGCCTGACCAATTGCTGGATCTACCGCCGTCATGACAAGGAAGGGTTCGGCGCGACCATGAATCCGGGTGAGATGCCCTCGGTCGACATGGTCTTCAACAGCATGGCGGAATTCGTCGCCGCCCATAAGGCCGAGATGGCCGCCTGACGCGGCCATCGGACAATCCACCCGTGCCGCTAAGCGCCGGTCGCCTGCTGCCCCCCCTGCTGCCCCAGATAGGCGTCGACGTCCACGTCGTCGATCTGTTCCGGCAGCAGGAAGCGCTTCGCGTAGGTCTTGTAGACTCCGCTTTTCAGGAACAGGTCGAAAAGGTCCGGGTCGATATGCTGGTCCTTCTTCATGAAGGACATGATCCGGATCGACTCCGATAGGGTCTTCGCCGGTTTATAGGGGCGGTCGGCGGCGGTCAGCGCTTCGAAAATATCGGCGATGGCCATGATCCGCGACGGGATGGACATCTCCTCCTTTTTCAACTTCCGGGGATAGCCGGTGCCGATCATGGTTTCGTGGTGATTGCCGGCAATCTCCGGAATGCGTTTCAGGTGATCAGGATAGGGCAGGCCTTCCAGCATAATGATGGTCTGGACGATGTGGTCGTTGATAATGAACCGTTCCTCGGCCGTCAGCGTGCCCCGGGCGATACACAGGTTGTAGAGTTCACCCAAGTTGAACTTGTGCTCGGGAATCTTCATGTCGAAACCGTAGGGATTGTCGCCGAAGACGTCTCTTTCCTCGCGATCGATAATATGCTCCGCCTTATCGGCCAGCAGGTGCTCGGTCGCGGGCAAGTCCGGTTTCGGGAACGCTTCTATCCGGTCACGTTCGGCGATCGACAGGCCAAGCCGGTCGTCGAAGTGACGCACCCATTGCCGCGAACCGATCTGGCGCAGCCGCTCCATCTTCTCCTCGTCCATGAACTCGCCGCCAATATTGCATTCCGCGATAAAGGCGAAGTCGTCCATCAACGCCGCCTTCTCCGCCTCAAGCGCCTCTCTGTCAGGCGACTTGCCGTCAATCACCGCGTTAAGGAATGCAATCTCGCTATCGCGCAGAAGAACCTCGAACCGGGTACGGATTTCGTGGATCCGGTTGTAGATGGTTTCCAGCTTCGTCGCCTTGTCGACGACGTATTCCGGCGTCGTCACCTTGCCGCAGTCATGCAGCCAGGCCGCGATCCGGAATTCGCGCCACTCATCCTCGTTCTCGAATTGGAAGTCCGCCAAGGCGCCGTCTTTGTCCGCATCGGCCGATTGCGCAAGCAGCATGGCCAGTTCGGGAACGCGGCGGCAATGCCCGCCGGTATAGGGGGACTTGGCATCGATGGCGGCCGCCATCAACTCGATGAAACTGTCGAGCAGGTTCTTTTGCGCCTCTATCAGGCTCTGGTTGTCGAGCGCAACCGCCGCCTGCGACGCCAAGGCCTCTACGAAACTGACGATTTCCTTGTCGAACGGGCCGACTTCACCGGTTTCCGCGCTCTTGGCATTGATCAACTGCAATACACCGATGACGTTCTTGCCGCGTGGCTTCAATGGAACCGTGAGAAAGGATTGGGACCGGTATCCGTTTTGTGCATCGACCCGCTTCGTGCCGGAAAAATCGAACTCTTCATTATTGTAGGCGTCGTCGATCACGACGGTTTCTCCAACCAGGGCGCAATGGCTCGCGACATTCCTGTAATTCGGTTCCTCCGTTTTCGGGTCCCACAAGGGGACCGGAGCAAATCCGATCGGGGATCCGCTATCCCCGCCCGACCGAATCCCTAGACTGTCATTCTTCATGTTCTCAAAATGCAGCGCATCGTCTTTGAGCATGTAAAGGGTTGCGCCGTCTGCCTGTGCCAGATCCTTGGCCCCGTCGAGAATCGCATCGATCAGCCGCGTTTCCGATTGTTCGCCGCCCAACGCGATACCCCGTTCGACCAGCCGTTCCAGCTTGACCTGGGTTTGCAACAGATCGCGCGTCCGATCCTGAACCATGGTTTCCAGGCGCACCGCCTCTGTCTTTTGCGCCTCGATGAAACCGCCGACTTGTTTCGCAACCTCCGAGAAGGTCCGTGCGATGTCGCCCAACTCGTCACTGCGTCCAGTGCCGGGGATCGGGCCGTCGATACGATGGGTCGCCCCAAAACTCTGGAAAGCGTTTCGAATCCTGGACAAAGGCCTTGTCACGGAACCCGCGGCGAAGAACCCGATTGCGACCACCACGGCCGTTGTGATCACGACGATCGCAAGGGTCGTATTCCGCAAATGAACGACCGGGGCCATGACCTCATCGGCATTAATCTCGGAAAGCAGGGCCCAGCGGGCGCCCCGGAAACGGAATGGCGAATAGGCGGACAACACATCCTGGCCGCGATAGTCGTAGGCAAACATAACGCCGCTCTCACCGGCCAGTGCGCGTTCCGTGGGGGTCGTGTTCACCGAGACGTTGAGGATTGAGGATTCCTCGTCGAACCGGGAATCGGTTCGCATCAAACGGTCGGCCCCTACGACATATGTCTCCCCCGTTTCCCCCATGCCGGCGGTCACCTGCATGATCTTATTGAGGCGGATGATCGGCATCTGCAGGGCGATCACCCCGACGAACTTCCCTTGGTCGAAGACCGGTTCCGACAGGAAACTCGCGGGCGCACCGCCGATCGGGGGATAGGATTGGAAATCGGTGAACTGCGCGGTGACATTGGGGGGCGTCGAGATCGCGCCCGAGATCGTTTTTGCCAGCGCCGTGTCCTTCCAGCGTCCGGTGATCAGGTTCGTTCCGAATTCTGCATGTTTGGACGAGGTGTAAACGACATCGCCTTGTGGGCTGATCAGGAAGACGTCGTAATACCCTTTCAACTCATGCAGCAGTTTGAGCCATGGATGGAACCGGTCATGGGTCTGCTTGTAGGCCGACACGTTTTCCAGCAGGTCTTCCGGGTTTCCGACATTGCCTTCGGGATTGTCGACCCGGTATACGGTCTTCAACAGCGCTTCCGTCCGGTCGCTTGAAATGCCCAACCCGGCGAAGGATCGCGTCAGTTCTTTCAGCGCGTCACGCACGACAGGACTGCGGGCAATCAGCTCCACATCCTCCTCCACGCCTTTGAGATAGGTGGAGAAGGCCGCCGAGCGCGATTCACTGATTGAGACCAGCTTCGCTGCCGTCACCTCTTCCAAGGCATCGGCGGATCGCTTGTAAGCCCCGATCCCGACGGCCACCGAACAGGCTGTGGCGCATATGGCAACCAGGGCTGGCAGTTTGAAGGCAATGCTCATGTCATGGTCCTGTGCAAAGGCGAGGATTTGCGAAAGACACCGGCCGCTTAACCGATTGATCCTCAGCTCTAAACGGCCGTTCGGGGACCAACCGACAGAAATTATCCTTATTATTCTTGAGTGTATAGATCCCCATCGTCACCATACCTTCCGGCTGGAATGCAAAACGGCCCCTCGGTTTCCCGGGAGGCCGCCCATGGACGCTCGATTGTCGCGGTGCTTTACCGCACGCTGACAACCGACGGCGCGCCGTACATTTCTTCGATAATGTATTTGGCTTGCGCGATCATGATCTGGCTTTCGTCGCTATCGACGACGAATTGACTCGGTCCGTTGCCGTTGGAATACGACACGAAGTGATGCAGACCGAATTTGATCAGAAAGTTGGATTCAACAGACATAATTTTCTTCTTTTTATGAATTCTATAGGTCGATTTTTGTGATTTTTGGGCCGGACTGTCCGGCCAAAACGGAAATAGGCGGTCTAAGACCGCCTATTCCGATCTCACATACCTGAATTGGTATGCGAAAGTCAGTCGTCAAGCTGCAGGTTTTCAGCGGACATCTTGCCGTCACGACCGGAAACCAGCTCGAACGTCACGCGCTGGCCGTCGGACAGGCTGGAAATGCCGGCGCGCTCAAGCGCGCTGATGTGAACGAAGGCGTCCTTCGAACCGTCTTCCGGTTGAATGAAGCCGAAACCCTTGGTCGGGTTGAACCACTTAACGGTACCTTTGGTCATGATTTTTCCTTTCACGACAATTTATTTTCGTTCCGCCGCCGAATGCAGCGGACCTTTGAAACGCTTGAATTGTCGGAGAGGAAACGTGATCGACCGCGTTAGCGGGTAGCATGAGTTCTGCAGCGACTTCGAAACGTGAGTGAGATATAGGGCTTTCCTGAAACAAAGCAAGGTAAATCGTAGGGCCTACGCCGTGACGTCCTTTGCCGACACGATTTCGAGCGCCCCTGCCCTTGGCCTGTAAGCCTGGGGAATCAAAGGAAAATCGGGAGAAAGCATCTTCAAACGTTTGCGGTCAGTTTGCCGCAAATGCGATCAACCGACCCAATACCAGCGCGCCCAGCCACGCGACGAGGGAAATCGCGCCGGCACGGCGCAGCACGGCCGGCGGCGCGCTTTCGAGCGACCAGCCGAAGCGCCAATGGGTATGGAGGGCGGAACCCACGCCGATCGCCACCAGCACGATCTTTACAGGCAACAAGGGATTACCGCTGTAATCAACCGCCCTTACGGCGAAAAGCATCCCCCCTGTCAGCACGGCCAGCGCCAAGCCGGTCCCGGCCGTGGCGGCCAGAATGCGCACCACGCCCGCCCGCGCGACGTCCGCCCAAAACCCCAGAAGACGCAGCGACAGCGGCACCGCGCCGCCGACCAGAAGTGCGATCCCCAGAACATGGCCGGTATTGACCGCCGCGTAGCTCCAGCGGGAAAACCTCAGGGCCTCAATGGGCGGCAAGCTCTCCAGCGCGGCGAGAAGTCCCTCCACCGCCTTGTTCCGGTCAGCTGCGGTTGGGATAGAGGGCGTGTTCCCTGCCCTCTATGAGGATCCGTTCCGCTTTCATCAGCTTGTCGTCGATATTGGCCGAGGGTTCGCCGATGATCGTCAGCTCGACCCCGGGGGCAAGATCGTCGGGCGTAAGACCCGCCTGCTCGTTGCGCCAGGGCTGCCCGACCTCGACGGTCCAGATTTCCCCCTCCGCATCGACCGTCAGCACACCATGGGGATTGCCGAGTTTCGCGGTCTTGATGATGCCGGTCAGTTCGATATTGCCACCCGTCGTCCAGGACCAACCGTGATGGGCCCAGGCGACACCGGTTATCATGCCAAAGATCAGAACGGCGAAACCCAAAGCTGTCGAAACACGGCGCATGGCACCCTCCTCCATGGTTGCAGTTATCCCTATGGATATGGAGCGGTGTCCCGACATGAAAAGCCCGGACGGCACGATCCTTGGCCCGACTGGAAATGCCCATGCCGCAGTCTGGAATTCACGCCATTCGTCCATATCTGAATAGTCCCCCGCGTCGCCCCCCGTAGAATCGCCTCGGAATCGGCGCGGCTAGCAAGACTGGAGGACGATCCCGACATGAATGTGAACGCGATACTGAACAACGTAATGGGCACGGCCGGCGCCGGCATCGACAAGGCGGTCCAGGGGGCCCGTTCCGGCGGCATGCCGTCCGGTCTTCTGGGCGGCGCGGCCGCCGGTGGTCTGGCGGCCCTGTTGTTGAGTAACAAGAAGGCGCGGAAGATGGGCGGCAAAGCCCTGACCTATGGCGGCATGGCGGCGATCGGCGGTTTGGCCTACAAGGCTTGGCGCGACCACAAGGAAGATCAGATGCGGACCCAACCGGCGCAGCGTGAACCGCGCCCGGGGGCCATCTACCAACAGCCCGCCGCCAACACGCCGACGCCCCCCGCCGGCAGCATTTTCGATCTGGCCAATCAGCCGAGCGCGCCACAGGGTGAGGACATGCGGCTGCTGCTCGTCCGGGCGATGATCAGTGCGGCCAAGGCGGACGGTCATATCGACGCCGATGAACGGGCCCGGATCGAAGGGCAAATCACGGAGCTTCAAATCGGCCAGGACGAACAGCGATTCCTGATCGACCAACTCAACGCCCCCAGCGACCCGATCGCGATCGCCAGGCTGTCCGGCGGCCTTGAACAAGCGACGGAGATTTACGCCGCTTCCGCCCTGGCCGTGGATGTCGACACGGCGGAGGAACGCCGATACCTCGACCGGCTCGCCGATGCCCTTCACCTACCGGACGATCTGCGCCAGCGATTGGATGAAGAAACGGCGATCCGTTAGTCCCCGCAATGCGATGGAAAAGGCCCCGCCGACACGCGGGGCCCTTCCAAACCCGGCGGATATCGCCTCAATCGCCGAAAGCGAAGAAACACTCGATCTCGTGGAACATCTGCCAATTGTTCACCTCGGCGACCAGGAAATGCGCGCCGTTCCCGATCACCGTATAGCGTTTGATCGGCGATGCGATCCGGTCGAATAGGTTCGATGCATCCGCATGGGTGGATGTCGGGTCCGCATCCCCCCTGATCAACAGGACCGGCAGGGTCAACGCCGCGGGGTCATAGAGGGGGCGTTCGCTGAAAACCTCGAACAGGTCGATCAATGTGCCGTTCGGCGCGCAGAAGACCTGGCTTTCCGGATTCGTCCCGGGCAGGCCTTCGGATACCGCATCTTTTATCAATGCATCGAAGACGGCGGGGTCGCGCCATATGGTCTTGTCCGGCCCGGGAATTTCGGCATCCCATCTTTCCTCGACCTCTTTCCGCGACACCAGGCGGTACGGTCCAAGCGCCGGGTTCGGCCGGTCATGATTTTCGGGGTCTCGGATCATCTCCAACCAGGCCTCGTTGCGCGCGGAAAACAGCGGCGCCGCCAGAACAAGCCGATCCACCTTCGCAGCACCCGGTCCGGTGCAGTACAGCGCCGTCGTCACGGTTCCCCAAGATGATCCGACAAGACAGATGGTGTCGAAGCCGGTCTCTTCCCGAATGAAATCAATAGCATCATCGATATCGAGGATGGCTTCTTCCGCCCGACCATAGGGTTTGTCCGGAGCACCGGCCGCGTCCAGCGCCGCGACGCTGGCCGATCCCGCATAGCCGCGAATATCCAGGGCAAAGCTGCGATGGCCCGCCTGCGCGAAATGATCCAGAAAGGACATATTCGGTACGGGAATATCCCAGATATAGCCGGCAAGCGTCGCGCCGTGAACGCATAGGACCGGCGGCTTAGGGTTCGCGGCGTCGCCCTCCCCCTGTTTTTCGACCAGGTTCAGCCGCAACCCGGCTTGGTTGCTGCTTTCCACTGCATGGACGATTTTCCGGACCGTCCCCGGCCGCGCGGTGCTGTCGATGTATCGCAAAACGTGAATCCCTCAGAACTGTGACGGCAACCATGTCACGATGCCCGGCGCAAAGGCCAGTATCGTCATGCCGGCGATAAATATACCCACGATCGGCCATGCACTGCCGAAAACGGTCTGCATGCTCATGCCGTCTGAGGCCCCCTTCATGGCAAACAGCGTATAGCCGAATGGCGGCGTCAGACTGCCGACGGTCAGGTTGATCAGGAAGATCATCCAGAACCAGATCGGTTCGTAACCATAGACCGCCAGGATCGGTTCATAGAGCGGTATGGCGAGCAGCATGAAGGCGAACTGGTCGATGAACATGCACAGGAAGAACGGCACAGCCATCAGGGCGACGAACATCAACCAATGAGGCAGGTCCACCGCCGTCACGGCCTCGATCATACCGCCGGTCGCCCCGGTGAAGGACAGAAGCTGACTGAACAGTTTGGAGGACGCGATGATCACCAGGATCATGGCGCTGATCCCGACCGCGGAGACGGTTGCCCGCCAGATCATCTGAAAATTCAGCCGACGATAGAAGGCCGCCGTCATCAAGGCGCCGAGAACGCCGGTCGCCGCCGCTTCCGACGGTGTCGCGACCCCAAGCATGATCAACCCCATGACCATGAAAATGATGATGCCGAACGGCGCCATCTTGATCAGCGCCCAGAACTTCTCCAGCAGACTCGCCGGCGCTTCGTCTTCCTGCGGCGGCACCAGGCCGGGTGTGCGGAACACGCGCCAGGCAACGAAGGCCAAAAGCAGGCCGGCCAGCAACAGGCCCGGCAAGATGCCGGCAACCAGCAGGCCGGATATGGAGACATCCTTGACCAGGGATCCGACGATCACCACAAGCAGACTGGGCGGGATGATCGGTGCCAGGCTGGCCCCGCCGAGGATCGTCGAGACGGAAAGCTTCTCATCATATCCATGCGCGATCATGCGCGGCAGAACCGACCGCCCCAGCATCGCGGCCACGGCAACAGCCGAGCCCGACAGCGCGCCGAAAACGGTCGAAAGGGCCACGACGAGAACATAGAGCCGGCCCTTCACGCGCCCGATCAGCTTGTCGACCGATTGGAAAAGAACATCGACCGTTCCGGAATGGAAAAGCAGTTCCCCCATCAGCACGAAGAGCGGAATCGTTATCAGGCTTGGGGAGGTCGCGGTTTCCAGAATGCTGTTCGCGAACAGACCGAACCCGCGCGACCCGAACAGAGCGAAAACGCCGATAACATTGATCACCAGGAACGAAACGAAGACGGGAACGCCGATGAACAGCAACAGGAAAAGCACGGACAGTGCGATAGAAAGCGTCAACCACCATTCCATTAGGCACCATCACTTTCAGGGATATCGGGTAAGATAAAGGTGAGCTTGAGGAACTGAACGGCGGACAGCGCAAGCCCATAGACGATGAATGCGGAGATCCACCATTTCGGTACGGCGAAGGTGCCCAGCGTCAGAATTCCCCGGGCGAATTGCTTGCCCGCTTCAATGCCCGCCATATAGGCGGCAAGACCGCAAACAATCGCCGCGATGAGGTAGATGCCCCGCTGCAGCCACCCGCTCGACACCGGGCCCATGGATTCCAGGATCAGCGTGATCGCGATATGGCCCTTGGTACGGGTCAATTCGGGCACGGCCAGAAAGATGATCGCACAAAACAGGTAATTGACCGTGTCGTAGATCCAATGCGTCGGCGCGTTCAGGAAGTAGCGTAAACCGACCTCTATCGAGACCAGGGCCGCCACGCTCAACATCAGGACGGCACTCACGTACAAACCGCACCGAGTCAAACCGTCCAGCAGGCGCAGCGGCGCGGCAAACCGACCTTGCGGTTCGCCGCGCCCCATGCTGTTCGAGGACTGTCTCATCGACGGCGGATCAATTCGTCATGCCGTGGGATTTGGCGAGCGCCCGCAACTCCTTCGCGGCATCGCCGGACTTCTCCTCGGAAACTTCCCAGACGCCGCTCGCCCAAAGCTCCTCGAACCGGTCGGCATCCGCTTTCGAGAACGCGGTCATCTTCATGCCCAATTCCAGAAGCGCCTCCAATTCGGCCGCGGCAAGTTCGTCCATCCGCTGCAGCGTTTCGACTTCCAACTCGGCCCCTGCCTGTGTGATGGCGGCCTTCTGCTCGTCGCTCAAGGCTTCCCAAGAATCCAGGTTCATGAAGATCATCGTCCCGACCTGGCCGAATTTCGGTTCGGCGAGATAACCGGCGACTTCATACCATTTGAAGTCCTTGGCGCCGGTCAGGGCCCAGGCCGCCCCGTCGACGACGCCCTTCTGAAGCGCGGAGTAGACCTCCCCGCCCGGCATGTTGACCGGCGACCCACCCAGCGCCCGGATCATCGGGTGGTAGGAAACGGTTCCGCGAATCTTGAGGCCTTTCAGGCTGTTTTCGGGATCGACGGGCTCACGCATATAGTAGCGGAACCCTTTGCTGCCCGTGGACGGCGCGGCAATCAGCTTCATCCCCAGCCCCTGATAATGCCGGTCGATGAAATCAATGATGCCGGCATCGCGCCGTTTGGCGGGATCAACCGCGATTGCGTCTATCGAAAGCCCGATCGCCGTGGTGCCGGAATGATAGGCCGGATGGGTGAACAGCAGGTCGAATACACCGGCCTGCACCGGTTCGAACTGTTCGAATGTCGGAACCGTATCCGGTCCGGACATCGCAATCGTGACGTCGCCCTTCGTCGCGGCTTCCACCTTCTCGATGAACTTCTTCGCGTGCTCCACGGTCCAAATGAAGTTGTCCGGAAATCCGGACACCATGCGCAACTCCGCCGCCTGCGCACTGAAACCGTAGATGGCGAGCGAACCTGCCAATACGGCAGCGCGCGCCAATCCATTGAAACGAATACCCATCATGCTTCCTCCTAAACCGGCAATATCGCCATATATTATTGTTCTAAAAGGGTAATTATCAGCCAACACAAATTGGCGGTTTACCCTCTGCGTGAACCGAATTATACTTCCGTTTGGAATTAAATCAAGTTCTATATGGAACTATATTGAGGTGGCATCGGTGACGCAGGAAGCACATCAGGGGGTGAGCCAGGACGAGAAGGATGAGCGGACGGGTACGCAGCTTCTTTTTGAAAATGCGATCCTGGAAATCTGGCGTTTGTCCTATGCATCGAACAGTTTCAATTTTCCTCTCTACCAGGAATTCGAGGCGGAATTCGACATCACACGCCCAGAATTCGTCACCCTACTCTGCGCGGCGCACACGGAAAGCGTCTACCCCTATGACATATACGCATCCACCCTGCTGCCGAAGAACAGCATCAGCCGCGGCCTTACCCGATTGGAAAAGAAGAAGCTGATCAACCGCGTTGCGGATCCGGTCGACAAGCGGCGTTCGATCATTTCATTGACCGAAGCAGGGCGTGAACTTTACGACGTGTTGATCGCCCGGGCCTTGGAGCGGCAAGCGCTCGTCCTCGGCGTTTTGACAAAGCGGGAAAGGGAACAACTGACCAAACTACTTCTCAAGGTCAGCCTGCACGTTGCGGAGAACGTCAACAAGGTCTAGGCCGCGGACTCTTCCTGTCACGGAACACCGCCGCCTTTCCCCAAGGTACGAAAAAGGCCCCACCGATCCGTGGGGCCTTTTCCTTTATCCGGTCCTTCCCCGCGCACATTCATAAATACGCGCGGTGATGGTACCTTGAACGCAGTTCCCTACGCGCGCGGCGGGGCGAACTTCGTCAGGTTGATTCCTTCGACGGCGGACTTGTACTCGTCGATGCTCGGCGTTCTGCCCAGAATTGTGGAAAGAACGACGACCGGTGTCGAAGCCAAAAGGGATTCCCCTTTCTTCTCATCGGAGTCTTCGACCACCCGTCCCTGGAACAGACGTGTGGAGGTCGCCATGACGGTATCGCCCTTCTCCGCCTTTTCCTGGTTGCCCATGCACAGATTGCAGCCGGGACGCTCCAGATACAGGATGTTTTCGTATTTCGTGCGGGCGGTGCTCTTCGGCGCATTGTCGTCGAATTCGAAACCGGCATATTTCTGCAGGATTTCCCAATCGCCATCAGCCTTCAGCTCATCGACGATGTTATAGGTCGGCGGCGCGACGACGAGCGGCGCCTTGAACTCGATCTTGCCGTTCGCTTTTTCAATGTTCCTGAACATTTGGGCGATGATGTTCATATCGCCCTTGTGCACCATGCAGGACCCGACGAAGCCGAGGTCGACCTTCTTGTTCGCCCCGTAGTAGGAAATCGGGCGGATCGTGTCATGCGTATAGCGTTTGGACGGGTCGATGTTCTGGACATCGGGATCGGCGATCATCGGTTCGTTGATCGCGTCCAGGTCGACGACGACTTCGGCGAAATACTTCGCGTTATCGTCGGGTGTCAGGGCCGGCTTTTCACCGGATTTGATTTCCGCGATGCGCTTGTCCGCCTTGGCGATCAATCCCTTCAGCATCTGGGCGTCGTTGTCCATGCCCTTGTCGATCATGACCTGAATGCGGTGCTTCGAGATCTCGAGCGACTCGATGAGGGTGTCGTCGTTGGAAATACAGATCGACGCCTTCGCCTTCATTTCGGCGGTCCAGTCGGTGAAGGTGAAGGCCTGGTCGGCCAGCAGAGTGCCGATATGGACCTCGATCACCCGCCCCTGGAACACGTTGTCCCCGAATTGGGCAAGCATTTGCGCCTGCGTCGCATGGACCACATCACGGAAGTCCATATGCGCGCCCATATTCCCCTTAAAGGTGACCTTGACCGATTCAGGGATAGGCATTGTCGCTTCACCGGTCGCCAGGGCCAGCGCGACAGTGCCCGAGTCGGCGCCGAAGGCGACGCCCTTGGACATGCGCGTGTGGGAGTCGCCGCCGATGATAATGGCCCAGTCATCCACCGTGATGTCGTTCAGCACTTTGTGGATGACGTCCGTCATCGGATGGTAGACGCCCTTCGGGTCGCGTGCGGTGATCAAGCCGAACTTGTTCATGAAGGCCATCAGCCGGGGCGTATTGGCCTGGGCTTTCTTGTCCCAGACGGAAGCCGTATGGCACCCGGATTGATAGGCCCCGTCGACGGAGGGCGAAATCACCGTCGCGGCCATCGCCTCCAATTCCTGAACAGTCATCGGTCCGGTCGTATCCTGGGAGCCGACGATGTTCACCTTCACCCGAACGTCGGAACCGGCATGCAGAACCGTTCCCTCGCTGACGCCGACGGCATTGTTGTTGAAGATCTTCTCGACCGCGGTCAGCCCCTGCCCTGATTCAGAAACCTCTTTCGAGGGGGCGAAGACGGGGGCCGGCTCGACGCCGAGCGTTTCGGCGGCGATGGTCTGCAGCTTCTTGCCGAAGACGATCGCATAGGAACCGCCGGCCTTGATGAATTCGACCTTCTGCGGCGAGAAGGAAGCGGAAACATCGGCAAGCTCTTCCTTGCCTTCCGCGTCGCGCAGCTTCTTGTTCTTCGTATCGATGGACAGAACGGTGCCGGTTTCGACGGAATATTTCTGCTCCAGAACCGGATTGCCGTCATTGTTCAGGATGGGGTTGCCGTCCTGATCCAGTTTCTTGACCCAGTTCTTCAGATCGATGCCGATACCGCCGGTGACGCCGACCGTGGTCAGGAAAATCGGCGAAATGCCGTTCGTGCCCGCAACGATCGGGGCATAATTCACGAATGGAATATAGGGGCTGGCCTGTTTGCCGGTCCACAAAGCGACGTTGTTGACGCCGGACATGCGCGACGACCCGACACCCATCGTCCCCTTTTCGGCGATCAGCATCACCCGCTTGTCCGGATGCTGCTGTTGCAACGCGCGAATTTCGGCCTGCGCCGCCTCGGAAATCATGCACTTGCCGTGCAACTCCCGGTCGGCACGGGAATGCGCCTGGTTGCCGGGGGACAGCAGGTCGGTGGAAATATCGCCTTCCGCCGCGATATAGGTGACGACCTTGATCTCATCATCCACATCGGGAAGTTTCGTGAAGAATTCCGCCTTGGCATAGCTTTCAAGGATATCCTTCGCCACGCCGTTCCCTGCCTTGTAGGCGGCCGTGAGCCGATCGGTATCCGCTTCGTAGAGATAGACCTGCGTCTTGAGGACCTCGGCCGCTTGCTTGGCGATCGCCGGATCGTCGCCCAAGGCCAGATCGATCAGCACCTCTACAGAGGCCCCGCCCCGCATATGCGACAGCAGTTCGAAGGCGAAGGTCGGTGTGATCTCAGCGACCGAAACTTCTCCTAGGATGATCCGTTTCAGGAACTTCGCCTTTACGGCCGCGGCGCTCGTCGTGCCGGGAACCGTGTTGTAGATCAGGAAGTTGACGCAATCGTCCCGATGCTCGGAACCGGCATCCAGGATATGCGCGATGATTTCTTCCAGGAGGGCGCCATCCTCGATGGGCTTGGCGTGCAGGTCTTGAGCTTTGCGGCTCTCGATTTCTTCCAGATATTCCGTATACAAGCTCATGACGTCCCCGGCGATTTTTGATGTTCCTGTTAGCTTTGCCGCCGGGCCGCAACAGCTTTCGGCAATCCGGCTAAAAGCTTCCTGATGAATAGGAACTGAATTGGTAGTTCAGGCGGGTTCCGGGCGCAAGTTCATTATGGCCATTAACCGCTTGATAAATGGGCAATCGCGGTGATCTCACCCTTCCCCGCCGTGTCTGAACGAAATCGAAGTCAGGGCCGGGAAAGGATGTCGGAAAAGCGTAGACAAGCAGTGCAGCGCGGCGCGAATTGTCGCTTGGCGGCAAAGACGTCCCTAAACCCGTGGGACGGGTGCCTCGCAAGGGCCTATCCAGGAACAACCCTGTCGACGAATCCCAACAGGACCGATCCGGCAATGCCTTTCCCGGACAACTCGTCGATGATCTGCTCTTTGGTTTTGAGTAAATCCAGGCATTCCGCGACGCATTTCTTGTCAGGCGCCTTCGCGAAAGCCATTCGCCAATTCGGAAAATCGCGCTGCGTCGTCTCGATATCGACGACTTTGATGATATTCGTGTGGCGTGAATCTTTGCTGATCGCTTCGTAGAGCGTCCCGATCGTCTCAGGCTCGCCTTCGATCGCTTGAATGATATTGCCGTCACCATAGACCAGCAGCCCCGTCACATCTTTGAGTTTGTTCCGGGCTCGAGCGACGTGAAGTATCCGTTCAACTTCTGAGTGGCTGAACTTTGGCAGAGCGGTACTCATATATACAATCTGGCGGAATTCACTCATCGGCACAGGCAAATCGGATTCAATCGAAGTAACTCGCGGCGCCCGCAAATTAATTATGCGGGTTACCTAATGTATCTAGGCGAAGTTTACCGAAAAATGAAGCCCGACGGCCGAAAAGCGCGTGTATTTTTGCGTCGAAGGCTTGGAATAAAGGAACAATTCCGCTTCCGGCACTATCCGCCGGGGGCCGCTTGATAGCGGCTTACCAGCCCGCTCAAACAAAAAGCACTGCCCCAAAGGGACAGTGCCCAGACCGCTGACAAACCCCTCGTCAATGGCGAGGGGTTTGTGATTCAATGAGGGATGCTACGGAAGCCTACGCCCCATCAAACCGCGCTTGAGATGGTAAGCCTCGAGAGCCTTGTTCCGC